>Ga0308168_1000027_pt1 | contig 414982 bp, 393 predicted proteins | sample PhyCR2_FD_202133 | JGI IMG/M metagenome (GOLD analysis project Ga0308168, IMG submission 202133) | Phyllosphere microbial communities from UC Gill Tract Community Farm, Albany, California, United States - DLSLRC.R2 | ecosystem: Host-associated > Plants > Phyllosphere > Unclassified | place...
TACGTCCGGCGAGACCATCCACCTCATAGCGCACCAGCCGGCTTTCGTTCTGGCTAAGCTGCGGCGCGATGAACTGGTTAATCACCAGGACGGTGACCAGCATAAGAACAACGAAGAATGCGACTAAGGTCGCGGTAAAACGGGATTGTGTGGTTTTTAACATCGGTGTGCCCTTACCCTGGTGTGGCGAGTTGCCTGATCGAGGTTAACGGCTTGTTACAGAGGAACTTGAGGTGCGCGAGATCACAAAATGGTTAACTGATTGAATAGCGTGATCATAAGAGCGCTTATTGTCACCGGCCTTACCCTGCCCCCTTTCTGACCGCTCTGGTGTTAACTTTCGTGCCAGTCGCTACGCCGGGCTTTCGGCCTTCAGTTCGCCGTCCGGAATCGTCCTGAAAGGGAATATGGCGCAAGCGCTGGTTCCTTTGTGTTGTGCTAACAGCGGACGTACTCGCCCAACGTATAGTGCATTTCTAAGCTGCCCACGCACAGAGCCTAAAAATTTGCTGCAAGATGCCGATACCTGAACTTCTTAATCAATATATGAAGGACCATATATGTACTTCGTACGCTCTTTAATTCGTCCGCTTTCTTTGCTGTCTCTCCTGCCGTTTTCTTGCGTCCAGGCTGCAGATATGCCCGAATTAACAGGTGCCATCACGAATCCCTTTTCCGTTACCCGCATCCACGATCGGGTAAATTTCATGGTGTCGTTAAACTTCAATAACGGAAAAACGGCGCAACAATGGCGGTCGATTGATTGCAAACAGGGCAAAGCACAGCTCCTGTATAAGGATCTGTTAAATGATAAGGGCTTAACCATTGCTCGTTATTACGGTAACAGCTATCTCCGGTACGCGCCTGCACAGGATGATCAGCAAATTACCGCAGACGATATCCACAAGGTGTGCAAACTCCCCATAAAAGAGGCTCGGTGGGAAAAGTTATCAGCCACGTCTGAAATCGGCACCACCAAACTGGTCGATGTGAATAGCATTCAACACACTGGCGACATTTTATCGGTTCGTCTGGGATATGATTACGCAGATATCATCTGGGAACCGCCTTACGATGCGCCGCTGGGATTAAAAACAGAACACTACCTGTACAACTGTAAGACCCATCAGGGTGCTGTAATTGCTGCCATGAATTTCGACAGCGAGGGGCGCGTTACAGATTCACTCATCACTGCTGATCTTGTTCGCCGCAAAAGTAGCTTCAAAATTGATACTCAGATGACACAACGTTTCGATCAGCTCTGCCAGTTGCCCGCAGGAAAAAAGTTTACCGCTGAAGGACATTTTGTGTCCGCTGCGAATAAGCCAGCATCCACGTTGATGGGGCCATTAATGCCAGACCTGAGTAAAAATAATTCGCAGTGGCTGGATAAGTATTCTCTTTCTGCTGAAATTGAACGGCAGGCACAAGCACTGATTAAACCCTGGGCGCTGCCACGCTTCAAACAAATCCGTTATACCGAAGTAAGCACGCTCGGTAAGGTTGAAGTTCAGCTGGATGCACAGCCAAATGGTTATGTACGTAAGCTGGAAGATTACGGTATCTGGAAGGTGCAACGTTTGACGCTGGCTAATCAGTTGCAGCTTAAGTTCACCATGTCCATCAGCACAGGCGCATCACTCCTTAATAAGTTGCAGACGGATCTGCGTTTTCCGCTAGTAACGGGTCAACAATATCAGGCGCAATGGGAGAGTATTGACTCCGATAAAAAAATTACGTCTTCAGGGTTACGCTGCAAGGTCACCTCGATGGGAGACGCAAAGAGCATTGCGGATGAATTTAGCGGCAAATATCTCTTAGTCGAGTGTCAGCAAACTGATTCAGGACAAGTGGGTAGCCGTGTCAGACTCGCCTGGCTGCAGGATCTCAATGTGTTCGTCACCGTTGCTATGCAGGTAGGTGATAAGCCGGAAAGCCTGGTGAAACTGGAAAATGTAAGTGTAATACGTTAATCAGCAGACAGGCACACAGCATTTATTATTTATGGTATCTGAAATGAGTGAATTTAAAGATTTTGAGCTTGTAAAGGAATCACTGTTAGAGTTTATTAAAAAAAAGGAAGTAAAAGCCAGATTTGCCCATGTCGTGGCCAATGAGTACAACGACTGGGAAAAATGGTTTCAAATTGAGTTTGAATATTTCCTTTTGAATGAGAAGGGTTTTCACACCAGAAGGGAGTTGAAGGCGAAATCTGATCAAAGAAGCAAACTCAATCGTTTTTACATGTTTGTCGATTTGATTTTCAGAAAACCTAATACTGCCAAGGATCAGTACATCTACCTTGAATTTAAGCGGGCAATAAAAGCGACAACGTTAGTCAAAGGAATGTTGCACGACATATCCAAAGTGAATTCAATCGTTAAATCACACTACATTGAGACTGAAATTAAGCAGCGTTCATTTTGGTGTGTGGGTTTTTATCACTCTTTCCATAAATTGACGGTTGACCGTGCACAGGAAGAGATCAAGCAATACTCCAAAAGCTTTCACGAACCGGTGTATCTATGCTCGTGCCGGGGCGCATCGCATTATGATGAATGCCCAAAAATCGGCGTAGTCATCATCTGACAGGTCTGTTTCCTGCGTACCTGAACCTTGCATAACTGACTCATCACAGCATCGCGCGAAAAGTATCCGTTGCCTATTGCAACTATGACTTCTCGTTGCGATGCCGATGGGGCTGACCCGCTACGTTTAAATTATTTCAAGGGTGATAAAGATTAATTTCATGGTGCTCCTGACCAGGCATTAACGATTAATCCCGCGCCGGAAATAAACAGAATGGCATCTATCAGCACGGCAAATTGTGTGACTGACAGTCTCTGGACTATCACCTTCGTGCTCAGGGTGCCCAGCATAATGCCACTGCCCACTAACACACCGGTGAGCACAATCTGCATTGAGAGCGCATGCTGAAAGGCAAACGTACTGACCTTGCTGAAATATAACAGCAAGGCGCTCGATGCTTCCGTGCCAATAAACGCGCCACGGCTCAATCCATAGGCGGTAAAAATCAGCACGCTCACCGGTCCGGTGGAGAGAACCAGTCCGGTCAGAAAACCCACCACGCCACCACAAAGCCCTAACTGCTTTATCGAGAGCGTCCAGTGACTGTTTTTCAGGTTGCGTCTGACCAAAATCATCACCCAGAAAAACAGACCCAGCGCGCCATCAGTGATCCAGGCAGGTAAAGAGAGCAGCACATGCGCGCCTAACGACGCAGCTGGCACGCCAGGAAGGCTATAGGCCAGAGTGGCGCGCCAGTCGATTTCACGCCACCAGACCGCGATGCGCGAGAGATTTCCCAGGATTGCGGCGATAGCCATGACCGGCATCGCCACTTTGGGGCCGAAATTGCTGACCATTAGCGGCAGCAGCAGTAACGAAGAACCGGTGCCGATGATGCCACTCAGCGCTCCGGAGAGGATCGCGATCAGCGTCACAAAGAGATAATCACCCACTGACTTTCCTCATTTTCAACGGCAAAGCACGCATCTTAATGAGGGCAATTCGATCATAATATCGATAAATATTGCCCACCACTGATACTAAAAGTCACAGATGAAAAAACGTAACCTGCCGCCGTTGAATGCATTGCGGCTGTTCGAAACGGCCGCGCACGCCAACAGCCTGAGTGACGCGGCTGAGGAATTAGGGATGACTCACGGTGCCGTTAGCCGTCAGATCAAATTGCTCGAAGAGTGGCTGGGACAACCGTTATTTGAACGTCAGGGACAGCGCAGCGTGGCGGCGGAACATGCCCGAGCTTTTGCCGCAGAGATCAGCACCGCTTTTGATATCATCAGCGATGCTGCGGTGCGCTTTGGCAAAACACCCAACACCCGCACGATACGCGTCAATGCGCAAACCACCTTTGCGATGCACTGGTTGATCCCGCGCCTGCCGGCATTCCACCGCCAATATCCTGACATTGAAATCTCGGTATCCACCTCAAACAGTTCGGAGGTGAAAGGGCTATCTGGCTTTGACGTATTGATTCGCCGGGATGCGCTGAACAAACCTGAATGGCGTTACTTTGAGAAGAAAGCGTTATTTGAGGAAAAACTCACCCTGATTGCCGCGCCGAAACTGTTAGCCACAAAAGCGCTGAACACCCCTGCAGACCTGGCGACCCACGTTGTCGTGTTATCCAGTACGCGGTCAGGCGAGTGGGAACGGTGGATGAAGCAGGCTGGCGTCGGGGAGGTGCGTCCGGAACGTTTTCAGCGATTCGAACACAATTATATTAGTCTGCAGGCGATTATTGATGGCGTCGGTGTGGGTATCGGTGGAATACAAATGCTGGGACATGATCTGCAGGGCAACCGGCTTGTCACCCCGTTAGCTATTGAGGCGAAGGGGAGCCGCTACGTGGCGTTAATTGCGCCTGACGTGGATAAATCATCCTCGCTAAACCGCTTTGTCGCATGGCTGGAACGGGAAGCATCCGCTTAATACCCGCCTGGTCGCTGCCAGAGGGGTATGTCGGGGCTTTTTCGGCAGGCACTACGGTGCGGACTCCACCACTTCCTGGCGCGGACGGAAAACATGATCGCTGCCCTGCGCCAGCAAACGCTGCAGCAGCTGCTGGCCGCCGCGATCGTCCGCCTGGGCAAACAGCCGCTCGGCTTCGGTGATCGGCGTCGCCCACAGCAGATTTGGCCGATCGCCGTCGCGCTTCGGCAACCGCAGTTGCGCGTTTTCGCCCGCCAGCCCGTTGGCCAGCAGGAAGCTTTCAAAACCGACCGGCGCAACTTCCGACGCCAGCGTGTGCCCTTCGCCAATCCACGTCAGCCGCGCCCACGGCAGATGAGCAAACTCCGCCAGCGCGCTGGCCATCTGCACCGCGTTGGCCTCGGTCATCACTTCGCCATCCACCGCCATCGCCAGCTCTACACGCCGGTACTGCGGTGCCAGCTCATCAAACAGGTAATCCACCTGCGGCATCGGCCGGATACTCATGCCGAGCGTGAAGAAATACCACACGCCGTTATGCCAGTGCTGCGAAATCGCCATCGGCGGCCAGTTGCCCTGATCGATGGCGTAATATTTTACCGACTCACCAAACTGCGCCTGGTAACGTTGCAGCAGCTCGCTCTGCGCGCGATCCCACTGCTGGCCATCGTGCCAGTCACGCCAGAAATGACGCTGCTGTTCGGCGCGCGCGTAGTAATCATTGGTGGAGGCCGAACCGAGCGGCGCGGTGAGACGGTTCTCTTTGATGCAGCCCGCCGAGAAGCTGACCTGCTTATCCTGATACAGGCTCCAGCCAGGGATCACCGCCAGCAGCTGGCCGTAATACCACAGCGCGGCACCGTCGTCGCTGGGCTCCCACAAAATCTGCAGGCCGGCCGGATCGAGCATCGGCTCCGCTTCCAGCGTGCGGCAATAGCTGGCGCTGAGCAGCGGCGCAATACCCTGCTCCATCGCTTCGCGATCTTCCTGTGCCGGTGCCGGCAGCAGATTGCGCAACCAGCAGCCGCGCACGGCGTACTGACTGCGGAACAGGTCGTTCGGCCAGATATAAAAATAGGCGGTACGCGCATCCTGTTCGACGATGGCGGTTAAAGTGTGTTGCTGATTCGGCACCTCAGCAATAAGAGGTTGGTGTGTCATAACGCCTCGACAATGCCTGGAGGGATCCATTTTCCCCGAGAATAGAGCAGGATCGGCACTCGCGCCATGTGACACAAGGGTAAAACTCTCAAAGTGCGCCAGGCCATCGTTCAGCCCGGCTTAAGAATGGCGGGGGCAGCGGCGGCGAAGCTTCAGATTTTTTTGCGATTCTTTTACCGCTTCGCATGCTATTGTCAGCGCACTCTTCTGTTGCGGAGCTGTCGTCATGGTGCTGCAAACCCTCGATCTCAATCTGCGCGAAATCGTGATTCTCGCCCTGCTGCTGTGGCTGTTTGTCCGCTATACGTGGGTGATGGCAGCCCTGACGCTGATCGTCGGTGCCATCGCGCTGCTGGTGCTGCTGCCGCTGGATATCTACTACACGCTGGTGCCGCTGGCGCTACTGGGCGTTGGCCTGGGCATGCTGCTGCATCACTATCAGCAGCGCCAGCTCCTGCTGAAACGCGAGGCGCGCACGCCGCGCAGCTACACCAGCAAGCAGGATGAATTTCACCTGTAACGCGGATCGCGCCCCATGCGCTGCATGGCACGCGCCCAGGCGCCACGCTGGATTGACCAGCGCAACAGGGCGGCAATCAACGCGATCTGCTTATCAATCCGCCATTGCGTCACTGGCCCGATCGGCTGGTGCATCAGCTGTTGCGCCCAGTCGGGCAGCAGACCACAGCCAGCCCGCAGCATGACGCGCATCGCCGGTTTCGCCTGCCAGCTGGGTGCCGGCGCGTTAAGCAGCAGCTGCATCACTTCGTGAGTGCGCGCATCGTAAACCAGCTCTGCCCGCATCGCCTGTAAATAGGCCTCAACCGCCTCTACGCTTTTCGGGACCTGCTGCGCACCAAGCGCTTCCGCTACCCGCGCCGCTTCGGCGTAATAACGATCGCGATCGGCGAGGCTGAGCTGTGGATTTTTGTAGCGCAGATGCGCGGCCAGGAAGCGGCTGGTTTCTGCAACGTGCACCCAGGTGAGCAGATGCGGATCGCTGGCGGCATAAGGTTTGCCGGTGTTATCGATGCCGGTGACGCGCAGATGGATGCGTTTAACCCGCTCAATCAGGGTATGCGCATCGGCGGTGTTGCCGAAGGTGGTGACCGCGATGAACTGGCTGGTGCGCCGCAGCCGGCCGAGCATATCCTGGCGGAAACTGGAGTGATCCCACACGCCCGCCAGCGCCGCCGGATGCAGCATCTGTAGCATCAGCGCGCTGATGCCGCCGCACAGCATCGCGGGAAAGTCGCCGTGCACCTGCCAGATGATGTGGTCAGGGCCGAACAGGCCGGGATCGCCCGGCGGTTGAGAGATGTCAAATTCGTTGAGCGACAGGCCGTTAAGGCGAAAGACCTGCTGTTCGATGCGGTGGCGGAGATTCATTTGTTCGTTCTTGCGCTAATGACCTTTCCCTCACCCCAGCCCTCTCCCGCGCGCGGGAGAGGAGGCAGTCCGCTGAAGCGGGCAGGTCAGAGGATAATATCCGCTAAAAGTCGGTTTGATCGGTTCCCTCTCCCGCCGGGAGAGGGTTAGGGTGAGGGAAAAATCAGGATAACAAACCCTCAATTACAAATAATCGAACTGCGCATCCTGGGTTCTGACTGAATCCAGACCGATCATCACGTTGAATTTGCCCGGCTCGGCGACGTGCTGCATCTTCTGATTCCAGAACTTCAGCGCATCGACATCAATCTTAAAGCGCACGGTCTGCGACTCGCCGGCCTTCAGCATAATGCGCTGGAAGCCGCGCAGCTCCTGCACCGGACGGCTGATACTGGCGACCGGATCGTTCAGGTACAGCTGCACCACCGTGGCACCATCGCGTTTGCCGGTATTCGTCACCGTCACGCTGGCTTCCACCGTGCCGTTACGCGGCATGGTCGGCGCAGACATCTTCACCGGTGACACGCTGAACTGGGTATAGCTCAAACCATAACCAAACGGATAGAGCGGACCGTTGACCGCGTCGTAGTAGTGCGAGGTGTACTTGTTCGGCTTCTCGAAATTGTACGGACGGCCGGTTGGCAAATGATTGTAATAAATCGGAATCTGACCGACCGAGCGCGGGAATGACACCGGCAGTTTGCCCGATGGGTTGTAATCACCGAACAGCACATCGGCGATGGCGTTACCGCCCTCGGTACCGCTGAACCAGGTCTCCAGCATCGCATCCGCCATGCGGTCCTCATTCACCAGCGCCAGCGGACGGCCATTCATCAGCACAATCACCAGCGGTTTCCCGGTGGCTTTCAGGGCCGCCAGCAGCTTCTGCTGGCTCGGCGGGATCACCAGGTCGCTGCGGCTCGACGCTTCATGCGCCATACCCTGCGCCTCGCCCACTGCCGCCACTACCACGTCCGCTTTTTTCGCCTGCGCGACCGCTTCGTCAATCAGCTGCTGTGGCGAACGGGCATCGACACTGACCGCCTGCTCATACAGGTTGAGGAAGTTCTGGATACCTTTGTTATCAGAAATATTGGCCCCTTTGGCATACAGCACGGTGCCTTTGCCGGCCATGGCGCTGCGCATGCCCTGCAGCAGCGAGACAGATTGCTTCGCCACGCCCGCAGCCGACCAGCTGCCCATGATATCGCGCTGGCTATCGGCCAGCGGTCCCACCAGCGCCACGGTCGCTTCTTTCTTCAGCGGCAGGGTTTCATGCCAGTTTTTCAGCAGCACCATACTGCGGCGCGCCACGTCGCGCGCTTCCGCCCGGTGCAGGCGGCTTTCCGCATTGGTGTCCTGCGGATCGCTGCCTTTCGGACCGAGATGGCTGTACGGGTCGTTGAACAGGCCCATGTCATATTTAACGTTGAGCACGTGACGGGCCGCATCGTCGATTTCCGCCATGCTCACCGCGCCGCTTTTCACCAGCCCCGGCAGGTATTTGCTGTAATACTCGTCGCTCATACTCATGTCGATGCCGGATTTCAGCGCAATACGCACGGCATCCTGCGGATCGCTGGCGACGCCGTGTTTGATTAACTCTTTGATGGCACCGTGATCGCTGATGGTGATGCCTTTGAATTTCCAGTCGTTGCGCAGAATATCTTTCAGCAGCCAGCTGTCGGCGGTGGCCGGCGTGCCGTTCAGCGAGTTGAGCGCCACCATCACGCCGCCGCTGCCGGCATCCAGTGAAGCTTTATACGGCGGCAGATAATCCTGGAACAGGCGCTGCGGGCTCATGTCGACGGTGTTGTAATCACGACCGCCTTCCACTGCGCCGTAAGCTGCAAAGTGCTTAACGCTGGTCATGATGGCGTAGCGGTCGGCGGCGCTCTTGCCCTGCATGGCTTTGACCATCGCACTGCCCATCTGCGAGGTGAGGTAGGTATCCTCGCCAAATCCTTCAGAGCCGCGGCCCCAGCGCGGTTCGCGCGACACATCCACCATCGGCGCCCAGGTCATGTTGAGGCCATCGTCTGCCGCTTCATAGGCGGAGATGCGTCCCACTTCGCTAACGGCTTGCAGATCCCAGCTGGCGGCGAGGCCGAGCGGGATCGGGAAAATGGTGCGCTGGCCGTGCACCACGTCATAAGCAAAGAACAGCGGCACCTTCAGGCGGCTGAGCTGCATCACCTGATCCTGCATGGCGCGGATATCCGGACGCGTTACCGTATTGAAAATCGCCCCGACCTGGCCGTGCTGAATCATGTCGCGAATCGCCTCTTTTGGCGTATCCGGACCGACGCTGATCAGGCGCATCTGCCCAATCTTTTCATCCAGCGTCATTTTGCTCAGCAGCTGATTAACAAAGGCGTCGCGCGCCTGTTCCGTCATTGGATGGGGGCCGAACAGGTCATCCGCAAACGCGGGTTGCACGGCAAGGGAAACAGCGAGGCTAACAGAGTAAATCCATTTCATCAGGTCGGGTTCTCTTAAGTAACTGCGCAATATCGAAATAACCGGGGCAGTGTGCCACAAGATGAGGATAGCAGGTAGCCGCCATTGTCACACTGCGCCCCCGTGGCCGACGCGTGCTACAGTAGAAACGCCACGTTAACGACAAGGATAGGCTAATGAATAACAACACCTCACACCCTGCCCTGCTGTCCGAGCTGCGCCGTCTGGTCGGCGCATCACAGCTGCTGACCGACGCGGAGCAGACCGCGCGCTATCGTAAGGGTTTCCGTTCCGGCGAGGGCGATGCGCTGGCGGTGGTTTTCCCCGGCTCGCTGCTGGAGCTATGGCGCGTGCTGCAGGCGCTGGTACAGGCCGATGCCATCGTGCTGATGCAGGCCGCCAATACCGGCCTGACCGAAGGTTCAACGCCCAACGGCAACGATTACGATCGCCCGGTGGTGATCATCAGTACCCTGCGTCTCGACAAACTGCAGCTGATCGACGGCGGCAGGCAGATTCTCGCCTTCCCCGGCAGTACGCTGTATCAGCTGGAGAAAACCCTTAAACCGCTCGGGCGCGAGCCGCACTCGGTGATTGGCTCCTCGTGCATCGGCGCCTCGGTGCTGGGCGGCATCTGCAATAACTCCGGCGGCTCGCTGATCAAACGCGGCCCGGCCTACAGCGAAATGGCGCTGTTTGCGCAGGTGGACGCCGACGGCAAGCTCCGGCTGGTCAACCATCTGGGCATCGACCTCGGTCATTCGCCGGAAGAGATTCTCGGCCGGCTGGACGACGAGCGCTGGCAGCCGGATGATGTGCGCTGGGATGCGCGCCACGCGTCCGACCACGAATACGCCGAGCGGGTGCGGGACATTCATGCCGATACGCCGGCGCGTTTCAACGCCGACCAGCGGCGCCTGTTTGAGGCGTCAGGCTGCGCCGGCAAACTGGCGGTGTTTGCCGTGCGGCTCGACACCTTCCCCACCGAGCCGAAGCAGCAGGTGTTTTACATTGGCACCAACGACCCGGCGACGCTCGGCGAGCTGCGTCGCCACATGCTGGCGGAGTTTACCCATTTACCGGTCGCCGGTGAGTACATGCACCGCGATATTTTCGACATCGCCGAGGTCTACGGCAAAGACACCTTTGTGATGATTGATAAACTCGGCACCGACAAGATGCCGCTGTTTTTCACCCTCAAAGGCCGGGTGGATGCCTGGCTCAGCAAGCTGAGCTTCGTTAAGCCGCACCTGACCGATCGCCTGCTGCAACGCATCAGCCGCTGGTTCCCGGCGCACCTGCCGAAGCGCCTGAAGCAGTATCGTGACAAATACGAGCACCACCTGATGCTGAAGATGTCCGGCGACGGCGTGGCCGAAGCGCAGACGTATCTGCAGGAGTATTTCCGCGAAGGCGGCGGTGAGTTCTTTGCCTGCGACGCCAAAGAGGGCGCGCAAGCCTTTCTGCATCGTTTTGCCGCAGCCGGTGCCGCCGTGCGCTATCACGCGGTGCACGCTGACGAAGTGGAGGATATTCTGGCGCTGGACATTGCGCTGCGCCGCAACGATCAGGAGTGGTTTGAGCGCCTGCCGCCGGAGTTTGATAACGATCTGATTCATCGCCTTTACTACGGCCACTTCTTCTGCCACGTGTTTCATCAGGATTACATTGTGAAGAAAGGCGTAGATGCCCATGCGCTGAAGGAGAAGATGCTGGCGATCCTCGCGGCGCGCGGCGCGGAGTATCCGGCAGAGCATAACGTTGGCCATCTGTATGCGGCCAAACCGCAGCTGCAGGCGTTTTACCGCCAGCTCGATCCGACCAATACCTTTAACCCGGGCATCGGGAAAACCAGTAAGCAAAAAGGCTGGGCGGTGAAAGCCTGAGTCAGATCTGCCGGACCCGTAGCGGCGCGATTTATCGCGCGGGTTTGCTGCATCAGAGGCAAACCTTAGCGCAATGAATTGCGCCGCTACGGTCTCATGCCATTATGGCAACGCTTCACCTTCATTCTGCGTCGCCGGCAGCGCGCGGCGTTCGATGATCATGGTCTGTGGCGTCGACAGCACGATGCCCTCTTTGCGCAGGCGCGTCAGGATATCGAACAGCAAATCGCTTTTCGCACCGGAAATCTGGCGCTGGCTGGCGACGTTGCCGGTCACGCTCAGCACAATACCCGCCGGCGTCAAATCTTTAAACGAAACCGACGGCTCCGGCGTTTCGAGAATACGCTCGTTTTCGCGATACACGTCCAGCAACAGTTCGCGCACCTGCACCGGATCGATATCCAGCGGGAAGGTCAGCTGAATCGTCACCACGCCCTGCGCATTGCCCATGGTGGCGTTACGCACGTTCTGCGAAATCAGCTGCGAGTTCGGCACGATCACCGTGGATTTATCGCCCAGCTGAATCTCAGTGGCACGCACGTTAATACGGCGTATATCCCCTTCGATGCCGCTGATGCTCACCAGATCGCCGACCTTCACCGGACGCTCGGTCAGCAGGATCAGACCGGAGATAAAGTTCTTCACGATCTCCTGTAAGCCGAAACCGATACCCACCGACAGGGCGCTGACGATCCATGCCAGCTTGTTCCACTGCAGCCCCATAATCGACAGCGTCAGCAGGATAATCAGCACGTAGCCGATATTGCTGAACAGCGTCACCAGCGACACGCGCATGCCGATGTCCATGGTGGTCTTCGGCAGGAACTCTTTGTCCAGCCAGCGCCGCACCGAGCGCAGCACGTAAATACCTACCACCAGACATAGAATGGCGTTCACCATGTGCGCCGGCACAATGTTGAGCGACTCCAGCCCTTTGCCACCCCAGAACTCAATGACTTTCTGGATCAGCTCAATCGGCGTGGACGAGGCAAACGTGCCGTTGAGCAGCGCCAGCGCGACAAATGCCACCAGCAGAGTTTTACCCACGGCGCTGAGCAGCGTTGCGGCCTGCTGCAGGTAGCGCTCGTCAATATTCAGCGAGGTCTGCAACCGCTTGCCGGTCGCGTTGTTGGTGGAGAACAGGCTTTCACAACCGTCGTTGATCAGATGACTGAGGAAGTAGAACGAGCCAAACAGGATGCCGCACCAGATCACTTCATAGCTGAGGAAGCGCGCCAGCGTGACGTAGCCGACAATCAGCGAAACCAGAATCGCCACGGCGGTGACCGTCAGCGCCAGCTGCACCAGGCCGACGATGGTCGGACGCGCTTCCGGCGGATTGCCGGCCTGCGCCATGCGACGACGCACGCGATTGGTGCGCATGCTGATCGCCAGCCCGGTGCTGCCAATCAGCAGCGCCGTCAGGCCGTTGGCAAAAATGGTGGTGTTCAGGCTGGTGCCGACCGTGTAGTTAAACGACTCGGCGGTCTGGAAGATAAACACCAGCGCGGCGGTAATCGGCGGGAACGGCTTCAGCGCCAGCGCCACTTCACTGGAGATGCTCGGCAGACGCCAGCTCGGGCGGCGCGTTGACAGAAATGCGCGGCCGAGACCGGCGATCAGTCCGCAGTAAACGCTGAGCTGCACCAGACGGCTGATAAAATCCTGCACGTCGCTGGACACTTCATCGCGGCGCACAAACGCCAGCGAGAGAAAGTTAAAGGTCAGCACCACGGCCGCCAGCGTGGTCAGCGCGATCGCCGCCGCGAGGAAGCTGCGGCGCAGCCGCCCTTCCGGCAGTTTGTGAATGCTGACCCACGCCAGAAACTCTTCGCTGTAACGCCGGCCCAGCGTCATCACCAGCAGCGCCGCCAGCAGCCAGCCGACCGTGCCCACGCGCCAGCCCGGCTCCCACGACAGCGCGGCGGTATCCTGCAGCTCGCTGATAAAGTCGCCAATTTTTTCGCCATCCAGGTCCTGACGGCTGAACAGCGGTGACCAGAAGCGTGGCCCTAAAATACTGCCGGAGTTGAGCGCCAGCTGGCTTTTCAGCTGATCGCGCCGCAGGTTGACGATCTGCGAGGACAGTACCAGCGCCCCGTTTTTGATGCCGTCGGCCTGCTTGATCTGATCATCCAGCTTGCCCTTCTGATTCTCCAGCGCGGCGCGTTTGCGCGTCACTTCCGGCGTCTCTTTCACGCCGCTGTCCGCCTTCGGCGCCGGGCCGAGCACCGCCAGCTGCGCATCCAGCTGCTGACGCTGCGGAATCAGCGCCTGGCCGAGGGTTTCCGCGTTACCTGACAGCTCCAGCGCCATCTCATTGAGCTGGTTGAGCTGGTTTTCATTAGTATCGCCAGACACCTGGCCCTTAATTTTGTCGAGGATCTTCTGCATCTTCGGCAGTTCAACCGCCGGATTGACCTTCGGTGCCGCGTCTTCTTCCTGCTGCGCGGGCGCGGCGTTGTCATCCGCATAGCTGAGCGCCGGCGTGAATAACACCAGCAGCAGCAGGAACGGGGTAAACAGAGAACGAAACTTGAACATATGAGTGAGATTCCAGCGCAATAACAGCCTATAAACGCAAGGTTAACCGTGAATGGTCGCCAGTGTAGGACTTTGCCGTCAGGGAAACTATAGGAATGGTGGCGTAAAACATTGGTGCTAACGATAAGAAATTTTGTTCATTTAAGCGCCGTTGACCGTCAGTCACGCGCCACCACAATACACGGCGCACTCCCTTGCGCCGCTACGCTGAGTAACAGGTTGCGTTACTCCACGTCCGCACTGCTGGCAAGCTGCGACGCTTTCTGCTTTTTGTACGCCAGCGCGGCCGCCGGCACCGGCGCCGCCTTGCCGGTTTCCAGCCAGTCGCGCAGGCGGTTGGCATCGGCAAAGTGGGTATATTTGCCAAACGCATCCAGCACCACCAGCGCCACCGGACGGTTATTAATCATGGTACGCATTATCAGGCAGTGACCGGCCTCGTCGGTGTAACCGGTTTTGGTCAGCTGAATGCGCCAGTCATTTTTGTACACCAGATGGTTAGTGTTGCGGAACGGCAGCGCGTAGCTGGGGTGTTTAAACACCGCCGTCTCCTCTTTGGTGGTGCTCAGCTGACCAATCAGCGGATACTGGCGCGTGGCCCTGAGCAGCTTCACCAGATCTTCCGCACTGGAGACGTTGTGCAGCGACAGACCGGTCGGCTCCACATAGTGGGTGTGCGTCATGCCGAGCGCGCGCGCTTTGGCGTTCATGGCGCGGATAAAGGCGTCGTAACCGCCGGGATAGTGATGCGCCAGGCTGGCCGCCGCGCGGTTTTCCGAGGACATCAGCGCCAGCAGCAGCATGTTGCGGCGGCTGATTTCACTGTTGAGCTTCACGCGCGAGAATACGCCGCGCATTTCGGGCGTCTGGCTGATATCCACCGACAGCATTTCGTCCATCGGCAGTCGGGCATCCAGCACCACCATCGCGGTCATCACTTTGGTGATCGACGCGATAGGCCGCACCCGGTCCGGATGGCTGGAAAACAGCACTTTGTTATTATCGAGATCGACAATCAGCGCGCTGCCGGAGGCGATTTGCGGCTGGGCAATCGGCGCCAGATCGGACAGTTTTGCTGCGGCGGCCAGCGCCGGAGTCATCGCAGCTGGCGCGGCGACAAACAGCGCCAGCGACAGCAAAGAAATACGCATTTTTACAGACATCGTGTCAAAAAAATCCGGTGAGGAGGTTTGCGCTGTGTCGAAACACAGGCCGCCGGCGTCAGGCCTGATGCGACGCGGGCTGGCTGCGCTATCATACGCGCTCGTCTGCGAAATTTCTTAGGGAGATTGTTTCCGGGCGTTAAAAAAGGCGGGCATGACAGACACTGCCAGGCGCAGCGGGATCAGTCAGGTCGCCATGGCTGACGACCTGACCCCTATCACGGTCAGAACAAGCGTGGTCCGTAACCCCACAGAATCACCGTCAGCGCCAGCAGCACCTCGAACACCAGCACGCCAATCGCCAGCGTCGAGCCGGAGAAGCGCAGGCTCTCTTCACGGTCAATGTTGAGGAATACCGGGATGCCGACGTACAGCAGATAGCCGGTATACATCAGCGCTAACGCACCGGCCAGCACGCACAGCCACACCAGCGGATAGAGCGCCACCAGCCCGCTGATAAACAGCGGCGTTGCCACATAGCCGGCAAACACGGTACAGCGCTGTATGCTGGGACGCTGCGGATAGTCGCGCGCCATCCAGTGAATGACGCGGCCCATCACTGCCACACCGCCTAAGATGATCAGGTAAAACAGAATGCCGAGACCAATACCGGTCAGCATGTTGAGTTGCACGAACTGCCCTTCGCCCAGATTCCAGCCCAATTGCGTGGTGCCGATAAAGGCGCAGATCACCGGGATCGCCGCCATCAGCAGAACGTGATGGGTGTAGTGGTGCGAAACGCTCTCGTTTTCCTGCTTGATATCACGCATCTCCTGATTGGGATGCGCCAGAAGACCCCAGACATGATTCATACAATCACTCCTCTGATGCGACGGGCTGCCCCAGCGATCAGGCTGTCCAATGCAGGCAGCTTCAGTTCAAGTATAATCGGCGCGGCTGTTTTTGCGGCCAGCGGCACAAAAAAAGCCGCAGCCAGCTAGACTGTTAGCTGTATCGCTTACCCAGGGAGGAAAAATTGCACATCGATATCAATGGATTAATCACCCAGTACGGTTACCTGGCGCTGCTGATTGGCTGCATTGCCGAAGGCGAAACCTTTACCCTGCTGGGCGGCGTCGCGGCGCACGAAGGCCTGCTGCATTTCAGCGGCGTGGTGCTGGCGGCGATGGGCGGCGGCATCATTGGCGATCAGCTGCTGTTCTGGCTTGGCCGTCGCTATGGCACGCGCATTCTGCGGCGCTTCCGCAAACATCAGGACACCATTAAAAAAGCTAACCGGCTGATTCAGAAGCACCCCAGCCTGTTTGTGATTGGCGTGCGCTTCATGTACGGCTTTCGCCTGATTGGACCGATTATTATTGGCACCAGCCGCCTTAAGCCGCTGCGCTTTTTCGTGCTTAACGTCATTGGCGCCGCGCTGTGGGCGCTGATTTTTGTCACCCTCGGCTACTTCGCCGGTGAAATCATCACGCCGTGGCTGCACAAGCTTGATCAGCACCTCAAGCACTTCATCTGGCTGGCGGCGGCGATTGTGTTCGGCATCGTGCTGCGCTTTGTGATTCGCCGCTGGAACCGCCGCCGCGCCGGTTAACTGTGGTAACCCTTGAACTGCGGGTTGGCCAGCATGAAGCCGCCGTCGACCACGAATGACTGCCCGGTGGTGTAAGTGGCCCATTCCGAGCACAGCCACGCCACCAGACTGGCGATTTCGCGCGTATCGCCAGGGCGGCCAATCGGGATTTCCGGCATGCGCCGGCTGTGCGCCTCGCTGTTGCTCATGTCGTTCATCGGCGTAGCGATGGCGCCCGGCGCCACGGCATTCACCAGAATGTGATGCGGCAGCAGGCTCAGCGCCATCGATTTGGTCAGCCCGCCAAGCGCATGCTTGGCCGCGGTATAGGCGGCGGCGTCCGGCAGCGGCGTATGCTCATGCACCGAGGTGATGTTGATGATGCGCCCGCCGTCGCCCTGATCCACCATATGCCGCGCGGCAATCTGTCCGCAGACAAAGGCGCCGTCTACGTCAACAGTGAAGACTTTGCGCCAGTCCTCAAAGGTCACATCAAGAAAATCGGCTTTGGTCATCACGCCGGCATTGTTCACCAGCACATCGATGCGGCCCAGCGAATTGATCAGCTGCGCCAGCTGCTGCCCGCCAGCCTGCGGATCGGACAGATCGAGCTGCCGCACCTGGGCCAGCTGGCCTTTACTCTCCACCAGCCGCGCGGTCTCCTGCGCGCCCTCTTCATCCGAGCGCCAGGTAATGCCGACGGTGTAACCGGCCTCGGCCAGCATCACGGCGCAGCTGCGTCCAATCCCCGAATCTGAAGCGGTCACTACGGCGACTTTCTGTTTGCCCAGTGTCATAACGTTCTCCTGCCTGATGGGTGTCTTCACAGTATAGAAGTTATCGTTCTGTGCCACGTCGCAGCCGATTCTGCCGTTTCGTCTATAGTTAACAATTGGATAGCGTTCAGGAGGCAGGATGAGCAAGATTAAACGCAGAATTGACGACCACGGCGTCATCGGTGATTTACGCACCTGTGCCCTGATCGCGAACGACGGCACCATTGATTATCTTTGCTGGCCTGAACTTGACAGCCCCTCCGTGTTTGCCGCCCTGCTCGACAGCGACGAAGCCGGCCTGTTTTCGCTGGCACCGCAGTGGCAAAACGCGCGCCAGCAGCAGCTCTACCTGCCCGATACCAACATTCTGCAAACCCGCTGGCTTGATGAGGCCGGCGTGGCGGAAATTACCGATTACATGCCGATCTGCGATGAGCGCAGCAAAGTGCCGCGCCTGGTGCGGCGGGTAAAAATGATCCGCGGCACCGCCACCTTTGATCTGCGCTGCGCGCCGCGCCACGACTATGCCCGTGCCGAAACGCGCACCGAGACGCGCCCTGGCGGTATCGCCTTTGTCGCCGAAGGCCAGCCGTCGCTGCGCCTGAGCGCCACGGTGGTGATGACGCGCGAACCGGACAGCGCGGTGGCGCAGTTTACCCTGCAGGCCGGTGAGCACGCCGAATTTGTGTTTGGCAACGATGACGATCCGCAGGTGCAGCATATCGCGACCGAGCGCTGCTTTCGCGATACCGTGGATTACTGGCGGCGCTGGAGCAGCCACAGCTCCTATCGCGGCCGCTGGCGCGAGATGGTGACGCGCTCGGCGCTGGCGCTCAAGCTGCTCACCTCGCACCAGCACGGCTCAATTGCGGCAGCCGCCACTTTTGGCCTGCCGGAAGAGCTGGGCGGCGAGCGTAACTGGGATTACCGCGCCTCGTGGATCCGCGATGCCTCGTTCAGCATGTACGCGCTGATGCGGCTCGGCTATGTGGAGGAAGCGCGTGACTTCACCCATTGGGTCGGCCGCTGCGTTGAGCACAGCCACGACGATACGCCGCATTTGCAGGTGATGTATCGCCTCGACAGCGGCACCGAGCTGCACGAGACCGAACTGCTCAACCTCTCCGGTTACGCCAACTCGCGCCCGGTGCGCATCGGCAATGATGCCTGGCGTCAGACGCAGCTGGATATTTATGGCGAGCTGATGGATGCGGTCTACCTTGCCAATAAATACGGCGAAGCCATCTCGCAGCGCGGCTGGCGCCATGTGTCCAGCATGATTGACTACGTCTGCGTTAACTGGAACCAGCCGGACGCCGGTATCTGGGAGATGCGCGGCGAGCCGGAGCACTTTCTGCATTCGCGCCTGATGTGCTGGGTGGCGCTGGACCGCGCACTGCGGCTGGGCATGAAGCGTTCGCTGCCGATGCCATACGATCGCTGGGACCGGGTGCGCAGCGAGATCCGCGACGACATCTGGCAGAACTTCTGGAACGATGAACTCGGCCACTTCACCGCCACGCGCGGCGGTAAATACCTGGATGCGTCGATGCTGCTGATGCCGCTGGTGCGCTTTGTCAGCTCGACCGATCCGGAGTGGATCGCCACGCTGGATGCCATTAAAACCCATCTGGTGAGCGACGGTTTAGTACGGCGTTATAACATCAGTGAGACGCCCGCCGATGCGCTGACCGGTGGCGAGGGCGCGTTTGCCGCCTGTTCGTTCTGGTATGTGGAGTGTCTGGCGCGCGCCGGGCGGGTGCATGAGGCGCACTTCGAGTTTGAAAAGCTGCTGAGTTACGCCAATCCGCTGGGATTGTACGCCGAGGAGTTTACCTCGCACGGCAACGCGCTGGGCAACATGCCGCAGGCGCTGACCCATCTGGCGTTGATCAGCGCCGCGTTTTTCCTCAACCGTAAACTGAGCGGCGAAGTGACGCTGTGGCAACCGTAAGAAAATTCACATTTTGGGCGGCGTGGCAAAGAGAATAGTCTGTGAAACGCCGCGTTTTGCGTAAAGTATCTTCAACCAGCGAAAATCCTGATTCCCATCATTGCGCCTATGCACATATAATGCGCAGCGGGTTATTCTGACCCTGATGGGTTCGACACACTGACAAGCCATGAAAATGGCCATAACGACTTGTAAAAACATGAAAAAAAGCATTCGCGCGTTCGCTTCACTCGCCCTCGTACTGGCGGCGTTCAGCCAGTCGGCCTTTGCAGTCGTCTATCCGCTGCCTCCAGCGAATAGCCGCCTGATTGGCGAAAATATTGAAATCACCGTGCCAGACGACAGCAAACTGCCGCTGGAAGCGTTTGCGGCGCAGTACCAGATGGGCCTCAGCAACATGCTGGAAGCCAATCCGGGCGTGGACGTTTACCTGCCGAAAGCAGGCACTAAAATGGTGATCCCGCAGCAGCTGATTCTGCCTGACGCACCGCGTGAAGGCATCGTGATCAACAGCGCCGAGATGCGTCTCTATTACTACCCGAAAGGCACCAAAACTGTCGTGGTGCTGCCGATCGGTATCGGCGAGCTGGGTAAAGATACGCCGGTTAACTGGACCACCGCGGTTGAGCGCAAGAAGAATGGCCCAACCTGGACGCCAACCAAAGCGATGCACGCAGAGTACGCGGCGCGCGGCGAGAGCATCCCGGCCGTGTTCCCGGCAGGTCCGGATAACCCGATGGGTCTGTACGCGCTGTACATTGGCCGTCTGTATGCGATTCACGGCACCAACGCCAACTTTGGTATCGGCCTGCGCGTGAGCCACGGCTGCGTGCGTCTGCGTGCGGACGACATCAAATGGCTGTTCGACAACGTGCCAGTGGGTACGCGCGTGCAGTTCATTGACCAGCCGGTAAAAGCCACCGTTGAGCCAGACGGTTCCCGCTACATCGAGGTTCACAACCCGCTGTCGACCACCGAAGAGCAGTTCAACTCACGTGAACTGGTGCCAATCAGCCTGACGTCCGCTGTGACCAAAGTGGTGGCCGATGCCAGCACCAATCAGGATGCCGTGAACAACGCCATCCAGGCACGTACCGGTATGCCGACCAAAATCAACGGTCAGCAGGGCGAAGCCCAGCCTGCGCCGGTGATGGTACAAGAGTCTTCTGACGCGATGCCGAAAGAAGAGCCGATGACGCCGCAGGGTGCCACCGACGTCGCGCCGCAGGCCGATGTGCAGCAGCCCGCTGAAGCCGCTCCGGTTGAGCAGGCCGCGCCGGCACAGCCTGCCAGCAACGGCAACAGCCTGTAAGGGTTCGCTGTCGATGATCAAGCCAGCCGCAGGGCTGGCTTTTTTATTGCCCGATCGCCGGGATCATTGTGCGGTTGTGTCGCGGCGCAGTTGCGCGCTCAATCGTGTGGTCGGCGTAACGCCAGCCAGCCCGCCACCAGAGTAAACACCAGCACCACCAGCACTAACAGCAGAAAGCCGTGCGGATTGTTCGCCAGCGGAATGCCGCCCACGTTCATGCCAAAAAAACCGGCCACGATATTGATGGGCAGCGCCAGCACGGTGATTGAGGTGAGCAAAAACAGCGTTCGGTTGCTCTGCTCCATCAGGCGGGCAGCGATCTCCTCCTGCAGCAGGCGAATGCGCTCCATCAGGCTGGCAAGGTCGTTAAGCGCTACGCTGAACTCCTCGGTGAAAATCCGCAGCTCACTGAGCGGTTCCCGGTTGAGCCAGTTTGGCGGCCGGTTAAGCAGGCGAAACAGCGCGGCCGGCTCCGGCGCCAGCAACCGCTGGACGCGCAGCAGCATGCGGCGCAGATGGCCCAGCTCGCTGCGGTTGGCTTTGATCGCCGCGCTCAGCAGCCGCTCTTCTATCGCATCCACCGCCTGGCTGGAGCGCCGCACCACCTGCTCCAGCTGCGCTTCCTGTTCGCCGAGCAGCCACAGCAGCATCGCATCCGGCGCGCTGAAGCACAGCCGATCAATCTGCTGATGCATACGTTCAATCATGCCAACCGGGCGATAGCGCGCGCTGACCATCACCTGCGGTCGGCACCAGATCCACAACGTCGCATTTTGTGTGTTGCGCTCCTCTTTACTGAAGGTGACGTCATTCAGCACCGCCAGCAGCGCATCGTTTTGCTGCGCCAGCCGGGTGCGCGGCGAGGCCGAATGAATCTCATCGAAAAAATCGTCATCTACGCTGAAGTGGTCCTGAACCCAGCGCTCGGCGCGGGCATGATTCAGGTTAATGTGCAGCCAGAGAAAGCAGCCGTCGGGTAAGGTGTGCCGCGCCAGCTGCGCGGCCTCGCGGGCGTTGAGCCGCTGTGGCGGCGCATCCGGGTTGAACAGGTAACCGTGAATCAGTCCGGCAACTTCGTTGTTGAAGTCGGGCAGCGAGGCAAGCGGCAGAACAGGCTGGAGCATAGCGGCGTGAAGATCCCAGAGCGGTCAGATCCACAGCCTGCGACAGGTCTGTTACAGCATGATGACAGCCCGCACTGGCATCATCATTCTGTCATACAAAACCCGTATCACACTGCAGTTAACGGGTGCCATTCGTGCATCGTTAATTCACCCCGGGGGGTGTGTTATGGCTGAAAACAGTTTCCCTGCATCATCGTCCGACCGCGGACGGCCCAATCTGCACCCGCGCAGCGGTCGCGCGTCGCGCGTGCTCTTTCTGCTGCTGCTGCTGGCCGGGCTGGTGTTCACCGGTATCAATCTGTTCAACGACGTGGAAGAGACCGGCGCGGTCGTCACCAGCTATACGCCGTTTCTGCTGCTTGGCGTGGCGCTGCTGATTGCGCTCGGCTTCGAGTTTGTTAACGGCTTTCACGATACCGCCAATGCCGTCGCCACGGTGATCTACACCCACTCGCTGTCGCCGGGCGTGGCGGTGGTGTGGTCCGGCTTGTGTAATTTCCTTGGTGTACTGCTCTCCAGCGGCGTGGTGGCGTTTGGCATTATTTCGCTGCTGCCGGTGGAGCTGATTCTGCAGGCGGGCAGCGGTCACGGCTTTGCTATGGTGTACGCGCTGCTGTGCTCGGCGATTGTCTGGAACCTCGGCACCTGGTATTTCGGCCTGCCCTCTTCCTCTTCGCACACGCTGATCGGCTCGATTATCGGCGTAGGCGTGGCGAATGCGCTGCTGCACGGCCGCAGCGGCACCAGCGGCGTCGACTGGGATCAGGCGGTTAAAGTCGGTTACGCCCTGCTGCTGTCGCCGGTGATTGGCTTCATCTGCGCCGCCGTGCTGCTGCTGGCCATGAAGGCATTGGTACGCAATCGCCAGTTGTATCAGGCGCCGGAAGGCAATCAGCCGCCGCCAGCGTGGATTCGTGGCCTGCTGATCCTCACCTGTACCGGCGTCTCGTTTGCCCACGGCTCGAACGACGGTCAGAAAGGCATGGGGCTGATTATGCTGATCCTGGTTGGCACCATGCCGATCGCCTATGCGCTCAACCGCTCGCTGCCGCCGGAGCAAATTCCGCGCGTGGCGGCGTTAACTCAGGTGACCGAACAGCAGCTGCTGACGCTGCAGCCGCCGCCCGCCGCAATGCCGGCAGCGCGTGAGGTGCTGACGGAATATGTACGCACCAGCCAGAACCGGCCGCAGGTGCTGCCGGCGCTCGGTATGATGCTCGGCGATATCGGCGAACAGATTCGCCAGTACGGTTCGGTAGAAAATATTCCGGCGCAGGCGGTCACCAATACGCGCAACGATATGTATCTCGCCTCGGAGACCATCAAGCATCTGCAATCGGCCAACGTCGCGCTGCCGGAAGAGACGGCGCGCAACCTGACGGCGGTGAAGCACGAGCTGGACGCGGCCACGCGCTTTATCCCGATGTGGGTCAAAGTGGTGGTGGCGATTGCGCTGGGTCTCGGCACCATGGTCGGCTGGCGCCGGATTGTGGTTACGGTGGGTGAGCGCATCGGCAAAACCCATCTCACCTATGCGCAGGGTGCCAGTGCGGAGCTGGTGGCGATGGCTACTATCGGCGCGGCCGATGCCTTTGGTTTACCGGTGTCGACCACCCATGTGCTGTCGTCCGGCGTGGCCGGTACCATGGCGGCCAACCGATCCGGCCTGCAGCTCGCCACCCTGCGTAATCTGGCGCTGGCGTGGGTGCTGACGCTGCCGGTATCGGTGCTGCTGTCAGGGCTGCTGTATGCGCTGTTTATTCATCTGGCCTGATAGGCTCTGAAGACTGCTGGTGCAGACGCAGTGTAATCAGGAACGCGCCCAGCACCATCAGTGCTGCCGCCAGATACACCGACTGCATGCCCCAGTGGCCGATTAACAGCCCCGCCACTGGTCCGGTCAACCCCAACCCCAAATCGAGAAATGCCGAATAGGTACCGAGCGCCGATCCCTGATCCTGCTGCTGTACCCGCTTCACCGCTTCCACGCCCAGCGCCGGGAACACCAGCGAGAAACCGCCGCCGGTGAGGAAGGCACCAATATCCACCAGCCAGCTGCTGTCCGCCTGCCAGATCAGCAGCAGACCGGCGCCCTCCAGCACGAAGGAGATCAGCGAGACCTGCAGCCCGCCGAAGCGCGTGATATAGCGCCCGCACGCCAGCCGCACCAGCACGAAGCCGAGGCTGAACAGCGTCAGCGCGAACGCCGCGCCGCTCCAGTCGCGACTGGCGAAATAGAGGGTGATGAAGGTGGAGATCACGCCAAAGCCGATGGTGCCAAATCCCAGCGCCAGGCCAAACAGCCAGACGCGGCTGACCACGCGATGAAACGGAATGCGCACGCCGGCGCTGACGCTGACCGCCGGCTTGCCGGAGGCCATCCAGAAGCCGATCGCCCCCATCAGCGCGACCAGACCGGCAAAGCCGCTGATGCCAAAAATCTGATTCAGCAGCACACCCAGCGGCGCACCAATCGCCATGGCAAAGTAAGTCGCCACGCCGTTCCACGAAATGACCCGCGCGGTTTGCCGCGGGCCGACAATATTCATGCCCCACAGCGTCGAGCCGGTACTGCTGAAACTTTCCCCGACGCCGAGGAACAGCCGCCCCAGCGCCAGCAGCGTCAGGCTCAGCAGCGGCGCACCGCTGCACAGCGCGGCAATGATCGACAGCACGCCGCTCATGCCGCAGCACACCAGCCCCATCATCACCACGCGTTTCGGGCCGTAGCGATCGGCCAGCCGGCCAGAGTGCGGGCGACTGAGCAGCGTGGCGAAATATTGCAGACTGATGATCAGCCCGGCGATAAACGAGCTGAAGCCCAGCTGGTTATGCACAAACCCCGGCAGCACCGCCAGCGGCAACCCGACGGACAGGTAGCAAAAGAAGGTGAAAACGATGACGGAGAGGATGCGTTTATTTAACTGAGCATTACTCAGTACAGCGGCGTCAGACATGGAAGATGGCGTCAGAAACGTGGTGAAAGCGAAGGTTCACTATACCGGTTAGCAGACTAAGGATCGCGGCTTTTTTTGTTATAAAACATGGCGGCAGCGCACACTTTCACCGGGTGATCGCTGGCGTGCCGTCAAAGCAAAGGACCTGGCGGTTCAGGTGCGACCGCTCAGGTTCAGATGCAGGACACCTGGGCCATGCGTGCGGCATGGCGTTCGATAGCGCTGGCGATCTCGGCGGAGACACGCAGCGTGCGGATCTCGCTGAACAGGCCGTCGGCCTCTTGGTAGGCTTTGCGCAGATAGCCCAGCCACTGCTTGATGCGCGCAACGTGGTAGTTGCCGGTATCACCCTGCTTTTCCAGCTGGGTGTAGCGCAGCAACAGCTCAACCACCTGCGACCACGGCATCGGGGCTTCGTTGTACTTCACCACGCGCCCCAGGTTAGGCACATTGAGCGCGCCGCGCCCGAGCATGACCGCGTCGCAGCCGGTAATGCGCAGGCAATCCTGCGCATCCTGCCAGTTCCAGATTTCGCCGTTGGCGATCACCGGAATTGTCAGACGCTGGCGAATCTCACCAATCGCCTGCCAGTTGATGCTCTCTGCGCGATAGCCGTCCTCTTTGGTCCGGCCATGCACCACCAGCTCGCTGGCACCGGCCTGCTGCACCGCATCGGCGATCTCGAAACGCCGTGCGCCCGAATCCCAGCCGAGCCGCACTTTCACCGTGACCGGCAGATGAGCGGGCACCGCCTCGCGCATCGCTCTGGCACCGCGATAGATCAGCTCCGGATCTTTCAGCAGGGTCGCACCGCCGCCGCTGCCGTTTACCAGCTTCGACGGGCAGCCGCAGTTGAGGTCAACGCCCCACGAGCCCAGCTCCACCGCGCGTGCGGCGTTTTCTGCCAGCCACTCAGGATACTGGCCCAGCAGCTGCATGCGCACGCGCGTACCGGAGGGCGTCCGGCTGTGATGGTGCAGTTCCGGACACAAACGATAGAAGGATTTTACCGGCAGCAGCTGATCGACCACGCGTAAAAACTCAGTGACGCACAGGTCATAGTCATTCACGCCGGAGAGCAGTTCACGTACCAGCGAATCCAGTACGCCTTCCATGGGCGCCAGTAAAACCCGCATACCGTTACGCGTTCCCGTTGCTCTTCGCTGCCGGACGACGTGAGCGCGCCGGTTTACCCGCGTTGCCTGCCGCCGGGCCGTTGTTGCCCGAACGACGCGGTGCACGCGCCTCGCCCTGTGGACGCGCGCCGCCGTTACCGGCGCTGGCACGCTGACCATTGCCGCCGCTGCGGCTGCGCGGTGCGTCAGCACCCTGCCCCGGCGCGCGGCCCTGGCCACGTCCGCGTGGCTGCTGCTGACGGCCATTCTGAATCGGCTCCGCCTTGATGCTCGGATCCGGCTCAAAGCCCGGCAGCGCAATGCGCGGAATTTCCCGCTTCAGCAGGCGCTCGATATCACGCAGCAGCTTGTGCTCGTCAACGCACACCAGCGACAGCGCAGCACCGGTGGCCGCGGCACGACCGGTACGGCCAATGCGGTGCACGTAATCTTCCGCCACGTTCGGCAGCTCGTAGTTGACCACGTGCGGCAGCTCTTCGATATCCAGACCGCGTGCGGCAATATCCGTCGCCACCAGCACGCGAATGCCGCCGGTTTTGAAGTCGGCCAGCGCACGGGTACGCGCGCCCTGACTCTTGTTGCCGTGGATCGCGGCGGCAGTGATGCCATCTTTATTGAGCTGCTCAGCAAGGTGGTTAGCACCGTGCTTGGTGCGGGTGAACACCAGCACCTGCTGCCAGTTGTCGCGACCAATCATCAGCGACAGCAGTTCCCGTTTGCGCTTCTTATCGACAAAATGCACCTGCTGCGACACCTGCTCGGAAGCGGTGTTGCGGCGTGCCACTTCCACCTGTTCCGGGTTGGTGAGCAGTTTTTCCGCCAGCGCTTTGATCTCGTCTGAGAAGGTGGCAGAGAATAGAAGGTTCTGCCGTTTGGCCGGCAGTTTTGCCAGCACGCGGCGAATGTCGTGGATGAAGCCCATGTCGAGCATGCGATCCGCTTCGTCCAGCACCAGGATTTCCACCTGCGACAGATCGACCGCGTTCTGGTGCGCCAGATCGAGCAAACGCCCTGGCGTGGCGATCAGTACATCGACGCCGCCGCGCAGTTTCATCATCTGCGGATTAATGCTGACGCCGCCGAACACCACCAGCGAACGCATATTGAGGTACTGGCTGTATTCACGTACGTTTTCGCCAACCTGCGCCGCCAGTTCACGGGTTGGAGTGAGGATCAGCGCACGTACCGGACGGCGACCGCGCGCCGCTGCCGGTTTTTCTGACAGACGCTGCAGCAGAGGCAGCGTGAAACCGGCGGTTTTACCCGTGCCGGTCTGGGCGCTCGCCAGCAGGTCACGACCGGCCAGCACCACGGGAATCGCCTGACGCTGGATTGGCGTCGGTTCACGGTAGCCCTGTTCTGCTACCGCACGCAAAATATCGGCATTCAAGCCGAGAGAGTCAAAAGACATGCAGGTGTATTACTCCGAACCGCCCTGATCGCGCTGCGCGATGTAGTTTTCAGGGGGGATATGACGCAGCCTCAAGGCCTGCGTGTGAAAAGGGCACAAACTACCATGCGTAAGAGCGGCAGTGTAGCAGCTTTCCGCAAGAACCGCGACCAGCAAAACGTGAGGGTGATGGGCCGCTGCGCGGTAGCGCGTAAAAAAGGAGCCGCAGTGGGCTCCTCTTTTCTTGCTGGCACATCCGCTTAGCTGCGTTTTTTCTGCACGCGCTGCGGTGGCTCTTTGGCCAGCAGCGACACCAGCGCCGGGCCCACCAGCATTACCACGCCCAGACAACCAATCAGCAGATTGTTGTGGATGAAGCGTGAAATCAGGAACAGCGTCAGCATCGCCGCGCCGAAGTAGTATGTCGTCGTCACTTCTTCCAGAGAGTCACCAAAGCGGCGCAAACGGGCACTACGCTGCAGGGCCAGCATGGTGATGAACACCAGCGCATAAGCTGCCACCAGGGTACTGCTCACTTCGACCAGTGCCTTATGTTTCCAGCCCCACACCAGCGCCGCGATCACCAGCAGGTGGGTCGCAATATGCAGGCAGGTTTGACCGGTAACAATCTGAACACGATTAGACCATTTCATTCTCTTCTCCTGGCAGACCCAACAGGTCGCCCAAGTGTATCTGACCGCAGCCAGACGGATTTCCTCAATGTAAAGCAAATTTCGGATAACACCCTAATTTTCTGTCTCCAGCACCACCCATTTGTGACAAAGACTACACTTTGTTCTGTTGATGATGAAAAGGAGCGCGTCGCAGTATGCCACAAAACACGCAAGGATCTTCATTTAAAGTCCTGACGATCAATACCCATAAGGGGTTCACCAGCTTTAACCGTCGCTTTATCCTGCCGGAACTGCGCGACGCAGTGCGCGCCACCTCGGCGGATATCGTCTTTTTACAGGAGGTGATGGGCACGCACGCCATCCACTCCGCACACATTGAAAACTGGCCGGAAAATTCGCATTACGAATACCTTGCCGACACCATGTGGCACGATTTTGCTTACGGCCGCAACGCGGTCTATCCCGAGGGCCATCACGGCAACGCGATACTGTCACGCTTTCCGATCACCGAATACCAAAACCGCGATATTTCTGTCGCCGGCAGTGAGAAACGCGGCATGTTGCACTGCCAGATCAGCCTGCCGGATCGGCCGGAACCGATTCACACCTTGTGCGTGCACCTCGGCCTGAAAGAGAAGCACCGTCTGGCGCAGATGCGCATGATGTGTGAACTGATTGAGTCGCTGCCACCGGATGCGCCCCTGGTGGTGGCCGGCGATTTTAATGACTGGCAGGTACGCGCTAATCGATTTTTACAGCGCGGAGCCGGTCTGCAGGAGGTGTTTAGCATGAAAAACGGTCGCCCGGCGCGCACCTTCCCGGCGCGCTTTCCGCTGCTGCGTCTCGATCGCATCTATATCCGTAATGCGTCGGTGAGCCAGCCGTGGGCGCTGCCGGTGAAACCCTGGTCACATCTGTCCGATCATGCCCCGCTGGCCGTGGAGATCTTTCTATGAATTTCAGCTGGCGCGAAGGTAACCAGCTGCGGCTGCTGGAAAATGGCGATCAATTCTTTCCGCGCGTCTCCGGCGCGATTCAGCGCGCCCAGCGTACGCTGCTGCTGGAGACGTTTATTCTGTTTGAAGATGAGGTCGGTAAGGCGCTGCACCGCGATCTGCTGGCCGCCGCGCAGCGCGGTGTTAAGGTGGAAGTGATGGTGGATGGCTACGGCTCGCCGGATCTTTCCAGCCAGTACATCAACAGCCTGACCGAAGCAGGCGTGCGCTTTATCTATTACGATCCGCGCCCGCTGGTGATGGGCATGCGCACCAACGTGTTCCGCCGTCTGCATCGCAAAATTGTGGTGATTGATGAGGAGATTGCGTTTGTTGGCGGTATCAATTTCTCCGCCGAGCACAACACCGATTACGGACCGGAAGCCAAGCAGGATTACGCCGTGGAGGTGAAAGGACCGGTGGTACTGGACATCGCACGCTATGTACAGCAGGCGATCGGCAGCGAACAGGTAACGCGCCGCTGGTGGGGCGCGCGCTCCCAGCGCCTGGCGGTGAACGCCCTGCCCGGCGATGCGCAGGTGCTGTTTGTCTACCGCGATAACGATGAGCACCGCGATGACATCGAACAGCACTATCTCGATATGCTGCGCAAGGCGAAGCAGGATGTGATTATCGCCAACGCCTACTTTTTCCCCGGCTATCGCCTGCTGCGGGAAATGCGCAGCGCGGCCCAGCGCGGTGTGCGCGTGCGGCTGATTGTGCAGGGTGAACCGGACATGCCGATTGTCAAAGTCGGCGCCGAGCTGCTGTACAACTATCTGGTGGATGCTGGCGTTGAAGTGTACGAGTACTGCCGCCGCCCGCTGCATGGCAAAGTGGCGGTACAGGATCAGCAGTGGTCAACGGTCGGTTCCAGCAACCTCGACCCGCTCAGCCTGTCGCTGAATCTCGAAGCCAACCTGATCATTCACGACCACGCCTTCAACCAGACGCTGCGCGATAACCTTGAGCAACTGCTGGCTGCGGACTGCGTGCGCGTCGATGAAGACAAGCTGCCGCCGCGCACCTGGTGGCAGCTGACCAAGAGCGTCATCGTGTTCCATTTCCTGCGCCATTTCCCGGCCATCGCCGGCTGGCTGCCTGCCCATACGCCCCATTTGTCTCAGGTCGATCCGCCGGTGCAGCCGGAAATGGAAACCCAGGACCGGGTTGAAGCCGATAACGAAGGAGCGAAACCCTGATGAGCAAAAAGAACCCGCGCTGGCAGTTAGCGAAAAAAATCCTTACCTGGCTGTTCTTCATTGCGGTGATCGTGCTGCTGGTGGTTTACGCACGCAAGGTGAACTGGGAGGACGTGTATAAGGTCATCGTCGGCTATAACCGCTACGTGGTGCTGAGCGCCGCCGCGTTAGTGGTGGTGAGCTACCTCACCTACGGTCTGTACGATTTGATTGGTCGCGCCTACTGCGGGCATAAACTGGCGAAACGTCAGGTGATGCTGGTGTCATTCATCTGTTACGCCTTTAACCTGACGCTGAGCACCTGGGTGGGCGGTGTGGCGATGCGCTATCGCCTCTATTCGCGCCTCGGCCTGCCCGGCGGCACCATCACGCGCATCTTTTCACTGAGTATTGCCACTAACTGGCTCGGCTACATTTTGCTTGGCGGCGTAGTGTTTGTCTCCGGCATGGTGCCGATTCCGCCCGGCTGGTTCATCGGCGAAGGCACGCTACGGGTAATTGGTGCGGTACTGCTGGCGATGGTGGCGGTTTATCTGTGGGCCTGTGCTTTCGCGAAGAAGCGCCGCTGGACGGTGAAGGGCCAGCATCTGCAACTGCCCTCGCTGCGCATGGCGCTGTTTCAGTTTGCCGTTTCCTGCGCCAACTGGATGGTGATGGGCACCATAATCTGGCTGCTGCTGGCGCGTGAAGTGGATTATCCCATCGTGCTGGGGGTGCTGTTAATCAGCAGTATTGCCGGAGTGATTATTCATATTCCGGCGGGCATCGGCGTGCTGGAAGCGGTGTTCCTCGCGCTGCTCAGCGGCCAGCATGCCTCGCACGGTGAGATTATCGCCGCGCTGCTGGCTTATCGCGTGCTCTATTTTATTCTGCCGCTGCTGCTGGCACTGGTGCTGTATCTGTGGCTGGAGAGCCGCGCGAAGCATTTACGGCAAAAGAATGAGCGCAAGATGGCGGCGCGATAAGGCGTGCCAGGTGGAGGATGAAGAACGTGTAATACATTGCGCCGCTACGGAGAAGGTGAAACGGGCTGATAAGTACAAACCGTTCACCTGGCCGTAGCGGCGCGATTATTTTCACAGCCTTAATGGCTGGTTACTCTTAACGACGGTTACCGAATATCCGCAGCAGCATCAGGAACAGGTTGATGAAATCGAGATACAGCGTCAGCGCGCCCATGATGGAGAAGCGGCGCAGATTCTCTTTATCGTTAACATCAATGCCCTCACCGATGGCTTTCAGCTTCTGCGTGTCATAAGCCGTCAGGCCAACAAACACCACCACGCCGATATAGGTAATCGCCCACATCAGCGCCGGGCTTTTCAGCCAGAAGTTCACCAGCGACGCCAGCAGAATGCCGATCAGCGCCATAAACAGCAGACTGCCGAAGCGGCTCAGGTCGCGTTTAGTGGTGTAGCCGTAAAAGCTCATGGCACCAAACATGCCCGCGGTAACGAAGAAGGTACTGGCGATCGACGAGTAGGTATAAACAAGGAAAATACTCGCCATTGTCAGCCCGGTCAGCGCGGAATAGAGCATAAACAGCCCGGTCGCCACGGCGCCGCTCATGCGCTGCACCATGCCGGAAAGCACGAACACCAGCGCCAGCTGCGCGATAATCAGGCCGAAGAAGGTGATGCGATTAGCAAACACCAGTTCCATGACAGCAGGCGTACGCGCGGCAAACCACGACACAAACGCCGTCAGCAGTAAGCCGCAGGTCATCCAGCCATACACCTGCGCCATATAGGTTTGCAGCCCGGTCGACGCCTGCTGCACGATTGAACCATTACGTGGATATCGATCCATGATGCACCTCTTTAAAAGTTACTGATAACGTCAGTGTGAAGTGTACACCACCGATCGTCAACGGCGCGTCATACACTGCTGATATCGCCCGTCAACCCGCTGGGCAAACCACGCGGTGGTGAGATTACGGGTAATTTTCGGGCTCTCCAGCTTAATGCCCGGCAGCACTTCGCGCGGCAGACGTTTTCCCGCCATCTTATCGGCGAGGATAAAGGTCTGTTTCCACAGCGTGCTGTCGCTGAAGCTTTCGCTGTCGCCCTTCTCCAGATCGCGGCGAATCTCACGTGTGCTCATGTCCAGCTGTTTCGCCAGCGTGCGCACCGCCAGTTCGGTGGCACTCGCCTGTTCGCTGCCGTAGCGGATCAGGTCGCCGTCCAGCGCCAGTTTGATGCCGCTGGCACGCGCCACCGCAGCCTGGAACGCGGCGTTGCGGCTGGCGTACCAGCCGGCGTTGAAGTCAGCGAAGCGATACAGCGGCTGGCTGTAGTCCACCGGATAGCCCAGCAGGTGCAGCGTGCCGAAGTAGATACCGCCGCGCCGGCTAAACACTTCGCGCCGGATTGAACCGTCAATCGGGTATGGATAGCCCTGCGCATGCGCTTCGGCAAAGGCAATGCTGACCTGCATCGGCCCGCCGGTGTGGATTGGGTTGAGATTACCGAACAGCTTCTGCCCCATCGGCACCATATCGATAAAGTCATCAAAAATGGCGCTCAGCTCTTTCTCGCTGTGCACCTTATCGAGACGTGCCGCGTAGCTCTCGCCGTTGGAGGATTTGATCAGTAACGCGGTGCGCACCAGAAACGCCGGCACGTGCACGCTGGCGGCGCGGCGGTCAATCTCCGCCCAGGCGATTTTTGGCAGACCCGGCACGGTGGCATCGGCGCTGAAGTTAGATTCCTGATCGGTCACGGCGATCACCGCGCAAATGTTGCTGGCGCTGGCGTCGATGTGCTGCACGCGCAGCGCGGTATAGATGTCGTCGGCCCAGGCCGATTTTTGCGTCACATGGGCGGGCAGCAATTGCTGAATCTGCGCTTTCACGTCAGCGGGCTGGCGGGCCGGTAGCTGCGGCTCCTTTTTGGTGCTGCATCCGGCCAGCACCAGCGCAGCCAGCAGCGCTGCGCCGCGTAATATCGTGTTGGTGTTCATCCTGCTCCCTGATAAGCCAGCAAAAACCGTACCTTACCGTTTTCGTGGTCTGGCGGCTATCAGCGCGGGCGGATTTTGCGCGCTAGTTCCAGCGTTCGGCGGCCTGATGGTCGCTGTCGCGGGCATCGACCCAGCGATCGCCCTGCGCGGTGGCTTCGCGCTTCCAGAACGGCGCGCGGGTTTTCAGGTAATCCATAATAAATTCACTGGCGGCAAAGGCGCTGCCGCGATGGGCGCTGCTGACGCCAACAAACACGATCTCATCACCAGGGAACAGTTCGCCTACGCGATGAATCACCGTCACCTGCTGCAGCGCCCAGCGCTGACGCGCATCCGCCACAATCTCTGCCAGCGCTTTTTCCGTCATGCCGGGATAGTGCTCCAGCGTCAGCGCGGCCACGCTGTCGCCGAGATTGTGGTTGCGGACTTTGCCGGTGAAGGTGACGACCGCGCCGTCGCTGTCATGCGCCGCCAGCAGCGCATACTCGTCGCCAACGTTAAACGGCGCGCTGCCGACGCGAATTCGGGTTGTCATGCTCAGCCTCCGGTAACCGGCGGGAAGAACGCCACTTCATCGCCGGCGCGCAGCGGATGGTTCATCGGCACCAGCGTCTGATTCACCGCCGCCAGCAGCTTGCCGGACTCCAGCGCCAGCGCCCAGCGATCGCTTTTCTGCGCCAGCGCAGCGCGCAATGTGGCGACGTCAGCATACTCTGCCGCCAGATCCAGCGCGGCGGTGCCGGTCAGTTCGCGCACCTGGGCAAAAAACAGCACCTTAATCATGGCGCACCGCCTGGAAATCACCGGATTTACCGCCGCTTTTGCTCAGCAGTCGCAGCTGGTCGATGACGATATCTTTCTGCACCGCTTTGCACATGTCGTAGATGGTCAGCGCCGCGACCGACGCGGCGGTCAGCGCTTCCATTTCCACGCCGGTTTTGCCGCTCAGGCGACAGCGCGAGGTAATGCGCACGCGGCTGTGCTCCGGCTCAGCCACCAGCGTCACCTCGACTTTACTCAGCATCAGCGGATGGCACAGCGGAATCAGTTCCCAGGTGCGCTTCGCTGCCTGGATGCCGGCAATGCGTGCGGTGGCGAAAACATCGCCTTTGTCATGGCTGCCGTCGAGGATCATTTGCAGCGTGGCCGGCTGCATCAGCACCAGCGCTTCCGCCTGCGCTTCTCGCACGGTGTCAGTTTTGCCGGAGACGTCCACCATGTGGGCTTCGCCGGCCGCGTTGATATGGGTTAACGAGGACATGCTTATAACTTCTTCAAATGTGAGACAAAATTACACGGACGCGTACGCGCATCCAGCTGGGCTTCAATGATCCGCTCCCATGCACTGCGGCAGGCACCGGTTGAGCCCGGTACGGCAAACAGCAGCGTCTGGTTGGCCAGACCGGCCACCGCGCGTGATTGCAGCGTCGCGCTACCGATCTCCTCGTAGGAGATCATGCGAAACAGTTCGCCAAAGCCGTCAATTTCGCGGTCCAGCAGCGGCAGCAGCGCTTCCGGCGTACTGTTTTTACTGTTAAAGCCGGTACCGCCGTTAATCAGCACCACCTGCACATCTTCACTGGCGATCCAGCGCGACACCGTGGCGCGGATGCGATAACGGTTGTCCGGGACGATGGCGTGATCAACCACCTGATGCCCGGCTTCGGTCAGCGCCTCACGCAGATAGTCGCCGGAGCTGTCACTGCTGGCGTCGCGGCTGTCAGAGACGGTCATCACCGCCGCATTTAAGGCGACAAAATCGCCGGAAGGTTTACCCATGGCCGTAACTCCTGTGTTTAGCCACCAATGAAGGAGAGGTTCTGCGTGATGCCGGTATTGCCCTGATGCAGGAAATGCGTCTGCTTCTTCTGCCCGAGGCTGTGAGCGATGCGCGCCTGCAGCTCGGCCTGCTGATCGTCGGAGGCCAGCAGATCGCGCAGCGGCACGCCGCCGTCGCCAAACAGGCACAGATGCAGGTTACCGATCGCCGATACGCGCAGGCGATTACAGCTGGCGCAGAAATCTTTTTCATACGGCATGATCAGGCCGACTTCACCCTGATAATCCGGATGGCGGAACACCTGGGCCGGACCATCGCTGCGCCCGCGCGGCTGGCGCTGCCAGCCCTGCATGATCAGCTGGTCGCGGATCACCTCGCCGGACACATGATGACGGCGGAACAGATCGCCGCCTTCGCCGGTTTCCATCAGCTCGATAAAGCGCAGCTGAATCGGCCGGGTGCGGATCCACGCCAGAAAGGTCTCCAGACTGTGGCTGTTGACGTCGCGCATCAGCACGCTGTTGACTTTAACGGTGCTGAAACCGGCATCAAAGGCCGCATCAATCCCCGCCATGACTTCTTGAAACTTGTTCTGCCCGGTGATGGCGTGAAACTGCCGTGCGTCGAGGCTGTCGACGCTGACATTGATATGGGTGAGGCCTGCCGCACGCCAGGCACCGACGTCGCGCGCCATGCGGTAGCCATTGGTGGTCATGGCGATCTGGCGGATTGCCGCGTTGTCGCGCACGGCGGCAATGATATCGGTGAAGTCGCGCCGCATCGAGGGTTCGCCGCCGGTCAGGCGCACTTTTTCGGTGCCCGCCGCCGCAAAGGCACGCGTCACGCGACGAATCTCATCCAGCGAGAGAAAACTTTTGTTGTGCACGCCGTTCGGCCGGTAGCCGTCGGGCAGGCAGTAGGTACAACGGAAGTTACACACATCCGTGACCGACAGGCGCAGATAATAAAAGCTGCGCGCATAGGCATCTGTAAATTGTGGCACCTGAACACCTTTCCAAAGTACGGGAGATGCAGTCATTTCTTTCTGCACCCTGGCAGCTCGCGGCTGCGGCCAGGCATCCATATCACACGACTTAGGAACGCAAGGCTTGGGAGTCTGTTGTCATTGTGGACAACACGGTTAAAGCAAATGGTAGCGCGATTTGACGCTCGCATCCATCGGCATTTATCGCTATATATATTGATACATAACGTTATTTCACCGCATTTTCGCGACAGGATACGGTAAAATGCGCGACAGATATTGATACACATCAGTTGAACGCCGTCTGCACCTCACGTGCGGCGTTTTAAGGAGCAGCATGAATCGTACCCTGGCAGATTTGGATCGCGTGGTGGCACTCGGCGGCGGCCACGGCCTTGGCCGCGTGATGTCGGCGCTGGCGCCGCTGGGCTCACGCCTGACCGGCATCGTCACCACCACCGACAACGGCGGATCCACCGGCCGCATACGCCGTTCAGAAGGCGGCATTGCCTGGGGCGACATGCGCAACTGCATTAATCAGCTGATCACCGAACCCAGCGTGGCCTCTGCCATGTTCGAGTATCGCTTTACCGGCAACGGCGAACTGGCCGGGCATAATCTGGGCAATCTGATCCTGAAAGCGCTCGATCACCTCAGCGTGCGTCCGCTGGAAGCCATCAACATTATCCGCAACCTGCTGAAGGTGGATGCGTTTCTGATTCCGATGTCAGAGCAGCCGGTGGACCTGGTCGCGCAGGATAGTGAAGGCAATATGGTGTACGGTGAAACGGCGATTGACGAAATGAAGCAGGCGCCGGAAGAGCTGATGCTGCACCCTAATGTGGTGCCGACGCGCGAAGCGCTGGACGCCGTCGCCGAGGCCGATTTGATCCTGATTGGTCCCGGTAGCTTTTACACCAGCCTGATGCCGATTCTGCTGATGGAGGAGATGGCACGCGCGCTGCGCCGGACGCCTGCCACCATGGTGTTCATCGGAAATCTCGGGCGCGAACTGAGTCCGGCGGCGGCCAGCCTGACGGTCGCCGACAAGCTGGCGATGATGGAAAAAGCCATTGGCAAACGGGTGATTGACGCTGTAGTGGTCGGCCCGTCAGCAGACACGCGCGGCGTCACTGAGCGGTTAATCGTGCGCGAACCGCTGGAAGCCGCCGATATCCGCTATCGTCACGACCGCCAGCTGCTGCGCCGCGCGCTGGAACATGCCATTCAGGCGGTTTAGCCGGCGCGCAACGCGAGCGTCGGCTTCACATTAAGAGGCGGCGATAAACAGTTCACGCAGCTCGTGCAGCTGGTCGCGCACCCGCGCGGCCTCTTCGAACTCCAGGTTCTGCGCGTGCTGCTGCATCTGACCTTCCAGCTCGTGGATCTTCTTCTGCATGGCCTGTGGCGTGAGCGCCAGATAGCTGGCCTCAGCCTCGGCGGCAGTGCGTGAAGCCGTTTTACCTTTACCGCGCGTTTTCACCACGTTTTTGCCCAGCTCAAGAATATCGGTGATTTTCTTGTTCAGGCCCTGCGGCACAATGCCCCGCTCTTCGTTATAACGCTGCTGCTTCTCGCGGCGGCGCTCGGTCTCTTCCATCGCCCGCGCCATCGACGGCGTGATCTTATCTGCGTAGAGAATCGCTCTGCCGTTGACGTTACGCGCCGCGCGTCCGATGGTCTGAATCAGCGAGCGCTCGGAGCGCAGGAAGCCCTCTTTATCGGCGTCAAGAATCGCCACCAGCGACACTTCCGGCATATCCAGCCCTTCGCGCAGCAGGTTGATCCCCACCAGCACGTCAAACTCCCCGAGACGCAGATCGCGAATGATCTCCATACGCTCAACGGTATCAATGTCGGAGTGCAGATAACGCACCTTCTCACCGTGCTCCTCAAGATACTCGGTGAGGTCTTCGGCCATGCGCTTGGTCAGCGTAGTGACCAGCACGCGCTCGTTGATTTCGACGCGCTTGCGGATCTCCGACAGCAGATCGTCGACCTGGGTCGCCACCGGACGCACCTCAAGGATCGGATCGAGCAGACCGGTAGGCCGCACCACCTGATCGATGACGTCGCCGCCCGATTTCTCCAGCTCGTAGTTACCTGGCGTGGCCGAGACGTAAATGGTCTGCGGTGCCAGCGCTTCAAACTCTTCAAAGCGCAGCGGACGGTTGTCCAGCGCCGACGGCAGGCGGAAACCGTACTCCACCAGCGTCTCTTTACGCGCGCGGTCACCGCGATACATGCCGCCAATCTGCGGAATAGTCACGTGGGATTCATCGACCACCAGCAGGCCATCCGCCGGCAGGTAATCAAACAGCGTCGGCGGCGGCTCGCCCGGTCCGCGCCCGGAGAGATAGCGCGAATAGTTTTCAATGCCCGAGCAGTAGCCGAGTTCGTTCATCATTTCGAGGTCAAACTGGGTGCGCTGGGTGATGCGCTGCTCTTCCAGCAGTTTGTTGTTCTCCAGCAGCACCTTGCGCCGCACCGCCAGCTCATCCTTGATCTCTTCCATCGCCTGCAGAATACGCTCGCGTGGCGTCACGTAGTGCGTTTTCGGGTAGATGGTGAAACGCGGAATCACCGAGATCACCTGGCCGGTCAGCGGGTCGAACAGCGACAGGCGCTCAACCTCTTCATCAAACAGCTCTACACGCAGACCAATGTCATCGGATTCCGCCGGGAAGATATCGATCACTTCGCCACGCACGCGGAAGGTGCCGCGCTGGAAAACCTGATCGTTGCGGGTGTACTGCAGTTCGGCGAGGCGGCGCAGGATGCTGCGCTGGTCGATGATCATGCCGCGCGTCAGATGCAGCATCATTTTCAGGTAGAGATCGGGATCGCCCAGGCCGTAGATAGCAGAAACCGACGCCACCACAATCACGTCGCGGCGCTCCAGCATCGCTTTAGTGGCAGAGAGACGCATCTGCTCGATGTGCTCGTTTACCGCTGCATCTTTCTCGATGAAGGTATCCGAACTGGGCACGTAGGCTTCCGGCTGATAGTAGTCGTAGTAGGAGACGAAGAACTCGACCGCGTTATCCGGGAAGAACTCTTTCATCTCGCCATACAGCTGTGCCGCCAGCGTTTTATTCGGTGCCATTACCATGGTCGGCCGGTTGAGATCGGCAATGACGTTGGCGATGGTAAAAGTTTTTCCTGAACCGGTAACCCCCAGCAGCGTCTGGTGCGCCAGTCCATCCTCCAGCCCTTCTTCAAGGCGACGAATCGCCTCAGGCTGATCGCCTGAAGGTTTGAAAGCGGAGTTGAGTTTAAAGGCTTTACTCATGGTATTACGGTTCCTGCTGAAGAAGTCGGCGGGCAGGCTGGTAATTCTACTCTGCTATGGCGATTTTGCCAGAAAAAAATACTGGATATAATTACAGATATGCTGCACGATGATGGGGAGATGTCGCGATTCGCTTCAGCGTAATTTATGCGGTAATCCGGAAGCGTTTGTTGCGCAAGGTTATCCCCAGACGAGCAACGCTTTTAACAATTGTCAATAGAGCGTCATTAAATTGCAGTCTGATGACAAGCCAGACAATTCTCAGGCTTGCTTTTAAATAACCTGCTGATTTAAAAGAGATTGACTCATAAGCCCAGTTTCGCAGCATTATGTATGCAACCCGCGTATTTCCTCGCTTGCGCCCGGTTTTCAGTCGCTAATGCACAAGGTTATCCACAGGAATAGTGGATAACTGAATCCAGCCCCACGTCCATCGGCTGTGTATAATTTTCCCCTCGCTTATCCTGCCGTGCGAAAAAATTTTTTTTGCGATTATTTTTCCATCATCCCGTGCGGCTTTAACTATTCTTTTGGCGTACCCCATCGTGCCGTAACGGGAAAAAGCCCAGCGTTAAGGCCACTTATTTCTTCAGTCCCTGCCTTATGACAGCACAGATGCACCAGAAACGTTAAGCAGTCAGCACCGTCAAAGTGCAGGCGAGTTATTACTGTGGGCAATTGTTAAGCTTTCCTCATCAATTATGGCGAGTTTCGCTGCCTTTTACCCCGATTGAGGCTGCTTTGGCGGATCTGGCCTGGGAATTGCAGTGAATTAACGGTGGAGTGACGAGTCCATGCCGGCAGGATAAACAAGCGCCGCCGGCGACAGCAGTAGCAGTGTCCCAATAGCCATTGTGCATGACTGTATGCCAGACGACACAGAGCGGGAGCATTCAGGCGAATAATCTGGAAGGAGAATGTCAGATGCTGAGTTTACGTTCGGTGAATCAATTTTACGGTCAGAACCATATTTTATGGGATGTGGATCTCGATCTGCCGCCAGGCACCTGCACCGGCGTGCTGGGCAGCCCGGGGATGGGCAAAACCACGCTGGTGAACTGTATTATGGGTCGCCTGCCCATTAATAGTGGATCGATGACCTGGCAGGAAGACGGCGCGCCGCCGGAAAACCTGCTGCTGCAGCCTGCTGAGCAACGCGCGCGCATGGGCATCGGCTACGTACCACAGGGACGCCACATCTTTTCCCAGATGAGCGTGGAAGATAACCTGCTGATTGCGCTGATGGCGGCACAGGACGATCGCAGCCGCGCCATTCCCGAGCTGGTGTTCGATCTGTTTCCTGCGCTCTACTCGCTGCGTCATCAGCGCAGTGGCGAACTGCCGATGGATCAGCAGCAGCAGTTGGCCCTGGCGCGCGCGCTGGTGCTGCAGCCGAAACTATTGATCCTCGATGAACCCACCGAAGGCATGTCGCCGTGGCTGGAGGAGGAGATGGGGAATCTGATTCGCCGCCTGAACCGCGACTATGGCCTGACGATTCTGCTGCTGGAACAGCATGTGTCGTTCATTCGCCGCGTGGCAGACTATTTTCTGCTGCTGCATCGTGGCCGCAACGTGGCGCAGGGCAGCGTGGCGCAGCTGGATGATGTAACGGTGAGTAAGTGGCTAACGGCCACCTAGCGTCGGTAGCCTACGGCGCAGAGTGCTGCGCCGCCGCGCCATTTACTGTGGCAGGGTAAGGTAACGGCCACAGTCGGCCTGCTGCGCCGCGCTGCTCAGCCACGGAATCTCACCGAGGAACGGGGCCGCAATGCGCTGTTGTAGCGTCGCCAGATATTCCGCATGTCGCTTACCCGGCGGCTGGATGTCATTGGCAATCCAGCCGGCAAGGCGCAACCCGCGCGCCTTCACCGCTTCCGCCGTCAGCATGGCGTGGTTGATGCAGCCGAGCTTCACGCCGACCACCAGAATCACCGGCAGCTGCTCGGCGGCGACCCAGTCGGCGTAGGTTTGCGTTGCGGACAGAGGCGTGAACCAGCCGCCCGCACCTTCCACCAGCACCCATTCAGCCTGCTGCTCCAGCGCGCGTAAGCCAGCGGAGAGCTGCGCAAATTCAATCGGTCTGCCCTCTTCTGCGCTGACGATATGCGGCGACGTCGGTTCGATGAACGCCAGCGGGTTTACCTGCTCATAGCTCAGCGCCAGGCTGCTGTAGCGCTGCAGCGCCAGCGCGTCGCTGTTGCGCACGCCGTCGGGCGTAATCTCGCAGCCGGAGGCCACCGGTTTGTAGCCAGCAGTGCGTAATCCCGCAGCGCTGGCCGCCTGCAACAGAGCGCCGCTGGCGACTGTTTTGCCCACTTCGGTGTCAGTTCCGGTAATAAACCAGCGTGTCATTTTTGTAAAACTCCATACATCAGGTGATAACTGAGACGATAGCCGTGCGCATCATGCGGCCAGTGCTGCTCCAGCTGCGCCAGCTGCGGGCGCGTCAGCAGGGCCGCGTGTCGCCCATCGTGCAGGTGCGTCGCGCCGATGCCTTTCAGCGATCGCATGGCGCTGAGCGCGCTGGGGAAGTGCAGCGTGACGATCTGCGTCTGGCTGCGCAGCGGCAGGCCCGCGGTCGCCAGGGCAAAGGCATCGCCGCTGAGAAAGCGATTGGCGTGACGCCGGCCATCGATCTGCGCCCACGCCTGGTGCACCTCCTGCAGCGAGCCGTCGAGCAGCGTCGAGAACAGCACGCTGCCGCCCGGGCGCGTCACGCGCAGAAACTGCTGCAGCGCGGTGCGCAGATCGCTGCTCCACTGCACCGCCAGGTTGCTCCAGACGCCGTCGACACTGTTATCCGCCAGCGGTAACTGGTCGATATCGCCCTGTAAATAGTCGTGCGCCGAGTGCTGTTCGCGTGCCGCCTGCAGCATCGCCGGTGACAGATCCAGCGCGCAAACCTGGTGACCGCGATCGCGCCAGTAGCGGCTGAACCAGCCGGTGCCGCAGCCGGCATCCAGCAGCTGCGGGCCAAATCCGGCCGGCGCCAGCGCCAGCAGCGCCTCGCCGCTCTGGCGCTGCAGCTGAGCATGCTGTTCGTAGTGCGCGGCCGCCCGGCCAAACGCCTGCGCCACCGCCTGTTTATTCACCTGCAGCGTCATACAGTGCCTCCAGCAACGCGTCGATATCTTCGGGATGATGCGCCGCGGTGAGCGTAATGCGCAGCCGCGCGGTACCCGGCGGCACCGTCGGTGGCCGGATCGCGCTCACCCAGCAACCGGCCTGCGCCAGCCGCTGTGACAGCGCCAGCGCGGCACGGTTTTCGCCAACGATCAGCGGCTGAATGGCGCTGTCAGAAGCCATCAGCTGCCACGGCAACTGCGCCGCGCCCGCGCGAAAGCGGGCAATATTTTGCTGCAACCGCGTGCGCAGCGCGTCGCCCTGCTGGATCTGCTGCAGCGCCGCCAGCAGCGCACAGCACTGCGCCGGCGGCATGGCGGTGGAATAGATTAAATGGCGCGAGAATTGCTCGACGTAATCTGCAGTGGCGTCATCACACAGCAGCGCGGCGCCGCTGACGCCAAAGCCTTTACCAAAGGTCACCACCAGCAGTTCCGGTTTCACCTGCTGCTGCCAGCAGCTGCCGCGCCCCTGCTCACCGGTGACGCCAATGCCATGCGCATCGTCCACCAGCAGCCAGCCGCCCGCGCGCCGGGTTTCGGCGGCAAGTTCAGCCAGCGGCGCACTGTCGCCATCCATGCTGAATACGCCCTCGGTCACCACCAGCGTGCCGCCTTCCGCGCGCGTTGCCAGCAGCTTCGCCAGGCTGGCCGGCTGGTTGTGGGCAAAACGGCGCAGCGTTGCCGGACTGTGGCTGGCGGCATCCAGCAGCGAGGCGTGCGCCAGTTTGTCAGCGATAATGCGATCCGACTTTTGCGCCAGCAGATGGATCACTGCCTGGTTGGCGGCAAAGCCGGAGATAAACAGCAGCGCGCGCGGGTAGCCGAGCCAGGACGCCAGCTGCTGCTCCAGCTGCGCATGGTGACGGCTGTAGCCGGTGACGTGGCCGGAAGCCCCGGCACCGACGCCCGCCTCGCGCACACCCTGCTGCCAGGCGGCCATCACCGCCGGATGCTGGCTCAGGCCGAGGTAATCATTACTGGAGAAGTGGCGATAGCGCTGCCCGTCGAGGGTAATTTCACGCACGCTGTTGTGCTCAATGCGCCGCCGCTGCCGCCAGCCGTCGGCGGCACGCTGCGCCGTCAGCGCCTGCGCAATACGTTCAGACCACATTTACACGGCCGCGTTATAGAACTGCGCGCTGTCGGCGTGCAGCAACTGCTCGCTGAGCTGATGCTGCTGTTCGTTATCGCCCGCAGTCGTGGCGGTGTGCTCCGGATTCAGGCCCAGCTTGCGGAACAGGATCAGATCTTTGTCCTCTTCCGGGTTCGGCGTGGTCAGCAGCTTGCAGCCGTAGAAAATCGAGTTGGCACCCGCCATGAAGCACATCGCCTGGGTCTGTTCGCTCATCTGCTCGCGACCGGCCGACAGGCGCACGTGCGAGGTCGGCATCATGATGCGCGCCACGGCAATGGTGCGGATAAAGTCGAACGGCTCGACGTCATCGTTATCCGCCAGCGGCGTGCCTTTGACTTTCACCAGCATGTTAATCGGCACGCTCTCCGGCGGCGTGGGCAGGTTGGCCAGCTGCACCAGCAATCCGGCGCGGTCGTTGACCGTTTCGCCCAGCCCGACAATGCCGCCCGAGCACACTTTGATGCCGGCGTTGCGCACTTTATCCAGCGTATCAAGACGCTCCTGATAAGTACGGGTGGTGATGATGCTGCCGTAAAACTCCGGCGAGGTGTCGAGGTTATGGTTGTAAAAATCGAGCCCGGCGCTGGCCAGCCGCTGCGCCTGATCGTGGTCAAGCGTTCCCAGCGTCATGCAGGTTTCCATGCCCATAGCTTTCACGCCCTGCACCATCTGCTCAAGGTACGGCATGTCGCGCTCATGCGGATTTTTCCACGCCGCGCCCATGCAGAAGCGGCTGGAGCCGGCTGCTTTGGCCTTGCGCGCCGATTCCAGCACCGCTTCCACCTCCATCAGGCGCTCGGTTTCCAGCCCGGTTTTGTAACGCGCGCTCTGCGGACAGTATTTACAGTCTTCCGGACAGGCGCCGGTTTTGATCGACAGCAGCGTACTGACCTGCACCTGACGCGGGTCGAAGTGCTGGCGGTGCACCTGCTGTGCTTCAAACATCAGCTCGAGAAAAGGTTTATCAAATAGCGCCTGAGCCTGAGCCAGTGTCCAGCGATTAGCCATTGCTTACTCCAAAAAAGGGGGTTCATCCTGACGATTAACGTGGTTATACTTGTAAACTAAATCTTTTCAAAATGGTTTACAAGACAGATGTTCACACAGGACGACCTCCGCTTTGACCGCCAGCATATCTGGCATCCTTACACCTCAATGCGCGATCCGCTGCCGTGCTACCCGGTGGTGGCCGCGCACGGCTGCACGCTGCAGCTGGCCGATGGACGTGAGCTGGTCGACGGCATGTCGTCGTGGTGGGCAGCGATCCACGGCTATAACCATCCGCGCCTCAATCAGGCGTTGCAGCAGCAGATGGCGCAGATGTCACACGTGATGTTCGGCGGCATCACCCATCCGCCAGCCGTGGAGCTGAGCCGCCAGTTGATCGCCATGACGCCCGAGGCGCTGGAGTGCGTGTTCCTCGCCGATTCCGGCTCGATCGCCGTCGAAGTGTCGATGAAAATGGCGCTGCAGTACTGGCTGGGGCGCGGAGAGACGCGGCAGAAATTCCTCACGCTGCAGCGCGGTTATCACGGCGATACGTTTGCCGCCATGTCGGTCTGCGATCCGGAAAACTCCATGCACAGCCTGTGGCGCGGCTACCTGCCCGAGCATCTGTTCGCCCGCGCGCCGCAGTGTGGCTTTGACGATGACTGGGATGACAACGATATTGCCGATTTCGCCCGGCTAATCGAGCAGCACCATCGCAGTATCGCAGCGGTAATTCTGGAACCTATCGTGCAGGGTGCCGGCGGCATGCGTTTCTACCATCCACGCTATCTGCAACAGGTGCGGGCGCTGTGCGATCGCTACGGTTTATTGCTGATCGCCGATGAGATCGCCACCGGCTTCGGCCGCAGCGGCAAGCTGTTTGCCTGCGAGCACGCCGGCATCACGCCGGACATTTTGTGCCTCGGCAAGGCGCTGACCGGCGGCACCCTGACGCTCTCCGCCACCCTGACCACGCGCGACGTCGCCGATACCATCAGCCGCAGCGCGGCGGGCTGCTTTATGCACGGTCCGACGTTTATGGGCAATCCGCTGGCCTGTGCGGTGGCAGTCGAAAGCCTGAAGCTGATCAACGAAGGGCACTGGCCGGGGCAGGTGGCGGCGATTGAACAGCAGCTGCGTGCGGAACTGCTGCCGCTGCGCGACCATCCGATGGTGGCGGATGCGCGCGTGCTGGGGGCGATTGGCGTGATTGAGACCCATCAGCCGGTGAACATGGCGGCGCTGCAGCAGTTCTTCGTGGAACGCGGCGTATGGATTCGCCCGTTCGGTAAGCTGATTTACCTGATGCCACCTTATCTGATTTCTGCCGCACAGCTGACGCAGCTGACGGCGGCGCTAAGCGCTGCACTGGCGGTGGACGGCCACTTTCAGCCCTGACACCGCTGGCACTCGCCGCCATTTTCCACCATCATGGAGAGCAGTACACAACAGGAAAGGAGAGATCATGCGCGTAGTGAGCCAGGATTTTAACGATGGCGATAAAATGCCCGTGCGCCACGTGTTTAACGGCATGGGTTACCAGGGCGATAATCTGTCGCCGCACCTGGCATGGGATGAAGTGCCGGCCGGCACCAAAAGCTTTGTGGTGACCTGCTACGATCCGGATGCCCCGACCGGCTCCGGCTGGTGGCACTGGGTGGTCGCCAATATTCCGGCTGAGGTGACCGTGCTGTCACAGGGCGCCGGTTCCGGCGTGGCGGAACTGCCGGAGGGTGCCATTCAGACGCGCACCGATTTCGGTCAGAGCGGTTACGGTGGTGCAGCACCGCCGCAGGGCGAATCGCATCGCTACATCTTTACGGTGCATGCGCTGGACGTGGAGAAAATTGAGGTGGACGAAGGTGCCAGCGGCGCGATGGTCGGCTTCAACGTGCACTTCCATGCGCTGGCCAGCGCGTCGATCACGGTGAAATACGCCTGATTGCATAAGGTGCGCATCGCTGCGCACCCCGGCAGAGGTCGCCGTAGATGGCGACCCTGCATGACCGAATAGCGTTCCTCAGTCCAGTGCGTGAATCACTACCCACATCGGGCCCTGACCCACGGCGTAACGCGCCAGCGGTTGCAGCAGGCCACGATCGCCGATGCGATAGACTTCAATGTGATGCGATTTCTGCCCCGCCGCCACCAGATACTGACCGCTGCCATCAATGTTAAAGCCACGCGGCTGAGTTTCGGTCGGCTGATAACCTTCAATCGTCAGCACCGAGCCGTCCTCACTGATACTGAACACGGTCAGCGTGCTGCTGGTGCGGTCACAGGCATACAGGAAGCGACCGTCCGGGGTGATATGGATATCCGCTGCCCAGCGCGTATCGCTGAAGCCCGGCGGCATGATATCAAGACTCTGCACGCGCTCGACCTGGCCGTTAACATTGTTCAGTGCCCAGACGTCGACGGTACTGTCCAGTTCGTTAACCACATAGCCATAGGCACCGTTCGGGTGGAACGCCATATGACGCGGGCCGGCGCCTTCTACGGTGGTCACCTGTGGCTGCGCGCGCGGTGCCAGCGTGCCGTCCGCCTGCAGCTGATACAGGCAGATGCGATCCTGCTTCAGCGCCGGTACAAACAGCGTCTGGTTGCTGAGGTCGATATTCGCCGAATGGCAGCCTTCCAGCCCGTTAATTACCTGCAGCGGCGCCTGCGGCAGGCCGTCGCTGCCAATCGGGCTGATGCTGACGCAGGCATCGTTATAGGAGCCGCAGAACAGGTAGTTGCCCTGACGATCGGTAGAAATGTGAGTCGGGCTGCCCGGCAGCGGCGCTTCACCGGCCAGGCTCAACGTACCGTCGGCCGCAATGCGGTACGCCAGTACGCGAAAATTCGGACGCACGCCGACATAGAGAAAATCTTTCTTCGGGCTCACCACCATCGGCTGCACCTGGCCGGCCACATCCGTGACCTGCAATAACGTCAGTGCGCCATCTTCCTGCATCTGCCAGGCGTGAATCTGCTGGCTCTCGGGACTGGCGGTATACACGACTTGTTTCATGCGTTTTCCTTATTCGCTGCCTGATGAAAAACAGTAACTGTAGCGCGTTTCACCGCCGCGCGCTGGGCTGATTTGTGCCCTGCTTTTTGTCTCAGGGCCGCTGGCGGGTGTAGACTTAACGCTTTGCTAACTCCGGACGGAAAGTGTAATGAGCTACCGCGTAATCGCCCTTGACCTCGACGGCACCCTGCTAACCCCAAACAAAACCATCCTGCCAGAATCCCTTGAAGCCTTAGCCCGCGCGCAACAGGCTGGCGTTCAGGTGCTGATCGTCACCGGTCGCCATCACTGCGCCATTCACCCGTTTTATCAGGCGCTGCAGCTGACAACGCCCGCCATCTGCTGTAACGGCACGTATCTGTACGATTACCAGGCGCAACGGGTGCTGGCTGCCGATCCGCTGGAGAAAAGTCAGGCGGCGCGAGTGATTGAGATGCTCGATCAGGAGAATATTCACGGTCTGCTGTATGTCGATGATGCGATGCTGTATCAGGAAGCGACCGGCCATGTGACGCGCACCCTCAACTGGGCGCAGTCGCTGCCGGAAGCGCAGCGCCCGCTGTTTGTGCAGGTGCCGAGCCTGGCGCAGGCGGCGCACGACGCGCAGTCGATCTGGAAATTTGCCCTGTCGCATCCGGATACCCGCGCGCTGCAGCAGTTTGCTGAACGCACCGAACGCGAGCTGGGTCTGGCGTGTGAATGGTCGTGGCACGATCAGGTCGACATCGCTCAGGCCGGCAACAGCAAAGGCAAACGCCTGGCGCAGTGGGTGGCGAGCCAGGGTCTGAGCATGCAGGACGTGCTGGCGTTTGGCGACAATTACAACGATCTTAGCATGCTGGAGCAGGCCGGGCTGGGCGTGGCGATGGGCAATGCCGATGACGCCATCAAAGCGCGCGCGCGCAAAGTGATCGGCACCAACCTTGAGCCGGGCATTGCGCAGGTGATCTACCAGGAAGTGCTGTAACGCCAGGCTGATCGCGGCACAAGGTATCTGTAGGGTGACCGGAAAAAAGCGCGCCGCTCCAGAGGGTGCAACGGGAGATTACTGCAGCGGTACATGGTACATCCGGTAGCGGCGCGATTAATCGCGCTGATCCGCAGACCGGACGTACCGCGTTGTCGTCCGGTTTGTGTTACGCGGTAATCGACACGCTCTTGATCTGCGCATACAGCCACTGATCGGGCCGGATATTCAGCTCGTCGCGCGCCCACGGTGAAATGCGCGCCCACAGCTCGCTGACGCCGATGCGCAGCTTCACTTCGACCTGGTCGTCCAGCTCCAGCAGTTCCACCACCTGCGCCGGTAAAATATTGCGGATCGAGGTATTTTGCGGCGGCTGCAGCGCCAGCGACACGTCCGCCGAGGCGATACGGATGCGCAGTACGCTTTTCACCGGCTGATTCACCCGGCTGACCCAAATGTGCTGATCGCCAAGCGACAGCGCGGTCATCGGGTAATCCGGATGCTGCTCCAGCACCTGCACGCGCAGTACGCTGCTGCGCTCGGCCGCCGGCAGCCAGGGCCGCATCGCGCTGCTGCCCCACACTTTTTCCAGCGCGCCAAAGGCTTTGACGTTACCGTTATCCAGCACCAGTACCTGATTCGCCAGCTGGGCAATCTCCTCCAGGCTGTGGCTCACGTACAGCAGCGGAATCTCCACCTGCTTCGCCAGCTTCTGCAAATAGGGCATCAGCTCGCGCTTGCGTGGCAGATCGAGCGACGCCAGCGGTTCGTCCATCAGCAGGATATCCGGCGCGCTCAGCAGCGCCCGGCCCATCGCCACGCGCTGCTTTTCACCACCCGACAGCGAGGCCGGATAGCGATCCAGCAGCGCATCCAGTCCCAGCAGCGTCACCAGCGCCCCGAACTGCGCTTTCATTTTGGGCGCCATGCCATACTGCAGATTGCCGCGCACGCGATAATGGGGAAACAGGCGCGCATCCTGAAACACGTAGCCGATGCGGCGTTTTTCCGGCGGCAGATTGATACCGCTGTCGCGGTCAAACAACAGACGATCGTTAAGCGCAATCTGGCCGCTCTGCGGCTGCGTCAGACCGCTGATGGCATTGATTAATGAGGTTTTTCCTGCCCCGGACACGCCAAAAATCGCGGTGATGCCGCTGGCCGGAATCTCCACATCGACGTTGAGCTGATGCTCACCGAGCTGTTGCGCAATGTTGATTTTCAGCATCAGGCCGCTCCCAGCCGCTTGCGGCCCCAGCGCGCCAGCAGCTCCGAGGCCACCAGCGACAGCAGCGCCAGCGCAATCGCCACCGCGCACAGCCGCGCCGCAGTGCCTTCCGCGCCGGGCGTTTCAATCAGGGTAAACATGGCTGACGGGATGGTGCGGGTTTCGCCGGGAATGTTGGAGACAAAAGTAATGGTGGCACCAAACTCACCGAGCGAGCGGGCAAACGCCAGCACGGTGCCCACGATGATACCCGGAAAAGTCAGCGGCAGCGTGATGGTGAAAAACACCCGCCAGCGGCCCGCGCCTAAGGTTCGCGCCGCCTGCTCCAGCCGGCTGTCTACCGCTTCCAGTGCCAGACGAATGGCGCGCACCATCAGCGGAAACGCCATCACCGCGGAGGCCAGCACCGCACCGCGCCAGCTGAAGGCGAAGGTGATACCGAACCAGTCATACAGCCAGCTGCCAATCAGGCCGCGCCGGCCCAGCGTCAGCAGCAGCAAATAGCCCACCACCACCGGCGGCAGCACCAGCGGCAGGTGAATCAGGCTATCGAGCAGGGTTTTGCCAGGAAAGCGACAGCGCGCCAGAATCCAGGCCATCAGGATGCCAAACGGCAGGCTGCACAGCACCGCCACGCAGGAAACTTTCAGGCTGAGGAACACGGCCTGCCATTCGGGATCGCTCAGTATCATCTCTTCGGCGTAAATCCATACTGTTTAAACACGGCAGCGGCATCCGGCCCCTGCAGATAGTCATAGAAGGCCTGCACCGCTGCGTTCTGGTGATCGCTGACCACCGCCATCGGGTACTCTACGGGTTTGTGACTCGCTTCGGGGAAGCGTCCGACCACCTGCACTTTATCACTGGCTACCGCGTCGGAACCGTACACGATGCCATACGGCGTTTCGCGTCGCTCCACCAGCGCCAGCGCGGCACGCACGTTGTTAGCCGGTGCGAGCCGTGAAGCCAGCGTGTCCCACGCGCCCAGCTTTTGCAGCGCTTCTTTGGCATAAATGCCTGCCGGCACGTGATCCGGATCGCCCACGGCCAGGCGCTCGCCCTTAAGCAGGTTCTGCCATGGGGTCTGCGCATTGATGGTCACCGGCTGCGCGTTAGCGCTTTTTGCCGCCACCAGCACCAGATCGTTGCCCAGCAGCGTGTAGCGCGTACTGCCGATCACGCTGTTTTTTGCCACCGCATCGTCCATCCACTGCTGATCGGCAGAGATAAACAGATCCGCCGGGGCACCCTGCTCGATTTGCCGCGCCAGCGTCGACGAGGAAGCGAACGAGGATACCACTTCAACGCCGCTTTTTTGCTGATATTGCGTGGCAATCTGCTGCATCGCATTGGTCAGCGAGGCCGCAGCGAACACAGTAATTTTCTCCGCCGCCAGCGCCTGACCCGACAGTGACACGGTGACCACGGCTGCCGCCGCCCAGTGATAAAGCGTATTTTGCATAGAGAGCTCCAGGTTACGTTATATAGTTGATAATACAACGCGAGCCTGAAAGCTGTCATGAGCTTTATATCGGCAAAAACGGCGGGAAGTTAAGGGCAAAACGCCCGCAGCGTGCGGGCGTTAAAAATCAGTGGTGTGAGCTATTGGCGGGACGGTCGTCGCGGCGGCCAAATTTAGAGATGACGTTAAAGACTTCACCCAGGCCGTAAATCAGACCCAGCATAATCGCCATCACGATGGGCACCATGATGATGGCGACCGCCAGGCTTTTTAACAGTTCCAGCATGGAAACCTCGCGCAAAGAGTAAAAAAGTGATTGTAACGGCTGGAGAAAAAAAGGCACTGCCCTTTTCGTGCTTTTACTTTAGGCCTTACAATTGGCGCATTCACCTAAGGAGCTGACATGCAGGCAGAACTCTCTCTTCACATCCGTCTTCAGCAGAAACTGTTTGCCGATCCGCGCCGTATTGAGCTGCTCAGGCGCGTGCAGGAAACCGGCTCCATCAGCCAGGGCGCCAGACTGGCGGGCATCAGCTATAAAAGCGCCTGGGACGCCATCAATGAGATGAATCAGCTGGCGGATCAGACGCTGGTCGAACGCGCGACCGGCGGCAAAGGCGGTGGCGGTGCCCGGCTGACGCGCTACGGCGAGCGATTGATTCAGCTGTTTCAATTGATGGAGCAGATCCAGCAAAAAGCCTTTGACGTGCTGCAAAACGACAGCCTGCCGCTCGACAGCCTGCTGGCGGCGATCGCCCGCTTTTCCCTGCAAACCAGCGCGCGCAACCAGCTATTTGGCACGGTGCAGGCGCGCGATCGTCAGCAGGTGCAGCAGCATGTTGAGATACTGCTGAACGACGGCGTGACGCGCCTGCAGGTGGCTCTGACCGAACGCAGCGCGGAGCGGTTGCAGCTCGACAGCGGTAAAGAGGTGCTGGTGCTGATCAAAGCGCCGTGGATCCGCCTGACGCCTGACGCCGCCGAGGGCGATAATCAGCTGCCGGGCCTTGTCCACACCATCGAACCCGGCGAAACGCAGAGTGAAGTGCTGATTGCGCTGACGGGCGGTGAAATGCTGTGCGCCACCGTCCCCAGCCAGGTGCTTCGCCAGCATAATCTGCAGCCCGGCAGCGCCGTGACCGCCTGTTTTAATGCCGAACACGCCATCATCGCCACACTGCTCTGATCTGGCCGCCATGATTTGACTTCATTTCGCTGGCTCGCTACAACTGAGCGACTTGATGCAGAAAACGGAACAAATCATGGCCTCATTGCAAATTTCGCAAGGCATATTTCACCTGAGCGATAGCCGTACCCTGACCCTGCCGGACTTAACCCTGCACAGCGGCGAAAGCTGGGCCTTTGTCGGTGCCAACGGCAGCGGTAAATCTTCGCTGGCGCGCGCGCTGTCCGGCGAGCTGACGGCGGCAAAGGGCGAGCTGCGGCAGGATTTTCAGCGCCGCACCCGTCTGTCGCTGGAGCAGCTGCAACAGCTGGTGACGCAGGAGTGGGAGCGCAACAACACCGATCTGCTGAGTGAAGGCGAAGATGACACCGGCCGCACCGCGCTGGAGATCATTCAGGATGAAGTAAAGGATGAGGCGCGGGCGCAGGCGCTGGCACAGCAGTTTGGCATCAGCGCTTTACTGACTCGCCGCTTCAAATACCTTTCTACCGGCGAAACGCGCAAAACGCTGCTGTGTCAGGCGCTGATGGCGCAGCCGGATTTGCTGATCCTCGACGAACCTTTTGATGGTCTGGATGTGGCATCGCGCGCCAGTCTTGCCGATACGCTGCATCAGCTGCATCGCGACGGCTACACCGTGGTACTGGTGCTGAACCGCTTTGACGATATCCCGGATTTTGTCCAGCAGGTCGGCGTGCTGGCGGAGTGCACGCTGACGCACGTGGGCGCGCGCCAGGCGATTCTCGCCGAAGCGCTGGTGGCGCAGCTGGCGCACAGCGAACGCCTGCAGGGCATGGCGCTGCCGGAGCCGGACCAGCCGGATCAGCTGCCGCAGCTGGCAGCAGATGCGCCACGCGTTATCCTGCGCAACGGCGTGGTGTCGTATAACGATCACGCGGTGATCGACGGCCTGAACTGGCAGGTCAATCCCGGCGAGCACTGGCAGATCATCGGCCCCAACGGGGCGGGTAAATCGACCCTGCTCAGCCTGGTCACCGGCGATCATCCGCAGGGCTACAGCAACGATTTAACGCTGTTTGGTATTCGGCGCGGCAGCGGTGAAACCATCTGGGACATCAAGCAGCATATCGGTTACGTCAGCAGCAGCCTGCATCTGGATTACCGCGTCAGCTGTAATGTGCGTACGGTGATCCTCTCGGGCTTTTTTGATTCGATCGGTCTGTATCAGGCGGTATCGGATCGGCAGAAAGCGCTGGCGCGCCAGTGGCTGGCGCTGCTCGGCATGGACAATGCGCTGGCCGATGCGCCGTTTCATAGCCTGTCGTGGGGCCAGCAGCGGCTGGTGCTGATTGCGCGCGCGCTGGTGAAGCACCCGACGCTGTTAATTCTGGATGAGCCGCTGCAGGGGCTCGATCCCATTAACCGCCAGCTGGTGCGCCGCTTTGTTGATGTGCTGATCGGCGAAGGCCGTACCCAGCTGATGTTTGTGTCCCACCACGCCGAAGACGCGCCGCAGTGCATCACCCACCGCCTGAGTTTTGTAAAACAGGGCGCGGGCTATGCTTATCAGCAGGAGGCGTTGCGTTAGTTTTCATTGATGAGCGGGTCGCCATGCATGGCGACCCGGCGATAACAGTACGCACCTGACAGATTTCTTCCCCTAAAAAATGTAACCGCTACCACTAGCCTGCCGCATTATTCAGCAAACGTTGCGCATAAACCCACAAAATGAGAATCGTCACCTTGTGTAAACGATACCATTTATCCAGACTGGATCACGCTTTCAGCGCCACCGTTATGCTACGTTGAAGGCAGTGATTTTCTTCTGTTTGCCGATTACCAGGACTTGTTATGCAAAAATTTAACCCGGTCGATCATCCGCATCGCCGCTATAACCCGTTGATCGATCAATGGGTGCTGGTGTCACCGCATCGCGCCAAACGTCCGTGGCAGGGTGCGCAGGAGACACCAGCGCTGGAGCAACTGCCCGCACACGATCCGGACTGCTTCCTGTGCGCCGGTAACACCCGTATCACCGGCGACAAAAATCCCGATTACAAAAGCACTTACGTGTTCACCAATGACTTCGCCGCGCTGATGACCGATACGCCGGACGCGCCGCAGAGCGATGATGTGCTGATGCGCTGTGAAGGCGCGCGCGGTACCAGTCGGGTGATCTGCTTCTCGCCGGATCACAGCAAAACCCTGCCCGAACTGCCGCTGCACAACTTGCAGGACATCGTGCGCACCTGGCAGGAGCAGACCGCCGAACTCGGCCAGCACTATCCGTGGGTGCAGGTATTTGAAAACAAAGGCGCAGCCATGGGCTGCTCGAATCCGCATCCGCACGGTCAGGTGTGGGCCAACAGTTTTCTGCCGAATGAAGCGCAAAAAGAGGATGACAATCAGCGCCGCTACTTTGCCGATAAAGGTACGCCGCTGCTGGTGGATTACGTAACGCGCGAATTGCAGGACGGCAGCCGTACCGTGGTTGAAACCGATCACTGGCTGGCGGTGGTGCCGTGGTGGGCGGCCTGGCCGTTTGAAACCCTGCTGCTGCCGAAAACGCACGTGAAACGCATTACCGATCTCAGCGAGGCGCAGCGCACCGATCTGGCGCTGGCGCTCAAGCAGCTCACCAGCCGTTACGACAATCTGTTTCAGTGCTCGTTCCCCTATTCGATGGGCTGGCACGGCGCGCCGTTCAACGGCGAAGCCAACGATCACTGGCAGCTGCACGCGCACTTCTATCCCCCGCTGCTGCGCTCCGCGACGGTACGGAAATTTATGGTTGGCTACGAGATGCTGGCCGAGACCCAACGTGATTTAACGGCGGAACAGGCAGCAGAGCGTCTGCGCTCTGTCAGCGCTATCCATTTCCGCGAGGAACAATAAATGTCTTTAAAATCGATCACTCAACAGGTTTTCGCTGACACCTTCGGCTACGCGCCGAGCCACAGCATTCAGGCACCGGGCCGGGTGAACCTGATCGGCGAGCATACCGATTACAACGACGGCTTCGTGCTGCCCTGCGCCATTGACTATCAGACCGTGATTGCCTGCGCCCGCCGCGACGATCGCCAGGTGCGCGTGGTGGCGGTGGATTACGACAATCAGCAGGATAGCTTCTCGCTGGATGCGCCGATTGAGCCGCTCAGCGAACCGATGTGGGCCAATTACGTGCGCGGCGTGGTGAAACATCTGCAGCAGCGCGACGCCAGCTTTGGCGGCGTGGATATGGTGATCAGCGGCAACGTGCCCCAGGGTGCCGGTCTCAGCTCGTCCGCCTCGCTGGAAGTGGCGGTGGGCACCGTGTTTCAGCAGCTGTATCAGCTGAAGCTCGACGGCGCAGCGATTGCCGTTAACGGGCAGGAAGCGGAGAACCAGTTTGTTGGCTGCAACTGCGGCATCATGGATCAGCTGATATCCGCACTCGGCCAGCAGGATCACGCCATGCTGCTGGACTGCCGCACGCTGGGCACGCGCGCCGTATCCATGCCGGAGGATGTCGCGGTGGTGATCATCAACTCGAACTTCCGCCGTAATCTGGTGGGCAGCGAATACAATACCCGCCGCGAGCAGTGCGAAACCGGTGCGCGCTTCTTTAACAAAAAGGCGCTGCGCGACGTGACGCTGGAGGAGTTTGCGGCGGCAGAACAGCAGCTCGATCCGCTGGTGGCCAAACGCGTGCGTCACGTGATCACCGAAAATGCCCGGACGCTGGAAGCGGCGGACGCGCTGAGCAGCGGCGATCTGCAACGCATGGGTGAGCTGATGGCCGCCTCGCACGCCTCAATGCGCGACGATTTTGAGATTACCGTCGCGCCCATCGATCAGCTGGTGGAGATTGTTAAAGCGGAAATCGGCCCGCGCGGCGGCGTGCGTATGACCGGCGGTGGCTTCGGCGGCTGTATTGTCGCCCTGATGCCAACCGATCTGGTCGATCAGGTGAAAGCGGCGGTGGCGCAGCAGTACGAAGCGCAGACCGGCATTAAAGAGACCTTTTACGTGTGCAAAGCCTCAGCAGGAGCCGGTCAATGGTAAGCGACGTCAACTCTCATGCGCCGGACGGCCAGCCGTGGCGCATCACCGTGCTGCGCAACCGCAACGGCATGGTCGCCACCTTTATGGACTGGGGCGCCACCTGGCTGTCGGCGCGCGTGCCGATGCAGGACGGCAGCGTGCGCGAAGCGCTGCTCGGTTGCGCCACGCCGTCCGACTATCTGCATCAGGATGCTTATCTCGGTGCCACCATCGGGCGTTACGCGAACCGCATCGCCTTCGCTGAGCTGAAGCCGCTTAACCGGCTGCTGGCGGCCAATCAGGGTCCGCACCAGCTGCACGGCGGGCCGCAGGGTTTCGACAAGCGCCGCTGGCAGATTCTCAGCCAGAGTGACAGCGAAGTACACTATCGTCTTGATTCGCCGGACGGCGACCAGGGCTACCCCGGCAATCTGATTGCCGATGTAATTTACCAGCTCGATGACGATAACTGCCTGTCGATTCGCTATGAAGCGCAGACCGATCAGGCCTGTCCGGTCAACCTGACCAACCATGCTTACTTCAACCTTGATGCGCATCATGGCGACGCGCGCCAGCATCGCTTACAACTGCAGGCCGATCGTTATCTGCCGGTGGACAGCGCAGGCATTCCCAATGCGCCGCTGAAAGCGGTAGACGGTACCAGCTTTGATTTCCGCCAGCCGAAACGCGTGGCGGATGAGTTCCTGGCCGATGACGATCAGCGCGCGGTGAAAGGTTACGATCACGCGTTTCTGCTCACCACCGCCGGTGACAGCAGCCAGCCTGCTGCGCAGCTGTGGTCAGCGGACGACAAACTTAGCGTGAGCGTGTTCACCGCCGCGCCGGCGCTGCAGTTCTACTCCGGCAACTATCTGGAGGGAACGCGCGCCCGTGAACAGGGCAGCTATACTGCTTTCCAGGGCATCGCTCTGGAGAGTGAGTTTTTACCGGATTCGCCCAACCATAGCGAGTGGCCGCAGCCTGATTGCTGGCTGCAGCCCGGCGACACATGGCACTCCGTGACGCGTTATCGCTTCACCCCGCACTAAGCGCCGGTTGAAAAACGCGCACTGCGGTGCCGACAGGCTTACGCCGTGCGCTGTTTTCCGCTATGGTATGGCGCTATCAGTGTGCCGCTGAAATCAGCGGCCGCAGCCGGTTTCTATCATCATCGAAACATTAAGCATTAAGGAGTAAAGCTATGGCCGTAACTAAGCTGGTTCTGGTGCGCCACGGCGAAAGCCAGTGGAATCAGGAAAACCGCTTCACCGGATGGTACGACGTGGATCTGTCCGACAAGGGTCGCACCGAAGCCAAAGCAGCCGGTCAGCTGCTGAAAAAAGAAGGTTTCGTGTTTGATTTTGCCTACACCTCAGTGCTGAAGCGTGCCATCCACACTCTGTGGAACGTGCTGGATGAGCTGGATCAGGCCTGGCTGCCGGTCGAGAAAACCTGGCGTCTGAATGAGCGTCACTACGGTGCGCTGCAGGGTCTGGACAAAGCGGAAACCGCCGCCAAATACGGCGACGATCAGGTGAAACAGTGGCGCCGCGGCTTTGCCGTTACGCCGCCAGAGCTGGATCGTAACGACGAGCGTTTCCCGGGCCACGACCCGCGCTACAAATCCCTGACCGACGCGCAGCTGCCGACCACCGAAAGCCTGGCACTGACCATCGATCGCGTGATCCCATTCTGGAACGAGAGCATTCTGCCGCGCATCAAGAGCGGTGAGAAAGTGATCGTTGCCGCGCACGGTAACTCACTGCGCGCGCTGGTGAAATACCTCGATAACATGAGCGAAGATGAGATCCTCGAACTGAACATCCCAACCGGCGTACCGCTGGTGTATGAGTTCGACGAGAACTTCAAGCCAATCAAACATTACTATCTGGGTGATGCCGACGAGATCGCAGCGAAAGCCGCCGCCGTTGCTAACCAGGGTAAAGCGAAGTAAGTTCACGCTGAAACGCAAAAGGCCAGACGCGAGTCTGGCCTTTTTTTATGCCGTGCGCTGCCGTTAGCCGCGACGGGTTTTGATCGCCTGCGCCAGCTGACGCAGCGCTTTTTCCGTGTCGTCCCAGCCAATACAGGCGTCGGTGACGCTCTGGCCGTACACCAGCGGTTTACCGCTGTCGAGGCTCTGGTTGCCTTCCACCAGGTGGCTCTCAATCATCACGCCGGTAATCGCCTGCTCGCCGCCAGCAATCTGCTGTGCCACGTCTGCGGCCACCACCATCTGACGCTGGAACTGCTTGCTGCTGTTGGCGTGGCTGAAATCGATCATCACCTGTGGACGCAGGCCCGCTTTTTCCAGCCCGGTTTTCACCGCCGCAACGTGCTCCGCACTGTAGTTTGGCTCTTTGCCGCCGCGCAGAATGATGTGGCAATCTTCATTACCGCTGGTTTCGACAATCGCCGAATGACCATATTTGGTGACCGACAGGAAACAGTGCGGCGCGCTGGCAGCGCCGATGGCATCGATCGCCACTTTGATGGTGCCGTCGGTACCGTTTTTGAAGCCGACCGGACAGGAGAGCCCGGAGGAGAGCTCGCGGTGCACCTGCGATTCGGTGGTGCGCGCACCAATCGCGCCCCAGCTCATCAAATCCGCCATGTATTGCGGCGTGATCATGTCGAGGAACTCACCGGCAGCCGGCAGTCCGGTGTCGTTGATATCCACCAGCAGCTTACGCGCCAGGCGCAGGCCGTCGTTAATCTGGAAGCTACCGTCCATGTAAGGATCGTTGATCAGCCCTTTCCAGCCCACCGTGGTACGCGGTTTTTCAAAGTACACGCGCATCACCACTTCCAGCTCACCCTTCAGCTCCTCGCGCAACGTCAGCAGGCGCGCGGCATACTCTTTGGCTGCCTGCGTATCGTGGATGGAGCATGGCCCAATCACCACCAGCAGGCGGTCATCTTCACCGTGCAGAATGCGGTGAATGGCCTGGCGGGCCTGGGCAACGGTTTGAGCAGCGTTATCGGTGGCGGGGAATTTTTCCAGCAGCGCAACAGGGGGCAATAACTCTTTGATCTCTCTGATGCGTAAATCGTCGTTCTGGTAATCCATACTTATTCCATTCAAATTTCTGGCCCTGCGTACGCCGGGCGCAACCCGTCCAATGTATCCCTTCAGGCACCAGGTGTAAATTATGTCCTGTGCGCCAATGGCTCGCTCAGATTTGCATTTATTCGTTTATGAACTAAGCTTTTTAAACGTAAGCACTGAGGAATGAGGTGCTTTCGCTATTTATATTCATGCCGAACACTCATGACGGAATTAAATTCCGTCGCGGCACGCTTTTTTCGTCAAACAGCACCAGCGGGTGTCACGCGGCAACTATCCATTTATTACAGGAGCATAATGATGAATAAGTTTGCATTGATTTTTCTGACGGCAGCGATGACTTTGGGCAGCGGCGCAGCACTGGCTGCAGATAACAACAACGGCCAGGCGAATGCGTCAGCAGAAGCCGGCGCAGCCGCAGGCGGCGCGAAAGAGAATCTGCCGCCAAATAATGTCGATAATAGCAACATTAATAACGGCAGCATGAACACCAACGGTGCCGCGACTTCTGGTACCAGCTCCGGCAATATGTCGGCCAGCCAGGAACACAAAAATACCATGTGTAAAGATGGTCGCTGCCCGGATATGAATAAGAAAGTTGAAACTAAGGAAGGCGGTGGTCACGTTAAACACAAAACTGACGGCACCACGCAGTAATCCACGCGGAGCGTGATGCAGGGCGAGCTTCGGCTCGCCCTGTTGTTTTTCCCCTGCCCTATTTCCGCTATGCTAACGCTATGAAATTCACAGGAACTGTTTCATGGCTTCGCTGCTGCTTATCGATGATCACCCTTTAGTTGAAGTCGCGCTGGAAGCGGCCTGCCTCAACGCCCCTATTCCATTACAGCTCTACGCCGCCGGTGACGAAGCCCAGGCGCGCCAGCTGCTGCAACAGCATCATATTGATCTGATTGTGCTGGATATCGGCCTGCCGGATAGCGATGGCTTGGAGCTGCTGCGCCGTCTGCGCGCGCGCCATCCGCAGTGTCCGGTGCTGATTTACTCGGCCCAGCAGAGCCGTCACACGCTGCTTAGCGCCGCCTCGCTCGGGGCGGCCGGCTATGTGGTGAAGAGTCAAAGCATGGCGCAGTTGCTGAGCGCGATTCTGGCGGTGCTGGGCGGCCAGCAGGCGTTTCCGCCGCTGCCGGAGCGCATTGCGCTACCGCTCACCGAGAAAGAGCAGCAGATTGTGGCGCTGCTGGTGCGCGGGCTGTCGAATATCCAGATTGGCGAACAGCTGCACATCAGCAATAAAACCGTCAGCACCCACAAAAAAAATATCCTTGAGAAGACCGGTGTGCAGTCGGTAGTCGAGCTGGCAGAACTGTGGAAAGCGCAGCAGTGAAACGCTGGCTGCTGCTGTTCGCTGTTTTTTTCAGTCTGCTGGCACGCGCCGGATTGCAGCCCGCCAGCAGCGTGATGCTGCCCGCCATGATGCCCGCGCCGCACGCCGAGCCGTGGCCGGGAGCGGTGCTGCGCGTGGCGGTGCCGGCGCAAAACAGCGCGCCCTGGGCGATGCGCATTGGCGATCGCATCTGGGGCATTGATGCCGATTATCTCAGCGCCCTCAGCCAGTTGAGCGGCAGCACATTCAGCCTGCACGGCTACCCTGACTTTGCCGCCCAGCTGGCGGCGCTGCAGCGCGGCGAAGTGGATATGGTGCTGAGCACCCGCCAGCGCGATCTGCCCGCCGACGTACTGACCAGCGAGAGCTGGTTCACCAGTCCGATGCGCATCTACCGCAATCGTGACAATCAGCGCGCGGTGATGTTCAACAGTGATAACGCTCAGCTGACCATCGCCGCCGACACGCTGGCGCAACTGCCGCAAACCTTTGCACATCGCCACCGCTGGCAGACGCTGCCCGGCAATTTACAGGCGCTGTATGCGCTGCTGAACCAGCAGAGTGACTATCTGGTGGCCGATGAAGCCAGCGCCGGTTTCCTGCTCGGCCAGCTGCAGCAGGGACAGATTTATCAAATCACCGCCGATCCCGGTGCCGGCGAGCTGTCGCTGCGCGCACTGACACGCGATCCGGCGCTGATTGCCTGGCTCAACCGCCAGCTGCGTTTGCTGCCAGCGGAGTTCAGCAATCGCGTGCAGCAGCGCTGGAGTCCACCGCTGCTGCGCTATCAGGATACGCAAACCCTGATGCTGACGGGCGAAGAGAAACAGTGGCTGGCGCAGCAGGATGCCATCCCTTATGCCGCCGAGAGCGATAACGCGCCGTGGAGCTATCGCGATGCCAGCGGCAACGCGCGCGGCTTCGGGATTGACCTGCTTAACGCGCTGAGCCAGAGCACCGGTCTGCGTTTCACGCCGCGCTGGGTCAATAATCCGCAGCAGGCCGCCAGTCTGTTGCAGCAGCAGCAGGTGATGCTCAACCTGTTACAGCCGCTGTACGGGGACGATGCTAACCGCACCGCGCTGCCAGTGTGGCGCGCCATCTGGGGCATTTACACGCTGTCCGACAGGCAGCCGATGGACTGGTCCGCGCTGCACGCTCAGCGCGTCGGCGTGCTGCGTGGCGATCTGGCGCAGCGTCTGCTTCCGGCTGAAATCGCGCCTCAGCTGTTCGACGATCGCGCCCAGCTGTGGCAGGCCCTCAACACTGGCCAGATTGATGCAGTGGTGGATAACGTGCTGTCGGCGCGCTGGCGCATGGCCAGCCATGAGGGCAACCGCGTGCATCTCGCGTTTGTGGCCAGCGATATCGCCTGGCCGCTGGCGCCGCAGGTGAGCGCACAGCAGCCGCAGCTGAGCGCCCTGCTTGACCATGCGCTGCAGCAGATTCCGGCGGATACGCTGAACCAGATGCGCGTCAGCTGGTCGCAGCCGCCGCAGCCCGGCACCACCATGACGATGCGCAATGTGCCGCTGCTGATTTTGATTGCGGCCGCCGTGATCATCCTGTTGTTGCTGGTATTGCTGCTGCGCCGTTATCTGCAGCAGCGGCGTGAGCGGTTACAGCGCGAGCAGGCGGAGCGCGCCAATGCCGCTAAAAGTCAGTTTCTCGCCACCGCCAGCCACGAGCTGCGCACGCCGATGCAGGCGATACTGGGCCTGCTGGAGCTGGAACAGCAGCAGCATCCCAGCGCGCGGCTCGATGTAATGCACAGCAGCGCCCGGTCGCTGATGACGCTGCTGAACGACCTGCAGGATCATGCGCGCATCGAGAATCACAGCTTCCGCCTCACGCCGCGCCCGCTCGATCTCACACTATGGCTACAGCAGCAACAGCAGTTTTATCACCCGCTGATGCGCGATGGCGGGCCGCAGCTGCACGTAGCGGCGCTGACGCCGCTGCCGGCCAGCGTGATGCTCGACAGCGATCGCCTGCAGCAGGTGGTGAACAATCTGGTGGCCAATGCGCTGAAATTTACCCGCCACGGCGAAATCCGCCTGACGCTGGCGGTCACCGGGGATATCGCGCTGACGGTGAGCGACAGCGGCAGCGGCATTCCGCTCAGCGAGCAGGCGCAGCTGTTTGAACCGTGGTATCAGGCGCCGTCGGGCAAGCGCCATGCGGTGCAGGGCAGCGGCCTCGGACTGTTTATCTGTCGCGAGATTGTACAGCGCATGGGCGGCACGCTGTCGCTGGAGTCCGCACCGCAGCAGGGCACCACGGTGAGCGTGCGCCTGCCGCTGGAACCCTGTGCGGCGACAGCGGCGGATGACGCCACGCACTGGCCGCACTATCCGCAGCTGCGCGTGGCGATTGTCGACGATCACCCGACCAATCTGCTGGTGATGCAGCAGCAGCTGGCGAGCTTTGGCATTACTGCGGCGGTGTTTGAGGATGGCCGCGAACTGCTGCGGGCCGATGCGCAGCAGCCGTTTGATGTGCTGTTTATTGACCAGATGATGCCGCGCCCGGATGGCCTGACGCTGCTGCGCATCCTGCGCCGCCGTCAGCGCCAGCGCGTGCAGCCTGCGCTGCGCATACTGTGCTCCGCCGACGTACAGCTGCTGAAGCTGCCGCTGCAGGCGCACGAAGCGCAGCTGGTCAAGCCGGTGACTCTGCGGGATATTGCACCGCTGCTGGCGCAGGCAGTGCGCGATCCGCTGCAGGTGTTGCCGGACAGCCTGCAGATTCTGGCGCAGCACAATCCGGCTTTCATCCCGCGTATTTGCCATACCCTGCAGCGTACGCTGCAGCAGGATCATGATGCGCTGCTGCAGGCGAGCGCGGCCGCAGACTGGCCCCAGCTGGCGCGCGCGGCGCACCGCCTGAAAGGCAGCTGGCTGATGCTCGGCATTGACGACGTAGCCGCCCGCTGCCAGCAGCTGGCCGACGCGGCAAAACAGCATCAGCCTGACCCTGATAATCTCAATTTACTGATATCATTAACGAACAGGCTACTTAACCAACTGGAACGTTATGGCACACACTCATTCTCACAGTGAGCACGGCGGCAACCGCACGCGTCTCGCCGCCGCGTTTGGCGTCACCGCGCTGTTTATGGTTGCCGAGGTCATCGGCGGGCTGGTGTCCGGTTCGCTGGCGCTGCTGGCCGATGCCGGACATATGCTCACCGACGCCGCCGCGCTGCTGATGGCGCTGCTGGCCGTGCAGTTCGCCCGGCGCAAACCGAATGCGCGTCACACTTTTGGCTTACTGCGTCTGACCACGCTGGCAGCGTTTGTGAACGCCATCGCGCTGCTGGTGATTACCGTCCTGATCGTCTGGGAAGCGCTGCGCCGTTTTTACCAGCCCGAGCCGATTGAAGGCGGGCTGATGCTCGGCATCGCCATTGCCGGCCTGCTGGCGAATCTGCTGTCATTCTGGCTGCTGCACCGCGGCAGCGAAGAGAAGAATCTCAACGTGCGTGCCGCCGCGCTGCACGTGCTGGGCGATCTGCTGGGTTCGGTGGGCGCGATCGTGGCAGCGGTGATCATCATGCTGACCGGCTGGACGCCGATCGATCCGATTCTGTCGCTGCTGGTGGCGCTGCTGGTGGTGCGCAGCGGCTGGGCGCTGCTGCGCGAGAGCCTGCACGAGCTGCTGGAAGGCGCACCGACGCATATCGACGTGGATAAGCTGGCGCGGGCGCTGACGCGTCACATTGATGAAGTGCGCAATGTGCATCATGTGCATGTGTGGCAGGTGGGCGAAAAGCCGGTGCTGACGCTGCACGTGCAGGTGATTCCGCCGTACGATCACGACGGCCTGCTGCGACGTATTCATCAGTATCTGCACCAGCATTATCAGATTGCCCATGCCACGGTGCAGATGGAGTATCAGCCCTGCGTCGGCCCGGACTGCGAGTTATGCGAGGAGAGCGGCACGCAGCACGAGCACGCAGCGCTGGAAGGCCACGCGCATCACCACCACTAATGGGACAGCGCGCGCGAACCCTGTTCCCGTGCGCTCTGCATCCACAGACGCGTGCCGTTCAGCGCGATCAGCGTCAGGATGGCGTACTCCAGCGCCATGGCATACACGCCCTGACGCGCAAAGATCATCACGCTGATAACGTTGATCACCACCCACAGCAGCCAGTTCTCGACGTATTTGCGCGTCATCAGGATCATCGCCACAATCGACAGCACCATCATGCAGGAATCCCAGAACGGGAAGGCATCCGGCTGCAGCTGCGGCATCACCACGTTAAGACCGAGCGACTGCATCAAACCCACCGCGGTGCGCGTGAGGAAAGCGAATACCGGGTCGATATAGCGCGTCATCAGCGCAATGGCGATCACGCAGGCGGCGCCCCAGCCGATGGCTTTCGGCAGCGGCAGCCAGCGGATTTTCAGCGCCGCTTCATGGCTGCTGGTCTGCCGGCTCCACGCGTACCAGCCGTACACATTGGCAACAAAGAAGAACAGCTGTAGCAGCAGGCTGGCATACAGCTGAATCTGAAAGAAAATCACCGCAAACAGCGTGACGTTAATCAGACCAAACAGGTAGTTGATAATTTTTTCCTGGCTGGCAAGCCAGATACACAGCAGGCCGGCCAGCGTACCGATCGCCTCAATCCATGACAGATCGTAGCCGCCGACGCCAATCGGAATGTGAACCAGAATATTGTGTGTGCTAAAGAAGTCCATCATCTGCACCTGTATGAAAACCGCCTCAGGCGTTCCCTTTCAGCGTAAGTTTGAGTTGTGCTGCAAAGTCTAGCATGCGGTTGAGCGGCAGTAACGCCGCCTGACGCAGCGCCGCATCGACGTGAATTTCATGCTGTTCGCCGCCGTGTGCCAGCCCTTCAGCGATAGCCTGCAGGCCATTCATCGCCATCCACGGGCAGTGCGCGCAGCTGCGGCAGGTCGCCCCTTCGCCTGCGGTGGGCGCTTCCAGTAACTCTTTGTCCGGTACCGCCTGCTGCATTTTGTAAAAGATGCCGCGGTCGGTCGCCACAATCATCTGCGGATGCGGCAGCGTTTTGGCGGCCTGAATCAGCTGGCTGGTGGAACCGACCGCATCGGCCAGGTCGACAATCGCCTGCGGTGACTCTGGGTGCACCAGCACCGCCGCGTCAGGATAGAGCGCTTTCATGCGCTGCAGCGCCTGTGTTTTGAACTCATCATGCACGATGCAGGCGCCCTGCCAGCACAGCACATCAGCGCCGGTTTGCTGCGTAACGTAGCGGCCCAGATGGCGGTCCGGTGCCCAGATAATTTTCTCACCGCGACTGTCGAGATATTCAATCAGCTCAACCGCAATGCTGGATGTCACTACCCAATCGGCGCGTGCTTTTACCGCTGCCGACGTGTTGGCATACACCACCACGGTCCGATCCGGATGCGCATCGCAGAAGCGATTAAATTCGTCAATCGGGCAACCGAGGTCAAGCGAGCACTCCGCCTGCAGCGTGGGCATCAGCACGGTTTTTTCCGGGCTAAGGATTTTGGCGGTTTCGCCCATGAAACGGACGCCGGCCACCAGCAGCGTTTGCGCCGGATGCTGGCTGCCAAAGCGCGCCATCTCAAGGGAATCCGCCACGCAGCCGCCAGTCTCTTCGGCCAGCGCCTGAATTTCCGGATCAGTGTAGTAATGCGCCACCATCACCGCATCGCGTGCTTTGAGCAGACGTTTAATTTCTTCGATGTAACCGGCTTTTTCCTGCGGGCTGAGGCGCGCCGGTTTCGGCGGGAAGGGATAAATGGCGCTTTCAGCATCAAACATTGCACTCATGACACGGCTCTCGTTTTATCGATTTAACAAAATCGCCCATCAGGACGATGATGCGGCATTAAATCCGCCATCGTGTTTTATATGCTAAACACAATAGCGGATTACACCAAGCCTGTCGTGTGATTTTTATGCGGGAAGTACCAGCTGCGCGCCGGCCTGCGCCTGTTGTGGGCTTTCCAGCTCAAGCAGAAACGCTTTTACCGCCAGGCCGCCAGCGAAGCCGGTGAGCTTACCGTTGCTGCCGATAACCCGATGACAGGGTGCCATGATCGACAACGGATTTTTACCGTTGGCAGCCCCGACGGCGCGTACCGCTTTCGGATTGCCGATCTGCTCCGCGATTTGCAGATAGCTGCGGGTTTCACCAAACGGAATGGTGAGCAGCGCCTGCCAGACCTTTTTCTGAAACGCAGTGCCAACGGTGTCGTACGGCATGTCAAACTGCTGACGCTCGCCAGCAAAGTACTGACACAGCTGCCGTTCGGCCTCACAGAGAATCGGATGCTGGTCGTTACGCGCGATCGGTTTCAGCGGCACGCGCTGCGCGCCTTCGTTTTCCCATAAAATGGCTGACAATCCGCGATCCGTGGCAATGAGCGTCAGTTCTCCGACGGGCGTGGTAATGATTTTAGCGTGATACATGTTGCACCTCCGGCATGGGCTATGCGGATGATTATCGCACTTTTGCGCGGCGAAACTGGCTGTTTTCGGCCATGAGCATAAACTGGTTAGCTGTCCGAAAGCAGCCAGTTTTCCATTCGCACCTGCGCGACGATGGTGCTTATTTGCCGGAGACGATGATGTTTGATCCTGAAATTGCCTATCAGGCGCTGACGGCGCGCGACAGCCGTTTCGACGGGGTATTTTTTGTCGGCGTGACCTCCACCGGTATTTACTGCCGTCCGATCTGTCCGGTGAAAGCGCCGATGCAGAAAAACTGCCTGTTTTTCACCAGTGCCGAAGCGGCTGAAAAGGCGCACTTTCGCCCCTGCCTGCGCTGCCGTCCCGAGCTGGCACCTGGTTCGGCACCGGTCGATAGCCATCATCGCATCGCCGACCGGCTGATTCGCCGTATCGAAGAAGGCTTACTGGAAGAACAGGAGACACTGGCTGAGATTGCCAGCGAGTTTGACCTGAGTGAACGCCAGCTAAGACGGGTGATTCAGCAGGAGCTGGGCGTGTCGCCGCTTGAACTGCGGCAAACCCGGCGCATGCTGCTGGCGAAGCAGCTACTGACTGAAACCGCATTGCCGGTGACCGAAATTGCCTATGCCAGCGGTTTTCGCAGCCTGCGCCGTTTTAACGACGTGTTTCAGGCTCGCTATCGCATGACGCCTTCGCGTCTGCGTAAGCAGATTCAGACGGAAGCCCTGAATGGTGAGCAGGAGAGCGCCGAACTGCGCCTCAGCTACCGGCCTCCTTATGACTGGGACGCCATCCTCGATTTCCTGCAACAGCGCGTGATGAAGCAAGTCGAGTGGGTCAGCGAGGGCGTTTATCATCGTACTGTGGCGCTCGGTCAGTGTCGTGGCTGGGTGCGCATTAGCCATTTGCCGGAAAAGCAGGCGCTGAAGGTGCAATTTACCACCACGCTGACGCCGGTGCTGCCTGCCCTGCTGCGCCGCTTGCGCGATCTGTTTGATCTGGATGCCCAGCCACAGCGCATCAGCGAGCAGCTCAGCCAGGATCCGCTATTAGCTGCGAGTCTGGCACACTATCCGGGTTTGCGCGTTCCTGGTGCGTTTGACGGCTTCGAGCTGGCGGTCCGCGCCATCCTCGGCCAGCAGGTGACGGTGAAAGCCGCGACGACGCTGAGCAGTCGCGTGGCGGAGCGTTTTGGCGCGCCCCTCACCACGCCGTGGCCTGCGCTCTCCCGCTTACCGCCAGAGGCCGAATCACTGGCTGCTGCCACCCTGGATGATATCGCCAGCCTCGGCATTGTGAGCGCCCGCGCGCAGGCGATCCAGGCACTGGCCGCGGCCTGCGCCTCAGGAGCGCTGCGCTTCAATGGCGCGGTTAATCCGGATGTGGTGCAGCAGCAGTTGCTGGCGCTGAAGGGTGTCGGGCCATGGACAGCGAGTTATATCGCCATGCGCGCCCTGCGCTGGCCGGATGCCTTTCCGAAAGAGGACATAGCGATCCGCAATAATCTCGGCGGCGTGAGCGCAAAGGTCGCAGAGCAGATGTCGCAAGTGTGGCGCCCATGGCGCAGTTACGCGGTGCTGCATATCTGGAAGAGCCTGACGCCGGATAAGGTAAAAAAGTAGATCAGCTTGAAACCTTGCAGCCAGCCGAAAGAACCGGGCGGTTCCGTCTTCTTTGAGCATGGGTGCGATTATCTAAAGCAATGACAAGGCTTGATGGCCAGTTAAGGCGGGAGCGGAAGGAGCGAAGCGTCCGAGCCATGGATGGCGAGGCCGATCTACAGGGATGTGGGATTTCTTCGCGATCCGTCCCGCCTTAACTGGCTATTCACCGGATTTACAGCTGAGGGTTTTATTGGGCTGGCATCGCACATTGGCAGGCAGAAAAGCAAAAAGGCGCCTTTAGGGCGCCTTTCTACATAACTGGTGGGTCGTGCAGGATTCGAACCTGCGACCAATTGATTAAAAGTCAACTGCTCTACCAACTGAGCTAACGACCCGCTCGGGAAGTGGCTTACAACTTTCGACTTGATGGTGGGTCGTGCAGGATTCGAACCTGCGACCAATTGATTAAAAGTCAACTGCTCTACCAACTGAGCTAACGACCCATCAAGGTTGTGAAGCAAACTGAAGTGACATCAAAACTGAATGGTTGAGATGGTGGGTCGTGCAGGATTCGAACCTGCGACCAATTGATTAAAAGTCAACTGCTCTACCAACTGAGCTAACGACCCATCTTCAGTGCTGCCGATACTTGTTAAGATATGTCCCGGCAACGGCGGCATATATTACTGATTTAGCGGGAGGGCGCAACCCTTATTTTCCGCTAAATGTCTCAACTGCTTACCTTTCATGCGGCAAGACCAGAAATCAGACGAAATCCGGTCTTAACTGCAGCAATTACATCGCAGCGAGCCGTTTTTGTGCCTGCTTAGCAGACTCAGAGTTAGGGAACTGTTTGATCACCTGCTGGTAGACCGCTTTCGCTTTCGCTGTATCGTTCTTCTCCTGCATGATCACCCCAACCTTAAACAGCGCTTCCGCCGCTTTTGGCGATTTCGGGTAGTTTTTAACTACAGTGGCAAAATAGTAGGCCGCATCGTCCTTTTTGCCTTTGTTGTAAAACAACTGACCCAGCCAGTAATTGGCATTCGGCTGATAGGTGGAGTCCGGATACTTCTTCACCCACGCCTGCAGCGCAGTAATCGCCTGGTCGTACTGTTTCTTCTCAAGAATCAGCGCGACGGCAGCATTGTAATCGGTGTTGGCATCGCCGGTTTGTGCGGGTGCAGCGGCAGCCGTATTGCTGCTCCCCGCATCAGCGTTTCCCGCTGCGGCACCAGCTGCTGCATCCGCACCACCGCTGGCCTGCGCACCATTACTGCTGCTCAGACTGTCGATCTGCTGATAAAGCTGCTTCTGCCGCTCAATCACCTGATTAAGCTGATAACTGTTCTGCTGGATCTGCCCGCGCAGCGAATCGATATCGCTTTGGTTATCACTCATCTGCTGCTGCAACTGCTGCAGAAGCTGAGCCTGGGCATTGGAGATACGTTCAAGAGTGGTGACACGGTCTTCGACCGAGCCTGAGCCAACGCTACTGATTGACGCCTGGGCATTAGCGGCCCAGGGGGCCGCTACGCCAACCAGTAACGACAGACTCAACAGATGAAGTCTGAAGTTACTAATCATGTGATTCTCTTAGTAAACCAGTACGGCACGACGGTTTTTAGCGTAAGCCGCTTCGTCGTGGCCCAGTACAGCAGGTTTCTCTTTACCGTAAGATACGATAGACATCTGGTCAGCAGACACGCCTTTACCCTGCAGGTACATTTTAACGGCGTTAGCACGACGTTCGCCCAGGGCGATGTTGTACTCTGGGGTGCCGCGCTCATCCGCGTGACCTTCGATGGTCACTTTGTAAGATGGGTTGCTGCGCAGGAAAGCAGCGTGCTGATCCAGCATCTGAGCGTATTCAGACTGCACGTCATACTTGTCCAGACCGAAGTAAACGATGTTGTTCTGCTGCAGCTGCTGCATCTGCAGACGCGCCTGCTCGTCAGAAGACATGTTGCCGTTCTGGCCAGCGCCAGCGCCGTATGCACCGTCAGCACCCATACCGGTCTGATCGTTGTTGTTGTTTTTGTGAGAGCTACATGCAGCTACCGCGATAACCGGCAGAGCCAGCATCAAACCCTTCAGCACTTTGTTCAGTTGCATTTCTTTATCCTATTATTTTGTTTGCCATACATTTTACTCCCCCGCCAGGCGAGGGAGCGATGCATCACAGATACGGCGACCAGGCAGGGAATTTGACCTGTCCATCAGTTGCCGGAAGACGCGCTTTGAAACGCCCATCGGTTGAAACCAACTGCAACACGGAACCCATCCCCTGAGTAGAGCTATAGATTACCATCGTGCCGTTAGGAGCCAGACTTGGCGTCTCATCCAGGAACGTGTCCGTTATTGTCTGAACGGCTCCCGTTTCCAGATCCTGTTTGGCGACGTGCTGCGCGCCACCGGCGCTGCTGATCATCACCATCGTTTTACCGTCAGATGACACATCCGCATCCTGGTTCTGAGCCCCTTCCCAGGTAATGCGCTGTGGCGTTCCGCCGTTAACGTTAACTTTGTAAATCTGTGGCGCACCGGCCTGATCCGAAGTGTAAGCCAGCGTCTGGCTGTCCGGGAACCAGGTAGGTTCGGTGCTGTTGTAGCGGCCATCGGTCACCTGACGCGTCTGACCGGAGGCCAGATCCATCACGTACAGGTTCAGGCTACCGGTTTTCGACAGGGCGAAGGCCAGCTTAGAGCCGTCCGGCGAGAAGGCCGGCGCACCGTTGTGACGTGGATAAGAAGCCACCTGACGGATAGCGCCGTTGGCCAGCGTTTGCACCACCAGCGCCGATTTACCGCTTTCAAAGGTCACGTAAGCCACTTTGCTGCCATCTGGCGACCAGGCCGGTGACATCAGCGGCTGTGGCGAACGGTGTACCACAAACTGGTTGTAACCATCGTAGTCAGACACGCGCAGTTCGTAAGGGAACTGACCGCCGTTGGTCTGCACCACATAGGCGATACGGGTACGGAACGCGCCTTTGATACCGGTCAGCTTCTCAAACACTTCATCGCTGGCGGTATGCGCTGCATAGCGCAGCCACTGTTTGGTGACTTTATAGGAGTTCTGCGCCAGCACAGTACCCGGTGCGCCACCGGTATCCACCAGCTGATAAGCCACCTGGTAGCTGCCATCGGCGTTCGGCGTAACCTGCCCGACGACCACGGCATCAATACCCAGTGCGCTCCACGCGGCAGGCTGAACTTCCTGTGCGCTGGTCGGCTGCTGTGGCAGACGAGAGCGATCCAGCGGGTTGAATTTACCGCTGTTACGTAAGTCTGCTGCGACGATGCCACCAATATCTTCAGGTGCAGCGCCCGGACCGGCCCACTGGAACGGCACCACACCAATTGGGCGCGCGGTATTCACGCCCTGCGTAATTTCAATGCGTACTTCCGCGTGCAGCATCGCTGCCCACAGCAGTACAAAAAAACCTAAGGTTACACGAAGTGCCTGCTTCATCTTATCTCCCTTATCTGAACCTGAGTTCATGATAATTCGCACAGTTCCTGAAAAAACACGAGTACTCATAGAGTACGGCAAGCTAACCTTAGTTCAACCTGCCGTACGTTACTGCATTATTCTGGTTTGAAACGCATCGGTGCGTTCTTAAACACTTCATATACGGCCTGCGAAGGCGGCTTTGGAATGCGTGCCTGCTTCGCTGCGGTAATCGCCGCCTGACACAGCGCCGGATCGCCGCCTTCAGCTTTCACGTCAATCAGCAAACCATCCGGTGCCAGTTTAATCCGCAGATCGCAGCTTTTACCGCGATACAGATCGGCATCGTAGAAGCGGCTCTGAATCGCACTGGTGATCTGACCCAGATACGCATTCACCTCAGCACCTGAGGCACCCGCCTTTTTCTGATTGCCCTGACCTGCCGCCGCGCCACCACCGGAAGCGGCACCGCTTTTCGGCGCATTCTTACCGGAAGAGAGACCGCCTAACAGATCATCCACATCGCTCTCGTTCTTCGCCGCTTCGGCAGCCGCTTTCTTCTTCGCATCGGCGGCCGCTTTAGCTTTGGCCGCCGCATCCGCTTTGGCTTTGGCTGCTGCCTCAGCTTTCGCTTTGGCTTCGGCGGCCGCTTTCTCTTTCGCGGCTTCCGCAGCTTTCTCTTTGGCTTCCTGTGCAGCTTTGGCTTTTGCATCTGCCGCGGCCTGAGCTTTGGCTTCTGCCTCCGCTTTGGCTTTTGCTTCAGCTGCGGCTTTCGCCTGCTGCGCGGCTTTCTCTTTCGCCGCTTCGGCTGCGGCGGCTTTGGCCTGCTCTTCCGCTTTCTTCTTCGCGTCGGCAGCGGCCTGCTTCGCCTGCTCTTCCGCTTTGGCTTTCGCGTCCGCTGCGGCCTTCGCCTGAGCATCGGCCTGCGCTTTGGCATCGGCTTTGGCTTTCGCTGCGGCCGCTTCTGCAGCTTTCTGCTGCTCCTGCGCCTGCTTCGCTGCTGCTTCAGCCGCCTTCTGCTGCTCTGCCTGCTGCTTCGCCTGCTCTTTGGCTTCCTGCTGCGCCTGCAGACGCTCTTTTTCCAGCTCTTTCAGCCGCTGCTGTTCAGCGGCCTGTTTCTGCTGCAACTCTTCCGCCTGCTGCTGTGCCTGCTTCTGGCGCTGCTGCTCGGCGCGCTGACTATCACTCTGCTGATTCTGCTGACGGTTATACTGCTCAACCACCGCGCCAGGATCGACCATCACCGCGTCGATATCACTGCCGCCACCGCCGCCGCTGGCTTCGATATGTTCGTTAAACGAGCTCCAAATCAGCAGGGCGATCAGCACGATGTGCAGAATCACCGAAATGATTATCGCGCGTTTTAACTTCTCGTTCTGCTCGGTTGCCTTCGACACTCTCGGTTCCCAAAAACGGTTCGCGTTAAATCGGCTGCGTCATCAAACCGACGGATTTCACGCCAGCCTGATGCAACAGGTTCAGCGCCTTGATGATTTCGTCGTAAGGCACATCTTTCGCCCCACCAATCAGGAAGACCGTCTTCGGATTGGCTTCAATACGGCGCTGCGCTTCGCTCACCACCTGCTCCGGCGGCAGCTGCGTCATACGATCGTGATCCACCACCAGGCTGTACTGCCCTACCCCGGCCACTTCCACGATCACCGGCGGATTATCGTCGCTGGAAACGGTTTTCGAATCGGTTGCGTCCGGCAGGTCCACTTCCACGCTCTGTGTAATAATCGGCGCGGTTGCCATAAAGATGAGCAGCAACACCAGCAGCACGTCCAGCAGCGGAACAATGTTGATTTCCGACTTAAGGTCGCGACGCCCGCGACCACGGGTTCTGGCCATCGTTAACCTCGACTTACTTGCTGTTGTCGGTAGAGAAAGCCTGACGATGCAGGATGGCCGTGAACTCTTCCATAAAGTTGTCGTAGCCCTGCTCCAGCTTGTTCACGCGCTGGTTCAGACGGTTATACGCCATAACGGCAGGAATGGCCGCGAACAGACCGATTGCGGTGGCGATCAGCGCTTCGGCGATACCGGGCGCGACCATTTGCAGTGTGGCCTGTTTCACCGCACCCAGTGCGATAAAGGCATGCATGATCCCCCACACCGTACCAAACAGACCGATATACGGGCTGATGGAACCGACGGTGCCAAGGAATGGGATGTGATTTTCCAGCGCTTCCAGTTCACGGTTCATCGAGATGCGCATGGCGCGACCGGCCCCTTCGACCACCGCTTCCGGCGCATGGCTGTTGGCGCGGTGCAGGCGGGCAAACTCTTTGAAGCCAGAATAGAAAATCTGTTCGGACCCGCTCAGCTCGTCACGGCGCGCCTGGCTCTCCTGATAGAGACGCGACAGCTCGATACCGGACCAGAACTTGTCCTCGAACGCCTCGGCCTCACGCCCCGCCGCGTTAAGAATGCGGGTGCGCTGAATGATGATTGCCCAGGAGGCAATAGAAAAGCCGATCAAAATCAACATGATAAGTTTGACCAGAAGGCTTGCCTTCAGGAACAAATCAAGAACGTTCATGTCAGTCACTGCTTGAACTCCGCGACAATAGACTTGGGAAGCGCAATCGGCTTCATTAGATGTGGGTTGATGCAGGCAATCAGGACGTCTGCTTCATTGAGCACTTTGCCTTCAGCATTCACGATACGCTGCGAGAACGTCATGGTTGCGCGCGTCATTGCTGTCACTTCGCTCTGGATCTCCAGAAGGTCGTCGAGACGTGCCGCGGCAATAAAGTCCACCGTCATGCGCCGTACCACAAAAGCCACCTGCTCTTCCAACAGGGCCTGTTGATTGAAATGGTGCTGGCGCAACATCTCGGTACGTGCTCGTTCATAAAAAGCAAGATAGCTGGCGTGGTAAACCACACCACCGGCGTCAGTGTCTTCGTAATAGACCCGAACCGGCCAGCGAAACAGCGTTGTACTCACTCTACATCCCGGTCTCATTTTAAACGTTGCTACTATACGCAAGTGAGATCGGCTTGGGAATGGTCCGCCAGAGCCAGGAGAAAATAATTATCAGACGTTAACAACTGGAAGGATTTTCGGGAGATTTCCTGACCAACCGCTGACAAAAACTCACGTCAGCAGCGGTAAAACAGCCCTTACGGGCTGAGACAGAACTTAATGGTAGAACCAGTAAATTCCCAGCGCCAGCACGATCAGCGCCGGCAGCGGGGCAAACAGCGCCTGCCAGCGGGCACGCTGTGGCCGGAAACCGGTGCCGTGAATCACGCCGCTGCACACCGCCCAGATTAACAATAATCCGTGCCAGATAGCGAGCTCACTGGTGCGTGCGGCAAAGCGCGCCGGCTGCCAGATGACGCATCCGGCCAGCCACAGCGCCAGAATCAGTGAAAGGGCCCGTAGCGGGCCCTTATCCATCAGACGATACAGCGTCTGTATCAGGCTGCGCATCAGAGCTTGTCGTCCTGCGCGCCGCCCTCTTCAACATGCTCAATCGCCAGTGCCGTGACCACGCCAAACGCACAGGCCAGCAAGGTGCCAAGAATCCAGGCAAAATACCACATGCTCAATCTCCTCAATCAGTACAGGGAGTGCGTATTGCGCTCAATGTGTTCTTTGGTGATGCGGCCATACATCTTGTAGTAACACCAGCTGGTGTAAGCCAGAATAATTGGCACAAAGATGATGGCGGCCACGGTCATGATCTGCAGCGTCAGCAGGCTGGAGGTCGCGTCCCACATGGTCAGGCTGGTGCCCGGCACGGTGCTGGATGGCATGATGAACGGGAACAGCGCAATGCCAGCCGTCATAATGACGCACGCCAGCGTCAGCGAAGAGAAGATAAACGCCCATGCGCCCTTCTCCATACGCGAACACAGGATCGTCAGCAGCGGCAGCAGCGCGCCGAGCAGCGGGAACAGCCACAGCACCGGCATCTGTTCAAAATTGACCAGCCAGGCCCCGGCTTCACGCACCACATCTTTACCCAGCGGGTTAGACGCCGCGTGATGATCGATTGCGCTTTTCAGCACATAGCCATCAATGCCGTACTTCACCCACACGCCGGCCAGTACAAAGCCTACCAGCATCACCAGCGCGCTGATTTGCGCCGCGGTGCGGGAACGCAGGTGCAGTTCGCCGCTGGTGCGCATCTGCAGGTAAGTCGCGCCCTGGGCCAGAATCATCGCGACGCTGATCACCCCAGCCAGCAGGCCAAACGGATTAAGCAGCTGGAAGAAATTACCGGTGTAGAACAGGCGCAGGTACTCATCAGCATGGAACGGCACGCCCTGCAGCAGGTTACCGAACGCCACGCCAATCACCAGCGGCGGCACAAAACTGCCAATGAAGATGCCCCAGTCCCAGGCACCGCGCCAGCGCATATCTTCAATCTTCGACCGGTAATCAAAGCCGACCGGACGGAAGAACAGCGAGGCCAGCACCAGAATCATCGCCACGTAAAAACCGGAGAACGCGGCGGCATAGACCATTGGCCAGGCGGCGAACAGCGCCCCGCCGGCAGTGATCAGCCAGACCTGGTTACCGTCCCAGTGCGGCGCGATGCTGTTAATCATGATGCGACGCTCGGTATCGGTGCGACCGAGGATGCGGGTCAGCATTCCCACGCCCATATCGAAGCCGTCGGTGACGGCAAAACCGATCAGCAGAATGCCAATCAGCAGCCACCAGACAAAACGCAACACTTCATAGTCAAACATGGTCGCTCTCCTTATCCGCGCGCCGGTTGAGTCACAGCCTGCACTGTTTCATGGTGATAGCGGCCGGTTTTCAGGCTGCTTGGACCAAGGCGGGCAAATTTGAACATCAGATACATCTCCGCCACCAGGAACACGGTATACAGGCCGCAGATCAGGATCATCGAGAACAGCAGATCGCCGACGGTCAGCGACGAGTTGGCCACGGCGGTTGGCAGCACCTCACCAATCGCCCACGGCTGACGGCCATATTCAGCGACAAACCAGCCAGCTTCGACGGCAATCCACGGCAGTGGAATACCGTACAGCGCCGCTTTCAGCAGCCAGCGATTCTTACCGATGCGGTTACGAATCACGCTCCAGAACGACAGCGCAATGATGCCCAGCAACAGCACGCCACACAGCACCATGATGCGGAAGGCGAAATAGAGCGGCGCCACGCGCGGAATCGAATCCTGCGTTGCCTGCTGGATTTGCGCTTCCGTAGCGTTCGCCACGTCCGGGGTATAACGCTTGAGCAGCAGGCCGTAGCCGAGATCCTGTTTATGCGTCTCAAACTCACTGCGCACCGCCGGATCTTTACTGCCGGCACGCAGCTCGTTCAGCAGCGCATAGGCTTTCATACCGTTACGGATGCGCACTTCATGCTGCGCCAGCAGATCTTTCAGGCCGGTGACCGGCGTATCGACGGAACGCGTAGCAATCAAACCGAGCAGATACGGGATCTGGATGGCGTACTTGTTCTCCTGCGTCGCCTGATCCGGCACGCCAAACAGCGTAAAGGCCGCCGGCGCCGGCTGGGTTTCCCATTCGGCTTCGATGGCGGCCAGCTTGGTTTTCTGCACGTCGCCCATTTCATAGCCGGATTCGTCACCCAGCACGATGACCGACAGCACGGCAGCCATACCGAAGCTGGCAGCGATCGCAAAGGAGCGTTTGGCAAACGCGATGTCGCGCCCTTTCAGCAGATACCAGGCGCTGATGCCCAGAATGAACATCGCACCGGTGGTGTAACCCGCGGCCACGGTATGCACAAATTTCACCTGCGCCACCGGGTTCAGCACCAGCTCGGAGAAGCTCACCATCTCCATACGCATGGTTTCGAAATTGAATTCGGAGGCGATCGGGTTCTGCATCCAGCCGTTCGCCACCAGGATCCACAGCGCGGACATATTCGAGCCGAGTGCCACCAGCCAGGTCACCGCCAGGTGCTGCACTTTACCGAGGCGATCCCAGCCGAAGAAGAACAGGCCGACAAAGGTGGATTCAAGGAAGAACGCCATCAGGCCTTCGATGGCCAGCGGCGCACCGAAGATATCGCCGACGTAGTGGGAGTAATAAGACCAGTTGGTACCGAACTGAAATTCCATGGTCAGACCGGTGGCCACGCCCAGCGCAAAGTTGATACCAAACAACTTGCCCCAGAATTTGGTCATATCTTTATAAATCTGTTTTCCCGACAGGACATAGACCGTTTCCATGATCGCCAGCAAAAACGCCATACCGAGCGTTAAGGGCACGAACAGGAAATGGTACATCGCCGTCAGGGCAAACTGTAAACGCGACAGCTCGACAATATCTAACATGATGACTCCTTGCTCCTCGCATGAACTCATCCTGCGAATAACAACCACAAACAGCGGGCAGTGCGATGCAGAATAAGGTCAGGAACGACTGATTATTGATTCCAGTTTTGTTACCGACAGCACAATGCGTACTGCGGCCCGAAGTGAGCGAGTAACAGTGGTGAAAATTCCCCGAAAAACCGATCGCTTCAGCCTGTTTCGAGCAGGAGTAAGATGAGGAGGCGACAGAATTGATATGACAACGCCTGGCACAAACTCCTGAAAAATGATGAAAAAGACTGAATTGATGCAGCGCAATTTATACCGGTTGGGTTGCTTTTAGCCAGCGGTAAAGTTTGCTATATATCGCCTTTTATTGATCTGGATTAAGACAATAATTTTCCAGATATGTAGTGTTAGAGTTGTTGTTAATTAGTTGTCATAAATCGATAGCGTAATTAAGAAAACAATTACCTTTCCCGTAATTATTTAACCTCTGTGCCAGCCAGATGCCTGGACGCTGACGGGAAAAAGCACGCCTCTTTGCCCTTCTTTACTCAACGACAAAGTAAGCATAGCCGCAGAAAATGTTGCCGTTACGTTTTTACTGCAAATGTGTGAGGACGGCTAATGGCCGTGCATTACAGCCATAAAAAAAGCCACCCGCAGGTGGCTTTGTTCTTTCAGCAGCAAAATCTTATTTCGCTGGCAGTACCGCTTTCACCGCGTCGCCGATATCGGCCAGGCTGCGAACGGTTTTCACGCCGGCCGCTTCCAGCGCAGCAAATTTCTCATCGGCGGTGCCTTTACCACCAGCAATGATGGCGCCAGCGTGGCCCATACGCTTGCCTTTCGGCGCCGTTACGCCGGCGATATAGCCGACGACAGGCTTGGTCACGTGCTCTTTGATGAATGCCGCGGCTTCTTCTTCAGCGCTGCCGCCGATCTCACCGATCATCACGATCGCTTCGGTCTGCGGATCGTCCTGGAACATTTTCAGGATGTCGATGAAGTTAGAGCCAGGGATCGGGTCACCGCCGATGCCCACACAGGTGGACTGGCCGTAGCCGATGTCGGTGGTCTGCTTAACCGCTTCATAGGTCAGCGTACCGGAACGCGACACGATACCCACGCGGCCTGGCTGGTGAATGTGGCCCGGCATAATACCGATTTTACATTCGCCAGGCGTGATCACACCCGGGCAGTTCGGGCCGATCATGCGCACGCCTGCTTCGTCCAGCTTCACTTTCACCGTCAGCATATCCAGCGTCGGGATACCTTCGGTGATGGTGATGATCAGTTTGATGCCCGCGTCGATCGCTTCCAGGATACCGTCTTTGCAGAACGGTGCCGGCACGTAGATCACGGTAGCGGTGGCGCCTGTGGCTTCTACTGCTTCGCGCACGGTGTTAAACACCGGCAGACCGAGATGGGTGGTGCCGCCTTTACCTGGCGTCACACCGCCAACCAGCTGCGTACCATAGGTCAGCGCCTGCTCAGAGTGGAACGTTCCCTGGCCACCGGTGAAACCCTGGCAAATGACTTTGGTGTTTTTGTCGATCAGAATGGACATTATTTACCCTCCGCAGCAGCGACAACACGCTGTGCTGCGTCTGTCAGGCTGGTTGCTGCAATGATGTTAAGACCGCTGTCCGCCAGTTTCTTCGCGCCCAGCTCGGCGTTGTTACCTTCCAGACGTACCACGACCGGTACGTTGACACCCACTTCAGCCACAGCACCGATGATGCCGTCTGCGATCAGGTCGCAGCGCACGATGCCGCCGAAGATGTTAACGAATACCGCTTTCACAGCATCGTCAGACAGGATGATTTTGAAGGCTTCGGTAACGCGCTCTTTGGTTGCGCCGCCGCCAACATCAAGGAAGTTTGCAGGCTGACCACCGTGGTGTTTCACGATGTCCATGGTGCCCATCGCCAGACCGGCGCCGTTGACCATACAGCCAATGTTGCCTTCCAGCGCTACGTAGTTCAGTTCCCACTGCGTCGCGTGGGCTTCACGTGGGTCTTCCTGGCTTGGGTCGCGCATTTCACGCAGCTCTGGCTGACGGAACAGGGCATTGCCATCGGCACCCAGTTTGCCATCCAGACAGATCAGGTCGCCCTGTTTGGTGATCACCAGCGGGTTGATCTCAACCATCGCCAGGTCGCGCTCCAGGAACATGGTCGCCAGACCCATGAAGATTTTGGTGAACTGGCTGACCTGCTTGCCGGTCAGGCCCAGTTTGAATGCCAGCTCGCGGCCCTGGTATGGCTGCGGGCCGGTCAGCGGATCCAGCGCCATTTTGTGGATCAGGTGCGGGGTTTCTTCCGCCACTTTCTCGATTTCCACGCCGCCTTCAGTTGACGCCATGAAGATCACGCGACGGGTAGCACGGTCAACCACTGCACCCAGATACAGCTCCTGATCGATGTCGGTCGCCGCTTCAACCAGGATCTGGTTTACCGGCTGGCCATTGGCGTCAGTCTGATAGGTCACCAGACGTTTGCCCAGCCAGTTTTCAGCGAAAGCACGAATGTCTTCTTTACTGTTAACCACCTTCACACCGCCCGCTTTACCGCGGCCACCGGCATGAACCTGACATTTCACCACCCACGGACCTGCGCCAATTTTCGAGGCGGCTTCTTCGGCTTCACGTGGCGTGGTGCAGGCGTAGCCAGTCGGTGCTGGCATACCATACCGTGCAAACAGCTGCTTCGCCTGGTATTCGTGTAAGTTCATGATGTTCTATCCATTCAGATCTAAACAGGGTTAATTTGGGCGCGCCTCGTGCCAGCGCGCCCGGCGAAAATCAGACATCCAGCAGCAGACGCGCCGGATCTTCCAGCAGCTCTTTCACCGCGACCAGATAGCCGACAGATTCACGACCATCGATCAGACGGTGATCGTAGGAGAGCGCCAGATACATCATTGGCAGCACCACCACCTGACCATTCACCGCCATTGGGCGATCTTTGATGGCGTGCATCCCCAGAATCGCGCTCTGCGGCGGGTTGATGATCGGCGTAGACATCAGCGAACCGAACACACCACCGTTGGTGATGGTGAAGTTACCGCCGGTCAGTTCTTCCACCGTCAGCTTGCCGTCACGGCCTTTCACCGCCAGCTCTTTAATTTTCTTCTCGATGTCGGCCATGCTCAGCGCATCAACGTCTTTCAGTACTGGCGTCACCAGACCACGCGGCGTTGAGACCGCGATGCTGACATCGAAATAGTTGTGGTACACCACATCATCGCCGTCGATCGACGCGTTGACTTCCGGGAAGCGTTTCAGCGCTTCGACCACCGCTTTGATGTAGAAGGACATAAAGCCCAGACGCACGCCGTGACGCTTCTCGAAGGCATCGCCGTACTGCTTGCGCAGATCCATGATCGGCTTCATGTTGACTTCGTTGAAGGTGGTCAGCATTGCAGTGCTGTTTTTCGCTTCCAGCAGACGCTCGGCCACGCGCTTGCGCAGACGGGTCATTGGCACGCGCTTCTCGCTGCGGTTGGCAACTGCCTGCGGAGCCGTATCGGCTGCCGGTGCCGCTTTCGCGCCGTCGGCTTTCTTCGCCAGATGTTTTTCCACATCTTCGCGCGTCAGACGGCCGCCAACACCGGTGCCTTTAATCTGACTGGCGTCGAGGTTGTTTTCCGCAATCAGGCGGCGCACGGCCGGGCTGAGCGCGTCATTGCTCTCTTCTTCCAGAGATGCAGTCTGACGCTGTGCAGGCGTAGACTCCTTGCTTTCCACTTTCGCCGTGGTCTCTTTCCCGCCGCTGTTGCCTTCCTTCAGACGGCCCAGAATCTGGCGCGATGTTACGGTGGCGCCTTCGTCTTCCAGCACCGCTTCCAGCACACCGTCAGCGGCGGCAGGCACTTCCAGTACCACTTTGTCAGTTTCGATCTCGACCAGCACTTCGTCGCGGGTCACAGAGTCGCCGGGTTTTTTATGCCAGGTGGCTACCGTGGCGTCCGCTACGGATTCAGGCAAATCGGGAACGAGAATTTCTACGCTACTCATTTTCTTTCCTTTTAATTAACCAAGGTTCAGCGCGTCATTGACCAGGTCTTGCTGCTGTTGTTGATGTACGGACATATAGCCCACGGCCGGTGAAGCAGAAGCCGGACGGCCTGCGTAACGCAGTGACGCACCAAATGGAACCACTTCGCGGAAATGATGCTGACTGCAATACCATGCGCCCTGGTTCAGTGGCTCTTCCTGACACCAGACGAAATCCTGAACATGGGCGTAATTCTTCAGCGCTTCCTGCACCGCTTTGTGCGGGAACGGATAGAGCTGTTCGATACGCACGATGGCGACATCGGTCTGCTCGTTCTTACGACGCTGCTCCAGCAGATCGTAATAAACTTTACCGGAGCACAGCACCACGCGTTTCACCTGCTGCGGATCGAGGTCGTCGATCTCACCAATCGCCGGCTGGAAGCTGCCGTTGGCCAGCTCATCAAGGCTGGATACCGCCAGCGGATGACGCAGCAGCGACTTCGGTGACATCACGATCAGCGGACGGCGCATACCGCGCAGCGCCTGACGACGCAGCATGTGGTACACCTGCGCTGGCGTTGATGGCACGCAGACCTGCATGTTCTGCTCAGCACACAGCTGCAGATAGCGCTCAAGGCGCGCGGATGAGTGCTCCGGACCCTGCCCTTCGTAGCCGTGTGGCAGCAGCATCACCAGACCACACATGCGGCCCCATTTCTGCTCGCCGGAGCTGATGAACTGATCGATCACCACCTGAGCGCCGTTGGCAAAGTCACCGAACTGCGCTTCCCAGATGGTCAGCACGCGCGGCTCGGCGGTGGCGTAACCGTATTCGAACGCCAGAACCGCTTCTTCCGACAGCACCGAATCCCACACCTTGAACTGACCCTGACCGTTATGGATATGGTGCAGCGGGGTGTAAGTCGAACCGTTCTGCTGGTTGTGAATCACCGCGTGACGGTGGAAGAAGGTGCCGCGGCCGGAGTCTTCACCCGACAGGCGCACCGGAATGCCTTCGTCCACCAGCGTGGCGTAAGCAAGGTTTTCCGCGCCGCCCCAGTCGAACAGCTTGTTGCCTTCCGCCATCTCTTTGCGGTCGTTGTAAATCTTGGCAACGCGCGACTGCACTTCCACCGCTTCCGGAATGCTGCTGATGCGGCGCGCCAGCTCCTGCAGACGTTTCATGTCCACGGTTTCCGGGTAGCTCTCATCCCACTCGTGGTTGAGGTACGGAGACCAGGTGAACGAGTGCAGGCTCATTGGACGCCATTCCGGCACCACGCACTCGCCTTCATCCAGCGCATCGCGGTACAGGTTTACCAGCTCGGTGGCATCTTCCTGCGTGGCCACGCCTTCGCTTTCCAGCTGATCGGCGTAGATTTTGCGCGGCGTCGGATGCTTTTTGATTTTCTGATACATCAGCGGCTGGGTTGCGCTTGGCTCGTCGGCTTCGTTATGGCCGTGACGGCGGTAGCACACCAGGTCGATGAACACATCGCGTTTGAAGGTGTTGCGATAATCCAGCGCCAGACGGGTAACAAACGCTACCGCTTCCGGATCGTCCGCGTTGACGTGGAAGATCGGTGCCAGCACCATTTTGCCGATGTCGGTGCAGTAAGGGGTAGAACGCGCATCTTTCGGATTCGAGGTGGTGAAGCCCACCTGGTTGTTAATCACGATGCGTACGGTGCCGCCCACTTCGTAACCACGAGCCTGCGACATGTTCAGGGTTTCCTGCACCACGCCCTGGCCAATAACCGCGGCGTCACCGTGAATGGTGATCGGCAGGACTTTATTGCTGCCCGGCTCCGCCAGACGATCCAGACGCGCGCGCACCGAGCCCATGACGACCGGGCTTACAATTTCCAGATGCGACGGGTTGAACGCCAGCGCCAGGTGTACCAGGCCGCCTTCGGTTTCCACGTCTGACGAGAAGCCCATGTGGTACTTCACGTCACCGGTACCGAGGTGCTCTTTGTGCTTGCCGGAGAACTCGTCGAACAGATCCTGCGGTTTTTTACCCAGCACGTTGATCAGTACGTTGAGACGGCCGCGGTGCGCCATACCCAGCACCACTTCACGCGTGCCGCTCTTGCCGGCGTGGCGAATCATTTCGCGCAGCATCGGTACCAGCGCATCGCCGCCTTCCAGCGAGAAGCGTTTGGCACCCGGGAATTTCGCGCCGAGGTATTTTTCCAGGCCCTCTGCCGCCGTCAGCTCTTTCAGGAAACCTTTTTTCTCGTCCGCGCTGAATGACGCATGGCCCACCACCGATTCCAGACGCTGCTGAATCCAGCGCTTCTCTTCGGTGTTGTTGATGTGCATGTACTCTGCACCAATCGAACCACAGTAGGTCTGCTGCAGTGCGGCATAAAGATCGGCCAGCTTCATGGTCTCTTTGCCAATGGCGAAAGAGCCTACGTTAAAGCTTTCCTGAAAATCGGCGTCGGTCAGATCGTGGAAGGCCGGATCGAGATCCGCCACGCGCTCCTGCTTCCACAGGCCGAGCGGATCGAGGTTAGCGTGCTGATGGCCGCGGAAGCGGAACGCATTAATCAGCTGCAGCACTTTAACCTGTTTGGAATTAGCGGCCGGATCGGTGACTGTGGAGGTGTAGCGGGTAGCGTCTTTCGCCAGGCGGCGGAAGTATTCACGCGTGGTGGAGTGAAACTGCTCAGGTTTCACGCCGGTGCCCGGCAACTGCTGGAACATCGAGCGCCACACTTCATCAACAGAGTCAGGATCGGTCAGGAAATCCTCATAGAGTTGCTCTATGTAGGACTGGTTCGCGCCGGCCAGCCAGGAGGAGTCCAGCCAGGGTTTCATCGCGCTGTTCTGCATTGTGATCCCTTAAGCATTAATCTGCTTTTTTGAGGTTTCATTTGTTGCCGCTTACGCGGCTTGCCGTAGTGAGTTCAGCGATACGAACCTGTGCGCAACCGGCGCCTGGCCCGTAAGGGAACCTTTATAAGCGTGGTCAGTACCGCGCTTATAGAGGCTTCCGTAAACGATCGGGAACCTGAGTTCCCGACCGTGACTTCCGTTTGTTACGCCCCGCGCTGCAGCAGCATCGACTTAATGTGGCCGATGGCGCGCGTTGGGTTTAAGCCTTTCGGGCACACGCTCACACAGTTCATGATGCTGTGACAGCGGAAAACACTGAAAGCATCATTCAGATTGTCGAGGCGCGCATCGGTTTCGGTGTCGCGGCTGTCAATCAGGAAGCGGTACGCCGCCAGCAGGCCGGCCGGACCGATGAACTTATCCGGATTCCACCAGAACGACGGGCACGACGTGGAGCAGCAGGCACAGAGAATACACTCGTACAGGCCGTCCAGGTGCTCACGCTGCGCAGGCGTTTGCAGATGCTCGCGCGCTGGCGGATTTTCCCCATTATTCAACAGGAAAGGCTTAATCTTCTCATACTGAGCATAGAATTGTCCCATGTCCACCACGAGGTCGCGGATTACCGGCAGACCGGGCAGCGGACGGATAACAATCTTCTTGCTGCCATTGCCCAGTGCGGAGACCGGCGTGATACACGCCAGGCCATTTTTACCGTTCATGTTGAGTCCGTCGGAGCCGCACACGCCTTCACGGCAGGAGCGACGGAAGGCCAGCGTAGGATCCTTCTCTTTCAGACGGATCAGCGCGTCCAGCAGCATCATGTCGCGACCATCTTCCGCTTCGAGGGTGTAATCCTGCATGCGCGGTTTGTCATCGACTTCCGGGTTGTAACGATAGATAGAAAATTCGAGTCTCATGATGATCTCCGCAATTAGTAAGTACGCGCTTTCGGCGGGAAAGCCGCACGCAGTTTCGGTTGCATGTTCACCTCACGGCGCGTCATGCTTTCCGTTTGCGGAACATAGAGGCTGTGGCACAGCCAGTTGGCATCATCACGCTCCGGATAGTCGAAGCGGCTGTGAGCGCCACGGCTTTCGGTGCGGAAGTTGGCTGCTACCGCGGTGGCGTAAGCGGTTTCCATCAGGTTATCCAGCTCAAGGCATTCGATACGCTGGGTGTTGAAGTCCGGTGAACGGTCATCGAGACGCGCGTTTTTCAGGCGCTCACGAATCTCTTTCAGCTCGGCCAGGCCTTCACGCATCGCATCCCCTTCACGGAATACCGAGAAGTTGTTCTGCATGCAGCGCTGCAGCGCCTTGCGGATTTCAACCGGGTCTTCACCGGTGGTGTTGTTTTCCCAGCGGTTGAAGCGGGCCATCGCCGCGTCGATTTCATCTTCGGTGGCGTCGCGCAGTTCGCCCTGCTCAGCGATGCACTCCATCAGGTGAACACCGGCCGCGCGGCCAAATACCACCAGGTCGAGCAGCGAGTTGCCGCCAAGACGGTTTGCGCCGTGTACCGATACGCAGGCAATTTCGCCTACCGCGAACAGGCCCGGAATCACTTCATCTTCGCCCTGCTCGTTAACGCGCAGCGCCTGACCGGTCACGCGGGTCGGCACGCCGCCCATCATGTAGTGGCAGGTCGGGATAACCGGAATCGGTTCTTTAATCGGGTCGACGTGAGCAAAGGTGCGCGACAGTTCGAGGATGCCCGGCAGACGGGATTCCAGCACTTCAGCGCCCAGATGGTCGAGTTTCAGTTTGATGTGCGGACCCCATGGGCCGTCGCAGCCGCGACCTTCACGAATTTCCACCATCATTGAACGCGCCACCACATCACGGCCCGCCAGATCTTTAGCGTTCGGCGCGTAGCGCTCCATGAAACGCTCGCCATGCTTGTTCAGCAGATAGCCACCTTCACCACGGCAGCCTTCGGTCACCAGCACACCCGCACCCGCGATGCCGGTTGGGTGGAACTGCCACATCTCCATATCCTGCATTGGCACGCCGGCACGCAGCGCCATGCCGACGCCGTCGCCGGTGTTGATGTGGGCGTTGGTGGTGGACTGATAGATACGGCCAGCACCGCCGGTCGCGAGGATAGTGGCTTTGGCTTTGAAGTAGACTGTTTCACCGGTTTCGATGCAGATGGCGGTACAGCCGACGATCGCACCGTCAGCGTTTTTCACCAGATCCAGTGCATACCACTCTGAGAAGATGGTGGTTTTGTTTTTCAGGTTCTGCTGATACAGCGTATGCAGCAGGGCGTGGCCGGTACGGTCGGCAGCAGCAGCGGTACGCGCCGCCTGCTCACCACCGAAGTTTTTCGACTGACCACCAAACGGACGCTGATAAACGCGGCCGTCATCAAGACGGGAGAATGGCAGGCCCATGTGTTCCAGCTCCAGAATCGCTTCCGGACCGGTTTTACACATATATTCGATCGCGTCCTGGTCACCGATGTAATCGGAGCCTTTGACGGTATCGTACATGTGCCATTCCCAGTTATCTTCGTGGGAGTTACCCAGTGCCACGGTAATCCCGCCCTGCGCCGATACGGTGTGGGAACGGGTTGGGAACACTTTGGATAACAGAGCACAGCTCTGGCCCGACTGGGAGATTTGCAGCGCGGCGCGCATACCCGCACCACCTGCGCCGATCACCACGGCATCAAATTCTCTGACTGGCAAACTCATTTACACACCCCACACCACAACAGTTCCATAAATTGCATACGACAACAGCGCGACCACAATCACCAGTTGCAACACCAGACGCGTTGCCAGCGGTTTCACGTAGTCGGTCAAAACCTGCCACATGCCAATCCAGCCGTGGACCAGAATCGAGAACAGCGTCAGCAACGTGAACACTTTGGTAAAGGAGGAAGCGAAAAAGCCGCGCCAGACGTCATACGTCAGCGTGCCGGTCATCACGACAAAACCGAGGATGTAGAGAATGTAGAGCGTAATTAAGATTGCAGCAGCACGCAGTAACAGCCAGTCATGGATACCGTTGCGTCCTAATGCAGAAGCATTGCTTACCATACGAGGACTCCAGCCAGAATTGAGAGCACGACAGTGATAACAAAAACCGCTTGCGCGGTACGGGTTCCCACCTGCAGGGTTTCTGCCGTAAAACCGAAGTCGGCCAGCATGTGACGAATGCCGCTTGCTGCGTGATATGCCAGCGCGGTCAGAATGCCCCACATGATGAATTTGGCGAAGAAGCTATCCATGATGGATGCCGCTTGCTGGAAACCTTCCGGAGAAGAGAGGGAGAGACCCAGTAACCAGAGCAGAATTCCGAGAGCGACAAAGGTAATCACGCCGGAGACGCGGTGGAGAATGGACGATATTGCAGTAACGGGAAACCGGATCGTCGAGAGATCCAAGTTAACAGGTCTTTGTTTTTTCACGGTTTTGCCCACACAGCTCTTTTTTATTTTGCTTCCTCCGGTCCTGAGTTACAGAAGAGCACAGTGCGTGTTCGGACTGCAACCGCCACCAAAATAGCAACATCCAGTGTTAAGTGAAGCGGGTAAAACGCTGGGTGGCTCCTGGTGTCAGGGTATTCCGGAGACCTGGCGGCAGTATAGGAGGATCACATTCTGATTACAATTCCCCTACAATCTCTTTGGTCACATTTAAGCTGAACAGTGATCCGCCTCACGTATTTCACAATTTATACATTTTTAATTATCTGATTTGACAATAGATCAACATTTCAGTTACAAACGAACGCACTAAAACCCTATGATGCATAAAAGTTATGGGGATACACTTTCCCCTAAGCTCAAGTTATGTAACATTGCCTTTACGAGCAACACAAACCGTCAGGTTATTGGTTACCAAGAAGTTATGTCGTGACAGGATCTTTAACATCCACGATGTGCAGCGCGTCATGCCCGGACACCACCGATTGGCTTTACACATTTCGCTCCGTAACCTTGCAGCATGAACGTTACCGCTGAGTGATGCTGTGAAGATTCTGTTTTAGCCTAAGTCGTGCGGGTTGCAACAAGGCAGTAAGCGTGCAAATGATGGGCGTTTACGCAAGTAAATGACCGCACTGCGCGCGCGCAGCCAGTGTAGCGGCGGCCCGAAAATACGGCGGGTAAACGCAACATGATGACTGTTCTGGTGTCTAAGATCCTTACCTACTAAGGCGCTATGGAGACGAAAAATGACAGATAAAAAAGTGACGCTAACCCTACAAGATAACAACTCCGTGGAACTGGATGTGATGCAAGGCACGCTGGGACAGGATGTTGTTGATGTCCGCGCCCTTGGCTCAAAAGGCCTGTTCACCTTCGACCCCGGTTTTACCTCTACGGCGTCCTGCGAATCAAAAATTACCTTTATTGATGGTGATGAAGGGATTTTGTTACATCGCGGTTTCCCTATCGATCAGCTGGCTACCCACTCCAACTATCTGGAAGTGTGCTACATCCTGCTGAACGGCGAAGCCCCTACTCAGGCGCAGTACGACGAGTTCCGCACTACCGTAACCCGTCACACCATGATTCACGAGCAGATCACCCGCCTGTTCCACGGCTTCCGTCGTGATTCACACCCGATGGCGGTGATGTGCGGCGTGACCGGCGCGCTGGCTGCCTTCTATCACGATTCATTAGACGTGAATATTGAACGTCACCGTGAAATCGCCGCCTTCCGCCTGCTGTCAAAAATGCCGACCATGGCCGCGATGTGTTACAAATACTCCATCGGCCAGCCGTTTGTGTATCCGCGTAACGACCTCTCCTATGCCGGTAACTTCCTGCACATGATGTTTGCTACGCCGTGTGAAGAGTACAAAGTGAACCCGGTGCTGGAACGCGCCATGGACCGTATCCTGATCCTGCACGCTGACCACGAACAGAACGCATCAACTTCTACCGTGCGTACCGCCGGTTCTTCCGGTGCCAACCCGTTTGCCTGTATCGCCGCCGGTATCGCCTCGCTGTGGGGACCTGCGCACGGTGGTGCCAACGAAGCCACGCTGCGTATGCTGGAAGAGATCAGCACCGTGGATCACATCCCGGAATTCGTGCGTCGCGCCAAAGATAAGAACGATTCGTTCCGTCTGATGGGCTTCGGTCACCGTGTGTATAAGAACTATGACCCGCGCGCGACCGTGATGCGTGAAACCTGTCATGAAGTGCTGAACGAGCTGGGCATGAAGGACGACCTGCTGGAAGTGGCGATGGAGCTGGAGCACATTGCGCTGAACGACCCGTACTTCATCGAGCGCAAACTCTATCCGAACGTCGATTTCTATTCCGGCATCATCCTGAAAGCGATGGGCATTCCGTCATCAATGTTTACCGTGATCTTCGCAATGGCGCGTACCGTTGGCTGGATTGCGCACTGGAAAGAGATGCACGACGAAGGCATGAAGATTGCCCGCCCACGTCAGCTCTACACCGGTTACACCGAGCGCGAATTCAGCTCGGCGCTGAAAAAATAACAATCAGGGCGGGTTATCCCGCCCTTTTCTTTTTTAGTATACGGCGAAAGTTTGGGGCGCATCGTGCCAAGCCCTGCCTGGCTGAGCCCTTTTCAGGCGTCCTCGCGCCGCTGACGCGGTACCTTCACACCCTTCGTCAGTCTGACGGACCGCCGTCGACGGGACATCCTGTCCCGGCTCCGGCTTTCGCCCGCATCCATGCGGTCTCATCCTGACTTCCTCATGCTGTTCAGCGCTGCGGATTGCCTGCCCCGGGGCTCAGCCAGTCAGTGCATTAGCTCTGGTGCGGTTTGCCGGAAGACGATGATGGCCTGTCCCGCGCCTCTTCTATTGATGACCAAAAATCAATGCTGACAGCCCGGACACCAGTAAAACGGTCGTGATGACAGTACGCCCTTCTCAATGACGGTACCGCAGCGCCGGCACTTTTTGCCCTGGCGGTGAAACACCTCGAAACGAAACGCCGCCTCTTCGTGATACTTCTTCATGCTGCCACGCATCTGATAAGACAAACGCGGCACCGCCAGCATGGCGTGGCTCAACGCATCCAGCTGCTGATCGCTCAAATCCTGTGCACGATGCTGCGCCAGCAAACCGGCGTGCCACAAAATCTCGACGCGCAGATAGTTGCCGAGCCCGGCGAGAAATGCCTGATCCAGCAGCAAACCGCTGAACTGGCGGCGACGAAAACGCGGCGACAGCAGCCGCTCGCGCACCTCTTCTACCGTCAGCGTAGCGTCCAGCACGTCCGGTCCGACGCGTTGCAAAAACGGATGCGCGCCAAGCGTATCTGCGTTCAGCAGCTCAATATCCGAAGCGCTATACAGCAAAATTGCCCGGTCGGCATTCCCCAGCCGCACGCGCAGCTGGCGCGAAGTATGGGGCTCAGTCCCGCTCGGCACCACACGCCACACGCCGTACAGCTGATTATGGCTATACAGCGTCAGCCCGTTGGAGAAGTGTGTCAGCAGTGCCTTGCCGCGCGTTTCAAAGGCGTCGATGGTTTCCCCCATCAGCGCCGGTTCGTAGGTCTTCAGCGCCGGAAAAGCAAACCACACCTCGGTCAGAGGCTTGCCCACCATTGCCGCTGCAAGTTGATCCGCCGCGCGGCGGATCTCCGGTCCCTCTGGCATAACCGCTCCTGATTAATGGGTTGCGCCGCCCACTTCGCGAATGTCTTTCTCTGTGCTGAGAATCACCTGCAGCGACGTTTCCAGCGCCTGGATCACACTGGCGGTCGACATACTCGGTGCGCCAGGATGCTGTGCCGCCTGCTGCGGCATATACGGGATATGCACGAAACCGCCGCGTGCTGCGCTGCCTGTGGTCTGCAGCCAGTGCAGCAGGTGATACATGACGTTATTACAGGTAAACGTCCCGGCGGTTTGCGACACCGAAGCCGGAATCCCCACTTCGCGCAGTGCCGCGACCATCGCTTTGATCGGCAGCGTGGAAAAATAGGCCGCCGGTCCCCCGGCGACAATCGGCTGGTCGACCGGCTGCTGCTGGTCATTATCCGGAATGCGCGCATCGTTCACATTAATCGCCACGCGCTCTACGCTGATATCGCTGCGCCCGCCAGCCTGGCCGACGCACAGCACGCGGTGCGGCTGCAGCTCTTCCAGCGCAGCGGTCAGCACCTGGCCGCAGCGGGCGAATACCACCGGCAGCTGGCGCACCACAATCCGCGCGCCGCCGAACTCCCGACCATCAAAGCTGCGTACCGCTTCCCACGACGGATTAATGCGCTCGCCGCCAAACGGCTCGAACGCCGTCATTAACACCGTTTTCATCGCAACCTCACAGGAACATCAGGAAATAAAGCAGGAAAATATTTACTACTAACAGTAGCACACCGGTTGGCACCTGAGCCTTGATCACCGCGTTACGGTCCGGCAGCTCCAGTAAACGTGCCGGAACAATATTGAAGTTGGCAGCCATCGGCGTCATCAGCGTGCCGCAGTAGCCGCAGAACATGCCGATCGCCGCCATCACCGCCGGATTGCCGCCGTGCTGCAGCACCAGAATCGGAATACCGATGCCGGCGGTGACAATCGGGAACGCCGCAAACGCATTGCCCATCACCATGGTCAGCAACGCCATGCCCAGCGCATATACCGCCACCGCAATCAGCCGGTTATCCACCGCCAGATAGTGTTCGGTCAGATGTGAAATCGCCGTCCCGACGCCAGCGCTGGTAAACAGCAGGCCGAGCGTGGCGAGAATCTGCGGCAGAATAAACGCCCAGCCAACCGCATCCAGCAAACGCCGCGTCTCCTGCATCGACTGCAGCGGCTTCTCGTGGGTAAACTTCAGCGCAATCAGCCAGCCCAGCACGCAGCCAATCATCATCGAAAACAGCGTGACCAGCGTCGAATGATTGCCCGGGCCAAATACCTTCTCCTGCAGACCGGGAATATGATTGAACGCCAGCACGCCAATCACCGTCACCAGCGGGATCGCCAGCGCCGGCAGAAACAGCTTATTGCCGAGACGCTGCGCACTCTGCTGCTTCTGTTCATCGCTGCGCTGATGGTAGCGACCGAGGCGCACGCCGCCGAACCCGGCAATCAGCGCCATGATCACCACCGCCGCGCCCACGGCAATATGCAACCAGCGACGTCCCAGCTCCGCATCACCGGCCCACTGCCCCATCAGTTGATAAGCACCGTCGCCAATCAGGAAAATCACACCGTACAGCGCCCAGAATAAACCGGTGGTAAAACGGCGTGGGTTGGCGCTATCGCGCCATGACAGCAGCGCGACAATCAGCAGGATCGCCCCGGCCAGCCACATCAGATACTGTTGCTGAAACATCACTCACCTCCTTTTGCGCGCAGCGCCTGCTGGTTGAGCGCGCCCAGCTCACGCGACAGCTGACGGTCGAGCCGCACCAGTCGCGCAGCATGAATCAGGAACGCACACAGCGCCGTCGGAATGCCCCACAGCGCGATGTGCAACGGTTCGGTGCTGATGCCCGCTGACTCCTGCATAAAGTTGTGCATAAAAATGATCGCGCCGAAGGCCACGAAAATGTCTTCACCGAAGAACAGCCCGACGTTATCGGTGGCCGCCGACATGGCGCGCAGCCGCTGACGAATCTCCGGTGATACGCTGCCGTAACGGTTTTCAGTGGCACCTTCGGCCATCGGCGCCAGCAGCGGACGCACCATCTGCGGATGCCCGCCCAGGCTGGTCAGCCCCAGCGCCGCAGTCAGCTCACGCACGAACAGATAGACGATCAGTAAACGGCCGGCGGTGGCGGTTTTGATCCGGGCGATCCACGTCTGCGCACGCTCTTTCAAACCGTGGCGCTCCAGCAATCCGATGACCGCCAGCGGTAACAGCAGGATCAGCGGCAGATTACGGGTATTGAGAAAGCCGGAACCGAGCTTCTCCAGAATATCGCCGAGCGGCATATGCGCCGCCAGCCCGGTGACAAAACCGGCAACAATCACCACCAGCACCGGGTTGAAGCGCAGCACAAAGCCGAGCACAATCGCGGCAATGCCGAGTAACGGCCAGAGATTGACCACGTTATCCATGTTTTCCCCTCGTCAGAAATAAAAAGCCCGGCAACAAGCCGGGCTAACAGTCAATGATCAGGCGCTGGTGACAGCAATCTGATTTGTCGCAAAAGCGGCGCGCAGCGTGCGGGCGAATTCCAGCGCATGGGCGCCATCGCCGTGCAGACAGACCGTCTGCGCATTCACTGCCACCCATTCGCCGCTGACGCTGCGCACCTGACGCTGCTGCACCATGGTGAGCGTCTGCGCCAGCGCCTGCTCAGCCTCTTCGATTAACGCCCCCGGCTGGCTGCGCGGCACCAGCGCGCCACTGGCCAGATAGCCGCGGTCAGCAAACACTTCTTCGCGCGTACGCAGACCATGATGCGCGGCGGCGGCAATTGAGGCGCTGCCCGCCAGGCCAACCAGAATCAGCGCCGGATCGACGGCTTTCACCGCGCGCGCAATCGCATCCGCCAGCGCTGCATCCGCCGCCGCCTGGTTATACAGCATGCCGTGCGGTTTCACGTGCACCAGCTTCGCGCCTTCACTTTCGGCGAGGCTTTTCAGGGCACCAATCTGGTAGATCACCTGCGCGTAGACGGTTTCCGGCGGCAGTTGCATGGCGGTCCGGCCAAAATTTTCCCGGTCGGGAAAGCTCGGATGCGCACCAATCGCCACGCCATTGGCGCTGGCCCAGCGCACCGACTGCAGCATGGTTTCGGCATCGCCGGCATGGAAACCGCAGGCGATGTTGGCCGAGCTCACCAGTTCCAGCAGGGCCCGATCGCTGGCACTGCCTTCACCGAGGTCGGCGTTAAGATCGATCTTCATGAGCAAGCCCCCAGGCTATCTGATCAAGCGAACGTTGCTGCTGCTGTTTGGCCAGCAGCGCCTCCTCCAGCGTGCAGCGGATGAAGTGAATCGGTTCTCCCAGACGAATCTGCGCCAGCTGATAGAGATCGGCTTCGATGACGCAGGCGATACGCGGATAGCCGCCGGTGGTTTGCGCATCGGCCATCAGCACAATCGGCTGGCCGTTCGGCGGCACCTGCACCACACCCGGCACCAGGCCGTGCGACAGCAGTTCACGTGCGACACTGCGCTGCAGCGGACTGCCCTGCAGCCGGTAGCCCATGCGGTTACTTTGCGGGCTGAGCTGCCACGGGTTACGCCAGAATGCGTCCTGCGCGTCGTGGGTAAATTCGTTGTACTCCGGCCCCGGCAGTGCGCGGATGCGGTTGCCCCACAGCAGCTGCCGGACGCCAGCCTGATGGCTGAAGCGGTGCGTCGGCTTGCCCAGCGGCAGCTGATCGCCATCCTGCAGTTTACGTCCCTGCCAGCCGCCAAAGGCCGCTTTGAGATCGGTGCTGTGCGAGCCCAGCATGGCGTCGATGGCAAAACCACCGTTCACCGCGAGATAGCTGCGCATACCGCGCGTGGGCATGGACAGACTCAGCACCTGGCCTTTTTTCACCGGCAGACGCCAGCCGGTCCACACCGGCTGGCCATCCAGTTCGGCGCTGCAGCTGGCACCGGTCAGCGCAAACCAGCCGTCGCGACGAAACTCCGCTTTGAACTGGCCGAGCACAATCTCCAGCACCGCGCTGTTTTCCGCGTTGCCGACCAGCATATTGGCCGTGCGCATTGAAGGCTCATCCAGTGCGCCGCTCAGGCTGATGCCGTATTGCCGCCAGCCGTGGCGGCCGCGATCCTGCACCGAGGTCATTAATCCGGCACGCAAAATGTTTAACATACGCCCTCCCGTTGTGGCACGAAGCGGACGCTGTCGCCGGGACGCAGCAGCGTCGGCGGCTGTTGCTGTGGATCGAACAGGCTAAGCGGCGTGTGACCAATCAACTGCCAGCCACCGGGCGCGGCCAGCGGATAGATACCGGTCTGGCTGCCGCCAATGCCCACCGAACCGCCAGGCACCACCAGCCGGGGCTCGGCGCGACGCGGCGTGTGCAGCCGCTCATCCAGCCCGCCGAGATAAGGGAAACCCGGCTGAAAGCCAATGAAATAGACCACGTAATCCGCGCTGCTGTGCAGCTCCACCACCTGTTGCGAGGTCAGATCCGCCGCACGGGCGACCTCCACCAGATCCGGACCGCCCGCGCCGCCATACACCACCGGAATCTCAACCTGACGCGGCTCGGCCAGCAGCACCTCGCTCTCTTCCCACCAGCGCTGCAAACGCTCGATAGCATCCAGCGCTTTCAGCTGCGGATCGCGCAGTAGCAGCGTCAGGTTATTCATGCCCGGAATCACTTCCGCGATCTGCTCATTCTGCTGCAGCCGCTGGCACAATCCCCAGATGCGCTGCTGGCTGACGAGCGAAACCGGCGGTTCCAGCTCCAGTACCACCGCCCGCTCACCCAGCAGATAACAACGTGCTCGTTGCAAAACCCACCTCCCGGTCATTAATAAAACGCGCCGTGACCGCAGTGACGGCGCGCCTGAGGGCATTCGCTTATGCGAAAAGTCAATAAGTTATGCGAAAGTGAAGGAGATGTGTCAACTGATTTGCGCCCGGCACGTGTTTTCCGGGCGCATAAGCGAGGCGGTCAGGCGGGGTTGTCGATATCGATAAAGGTCACATCCAGACCATGCTGGCTGGCGAGCCACTCACCGAGCGCTTTAATACCGCCGCGTTCGGTGGCGTGATGGCCGGCAGCAAAGAAATGCAGCCCCTGTTCACGGGCGCTGTGAATGGTCTGCTCAGAGACTTCACCGCTGATAAAGGCGTCAACGCCAAAGGCGGCGGCCGCATCGATAAAGCCCTGACCGCCACCGCTGCACCATGCCACCCGGCGAATCAGCGCCGGAGCATTATCACCGCAGTGCAGCGGCTGGCGGCCGAGGCGCGCCGCGATTTTTTCCGCCAGCGCCGGACCGCTTAGCGGCTCAGCCAGCTCGCCCCAGGGCACCAGCGGCTGAATTTCACCTTTGACGTCGATATCAAACAGCGTGGCCAGCTGGGCGTTGTTGCCCAACTGTGGGTGAGCATCGAGCGGCAGGTGCCAGCCGTACAGGTTGATGTCATTGGCCAGCAGCGTGCGCAGACGCTGGCGCTTCATCCCTTTAATTACCGGCGCTTCGCTCTTCCAGAAGTAGCCATGGTGCACCAGTATCGCATCGGCCTGGCGTTTTATCGCCTCATCCAGCAGCGCCTGACAGGCCGTCACGCCGGTGATTACACGGCGCACCTGCTCACGCCCCTCAACCTGCAAACCGTTGGGCGCATAGTCGCTGAAGGCACTGGTGTTGAGTTGCTGATTGACGATCTGTTCTAACTCGAAATTGTTCATAACGGCTCCGTGACCGCCTCAGGCTGCGCTGCGCGCGCGCTCGAAGGCGTCTAATGTCTTTTTACGTGCCGCCTTATGTTCCACGATTGGCGCCGGATAATCGAGTTTCTTGTTATTTTTCTCCGCCCAGGCATGCGGCTGATGGATGGCGCTGTCCGGCACGTCTTGCAGCTCCGGCAGCCACCGGCGGATAAACTCGCCCTGCTTATCAAAGCGCTCGCCCTGGGTCGTCGGGTTGAAGATGCGGAAGTAAGGCGCGGCGTCGGTGCCGGTCGACGCGGCCCACTGCCAGCCACCGTTATTGGCCGCCAGATCGCCGTCAATCAGCTGCTGCATGAAATAGCGTTCACCCTCGCGCCAGTCAATCAGCAGATCTTTCACCAGAAAGCTGGCGGTGATCATGCGTAACCGGTTGTGCATCCAGCCCAGCGTATTGAGCTGGCGCATCGCTGCGTCAACAATCGGATAACCGGTTTTGCCCTGCTGCCAGGCGGTAAGGTGTTGCTCATTCTGTTGCCAGCTGACGTTGCGCGTCCAGTCGACAAACGGCTGATGCTTACACAGCACCGGAAAGGCTACCATCAGGTGGCGATAAAATTCGCGCCAGACCAGTTCATTCAGCCACACCAGCGCGCTGCCGTTGTTTAGCGCCTGCGGATGCTCCTTCAGAATGCGATGCAGGCACTGACGCGGCGACAGCACACCAATCGCCAGATACGGCGACAGGCGGCTGGTGCCGTCAATCGCCGGTATGTCGCGCTGCTGGTCATATTTTTCCACCCGCTGCTGGGCAAACTGGCGCAGCTGCTTCAGCGCCGCCTCTTCTCCGGCGGGGAACCAGGTTTCGTCGAATTCTTCCACAGGATAATCGAATGCTGCTATTTTTTTGCCAGCGGCCACGGGTGCCCCGGCGCGCGCTTTTGGTGCGTGATGGCACTCTGGCAGCCCCTGTTGCAGACGCCGGATAAACGCTTTGCTGAATGGCGTGAACACCTTGAACATGCTGTTGCTGCCGGTCTGTACGCTGCCCGGCGGTAACAGCAGGCTGTCATCGAATCCCTGGCACACTACGCCCTGCTGATCGAGCTGCTTCTCAACCGCAGCATCGCGCTGGCGCTCATTGATTTCATACTGATAGTTGTAAAACAGCGCATCCACCTTGTGCTGCTGGCAGAAAGTCGCCAGATAGTCGACCGACGCGGCGAAGTCATCGCACTGATGAAAGTGCAGCTTAATACCGCGTTCTGCCAGCGACTGCTGCAGCAGGCACAGGTTTTGATGGATAAAAGCCGCCTGTTTGGGGGCCATGCTGTGTTGCTGCCACTGGCCGGGCGTGGCGATGAACAGCGCCAGCACCTCGGCCTGACTGTCGCGGCAGGCCGCGGCCAGTGCGCTGTTATCATTCATGCGCAAGTCGTTACGCAGCCAGACTAAATGAGTGCTCATAACGCTCCGTGTTTACTGGCCGTAGCGCAGACGCAGCGCTTCCGGGTAGGGATCGAAATAACGCTGCTGCGCCAGCCACGGGTGCGGGAACTCTGCCATGTAATGTTTCAGCATGGTGATGGGGGCCAGCAACGGCTGCACACCGCGACGGTAGCGGTCAATAAGCTGCGCCAGCTCCTGACGCTGCGGTGAACTCAGCTTCGGCCGGAAATAGCCCTGTACATGCATCAGCACATTGGTGTGATTACGACGCGACGCCTGGTGCGACATCAGGTGCATCAGACGGTTACGGTATTCAAAGGCGTACGCATCCAGTGACTCCCACTGTTCCATCGCTGCGACAAACCGCCCCATTTCGCGGTACTCATCCTGCGCATGCGACAGCAGCAGTAATTTGTAGCGACTGTGGAAGGCAATCAGCTTGTGGCGCGTCAGCCCGCTGCGCCACATGTCGTTGAACTCATGCAGCGCATAGACGCGCCCCATGAAGTTTTCGCGGATCGCGTCATCGTGCAGGCGTCCATCCTCTTCCAGCGGCAACCACGGTAGCTCTTTCTGCAGGAACGAGGTGAACACGCCGGTGCCGGCTTTGCGATTGTTGTTAGTGTCAGGCTCGTAGACGCGCACCCGCTCCAGTCCGCAGCTCGGCGATTTGGCACACAGGATGTAGCCGCACAGATGGTGCAGCGATTTAACGCGCTCCGCAGACCAGCGGGCCATTTCGTCGGTCAGCTCTTCCCCGCCGTCTTTACTGAAACACAGGTGGATCTGATCGTCGCTCTGTTTGACCAGCCGCAGCGCCGGGCGCGGCGTCGGCAGACCGATGGCCATTTCCGGGCAGACAGGTTCGAAGCGCACAAATGGCGCGAGCTCGTCAGTTGCAAAGGCAAAACGCTTGTGGCCGCCATCGAATCGGACGCTATCCCCGAGCAGGCAGGCACTGATACCTACAGGAATTTTCTCGCTCATACTTGTACAACCTCCAAAATCTTGTAGAGGTTTAAGTGTAGCTGAAATGCCGCGAGATAACAGCGGGACAATGCGTTTGTCGCACCACTTTAAGATAAAAAAACCCGGTGCCTCGAGCGAGGTCACCGGGTTATCACCGCGAAGCCGGGCGTTACCAGTAGATACCGCCTGCCGCTTCCGATTGCGCCAGCCAGACCGGTTTGGTGCTGGTTTTGCACCACATGCGGTGCAGATAACTGTAGAAGCGCGCGCGATCCTGGCGGAACAGCATCACTGGCAGCGCCAGTACGCCAATCAATACCACCAGCACACGGCGCAGCACAATTTTGGCGAGTGGATATGCCTGATACATCAATGCCTCCTCGTGGTAAATTTTGCTATGAAATGTGATCTGCCTCAGATATTACGCCTGGTTGTGTAATTTTACTACTCATCCGACCACTATTTTGATCTTTTTTCAGTCATTTCCTGGCCGGAATGAAAGGAAGTTACATTTTTGTAAAATTTCGGATCACGGCGAGTTACTGAGATCGTGACGGACGCCGTCGCGGTTTATTGTTACAGTAATGCGTTAACCTTATTTGCCGCAGGAGTCAGCGTGACGACCATCTTGATTGTCGAAGATGAAAAGGAGATTCGCCGTTTCGTGCGCCTGGCGCTGGAGAGCGAAGGCCTGAAGATTGTGGAAGCGGAGCAGCTGCAGCGCGGCCTGATTGAAGCGGCTACGCGCAAACCGGATTTGGTGATTCTCGATCTCGGTTTACCGGACGGCGATGGCAATGCCTTCATCCGCGAAGTGCGGCAGTGGAGCAGCATGCCGGTGATTGTGCTGTCGGCGCGCAGCGATGAGCAGGATAAAATTGAGGCGCTGGATGCCGGCGCTGACGACTATCTCACCAAGCCGTTTGGCATCGGCGAACTGCTGGCGCGCGTGCGCGTGGCACTGCGCCGCCATCAGCGCAGCCAGCCGGAACCGCTGGTGCAGTTTGGCGAAGTGAGCGTCGATCTCGCCGCGCGACGCGTGCTGCGCAGCGGTGAAGAGGTACATCTGACACCGACCGAATTCCGCCTGCTCAGCCTGCTGCTGAATAACGCCGGCAAAGTGCTGACCCAGCGCCAGTTGCTTAATCAGGTGTGGGGGCCCAACGCCGTGGAACACAGCCATTACCTGCGCATCTATATGGGACACCTGCGGCAAAAGCTGGAAGCCAACCCCACCCAGCCGACGCACCTGCTGACAGAAACCGGCATCGGCTATCGCTTCATGCCATAAAAAAAGGCCGCAAACGCGGCCTTCTTCATGCAGGATGTCCTGTCAGGCGTTTTTCAGCACTTCGCTGACAATTTCTACCGCTTCTTTCTCGATCTGCTGGCGATGCTCAGCGCCGAGGAAGCTTTCACAATAGATTTTATACGCGTCTTCTGTGCCGGACGGACGTGCCGCGAACCAGCCGTTTTCAGTCATCACTTTCAGACCACCAATCGAGGCGCCGTTGCCCGGTGCCGCGGTCAGACGTGCGGTGATCGGGTCGCCCGCCAGCGTATCGGCGCTGACCATTTCAGGTGACAGCTTCGACAGTGCCGCTTTCTGCGCGGAAGTGGCAGGTGCCTGCAGACGGTTGTAGCTTGGCGCACCAAAACGCGCGGCCAGCTCATCATAGTGCTGCTGCGGGTTCTTACCGGTAACCGCAGTGATTTCCGCCGCCAGCAGACACAGGATAATGCCGTCTTTGTCTGTTGACCAGGCGGAGCCGTCAAAACGCAGGAACGAGGCGCCGGCGCTCTCTTCGCCGCCAAAGCCAAAGCTGCCGTCGAACAGACCATCCACGAACCATTTGAAGCCGACCGGTACTTCCACCAGCTTGCGACCAATGTCGTTCACCACGCGGTCAATCATCGCGCTGGAAACCAGCGTTTTACCGACGGCCACCTCTTTGCCCCACTGCGGACGGTGCTGGAACAGGTAGTTGATCGCTACCGCCAGATAGTGGTTAGGGTTCATCAGACCGGCGGGCGTGACGATGCCGTGACGGTCGTAATCCGGATCGTTACCGAAGGCCAGATCGAACTTGTCTTTGTACGCCAGCAGACCGGCCATCGCGCACTCGGACGAACAGTCCATGCGCACCACGCCATCTTTATCCAGATGCATGAAGCGGAACGTCTGGTCGATGGCATCATTGACGATGGTCAGATCCAGCTGGTAGTGCTCAGCAATGCGCTGCCAGTAGGCCATGCCGGAACCGCCGAGCGGATCGACACCGATTTTCAGGCCGGCTTTCTGGATCGCCGGGAAGTCAATCACCTGCGCCAGACCTTCAACGTATGGCTGGATCAGATCCTGCTCAACGATGTGGCCACTGGCCCACGCCTGATCCAGCGCCAGACGCTTAACCTCTTTCAGCTCACCTTTGATCAGCTGATTCGCGCGATCTTCCACCACTTTGGTGACGTTGGTGTCAGCCGGTCCACCGTTCGGCGGATTGTACTTGATGCCACCGTCTTCCGGCGGGTTGTGCGACGGGGTAATCACGATACCGTCCGCCTGCGCGCCGCCGCGCTTGTTGTGCTCCAGAATGGCGTTGGAGATAGCCGGCGTCGGCGTATAGCCGTTGTCCTGCTGCACAATCACATCAACGCCGTTGGCGGCCAGCACTTCCAGCACTGACAGGATCGCCGGCTCAGACAGCGCATGGGTGTCTTTACCTACGTAGCACGGGCCGGTGATGCCGTTCTTTTTACGCTCTTCAGCGATCGCCTGCGCAATCGCCAGAATGTGTACTTCGTTGAAGCTATGACGTCCCGCGCTGCCGCGGTGGCCGGAGGTGCCAAATTTCACCGCATGGTCCGGGTTCGCCGCATCCGGCTTCAGGACGTAGTACTGCGAGGTTAATTGTGCAACGTTAATCAAATCGCTCTGCTGGGCAGGTTGCCCGGCACGGGGGTGATTGGCCATTGGCGCTTCTCCCTGACGCTTCGGTTTAAATGGTGCCGCAAACTTTCTCTGCCAGTTCCTGCGGGAACTGCATGGCAAGCATGATGTGTTCCACCATGCTGCATTTACGACCTGTATTGGTATTGGTGATCACCCAGTACGGCGTGCCGGGCACGTGCTTCGGCTTAGTATGGGTGCCATTTTGCAGCAGCGTGTGCTCGTCGCCCGCAAAGTAGACGCGGGTGCGGCCCTGCAGCGAGGCAGTGGCATCAGCAAAGGCTGCCGGATCAAGACGATAAAGCGTTGACAGGATCAGCATGAAGCGATTAACCGCTTTCTTCTGCTCCGCATACTCGTCAGACAGCAGCAGCTCGCGTACGGCGCGCACGCGATCCTGAGGTCGCGCTTCGCTGCGTGCAGCCGGTGCTTCTTTTACCGCCGCATTCGCCGCTGGCGCAGCGGATGCGCTCTGGCCGGCAGTGAATTTCAGCATACGGCGCAAAATGTCCGAGGCGCTTTCACCAATGTGCTGCGTGTGGCTGGCAATATAACGGTAGAGTTCTTCGTCAACTTCAATCGTTTTCATCTTTTTCCGTGCGATTCTGGCAAATGGCAGAACCACGCTACTTTGCAAAGGCCTTAACAAAATCCGGTCGTGCAAAATGTGAGCGGGCTCTAACATAAGGATTATAAAGTTAAATCCGCGACAGCCGGTAGCGCTGGCATCGTTTACGGGCAAAAGTCGGAATATGCCCTAATGCCTGACCGCCTGGCGCCGGGACAGGTGAATCCATGATACCCTAAGCCCAGGTCTCAACCGAAAGAACTTTAGCCATGATTTTGAACGCCCGTCTGCAAACTGAACAATCTGCCCCTGATGCCCAGCCCATTCTGTTAATTCATGGCCTGTTTGGTAGCCTGGATAACCTCGGCGTACTGGCGCGCGGCGTGCGCGATGCACGGCCCACGCTGCAGGTGGATGTCCGTAACCACGGCCTGTCACCGCGCAGCGAAGAGATGCACTACGCTGCGCTGGCGCAGGATATGGTTGACACGCTGGATGCGCACCACATCGAACGGGTCGATGTTATCGGCCACTCAATGGGCGGCAAAATTGCCATGGCGCTGAGCGCCGTTGCGCCCGAACGGATTGGCAAAATGGTGCTGATTGATATCGCGCCGGTGGATTACCAGACGCGACGCCACGATGAGATCTTCGCGGCGATCCGCGCGGTCAGCGCAGCTGGCGTCACGCGCCGCAGCGCTGCGGCCGACGTGATGCGTGAGCACGTGCGCGAAGAAGGCGTGATTCAGTTCATTCTGAAATCTTTCCATGAAGGCGAATGGCGCTTCAACGTGCCGGTGTTATGGGACAATTATCCGGTGCTCTCCGGCTGGCAGGAGGTGCCCGCGTGGCCTCATCCGGCGCTGTTTATTCGCGGCGGTGATTCACCCTATCTGGACAACCAGCACCGTGATGCGCTGCTGCGCCAGTTCCCGCAGGCGCAGGCGCACATTATCAGCGGTGCCGGCCACTGGGTGCATGCCGAAAAACCCGATGCCGTACTGCGCGCGGTGCGCCGCTTTTTTAACCTGTAAAAGCAAAAGCTTGCTACGGGCGGTTTAGGGTTGGCGTCGCGCCGGGCGCTGGAGTATGATGTCGCGCTAAAAATTTGCCGCGGATGCTTTTTTCGCCGCGGTCGGGCCGATAAATGTTTAAATCGCGCAGCGCCTTTCCGCCGTTCGCGCCCACGCAGTTTCACAAACCATGGCAAAAGAACAGACAGATCGTACCACGCTCGATCTCTTCGCAGACGAGCGGCGTCCCGGTCGCCCTAAAACCAGTCCGCTGTCGCGTGATGAGCAGCTGCGCATTAATAAGCGCAACCAGCTGAAGCGCGACCGGGTGCGCGGCCTGCGCCGCGTTGAGCTGAAAATGTCCAGCGAAGCGGTCGACGCGCTTAATACGCTGGCCGAGCAGCAGAACATCAGCCGCAGTGAACTGATTGAACAAATGCTGCTGGCGCAGCTCAAACTGGCGTAACGTGCGCAGACCGCACGCTGGAACACAAACTCAGCGCTTTACACATTCCGCGCTTTTCGCCGGTCTGCTATCATTCGCATAACTGTGTCGTCTTCTGACTTACTTTCACAATCAGGATTTAAGAGGTTACTCACTCCATGGCAATCGTAGGCATTTTCTTCGGCAGCGATACCGGCAACACTGAAAACATTGCAAAAATGATCCAGAAACAACTGGGTAAAGATGTCGCCGAAGTGCATGACATTGCTAAGAGCACCAAAGAAGATCTCGAAGCATTCGATATTCTGCTGCTGGGTATTCCGACCTGGTACTACGGTGAAGCCCAGTGCGACTGGGATGACTTCTTCCCGACGCTGGAAGAGATTGATTTCAACGGTAAGCTGGTAGCGCTGTTTGGCTGCGGCGATCAGGAAGATTATGCCGAGTACTTCTGTGACGCGATGGGCACCATTCGCGACATCATTGAGCCAAACGGCGCAGTGATTGTGGGCCACTGGCCAACCGAAGGTTACCACTTCGAAGCCTCTAAAGGTCTGGCAGACGACAAACACTTCCTCGGCCTCGCCATCGATGAAGACCGTCAGCCTGAACTGACTAACGAGCGCGTCGACAAATGGGTTAAGCAGATCTTTGACGAGCTGCAGCTGCAGGCGATTATCGAAGCCTGATGCTTTCCTGTCCGATGTGGGCGCTGGCTCACATCGGGCAATGGAATTACCTATAAAAATAATAGCTACGGTTTTTTAACTTTTTCCCTCAATTCTGTAGAATACCCGCAACGGTCATCTGCTTATTCCTCGGGCATCAGACTGAGACTGCGCGAAAAGGAACATCGATCTGCACGATCCCGCTGAGGTTCACGACATTTCTCCTTACAGCATCCGGGGAATTGTCCGCCGCAGCCGGTTTTCATTTCGCAGGCTGAGCTCTATAATGAGACGCAAATGAGAATGCGCGTTGACCACACATTCAAGGCCTTTGCGCCGTAAGTGACTAGCAAAGTAACAGGACAATATCCGCATGACTGACAACAACTCCGCATTGAAAAAGGCTGGCCTGAAAGTCACGCTGCCCAGACTGAAGATTCTGGAAGTGCTTCAGGGACCCGGACCCGAGTCCCATCATGTCAGTGCGGAAGATTTGTACAAACGCCTGATCGACATGGGCGAAGAGATTGGTCTGGCGACGGTATACCGTGTTCTGAACCAGTTTGACGACGCCGGCATCGTGACGCGTCATAACTTCGAAGGCGGGAAATCCGTGTTCGAACTGACCCAGCAGCATCACCATGATCACCTGATTTGCCTCGACTGCGGCAAAGTGATCGAGTTTAGCGATGAATCTATCGAAACGCGTCAGCGTGAGATTGCGACACGCCACGGTATCAAACTCAGCAACCACAGCCTGTATCTGTACGGCCACTGTGCGCTGGGAGACTGCCGCGAAGACGAGACGCTCCACGATCAGTAATTGAATATGCTATGCAGTATAAAAAAACCGGTGCCAGGCACCGGTTTTTTTATGGCTGCGTTCAGGCGACCAGCGTTTCCTGCAAATAGCGCCAGCGCGGAACCGGCGTGCTGCAGTCCAGCACCGCCAGCGAAATGCGGGTCTGGTTGTTGCCGTTGAGCATTTGCAGTTCGTGATACTGAATGGTCACTTCCTGCTGCTGCTGGGAAATGATGGCATGCTCACTGGTGGCGATTCGCATCCCTTCCCGCTGCCCGTGCAGTTTGCGAAACAGGGTTTCAGTGTCATTGAGATCGAGCTGTTTGCCTTGCGGCGTCACCATTTTGAAGTCGGGATGAAAGTGCGACAGCAGCAGATCCATACTGTCATCGCTGCCTTCGGCCTGATTAAAAATACGTTCGATAAGCTGATGTAAAACCACCACGCTATGTTTGGCTTCCAGAGCGAGACTTGTCATTTTTCTTCCTTCGCTAACCCGCACAGCAACATTTAAGAGCGCATAGCCTACCTGAAAATAACGATTTCACACGGGTAAATTAGTTAATTTTATTAAAGTCAGATTAGTCGTAATTCCGCGTGATTACTGTTTTTTGTCTGGTTCAGCATAATCGATTCCCGTTTGCAGATAACGGGCAATAAAAAAGGGCGATTGCTCGCCCTTTGCTGATCATATCGTGCTATCAAGCAGTAAAATTATTCGCCGATTTTTGCCCAGGTATCACGCAGACCCACGGTGCGGTTGAACACCAGTTTCGACGGCTGCGAGTACACGCTGTCAGCGCAGAAGTAACCTTCGCGCTCAAACTGATACGGCGCCAGCGCGCTGGCGGCACGCAGACCCGGCTCAACGAAGCCCTGTTTGATTTCCAGCGAGTTCGGGTTAATGGTGGTGAGGAAATCCTCGGCCGCGCCCGGGTTTGGCACGCTGAACAGACGATCGTACAGGCGGAATTCGGCAGGCAGCGCGTGAATCGCCGACACCCAATGAATAACGCCTTTCACCTTGCGGCCATCGGCCGGATCTTTGCTCAGGGTGTCGACATCGCAGGTAGCGTAGATGCAGGTGATGTTGCCGGCTTCATCTTTCGCCACGCGCTCGGCACGAATGACGTAAGCGTTGCGCAGACGAACTTCTTTACCCAGCACCAGACGTTTGTATTGCTTGTTGGCCTCTTCACGGAAGTCGGCGCGATCGATCCACACTTCACGGCTGAACGGCACCTCACGCGTGCCCATCTCCGGTTTGTTCGGGTGGTTCGGCATGCTGATGATTTCTTCATGACCGGCCGGCAGGTTCTCGATTACCACTTTCAGTGGATCCAGCACCGCCATGGCGCGCGGCGCGTTCTCGTTGAGGTCGTCACGAATGCACGACTCCAGCGACGCCATCTCAACAATGTTGTCCTGCTTAGTCACACCGATACGGCGGCAGAATTCGCGGATTGACGCCGCGCTATAGCCACGACGGCGCAGACCGGATACGGTCAGCATGCGCGGATCGTCCCAGCCTTCAACAATCTTCTCGCTCACCAGCTGCGTCAGCTTACGCTTCGACATCACCGCATATTCCAGATTCAGGCGCGAGAACTCGTACTGACGCGGATGCACCGGAATGGTGATGTTATCCAGCACCCAGTCGTAGAGACGACGGTTATCCTGGAACTCCAGCGTACACAGGGAATGGGTGATGCCTTCCAGCGCATCGGAGATGCAGTGGGTAAAGTCGTACATCGGATAGATGCACCACTTGTTGCCAGTCTGGTGGTGTTCGGCAAATTTAATGCGGTACAGCACCGGATCGCGCATCACAATAAAGCTGGATGCCATGTCGATTTTGGCACGCAGGCAGGCTTTGCCCTCTTCGAAGCCGCCATCACGCATCTTCTGGAACAGCGCCAGGTTCTCTTCCACGCTGCGATCGCGATACGGGCTGTTTTTGCCCGGCGCGGTTAGCGTGCCGCGGTATTCACGGATCTGCTCTGGCGACAGCTCATCAACGTAGGCCAGGCCTTTGTTGATCAGCTCAACCGCGTAGTTGAACAGTTGGTCAAAGTAGTCAGAGGAGTAACGAATGTTGCCGCTCCACTCAAAGCCCAGCCATTGCACATCATTCTTGATCGATTCAACGAACTCCATATCCTCTTTGACCGGATTGGTGTCGTCGAAACGCAGGTTGCACTGCCCCTGATAATCTTGTGCGATACCAAAGTTCAGGCAGATCGATTTTGCATGGCCAATATGCAGGTAACCATTGGGCTCAGGCGGGAAACGGGTATGCACACTGTTGTGCTTACCGCTCGCCAAATCTTCGTCGATGATCTGACGAATAAAGTTCGTTGGGCGGGCTTCAGCCTCACTCATCTCAAAATCCTCAAAACAATAGCGGGTGATTTGTACCACGAAGTAACGGAGTATGATCCACAAAGCGCTGAAGGGAAACAACCGTTTGTTGGTCGTTTTAAAACAAAAAAGGCAGGAATTGCTTCCTGCCTTCAGTGACGATCAAAACGTGTTAATTTTTGACTTCGTACAGCGGCGTAACGCCTGCTACCACGGTACCGCCTGCCAGCAGATTCAGACCAGCAAAATCATCGCTGTTGCTGACCACCACCGGGCTGATCATCGAACGCGCATTGGCGTTGAGGAAGTCCAGATCCATTTCGAGGATCGGCTGGCCCGCTGTGACGGTTGCGCCCTCTTCCACCAGACGGGTAAACCCTTTACCTTCCAGCGCGACGGTATCGAGACCCATATGCACGACAATCTCGACGCCATTTTCGGCTTCAAGGCAGAATGCATGGTTAGTGTTGAAGATTTTCACCACGGTACCCGCCACCGGCGCGACGACAGTTTTATCGCTCGGTTTGATCGCCAGGCCATCGCCTACCGCTTTGCTGGCGAAAGCTTCATCCGGCACGTTTTCCAGCGCTACCACTTCGCCACTGACCGGTGCCAGCAGCGTTGCAATCACCTTTTTCTCGCTGTTGCGCACGGCCTGGGGCTGAGCAGCCGCAGGCGCGGCGGTGGTTGCCGCAGCAGGTGCCGCTGCGCCGGCTACCGGACCTTTGCTCAGTACGGTTTTCATGGCGGTCGCAATGCTTTCGGCCTGCGTACCAACAATGATCTGCACGCTCTGCTTGTTAAGGCGGATCACGCCAGAAGCACCGAGGCGTTTAGCCACACTCTCATTCACCTGCGCCGAGTCTTTCACATTCAGACGCAGACGGGTGATGCAGGCGTCGATATTGGTCAGGTTGTCAGAACCGCCTATCGCACCGATATAGCGACGCGCCAGTGATTCGGTTTCGCTCTCACCGTTGCTGCAGTGATCAACGTTGACGTCGTAGCCGTCTGTCTCATCACCGGCAGCCAGCTCGCGGCCCGGCGTCAGCAGGTTGAATTTCTGAATGGTGAAGCGGAACACCACGTAGTAGATAACGAAGAACACCAGACCCTGCGGGATCAGCATCCACCAGTGCACCGCCAGCGGGTTACGCGTCGACAGCACCATGTCCACCAGACCGGCACTGAAACCGAAACCGGCAATCCAGTGCATGCTGGCAGCGATGAAGACCGAAATACCGGTCAGCACGGCGTGGATGACATACAGCACCGGTGCCACAAACATGAAGGAGAATTCCAGTGGCTCGGTGATGCCGGTGAAGAAGGCTGCAAAAGCCGCTGCCAGCATGATACCACCGACTTTCGCGCGGTTTTCCGGGCGTGAGCAGTGATAGATTGCCAGCGCCGCACCCGGCAGACCGAACATCATGATCGGGAAGAAGCCCGCCTGATAGCGACCGGTGATACCCGGGATGCCGGTACCATTGGCAATAGACTGCGCGCCGCCCAGGAATTTAGGAATATCGTTGATGCCCGCCACGTCGAACCAGAACACCGAGTTCAGCGCGTGGTGCAGGCCAACCGGAATCAGCAGACGGTTAAAGAAGGCGTACACGCCCGCGCCGACCGAGCCCAGTTTCTGGATGTGCTCACCAAAGCTCACCAGACCGCCGAAAATGATCGGCCAGACATACATCAGGATAAAGGCGACCACAATCATCAGGAAGGAGACCAGGATCGGCACCAGACGGCGACCGCTGAAGAACGACAGCGCCTTGGGCAGCTCAACGTGGCTGAAGCGGTTGTACACTTCCGCCGAGAGAATGCCCACCAGAATGCCGACAAACTGGTTATTGATTTTACCGAAAGCGGCAGGAACCTGCTCCACCGGCATTTTCTGAATCATGGCCACCGCGGCGGGTGAACACAGGGTAGTAACCACGAGGAAACCTACAAAGCCGGTTAATGCCGCTGCACCGTCTTTATCTTTTGACATGCCGTAAGCCACACCGATGGCGAACAGCACGGACATGTTGTCGATGATGGCAGAACCCGATTTGATCAGCAGTGCTGCCAGCGCATTGCCTGCGCCCCAGCTGTCCGGATCGATCCAGTAACCTACCCCCATCAGGATTGCCGCTGCCGGCAGGGTCGCTACCGGCACCATAAGCGCGCGGCCGACCTTTTGCAGATATCCTAAAATACTCACCTTATTCTCCCCCTATGAGACTGGCGTTTTGCCGTGATGCGGGTTGATTTTATTATCCCGGCACCCGGTACCTTGATGACACACTTCACCACGAGGCGCAGTGTAAAGATAAATTAATTCGCCTCGCAAATTAAAACCAGTGTAACTGTGACTTTAATCACCAAAATGGACGTTTTTCACTGCGAAATGCTAGCCACCACCACAAACTTATTTTATGATGAAAAATATCAGGTCGCACTTTTCCAACGCCGCGAGCGCGCAAACGGGTTACCCTATAAGCAGCCAGCTGCAGCAGTAAACGCGACCCTAACTTTCCAATCTTAACTGAGGTGAAGACATGAGACTGATCCCTTTGGCCACACCGACCCAGGTGGGTAAATGGGCTGCACGCCATATCGTTAATCGCATCAATGCCTTTAAACCCAGCGCAGACCGTCCCTTTGTGCTGGGACTGCCAACCGGCGGTACGCCGCTGGAAGCCTACAAGCACCTGATCGAGATGCATAAAGCGGGCCAGGTTAGTTTCAAACACGTGATCACCTTCAATATGGATGAGTATGTCGGTCTGCCGAAAGAGCATCCGGAAAGCTATCACAGCTTTATGTACCGTAACTTTTTCGATCACGTTGATATTCAACCAGAAAATATCAATCTTCTGAATGGCAATGCCGAAGATATTGACGCAGAATGTCGCCAATACGAAGAGAAGATCCGCGCACTGGGTAAAATCCACCTGTTTATGGGCGGCGTCGGCAACGATGGCCACATTGCGTTCAACGAGCCGGCTTCTTCGCTCTCTTCCCGCACCCGCATTAAAACCCTGACGCACGACACCCGTGTGGCGAACTCGCGTTTCTTCGACGGCGATGTTGATCAGGTGCCTAAATATGCCCTGACCGTGGGCGTCGGCACGCTGCTGGATGCGGAAGAAGTGATGATTCTGGTGACCGGCCACGTCAAAGCCCAGGCGCTGCAGGCGGCGGTAGAAGGTAACGTCAACCACATGTGGACCATCAGCTGCCTGCAGCTGCACCCGAAAGCGGTGGTGGTGTGTGATGAGCCAGCCACCATGGAACTGAAAGTGAAAACCGTGAAATATTTCCGCGAAATGGAAGCGGAAAATATGAAGGGTGTGTAACAACACGTTGTAGAAAGCCTGCTGTTAAGCGCAGCAGGTTCAGCCGGGAGAAGAGATGATGTACGCATTAGTTAACGGCCGGATTTTTACCGGTCATGAAGTTCTGGACAATCACGCCGTGGTGATTGCCAATGGCCTGATTGAGCGTGTCTGCCCGCGCGATGCGCTGGACGCCGCGATTCCACAACAGGATGTGGCTGGTGCGTTCATCGCTCCCGGATTTATCGACCTGCAGCTCAACGGCTGCGGCGGCGTGCAGTTCAACGATGACATCAATGCCCTGAGCGTGGAAACGCTGGAGATCATGCAGCGTGCCAATGAAAAATCCGGCTGCACCAGCTATTTACCGACGCTGATTACCAGCAGTGATGAACTGATGAAGCGCGCGATTGAAACCATGCGTGCTTACCTGGCGAAGCATCAGAATCAGGCGCTGGGCCTGCATCTGGAAGGTCCGTGGCTGAATAAAGAGAAGAAAGGTACTCACAATCCGCAGCTGATTCGTTTGCCGGATGCGGAACTGGTGGATTTCCTGTGCGCCAACGCTGACGTCATCACCAAAGTTACGCTGGCGCCGGAAAATGCGGGCAGCGCGGTGATTCGCCAGCTGCGTGACGCCGGGATTATTGTGTCATCTGGTCACTCCAATGCCACCTATGCCGAAGCCAAAGCGGGCATCAGCGCGGGCGTCACCTTTGCCACCCACCTGTATAACGCCATGAGCGCCTTTAGCGGTCGTGAGCCAGGTCTTATCGGTGCGCTGTTTGATTCGCCTGATGTATACTGCGGCATTATTGCAGACGGTTTACATGTCAATTACGCTAACGTGCGCAATGCAAAACGAATCAAAGGCGACAAACTGGTGCTGGTGACCGATGCCACCGCGCCGGCCGGTGCGTCGATTGATCAATTCATTTTTGCAGGTAAAACAATATACTATCGCGACGGCCTGTGCGTAGATGAGAACGGTACCCTGAGCGGATCTGCGCTGACGATGATTGAAGCGGTGCAGAATAGCGTGGAACATTGTGGTATCGCGCTGGACGAAGCGCTGCGCATGGCGACCCTGTATCCGGCAAGGGCAATGGGTGTGGAAAAGCAGTTTGGTACGGTGGAAGCAGGAAAAGTCGCCAACCTCACTGTCTTTACCCGCGATTATCAAATCACTAAGACGTTCGTCAACGGAGACAACGTCCTCAGCGAGTAAGTACTGAATGACCACTGGCGGCCAGACTCAAATAGGAAATGTCGATCTTGTCAAACAACTTAACAGTGCAGCTGTTTACCGGCTGATTGATCAACAGGGGCCGATTTCGCGTATTCAGATTGCCGAACTCAGCCAGCTTGCGCCCGCCAGCGTCACCAAAATTACTCGTCAGCTTATCGAACGCGGCCTCATCAAAGAGGTGGAGCAACAGGCCTCCACCGGTGGGCGCCGCGCCATCTCCATCATCACCGAAACCCGCCATTTTCATACCATCGGCGTGCGCCTGGGGCGCAACGATGCCACGCTGACGCTGTTCGATCTCAGCGGAAAATCGCTGGCGCAGGAGGATTATCCGCTGCCGGAGCGCACCCAGGAGACGCTGGAGAACGCGCTGTTCAACGCCATCAGTGCCTTTATGAGCACGCACCAGCGTAAAATTCATGAGCTGATCGCTATCGCGGTGATCCTGCCGGGGCTGGTCGACCCGATTAACGGCATCATTCGCTACATGCCGCACATTGCCGTCAGCCACTGGCCGCTGGTGGCGAGCCTGAAAAAACGCTTTAACGTCACCAGTTTTGTCGGGCACGATATCCGCAGCCTGGCGCTGGCTGAGCACTATTTCGGTGCAAGCCGCGACTGTGCAGACTCCATTCTGGTGCGTTTACATCGCGGAACCGGCGCCGGCATCATCGCTAACGGCCACATTTTTCTCGGCAGCAATGGCAACGTAGGTGAGATTGGCCACATTCAGGTCGATCCGCTCGGCGAACGCTGCCACTGTGGCAACTTTGGCTGCCTCGAAACCATCGCCGCCAACGGCGCGATTGAGAACCGCGTGCGCCACCTGCTCAACCAGGGTTATCCCAGCAGCCTGACGCTGGATGATTGCCAGATGCCGCAAATCTGCCGCGCCGCCAATCAGGGCGACGCGCTGGCCTGCGAAGTGATCGAGTACGTTGGCCGCTATCTCGGCAAAGCGATCGCTATCGCCATTAACCTGTTTAACCCGCAAAAAGTAGTGCTGGCCGGCGAAATTACCGATGCCGATAAAGTGCTGTTCCCGGCGATTGAGGGCTGCATTAACACCCAGGCGTTGAACGCGTTTCGCAAAAATCTGCCCGTGGTGCGGTCTGAACTGGACCATCGCTCGGCAATTGGCGCTTTCGCGCTGGCAAAACGCGCTATGCTGAATGGCATTCTGCTGCAGCACCTGCTGGAAGAATAATAGAAAGCCTGCCGGCTGGCAGGCCTGACCGGAAGCCACCTATGACCATCAAAAGCGTAATCTGTGACATCGACGGCGTGTTGATGCACGACAATACCGCCGTGAAAGGCGCAAACGAATTCCTGCAGCGCATTCTGGAAAAAGAGATGCCGCTGGTGGTACTGACCAACTATCCGTCACAAACCGCGCAGGATCTGGCCAACCGCTTTGCCAACGCCGGCGTCGACATCCCGGATTCGGTGTTCTACACCTCCGCCATGGCCACCGCGGATTTCCTGCGTCGTCAGGAGGGCAAAAAAGCCTACGTGATTGGTGAAGGCGCACTGATTCATGAACTGTATAAAGCCGGTTTTACCATCACTGACGTCAACCCGGATTTCGTCATCGTCGGCGAGACGCGATCGTTTAACTGGGAGATGATGCATAAAGCCGCCTTCTTTGTGGCCAACGGTGCACGTTTTATCGCGACCAATCCTGATACCCACGCACGCGGCTTCGTGCCGGCCTGTGGTGCGCTCTGTGCCGGTATCGAAACCATCTCCGGCCGCAAACCGTTTTATGTCGGTAAGCCCAGCCCTTACATCATGCGCGCCGCACTGAATAAAATGCACGCGCATTCAGAAGAGACGGTGATTGTGGGCGATAACCTGCGCACCGATATTCTGGCTGGCTTCCAGGCCGGTCTGGAAACCATTCTGGTGCTGTCCGGCGTCTCTACGCTGAGCGATATCGACGCAATGCCGTTCCGTCCGGACTGGATCTACCCTTCCGTGGCTGATATCGACCTGTTCTGATTAGCGTCATGCTGTCTGCTTATGGCCCTGCTCGCCGTTACGGTGTGCAGGGCTTTTTTATCTGTCTGGCACACCGCGGTGATTCAGCCGCTGACGCGATCTCATCGGTTGCGCACAAAACCATCACTTCTGACAATTCATTAGACACCATCTAATTTAATCGTTAATTTTTTGAATAAAATTCAACATTTCTTCACGCCAACAATCTTTTTATCAGCATTTGGTGATTTCGCTTGCGTTACCACCATCAATTAGCGCATTTTCTTATACATCACGCAGCGCAGGCTGCCGGACAAACAAGTCAATAACATCGCCACAGGGTGAGATCAGGAGTCAGTTATGTGTTCGATTTTTGGTGTGCTGGATCTGAAGACCGATCCTGTTGAACTGCGCAAGAAAGCGCTGGAATGTTCGCGTCTGATGCGTCACCGCGGCCCGGACTGGTCAGGTGTCTTCGCTGATGAGAAAGCCATTCTGGTGCACGAGCGCCTGTCCATCGTTGACGTGAACAACGGCGCCCAGCCGCTGTACAACGCGGATCACACCCACGTACTGGCTGTTAACGGCGAAATTTATAACCACCAGGCGCTGCGCGCGGAACTGAGCGATCGCTACGCCTTCCAGACGGGTTCAGACTGCGAAGTCATCCTCGCGCTGTATCAGGAAAAAGGCCTCGATTTCCTCGACGATCTGCAGGGCATGTTCGCCTTCATTCTGTGGGACAGCGTCAAACAGCAGTATCTGATTGGCCGCGATCACATCGGTATTATTCCGCTCTATATGGGCAACGATGAGCACGGCAACCTGTATGTTGCTTCTGAAATGAAAGCGCTGGTGCCGGTGTGCCGCAGCATCAAAGAATTCCCGCCGGGAAGCTACCTCTCCAGCACCGATGGCGAAATCCGTCGTTACTGGCAGCGTGACTGGATGGATTTTGCTGCCGTGGCGCAAAACACCACCGATGCCGCTGGCCTGAAGCACGCGCTGGAAGAGTCAGTGAAGAGTCACCTGATGTCAGACGTACCGTACGGCGTGCTGCTGTCCGGCGGCCTCGACTCTTCCATCATCTCTGCGGTGACCAAGCGCTATGCCGCCAAACGTGTGGAAGATCAGGACAAGAGCGATGCATGGTGGCCGCAGTTGCACTCGTTTGCCGTCGGTCTGGAAGGATCGCCGGATCTGAAAGCGGCGCAGGCGGTGGCCGATCACCTCGGTACCGTGCACCATGAAATTCACTTCACCGTGCAGGAAGGTCTGGATGCGATCCGCGATGTGATTTACCACATCGAAACCTACGATGTGACCACCATTCGCGCGTCGACACCGATGTATCTGATGTCGCGTAAAATCAAAGCGATGGGCATCAAAATGGTGCTGTCCGGTGAAGGGGCGGATGAAGTGTTTGGCGGTTACCTCTACTTCCACAAGGCACCGAACGCTCAGGAGTTCCACGAAGAAAACGTGCGTAAGCTGCTGGCGCTGCACATGTTTGACTGCGCGCGCGCTAACAAAGCGATGTCGGCGTGGGGCGTGGAAGCACGCGTGCCGTTCCTTGATAAGAAATTCCTTGATGTCGCGATGCGCATCAACCCGGAAGACAAAATGTGCGGCAGCAACGGCAAAATGGAAAAACACATTCTGCGTGAATGTTTCTCCTCTTACCTGCCGGAGAGCGTAGCATGGCGTCAGAAAGAGCAGTTCTCTGATGGCGTAGGCTACAGCTGGATTGACACGCTGAAAGAAGTGGCGGCGAAGCAGATTAGCGAGCAGCAGCTGGCGACCGCGCATTTCCGCTTCCCGCACAACACGCCAACCTCGAAAGAAGCGTATCTGTACCGCGAAATCTTTGAGGAGCTGTTCCCACTGCCAAGCGCGGCAGAGTGCGTTCCGGGCGGTCCATCCGTGGCCTGTTCGTCAGCGAAAGCCATTGAGTGGGATGAAGCGTTTAAATCGATGGACGATCCGTCTGGCCGTGCGGTAGGCGTGCACCAGTCAGCGTACAAATAAGCATTTTCTTTATGCGTATAAGGGGCCCATTGTGGCCCCTTTTTCTTGCATCTGGCGCGGATACGATCGAAAATTGCCGAATAAATCATCAGCCTGGTTACAAGCCAGACAAACAGGCGCGTTAAGGCAAAAAACGGCAAAAAATTTGTTGACGCTACAAAGCTCAATACGCATAATGCGCCCCGCAACGCCGATGAAGGTAACGCGAAAAAAGATGGCTACGTAGCTCAGTTGGTTAGAGCACATCACTCATAATGATGGGGTCACAGGTTCGATTCCCGTCGTAGCCACCATCTTTTTGCGGGAGTGGCGAAATTGGTAGACGCACCAGATTTAGGTTCTGGCGCCGCAAGGTGTGCGAGTTCAAGTCTCGCCTCCCGCACCATTTCAGTCTTCGGCAGCCGGATGGGGTATCGCCAAGCGGTAAGGCACCGGTTTTTGATACCGGCATTCCCTGGTTCGAATCCAGGTACCCCAGCCAATCCGATGCACTCTCGTGGATACGAGTCGACGAATGGGATATCGCCAAGCGGTAAGGCACCGGTTTTTGATACCGGCATTCCCTGGTTCGAATCCAGGTATCCCAGCCATCATCGGGCGCAGTAAAGCAGTACAATCTGGCTACGTAGCTCAGTCGGTTAGAGCACATCACTCATAATGATGGGGTCACAGGTTCGATTCCCGTCGTAGCCACCAAACAAATTGGGGTGTCGCCAAGCGGTAAGGCAGTGGATTCTGATTCCACCATTCCGGGGTTCGAATCCCTGCACCCCAGCCATACAAAGACAATTTGACCAAACACCTATTGGGGTGTCGCCAAGCGGTAAGGCACCGGATTCTGATTCCGGCATTCCGGGGTTCGAATCCCTGCACCCCAGCCAAATTGCACAACAGGCCCGCTTTTGCGGGCTTTGTTGTTTTTTGTCGTTCCTCAATTTCACGCCTTATACAACAGATGGCGCCGCCACGATTGCGGCGCCCGGTGTGTTACAACCCCAGCGCGTAACGCAGCACCTGACGCTTGAGCACGCCAGCATTCTCTGCCGCAATCAGTCCAAGGTTACGCACCACACGCAGCGGCGGCAGCGCGTTGCTAAAGGCGAAGCAGAACAGATCCATACCGCCCTGCATCAGCAAATTATCTTTGTAGCGCTGACGGTGATAACGCTGCAGAACCGGCAGCGATGACCAGCGCTGCGCCTGACTGCGCGCGTCCACCAGCGTATCAATCAGCGCATCCACATCGCGGTAGCCGAGATTAACCCCCTGCCCGGCCAGCGGATTGATGGTGTGTGCAGCATCACCGACCAGCGCCAGGCCCGGCAGCACGTAGCGCGTGGCATGGCGGCGCACCAGCGGGAACGACGCCGCGTTCTTCACCTCGAAGCGGCCGACGCGCGCCGGGAAGTTGGCCTGTACTTCTTTGGCCAGCTGGCTGAGCGGCAGATTTTGCAGCTGACGGATCCGCGCCGGCGCGTCGTACCACACCAGCGAAGCGTGGCGATCGAACAGCGGCAGAAACGCGCGCGGTCCGTCCGGCGTAAATTGCTGCCAGGTGGCATCGCCGGCCTCGTGTTCACACTCAACGCTGATTAGCATGCAGGATTGCGCATAGTTCCAGCCGCGCACGCCGATACCCGCCAGCTGGCGCACGCGCGAATTAGCACCATCGGCCCCCACCACCAGCTGGCTATCCAGCGTGGTCCCGTCATCCAGCTGCAGCTGCCAGCCGCCGCTGTGCGCCTGCAGCGCCTGCAGTGAGGCCGGACACAGCAGCGTTACGCCATCCTGCTGCATCTGCTCCCACAGCGCGCGCTGCAGCACGCTGTTTTCCACCATATAGCCCAGCTCGGGAATGCCCAGTGCAGCGGCGTCAAAGGTGACGTGTGCGCTTTGCCACTCCCAGGTTTCCAGCTTGCGGTAGGGCGCGCTGCGCATCGCCTGGACACGCGGCCAGACATTGAGCTGGCGCAGCAGCGCCACCGATGACGCACCAATGGCGGAGATGCGTATATCCGGCGCCAGGCTGGCGTCAAACGCGGCCGGCTCGGCACGCTCAATCACCGCCACGCGAAACTGCTGCTGCGCCAGACCACAGGCCAGCGCGGCACCGACCATGCCGCCGCCCACCACCACCACATCAAACTGTGAATCCTGCATTGACTCTTATCCTTCTGATTGCCGTGACGCCTTGCGGCAGCACTCTATGTGGCAAAGTGTACCGGAAATTTACCGCACCAGCAGAAAAGCCCTGCTAACCTTGTGCTTCAGACGGCTCAGCCGCGCGAAGTATAACCGGGCATCATGCCCTAAATAATTCGTGCGCCAGGAAGGCGGCAAGCAAGGATCTCCCCGGGAGCTTACATCAGTAAGTGACCGGGGGAGCCGCGCGCAGCCAACGCACCTGGCGTGTGAAATACAACCGGGCATCATGCCCTAAATAATTCGTGCGCCAGGAAGGCGGCAAGCAAGGATCTCCCTGCGAGCTTACATCAGTAAGTGACCGGGGGAGCCGCGCGCAGCCAACGCACCTGGCGTGCGAAGTATGACGGGCATGCTGGTCACACCCGCGCCAAAGCATTACAATACGCGCCCTGCACTTCTCTGCTCAGAATCAATGGCTAGTTCAATGACCAAAAAACTGCATATCAAAACCTGGGGCTGTCAGATGAACGAATATGATTCATCGAAGATGGCTGACCTACTGAACAGCACGCACGGCTATACCCTGACGGAGGAAGCCGAAGACGCAGACGTTCTGCTGCTGAATACCTGCTCCATCCGTGAGAAGGCGCAGGAAAAAGTGTTTCACTTGCTGGGGCGCTGGAAGAAGCTGAAGGCGAAGAATCCTGAGCTGATTATTGGCGTGGGCGGCTGTGTGGCTTCGCAGGAGGGCGATAAAATTCGCCAGCGCGCGCAGTGCGTGGACATCGTTTTTGGCCCGCAGACGCTGCATCGTCTGCCGGAGATGATTAATCAGGTGCGCGGCAGCAAGAGTCCGATTGTTGACGTCTCGTTCCCGGAAATCGAAAAGTTTGATCGCCTGCCGGAGCCACGCGCTGAAGGTCCGACTGCTTTTGTCTCGATCATGGAAGGCTGCAATAAATATTGCACTTTCTGCGTGGTGCCTTATACGCGCGGCGAGGAAGTGAGCCGTCCCTGCGATGACATCCTGCTGGAAGTTGCCCAGCTGGCGGCGCAGGGCGTGCGTGAAGTGAATCTGCTGGGGCAGAACGTCAACGCCTATCGCGGCGCGACCTTTGACGACCAGATTTGTACCTTTGCCGAGCTGCTGCGTCTGGTGGCCGCGATTGACGGCATTGACCGGATTCGTTTCACCACCAGCCATCCTATTGAGTTCACCGACGACATCATCGACGTTTATCGTGATACGCCGGAGCTGGTGAGCTTCCTGCACCTGCCAGTGCAGAGCGGTGCCGATCGTATTCTGACGCTGATGAAGCGAGCGCACACTGCGCTGGAGTACAAAGCGATTATCCGTAAGCTGGTGGCCGCGCGCCCGGATATCCAGATCAGTTCAGATTTCATCATTGGCTTCCCGGGCGAAACCCAGCAGGATTTCGAGCAGACCATGAAGCTCATCGGCGAAGTTAATTTCGACACCAGCTTCAGCTTTATCTATTCGGCGCGTCCGGGGACGCCAGCGGCCGATCTGCCGGACGACGTGCCGGAAGAGGAGAAGAAGCAGCGTCTGTACATTTTGCAGGATCGCATCAATCAGCAGGCGATGGCATGGAGCCGCCGCATGCTTGGTACCGTTCAGCGTATTCTGGTGGAAGGTACCTCACGTAAGAATGTGATGGAGCTGACCGGCCGTACCGAAAACAACCGCGTAGTTAACTTTGAAGGCGACGTGCGCATGATCGGTAAATTTGTTGATGTCGAAATCGTCGATGTTTATACCAATTCGCTGCGTGGCGTCGTGGTTCGCACCGAAGAGGAGATGGGCCTGCGCGTCGCGGAGAGTCCGGCATCGGTGATTGCGCGTACGCGTAAAGAGGATGAGATCGGCGTGGGCCTGTATCAACCTTGAGACCGCGATTACTGAGCGACAGCGCACAACGCGCTGTCGCCTGTTTCATCCCGCAGCCCTTGCTTTCCGCAGCTGCCGCCCAAATATCTCCCCTGAAGCTTGCGCCCGGGCGCGACCCCATAAATAATTCCGTAAAGATGCTGACGCCTGGCGTGTGGTATCTGCTATTTCTTTCAACTGGCCCTGAGTGACCCAAAGGATTCATTTGAATATCGAAACTCGTGAAATCGCCCTTGAACCGGCAGACAATCGTCGACTGATGAGCCTGTGCGGTCCGTTTGATGACAACGTAAAACAGCTGGAGCGCCGTCTGGGCATTGAGATCAATCGCCGCGACAACCTGTTTAAGCTGGTCGGCCGCGCGCTGAGTGTCGAGGCGGCCGCCAATATTCTGCGTTCGCTGTACGTTGATACCGCGCCGGTGCGCGGCCAGATCCCGGACATTGAACCGGATCAGATCCATCTGGCGATCAAAGAGAGTCGCGTGCTGGAGCAGACGGCCGACAGCGTGCCGGAGTACGGTAAAGCGGTAAACATCAAGACCAAGCGCGGCGTGATTAAACCGCGTACGCCAAACCAGGCGCAGTACATCGCCAATATTCTCGATCACGACATCACGTTCGGCATTGGGCCGGCCGGGACCGGGAAAACCTATCTGGCGGTCGCCGCCGCGGTGGATGCGCTGGAGCGGCAGGAGATTCGCCGTATTCTGCTGACGCGTCCGGCGGTCGAAGCCGGCGAAAAGCTCGGCTTCCTGCCAGGCGATCTCAGTCAGAAAGTCGATCCTTACCTGCGTCCGCTGTATGACGCCCTGTTTGAAATGCTGGGCTTCGAGCGCGTCGAGAAGCTGATGGAGCGCAACGTGATTGAAGTCGCGCCGCTGGCCTACATGCGCGGCCGTACGCTGAATGACGCGTTCGTGATTCTTGATGAGAGCCAGAACACCACCATCGAACAGATGAAGATGTTCCTGACGCGTATCGGCTTCAACTCCAAAGCGGTGATTACCGGTGACGTGACGCAGATTGACCTGCCGCGCAGCACCAAATCCGGTCTGCGCCACGCCATTGAAGTGCTGGCCAATGTGGAAGAGATCAGCTTCAACTTTTTCCACAGCGAAGACGTGGTGCGTCATCCGGTGGTCGCACGCATTGTTAATGCTTATGAAGCCTGGGAAGAAGCGGACCAGAAACGCCGTGATAAACTGGCGGAAGAGCGTAAGCGTGAAGCACAGGCGGCACAACCTGCCAGCCAGCCGACGCCGCAGGAGCCTTCATGAGCACGGTGATTTTAGATTTGCAGCTGGCGTGTGCCGATGAAAACGGCCTGCCCGCAGAAGCGGCGTTTCAGCGCTGGCTGGAGGCGGCGGTCACGCCGTTTCAGCCTGAGAGTGAAGTCACGATACGGCTGGTCGATGAAGCGGAGAGTCATGAGCTAAATCTGACTTATCGCGGCAAAGATAAGCCGACTAACGTGCTGTCGTTTCCGTTTGAAGCACCGCCGGGCATTGAGCTGCCGCTGCTGGGCGACCTGATTATTTGTCGTCAGGTTGTTGAGCAGGAAGCCGCCGAGCAGGGCAAAAGCCCTGAAGCGCACTGGGCACACATGGTGGTTCACGGCACGCTGCATCTGCTGGGTTATGACCATATTGAAGACGAGGAAGCTGAAGAGATGGAAGCGCTCGAGACCGAGATAATGCTTGCTCTTGGCTATCCCGATCCGTACATTTCGGAAAAAGAAGACGTCTGAACCGCCGGTTCAGGACATTGCGCTGCTGGCGAGGATGCCGGCAGTTCCTTTCCCTCATTCGAGAGAACTAAATAAAAACGCCATGAGCGACGACCATTCTCAAAACAACGACGCACCCAGTAGTAAAAAGGGTTTTTTCTCCCTGCTAATCAATCAGCTTTTCCACGGCGAACCCAAAAACCGTGACGAACTGCTGGGGCTGATCCGCGATTCTGAGCAAAAAGAGCTGATCGACCAGGACACCCGCGACATGCTGGAAGGGGTGCTGGATATTGCCGAACAGCGCGTGCGCGACATTATGATCCCGCGCTCGCAGATGATAACCCTGAAGCGCAACCAGAGCCTTGAAGAGTGCCTGGCAGTGATTATTGAATCTGCCCACTCGCGCTTCCCGGTAATCAGCGAAGATAAAGACCATGTTGAAGGCATTCTGATGGCGAAAGATCTGCTGCCGTTTATGAGCAGCAGCGCCGAGCCATTCAGCATGGAAAAAGTGCTGCGCCCGGTCGTGGTGGTGCCTGAGAGCAAGCGTGTCGATCGCATGCTCAAAGAGTTCCGCTCGCAGCGCTATCATATGGCGATCGTCATTGATGAGTTCGGTGGTGTCTCCGGACTGGTGACCATCGAAGATATCCTGGAGCTGATCGTCGGCGAAATTGAAGACGAATATGACGACGAAGAAGATCGCGATATCCGTCAGCTCAACCGCCACACCTATACGGTGCGTGCGCTGACGCCTATTGAGGATTTCAATGAGGTATTTGGTAGCGATTTCAGCGATGACGAAGTCGATACCATTGGCGGTCTGGTGATGCAGGGATTCGGTCATCTGCCGGCGCGCGGTGAAAGCATCGACATTGAGGGTTACCAATTCAAAGTTGCGATGGCTGACAGCCGCCGTATCATCCAGGTGCATGTGAAAATTCCGGAAGACTCTCCGCAACCGCAACTGGAAGACGAATAATTTTATGGCATTAGCCTCTCTCTACTCGCAGCAGCGGGTTCGCCTGCTGCTGGCGTTAATTCTGGGTGCCGCGGGCACCCTTTCCTTTTCCCCGTATGATTTCTGGCCCGCCGCCCTGCTCTCTCTGGCCGGTTTGCAACTGCTGTTGCTGGATCGCCGCAGCGCGCAGGCGGCAGGTATCGGTTTTGCCTGGGGCTTTGGCCTGTTCGGCAGCGGCATCAACTGGGTGTACGTCAGCATTGCGACGTTTGGCGGCATGCCCGGCCCGGTCAATGTGTTCCTCGTGGTGCTGCTCGCCGCCTATCTGGCGCTCTACCCGCTGCTGTTTGCCCTGCTGCTGAACCGCTTCTGGCCGCGGGCCACGCTGTGGCGCATGGCGCTGGCGGCACCGGCGCTGTGGCAGATCACCGAGTTTCTGCGCGGCTGGGTGCTGACCGGCTTTCCGTGGCTGCAGTTTGGCTACAGCCAAATCGATGGGCCGCTGAAAGGCCTGGCGCCGCTGGCTGGCGTGGAAACCATCACCTTCCTGCTAATGGTGATTGCCGGCCTGCTGGCCTCGGCCTGCTACCACCGCAGCGTGAAAAACCTGATTATCGCCGTCGCGCTGCTGCTGCTGCCGTGGCCACTGCGGATGCTGCAGTGGTATGAGCCGCTGCCGCAGCGCAGCGTCAATGTAGCGATGGTGCAGGGCAATATTCCGCAGTCAATGAAGTGGGATCCGCAGCAGCTGCTGACCACGCTGCGCGTCTATACCGCATACAGCAAGCCGTTTATCGGCAAAGCGCCAATCATCATCTGGCCGGAGTCGGCGATTACCGATCTGGAGAGTAATCAGCAGCCGTTTTTGCATGCGCTGGATGACGAACTGCGCGCGCGCGGCAGCACGCTGATCACCGGCATTGTTGATTCGCGCGTGGAGAGCGATAACCGCTATCACGATTACAACTCGGTAATTGTGCTGGGCGGCGCGCAGCCTTACAGCTATCAGAGCCGCAACCGCTACCAGAAAAACCATCTGGTGCCGTTTGGCGAGTTTGTGCCGCTGGAAGGTCTGCTGCGTCCGCTGGCGCCGTTCTTCGACCTGCCGATGTCCTCATTCAGCCGTGGCGCCTACCTGCAGCCGCAGCTGAAAGTGGCGGGCTACAATCTCACCAGCGCCATTTGCTATGAGATCGTGCTGGGCGAACAGGTGCGCGCCAACTTCCGTCCGGACACCAACTTCCTGCTGACGGTGTCGAACGATGCCTGGTTCGGTCATTCGATTGGTCCGTGGCAGCATTTCCAGATGGCACGCATGCGTGCGCTGGAGCTGGGTCGCCCACTGCTGCGCTCAACGAACAACGGTGTTACCGCAGTGGTGAATGCGCAGGGAGACGTGGAGAACATCATCCCGCAGTTCACCCGCGACGTGCTGAGCGCTACAGTCACGCCTGCCAGCGGGGAAACACCATATGCACGCGTCGGTATCTGGCCGGTATGGCTGCTGACGCTGGCAGGCATCGTGCTGGCGATTTTACGCCGCCGCGCCTGATATCCCGCCCCCTCTCACCAGGCGAAGCGCAGGCTTCGCCTTTTTTCTGCGCAGTTTTCCGCTCCCTTTATCCTTAGTCACCGCCACTTTCTGCTGCCTTTTTGCCCGCTCTCCGCATACTGGCACGATCATTGCTAATTATTTCAGTGGTTTTAGCAACATCCGTGATTTGTCAGCGTAATGCCCTGTTTGCGCACCATTATCTGGCACCGAAGCGCACTTAATTGGCGCAGAGGCCGTTTTTTGCCTCTTATTGGTGCGGAGCGGCTCGCAAAAAACGAACTTTTTTGTTTCATTACGTTAACAATTCGCTATGTTAATCACTATCCTGCGCGCAGTTGCGCTAAGGGATAATTAAAAAAGCAGCAGGAAATACACACAACATCACAATCTGCGCAGTTTATGTTCTGCGCAACATTCACACGAAGGAGTAGGAACATGCAGATTCGCAAAGTGGCATTATCGCTTCTGCTGTTGGGCGCAGCAGCGGGCGCGGCCCAGGCGGAAGATCTCACCGGCACCCTGAAAAAAATCAATGATAGTGGCGTGATTGTCGTGGGGCACCGTGAGTCATCCGTTCCCTTTTCTTACTACGACAACCAGCAGAAAGTGGTGGGCTATTCGCAGGACTACTCCAACGCCATTGTTGCCGCCATCAAAGCGAAACTGAATAAGCCGGATCTGCAGGTCAAAATGCTGCCGATCACCTCGCAAAACCGTATTCCACTGCTGCAGAACGGTACCTACGATTTCGAGTGTGGCTCGACCACCAACAACGTAGAGCGTCAGCAGCAGGCGGCGTTCTCTGACACCATCTTCATCATCGGTACGCGTCTGCTGGTGAAAAAAGGCGGCGACATCAAAGACTTCGCCGATCTGAAAGGCAAAACCGTGGTCGTCACCTCGGGCACTACCTCTGAGATTCTGCTGCGCAAGCTGAATGACGAGAAGAAAATGGATATGCGCATCATCAGCGCGAAAGATCACGGTGACTCGTTCCGCACGCTGGAAACCGGTCGCGCAGTGGCTTTCATGATGGATGACGCGCTGCTGGCCGGTGAACGTGCTAAGGCGAAGAAACCGGATAACTGGGAAATCACCGGCACGCCGCAGTCCAAAGAAGCCTACGGCTGCATGCTGCGTAAAGACGATGCGCCGTTTAAACAGCTGATGGATGACACCATCGCCAAAGCGCAGACGTCGGGTGAAGCCACCAAATGGTTCGATACCTGGTTCAAACAGCCAATTCCGCCGAAGAACCTGAACCTGAACTTCGAGCTGTCTTCTGACATGCAGGCGCTGTTTAAAGCACCGAACGACAAAGCACTCTGAATTAACAATGAAAACAAGGGCGGCACTGCTGCCCTCTCGATTGCTGAACACGCGGTGCGGACAGACAGACTGTAACAGGCCGTTCCCCTGAAGCAGGACACAAGACACCGCTCAACAATCTTATGGGTAGCCTCGCTACCCTTTTTTTACCGGAGCTCGTTATGGGTATCGATTGGAACTGGGGCATCTTTTTACAGCAGGCTCCGTTCGGCAATACGACTTACCTCGGCTGGCTGTGGTCCGGATTTCAGGTGACCGTCGCGGTCTCCTGCTGCGCCTGGATTATCGCCTTCCTGGTAGGTTCCTTCTTTGGCATTCTGCGTACCGTGCCTAATCGCTGGCTGTCCACGATTGGCACCTGCTACGTGGAGCTGTTTCGTAATATCCCGCTGATCGTGCAGTTCTTCTTCTGGTATCTGGTGGCGCCAGAACTGGTCGGGGAGAAGCTCGGCATGTGGTTTAAGGCTGAACTGGACCCGAACATCCAGTTTTTCCTCTCTTCAACCATCTGTCTCGGTCTGTTCACCGCCGCACGCGTGTGTGAGCAGGTGCGCGCCGCGATTCAGTCGCTGCCGCGCGGCCAGAAAAACGCCGGTCTGGCGATGGGCCTGACGCTGCCGCAGACCTACCGCTACGTGCTGCTGCCTAACGCCTATCGCGTGATTGTGCCGCCGATGACCTCGGAAATGCTTAACCTGGTGAAGAACTCCGCCATCGCCTCTACCATCGGTCTGGTCGACCTGGCGGCGCAGGCGGGCAAGCTGCTGGATTACTCGGCACACGCCTATGAATCTTTCACCGCTATCACCCTGGCCTATGTCGGTATTAACCTGGTGATCATGCTGATTATGAGTCTGGTAGAACGCAAAATTCGCCTGCCCGGCAACCTGGGAGGCAAATAATGTACGATTTTGACTGGAGTTCGATTCCACCCAGCCTGCCCTATCTGCTGAACGGCATGATCATTACGCTGAAAATCACGGCGGTGGCGGTGGTGTTTGGCATTATCTGGGGCACCATTCTGGCGGTGATGCGTTTGTCCGCGTTCGCCCCGATCCGCTGGTTCGCCAAACTGTACGTGAACCTGTTCCGCTCGGTACCGCTGGTGATGGTGCTGCTGTGGTTCTATCTGGTGGTCCCCAGCTTCCTGCAGCAGGTGCTTGGGCTGTCGCCAAAAACCGATATCCGCCTGATCTCCGCCATGGTGGCGTTTGCGCTGTTTGAAGCCGCTTACTATTCGGAGATTATCCGCGCCGGTATCCAGAGCATCTCGCGCGGCCAGTCCAACGCGGCGCTGGCGCTGGGTATGACGCAGTGGCAGTCGATGAAGCTGATCATCCTGCCGCAGGCGTTCCGCGCCATGGTGCCGCTGCTGCTGACGCAGGGCATCGTGCTGTTCCAGGACACCTCGCTGGTGTATGTGTTAAGCCTGGCGGACTTCTTCCGCACCGCGTCCACCATCGGTGAACGTGACGGTACCCAGGTAGAAATGGTTCTGTTTGCCGGTCTGGTCTACTTTGTGATCAGCCTGAGCGCTTCGCTGTTGGTAAGTTATCTGAAAAGAAAAAGGACGGTTTAAATGATTAGCCTGAAAAATGTTTCTAAGTGGTATGGGCACTTTCAGGTGCTGACCGACTGCTCCACCGAAGTGAAGAAAGGTGAAGTAGTGGTGGTCTGCGGACCGTCCGGCTCGGGTAAATCGACGCTGATTAAAACGGTGAACGGGCTGGAGCCCGTGCAGCAGGGCAGCATTCAGGTGAACGGTACCGAGGTGAACAACAAAAAAACCAATCTCGCCCAACTGCGCAGTAAAGTGGGCATGGTGTTCCAGCACTTCGAACTGTTCCCGCATCTCAGCATCATTGATAACCTGGTGCTGGCACAGGTGAAAGTGCTGAAGCGCGACAAAACTGCCGCGCGCGACAAGGGCCTTGCCCTGCTGAAGCGCGTGGGTCTGGCGGCGCATGCGGAGAAATTCCCTGGTCAGCTGTCTGGCGGTCAGCAGCAGCGCGTCGCCATCGCCCGTGCGCTGTGCATGGATCCTATCGCCATGCTGTTCGATGAACCGACTTCCGCACTGGATCCGGAGATGATCAACGAAGTGCTGGATGTCATGGTGGAGTTAGCCAACGAAGGCATGACCATGATGGTGGTGACGCACGAGATGGGCTTTGCGCGCAAAGTGGCGAATCGCGTCATTTTCATGGATGAAGGGAAGATCGTTGAAGACACCAATAAGGATGACTTCTTCAGTAATCCGCAGTCCGACCGCGCCAAAGACTTCCTCGCGAAGATCCTGCACTGATACTCACCATTCTGGCGGTCCACGGACCGCCAGCGTCAGGGCTTATCTTGCCCCCGCCTGCACTTCATCAAAATCGATATATTGCTGCTGTGATGCGGTACGCGACTGCGCAAGGCATAGCGTCTTGCCGCACCGGCATGAATCCTCCTGGAGCCTGCCGCCGCGCCTTCCCTGGCGCGGAGGCTGCCGCAAGGCGCTATGCCTTGCGCATCATTAAGCTTCATCATCGCGGTGACAAATGCACTCATACCGCCGCACCTGCTTTTTTACGGCAGAAGGGATCCTGAACTAAGCCGGACGTCACGCGGCAGGGATGCCGCGTGTCGAGGCACGCAGGGATGCGGGTTTTGCCGATCCGGGCGTGTTCAGGTTCCCTTCTGACAGTCCGCACGCCTTAAGCAGCAATACTTTTTTTGCTTCAGAGCACGGTGATAATTCAGGGCTCAAACGGCTGACGCTGGAACTGATCGTGGCCGCACTCCGGGCAGCGCGTCAGGCTCTCCGGGGTGTAAATCGCCCGGGTAAAGCCGCACTTTTCACACACCAGGTTACCCAGTCCCACCACTTCGCCGCTCTGATACACGCCGTGATGCCGCAGATCCTGAAACACTTCGCGCCACTCCAGCTGGCTCTTATCGGTGATATCGGCCAGCTCTTTCCACAGGCTTTCACGAATCACGCGCAGAAACACTGAATCGCCGAGCGCTTCGCTGGATTCCTGATAGCTGAGCGCGAACTCGTGCAAATCGCGCCGCACCGCGCGCATAACCTCGTCGACTTCGGCGGTGGTCAGCGTCTGTTTCTGCAGCAGCGCACTACGCGCCTCAGCGACCAGTGCGTCGACATCACGCTCGCCACGCTCCAGCCGCTGGGTTAATGCTGCTACGGTTGCACGATATTCCTGCGCCACATTATTCATTTTGTTCTCCTTTCCGCTGCGGATGCTGAGTTAAGTTTAGCCGCTTTGCCATATTTGCTGCGCTTAGCGCAGAGGAAATCGCAAAAGGGTGAAAGCGCTGGCGCATTCCGCACAAATCACGCCGCCGGAGGGCGTCAATTGTTGTTGAGGGGCGGCCTTATGGGTATGCTATGCGGATCAAAAGTGTTTAAAAAACGATTTCACAAGGACCACAGGCAGCCATGCAAGAGCAATACCGCCCGGAAGAGATAGAATCCCGCGTCCAGCAGCACTGGGACGAAAACGAAACCTTCAAAGTGACCGAGCAGGAAGGCAAAGAGAAATACTACTGCCTGTCTATGCTGCCCTATCCTTCTGGCCGCCTGCACATGGGCCACGTACGTAACTACACCATTGGCGATGTGATTGCGCGCTACCAGCGCATGCTGGGCAAAAACGTCCTGCAGCCGATTGGCTGGGATGCCTTTGGCCTGCCCGCCGAAGGGGCGGCGGTGAAAAACAACACTGCGCCAGCACCCTGGACCTACGACAACATCGAATACATGAAAAACCAGCTGAAACTGCTGGGCTTCGGCTATGACTGGAGTCGCGAACTGGCGACCTGTCAGCCTGAGTATTACCGCTGGGAACAGTGGTTCTTCACCAAACTGTACGAAAAAGGTCTGGTCTACAAAAAAACCTCTGCGGTCAACTGGTGCCCGAACGACCAGACCGTACTGGCGAACGAACAGGTGATCGATGGCTGCTGCTGGCGCTGCGACACCAAAGTCGAACGCAAAGAGATCCCGCAGTGGTTCGTGAAAATCACCGATTACGCCGAAGAGCTGCTCAACGACCTCGATAAGCTGGAAGACTGGCCGGAGCAGGTCAAGACCATGCAGCGCAACTGGATTGGCCGTTCTGAAGGTGTCGAGATCACCTTTGACGTGGCCAACAGCGCGGAAAAAGTCACGGTTTACACCACCCGTCCGGACACCTTCATGGGGGCAACCTATGTCGCCGTGGCAGCCGGTCATCCTCTGGCGCGCCAGGCTGCCGTCAACAACCCGGCGCTGGCTGACTTCATTGCTGAATGCAGCAACACCAAAGTCGCCGAAGCGGACATGGCCACGATGGAGAAGAAAGGCATGGCCACCGGCCTGCACGCTATCCATCCGCTGACGGGCGAAGAGATTCCGGTCTGGGTCGCTAACTTCGTGCTGATGGAGTACGGCACCGGTGCCGTGATGGCCGTACCGGGTCATGACCAGCGCGACTGGGAATTCGCCACCAAATACGATCTCAATATCAAGCCGGTGGTGCTCAACCTCGACGGTACCGCGCCGGATATCAGCGCCGCAGCGATGACCGAAAAAGGCACGCTGTTCAACTCCGGCGAGTTTGACGGTCTGGACCACGACGCCGGCTTCAATGCCATCGCCGATGCGCTGGCGGCCAAAGGCGTCGGCGTGCGTAAAGTGAACTATCGCCTGCGCGACTGGGGTGTGTCACGCCAGCGCTACTGGGGTGCGCCAATTCCGATGGTGACGCTGGAAGATGGTACCGTAATGCCAACGCCAGAAGATCAGCTGCCGGTAATTCTGCCGGAAGACGTGGTCATGGACGGTATCACCAGCCCAATCAAAGCCGATCCGGAGTGGGCGAAAACCACCGTCAACGGTCAGCCGGCGCTGCGTGAAACCGACACCTTCGACACCTTTATGGAATCATCGTGGTACTACGCGCGTTACACCTGTGCGAACTACAACGAAGGCATGCTGGATCCGGCGGCAGCGAACTACTGGCTGCCGGTCGATCAGTATGTGGGCGGTATCGAACACGCCATCATGCACCTGATGTATTTCCGCTTCTACCACAAGCTGCTGCGCGACGCGGGCCTGGTCAACTCTGACGAGCCGGCCAAACGTCTGCTGTGTCAGGGCATGGTACTGGCTGACGCCTTCTACTACGTCGGTGCCAACGGCGAGCGCAACTGGGTTTCTCCGGTTGACGTTAACGTCGAGCGCGACGAAAAAGGCCGCATTACCAAAGCCATCGACAATCAGGGCCGCGAAGTGATCTACGCGGGCATGAGCAAAATGTCGAAGTCCAAAAACAACGGCATCGACCCGCAGCTGATGGTTGAGCGCTACGGCGCAGATACCGTGCGTCTGTTCATGATGTTTGCCTCCCCGGCGGAAATGACGCTGGAATGGCAGGAGTCAGGCGTGGAAGGCGCTAACCGCTTCCTGAAACGCGTGTGGAAGCTGGCATACGATCACGTGGCCAAAGGCGCGACCGTGGCGCTGGATGTCAACGCGCTCAACGATGAGCAGAAAGCGCTGCGTCGCGATCTGCACAAAACCATCGCCAAAGTGGCGGATGACATCGGCCGTCGTCAGACCTTCAACACCGCGATTGCGGCGATCATGGAGCTGATGAACAAACTGCTGCGCGCACCGCAGGAGAGCGAACAGGATCGCGCTCTGATGCAGGAAGCGCTGGTCGCCGTAACGCGCCTGCTCTATCCATTCACCCCGCACGCCAGCTACGTGCTGTGGCAGGCACTGGGTGGCGAAGGCAGCATCGACGACGCCAGCTGGCCGGTTGCCGATGAAGCGGCAATGGTAGAGGATTCGCTGCTGGTGGTGGTACAGGTTAACGGTAAAGTGCGTGGTAAAATTACCGTGGCGCCGGATGCGACGCAGGAACAGGTGCAGGCGCGTGCGGCACAGGAGCATCTGGTGGCGAAATATCTGGATGGCGTCACCCTTCGTAAAGTGATTTATGTCCCTGGCAAACTGCTTAACCTGGTCGTAGGTTAAGTTCAGGAGGAACTGTGCGACAACTCGTTATCAGGCTGTTTGTCCTGCTTGCAGTGCTGGTCACTGCCGGCTGTGGTTTTCATCCGCGCGGCACCACGCAGGTGCCACCGGAAATGAAAACGCTGATCGTCCAGAGCGGCGATCCGTATGGCCCGCTGGCGCGCACCGTGCGTCAGCAGCTGCGCATCAACGATGTCAAAATCGTTGAAGACAGCAAAGCGGCCAGTGCGCAATACCCGACGCTGCGTCTCGGCGCGGAGAGTCAGGGACGCGACACCGCGTCGGTATTCATCAGCGGCACCACCGCCGAATACTCGCTGGTGATGACCGTCAGCGCGCAGGTGTTGCTGCCGGGTAAAGGCATTTATCCGATCAGCACCACGGTGTACCGTTCGTTCTTCGACAACCCGAACGCCGCGCTGGCGAAGGATGCCGAGCAGGATATGATCGTGCAGGAGATGCGTCAGCGTGCCGCCGAACAGCTGGTACGTAAGCTGCTGACGGTACACGCCGCGCAGGAGAGCAACAAAGAGACGCTGCCGCAACCTGAAGTGATTGCGCCAGGCGCGGACTCACCGGAAGTGCCCTCCTCGTCAGCCACCAGTCTGCAATGATCAGGATCTATCCTGAACAACTGCGCGCGCAGCTTCGAGAGGGGCTGCGCGCCTGTTATTTTCTCACCGGTAATGAACCCCTGCTGATTCAGGAGAGCGCAGATGCCATCCGCGCTGCCGCCGCTCAGCAGGGCTTCGACGAGCATTTTTCCGTCAGCGTTGATGCGCAGACTGACTGGGAGGCGATTTTCGCCAGCTGTCAGTCGCTGAGCCTGTTCACACAGCGCCAGACGCTGACGCTGCAGCTGCCGGAAAACGGCCCCAACGCCGCCATCGCCGAACAGCTGGTGAAACTGGCGGCGCTGCTGCACAGCGACATTATGCTGGTGCTGCGTATGGCGAAGCTGACCAAAGCGCAGGAAAACAGCGCCTGGTTCAAAGCGCTCAGCGCCAGTGCGGTGCTGGTGCCGTGCCAGACGCCGGAACAGGCGCAGCTACCGCGCTGGGTAGCCTCCCGCGCGAAAGCCCTGCAGCTGAGTATTGATGACGCGGCAATTCAGCTGCTCTGCTACTGTTATGAAGGTAATCTGCTGGCGCTGGCCCAGGCGCTGGAGCGGCTGTCGCTGCTGTGGCCGGACGGCAAACTGACGCTGCCCCGCGTGGAAGAAGCGGTGAACGATGCCGCGCATTTCACGCCGTTTCACTGGGTTGATGCGCTGCTGGCCGGCAAGAGCAAACGCGCGCTGCACATTTTGCGTCAGCTGCAAAAAGAGGACAGCGAAGTGGTGATTCTGCTGCGCACGCTGCAGCGCGATCTGCTGACGCTACTGCAGCTGCAACGCCAGCAGGCAAAGCAGCCGCTGCGCACGCTGATGGATCAACAACGTATCTGGCAGAACCGCCGTGCCCTGTTCACTGAAGCGCTGCAGCGACTGGATGCGCAACGGCTGCAGCAAGCGGTGCATCTGCTGGCTCAACTCGAACTGACCATGAAGCAGGACTACGGTCAGAATCTGTGGCCGCAGCTGGAGACGCTGTCATTGCTGCTGTGCCATCGTGATTTTCCGCTGGGTTTAACCGATGTCTGACCTTTACGCGCTGTTTGGCGGCACTTTCGATCCCATTCATTACGGCCATCTGCGTCCGGTCACCGCGCTGGCGCAGCAGGTTGGCCTGCAAAAAGTGACGCTGCTGCCGAACAACGTGCCGCCGCACCGGCCACAGCCGGAAGCCAGCGCACAACAGCGCGTGGCGATGCTGCGCTGCGCCATTGCCGATCGTCCGCTGTTTGATATCGACACGCGCGAGCTGACGCGCACCACGCCGTCATGGACGGTGGACACGCTGGAAACCCTGCGCGCCGAGCGCGGTGCACAACAGCCCCTCGGATTTATCATCGGTCAGGATTCTCTGCTAACGTTAGGAAAATGGCATCGCTGGCAGGAACTGCTGTCGCTGTGTCACCTGCTGGTTTGTCAGCGTCCAGGCTACGCCGCGCAGATGGCTACGCCAGAGATGCAGCAGTGGCTGGATGCGCACCGCGCGCATGAAGTGCAGCAGCTGCATCGCGCACCGGCAGGCCACATCTGGCTGGCCGATACGCCGCTGTTCGACATTTCTGCCACTGAGATTCGCCAGCGCCGCCATCATGGCCTGGACTGCGCCGATCTGCTGCCAGCGGCGGTGATCGACTACATCGATCGCGCGGGCTTATATCGCGATTGATCGCCGCGTGCTATACTGCGCCGCTTCATTTTTGGCTGCGTTTTCCGGGGCATTCAGCCTGCCCATAATCACCTGTTTTTAAGGGGAACCTTTTGCAAGGCAAAGCACTCCAAGAGTTCGTTATTGATAAGATTGATGATCTCAAAGGCCAGGACATCGTTGCGATTGATATGCAGGGCAAATCCAGTATCACCGATTGCATGATTATCTGTACCGGGACCTCCAACCGTCACGTCTCCTCCATCGCTGACCATGTGATGCAGGAATCGCGCGCGGCAGGCCTGAAACCGCTCGGCGTCGACGGCAAAGCGGCTGCTGACTGGGTTGTGGTCGATCTCGGTGAAGTGATCGTGCACGTGATGCAGGAAGAGAGCCGCCAGCTGTACGAGCTGGAAAAGCTCTGGAGCTAAACGTTGAAACTGCAGCTTGTCGCCGTCGGCACCAAAATGCCCGACTGGGTTCAGACCGGTTTCATGGAGTACCTGCGTCGCTTTCCCAAAGATATGCCGTTTGAGCTGACTGAAGTGCCGGCCGGTAAACGCGGCAAAAACGCCGACATCAAACGCATTCTGGAAAAAGAGGGTGAAGCGATGCTGGCGGCGGTGGGCAAAGGCAACCGCATTGTGACGCTGGATATTCCCGGACAGCCGTGGGAAACGCCGCAGCTGGCGCAGCAGTTAGAGCGCTGGAAGCTGGACGGGCGTGATGTCAGCCTGCTGATTGGTGGGCCGGAAGGCCTGGCGCCGGCGTGTAAAGCGGCAGCCGAGCAGAGCTGGTCACTGTCCGCGTTAACGCTGCCGCATCCGCTGGTGCGTGTGCTGGTGGCGGAAAGCCTGTATCGTGCCTGGAGTATTACCACCAATCACCCTTATCACCGTGAATAAACGCCTGACAACCTCCAGACAATAAACGCAGCGGATGAAATTACAGAGCAACGCTTTTCGCGATTACACTGCCGAACAGAAACTGTTTGTCCGCCGCGCCCTGGTGGCCTTTGTCGGCATCCTGCTGCTCTCCAGCGTGCTGGTGGTCAATCTGTATCATCTGCAGATCCTGCGCTTCGACGACTACAGCACCCGTTCAAACGAAAACCGCATCAAACTGGTGCCGGTCGCCCCCAGCCGCGGCATCATCTATGACCGCAACGGTGTGCCGCTGGCGCTCAATCGCACCATTTACCAGGCCGAGCTGGTGCCGGAAAAAGTCGATGATCTGAAGCAGACGCTGCAGGATCTGCGGCCGGTGCTGGATTTGACCGACGACGATATCGATGCGTTTGAAAAAGAGCGCAAGCGCTCGCGCCGATTTACCTCGATTCCGGTCAAAACCGGCCTGAATGAAGTGCAGGTCGCGCGCTTCGCAGTGAACCAGTACCGTTTCCCGGGCGTGGAAGTGAAAGGCTACCAGCGCCGCTACTATCCCTACGGCCAGACGCTGACGCACGTGGTGGGTTACGTCTCGAAAATCAACGATCGTGACGTCAAGCGCCTTGATGAAGAAGGCAAATGGCCGAACTACGCAGCCACACACGATATCGGTAAGCTCGGCATCGAAAACTATTACGAAGATGTGCTGCACGGCAAAACCGGTTACGAAGAGGTGGAAGTCAACAACCGCGGCCGCGTGATCCGTCAGCTGCATGAGCAGTCACCGCAGGCCGGACGCGATATCTGGCTGACCATCGATCTCAAGCTACAGCAGTACATCGAAACCCTGCTGACCGGCAGCCGCGCCGCCGTGGTAGTGAGCGATCCGCGCACCGGTGAGATTCTCGCGCTGGTCTCCACACCCAGTTACGATCCGAATCTGTTTGTCGATGGTATTTCGAGTAAAGATTATAAGGCGCTGCTCGGCGATGAGAACCGCCCGCTGTATAACCGTGCGCTGCAGGCATCGTATCCGCCAGCTTCCACGGTTAAACCTTATGTGGCGGTCTCAGCGCTCAGCGCCGGCGTGATCAACCGCAATACCAGCCTGTTCGATCCGGGCTGGTGGCAGCTGCCGGGCTCGGAAAAACGCTACCGCGACTGGAAAAAGTGGGGCCACGGTCGCCTCAACGTCACCAAATCGCTGGAAGAATCGGCGGATACCTTTTTCTATCAGGTGGCCTATGACATGGGCATCGACCGCCTGTCGGAGTGGATGACCAAATTCGGCTACGGCCACCGTACCGGTATCGACCTGCCGCAGGAGAGCCCCGGTAACATGCCGACGCGCGAATGGAAGATGAAACGCTTTAAAAAGCCGTGGTATCAGGGCGATACCATTCCGGTCGGTATCGGCCAGGGTTACTGGACGGCGACCCCGGTGCAGATGAACAAAGCGCTGATGATCCTGATTAACGACGGCGTGATTAAAGTGCCACACCTGCTGCGCGCCACCCGTGAAGGCAACAGCATGGTGCCGTATCGCCAGCCGCCGGATGCGCCGATTGGCGACATTCATTCCGGCTACTGGGAGATCGCCAAAGACGGGATGTATGGCGTGGCCAACCGCGCCAACGGCACCGCGCATAAAAGCTTTGCCGATGCACCGTACAAGATTGCGGCGAAATCCGGTACCGCACAGGTGTTTGGCCTGAAAGAGAATGAGACCTACAACGCGCACAAGATTGCCGAACGGCTGCGTGACCATAAGCTGATGACCGCCTTCGCGCCGTACGACAAGCCGCGCGTCGCCGTCACCATGATTCTGGAAAACGGCGGTGCCGGCCCGGCGGTGGGCACCGTGATGCGCCAGATTCTCGACCACATAATGCTGGGCGACAACAATACCGTGCTGCCAGAAGCCGCACCCATGCCGCCCGGCTACGAAGGTGAATAACGATGTCGATGAACGATAGTCCCCAGAAAAGAACGATCTGGACGCGTATCCATATCGACCCGCTGTTTATGCTGATCATCATCAGCCTGCTGGCCTACAGCGCCATTGTTATCTGGAGCGCCAGCGGCCAGGATCCGGGCATGATGGAGCGCAAGCTCGGGCAGATTGCCATGGGCACCATCATCATGCTGGTGATGGCGCAGGTGCCGCCGCGCGTGTATGAAAGCTGGGCGCCCTACCTCTACATTGTCTGCGTAATTTTGCTGGTGGCGGTCGATGCCTTCGGCCACATCAGTAAAGGGGCACAGCGCTGGCTCGATCTTGGTTTTGTGCGCTTTCAGCCGTCGGAAATCGCTAAAATCGCCGTGCCGCTGATGGTGGCACGCTTCATCAACCGCGATGTCTGCCCGCCGACGCTGAAAAACACCGGCATCGCGCTGGTACTGATTTTCATGCCGACGCTGCTGGTGGCGGCGCAGCCGGACCTCGGTACCTCCATTCTGATCGCCGCCTCCGGCCTGTTTGTGCTGTTCCTCTCGGGCATGAGCTGGAAGCTGATTGGCGTGGCCGTGCTGCTGGTGGCGGCGTTCATCCCGATTCTGTGGTTCTTCCTGATGCACGATTATCAGCGCGACCGCGTGATGATGCTGCTCGATCCGGAGAGCGATCCGCTCGGTGCCGGCTACCACATTATTCAGTCCAAGATTGCTATCGGCTCCGGCGGCCTGCGCGGCAAAGGCTGGCTGCACGGCACCCAGTCGCAGCTGGAGTTTCTGCCCGAACGTCACACCGACTTTATCTTCGCGGTGCTGGCGGAAGAGCTCGGCCTGGTGGGCGTCCTGCTGCTGCTGGTACTTTATCTGCTGCTGATCATGCGCGGGCTGGTGATTGCCGCACGCGCGCAAACCACCTTTGGTCGCGTAATGTCCGGCGGCCTGATGCTGATTCTGTTTGTGTATGTTTTCGTTAACATTGGCATGGTTAGTGGTATCTTACCGGTGGTTGGCGTGCCGCTGCCGCTGGTGAGCTACGGCGGATCGGCGCTGATTGTGTTAATGGCCGGATTTGGCATCGTGATGTCGATCCACACTCATCGAAAAATGTTATCTAAAAGCGTTTAAGAGGCTGCACATGCGTAAGGACTGGCTTGGGGTTGCTCTGGCATCACTGGTACTGGCTGCCTGTTCCACACCGGAACAGCAGACGAACACGGCCCCGCCACAGCCGGCCTACAATGGCCCGGTGGTGGAGATTCCTGGCGTGGAGCCGCGCTATGAGCCGATCAATCCCTCTACCAGCCAGGACTACAGCGTCAACGGCAAAACCTACCGGGTGATTAAAGATCCGTCTAACTACAGTGAAGTTGGTCTGGCAACCTGGTACGGTGAAGAGGCGCAGGGCAACCGCACCGCGCTGGGTGAAACCTATGATCCGGACGCGTTAAGCGCCGCACACCCTACCCTGCCGCTGCCAAGCTACGTGCGCGTCACCAACCTGGCCAATGGCCGGCAGATTGTGGTGCGCGTTAACGATCGCGGCCCTTACACGCCGGGCCGGATTATTGACCTGTCGCGCGCCGCGGGCGATCGCCTGAATATTTCCAATAACACCCGCGTACGGGTGGATTATATCAAGGTAGCGCCGGACGGTTCAGTATCCGGTCCGGGCACCATCGGCACCACCGTGGCCAAACAGAGCTATGCGCTGCCGGCGCGGCCTGACCTGAGCGGCGGCATGGTGATGACCGGCGCCAGCAGCGCGCCCGCCCCTGCCGCACAGGACGTCCGCGCGGTGGATAACAGTTCACTGCAGAGCAACGGCAACATCGGTGCACCGGTGCAGAGCAGCGGCTTTCTCGGCGCGCCGCAGCCGTTAGCCAGCGGCGTACTGGAAGGTAGCGCGCCGGCCACACCGGTTACCGCCAGCCCTGCCGCACCGGCTGCGGCTGCGGCAGCGAGTCCGGCTCCGGCCAGCCATAACGCCAGCGCCCATGCCGGCAGCGGTTTTGTGGTACAGGTTGGCGCCCTGAATGATGCCGCTCGCGCCCGGCAGATGGCGGACAGCCTTGGCCAGCGCTTTGGTGTACCCGGCGCGGTGGAAGCCAATGGCAACGTCTACCGCGTGCAGCTTGGCGGTTTCAGCAGCCGGGCTCAGGCCGCGGCGCTGCAGCAGCGTCTGAGCACTGAAGCGCAGATCAGCTCCTTTATTACCACGGCCCGCCCGTCAATGTGACGGGCCGTGCCCTTGCCTGCTGACACTGAGGCATAAAGCCAGATGTCGCACGATGGCAGCTTTGCTATAGTAAGGCACTTTTTTCACTCTTAACCCCACGGATGCTGTAGTCCTGAACATGAATACGCTGAAACCTTCTCGTTTTCTGAAACGCCTGACAGTGGGATCACTGGTCGCTCTCTCCCTCAGCCACGTTGCCTTTGCAGATGATGTTAATCTGAAAACCATGATTCCGGGCGTGCCGGACATCGATGCCGAAGCTTACGTGCTGATCGACTATAACTCCGGCAAAGTGCTGGCGGAAAAGAACGCGGACGCGCGCCGCGACCCGGCCAGTCTGACCAAAATGATGACCAGCTACGTCATCGGCCAGGCGGTCAAAGCGGGCAAAATCCATCAGGATGACATTGTTACCGTCGGTAAAGATGCCTGGGCAACCGGCAATCCGGTGTTCAAAGGCTCCTCGCTGATGTTCCTCAAGCCGGGCGATCGCGTACCGGTCTCTCAGCTGACGCGCGGTATCGTGCTGCAGTCCGGTAACGACGCTTGCGTGGCGATGGCCGATTATGTTGCCGGCAGTCAGGACGCGTTCGTTAACCTGATGAATAACTACGTGGGCGCGCTGGGCCTGAAAAATACCCATTTCCAGACCGTGCACGGTCTTGATGCTGACGGTCAGTACAGTACGGCGCGTGACATGGCGCTGATTGGCCAGGCGCTGATTCGCGATGTGCCGGATGAGTACGCGGTCTACAGAGAGAAAGAGTTCACCTTTAATAACATCCGCCAGATGAACCGTAACGGCCTGCTGTGGGATACCAGCCTGAACGTCGACGGCATCAAAACCGGCCACACCGAAGCCGCCGGCTATAACCTGGTGGCGTCAGCGACCGAAGGCCAGATGCGTCTGATCTCGGCGGTGATGGGCGGTCACACCTTCAAAGGCCGTGAAACCGAAAGTAAAAAGCTGCTGACCTGGGGCTTCCGCTTCTTCGAAACCGTGGCACCGCTGAAGGCGGGCAAAGAGTTTGCGTCTGAGCCGGTATGGTTTGGCAACAGCGATCGCGTGCAGCTCGGCGTGGAAAAAGATGCCTACCTGACCATTCCGCGCGGCCGCATGAAAGACCTCAAGGCCAGTTACGTGCTGAACAACACCGAACTGCACGCGCCGCTGCAGAAAAACCAGGTCGTGGGCAGCATTAACTTCCAGCTGGATGGTAAAACCATCGAACAGCGTCCGCTGGTGGTGCTGAATGAAGTGCAGGAAGGCGGTTTCTTCAGCCGCATCATCGATTACATCAAACTGATGTTCCATCACTGGTTCGGCTAAGGCGCGCTTGAAAAATCGCCAATCCGTCCCCAGATAAGCTACTATATTGCTCCCGCTTCGGCGGGAGCCTGTTTTTTATGCACCGGAGTTAATATGAAAACCAAACTGAATGAACTGCTCGAATTCCCGACGCCTTTTACCTACAAAGTGATGGGCCTGGCGCAACCGGAGCTGGTTGATCAAGTGGTTGAAGTGGTGCAGCGTCATGCGCCCGGCGACTACAGCCCTGACGTGAAGCCCAGCAGCAAAGGCAATTATCACTCGGTCTCGATCACCATTAACGCCACCCACATCGAACAGGTGGAAACCCTGTACGAAGAGCTGGGCAACATCGAAATCGTGCGCATGGTGCTGTAATGCTGACGCTGGTAAAGGCCGCTTTGCCAGCGTTATACTCTGCCCTCCACTCGCTACCGGACTTCTGCTTTGTCTGCTAATACGCTTCTTGTTCGTCAGCTTGGCCAGCGCGACTGGCAGCCCGTCTCCGATGCCATGCATCACTTTACCGATCGGCGCGACAGCGCCACCGCCGATGAACTCTGGCTGGTGGAACACCCTGCGGTGTTTACTCAGGGCCAGGCGGGCAAAGCCGAACATGTGCTGGTGCCGGGCGATATTCCGGTGGTACAGAGCGATCGCGGCGGCCAGGTAACCTATCACGGCCCGGGCCAGCAGGTGATGTATGTACTGATTGACGTTAAACGCCGCAAGCTGGGCGTGCGCGAGCTGGTCACCGCACTGGAAGAGACGGTCATCGCTACGCTGGCTGATTACGACATCACTGCGCGTGCGCGTGCGGATGCGCCCGGCGTATACGTTGGCGATGCGAAAATCTGTTCGCTCGGCCTGCGCATCCGCAAAGGCTGCTCGTTTCACGGTCTGGCGCTCAATGTCGCGATGGATCTGGCGCCCTTCCTGCGCATCAATCCGTGTGGCTATGCCGGCATGGAGATGACGCAGATCAGCGCCTTCCGGCCCGGCGTCACGCCGGCGGACGTGCAACCGCGCCTGGTGCAGCATTTCGCGCGCCTGACCGGCTTTAGCGACACGGAATGGCATGATGAGGCCGCGCGCTGACCTTGACCGTACGTGCGCATTTACAAAATTGTAACTTTCGCCACGGCTTATCGGCTGCTTCTGTCCCGGCGAGATGATATAATTTTTGCAATTTTTTCAAATAAAGTTGAAAGCCTGGTTCTCAGTTTGAGTGAGGAAGCTTTCAAATCGCAATCCCGACCGGAACCTGCAGATTTATGAGTAAACCAATTCAGATGGAACGTGGCGTCAAGTATCGCGATGCCGACAAAATGGCGCTGATTCCGGTAAAAACCGTGGTCACCGAACGCCAGGAAATCCTGCGTAAGCCGGAGTGGATGAAGATCAAGCTGCCTGCGGATTCCAGCCGCATTCAGGGCATCAAAGCGGCGATGCGTAAAAACGGCCTGCACTCGGTGTGTGAAGAGGCTTCCTGCCCTAACCTTGCCGAATGCTTTAACCACGGCACCGCCACCTTTATGATCCTCGGTGCCATCTGTACCCGCCGCTGTCCGTTCTGCGATGTGGCACACGGTCGGCCAAACGCGCCGGACGCCAACGAGCCGCTGAAGCTGGCACAAACCATTGCCGACATGGCGCTGCGCTATGTGGTGATCACCTCGGTGGACCGCGACGATCTGCGTGACGGCGGTGCACAGCACTTTGCCGACTGCATCAGCGCCATCCGCGAGAAAAGCCCGACCATCAAAATTGAAACGCTGGTGCCGGACTTCCGCGGGCGTATGGATCGCGCGCTGGAGATCCTCACGGCTACGCCGCCGGATGTGTTCAACCACAACCTGGAAAACGTACCGCGCGTCTATCGTCAGGTGCGTCCGGGCGCTAACTATGATTGGTCGCTGAAGCTGCTGGAGCGTTTTAAAGAGGCGCATCCGGACGTGCCAACCAAATCCGGTCTGATGGTCGGTCTCGGGGAAACCAATGCGGAAATCATCGAGGTGATGCGGGATCTGCGTCGCCACGGTGTCACCATGCTGACCCTCGGCCAGTACCTGCAGCCAAGCCGTCACCACCTGCCGGTACAGCGTTACGTCAGCCCGGCGGAGTTCGATGAGATGAAAGAAGAAGCGCTGGCGATGGGCTTTACCCACGCCGCCTGCGGTCCGTTCGTCCGCTCGTCCTATCACGCTGATATGCAGGCGAAAGGCCTGGAAGTGAAGTAATCTCCTGCCGCGATTGCGCCCTGCTGCGGCGCAATCGCAAAAAATCTGCTTAAACCGCTTAATTCCTGCCGCAAGTCTGTCGCTTTAACCGCTGAGGCCATAAGAGCCTGTTTATTATTTTTTATTTTCTCAGTGTTTTTTTCATAAAGGTCAGATTATGCAATCATCCTTTCATATCGATGAGCTCGATTTTATGCGGGCGGCGGATGTGTCAGGTCCATCCTCTGGTAGACCGCGAAGCGGCGCGTCGGGCGAAAGCCTGGATGCGCTAAAAGCGCGCACCACGCCCATGGATATCACTAATCCGTTCGTGACGCCCCATGCGTCGTGCGAACTGGCGTTTCTTGCAACCGCCATCAGCATCGACCACCGCTACGACGAAATTCATCTGCACCTGCCGCAAAGCGCGCAGCCTGCGTCTGCGCCCGCGCCCACACTGCCGTTCACCGAACTGCGCAGCGTAACGCCGGATGAAACGCCGTTGCTGCCAGCGCTGCCGCCGCAGGAGTCAGCGCTGCAGGCCGCTGGCGAGAGCGTCTGGCACAGCCTGCCTGAGGTTCCGGCGCTCAGCCCGGCGCTGTCGCTGGTCAGCGCGCTGCCTGCGGCATGGTATGCCGCTGAACATCAGACGCTCCACCCGTCGCCTGTCCCCACGCTCCCAGCCCGGCAGCCGCTGAGTCTGCCAGAGGTGGCTGTGCTGCGCGACATACAGCAACACGACTATGCGGTGGATTACGATGACAGCGGTGAGCCGAAAATGTTTAGCGGCACGCTGGCGGCGGGCGCTCAGGTGCTTATTTATATCGATAATGTGCTGATTGAAGTGGTAACGGGCGACGCACAGGGTCACTGGCAGTTCGCTCAGCCCGCCGATTTAAGCGCGGCACAGCATGTATTCAGTGCAGAGTTCGTCGATGAACAGGGGCATGTCAGCAGCCGTTACAATAAGTTGATTACCGTACTGCCGCAGCCTGCCGCTATTATCACGCCAATTGATGACAGCGATCTCAGCGCGATTGATTGTGCACTGATGGAACTGGCGATGCAGCAGGATGATATTGCGCCCGCTCTTCTGCCGCTGACCTTCAGCGAAGCATGGCTGGATGAGTGGCACAGCGCTGACAGCACGCTAACCGCCAGCGGCGATCACGGTGGCAACCTGCCAGGCTGGGATGAACCGCTGGAACATCACATTGTCTGGCACTAAAAAAACGAAAACCAGACTGTGGCAGTCTGGTTTTTTAACGTAATAAATATTTACACTTATTGACGTTCAGCGCAGAGATTACTCTTTGTGGCCGACGCGTTCAGCAGGCGTTTCTTCGGCACTGCTTTTGGTTGCGGTGGATTCATCATCTTTCATGGCTTTTTTAAAGCCCTTGATTGCGGAACCCAGATCGCCACCCAGTGAACGTAACTTGTTGGTGCCAAAAAGCAGTACGATAAGCGCACCGATGATCAGCAGTTTGGCAATACTGATACCTTCCATATTTTACCTTTCAACCTTCGCGAAAAACGGACAGCACTATTAACGCGCAGTTATTCACCACGCTCAACTGCAATCTGTAACAGAGTGAGATCTCAGCGTCAGATAAAGCGGCTGAGAAACGCCTGGGTACGCGGATGCTGCGGATTGCCAATCACCTGCTCTGGCGGTCCCTGTTCCACCACCACGCCACCATCCATGAACACCACGCGATCGGCGGCTTCACGCGCAAAGCCAATCTCATGCGTTACCACAATCATGGTCAGGCCGCGATTGGCTAAGGTACGCATGGTAGCCAGCACTTCCCCCACCAGCTCCGGATCCAGCGCTGAGGTCGGTTCATCGAACAGCATCAGCAGCGGTTTGATCGCCAGCGCACGGGCGATCGCCACGCGCTGCTGTTGTCCCCCCGACAAATGTCGCGGCCAGGCGTCGGCTTTATCGCTCAATCCGACCGTTGCCAGCAGCTCACGCGCGTGTTGCAGCACCTCATCACGTGGGAACTTGTGCACGCCAATCGGCGCTTCCATGATGTTTTGCAGTACCGTCATATGGGGATAGAGATTGAACTGCTGAAACACCATGCCGATTTTCTGCCGCTGATGGGCAATTTTCCGCGCCGACAGGCGATGCAGCAGACCGCGCTTTAGCGCGTAACCAATCTGCTCGTCGCCCACCATAATCGAGCCGGCATTCATCTCTTCCAGATGATTAATGCAGCGCAGAAAGGTCGACTTGCCTGAGCCCGAAGGCCCGAGAATCACCACCACTTCGCCCGGAAACACATCGAGATCGATGCCTTTCAGCACCGCGTTATCACCGAAGCTCTTTTGCACATTACGCGCACGCACCAGCGGCTGAATCTCGCTCATACGTCCTCCTTTAAACGCGGGGCCGCGGCCAGCGCCGTGTCACTGCTGGCGCGTCGTTTGTTCACCACCACGGTACGTTTGCTGCCGCGCGCGTAGTAGCGCTCAATGGCTGACTGGCCGACGTTGAGGATCGAGGTAATCAGCAGATACCAGATCACCGCCACCATCAGCATCGGAATGATTTCAAAGGTACGGTTGTAAACGGCCTGCACCGAATAGAGCAGATCGCCCATCGCGATGACGCTCACCAGCGACGTGGCTTTGATCATGCTAATCAGCTGGTTGCCGGTCGGAGGAATAATGGCGCGCATCGCCTGTGGAATGATGATACGCCGCAGCGCGCGGCTGCGGCTCATGCCAAACGCCTGAGTGGTTTCAACCTGACCGTGATCGACCGACAGCAGGCCGGCACGGATAATCTCCGCCATATAGGCAGCCTCGTTGAGCGCCAGACCGGCGATGGCGGCAGTCAGCGGCGTGATCAGATCGTTAGTATTCCAGCTGGCAAAGGTGATGTCCGTCCACGGCACGGTGATCGAAAGCGTGGGAAACAGTGTCGACAGGTTGTACCAGAATATCAGCTGCACCAGCAGCGGCGTACCGCGAAAGAACCAGATGTAGAGCGCCGACACGCCGCTCAGCAGTTTATTCTCTGACAGCCGCCAGACCGCCAGCAGCAGCCCCAGCAGGGTGCCCAGCACCATCGACACCACCGTCAGCCCGAGCGTCACCTGCAGCCCTTTCAGCACCGAGCCTTCGGTAAACCACTGCAGCACCACGTGCCACTCAAAATTGGGATTGGTCGCCACCAGCCACAGACCATTCGCTGCCAGCGTCAGGACCACGATCCAGCTAACCCAGCGTCCATACGCGGGCGCGCTACGGGCAAAAGCGACGTCGCGCTGCGGCACGTCCCCCTGATCCGTGGGGCGCGCGTTGGGGCCGACGGCACTCATTTTGCCGTCTCCTGCGCCAGGTTACGTCCCGGCTGCGGCAGCATGTTGCCGTCCAGCTGCCACTTTTTCATGATGGCCGCGTAGGTGCCGTTGGCAAACAGTTCTTTGTAGGCATCCAGCACCACCTCGCCCAGCGGCGAGCCTTTGGGAACGACCGTGCCCTGAAAGATATCGCCAAAGCCGTTTTTCTGCCCCTGACCAGACAGTTGAAGTTGCCCCTGCGCCTGCTCAATGAAATAGGTCAGCGGCGCCTGCGAGGAGAAGAAGGCATCCGAACGCTTCGAGCGCACCGCCAGTATCGACGAAGGCTGATCGGTAAAGGACTGCACCACGACTGCAGGTTTGCCCGCAGCCTCACAGGCGGCTGACTGTTTGCGGATCACCTGCTCCGCCGAACCGGCCGCCATCACCGCAATGCGCTTACCGCAGGTATCTGCCAGACCGTTGATGTGCGCCGGATTGCCCTTCTGCACGCCAAACACCACGAATTCCTGCACGTAGTCGATGAAGTCCACCTTTTGCTGGCGATCCGGATAATCACCTATCGGCCCAATGGCCATCTGATAGCGTCCGGAATTAATACCGGCCAGTACGCCGGACAGACCGCTCACCGTCGCGTGTTCAATTTTCACGCCCAGCAGCTGGCCGAGCGCCACGGTAAGATCGGCCGAGGCGCCATCCATTGAGTGCAGCCCGTTAACGATTTCATACGGCGGAAAGGAGCCGTTATTTACCGAGATCATTTTGCCAGCCTGCTTGATCTGCGCCGGCAGCCGATCGTGCAGCGCCTGATCCATTTTTTGCGTCGGAATGGCGTCCGCAGCCTGGGCGACGCTCGCCGTCAGGCCGGTCGCCAGCGCGATGGCGGTTAAAAGCATTTTCATCAGTCAGTTTCCCCCAGGCAGGTCAAAGTGATTGCAATTCCGGACGGGCAAAGCGGCGATTTTCCAGTACCGGCAGCACGCTGCGGGCGTAGGCGATGCGGGCCGGATCCAGTTCGGCAAACACCAGTGCAGCGCACTCTGGTGCCTTAGCAATCACCACGCCAAGCGGATCAATCACCAGACTGTTACCAATGTTGCGCGGCCCGCACTCGCCTACCGCCACCATGTAGCAGGTGTTTTCCAGCGCGCGCGCACTGGTAAGCAGTTCCCAGTGCATCTCCTTCAACGGTCCTTTTACCCAGGCGGAAGGCAGCACCAGCACGTCGGCACCGTCCAGCACCAGCCGGCGCGCCAGTTCGGGAAAACGCACGTCGTAGCAGGTCATCAGCCCGACTTTCATGCCGGCCACCTCAACCAGCGGCGGCACGGCATCCCCCGGATTGACCCGCTGCGACTCCTGCATGGCGAAGGCATCGTACAGATGCAGCTTGACGTACTGCGCAATGATTTCGCCATTACGCAGGGCAATCAGTACGTTGTGCGCTTTGTTATCCTGCGTCGGCACGTGCACGCTCATCATGGTGGTCAGCGCGTTACCTTTGCTGGTTTCCAGCAGCTGACTGACAAACGGCCCGTCCAGCGGCTGTGCGGCCTTTAACACCAGATCGGGATCGGCGATATCGCGCGCCAGCACGCCTTCCGGCAGCACCAGCAGATCGGCGCCCGCCGCCAGCGCATCCTGCATCAGACCGCGACAAATAGCGGTGTTCTCCTGCCATTCGCGGCTAACGGCGAACTGCCCCATGGCTACTTTCATCTTCACTCCCCTCTGGCCGCCGCCGGGAAAATCTCCTCCGGCGAGAGCAACGTTGTGGTTAAGCCCTGCTGAAACAGCTCACGGGCGAAGTCGGCAATCATCCTTTTGTTAGCGGTAAATCCGTTTTGATTCCAGTCGGCAGGCAATTCCTGCGCAGTGCGTCGCAAATCATCCAGCAGCCACGGCGTGGTATCCGCGTACTTCTCGCGTTTGCGCATCCACAGCTGATACGCGCGATCGATCACCTCGCTCAGCGCCTGCGGCAGCCACGGATGCGCCGCCGCCAGCGCCGGCTTCAGCGCCAGCAGATGAATACCGGGCACATAGCCGACGCGGTTGAAGTAGTCGCGCTCGGCACTGACGAAATCCGCCTGCAGCTGGCGCAGACCGGAATCTTTCAGGAAAAAACCCTCAGGCATAAACGGTGTGAACACCGCATCCAGCTCGCCGGCTTTCAACAGTTCAATCAGCGGACGCTCGTCCGGCGCCGGTTCGATACGGCCCGGGCGACCAAATCCCGCCAGCCGGTCAACAATCGGATGATCAGCGGTCAGGCGTCCGGCAAACCAGAAGGCGTCGTTGATATCGACGCCCGCTTCGCGCAGCACGGTGCGCGTCCAGGTATTGCCGGAGTCCTGCCAGCCGGTAACGCCGATTCTTTTGCCTTTCAGCTGGGCTGGCGTGGTGAGCGGGCTGGCGGTGGTGGTGATGATGCAGCGCTGGCGAAAGCCACGCATCAGAAAGTGCGGCAGGCCGAGCAGTGAGCTGTCGCCGCGCGCCCGTGCCTGCGCATAGCGGCTGAACGACACCTCACCGCCTTCGTAGTGTTCACTGCTGGCCAGGTTATCCACCAGCGTGCCTACGCGGTCAATGACCAGCCTGAAGCCCTGTGGCTGAATATCGCCCAGCGCCAGCGGCGTGAAGTAATCCCAGTCGCGCACCGCCAGTCTGATAGTGATCATCGTTGTGCTTCTCCATTTGTTCAGCCACCACGCTGGCGCTGTGCATTTTTTCTGCAAATTGTGCTTGAATTTGAGTCTAAAACGCGAATACTAATCTGAACAATCATTTCTTTGTTACTGAACAAAGCTTTTTCTTATGACGCAAATTGTGGATGCAGAGTGGCTCAGCCAGCAGATTAACGACGCCTCGGTAAAAGGCATTACCCTCGCCGCGTCAACATTGATTCGCGACGGACAGATTGCCGTAGGCATGCAGATGCCGGCAGTGCGCGATTTGGCGGAGCGGCTGGGCGTGAGTCCGGCCACGGTATCCGCGGCCTGGGCGCAGCTGAAAAAGCAGAAAGTGCTGGCGGGTAAAGGGCGAAGCGGAATCTGGGTGTGCGGCAACAGTGTAATGCCGCGACCGGTCCGCTTTGAGAAAATTGGCAACTATGGTGAAAACGTCAAAGCCGCGCTGGCGATGGCTGCGCCCGATCCGGCACTGCTGCCGGACCTGCGCCCGGCGATGCTGGCCGGGCTGGCGTCACCGCAGCTGAATAGCTATCAGCGTGAGGCGATTTCGCCACAGCTGCAGGCGGCCATTGCGCCGCGCTGGCCCTGTCCGGCGGAGGCGTGGCTGGCGACCGATGGCGGCTTCGATGCCATGAACCTGATTGTGCAGACGCTGCTGTCACCCGGCGATCGGGTGGTGATTGAAGATCCGACCGCGACGCGTCTGCTGGATATGCTCGACAACATCGGTGCCGAGATCCTGCCGCTGCCCGGTGATGAGCAGGGACCGCTGCCTGAGGTGCTGGCGACACACTTACAGAAAGCGCCAGCGATGTTCATTTATCAGCCACGCACCCACTCAGCGACCGGCTACAGCGTCAGCCAGCAGCGCAGCGAAGCGCTGGCGCAGGTGCTGGCGCAGAGTGCCACCCTGATTGTCGAGGATGACGGCATCGGCAATTTGTCGCGCTGGCCGGTATGGAGTCTCGGCCGCCACTATCCGCAGCGCACGCTGCACGTGCACTCCTTTTCCAAAGCCTACGGCCCGGATCTGCGGCTGGCGGTGGTATCCGGCACGGCAGAACTGGTGAAACGGCTGCAGTCGTGGCGTAACTTTGGGGTCAGCTGGACCAGCCGTATTCTGCAGGATGCGGTGGCCTGGATGCTGAGCGATGCGCCCACCCAGCAGCGCATACAGCAGGCTAAAGCCACGTATGCCGCGCGCCGTCAGCAGTTGCTGGCCGCGCTGGCGCGGCGCGGGCTGGTACAGGAAGATCGCGACGGCCTGAGCGTGATGCTGCCGGTGGCGTCAGAGCAGTATGCCATGATCACCCTCGCCGCCCGGGGCATCACCGTGCTGCCAGGCGAACGCTGCAGCATCAATAGCGGACAGTTTATTCGCGTCAGCATTGCGCGGCTGCCGGCCGATCAGCTCGACAGCATCGCCGATGCGTTAGTGATTGCCTGCGGACGCGAGCTTAATATCAGCCCAGATCTTTGATGTGATAGCGTGGCGATTCAACGTAGCCTTCACGCGCATAAAACTGGTTAGCTTTCAGTCGCGAGGCGTGACAATGCACTTCCATGCGGTCGCAGCCGCGGGCACGCGCCAGTTGCTCGGCGTGGTTCAGCAGCTGCTGGCCGCTGCCTTTACTGCGCTCACCCTCGGCGATACAGAAATAGCTGATGCGCGCGAAATCGCCCGCTAATGCCAGCTGCGGAATAAAGTGCAGCGAAAGAAATCCCAGCACCTGGTTACCGTGTTCCGCCACCAGCAGCGTCTCGTCGGGATGGGCGCACAATTGCGCCAGCCGATCGCTGATAAATTTTTCCGTGCCGCGATAACCCAGCTCGGTTAACAGTGCACTCAGGGCAAAGCTGTCTTTGGCCTGTGCTTCACGTATGTTCATCCTGCCTCCTCCGTTCCCTGACTGCTGTTATATAGCGTTGCCGCTGAAAAATCTGCAAGTAAGCTTTGTTATGAGTATGTTACGGGAATTATCTGTGAGCGACGCCGCAGAATGTGCCTTGTCATGCCGCTGTCACGCTGGCTTAAGGCTGGCTTAATCTTGCTTTGCCATGCTGGCATAAATGAAGTTGCGAGGCATGGCACATGAAGAATCTGGTACCGCACTGTTTAAATGAATGGCTGGCGCTGTCGCTCAGTACGCTGGTGATTATCGCCTGGGCCATTAGCTGGTGGCAGGGCTGAAAAAAGCACAAAAAAAACCCGCCATCAGGCGGGTTTTTAAAATTCTGACTGTTAACTTACAGAGCGGTAACGTTAGCAGCAGATGGGCCTTTAGCGCCGTCGGTGATTTCAAACTCTACACGCTGACCTTCAGCCAGAGTTTTGAAGCCGTTGCTCTGGATAGCAGAGAAGTGTACGAATACATCTTTGCTGCCATCTTCTGGAGTAATGAAACCGAATCCTTTGGACTCATTAAACCACTTAACGTTACCTTTGATCTTGGACATCTATATTACCTTTACATGAAAAATGGACACTAAACTGTGTCGGCATCTAGTACAGCAATTGCAGTGACATTTGTCCAGCGCGAATTGATGAAAAAGTGATAAATATTGATTTTTTCCATGCCCTTCACACTTTCTGCGCATCTTCAGAGATTAAAACTGAAATCTTAACCAGGCAAAATAGACGTTGCCGTTGTTATAAGTGCCTGGAATGTAAGTCATTTGGAAGGTTGCCGGGCCATACCCTATCGAAGCCAGCGGCAATACCAGCGGAACCGGGATATATCGCCAGTTATCCCTGGCCGTCACGCCCGCAGTGTAACCGGCGCCCAGATGGAAATTCTGATCGTTCAGCGGTCGCCAGGTCGCTTCCCAGCCGTAGCCGGCGATGGGCTCCCACTTGTTAAACGAGTCTTTGAACGCCATGGCATACAGGCCGTGCCAGTTGCCCTTTTCATCCCAGCGCGAAACGCCACCGCCCGCACCCCACGGCCGCTCGTTGTACTTTTTGATGTGTTCATCATCGTAAGTAAAGCGGTTGTGCCAGGTGATAGCCGGGACGTAAAGATCGTAATTTTGCGGTTGTGTCCAGGTTTGCGCCACGTTATCGGAGAAGGTATTCCAGCCCGATTTAATCGCTTCGCCTGTGGTTGCCGCTGGTGTCGAAAAAGAGACCGATGAAATCAAAATACAGCCGCAAAAGGCTGCAGAAATACGCCAGTTCACAACAATGCTTCCTGTTAAATCATCCTGTATCCGGCAGTCACCGCGTAGCGCCACATCGCGCCGCACCGTGCTGCCGTGGGTTAATGGCTGATGCCACGAGCGCGTGCAGCGCGCGCCACAATGGCGCCAGTCGCACCCGGCTCTGCTGGCAATCAGCTGGTTAATTTTACCTCACTGCGCGAACGGAGTCGAAACGGCAAATAAACAAAACGCAGAGGGTAAAAGGTGCAGAAAATGCACTGCTCAGTTGATGATTACTTAGGGTGATTACTTAATATTCAGCAACTTATCCGTAGAAATTGATTTCATGAATAAATTAATAAAATTTATCAATTGAACTCACCCGATGATTGAGATAAATCTCATCACTCCAGGACGGAGAGAGGAGGAACTGAGATGACAATTCGTTGCAGCCGCTGCGGTTGCGCCAAATTTTTTTATACAGTACCCGGCAAGGAAAAGGTCGACGATCCCGGTCATCATGGCGCCTGTTGCGCCGCGTGCGGCAAGCCTATCAGCCTGCGCGATGTGATCTCGCTGTCATCCCTGCACCCGGCTTCTACCGCCCGTCACGTTGAATAATGTTTTCAGGCACCCGCCGGGTGCCTGAACGCGTCAGAAAATCAGTTTAAACACACCAGTAATCGTCAGTAACCCGACAATAAAGATGATGGCAATAATCCACAGTATTATTTTCATTGTTCGCTCCTTCAGGATGAAAAATAACGCATCGTGCATTCAGTATAGATGATTATTCCTGCTTCGCTGGGCGCTGCGAGCGCGATCCCAGTCACTTGCGTCAGAGACTGTTGCCTGCTCTTTTTTTCTGCGAGCCCGGTCGCAGCTTATCGCTTAAGTTGCTATCCCGCCGCACGCGTAGCGCGCTGATTGTCTAAAATTACAGCGCCTGTAGCAGGCCTCAATTGTTCGCTATGTCTACGTAACAAGGAGATAATATGAGCACGATTAATACCAGCATGGGTCGTTACAGCCTCAAGGCAAAGGATCATGGCAGTCACATTCGTGGCAGCATTGCGATTAATGACGAAGGCGGTACGCAGCTCACCCTGCAAGAGTTTGATGAGCATTATCTTGACGATGTCGTCAACAACGTTATTTATCCAATCACGGGTGGGAACCGTGAAATTGCACGCGCACTGCGTGAACAGATGGTTAAAGCCGGCTTCGAACAGCCGCACTGAGTTTGTTGGGCCACGTGTTGTGGCCCTTTATCAGCCCTTACTTGCGGTTATTATCCATTTCAGCGCAGGATGCTCTCTCCCCCCATAAGGAGATTAACCGCGTGACTGAACTGCATCGTGTTTCCCCTTCCCGCTTACATCAGTTTGTTCAGGCTATCTGGCTGCATGCCGGTAGCAGTGCCGAAGAAGCGCGCCTGGTGGCTGACCATCTTGTTGCTGCTAACCTCGCGGGCCATGACTCCCACGGCGTCGGCATGATACCGAGCTACATGGCCTCGCTGACGCAGGGCTTTCTACAGCTCAATCAGCACGTCAGCATCGAAAAAGACGCTGGCGCGGTCCTCACCCTTAATGGCCAGAAAGGCTTTGGACAGGTGGCCGCGTACGAGGCCATGCAGCACGGCATTGAGCGGGCGAACAGGTTTGGCCTTGCGGCGGTCGGCCTGCATCATTCGCACCACATTGGCCGTATCGGTCACTGGGCGGAGCAGTGTGCCGCAGCGGGCTTTGTCTCCTTTCATTTCGTTAATGTGATGGGCGATCCGATGGTGGCGCCGTTTAACGGCAGCGATCGCCGCTTCGGCACCAATCCGTTCTGCGCGGTGTTTCCGCGTCGCGACGGCGAACCGCTGCTGCTGGACTTTGCCACCAGCGGCATCGCCTTTGGTAAAACGCGTGTGGCGTATAACAAAGGTCAGCCGGTCGCGCCGGGCTATTTGCTTGATGCGCAGGGCCAGCCGACCACCGATCCGGGCGTGATGCATCAGTCGCCGTATGGCGCGCTGACCGCCTTCGGCCTGCACAAAGGCTATGCGCTGGCGACGATGTGCGAAATCCTTGGCGGCGCGCTGTCCGGCGGTCGCACTACGCATGACGCCACGCTGCTTTCCGGCACTGACGCCATCTTCAACGGCATGACCACCATTATCCTGAACCCAGACGCGTTTGACGCACCGGCGATGCAGCAGGAAGCCGAAGAGTTTCTCGCGTGGGTCAGGCGTTCACCGCAAAGTGGTGAGGCGGAGATTCTGGTGCCGGGCGAATGGGAAACGCGCAATCGTACAGCACGTGAAAGCGAGGGCATTCCGCTGGACAGCAACAGCTGGCAGCAGATTTGCGCAGCGGCACGCCAGGCTGGCATGCCGGAGGACGAACTGGCGGCCTTCCGCGCCTTAGCGCAGTAAGCCGCCGGGGCTGAGGCGCAGTGCCTCAGCCGGTTACAGCGCAGCGGACAGCAGCAAACAGCCCAGCAGACCGCACACCGAGATGATGGTTTCCAGCGCCGACCACGAGCGAATAGTTTCACCGATGGTCAGGTTGAAGTACTCCTTAAACAGCCAGAAGCCCGGATCGTTAACGTGCGAGAAGATGACACTGCCGGAACCGACGGCAATGACCATCAGCTCCGGGCTGGCGCCGCTGGTGGCAATCAGCGGTGCCACAATGCCGCCGGCGGTAATCGCTGCGACGGTGGCAGATCCCAGCGCAATACGCAGCACCGCCGCAATTGACCACGCCATAAAGATTGGCGAGACGTTGGTTTCATGCATCATGCCGGCGATGTATTTATCCACACCGCTGTCCACCAGCACCTGCTTGAAGGCGCCACCGCCGCCGATGATCAACAGCATCATGGCGATGATTTTGATCGAATCAGTGATGGTACCCATCACCTCATCCATGCTGCGGCCACGGTTAAGGCCAAAGGTGAAGATGGCAATCAGCACTGCAATCAGCGTTGCCATGATCGGATCGCCAAAAAATTCCGCGTAAGGCAGCAGCACATGGCCTTTCGGCAGCAGCATTTCTGCCACGGCACGCAGCGCCATCAGGATCACTGGCACCAGCGCCGTCCACACGCTAACGCCAAAGCCCGGCATCTCCGCTTCGCTGAAAGTTTTCGGGTTCCACAGCCCTTCCGGAATCGGCTTATCAATGCCTTTCAGAAAACGCGCATACACCGGCCCGGCCAGAATCACCGTCGGAATACCCAGCAGCGTACCGTACAGCAGGGTTTTACCCATGTCGGCATTAAATAACGTGGCGATCGCGGTCGGGCCCGGATGCGGTGGCAGAAAGCCGTGCGTGACGGATAAGGCGGCCGCCATCGGCACGCCGACATACAGCAGCGGCACGCGCGCCGATGCGGCAATGCTGAACACCAGTGGCAGCATCAGCACGAACCCGACTTCATAAAACAGCGCAAAGCCCACGGTGAAGCCGGTGAGCACCAGCGCCCACTGAATGTGCTTCTGGCCGAATTTTTCGATCAGCGTGGTGGCGATACGCTGCGCACCGCCGCAGTCGGCCAGCAGTTTCCCCAGCATCGCGCCAAAGCCCATGATCAGCGCCAGGCTGCCCAGGGTACCGCCGACGCCGGTTTTGATCGATCCAATCACTTTATTGACCGGCATGCCCTGCATCATGCCCACCGCCAGTGCCACCAGAATCAGCGCGATGAAGCCGTTAAGTTTGAAGCGAATCATCAGCAGCAGCAGTAACGCCACGCCAATTGCCACATAGAGTAATGGCATAATTTTTCTCCACTTTTGCGCTCGGCGTATTACCGGCAGCGGTTTGTTGTAATGGGACAAAGGGATTATCAGTGCCAGATGTTTCAGAATGCGACATCCTGTTACCGGTATCATGTTAAGGGTAACATTGCCGGGAAAGCACCTGGTGCAGCGGGTGAATTTCTGTTTTGCGAAGGTGATCAACTTTTTGTCGGAGGGTTATCAGAATGTTTGCCCCGGCAGCGGCGCGGCTTTTGGTTACACTAGCTGTTTTATGCCAACCGATAAGGATCTGCAGGTGAGTGAGAATCTGATTGAGCTGTACAGTAATCAACAAACCCTGTTTGGCCGTGGCAGCATCGACCGCCTGGTCCCGCTGCTGGCGGCGAATCCGCAGCCCACGCTGCTGTTCTGCGGCCGCTCATTTCTCAACAGTCCGGCATGGGCACGTCTGGGCGCGACGCTGAACGATCACATTCTGGGCTATGAAATTGTCAGCCATGAAGCCTCGCCAGACGAGATCGATGGCTGGGTGACGCGCTGGCGTGGCCACGTCGATCGCGTTGTCACCATCGGCGGCGGCAGCGTGCTGGATGCGGCCAAAGCGTTTGGCGCCATGATGCAGCATCCGCTGAATATCGCGCGCTACCTCGAGAAAGTGGGCGATACGCCGGTACAGGCGGTCACGCTGCCGCTGATCGCCATTCCTACCACCGCCGGCACCGGCAGCGAGGTCACGCAAAATGCGGTGGTAACCGATCAGCAGCACATTAAGGTGAAGGCCTCACTGCGCCATCCGGTGTTTGTGCCGCAGGTGGCGATTCTCGATCCCGATCTGCTCAAAGGGGCGCCGGATCGCGTGCTGGCCACCTGCGCCATTGATGCCTTTACCCACCTGTTCGAGGCTTATCTGTCACGCAAGGGCAACCTGTTCAGTCAGCAAAACGCGCTCAACGGCCTGCAACTGTTCATGCAGGCGTGGCCGTACCTCAATCAGGACGACAGCCGCGGCGATGCGGCACGTGAAGCGATGATGATGGCATCATGGCTCGGCGGCGTCAGCCTGAGCAGCGCCGGTTTGGGGGTGATCCACGGTATTGCCGGCGAGCTGGGGGCGATTAAACCGTTCCATCACGGCGAAGTCTGCGGTCGTCTGCTGTTCCCGTTCCTGGATGTACTGGCGGAGAGCGCGCACCCCGAACAGCAGCGGCTGATGGCGGCGCTGGCTGAACGCCTGCTGCCCGATGAAACGGCACCGCCGGCGCTGGCGCTGAAAGCCTGGCTGCAGCAGCAGGCTATCGTGCCGTTCTGGCTGGAAGGACCAACCCTCGCTGCGGAAGAGGTCGACTGGATTGTGGCGCGCGCCAACAGCAAAAACGGCTGGGTCAATTATGATCCCGCCACGCTCACGGAGATGATTACCGCCGCGTGGCGCGTCGCCTGAGCCTTTCGGGCAGCGCAGGCTGCCCGTTGCTTATTCAGCCAGCAAACGGCCCTTCCCCCGCCAGCATCTGCTCAATCACCTGCAGCACGCCTTCCTGGTTATTGGACGGTGCGCCGTAGCGCGCAGCGTCTTTGACCCGCTGCGGCGCATTCTGCATGGCAAAGCTGAAGCGCGACTGCACCAGCATCTCCAGATCGTTGCCGCCGTCGCCAAACGCCAGCACCTCATCGCTGCTGATGTCCCAGCGCTGCTGCAGCAGGCGCAGACCGTTGGCTTTGTGCAAGCCGGGCACAATCAAATCCACCGAGCCGTGCCCGCTGGAAGTCGCCGCTGCTGCGCCCTGATGCAGACGCTCAATGTCAGCCATCAGAATATCGACATAATCATCGGACAGATTCAGCGCAAACTTGAACAGCCGGTCATCGCCCACGTCCGCGAGGCTATCGATCGCCTTGAGGCGATGGCAGTAGTGACGCATTTTGACCAGCCACTGCTCATCCATGGTGTTGAAGTGATAAGCGCTGTTACGGCCGCAGAGGATGTATTTCAGGTTGGGATAGTTACCGCGCTGCAGGGTATCGAGCACGGCATTAACGTCCTCACGCGAGAACGCGCCGCAGAACAGCTCCTCATCCCTATCGAGGATCCACGCGCCATTTTCGGCGACAAAGGCGATCTCACTGGCGATGTCGGGAAAGAAGGATTTGAGCTGGTAATACTGATTACCGCTGGCGACCACAAATTTGATGCCGCGCCGCGTCATCTCCTGATAGCAGGCCTGAAAACGTGCCCGGTTGTACTGTTTTTTATCGTCGAGAAAGGTGCCGTCCATATCCACCGCCACCATTTTTACCATGGTCATCATGACTCCTTAACGCGTTGAAAGGAAAAACGGGTTGTCCAGAGAATAACCTGGTGAGCGGTGAAAGCGGAGAGAAACACGGATGGCCGTCGCCATCCGTGCGGCAGGATTAGTTAAATGCGTTATTCAGCAAAATGGCGGTGATAATGCCGGTCGCGGCCGCCACTAACACATAATTTCCGTCGATAAAGGCCCAGTGCTCGCCGCGCGGCGGCTCATACAGACCGCGAGCCCGCCAGTCGTCGACGCGATAGTGTGGACCGCGAAACTCCGGCGGTGCCGGATAACCACGGCGAAAATCATGACCGCGCCAGGCAAAGCGATCGCCGCCGCGATGTCCCTCCGGCATACGGTGGTCAGCATAGTGGTCGTGACGATCCGGGCCCGGTCCGCGATCGTGGCCAAAGTCACGACGATCATGATGATCGGGACCCGGGCCGCGATCCTGATGGCGGTCGCCGCCGTGCGGGTCCCAGCGATGGTCACCGGGACCGTCGGCCCAGGAGACGCTGGAAAACAGTGTGCTGCATGCAATAAATGACGCAATAATCGTAAGTGTTGTTTTTTTCATGGTGTTACCTCCAGGGATAACGGCAGTCTGCGCGCCGTTGAGGCTTACTATTGCCTAAACAAAGCTAAAACAGCATTTCCAAAAGTCTTAAAAATCGGATACTTACAATACATTACGCCAGGTTAGCGCTTTCTTAACGATTGTGGAGACTTTATGGTGGCGTGGCACGATAAGGCTGGCAGGGAAATAAGCAGTTAATTCAGCGGGAATAAAGAAAACCCGATCGCGGGGATCGGGCGGACAATGCTATTTCCATAAAAAGCATAAAGCGGGGAAACCCTGCTAAAAAGAGGGTAAAACTGAAGCACACAACGCCACATCACTAGCATTGCCCGGAAAGAATAACATTCATCAGGGCAAAATACTTTCAGAAAACTTCTATTTTCAGAAAAAACCGTAAAAATGTTCACGGCAGCGAAAATAACCACCAAAGGTACATAACGTGAAAGGAAATAAGGTCCGTGCTCTGACCAGCTGTCGTCAGAAAATATAGTCAGCCCGTATAAGATATCGACACAAAATCACAATGCATTGAATTTAAGAGATAAAAATTAAGCCATACCATTTTTTAGTTATGCCGCCATTTAAGCCGACCGGCAAACTAGCTGGCCGACACATTTCATTGATAATGCGAGCCCTATTGCTGCCCTGGCAATTAATCGATGTGCGTGATTAATATAACGCTAATTTTTCACTGCGCTGAAGCGTAAGGTTAAATAACCAGCAAGCGGGCGCACAATAATTATGCGCCGGCTATTAATCCAATTGCGCTGGCGAATTTAGCGGGGTGGCGCAGAAACAGGATATCGCTGAGTTGCAGCCGGATGGCGCAGCAGCGCCTGCGCCGGACGTATCGGCCGCCGTACCAGCTCACCCGCACAGTTCGGGCAGTGCTGCGCCAGCACGCCTTCCGCACAGTCAACGCAAAACGTGCACTCAAACGAGCAGATGCGCGCATCAGGCGAGGCCGGCGGCAGATCTTTATCGCAGCATTCACAGTTAGGACGTAATTCCAGCATGGCACTCTCCTGTCAGGGTTCAGGGCTATCATCGCCGCCGCCGCCCTGGCGCGCCAGCCTGTGAGCGGACATCGCGCGGACAGATCGGGACAGCTTTTCATCCTGCACGCCTTGCCTTGCGCGCTAAAAACATTACATTCCGCAAAAGCCGTTCTATAGTTCATTCGCTACGTTTATCTGCGAGGCTTTTGCATGCGTGTTAAAGGGTTAAATATCGGTTTCTTTATAGTGATTCTGGCGATTGTCACGATCGCCTTTTTTGATGTGCTGGCGCCCTATTTCTCCGCCATTTTGTGGGCGGCGATTCTGGCGGTGATCTTTGCGCCACTGAAGTCACTGCTGCGGCGCAAAATGGGCGACCGCAACGGGCTGGCCTCTTTTGTGACCTTACTGATTATCTGCCTGATCGTGTTCACGCCGCTGGCGATCATCACCTCGTCGCTGGTGGTTGAGATCAATACGGTGTACACCAAGCTGCAAACCAATTCCGCGCAGTTCCCGGCGGTGTTTGCCTCGCTGCTGCAGCATCTGCCGGAGTGGGCACAAACCTGGCTGGCGGATCACGATCTGAACAATGCCGCACAGATTCAGCAAAAACTCTCCGGCTTTGCGCTGAAGGGCGGACAATACATGGCGGGCAGCGTGTTCCTGATCGGTAAAGGGACTTTCACCTTCACCGTGGGCTTTGGCGTGATGCTTTATCTGCTGTTTTTCCTGTTGAAAGACGGCGCCTGGCTGGTCGGGCTGATTCTCGAAGCGCTGCCGCTCTCCACCTATGTTAAGCACCATCTGCTGATGAAATTTGCCGCTGTATCGCGCGCGACGGTCAAGGGCACCGTGGTGGTGGCCGTGGTGCAGGGGGTGCTTGGTGGCTTTGCCTTCTGGATCACCGACATCGACGGCAGCCTGCTGTGGGGTGCGCTGATGGCGTTCCTGTCGCTGATCCCGGCAGTCGGCTCGGCTATCGTCTGGGTGCCAGCGGCCATCTTCTTCTTCGCCACCGGTGCGCTGTGGAAAGGCCTGTTCCTGGTGGGCTTCTTCGTTATCGTGGTCGGGCTGGTGGACAATATCCTGCGTCCGCTGCTGGTCGGCAAAGATACCAAAATGCCGGATTACCTGATCCTGATTGCCACGCTGGGCGGCATGGAAGTATACGGCATCAACGGCTTCGTGATTGGTCCCTTGATCGCTGCACTGTTCATCGCCTGCTGGAATCTGCTCTCCGGCCGCGACAACCGGGAAAACGTCGAAGAGATCGACGAAGAGTTTATCGAAGAGGGTAAAACTCGCGAGTAGCAGCGGTATAACAGCTAAAGACCTGCTGACGGGCCACTATCGCTCACTGGCAGGCTCATCCAAAGCGGCGCTTTAAAGCGCCGCTTGTCTTTTCAGCGCGGCCGCCAGGCTGTCTCGCACGCAACGCTGTCTGCGCCTTTATTGACCTTTCCCTCCTGCCTTCACCCTTTTACCGGGCTCAGTCAGCACTCAGCCCGGACGTTTCACAATTAAACCCATGCTGCTAAGGTGTCAGAGGACAATCGCGACAATCTGGAGCGTATAATGCTTACAACAATAATTTATCGCAGCCACATCTCTGAAGATGTTCCCGTCAATATCCTGCCGGAGATGGTGGCAAAAGCGAGTCTGCTCAATGCTGAGCATCATGTTACCGGCATCCTGCTGTTTAACGGCACGCACTTTTTTCAAATCCTGGAAGGGCCGGAGCAAGGCGTTCTGGCAATCTACGCCCGCATCTGTGCCGACCGGCGTCATCACAATGTGGTCGAGCTGATGCGCGACTACTCCCCTTCGCGGCGTTTCGGTAATGCTGGCATGGAGCTGTTCGATTTGCGTAATCACCACAGCGGCAGTGTGCTGCAGGCGGTGCTTGATCGCGGCACGTCGAAATATCAGCTGACCTATGACGATCGCGGGCTACAGTTCCTCAGAACCTTTGTCGAAGCGCGTGAAAAAGAGAACTACTTTGAAGTGCCGCCGGCTGATTGCTGGGAGTTCATCCCCGCGGAAGGGCAATCTCCCGCGCCGGCCAGTGGCGTCACTTTCCGCCCAGTGGTTGATCCCCTCGGCCGTGAAGTGACGGCCATTGAGGCGATTCCGCACGCGCAACCCGCCGGATTAGAGGAACATGAGCGTTACACTCATGACCTCAACGTGGTGACAGACGCACTGCATAAAGCCGGCCAGGCCTGTCCCGATGGCATGACGCTGTATATCAGTATCCTGCCGATGACGCTGGTTTGTCTTCCCGATGCGGTAAGTCAACTGGTCACCGCCATCGCGCAGGCGGAGCTGGTGCCGCAGCAAATCATTCTTGGCGTGAGCGAAACGGAAGTCATCTCCCGGCTCGAAGACTTTTCCACGGCGGTCAGACAGCTGAAAGAGGCGGGCATCAGCCTTTCAATTGATAACTTCGGCGACGGCTCGGCCGGTCTCTCTTTACTGGCGCACGTCCAGCCTGACCGGGTACGTATCGGCGCAAATATTGTACGTGATATTCATCGTAGCGGCCCGAAGCAGGCGGTGATGCAGGCGGTCATCCGCTGTTGTTCGGCGCTGGAAATCAACGTCATTGCAGCCGGTATTGAGCGTCCCGAGGAGTGGATGTGGCTGGAGGCGGCCGGGATCATCGATTTCCAGGGCAGCCTGTTTACGCCTGAGGGCGGCGCCGTGGCATGGCCTGAGAGCCGCGAGGCGATCTGAAAGCGGTTAAACCTGACGACGCAGAACCTCTGAAGAGATAAAACGTCAGGCTCACAGGAGAAGACAATGCTGAGCGATGCCCGACTGCAGTTTATATCCAGCCATCCGGAGGAGAACGAACCGGAGGCGGTCTCCATGGCGCGCGAGTTACTTCGGTACCGCAGTGCGCTGGCGCAGCCATGGGCTGTGGTGGAGGGACTGGGTGTGAAGTACGTGGAGGACGGTAACGGGGCGATGATCTGGCCGGCGCGTTACTGCGAACGCGGCGACACCTTACTTTATCGTCTGGATCAGGCGGCTTCAGAAGTCAGCGGGCGCGCTGAAGCCGCGGAACCCGTCAGAAAGTAGCGTCGTGATGGCCGGCGCGAACGCAAATGTCATCCTCTTTGCAACGCCGGCAACTCAATATGCTGATCATTGCGCCGATAACCCGCGTCCGGCATCTTTAACCGGAGTTTGATGTGCTCAATGTGTCCGGGTGAGATTCCTGTGGTAAGCTCGTTGCCCTAACCGCAGCCGGACAGACTGATGAAAAACAATTTTGACGATAAAATGGCGGATATCATCATTGGAGAAGCCGTAACGGCGTTACTCGATGATAACGTCGCCATAAGCTGGGCGGCCCTTAACGACAGGCTGCAGTCGATGCTTGACCGCGAAACAGACAGTGACCGCATTCGTGCTGTGCTGCGTGTCATTGAGGACGTCAGACGGGAAATGGAGATGAGCGCGGTGAAGAAAGAGGCGTTCACTGCCGGGCATTTTTCTTTTTCCGGCAAGCTGCACTGATCGCTGCCTGACAATCTGCCGCGCCTGACGCTGTGGTTTCTGCTATACTGTATGCTTATCCACCAACGGATGGAGGTCATTTGAGCGATGACACCACCGCCGAAGATATCTACGCCGTTATTGGAACGGTTGTGGCACGCCTTCTTAAGCCGGACCAGCACCTGACACTTCAGGATATCACCTATGCCCTGCATCATCTTGGCGAAACGGCCAGCGAAGATGAACAGCGGCAAGCCTGTTTAAACGCCATCAGTATGCTTGTGAAGCAGATGCACTAAGCTAAATGCACTGCTCCGGCTTACTACCCTTTCAGAACCCTTCATCATCCGGCGTTCTTCCGACCACGATTTCAAGCACGTTGCGCAGCACATCCAGTTTGACAATATCGGTGGTCATCTCAAGCTCTGAGATGAGATACAGGATGATGGTTTTGCTCGTCACTTTTTGGCCATGGATGACGATGTCGCGAATCACGGCATCCAGTGCCGCGGCTTCGGCTGCATAGCGCTCACCGCCGCTGCGAAAATGGTGAATAAGGGCCGCTTTAGCGCTGAATGCGTGTTCGTTGGTTTGCATGTGTCGTTATCCGTAAACCGGGCGCTGCTGACAGCCCGGTGGTCGCCAAAAAAATCGGCCATCCTGAGATGGCCGTGTTATGCCGGGCGTCCTGCCGCACTCCGGTTAATCACGAGATCGTATCGTCCCTGTCATTAATGCTTTTTACCAGCCCTGGATTGTGACATCCCGCCCAGAGCAGCCATCGGCTTTTCACGATTTTCCCGGGCTGCTGACTGCATCTGCAGCTCCCTGATGGCGATCCTGATCGCCTCCAGACGGTCGGGATTAAATTCCTCTGCGGCCATTGACCGGAGCCGGGCTGAAACGGTCGCCACATTGATTCGTTCATTATTATCGAGCAGCCTGACCACCGCCTCGCCCAGGACGATTTCGGTTAAACGTTCAATTTGACTTCTCTGCATGCCCACCCCCTGCGGGACTGTGCCCTTTCGGACAAGTGGCTGACCCTTCCCGGGTCATAAAGCGCATGCTGCAGGTACCACCGATTATTCCTTTTCGTATCAGCGTTCAAACAGCATGCCAATCAGCGTCTGGTAATGACGCTCTTCTTCATAATTTGCCGCGACCTCAAGGCGTCTCAGCAGTTTGGTGCAGATCGCCTTGCGGTTGAGGTTTTTTCCCGCACGCAGGATCTCAACGACAATCTGCCCCAGCGTTTCCTGCTGAGTAGGTGCTGTCGCTCTGCTGAAATAGCGGGCAATCTCACTGGCGCTGTCTGGAAATTTTGCAACATTCTGACGCATGATGATCCCCTAAGATGGTTAAAATACCGCCACTTCTCTCTGTGCGCAAACTTATACAAAGAAATAAAACTTGTACAGCAATACTGTTTCTATATTAGCTACGTTCTTGTGCGAAAAATGCTAACACCTTAATCTCAGGGGTTTACGTGCTGAAATAACCGGCGTAATGGGTGGGTTCAGCGGCAGGAAAAACGGTATCGATTTGGACAACCCGCTGATTACCTGACACGGTATGAGGATTGTTGCTGTACAGACGATATCGTATCGGTTACTTTGCGCCCTACAACATGATCGTGTGCTGCAGGTGGACAAATGAGAAACAACGGGCTGCCGCCTTGTCACAATACCGGACTAGCCGGTTACTTCAGTCAGGTCACCGATCCCCGCCAGATTGCGCTACTGGGACGCATCACCGTTGAAATTTTGCGTCAGGAACGTCGGCTGACGCGCACCGCGATCTGCCTCAAGCTTATCGGGCACATCAATGACACGGACGATGACGTCGAAGCGGAACAGGCACGTTCCCTGCTGGCGATGCTGTTTGGTCGCTGATCGTTTGGTTCATCCGCTCACCTTCAGCGCGTTGCACATCCGTCGCTAAAGCCCGCATCCGTTGCCACATGCCGCGTTGCCGAAAATCGTTAATACGAGGTTTGATGGTGGTGAAGACGTCATCCCTGACAGTTTTCTCCGGCCGGTACACGCTAACGCGCGTCCGATGAGGTCATCTACGTTGTCGTCTTCCGGCCAGAGCCGGACTACGTCTTATGGCGTCAGTTCTTCTCGTCGTTCAGGCCTGCAAGCGTCTGCAGGTACGGCACATGGATCGCGGCCTGCTCAGGCTCATCAAAGCTTCTGAGCCAGCCGATCGCCTCTGAAATCGCGGACAGGCGTGTGTCGCTGCCGCCAGCGCGTTTCATGTGTCTGAGCTCGTCGATAAGCGTATTAACGCTGATCTTCTTTTTGCCCAAAGCCAGGCTTAGTGCCGCTTCGCCAATAATGACGTGCCCTTTCCCGTCGTGTTGAATAGACAAATTTACTTCCTCCATTTCACGTTGATGAGAACCTCACGTCACACTGTAGACCCTATTGAGCGAACCGGTGCAGGTAAGTTCTGAAATGAAGCCTGTAACAGGATTTATTTAACGAGCATGGAAAATGCCGCGGCGGGTGCCGCGACAAAGGTTTCTGTCGGCAGGCGCTGGCGCAACCTCCCGCAGCATGACGACGATTCAGCCTGATGACGCGGCTTGATCCGCAGGTTCACCAAAATGCTCGCGCATGTGGGATTCAATTTCTTCCAGTGATTTCCCCCGGGTTTCCGGCAACATCACCGCGATAAACACCAGGGAAGCTACGTTGATTGCGGCAAAGATAAAGAACGCCTTATTACCCACCAGCGACAGCAAAGGCGGAAACGCCAGCGCCACCACGGCGTTGCATATCCACTGAAACGCTACCGCTGAACCGGTTAATACCCCGCGAACTTTCATCGGAAACAACTCCGACATCAGCAGCCAGTAAACCGGGGAAATGCACATCTGCATAAAGAACAGAAACACCAGAATACACGCCAGCGCCAGCAGGCTTTGCGTCAGGCTTTGTGGCATGAGAACCAGCACCGCGCCCAGCGCCAGCTGCATCGCAATCACCACCGACAGCCCGGTCATCAGCATCGGGCGCCGGCCGAAATGGCTGATGGCTTTAATGCCGGCAAAGGTGGCCAGTACCGATACCACCCCGTTGCCGATGGTGGCCGCAATCGAAGCACTGGTGCCCAGCCCGGTACTTTTCAGAATGACTGGCGTGTAATACATGAAGGCGTTGACGCCGGTAAACTGCGCGACGATGCCCATGCCGCAGCCCAGCAGCAGCAGACGCACAATCCATTTCTCTTTTAACAGTTCGCGCGCGGGTGGCCCCTGACGGGCTTCGCGGGCATTCTGCCGCATCTCTGCCATCTCTTTTTTAATCTCGCGCGGATTTTCCCGCAGTTTGCGCAGGATACGCAGCGCCTCATTAAAGCGTCCTTCCGCCACCATCCAGTGCGGTGAGGCCGGGACAAAAAAGGTGCCAATAAACAGCAGAATGCCGGGGATCATCGCCAGCGACAGCATATAGCGCCACATGCCTGGATCGTGCAGTAACAAACTCATGGCGGCGCTGACGACATAAGCCAGCAGTTGCCCTGACACAATCATCAGTTCGTTGCGGCTGACCAGCGGTGCCCGGCGCTTAGGCCCGGCAATTTCAGCGATAAAGACCGGAACCGTTGACGATCCGCCGCCCACCGCGAAACCCAGAATAAAGCGCATCACCACCATGATTTCCAGATTCGGCGCAACCGTGGTGCCTAACGCCCCGGCAATGAACAACAGGGCAAGGCTGCGTAACGTGATACGGCGACCAAAGCGGTCCGAGACATAACCGCTGATGAACGCGCCGAGCGCGGAGCCAAAGGTGAGCGCAGAGGTCACCAGCCCTTCGGTAAATGGCGTGAGATCGAGACCGCCCTGCGCGGCGGGCAGCGTCATGTAGGGCAGCGCGCCGGAAATAATGCCGGTGTCGTAGCCAAACGCCAGCGCGCCCATCGTGGCGACTAACACCACAAAAAACAGGCGTTGCTGAACAGTAAATGTCAGGCTGCCGCTATCATCGGATTGAGACTGCGAAGGATTTTGCTTGCTATCGTCCATGGGTGATTCAAGACCTGGTCAATGACGGGATAAAAAGGAGGTTTGAGTATAGTCAGAAACGAGAAAGTGTGAGGCTGGTCACGATTTTTGCCGGATGGCGACTGAATAAAAATCCCGCACCGCCCTGACTGCACAGCGCATGTTTGCGCCGCAGCCGCGCTCTCGCATTGCGCTCAAACCCTGGCTGGCCTGCTGCAATCCCGCCCCCGACAGGGGGAAAATTTTCTGCTAAGGTACGCTGGCTGGTTAATGAGAAACACGCTAAGGCGTAACGCAGAAAGGCAGGTCCGGCGACAGGTTGCTGAATTAACGTTCAGGAAAACGGTGTCTTTTAAGGTTGAACGTGAAAAAAGAAACGGTTAAGAAAAATATCATTCTCGCGGCGCTGCAGCTTTTTCGGGAGCGCGGCTTCAACAATGTTTCAACCCGCGATCTGACCAATACGCTGGGCATATCCCGCAGCCATATCTACCACTATTTCAAAAACTGGGATGCGCTGAGGCTGGACTCGATTGCTTTCATGCTGGATGAGGACGTTGCCGCTTTCTCTGTAGAGAGCGAAAAGAGGGATGATTCACAGCATGACGCCTTTTTTCGTGCGCTGGTGGATTATCTCCTGCCAGACGGGCCGGCTTCTCACTGGTTGATCTACCTCGAGTTGTGGCCGCTGGCGGCAAGGGATAAGCAATTTGAGCAGCTGCTGCTCTCCAGTACTCAGACGTGGACGGCGATCATCCGTCAGGGCTTATCCGGCCAGGCATTTAGCCACCTCAGCGAAGCAGGTAAAGACGAGGTGGCGCGTAATCTTCACGCCCTGATTGACGGTTACTCAAGCGCGCTTATTCTTAACTACTCTGCGGATAAGCGGACACATTTTTTTCTTGAGATAATGGCCGCCTTGCAGAAACTTTGTCGCTAGCAGGGATTTTTCCACATAGCCGCTTACCTCCCGGGCTTTAAATCATTAAACAGTCTGGCCATCTTGCTGCCGGCTGAGGTGTAGGCCGGATTGTTTTTCTCCGGCGCCATCCAGCTTTCATCCGCTTCCGGATGCGGTCCGCTCAGGAGCACCGTGCCTTTACCGTAAGTATATTTCGCCAGCGCGATATCACCGTTGGCATAGCGCGCCAGAGCGACAAAGCCGTGCGCGTCTTCGGCATTCAGGTAAGGACCATCCTGATAATAAAATTTTTCGGTTTTACCCTGCCAGACAACATCCACAACGTAATCGCCCTCGTCGGGTATGTTAGTCCCCTTCCGCATGACTTCAGAGTCCAGCGATGAGGGGATCAGCCCCAGCCAGTTTTCATCAGCCAGATACGCGCCCATACACAATCCGAGAAAGCTTTTTCCATTGCGGACAAATTTGCGTATGGCCTCAGCCCCTTCGTCGCCCAGCGCAGCAAAGGCGCCGGGGATGTCCTGCCCGCCTCCGGGCTGGATGTACACATCAAAGGTGGCAAGATTATCCTCCGTGACCTTTATTTTTTCCTGCTCTCCGACATACGCGATGTCCAGCGGCAGACCGCTCTGTTCCAGCGATTTACGGACCATTTCGGAGCAGCCCGGACAGCCGGCACCGCCGCGATAGATAGCGACATGGGTGACGGCAGCACTGGCCATATTCACGGTGGCTAACCCGCCGGCAAGCAAAATGGCAGCATACGTCAGAAGGTTCTTCATCAGATAACGCCAGAAACGGGAGGAGGCTCTCAGTAACATTGTTTTCACCATCAGCGGCTGGACCAGGCTCAAAATTAGAGCGACTGCTCAATTTAGAGCCAGCCTGAAGAAGCTGTCAACAGCCTGACCGCGCGAAAAATACAAACCCCTGTTTTAATTAACCTTTCACATAACCCCTTCAACGGCTGCCGCGATTGTGCAGGTTACAGAAGGAGTGTCTGAAGCTGACCGGCCGGGAATTATTCGATAAAACCGCTGGCTGACTGCCGTAACCGCCCGGTGATAGCGATCAGCCCTTCGATGTCTTCCGGCGTCAGCAAATCGAGGAAATTTCGCCGCACGCCCGCAGCATGTATCGGCCGCGCGGTGGCGAGCAGCTGGCTCCCGGCCTCTGTCATGCGGACTGAAATCCCTGCGCGAGTCGCGCGGCTGCGCTGTACCAGATCCCGGGCGGCCATACGTGAAAGCTGGTGCGATAGCCGCGACTTGTCCCATTCAAGGTATTCCAGCAGCTCACGCTGCAGCAGTACGCCCTGCGGACTGCGGTTGATTTCCATCAGGATCATGAAATCCGGACCGGACAAGCCGGTCGCCTCATTGATCTCTCTGACAATGCGTCCGGTGATGATCTCAGCAAGCCGGCGATATCCGCGCCATGCCTGCCACTCTGCATCTGAAATCTCTATGCTGCCCATTATTTATCCCGTCGCGTAGTTGATATGTCAACTTTGTGATTATACAGTATCCGCTTTACATTGGGGAAGAACAGACATGTCGGACAAACTGACTATCGCTATCGTGGGCGGCGGCCCGGCAGGCCTCACAGCAGCCGTGATTCTTCAGCGCCACGGTTTTAACGTAACGGTGTTTGAGGATGAGCCGGCGGATGCTGCACGGAGTCAGGGCGGTTCGCTTGATTTGCATGCTGACAGCGGCCAGGCGGCACTGCGCAGAGCGGGCCTGCTGGAGCAGTTCATCAGTATCGCCAGGCATGAGGATCAGGAAAGCCGGATGCTGAATTACCTTACCGGAGAAGTTGAGGCCGACAGATTCACGCCGGAAGGTGAAATGGATAAACCGGAGATCGATCGCGGCGAGTTGAAAAACCTGCTGCTGAGCGCCCTGTTACCGCAGACCCTGCAGTGGGATCACAAACTGCATTACGTTGACTATGGCCGGCAAAAAGCGCACGGGCTGGTGTTCAGAAACGGCAGGCGCTACGAAGCCGATATCGTGATTGGTGCTGACGGTGCCTGGTCGCGGGTCCGCAGTTACCTGACGCCGGTACGTCCGGTTTATACCGGCATTACCTTTTTCGAAGGCTGGATAGATCACCCGTCCGACCAAATCAACAGCATTGCCGGCAACGGGACCGCGTTCAGTTTTGGCGGTGCGCAGGCGCTGGTCACGCAACGCAACGGCGGCGGGAGGATTTGCGTCTATGCGGCGATGAAGCGCGCCCCTGATGTCATCGATCAACACCAGGCCTCCTCCGGCCTCACCGCCTGGGTGCGCGACAGCTACCGCGACTGGGCCGCTTCCCTGCAATTGGTGGTGAACGCCACCGGTGACTATGTCAGACGCCCGATTTACAGCCTGCCCGCCGATTTTGGCTGGGCACCACGGCCGGGCATCACCCTGATTGGCGATGCCGCTCACCTGATGCCGCCGGTTGGCGTAGGGGTCAACCTGGCGATGCTTGATGCCTCAGACCTGGCTCTGGCACTGTGCGAGGCTTCTCACCCGCAGAACGGACTGCGCTCTGCGGAAACCCTGATTATGGAACGCGCGCGCGACATGATGCCTGATGCAATAGCGGGGTTTCAGAACTGGTTCGATGAGAAAGCCTGAGCCGATCTGACAGCATGAGTTCAGGCAACGCACTCGCGGATTATTGCCTAACCCGCGTGATAGCCGGTTTTTACTCCCTTAATTACGCTTTTGTCATCGTCGCTTCCCGGTAACATAAAAAACATAAAAATATTAATCATCTCTGGGTAGCGCATGAATGCTTCTTTAACCGCCAGGCGTATTTACGCCTGGCTGATAACGGCTGCTTTTTTTTGGGGTATCACTCCGTCAGCCTCAGCGTTATCTAACGGCTGTGCTACCGTCAATGCCCTGTCAGGTTCCACCTCTCTGTCTTACAGCGCCAACAGGTATCCTGCCTCGGACTTTACCGCTGGCGACGCGTTGACGCTGAGCTTTACCGACAGCGGTTCTGCTGTGGGCGGCACTCCCATGAACGCCGACAGTCTGAGCGTAGCCCGTTTTGACCTGAGTAATGCTCAGACTTACAACGCCGTAAACTCAACGACAACCTCTTCCCACACCGTGACAATCACCGTGCCGTCCGGCAGTCTGGAGGCCAACGGGCTGGCCGTGCGGATTACCACCTCGCATGGACAGCTCAGTAACCTCGTATTTAACTGTACCAGTGCCTCATCGTCATCCAGCGATGCCACGTTGTCAGGCCTGTCATTGTCTGCCGGCGCGCTCTCACCGTCTTTCAGCGCCGCCACCAGCAATTACAGCGCAACGGTTGCGTTCGATGTTTCGTCGGTGACGGTAACGCCGGTGGTGAATGAAAGCCATGCCACGGTGACAGTCAATGGCTCATCAGTGGCTTCGGGTTCGGCCTCGCAAGCCATCGCGCTGAACGCCGGAAGCAACACTATTTCCGTGGTGGTGAGCGCGCAGGATGGCACCACCCGCGGGTACAGCATCAGCGTGACCCGTGCAGAAGCGCCGCCAGCGTCGGCAAACAGCAGCTCAACCGTTGCGGCCAACAGCACCAATAACACTATTTCGCTGGCGCTCAGCGGTGGGGCGGCGACGTCGGTAACTCTCGTAACGCCTCCGGCACACGGTAGCGCCACGGTTTCAGGTATTGACGTGATGTATACGCCGGCAGCAGGTTATTCCGGCAGCGACAGCTTTGTCTGGCATGCCGCAAATGGGGGTGGAACCTCTGCGGATGCTACCGTAGCGCTGACTGTCAGCGCTCCCGCGCTGGCGCTGTCACCGACATCGGGTGCGCTGTCCGCCGCGACGGTCGGCAACACCTGGTCGCAGACGCTCACCGCCTCAGGCGGCACGGCTCCGTATACCTGGAGCAGCACCGCTTTGCCGCCAGGCCTGTCGCTGAACGCATCCGCCGGTACGCTGTCCGGAACGCCCGCAGCGGCAGGAAATTATCACTTCCAGGTCATCGCGACGGACGCCCTAGGCGCCAGCGGCTCCGCCAGCTACACGCTGACTATCAACGCTGCGGCCCCCTCAGCCAGCAACAGTACCGCCACGGTCGCTGCCAACAGCAACAACAATACGCTGCCTCTCAGCCTTTCCGGCGGCGTCGCGACGTCCATCACCATCATTATTCCACCTTCACACGGCAGCATTACCGTATCCGGCACCAGCATAACGTACCAACCTGCTGCAGGATTCTCGGGAAGCGACAGTCTCACTTACACCGCCAGCAACAGTAGCGGAACCTCCAGCAGCGCGCAGGTTTTAATCAGCGTGTCGCAGTCCGTCCTGACGCTTTCGCCACCCGGCGGAACGCTGCAGCCTGCAACCGCCGGCAGCGACTGGACAACAACAGTGACCGCAGCAGGCGGGACGGCTCCCTATTCTTTCAGCGCGCTTAACCTGCCAGCAGGCATCAGCCTGGACAGCCCGACAGGCAAACTCTCAGGTACACCTGAGGCAGCCGGGAATTATCGTTTTCAGATCACCGCAGCAGACAGCCTGGGTAACCGCGGCACAGCCAGTTATACCCTGGCTGTCACGGCAGCTACGCAGTCAGTCCTGCAGCTACAACCCGCAGGCGGTCAGCTGCCACCGGCTCAAGCAGGAAAAATGTACGCACAGACTTTCAGCGTGACGGGAGGAACCGCGCCCTATCGCTGGCTGTCTGGCGGAACGCTGCCTGCGGGCATGACGTTCGCTGATGGACAGCTCAGCGGTGTGCCACAGGCAGCCGGTAATAGCCAGTTCAGTGTTCAGGTTACCGATGCTGTCGGCGCTACCCTGCGGGTTAATTACACGCTGTCGGTGACGGCTGCCGGGCCTCAGGCCACTGACCACAGCGCCACGCTTGTTGCCGGTCAGTCGGTCATAGTGAACCTGACCAGCGGTGCGACAGGCGGTCCGTTTACCGGCGCGCAGTTGCTTGATCAACCGGAAAGCAGTCTCGGCAAAGCGGAAATACATGCGTCGGGAAGTGAGTTTCAGCTGTTTTTCACCGCAGCCGCACAGGCCAGTGGCAGCGTCGCACTGCGCTATGTGCTGACCGGCCCTGCCGGCACAACGCCGCCGGCCAGCGTGACGTTGACTATTACCGCCCGTCCCAATCCTGCGCAGGACGCAGATGTCATTGGTCTGGTCAGCGCTCAGTATCGTGCCGCGCAGAGTTTCGCTCGCGCGCAGCTACGAAACTTCAGCGACAGGCTGGAACAGTTACACAGCGGCGGCGAGCTCCCTTCGGACATCAACGGCATCCGCTTTTCGCTGCCATCGGCTCAGGCAGAGCATGATGCTGACGAGAAAATGTGGGCAACCGCGTGGCAGCAGAAAGCCTTCAATGATCACCGTCCGGCGCAGCCCTCTCTCCCCGCGCTGCCCTTCTCCACCGGCAGGCAGGTACAGCGCCTGTCTTACTGGACAGGCGGCTATGTTGATTTTGGTGGTGATAAAGCCGGCGGCGTGCATTTCAGTCATACCACCGTGGGCGTGTCTACCGGTGCCGACTACCGCTTCACTTCCGCCGTCGCGGCAGGATTAGGTATTGGTTTTGGCCGTGACGTCAGCGACATTGGCGACAGCGGCACGCGGACCAACGGGCGCGCATTCAGCACAGCACTGTATGGCAGCTATCATCCAGGGACGTTCTTCGTGGACGGCCTGCTTGGGCATGGCGTGATGGACTTCGATAGCAAACGCGTCATCACCGGCACCTACAGTGAAGCTCGCGGCAGCCGCTCCGGACGGCAGATTTTCGCCTCGCTGACCTCAGGCTATGAACTGCGAACCACAGATAGCCTGTTGTCACCTTATGGCCGCCTGCAGTATTACCGCACATGGCTTGATGGTTACAGTGAGTCCGGCGCAGGCGCATATAGTCTGGCTTATGCCCCGCAAACGGATTCTCAGATCATTGGTGGCGCCGGGCTGCGCGGTGAGCATCGGGTAACGAGCGGTCAAATCGCGCTTCGCTTGCAGGGCCGTGTGGAGTATGCGCAGACACTCAGCAACAATGGTATCGCTCGCGTGGGTTATGCTGATACGGGCAACGAGACGTGGCGAGTACCGCTGACCGAGCCGAGCCGCCAGACGTTAACAGCAGGCACCGCAATTGATTTTCTGCTGCCGCACAATATCACGCCCGGAATCGCTTACCAGGGAACGCTGGGGCTTGATGCACAGCGCACCCGCGATCAGATGATTATGATTCGGGTGAATATCGGATTCTGAGTAGAGAGTTGCGGGGCTGGATAACTTACTGATGAGGCAAAGACTCATCACGAAGTATAAGGCTAGTGGTAACTCTGAGTCCTCATCGGTACCTGCGCACTATTGAGAACACTGTTGGGGCTGAGAAACTTCATAACTTCTATCTGATGGCAAATCGAGTACCACCAGTGGTAGTTCTAAGTTGGTAAACCATAAAACCATATAAAACAAATGGATATATTATTCGCCTTTACGTTACAAGCTCATAAAGCTATTCATGTTAAAAAATATATTTTATAAAAATTGAAATTAACTTATGAATTCCATATTATATGCTATAAGATCCCGTATAATACAACCTTGTTCTTGAAAGTACTTCAAAGTTCGACGTTACTGATGACTATTCTTTACAATGGTAATTGTATAAAGCCATATGCAAAAAAATACTATTGTTTAGAATATTCGGCCATTTTTTATCAAGTTAAATGAGGGGCATATTACCTACACTCAGTTAATAGGTTATTATTTTTTGCATTTTTATAATACTTTCATATAAACATGAAAAAATTACATTTATGAAGATGAGGCTAAAATGAATTTAACTCCAAAAATTGACTATTCACACGTGCTTTCTGAATTATCAGTCAACCGGCAAGACCCATGCGAATTATTAAGAGAATTAATTTCTAACTCCTATGACGCTCATGCTAAAAACATTTGGTTTTATCCGCTGGAACAATATGAAGGTATAATATTTATTGATGATGGTTTAGGTTTAAGTATAACCCCGGAGGAAGGGAAGAACATTTCAAATTATGAGGCTTTTTTTTCCATCGGTAAAACAACAAAAACAAAAGGTGAAAACATAGGATACAAATGCCAAGGTTCAAAATTATGCTTCGCCTCTTCAGAAGTTACTGTCGTATCAAAGTTTAATGACAATGAACATTGGATATATAAAAGAATCGACAATCCTAGAACTAACTTAAGCGTTCTTACTGATATCACCCCAAATAAAGACAACGATGTTTACAATATACTAAATGGTTTGTTTTCCGAGCCTGATCTAAGAACAAAAAATACATTACAGAACATCAGAGACATAATTAAACCAGATCTTCTTAAATCATCCACTATAATAATAATTAAAAACATAAGTGTTGAAGATTATGCTAGGTATTATACCGTTAGGAATGGAGATAAAAAACTAATGGAGGAATCTTACGTATATAATTATATTCGTTTTTATACTAAGCACGGCGATGTGCGAATTATAAATAACAAGCATGGATTCAAAGAAGTTGAAAAGCAGCAATTAGATGAAATATCAAAAAAAACTAAAGGTGTTAACTTTAATGTTTGGGATGGTGAAGAATTAAAATCCATTGATGCTGGGTATCCATTTATTGAAATTGACACTGACATTGAACCACCATTATTAGCCTCTAAATTGTCACGCCTAAGAGCAGCAAGATTTTATGATAGAAAAGCTAAGGTCGTACGCTATAAAGGGCAAAAGTATAGTTTTATCCTAGCACTTGATGGAAACAGACGCGCATTAGAAAAATATATTAACTTAGATCGACAAGGTGCATCAAAATCTGGGCTAAAACTTACAGATCAGAGAGGAACATACATATCATCACAAGGAATAAAGACTTGCATATATAGTCAACTTTGGCAAGAAGCGGTACTGAATGAATATTCCTGTCTCGCTGACAATGATATACAATCACATTATTTATTCCTCATTGATGGTCCATTTGATTTAGTAACAAACAGAAATTCCATAAGCAATGATGCCTTAAAGATCCTAAAAGAAAGCGAATTTATTAGTTTGATCAAAGATTTCATTGACGAATGCAGCCGAGACAATGTTTACTTTAAGGATTTTATTGAAGTAATAAAGAAAAAGAAGGATGCTGAAAATGTATCTGAGCAAATTAAAGCTCTTGACGAAACGAAAACAGGTTTAGCACAAAGAGAGCGATTTATAATAAATAACATCCCGCAACTCAAAAACAAATGGTTTATAGCTCCAGAAAGCAGTGATGAACACTGGGTTGGCACATTATACACATTATTAAGTCACTTCGTTCCTGATGATTCCATTTATAGAGATTTATGGTTACGCCCTTTAACTTACTCAGGTCGCGGGATCGATAGTGTAGGCACTAAATTTAATGAGTTATCTTTCGAGATTGAAAAATTAAAGTCAATCGAATACAAAAATAGATTTAATCCATCTGAAACTCTTAACCACCCCTTAAATATAATCGATTATTTGGTTTGCTGGTCTTACGGTGAAATTGATTTCGACAAATCAAAAACAATCGAAGATGACTACAATATGATTGGAACCTTAGCCCTAAACCCTGAAAAGGAAGAGTGCTCATTTATAATTAATCAAGTAGAGAGTAAAACAGGAATGATATTTGATAATGAAATCGTGGTCATTTCCTTAAGAAATTTAATACTCAAAACCTTCGATTGCCGATTAAGCAACTCTAAAAACGTATAAAAACACTTCCTACAAAAGCAAGCAGGCCAAGAGCCTGCTTTTAAATTCCATATTGCAATCTTTATTTAGCATGACAATATTCATACCGTTTAGTGCAGTCTAGTCCTTAGATGGCAACTCTCTTGAGGGTAAGTATTAAGTATTAAGTATTAAGTATTAAGTATTAAGTATTAAGTATTAAGTATTAAGTATTAAGTATTTTAATAGTAAAGTTTAACAATAGGAATAAAAATTGCACGTTGGTTAGTAGCGAACTTTAATATAAGCTAATTTTCATAACACCCCATCTTTGATGGTTGACATTAAGAATTTCGTATTACACTACTGCCCTAGCGAGAAATATTAACTAGTGCCGGGCAAGTAAATTCATATTATTTACAACCCATGATATAAAAACCAAAACTCTCAATAACACAAGCTACATGCAAGAAAATCTTTAAAAAAATAAAAAAATAGGCAAGCCACACCCACCATATTGACGCATATTCTATCGTAGTCTTTTTATAATCCCACCAAACATATCTGATTGAAAAATACGTTCTACATTAAGTAATAATATAACCATCTAATCGCCTTCAATTTATACCTACTGAGAAAGCCAGAAAGATCAGGCCCGCTCTTTCGAAGCCGGGCGCGACAAGATAATTATTATCAGTAAAGGCAAGGCTAATCAAAGCTAACTGAATGCTAACTGAATGCTAACTGAATGCTAACTTGATAGGATAGGCTAACCGGATTTAGAGTTCTGGGATTATTTGGTACACCGATTCGAAGCTGCAGCTACTCAGTTCCATACACTGTCGATGTAAAGCCCAGCCTCTGACAGTAAAACCTAAAAGCGTCCTTCGCGACGCTTTTCATATTTATAAGACTTACTTCTGGCTTAGTGCTAAATCAGACATCGCTCTCAGCCAGTCGCAAAAGATTATCACCCGCTCTGAATACGGCTGCCACGATTTACTGTTGCTTTTGTTCCGCCTCTTTCTGTTTTTTGGCGGCCATGTGGTGGCCCACCGCGCAGCCAGCTGCCGCACCGGCAACGCCATGATGAACCAGATGACCTGCCACGCCGCCAGCGACAGCGCCTTTCAGGCAGCCTTTTGCCTCTGCCTGGGCGCTAACCACTAAAAGAAGGCCTGCCGCTGACAGAGCCGCAATCCACTGTTTTTTCATTGCCGTAAATCTCCATAAAGATACGTGTTATCTCGGTGATGCTGAGCATAGCCTGGCCGGGCTGACGGCGTGATATACAGGGGTTAAACGGCAAACTTTGTTACCTATGGTTACGCTTATGCAGCAACGGTCTGCTCAGGACAAAGTCAGTCAGGGCGCAAAACGCACCGGTATCTTTTCTTTCAGATACGCAGGCCGCATGGGAAAGGTGTTGGCATCTATCGCCTGTTTTACCGCATCGATAGCGATGGCGCACAGATCAGCATCTCCGCCCTGCGCAGTGACGTTTGTCGGTGGCTGACCTAAGGGTTGCGTAATGACCAAATCACAGGTCTTACCGTGATATAAATTCGCGTCAAAAAACCGATACTGTATTGCGGGCGGTAACGGCCTGACAAAGCCACAGATGCGTATCTTTATTTGCTATTTGCGAGGAGGTTTGCGATTCGCACTCGCTTCTTATCTCGGAAGCGGTTGGAAACCTGAATGACTGCCTTGCTTTTTGTTTAGTATGGGACTGGCAGCCGACTAATAACATGACGGCGATAAGTGAGAGTGTTTTTTTCATCATGGCTTCCATGCAGATCATTTATGCATTTATATCATCCCGGACAGATTGCGGAAACCGTGCCTGCTATCGGGTTGCTTTCGCATTGGCAGCGAATACTCACAACCCAGCAACCGACCACATTATAGATGTGAGAATAAACAGCGTAACGTCTCAAGCCAATTCGCAGACCCCATCAAAGGTTGCGAAATAAGGCCAGCGTGTTTTGGGCAGCCTGACATGCAGGGATAGGTTTCTGTTGAAAGGTCGGGACGGCTGCAGAATAAATTCAGTAAAGATCTCTCTGCGCCCCCGACTCAATCCCCAATACGTAAGTGATTTACTGAGCGTCCTTAGTATGATTTTCTTCTTCACTCAGGTGTTAGGAAGATGTTCTCAACAATGATAAGTCCATTTCGTCATGTATGCGTTTTGCAATACTAATTATTGATTGTGCAAAACTGCCCTCTCCACGCTCAAGCAGCAATGCCCAGGCATCTGATTCCATATTCCAATTGCGTGGAACATTCATACCCGCATCAACATAGCACCACCAGGGCCACCATCCTTCACTTTCGATTTTTGCATCGATTTCAGGAAAAACATGCCTCATCGATTGAGCGATTGCAGGAAAATAATCATTATGCAACTTCTCGTGTGGCTCGATAGTTGAGCAGATCCCGTAAGCCAGATTACGGTAATCGCTGGTTTCAAACTCCCAGCATAATTTAAAGTCATCACCTTCATTAAATAACACTGAGAACGTTGCGTATTTACTGCCTGTACGCAACTCATCATTCATATCAACCTTGAATCCCAATGGCGATAGTTCCTGACGAAGATATACGATGAAATCTTTCCACAGGCGTTCTTTTACCTGACGCATATTCTGAGCAATTAAAAAAGCTGCGCTGAGATTTTGCGGTGAAGCGACCAGTTTCTCTGTGAGTTCATTTTGCAGTTCCATAGCTGTTTCTCCATTAATATCTTCGCGAATGAATTTTATCAGAGCGTCTACAAAGCATCGTACTGCTGGTGCCTCAATGTGCAATGCACAGTGCGAAAGCCAGTTTTCCAACTGGAAAAAAGTGATAGCTTTTACATGCTTGTTTATTTCGTCAGGTGACTGAGCGCGAAAAGTAAACTCACTTATTTCGTTGTTACAGAGGTATACTAAGGACCATCCACTGCCTCGTCGCTTCGCTTCTGCTGCTAACCAGTGAGCATAGTCATAAAGTTGATCTTTTTGGTCGGCTGCCCAGGGTTTGTTTTCAATACCTGTTAACTCGTTTTGATCCGCGACCAATATGTCAATTCTACGACTATTAGTAATGGTGTATTCAGTTGAAGTCCGAGCCTTCATGTCAGCTTTGAGCGTTTCTGGCTTCTCAATTAATTGATAAAAACTCGTGAGAAATAGATCACCCTGAGCATGGCTTTCATTGGGGCTAAGAAGGAATGCCAAACATTTAGAAAGCGTATTTTCATTAATATTAAAAAAACGTAACAAACGAAAATCGGGAGCTATCTTACTGGCATAACGCTTCTTTGCTTGCTGATAGCCCTCTTGCATTAACACAGTGCTACGCAACAACTCTCGTATATCTCGCCACTCATCGTTCTTTTCCATTATTCAGTCCCTTGTGTGATAATTCAGCCTTTTCAAATACTTTAACTATGTAGCAAGCAATTACTGAAAAAGATCGCCTGTTTTTGAGGCCAGTGTATTGTAATCTTTATCTATCTTTCAGCCAACATTCCTTGATAGTTTTAGCAATGATGTTGTTCATTTTCCCCTATTAATTTAGGAGCTTAAATGTCAGATATGCGGCTCCCTACTGAAAGTAATAGATGGAGAGGTCAATGTCTTCGTAAACATCCTTGTCAGGATTCTTACGTATATGCGACATCGGAAAAATTAAAATGTCACCGCGGTATCGGGTATTTGGCCTATCCCTGGTATCAGATACCACCTTCAGTTAGTAATATCGGATTATGACCCTGAACCAGGGAGGAGCATATAGAAGTGTTATATTCTGATTTAAAAGGAAAAAGTAAAATAAAAAGGCTTTTAACAGGAGAAAATGGCACGCCCTACAGGATTCGAACCTGTGACCTACGGCTTAGAAGGCCGGTGCTCTATCCAGCTGAGCTAAGGGCGCATAGAAGATGCGTCGGATTATACGTCGGCACGCTGGCGCGTCAACGTTTTTGCCGCCAACGGACGGCAGAGTGTCGAGGGAATGAACAATTAGCCTTAATGACGCTGACGCCACTCGCTCAGCGAGACCAGATTACTCACCTCCGCGGATTCCCCTTCCAGTTCAATCCCCTGCGGCGTGAAGCGCGCATTATACTGCTCGCATAAGGCATGCAGTTCCTGGCTGTCCGGCTCCAGCTGGCGCAGAAAGCCCAGCGCCAGCAACAGCTGCTGACGTGAAATCAGAGCGGAGAACCCCGCCTTCGTCAGAATGTGATGCCAGCGCTGTGCGTTCTCATCGCTGCCATCAACAATCAGCACCTGCCAGATCAGCAGCACTGCCGCGCCATTATTGAGGTGCGCTTCGTTGTCGCCGCGAATGTAATCGGTGAACTCGTTTGCCGCCTCTTTGCCCATTTGCGCAAGCAGCGATTCAACGTGCACCGGCGGCAGCTGCAGCCGCTTGCTGAGCGCCTGCGCGGCGTGGCGCGAACCGGCGGTCAGCAGCTGAAATCCCACAACAAACACTATCGCCAGCGTGGCGAGCATCAACCAAATCATCACGTGTTCCACATCATTGCCTGGCGGGCATAATACGCGCTAAGCCTGGCGCGCGCCACGGCGAAAAATCGGGAAACCTGTCGCGTAAACGAATCTGTGACTGACAGCCGCACGCGCTTCTGACAGAATAGACGCCATCCCCGATTTAACTCTCTACAGATGGATTTCCTCTCTGATGGCAGCAAAAATTATTGACGGTAAAACGATTGCGCAGCAGGTGCGCCTTGAGGTTGCCGAAAAAGTGCAGCAGCGTCTCGCTGCCGGTAAACGCGCCCCTGGCCTGGCCGTGGTGCTGGTCGGTGAAAACCCGGCATCGCAGATCTATGTCGCTAACAAACGCCGCGCCTGCGAAGAGGTCGGTTTTGTCTCGCGCGCTTATAACCTGCCCGCCAGCACCAGCGAAGCTGAACTGCTGGAGGTGATCGATGAGCTGAACAATGACGACGCTATCGATGGCATTCTGGTGCAGCTGCCGCTGCCGGCCGGGATCGATAATGTCAAAGTGCTGGAGCGCATCACGCCGGATAAAGACGTTGATGGCTTCCATCCTTATAACGTCGGTCGTTTGTGCCAGCGCGCCCCTAAGCTGCGTCCGTGTACGCCACGCGGCATCGTGACGCTGCTGGAGCGCTATAACATCGATACTTACGGCCTGAACGCCGTGGTGGTTGGCGCATCAAATATCGTCGGTCGCCCGATGAGCATGGAACTGCTGCTGGCCGGCTGCACCACCACCGTCACGCACCGTTTCACTAAAGATCTGCGCCATCACGTTGAGCATGCCGACCTGCTGGTAGTGGCAGTCGGTAAGCCGGGCTTTATCCCGGGCGACTGGATCAAACCGGGTGCGATTGTGATTGATGTCGGTATTAACCGGCTGGAAAGCGGCAAAGTGGTTGGTGATGTGGATTTTGCGTCAGCCTCTGAGCGCGCGGCTTACATCACGCCTGTACCGGGTGGCGTTGGCCCGATGACGGTCGCCACGCTGATTGAGAACACGCTGCTGGCGTGCGAGCAATATCACGATGTGGAGCAGGCATAATGGCGAGTTTTTCACTGGGTAAACATGCGCACGTTGATTTGTGCGATCTGCTGAAGCTGGAAGGCTGGGTGGAGAGCGGCGCGCAGGCCAAAGCGGTGATCGACGAAGGCGAAGTGCGCGTTGATGGTGCCATCGAGACGCGTAAGCGCTGCAAGATTTTTCCCGGTCAGACGGTTGAGTTTGCCGGTCAGCGCGTAACCGTTGTGGCCTGATTTTACCAGGCAAATCCGGACCTGTAGCGGCGCAATTTATTGCGCAATGAATTGCGCCGCTACGATAAGTGCATCAGGTTAATTACCCATAACCAGTGGGTTAAAGTTAGCCGTATAAAAAAGGGCGAACCGCAGTTCGCCCTTTTTGTTATTTACGGCGCCAGCTTGATCCCTGCGGGCCATCTTCCACGATGACGCCCAGCTCGTTCAGCTTGTCACGTGCGATGTCCGCCTGCGCCCAGTCTTTCGCGGCACGCGCATCGGCGCGGGTTTTCACCCAGTGTTCAATCTCCGCCACTTCATCGGCATTCACCTGTGCGCCACTCTGCAGGAACTGCTCCGGATCCTGCTGCAGAATGCCCAGCACATCGGCCAGCTGGCGCAGTTTCGCGGCCAGCGCATCGGCGGCGGCTTTATCTTCACCCTTCAGGCGATTGACTTCACGCGCCATATCGAAGAGCACCGAGTAAGCTTCCGGCGTGTTGAAATCATCGTCCATGGCGCTACGGAAGCGGGCTTCAAACGCCTCACCGCCAGCCGGCGTCGCGCTGGCATCGGTATGGCGCAGCGCGGTGTAAAGACGCTCCAGCGCCGCGCGTGCCTGATTCAGGTTATCTTCGCCATAGTTAAGCTGGCTGCGATAGTGGCCGGACATCAGGAAGTAGCGCACGGTTTCCGCATCGTAGTGCTGCAGCACATCGCGCACGGTAAAGAAGTTGCCGAGCGATTTCGACATCTTTTCCCGGTCAACCATCACCATGCCGGAGTGCATCCAGTAGTTCACGTACGGGCCATCATGTGCACAGGTCGACTGCGCCACTTCGTTTTCATGGTGCGGGAACATCAGGTCTGAACCACCGCCGTGGATGTCGAAATGGGTGCCAAGCTGTTTGCAGTTCATCGCCGAGCACTCAATGTGCCAGCCCGGGCGGCCGTTGCCCCACGGTGAGTTCCACGCCGGCTCATCAGCCTTGGACATTTTCCACAGCACAAAGTCCATCGGGTTGCGCTTCACTTCCGCCACTTCCACGCGCGCGCCGGCCTGCAGCTGTTCGAGATCCTGACGCGACAGCGCGCCGTAATCTTTATCGCTCAGCACATCAAACATCACGTCGCCGTTATCCGCCACGTAGGCATGGCCGCGATCGATCAGCTTGCCGACCAGTTCGATGATCTCCGCAATGTGGCGCGTGGCGCGCGGCTCGAGATCCGGCGGCAGAATACCCAGCGCGGCAAAATCTTTGTGCATTTCGGCGATCATCCGGTTGGTCAGCGTTTCGATGCTTTCCCCGTTTTCGTTGGCACGTTTGATGATCTTGTCATCGATATCAGTGATATTACGCACGTATTTCAGCTTATAGCCCACGTAACGCAGGTAACGCGCGACCACGTCGAATGCCACAAAGGTACGCCCATGGCCGATATGACAGAGGTCGTAAACCGTGATTCCACACACGTACATACCGATTTCACCGGCATGAATGGGTTTAAATTCCTCTTTCTGGCGACTCAGGGTGTTATAGATCTTTAGCATTGAACGATTCCGTTGTTTACGTGTGCGGGATACGCCTTCTTGATGTAGCCGGTTATTGTGCCGTATTTTTCCGACTTGTGCATCGCTCGCTTCGCAACTGCCGTTGCCTTACTGACGCGTTATTGGAAATTGTGATATAAGAGGCGTCTACAAAAATGCCCCGCCGCCTTGCCGGTGCGGCAGTTGATACTGACGACAACCTCCACAGGACGAATATAATGGTCACTTTCCAGACGAACCATGGCGATATCGTAATCAAAACCTTCGATGACAAAGCGCCGGCTACCGTACAGAACTTCCTGGACTACTGCCGTGAAGGTTTCTACGACAACACCATTTTTCACCGCGTGATCAACGGTTTCATGATTCAGGGCGGCGGTTTCGAGCCTGGCATGAAGCAGAAAGCCACCAAAGCAGACATCCGCAACGAAGCCAACAACGGCCTGAAAAACACCAAAGGCACGCTGGCGATGGCGCGTACCCAGGCACCTCACTCGGCTACCGCACAGTTCTTCATCAACGTTGCCGATAACGACTTCCTGAACTTCCGTGACGAAAGCCTGCAGGGCTGGGGTTACTGCGTGTTTGCTGAAGTGGTTGAAGGCATGGACGTGGTCGAAAAAATCAAAGCAGTGAAAACCGGCCGCAGCGGCATGCACCAGGACGTGCCGGTTGATGACGTGATCATCCAGAAAGTGACCGTCAGCGAGTAATGTCGCGCACGCTGTTTATCGCAGATTTACATCTGTGTCAGGAAGAACCGGCAATCACTGCCGGTTTTCTGCATTTTTTGCAGCGGGAAGCGCAGCAGTGTGATGCGCTTTACATCCTTGGCGATCTGTTTGAAGCCTGGATTGGCGATGACGATCCTAATCCGCTGCATCAGCAGATCGCCGACGCCCTGCGTGCCCTGCCGGTGCCAAAATTCTTTATTCACGGCAATCGCGACTTCCTGTTAGGTCAACAGTTTGCCCGCGCCAGCGGCATGACGCTGCTGCCCGAAGAGCAGGTGCTGGAGCGCTACGGTCAGCGCGTGCTGATGATGCACGGCGACACGCTGTGTACGGACGATCACGGTTATCAGCGTTTTCGCGCCAAAGTGCATCAGCGCTGGCTGCAGCGGCTGTTTCTCGCGCTGCCGTTGCGTCTGCGTATGCGCATTGCCGCGCGGATGCGGGCCGACAGCAAGCAGGCCAACCAGCACAAGTCACTGAGCATCATGGACGTCAATCCGCAGGCGGTAGCCGCGGCGATGACGCGCCAGCAGGTGCCGATCCTGATTCACGGCCACACCCATCGTCCGGCGATTCATCAGTTCGAGCTCGCCGGCACGCCAGCGCAACGCGCGGTGCTGGGCGCGTGGCATGAGCGCGGATCAATGATTCAGCTGGACGCACAGGGCGTGGAGTTAATCGAATTTCCTTTCTGATTGTTTGCGGCGGAAATGCCGGTTTTCCGCCTACGCAACCGTTTTCCTTGCCGCTGTCTCGTGCTATTCTCTGTGCCCTTCTTTACCTGCCCGCCCGGCCAGGTTCGTTTGATTATTCACAGGAGTTGACCGCATGTCATCCAACGCCGCCCCGGCCCGTATCGCCATCGTCATGGGTTCCAAAAGTGACTGGGCTACCATGCAGTTCGCCGAGGAAATCCTTAACAGCCTGGATGTCCCGTTCCACGTTGAAGTGGTCTCTGCGCACCGTACGCCAGATAAGCTGTTCAGCTTCGCAGAGCGCGCAGCCGACAACGGTTTTCAGGTGATCATCGCCGGTGCCGGCGGTGCGGCGCACCTGCCAGGTATGCTGGCGGCGAAAACCCTGCTGCCGGTGCTGGGCGTACCGGTACAGAGCGCAGCGCTGAGCGGCGTGGACAGCCTCTACTCCATCGTACAGATGCCGCGCGGCATTCCGGTCGGTACGCTGGCCATCGGTAAAGCCGGTGCCGCCAACGCCGCACTGCTGGCGGCGCAGATCCTGGCGATTCACGATCGCGATCTGGCTGCACGCCTGGCCGCCTGGCGTCAGAGCCAGACCGATGAGGTGCTGAATAATCCGGATCCGCGGGAGGACGCATGAAGCCAGTTTGCGTACTCGGCAACGGTCAGCTGGGCCGCATGCTGCGCCAGGCCGGCGAACCGCTGGGCATCGCCGTGTATCCGGTCGGGCTGGACGCGGAGCCGTCAGCACTGCCGATCGCGCAAAGCGTGATCACCGCGGAAATCGAGCGCTGGCCGGAAACCGCGCTGACGCGCGAGCTGGCTAACCATCCGGCGTTCGTCAACCGCGATATTTTTCCGCGCCTCGCCGATCGCCTGACGCAAAAGCAGTTGCTCGATCAACTCAACCTGGCAACCGCGCCGTGGCAGTTGCTGGCCGATAAAAGCGAGTGGCCGGCGGTATTTAGCACGCTGGGCGAGCTGGCGATCGTCAAGCGCCGCACCGGCGGCTACGACGGCCGCGGTCAGTGGCGCCTGCGCGCCGACGAAACCGCAACGCTGCCGGATGAGTGCTACGGCGAGTGCATCGTTGAGCAGGGTATTAACTTCAGCGGTGAAGTCTCGCTGGTGGGCGCGCGTGGGCACGATGGCCGCACGGTGTTTTATCCGCTGACGCACAACCTGCATCAGGACGGCATTCTGCGGACCAGCGTTGCATTCCCGCAGGCTGATGCCGCACAACAGCAGCAGGCAGAAGCGATGCTGAGCGCGATCATGCATGAGCTGAAGTACGTGGGCGTGATGGCGATGGAGTGTTTCGTCACGCCGCAGGGCTTGCTGATCAATGAGCTGGCACCACGCGTGCACAACAGCGGCCACTGGACGCAGAATGGCGCCTCTATCAGCCAGTTTGAACTGCACCTGCGAGCCGTGCTCGGTCTGCCGCTGCCGCAGCCGGTGGTGTTTGCACCATCGGTGATGGTCAACCTGATTGGCACCGACCTCAGTACCGACTGGCTGCAGCAGCCGCTGGTGCATCTGCACTGGTACGACAAAGAAGTCCGCGCCGGACGTAAGGTCGGCCACCTGAATCTGACCGACAGCGATCCGGCACGCCTCACCGCCGCACTCAATGCGCTGGTACCGCTGCTGCCTGATGCCTATGCGAGCGGCATTGCGTGGGCCGTGGCGAAGCTGTAGTTCTGCGGTATTCCCCTCACCCTTGCCCTCTCCCACAGGGAGAGGGGATTATACGGTGCGATCTTTAAGTTTGACGCTCACCTTAACATCCTAAAGTTACAGGCTCGATCAGCCCCCTCTCCCGTGGGAGAGGGAATCATGCGCTGCGATTTTCCCGTTTGACGCTCACCTGAACGTCCTGAAGTGCAGAATCACGCATACGGGCTCGATCGGCCCCCTCTCCCGTGGGAGAGGGCTGGGGTGAGGGCATCAGGCAGCGTCAAACCGCCTGAACAGCGCTTTCCCCTTCAGTAAGCGGACACCCAGCCAGCCGCCGCACAGCGACAGCAGCGCCGCGCCACACAGCGGCAGCGCCAGCCACAGCGTCCAGTCCGGCTGCCACGGGAAATCAAAAATCTTGCGCTGAAGCCCCCACAGTGCCGCTTCCGCCCCCAGCGCCGCCGCGATTCCCGCGACCACGCCAAGCAGCGCAAACTCACACCATAGCGTGCCGCGCAGCAGGCGCTGGCTGGCACCGAGCGTGCGATACACCACCAGCTCCTGCCGGCGCTGGCGCATGCCGACCTGGATCTGCGCCAGCAGCAGCAGCACACCGCAAACCGTCACCAGGATCACCATGATCTCCAGCGCCTGGCTCACCTGCGCCAGCACCTGTCCAATCTGCTTCAGCATGCTGCCGACATCCAGCAGGCTTAGCGTCGGGAACGCGCGGTTGAGCTGCGCCAGCAGCGCGGGATCGTTCGCCATGCGGAAGCTGGTCAGCCAGGTTTGTGGCTGCTGATCGAGCGCACCCGGCGGGAAGATAAAGAAGAAGTTTGGCCGCAGGCTCTCCCAGTCGACCTTGCGCAGACTGGTGATCGTCGCGCTGAACTGCTGCGTATCGCCGCTAAATGTCAGCCTGTCGCCGAGCCTGACGCCCAGACGGTCGGCCAGCTCGACCTCCATCGAGACTTCACTGGCTTTCGGCGGCCAGCTGCCGGCCACCAGCGGATTATGGTCCGGACGCTCCGTCTGCCACGTCAGATTAAGCTCGCGATTCAGCGCGTTATCCATGTTGGGATCGGCTGGCTTGCCGTTCAGTTCCGTGAGTCGCGCCCTTACGATCGGATAGAAGGTTCCGGCGTTAACCTGATGCTGCCGCAGGAACTCGTCTACCTGCGGCACCTGCTGCTGGGTCAGATTGAGCAGAAAATAGTTAGGCGCATCCGCCGGTAATTGCTGCTGCCAGCGATCGAGCAGATCGCCGCGCATCACCAGCAATAACGCCAGCAGCATAAAGGAGAGCGAAAACGCCGCCAGCTGGCTGAGCGTCATGGCTGGCTGACGCAGCAGACGGTTGATCGCCAGGCGCAGCGCCAGATTACGCACCACCAGTCTGCGCAGCAGCAGAAGCGTGCCCCAGCCGAGCAGCGCCAGCAGCAGTGCCAGCATCACCACGCCAGCCAGCAGCGCCCACAGCATTTTGCTGCCGCCCATCAGCAGCGCAAGGAGTGCTACCACCACCAGCGCCATCACCGGCAGATAAATACGCAGCGGCCACAGCGTGGCTACTGCATCACGACGCAGCACGCGCAGCGGCTGTGTGGCCATCAGCAGACGGTACGGACGCAACCCGACCAGCAGCGAGATCACCACCAGCGCACCAATCGCCCACAGCCACGGCCAGACGCTGGCAGCCGGTAAAGCGGCGGGCAGCACCGGTTTGAGCATCAGCAGCAGCGCGACTTCAATGCCCTGCCCCAGCGCACTGCCAGCGATGGCCGCCAGCAGCAGCACGGCCAGCCACTGACCGATAATCAGCCGCTGCAGCGATTTACGCGTGGCGCCCAGCGTTTTCAGCACCGCCACCAGATCGTAACGGCTGCGGCAGTAATGACTCATGGCGACCGCCACTGCGGCAATCGCCAGCAGCAGGGTTAACAGCGCCGAGAGCAACAGGAACTGCTGCGCACGCTGCATTGAGCGGCCCAGCGCATCCTCGGAATTCTCCACGCTGATCCAGCGCTCGCCGGCCTGCAATTGCGGCTGAATCCAGCGATCATAGCGCGCCAGCGGTGCCGCCTCGCCGGAGAACTTATAGCGCCAGCTCAGCCGGCTACCGGGCTGGATGGCGCCGGTTTTCTCCACGTCAGCAAGGTTCATCAGCAAACGTGGCGCCGTCTGAAACGGATTAAATCCGCCGTCCGGCTCCTGAATCACTTCGCCGGCAATGCGCAGCGTGGTATCGCCCACGTCAATGCGGTCACCGACCTTAAGGTTAAGCAGCGCCAGCAGACGCGGTGCGGCCAGCACCGTTCCGGCCACCGGACGCAGGCCGGGCGGATCCGTCTGCAGGGTGCCGAACATCGGGTACGCATCATCGACCGCTTTGACATCGGCCAGCTGCGGCGTCTCCTGCGCAAAGGTCATGGTCATAAAGCTGAGCTGCCGGCTGACCGCCAGCCCCTCTTCGCGCGCTTTGTCCAGCCACGCATCCGGTGCCGGTTTACTGCTGCGCAGCGTGCGGTCGCCGGCCATAAAGTCACGGCTCTGCTGGCTCAGCCCTTTCTCCATGCGATCGCTAATGGAGCCCAGAGCCAGCACGCAGGCCACCGCCAGCGTCAGCGCCAGCCAGACAATCAGCAGCGAGGGCGAACGCCACTCGCGCCAGAACCAGCGCCAGATCATGCTTCCTCCCACAGCTTGCCGTCGCGCAGCCGCAGGCGACGATCGCAGCGTGCCGCCAGCTGCTCATCGTGCGTCACCAGAATCAGCGTGGTGGCGAAATCGCGGTTGAGCGAAAACAGCAGATCGGCGATGCGATCGCCGGTTTTGCGATCGAGGTTACCGGTCGGCTCATCGGCAAACAGCAGGCCGGGACGGCCGCTGAAGGCGCGCGCCAGCGCCACGCGCTGCTGTTCGCCGCCGGAGAGCTGGGCCGGCAGATGGTGCAGACGATCTTTTAGTCCGAGCTGCGTCAGTAATTCAGTGGCCTGCGCGCGACTGTCGCGATCGCTGTCTCCGCGCAGCAGTGCCGGAAGCTGCACGTTCTCCAGCGCGTTGAGCGTGGGCACCAGCATAAAGGACTGAAACACAAAACCGACCTCACGCGCACGTAACGCGGCGCGCTGCTCTTCGTTCATCTGGTGCAGCGGCTGGCCCAGCAGATGCACTTCGCCGCTGCTGCCATCATCCAGTCCGGCGAGAATCCCCAGCAGGGTGGATTTCCCGGATCCCGACTCGCCGATCAGCGCCAGCGTCTCGGCTGGTTTGACAACCAGCTCAACTCCGGTAAGGATGGTCAGCTGATGCTCTCCCTGACCGACGGACTTAGTAAGATGATGAACTGCAACAATGTTTTCCGCTGGCATTATTCCTTCCTGTTGTTATTGCTGCTGCTGGTGTCGCGCATCGCCGCCGCCGATACCCTGCTGATTCTCGGCGATAGCCTGAGTGCCGGCTATCGCATGTCCGCCACCGCCGCCTGGCCGAGCCTGCTCGACAAAACCTGGCAACAGCAGCCCAAAGTGGTTAACGCCAGCATCAGCGGTGATACCGCCGGTCAGGGGCTGGTGCGGTTGCCGGGCCTATTAAAACAGCATCAGCCGCAGTGGGTGTTAATCGAATTGGGCGGTAACGATGGGCTGCGCGGCTTCCCGCCGCAAAACATCGCGCAGGATCTGAGTAAAATTATCGATCAGGTCAAAGCCGCTAACGCCCAGCCGCTGCTGATGCAAATTCGTCTGCCGGCTAATTATGGCCGACGCTACACCGACGCGTTCAGCGCGCTCTATCCGCGCCTCGCGCAGCAGTATCATATTCCGCTGGTACCGTTCTTTATGGAGCAGGTTTATCTGAAGCCGGAGTGGATGCAGCAGGACGGTATTCACCCCAATCCGGATGCGCAGCCGTTCATCGCCAACCTGATGGCTGAGCAACTGGCTCCGCTAGTTAAGCATGATTAACGCCGCGACGTGCCCAATGACAGGTAAAGATATGCAAAAGTCCGTATTAATTACCGGCTGCTCCAGCGGCATCGGTCTGGTGGCGGCCAACGATCTGCTGGCGCGCGGCTATCGCGTGCTAGCCGCCTGTCGCCGTGCTGACGATGTGGCGCGCATGGATGAGCTCGGCTTCACCGGCATCCTGCTGGATCTTGACGATCCGGCCAGCGTGGATGCCGCCGCCGATCGCGTGCTGGCCCTCACCGACCACTGCCTGCACGGGCTGTTCAATAACGGCGGCTTCGGCCAGTACGGTCCGCTGACCAGCGTGTCGCGTCAGCAGCTGGAGCAGCAATTCTCCACCAACTTTTTTGGCACCCACCAGCTGACGCTGCGCCTGTTGCCGGCGCTGCAAAATAGCGGTGACGGGCGGATTATCAACACCAGCTCGGTGCTCGGCCTGATTTCGACGCCGGGCCGCGGCGCTTATGCCGCCAGTAAATGGGCGCTGGAGGCGTGGAGCGATGCGCTGCGCATGGAAGTGCGCCACAGCGGCGTGCGCGTCAGCCTGATTGAGCCAGGCCCGATTACCACCCGGTTTACCGAAAACGTGCAGCAGGGCGAACGCGACAAGCCCGTGCGCAACCCCGGTATCGCCGCGCGCTTTAGCCTGCCGCCGGAGGCGATTCTGCCGAAACTGCGGCATGCGCTGGAGAGTAAACATCCGCGCCTGCGCTATCCGGTGACGCTGGTCGCCTGGGCGATGAGTCTGCTCAAGCGACTGCTGCCGGGCTGGATGCTGGATCGCATTTTACGCAGTAACTAAACTGCAAGCCGGAATTGAACTTGAAGCCGGGGCGTTTGCCCCCATATCCTCAACACACTTTCTGCCAAGAGACGTATTCATGTCACACGCTTTGATTATCGACATCAACGAATCCAACCTGCAGCAGACGCTGGAGCAATCGATGCAGCTGCCGGTACTGTTCTACTTCTGGTCGGAGCGCAGCCAGCACTGCCAGCAGCTGACGCCGGTGCTGGAGCGTCTGGCACAGGAGTACGCCGGCCAGTTTATTCTGGCGAAGCTGGATTGCGATAAAGAGCAGCTGGTGGCATCGCAGTTTGGTCTGCGCTCTCTGCCGACCGTTTACCTGTTCCAGAACGGCCAGCCGGTCGATGGCTTCCAGGGCCCGCAGCCGGAAGAGGCGATTCGCGCGCTGCTGGAGAAAGTCCTGCCGCGTGAAGAGGAGTTAAAGGCGCAGCAGGCGATGCAGCTGATGCAGGAAGGCAAGCCGCTGGATGCGCTGCCGCTGCTGAAAGACGCCTGGCAGCTGAGCAATCAGAACAGTGAAATCGGTTTTCTGCTGGCAGAAGTCCTGATCACCCTGAACCGCAGCGAAGAAGCCGAAGCGGTGCTGGCTGTGGTGCCGTTGCAGGATCAGGATACGCGCTATCAGAGCCTGATTTCGCAAATCGACCTGCTGAAACAGGCCGCCGACACGCCGGAGATCCAGCAGCTGCAGGAGCAGATGGCAAGCGAACCGGACAACGCCGGTCTGGCTGCTAAACTTGCGTTACAGCTGCATCAGGTGGGCCGCAATGAAGAAGCGCTGGAGCTGTTGTTAGGTTTTCTGAAGCGCGATCTCAGCGCCGGTGACGGCGAAGTGCGCAAAATGTTCCAGGAGATTCTGGCGGCCCTCGGCACCGGCGATGCCCTCGCCTCGCGCTATCGTCGCCAGCTCTACTCGCTGCTGTACTGACCGGTACCGCGCGGTAAACGGGCCGAAGCGACTCGGCCCGACAATCTGACAGCCAGGAGGTTATATGTTAACAGTGATTCCCGTCATCATCGTGCTCGCGCTGGTTACCGTGTGGGCCGGTGTCAAAATTGTGCCACAGGGCTACCAGTGGACGGTGGAGCGCTTTGGCCGCTACACCAAAACGTTGCCGCCCGGTCTGAATTTAGTCGTGCCGTTCATGGACCGTATTGGTCGCCGGATCAATATGATGGAGCAGGTCCTCGATATTCCGTCGCAGGAGATCATCTCCAAAGATAACGCCAACGTCACCATTGATGCAGTGTGCTTTATTCAGGTGGTGGATTCGGCGCGCGCCGCTTATGAAGTCAGCAATCTTGAGCTGGCCATCATCAACCTCACCATGACCAATATCCGCACCGTGCTCGGCGGCATGGAGCTGGATGAGATGCTGTCGCAGCGCGATAACATTAATACCCGCCTGCTGCACATTGTTGATGAAGCGACCAATCCGTGGGGGGTAAAAATCACCCGTATTGAAATCCGCGACGTGCGCCCGCCGCAGGAACTGATAGCGGCCATGAACGCGCAGATGAAAGCCGAGCGTACCAAACGCGCCGATATCCTCGCCGCCGAAGGCGTTCGCCAGGCGGCCATCCTGCGCGCCGAGGGCGATAAGCAGTCGCAAATCCTTAAAGCGGAAGGCGAACGTACCTCCGCTTTTTTGCAGGCGGAAGCGCGCGAGCGTCAGGCCGAAGCCGAGGCCAACGCCACGCGGATGGTGTCAGAAGCCATCTCTGCCGGGGATATCCAGGCGATTAATTACTTTGTGGCGCAGAAATACACCGATGCCCTGCAAAAAATTGGCGAAGCGAATAACAGCAAAGTGGTGATGATGCCGCTCGACGCCAGTAGCCTGCTCGGCTCGGTGGCCGGTATCAGCGAGCTGCTGAAAGAGAGCCGTCAGGAGCGCAAACCGTGATGCTGATGGAGCTGATTGCGCATCCGCACTGGTTCTGGCTCACGCTGGGCGGTTTACTGCTGGCTGCGGAGATGCTCGGCACCAGCGGTTACCTGCTGTGGAGCGGCGTGGCGGCGGTGCTGGTCGGGATCATTGAGTGGCTATTTCCGTTCTCGTGGACCAGCCAGGGCATGTTGTTCGCCGCCCTGACGCTGCTGTGCGTGTTTTTCTGGTATCGCTGGATGCGCTTTCGCGAAAGTGCGCAGCAGCCCAATACACTCAATCAGCGCGGCAGCCAGCTGATTGGCCAGCACCTGACGTTAGACAGTGCGTTAAAAGACGGCGTCGGTCATGTGCGCATTGGTGACAGCAGCTGGCGCGTGCAGGCGCAGGAAGATTTGCCGGCGGGCACGCCGGTGATCGTGACCGGCGTGTCAGGCATCACGCTGCTGATTCAGCCGCGTTTGCCGCCCTCCTGATGACCGCAGCCCGCCAGGTGATTGATGATGGGACATTCGGCACCGTCATCGCCCGGGCAGGCTGCAGCCAGTTCCAGCAGTCGCGCGCGCATCGCGTGCAGCTCTTCAATGTGCGCCGCGATCTCATCCGCCTTTTGCAGGGTGCGCGCTTTAACATCGGCACTGTGGCGCGCCGGGTTATTAAACAGCGCGACCAGTTCGCGACACTCCTCGAGCGTGAAGCCCACCTGCCGCGCCTGGCGCAGAAAATTGAGCTCATCCAGGTGGTGCGCGCCATAACTGCGATAGCCGTTGTCACTGCGTAACGGCGGCGTAACCACCCCTTTCTGTTCGTAAAAACGAATCGCTTTGCTGGTCAGCCCGGTTTTTTTTGCTACATCGCTGATGTTCATCTCTGCCCCTTGACCTTCCCCTGAATGGAAGGTTTAGGCTTTATAACTAATGCAAACCTTGCAGCGAGTCAAACCTGATAAACGAGGAGTTGATGATGTCACACACACAATTACTGGCTCTGGACGGCTTGTCCTGTGGCCACTGTGTTAAACGCGTTAAAGAGGCGCTGGAGCAGCGCAGCGATGTGGAACAGGCCGAGGTAACGCAGCAGGAAGCGCGCGTCACCGGCGCAGCCAGCGCCAGCGATCTGATTGCCACCGTTGAGCAGGCTGGTTATCACGCCACGCTGAAAAATGAGGCGTCCAGCCCAAAGCCTGATCCGTTGCCAGCTCAGGAGCCGCAGCCGGAGGCGCTGACAACGGAGTCGCAGCCGGCAGAAGAGAATCTTGCGGTGCACCATCTGCTGATAGGCGGGATGAGCTGCGCCAGCTGTGTCAGCCGCGTCGAGCAGGCGTTACAGAAAGTGCCCGGCGTGAGCCAGGCGCGCGTCAATCTGGGTGAGCGCAGCGCGCTGGTGCTGGGCGATGCCGTACCCTCAGCGCTGGTCAGCGCCGTAGACGAGGTGGGTTATTCTGCGGAAGTGATCGAAGATGAACAAACCCGGCGCGAGCGCCAGCAGGTCAGCGCACGGCAGGCGATGCGCCGCTTTAGCTGGCAGGCGGCGCTGGCGCTGATCGTCGGCGTGCCGATGATGCTCTGGGGCATGGTCGGTGATCACATGATGCTGAACGACAGCAATCAGACGCTCTGGCGCGTGCTCGGTGCCGTCACGCTGGCGGTGATGGCGCTTGCCGGCGGCCACTTCTATCGCAGCGCGTGGCGCAGCCTGCGTCATGCTACCGCCACCATGGACACGCTGGTCGCGCTCGGTACCGGTGCGGCCTGGATCTACTCGATGAGCGTTGCGCTGTGGCCGGCATTTTTCCCGCCGCAGGCGCGCCACCTTTATTTTGAAGCCAGCGTGATGATCATCGGCCTGATTAACCTCGGCCATGCGCTGGAACAGCGAGCGCGCCAGCGCGCCTCACAGGCGCTGGAGCGGCTGCTGGATTTAACCCCGGCGCAGGCCTGCGTGATCACCGCCGAAGGGGAAAAGCCGCTGCCGCTGAGCGAAATCACACCGGGCATGACGCTGAAGCTGGTCACCGGCGATCGCGTACCGGTGGACGGCGAAGTCAGCCGCGGCGAAGCATGGCTTGACGAAGCAATGCTCACCGGCGAAGCGCTGCCTCAGTCGCGCCGTCCTGGCGATAAGATTTATGCCGGGACGCTGGTGCAGGACGGATCGCTACAGTTCACCGCCCGCGCCACCGGCAGCCATACCACGCTGGCCCGTATCATCAATCTGGTGCGTCAGGCGCAGAGCAGCAAGCCGGAAATGGGCCGGCTGGCCGATCGTATCTCGGCGGTATTTGTGCCGGTGGTGGTGGCGATTGCCCTGCTCAGCGGAGCGGTCTGGTATGTTGTCGGACCGCAGCCGCAGCTGGCCTATACGCTGGTGATTGTCACCACGGTGCTGATTATCGCCTGTCCGTGTGCGCTGGGCTTAGCCACGCCGATGTCGGTGATCGCGGGCGTCGGCCGCGCCGCCGAGCTGGGCGTGCTGGTGCGCGATGCCGATGCGCTGCAGCGGGCCAGCGAAGTCGACACCATTGTGTTTGATAAAACCGGCACCCTGACCCGGGGCACGCCACAGGTCAGCGAGGTGCTGCTGTACAGCGACTGGGATCGTCAGCAGGTATTGCAGGCCGCCGCCCAGCTGGAGCTGGGATCGGGGCATCCGCTGGCGAAGGCCATCGTCGCCGCCGCACCGGCCGTCAGCGACGCCCGCGTTGCGCAATTTCGTACAATACGCGGCAAAGGCGTGAGTGCTACTGTCGCTGACAGAACGCTGCTGCTGGGCAATGCGGCGCTGCTGGAAGAGCAGCACATCGACCTGCGCGCCGCACAGCAGGATATTGCGCGACTCGCCGCGCAGGGCGCCACGCCGGTGCTGCTGGCGGATCAGCAGCAGCTGCTGGGCCTGATCGCCCTGCGCGACCAGCTGCGTCCGGAGAGCCGTGCGGCGCTACAGCGGCTGCATCAGCTGGGCTACCGTCTGATCATGCTGACCGGTGACCATCAGACCACTGCCGAAGCCATCGCTGCCGAAGCGGGCATTGATGAGGTGATCGCTGGCGTGCTGCCGGACGGTAAAGCGCAGGCGATAGCGCAGCTGCAACAGCAGGGGCGCAGCGTGGTGATGGTGGGCGACGGCATCAACGACGCCCCGGCGCTGGCGCAGGCGGATGTGGGGATCGCCATGGGCGGCGGCAGCGATGTGGCGGTTGAAACCGCGGCGATGGCGCTGATGCGCAACGATCTGCACTGCGTGGCCGACGCGCTGGCGATGGCCAACGCCACGCTGCGCAATATGCGGCAGAATCTGCTGGGTGCCTTTGTCTATAACAGCCTGGGCATTCCGATTGCTGCCGGCGTACTCTATCCGTTTACCGGCGTGCTGCTCAGCCCCATCGTCGCCGGTGCCGCCATGGCGCTGTCGTCGATCACCGTGGTGAGCAATGCTAACCGTTTGCTGCGCTTTAAACCGGCGCAGCGGCAATAGCAACCTCTGCCCTGTCTTTCGCTGAGCGAAATCGCTAGCATGGATTTTTGACTTAAAAAGGACAAGGCATGAGACGCAGTGTGTGGCATCGCCTGCAACAGCTGGCCAGCAGCCTGTTCCCCGCCAGCTACAGCTGGCCCGCCATGGATATCAGACTCGGAGACCGCCGTCTGCATCTGGCTGGCAGTATTCATATGGGCACGCGCGATATGCAACCGCTGCCGGCCGGCTTGCTGCGCCAGCTGCAGAAAGCCGATGCGCTGGTGGTGGAAGCGGATATTACCCGCGGCAGTTCACCGTTTAGTGAGGGTGAAGCGTATCCGCCGCTGGCAACGCGGCTGACGCCAGAGACGCTGCAACAGCTGACGGCGCTGTGCGATGAGCTGTCACTGAACATCGCGCTGTTTGATAGCCTGCCGTTCTGGCAAATTGCGCTGATGCTGCAGGCGCAGCAGGCGCAGCGGCTGGGGCTACGACCGCAGTACGGTATTGACTATCAGCTGCTGCAGGCAGCGCAGGCGGCAGGCAAACGCATTATTGAGCTGGAAGGGCCGGAAACGCAGATCGCGTTGCTGAAATCACTACCGCAGGATGGCCTGGCGCTGCTGCTGGATACGCTGGAACACTGGCACACCAACGCGCGACTGCTGCAAACCATGATCAGCTGGTGGCTGGATGCGCCGCCCGCCAGCCAGCCGGTGGCGCTGCCGACTACGTTCAGCAGTGAACTGAACGATACCCTGATGCGCAACCGTAATCAGCACTGGCGCGAGCTGCTGCTGGCGCTGCCGCGCGGGCGCTATGTGGTGGCGGTCGGTGCATTGCATCTCTACGGCGAAGACAATTTGCCGCAGCTGCTGAAGGCATAAAAAAAGAAGGCCAATATTGCTATCGGCCCGTCAAAGAGGAATTTGTTTATGATTTTGGTTATCGCCAGGGTGACTGGCGCCGGCCAATTTTCGCGCAAAGTTCAGATTTTCGCCAGTACTTTCACGCAAACCGAGATAAGAATTTTCGTAGCAAGGATTGAATATGACACCCGCCGTAAAACTGCTGGAAAAACAACAGGTCGCTTTTACCCTGCATCCCTACGAGCATGACAGCCATGAAACCCACTTCGGTGACGAGGCGGTGCGCAAGCTCAACCTGGATGCCCGCCAGGTGTTTAAAACCCTGCTGGTGGCGCTTAACGGCGATGGCAAAGCGCTGGCAGTGGCGGTGACGCCGGTCTCCTCACAGCTGGATTTGAAAAAAGTCGCCAAAGCGCTGGGGGCGAAGAAAGCGGACATGGCCGATCCGCAACTGGCGCAGCGCGTCACCGGCTATCTGGTGGGTGGCATCAGTCCGCTGGGGCAGAAAAAGCGGCTGCCGACGGTGATCGATCAGCAGGCCAGCGAATTCCCGACCATCTTTATTTCCGGCGGCAAGCGCGGGCTGGATATCGAACTGGCCGCGCAGGATCTGGCACGGTTGCTGGATGCCACGCTGGCTGACGTGGCGCGCCGCGATTAATCAGGCTGCTGCGCGCACAGCTGGTCGATCATCCAGCGCCCGGCCGGGCCCGGCGGATTGCGCCGCGACCAGATGACATCCACCGCAATATGCTGCGGCCAGCCCGGCACCGGCAGCTCGCGCAAGACCTGATGACCAAACTGCTGCACCAGCCAGCGCGGCAGTACGCTCCAGCCAAACCCCTGCTCCGCCATCTCCAGCAACAACAGATAAGTTGGTGCCGACCAGGTGCGGCCGGCCGGCAGCGGCTGGCGGGTTTCCACCCAGGTATTGAGCCGCAGCTGACGCAATTCGCCCAGCTGCGCCTCGCTCACCTGCGAACGGGCTGCCAGCGGGTGATCCTGATGCAGGAAAATCGCCATTTGCGCTTCAACCTGCAGTCGCGCCACCGCCAGATCCGGCGGCAAACGCGGCTGGGCGCGCACCACGCCAAGGTGTACGCGCCCGGCCTGCAGTAAATCCAGCACATCCTCATCTTCTGCAATCATGCATTCGAACTCGATATCCGGATAGCGTGCCTCAAAGCGCGTCAGCAGATTTTCATGGTGATCGGCCTGCCAGAAGTCGGAAATGGCCAGGCTGAGGCGCGGCTCAACGCCCTGCGACAGCCGCACCGCCAGTTCATCCAGCCGCTGGCTGGCAGCAAGAATTTGCTGCACCTGCGCCAGTGCGCGCTGGCCCTGAGCGGTCAGCACCGGCTGACGACCGCTGCGATCAAACAGCGCAAAACCTAAGTCATCTTCGAGATTGGCCACCGCGCTACTGATGGTGGACTGACTTTTTGCCAGCGCACGCGCCGCTGCAGAAAACGAGCCGCTGGCGACGGTCTGGACAAATGCCTCAAGGGATTCTGGTGAGTACTTCATGCTGAACCATCGCTTTTATCGATAGGTAATCATTTTATCTTAGCATTGTGCAGTGAGAAAATGCGTGGCGTTACTCAAAAGGAGGTTTATATGCGTACCCGTTCGCTGAAAGAACGTTTTTGTCATGCCGCAGGCTTTGAAGGGTTAGCGATCGTCACGGTTGCGCCGCTGGCCGCCTGGGTCATGGATAAACCGCTGTTTCAGATGGGCGCGCTGGCGATTATGCTGTCGACCGTCGCCATGCTGTGGAACATCATTTATAACAGCGGTTTTGACCGCCTCTGTCCGCCGCAGCGCCAGCGCGGTCTCGGCCTGCGCGCGCTGCATGCGCTCGGCTTTGAGGGCGGCTTTATCCTCATCGGCCTGCCGATTGCCGCGTGGATGTTGCACATTTCGCTGCTGGAGGCTTTCCTGCTGGAAGTGGCGTTCTTTCTGTTCTTTCTGCCCTACACCATGGCTTACAACTGGGCATGGGATAAGCTGCGCCAGCGCTGGGTGAGCCAGAAATCCTGCCGCGCCTGAAAAACCACGGGCGGCTGAAGGGCCGCCCGTTTTGTCACTCATGCGCCGCGCGCGGCCAGATCCACGCCAGGATCATCTGCGGATAGCTGCGCTTCTTTTGCTTCTCCAGCGCTTTGTCGCGCTCCTCAACCTGCTGTGGTGTCAGGTGCACAATCTGCGGTGGTGCATAATCGGCGACGCGCAGCGGTGAGTGCTGACTGACATAGCTGCGCAGCACCTCCGCATCACGCAGGCCGCTGTTGCGGAAACCGGCATGGCCATCAATCACCGGGTAGCCGTCGCCGCCGCTGGCGTTAAAGCTGTTGGTGGCCATGCGATAGGTTTTATCCAGCTCCAGCGGCTCGCCATTGATTTTCACTGCGCTGACGCTTTTGCCATCGGCCACCAGGCTGATGTTGCTGAACTGCGCGAAACCGCCGGAATCGGCTTTGATATTCGCCACCGTCGCCAGGTAGTTCAGCAGCTCTTTGCCCGTCAGCGTCACGGACACCACCTGATTGCCAAATGGCTGAATCTGCAAAAGATCGCGCCAGCTGATCTCGCCCTGCGCCAGCGAGGTGCGAATACCGCCGCCGCTGATAACGGCAAAGTCGGCCTGAGTAGCCGCCATCTGCGCACGCAGGATCAGCTGAGCCAGCGGCATTTGTTCAAAGCGCACCTTGCTGCGGTCGCCTTCAAACACGCTGTCGCTGCGACCCACGTTGACCGCCAGCTGTTTGCCGGCGCGCAGCTGATACGGCGTCAGCAGCTTCATCATTGCGCCGTTCTGCGCTATCGCTTCCTGATACGGCAGCCACGTTTCGCTGCCATCAAGGTTCTTCACCTTGTGCTTAAGGTTGACCGGAATCAGCTGATAGTTATCCAGCGTCAGCTCACCATTGCGGAAGGTGAAATCGCCGCGACCGACAAATTTCCCCCACTCTTTCGCCTGCACGATCCACACGCCGTTCTGGCGATCCGGCTGGCACGGCTGTCCGGGCTGATAATCCGCCACGCTGACATTCTCTTTTGCCATGCACACTGCATCGTGCGAATGGCCGCCGACAATCACATTAACCGTGCCCGGCGGCAGGCGGCGCGCCAGTTCCACATCGCCCGGTGCGTTGCTGCTATGCTGCCCGTCGTCGTAGTGGCCCATGTGCGTCAGCGCGATAATCACATCCGGCTTGTCGCTGGCGCGTAGTTCCGCCACCGCTTTTTCCGTCTCTTTCACCGGATCGCGAATCTCTATCTGCGCCACGTTTTGCGGATTGGCGATGCGCAGCGTATCAGTGGTGGTCAGGCCGATCACCGCAATTTTCAGCCCCATACGATTGAATATCGCCCATGGCTTAAACAGGCGCTTATCGCTGCCTTTGGCATAAATGTTGGCGGCAAGAAAAGGAAACTTCGCCCATTTCTGCTGCTTCTGCAGCACGCTGAGCGGTTTGTCGAATTCGTGGTTACCGAGTGCCATCGCGTCATAGCCGATAAGGTTCATGCCGCGAATGTCCGGCTCGGCGTTCAGCACATCCGATTCCGGCACGCCGGTGTTGACGTCGCCCGCCGACAGAATCAGCGCGCCGCCGCCCTTCGCCTGCACATCGTACCGCTGCTGATCCATCAGCGTTTTTTGCGCGGCCAGACCATATTCACCCTGCGCGTTGGCCCAGAAGTGGCCGTGATGATCGTTGGTGTGCAAAATGCTGAAGCGATAGCTGCGGTCCGGCTGCCACGCCTGCGCCAGCAGCGGCAACAGCAGCATAATCAGCGCCAGCCAGCGCCCTCTGTGCGGTGATAACAACAAAGCCGATCTCCTTATTCTGCGTTTTTTACCGGGCGGTGCGCCTGATGTGCTTTTTCGCCCTTCTGTGTCGCACAGTTCGCCCTTTAACTCAAGGCCAAAGGCGAATACAGTCATGCATGACGTAACAATCTGATAACGAAATTCCCACCCCTTCAGGATCTTTATGGCAAGTGAACAGACGTTAACCCCGACGCGGCGCACCGGGCGTACCGCTTTTGGCATTCTTGGTGCCATCAGTCTCGCGCATCTGCTGAACGATATGCTGCAATCGCTGTTACTGGCGATCTATCCGCTGCTGCAGAAAGATTTCAGCCTCAGCTTTGTACAAATTGGTTTGATTACGCTGACGTATCAGGTTACGGCCTCATTATTACAACCGCTGATTGGCTATTACACCGACAAATATCCGAAACCCTGGTCACTGCCGGTCGGGATGGGATTTACCCTGTTCGGTCTGGTGCTGCTGACCTTTGCCAGCACTTATCCGCAGGTGCTGCTGGCCGCGGCGCTGGTTGGCTGCGGCTCATCGGTGTTCCATCCGGAATCGTCGCGCGTGGCGCGTATGGCCTCCGGCGGCCGCCACGGGCTGGCTCAGTCGCTGTTTCAGGTCGGTGGTAACTTTGGCAGCGCACTGGGGCCGCTGCTGGCCGCCATCATCGTCGCGCCCTATGGCAAAGGCCATCTCAGCTGGTTCATGCTGGCCGCGCTGCTCGGCATCATTGTGCTGCTGCAGGTGAGCCGCTGGTACAGCCACCAGCAGCGCGCCACGCAGGCCAGCGCTGCCAGCAGGCCGCGCAACCCCCTGCCGCGCAATAAAGTGGCGCTGGCCATCGGCATTCTGCTGCTGCTGATTTTCTCTAAGTACTTTTACCTCACCAGCCTGAGCAGTTATTACACCTTCTATCTGATGCACAAATTCGGGCTGTCCGTGCAGGCCTCGCAGTTCCATCTGTTTGCCTTTCTCGGCGCGGTCGCCGCCGGCACCATTATCGGTGGGCCGATAGGCGATAAAATCGGGCGGAAATATGTCATCTGGGGATCGATTCTCGGCGTGGCGCCGTTTACCCTGCTGTTACCGCACGCCAGCCTGATGTGGACCAGCGTGCTGAGCGTAATTATTGGCCTGATCCTGGCCTCGGCGTTTTCCGCCATTCTGGTCTATGCCCAGGAGCTGCTGCCCGGGCGTATCGGCATGGTTTCCGGGCTGTTTTTCGGTTTTGCTTTTGGCATGGGTGGCCTCGGCGCGGCGGTCCTGGGCGTGGTCGCCGATCACACCAGTATCGAATGGGTGTATCAAATCTGCGCCTGGCTGCCACTTATTGGCCTGTTGACCGCTTTCTTACCTGATCAGCAGCAGCGCTGAGCCCTTTCGGGGGGCAACTATTTTTCTCTGCCCCCCTCCATTCTGCATAAATCCTGCCGATATGCTGAGATAACTGAGGAAAATAGCGCTTCGGCTGCGTTTTTGTCTCATTTTTTCAATTTTTTCGTCTTTCACCGCTCAAATGTTTAAACGCGGCGAACGATTGTGCATTACACTAGGTTGTTACAAGCGGATACATTTGCACACAAGGAGACAGGCATGCATCACACTACCCCGTTGATCACCACCATTGTCGGAGGTCTGGTCCTCGCATTTCTCCTTGGTATGCTGGCGAATCGCCTGCGCATCTCGCCGCTGGTCGGCTATCTGCTGGCCGGCGTGCTGGCGGGTCCTTTTACCCCGGGCTTCGTCGCGGATACCAATCTGGCCCCCGAACTGGCTGAACTCGGCGTCATTCTGCTGATGTTCGGCGTCGGTCTGCACTTCTCGCTTAAGGATTTGATGTCGGTAAAGTCGATCGCCATTCCCGGTGCCATCGCGCAGATCGCGGTCGCCACGCTGCTGGGAATGGGTCTGTCATGGGCGATGGGCTGGTCATGGATGACCGGCCTGGTGTTTGGCCTGTGTCTCTCTACCGCCAGTACCGTGGTGCTGCTGCGCGCGCTGGAAGAGCGTCAACTGATTGATAGCCAGCGCGGGCAAATCGCCATCGGCTGGCTGATCGTCGAAGACCTGGTAATGGTGCTGACGCTGGTGCTGCTGCCGGCCATTGCCGGCATGCTGGAGCAGGGAAATGCCAGCCCGACGCTGCTGGCGTGGGACCTGTTACTGACCATCGGCAAAGTCGCTGCCTTTATGGTGCTGATGATGGTGGTCGGCCGCCGCGTGGTGCCGTGGATTCTGGCCAAAAGCGCCGCCACCGGTTCACGCGAGCTGTTTACGCTGTCGGTACTGGCGCTGGCGCTGGGTATCGCGTTTGGCGCGGTGGAATTCTTTGATGTTTCCTTTGCCCTCGGCGCCTTTTTTGCCGGCATGGTGCTGAATGAATCAGAGCTCAGCCACCGGGCGGCACACGACACGCTGCCGCTGCGCGATGCGTTTGCCGTGCTGTTTTTTGTCTCGGTCGGCATGCTGTTCGACCCGATGATCCTGCTGGAGCAGCCGCTGGCGGTGCTGGGTGCGCTGGCCATTATCGTGCTGGGCAAATCGATTGCCGCCTGGCTGCTGGTCACGCTACTCGGCCACTCGCGGCGCACCGCGCTGACCATCTCCGTCAGCCTGGCGCAGATTGGCGAATTCGCTTTTATCCTCGCCGGACTGGGGATTTCGCTCGGTATGCTGAGCGATGAAGGTCGCAACCTGGTGCTGGCGGCGGCGATTCTCTCCATCATGCTTAACCCGATTCTGTTTACCGTGCTGGAGCGTTATCTCGACAAAACCGAGACCATGGAAGAGCAGACGCTGGAAGAGGCAATTGAAGAAGAGAAGCAGATTCCGGTGGATATCTGCAATCATGCGGTGATTGTGGGTTACGGCCGCGTCGGCAGCCTGCTGGGACAGCAGCTGATGGAAGCTGATGTGCCGCTGGTGGTGGTGGAGAATTCGCGCCCGCGCGTCGAAGCGCTGCGCGAACAGGGCATCAAAGCCGTGCTGGGCAACGCGGCGCGAGTCGATACCATGGATTTAGCGCGTCTTGACTGCGCGCGCTGGCTGCTGCTGACCATCCCCAACGGCTATGAAGCCGGGGAGATTGTTACCGCCGCGCGCGAAAAGCGGGCAGATATTGAGATTATCGCCCGGGCGCATTATGACGATGAAGTGGCCTATATCATGGAGCGTGGCGCCAATCGCGTGGTGATGGGCGAGCGGGAGATTGCCAACAGTATGTTGCATGTATTGCAGGAAGAGATCGCGCAAAACCCGATTGTGCGCGAGTGCCCGATTTAAAGACGTTATTAATTTACCAGGTCGCCATGAATGGCGCCCCTACCATAGGGTGCGCCGCCATGGAGACCCATGTAGGGTGCGCATTCATGCGCACCGTTTCACACAGCGCAGATATCCATCACGCAACCCGATTGTGCGCGAGTGCCCGATTTAAGACGTTATTAATTTGCCAGGCCGCCATGAATGGCGCCCCTACCATAGGGTGCGCCGCCATGAAGCCCCGTGTAGGGTGCGCATTCATGCGCACCGTTTCGCAAAGCGCAGATATCCATCACGCATTCATGCGCACCGTTTCGCAAAGCGCAAATATCCATGACGGATCGCTGGTCAACCCGCCGTTATTACCTGTCCCAGTAAGACTCTTCTAAACTGTCTTCCCGCTCCGGCAGCCCGCGCGTCAGACGCGGTGAGTGCTGGTTCAGCACCTGATAACTAACGCGGTTGGCATATTTGCACACCTGCGCCAGCGACGAGTAGGTCAGGTATTCGCGGGCGTGTTTGCTGGAGTTTGGCACTTTCTGACGGTGGAAATTGTTGGCGGTAATATCGTGCAGCAGCGCCGCCAGCGCGCCATCACCAGCACCGTTGGTGTTCATGATCTTCTCCGGACCGCCCATGTAAGGCGCAATGTGAGAGAAGATCCGCAGCGGCTGCTGGCAATCCTGATGACGCATGGCGCGGCTGAACTCAAACTGGTTGAACTCGGCAATCGCCCCCGGCAACAGCGGATGATTGGTTTTGCGCTTAAACGCCTCTTCGGTGAACCCGGCCATATACAGCCCGGTCGGTCCGGCGGTGCACAGCACCAGATCGACCCAGTCCAGCGCCATGTTGGAGGCCAGCAGCGGATCCGCTTCGCCGGTCAGCGCGAACGCCTCCTCTTCATTCATCGCCACAATCGAGACGTGTTCGCGCAGGAAATCACGCCAGAACTGCGGGTTATCCTGAATCACATATTTGGTACCGAGCGTCAGCACCACCGGTACATTGTGCTTTTTGGCGAACTCAATGGCCCGCAGCGTCGCTTCCGGCATCGGTTCACCCGGCTGACAGCGCACCAGGTAGGATGTCAGCACCAGCGCCGACGCACCGGCAATCACCTCTTCCGGAATACTGGCAGCCTGCAGCTGGTTCATCAGGCCTGGGCTGATGGCAAAGGTGCGCTCGCCCTGCTCGCCGATCAGGGTAAAGCAGCGGCCAATGGCGCCATCGACGCCCTGCAGGAAGTTAAGGTCCATGCGGCTGGAGGTATTGCACAGGTAGCGATAGGCGTAACCGCCAATCTGAATGTTGTTACACATCACGCCGAGCAGCACCGAACGGTCATCAGCGAGCACCGAGTAGTTGTGCAGCGTATTACCGATGGTACCGCCGGCAAACTGGTGGCTGATCAGCTGCTCGCGCATCAGCTCGTTGTACAACGCTTCGGCGGTCGCATCGTCGATGACCAGCGAATGACCGGCGCTCAGGCCATAGCGCTGCAGGAAGTCGTCATCGACTTTGGCTTCGATATCCACCAGCGTCTGGTCGATACCCACCACCCAGCTGCCCTCTTCCTGCTCCTGCTGGGAAGCCTGCAGCAGCGGATCGCGCGCGTTGACGGGGAAATAGTGTTTGGATTTGCGTTTGCCGGGAAATTTCATGAAAGCTGCCGTCAGGGAAAATCAGGCAGAGAATGATATCACATTCTCTGCCGCACCCTTAGCGGCGCGCTTGTACCAGCTGCACCATCATCTCGATGTGCTCATCATCCGCATTAAGCGCCGGAATGTATTCAAATTTCTCGCCGCCAGCGTGCAGGAAGATTTCGCAGTTTTCGCCGCTGATCTCCTCCAGCGTCTCGAGGCAGTCCGCCGCAAAGCCCGGACTCATCACCTGCACATGTTTGATCCCTTTGGCCGGCAGGCTTTTCATGGTCTCATCCGTGTACGGCATCAGCCATGGCTCGCGGCCAAAGCGCGACTGGAAGGTCATCATGATTTTATGCGGCGCAATGCCGAGCGCGGCGGCCAGGGCGTCGGTGGTGTCTTTGCAGCGCAGCGGGTAGTCGTCGCCTTCATTGGCGAAGCGCTGCGGAATGCCGTGGTAAGAGAGCACCAGCAGATCCGGCTCGCCGTGTTGGGCAAACGAGCGCTCCACCGAGGCCTTCAGCGCGGCGATATAGGCCGGATGTTCGGCGTAATCGCGGATAAACGCCACTTCCGGCAGGGAACGCAGCGGTTTAAAGCTGGCCGCCAGGCCATCCCACACTGCCGCCACCGTGGAGCAGGAGAACTGCGGATAGAGCGGCAGCACGATGAATTTGGTCACGCCCTGCGCCAGCAGACGCTCCACCGCACCGTTGAGGCTCGGCTGGCCGTAACTCATGCCCAGCTCTACCGGCATATCCAGCCGCTGCGCCAGCGCGGCACGCTGCCGCTTGCTGAACACCATCAGCGGGGAACCTTCATCCATCCACACCGATGCGTACAGCTTCGAGACGCGCGGCGAGCGGAACGGCAGAATGATGAAATTGAGAATCGGCCACCACAGCCAGCGCGGCGTATCCACCACGCGCGGATCGCCGAGGAACTGTTTCAGATAGCGTTTCACCGCCGCGGTGGTCGGTGCGTCTGGTGTACCTAAGTTAACCAGTAAAACCCCTGGCTTATCTTGCCTCATTGTATTTCCTTGATGTCGCAGACAATGGTTCTGAATCGGGGGAAATTGTAGCGGAAAAAGCGGAGGGGGAAAGCAATTGCTGCAAAAGGGCCGGACAACCGGCCCTGGTCACCACTTAGCCGAGGATATCGGCCAGCTGTGCACTCACTTCGGTCACCTGGCGGGTGCCGTCGATTTTGTGGTATTCGGTGTTACCGGCTTCGGCTTCTTTGCTGTAGTAAGCAATCAGCGGCGCGGTCAGCTGATGGTATTCCACCAGACGCTTACGCACGGTCTCTTCCTGGTCATCTTTACGCGTGGTCAGCTCTTCGCCGGTCACGTCATCTTTACCTTCCACTTTCGGCGGATTGTATTTGATGTGGTAAACGCGGCCTGACGGCGCATGCACGCGGCGGCCGACAATGCGATCGACAATCAGTTCGTCCGGTACGGCGAACTCGAGCACGTAATCCACCTTGATGCCCGCCTCTTTCATGGCGTCAGCCTGCGGAATGGTGCGTGGGAAACCATCGAGCAGGAAGCCGTTTTTGCAGTCTTCCTGCGCGATACGCTCTTTAACCAGCGCAATCACCAGTTCGTCCGTTACCAGTTTACCGGCATCCATGATGGCTTTCGCCTGCTGGCCCAATTCGGTGCCGGCTTTGACAGCCGCACGCAACATGTCGCCCGTGGAGATCTGCGGAATACCGTATTTCTCCATGATGAATTGAGCCTGAGTGCCCTTACCTGCGCCCGGTGCCCCGAGCAGAATAATACGCATTGCGTAATTCCCCTTGCGAATCGCATTGATCAATCTGAGAAGGCCAAGAACATACCATTATGACCCGCACACCACAAGGCAACGGGCCCTCGGGCGCTGAAAGGCCTACTTTGACCTGCTTTAGCGCGGTGCGCCAGTAGCACGCACGTTTTTAAGAATTTCGGCTGTCTCTGAGCACCTCGCGCAGCCTTTTTTTTAGCGCAGCGGTGACATTCTGCGGCTTATTGCCGTTGCCGCGTACGCTGACCGGCAAAAACAGGCGATGCGGCGCGGGCAGCAGCTGCATATCCGCGGGCAACGCGGGCAGCGCACTGCCGGGCGGCAAGGGCAGCAGCGCAAACGGCAGGCCGGGCTGGTGAATCGACTGCAACGTGAACGGCGTATCCAGCGTCAGGCTGTCGACACTGGCAACGTTGAAGGGCTGCCAGTCGTCCTGCGCCATGCTCTCCAGCGCGCGTTCCGGCGCGTCACCCAGCGCCAGCCCCTGTTCGAACAGCCGCAGTTCGCTGCGGACCAGCGTACTAAAATCATGAGTACGCAGCGCAATCAGCACCAGATCGTCGCTCAGCATCGCATGCTGATTCAGTTGGGTGACAAACAGTCGCGCCTCGCTGATGAGTCGTTTATGCAACACGCTGGCGAAGGAGCCGGACGCGTGCGTCACGCCCTGGCTCTGGCAGGCACTGAGATTGCGCACCCGGCCCTGCTGCATATCGACGTGATCGACCAGCGCGATATTGCCCGCCATCATCGGCAGGGCCGGCAGCACGCTAAGTTCACTGACCGGATATTGCGCGGCGTAGCGCGTCTGATTGCGCGCCTGCTCCTGGCGCAGAAACAGTTGCGAGAGCAGCACGCGCGCGATGTGCAGTGAAGGGGCAAAAAACAGATCGTAATTTTCCAGCCGATAGTGACGGGACAGCAAGCCGCGCAGCCGATCGCGCGCCGCCGCCCTGGCAGTAGCCTGTTGTGAAGTCATCACGTGACATTTCTCTTGGTTATTCTGCTGTGTGAAACTGGCGCTGGCAGCGGACATCGCCGCTGCTGTACACAGCGAAGCCGGTCCGTCAACCCGCCAGATTAAGCAGGAAAGGTTAGGTTAATGCGGCTGGACATTAAAATGATATAAACTGACAATCCCTGTTAGGTTTTTACACAGGGGATGAGTATGACCGCGCTTCCGTCGTTACGTGCACTGCACTATTTTCATCAGGCGGCGCTGCATTGCAGCTTTAGCGTCGCGGCCGAATGTCTCCATGTCACCCACAGCGCCATCAGCCATCAGATTCGCCAGCTGGAGAGCTGGATGGGCAAGCCTCTGTTCATCCGCACTAACGGGCGCGTGCGCTTAACCTCTCACGGCGAACGTCTGCTGGTGAGCTGCCAGAAAGCCTTTAGCGAACTCTCTACCACCTGCGTAAGTATTCGCACCGGGATGCGCAACCATCTGAGCGTCGCCTGTACCCCAAGTTTTTTATCCCAGTGGCTGATTCCGCGCATCAGCAGCTTTTACCAGCGCTATCCCGATATTGAAGTGCAATTTCAGCCGCAGGGCGATATTGCTCAGCTGCGCAGCGAACACACCGATGTGCTGATCCTCAGTTATGAACAGGCGCCGGACGACGACATAGATGCCTCGCTCATCAGCGATGATTACGTTGGCCCGCTGTGCGCCCCACAGTACGCGGCGCGTTTTCACAGCGAGCAGGATCTGGCGTCGCTGCCGCTTTTGCACGCCGATACCCGCCTGCAGGCCTGGGCCGAATGGGCGAAAATCAGCGGCGTGCGCGGTAATTTTTGGCTGGGCAAACATTTCGATAATCTGACGCTGGCGATTCAGGCCGCGAGAAACGGACTGGGCGTGATTGTGGCGCCGCGCCTGCTGGTGCGTCAGGAGCTGAACGACGGCACGCTGATTGCGCCGCTGGGGTTTGTGCGCGCCGACCGTGCCACCTGGATGATGACCAAGCGGTCACGCCAGCACGATGCGGAGATTACGTTGTTCCGGGATTGGCTGCGGGATGAAGCGCTGAAGTAAGTAAAGGCAGCAGAGATAAAAAAGGTCGTCATTAATGACGACCCTACAGAGAGTGGACAGTTGTCGAATCGGTGACAGGTAACCTGTAGGGTCGGCATTCATGCCGACCGTTTCGATTACCGCACCGCGTTACGCCGTCAGCAACTGATTCATGCGGCGGATAAACTGGTTAGGATCGTCCAGCGTGCCGCGCTCAGCCAGCAGCGCCTGATCCAGCAACAGTTCAACCCACTCCGCAAAGCGCGCTTCATCCTGGGTATCAGCCACGCGTTTCACCAGCGTATGCTCCGGGTTGATCTCAAAGATGTACTTCACTTCCGGCACATCCTGACCGGCTGCAGCGAACAGCTTCGCCATCTGCGTGGTCATTTCGTTGGCGTCGGTGGTGACAATCGCCGGCGTGTCGGTGAGGCGATGGGTCAGACGCACCTCTTTGACGCGCTCGCCCAGCAGGGTTTTCACGCGATCGACGAACGGCTCCAGCGCTTTTTCCGCTTCTTTCTGCTCTTCCGTCTCTTCGTCCGCCAGCTTGCTCAGCGACTCATCCGCTTTGCTCACCGACTGGAACGCTTTGCCATCGAACTCCGTCAGGTAGCTCATCATCCACTCGTCGATACGATCGGACAGCAGCAGGACCTCGATGCCTTTCTTACGGAACAGCTCCAGATGCGGGCTGCTTTTCGCGGCGGCATAGCTGTCGGCAGTGATGTAGTAAATCTTCTCCTGCCCTTCAACCATGCGGCTAACGTAATCTTCCAGCGAAACGGTTTGCGCCGCGCCTTCGCTCTGGGTGGTGGCGAAACGCAGTAGTTTAGCAATCGCCTCCTGGTTGGCATGATCTTCCGCCGGGCCCTCTTTCAGCACCAGACCGAACTCTTTCCAGAACTGCTGATATTTCTCTGCGTCGTCTTTGGCCAGTTTTTCCAGCATTTGCAAGCTGCGTTTGGTCAGCGCGGCGCGCAGGCTCTGCGTGACGCGGCTGTCCTGCAGGATCTCACGGGAAACGTTGAGCGGCAGATCGCTGGAATCAATCAGGCCACGCACAAAGCGCAGGTAGTTGGGCATGAACTGTTCCGCGTCATCCATGATGAAGACACGCTGCACGTACAGTTTGAGACCGTGCTTGCTGTCGCGGTTCCACATGTCGAACGGCGCACGCGACGGGATGTACAGCAGGCTGGTGTACTCCTGCTTACCTTCGACGCGGTTGTGACTCCAGATGGCCGGATCGCTGAAATCATGGGCGATGTGTTTGTAGAACTCGTTGTACTCTTCGTCGCTGATTTCGCCTTTGTTGCGCGTCCACAGCGCCTGGGCTTTGTTGATCTTCTCCCAGGTGACGGTATCGTTCTCTTCGTCTTTGGTCTCGATCTCCACCGGCAGCGCGATGTGATCGGAATATTTGCTGATCACGTTGCGCACGCGCCACGCGTCGAGGAAGTCATCTTCACCTTCACGGAAGTGCAGCGTAATTTCGGTACCGCGATCGGCTTTCTCAATCTCCGCCAGCGTATACTCGCCTTCGCCGGCGGATTCCCAGAATACGCCTTCGTCGGCTTTGGCGCCCGCAGCACGGGTGCGTACCGTCACTTTGTCAGCCACGATAAACGCCGAGTAGAAACCGACGCCGAACTGGCCGATCAGCTGGCTGTCTTTTGCCTGATCGGAACCCATCGATTCCAGAAACGCTTTGGTACCGGATTTCGCGATGGTGCCGAGGTTTTCAATCACCTCATCACGGCGCATACCGATGCCGTTATCGCTCAGCATCAGCGTGCGTTTTTCCTTGTCGACCGAGATACGCACGCGCAGGTCGCCATCGCCTTCGTACAGATCCGGCGTCGACAGTGCGCGGAAGCGCAGCTTGTCAGCCGCATCGGAGGCGTTGGAGATCAGTTCACGCAGGAAAATCTCTTTGTTTGAATAGAGGGAATGGATCATCAGGTGCAGAAGTTGTTTTACCTCTGACTGGAAGCCACGCGTCTCTTGTCCTTTCATGGTCATTGCTACCTCAACAGAATCGGGGTTGATCAATTGTTGAGAGTGAAATGGGGATGGTGGGAAGAATTTCAAGCCGGTATCGCAGCAGGATACCGGCAAGTGGTCAGAATTTAATCTTGTGCCGTCCGGCAAGCGAGTGCGACAGCGTTGTGCCGTCGACCATTTCCAGTTCACCACCGACCGGAACCCCGTGCGCAATGCGGCTGGCGTCGACGCCATACTGGCCGCACAGCTCGGCGATATAGTTAGCCGTGGCTTCGCCTTCCACCGTGGGATTGGTGGCGAGGATCACCTCCTGCAGCGTCTCACGTTCAAGGCGCTGCTCCAGCCGATCCAGTCCAATGTCCTGCGGGCCGATGCCGTCCAGCGGCGACAGATGGCCCATCAGCACAAAGTAGCGACCGCCAAACTGGCCGGTCTGCTCAATGGCGTGGATATCCGCCGGGCTCTCCACCACGCAAATCTGGCCGTTTTGCTGACGGCGGGGATTGGCGCAGATGGTGCAGATCTCCTGCTCGGTGAAGGTGCGGCAGTCGGAACAGTGGCCGATTTCTGCCATGGCGCGGGTCAGCGCCTGCGCCAGACGCATGCCACCGCTGCGATCGCGCTGCAACAGATGAAACGCCATGCGCTGCGCCGATTTCGGGCCAACGCCCGGTAAACAGCGCAGCGACTCCATCAAAGCTTCAAGCAGTGGACTGGTTTGCATCAGAACGGCATCTTGAAGCCAGGCGGCAGCTGCATACCGGCAGAGACGGACGCCATCTTCTCTTTCTGCGTTTCATCAATACGGCGCGCCGCATCGTTGAACGCCGCAGCGATCAGATCTTCCAGCATCTCTTTGTCATCTTCCAGCAGGCTGGGATCGACTTCCACGCGGCGGCAGTTGTGCGCACCGTTGATGGTCACTTTGACCAGGCCAGCCCCTGATTCGCCGGTGACTTCCAGTGCGGCGATCTCTTCCTGAACTTTGGCCATTTTATCCTGCATCTGCTGGGCCTGTTTCATCAGGTTGCCCAATCCGCCTTTACCAAACATAGTTTTCTCTCTCTGCTGGGGCTGCGCGCAACGCTGCGCGACAGCGTGATCATACGGGTCGGATACTCTCTTCATCCAGGTCCGCATCAAAGAAGCGACGCAGCGTCTGAATGTGGGTATCGCTTTCGATCGACTGACGCGCCTGCGCCAGTTTCTCTTCATAAATGGCCTGACGCCACTCCAGCGGCGTCAATACCGCCGGATTATCGTCTTCCACGATGGTCAGTTCAACCGTCTGGCCGGCCGCCTGGCTCAGCGCCTCCTGAATCGCCTGGCGCGCCGGGGCAGAGTTGAGATGACGCTGGCTGCTGCGCAAATGCAGCGTCACGCCCTGCTCATTCACCTCTTTCCACGCGTTCAGCGCGACCTGCTGGACCAGCTTCGGCAGCGTCAGCGTGGCGATTTCCGCCGCCCAGGCGTCGCGCTGCAGCGCCTCTTCCGCCAGTTTGAGCGCCAGCTCTGGCGTTTTCTCATGCTCCAGCGCAGAACGCAAGGCTTTTGGCGTCGCCACCGGCTCCGGCTTGATCTCCTCCTGCTGCTGGGCTTTCCAGCGATACGCTTCCGGTTTCGCCGGCGCTTTTACCGCCGGTTCAGACGCGCGCTGTTGCACGCGCTCGGTGACGCTTGCCAGACGTTCCAGCGCCGGGTTTGCCGGCCGCGCGGAACGCGCTGCCGGCTCACTCTTTTTTGCTTTGCTGGCTCCCTGACGCAGCAGCTGCGTCCGCGCCTGTAACAGCTGACTGGTGGCGTCGGGCAAGTTATCCGGGGCCGGTGCCATATCGGGATAATCATCGGCCGGCGGCGGCGACTCATCCATCGGCGGTGCCATCTGCGGCTGCGCGGCCACAGCGGGTGCGGCTTTGGTCTGAGGCGCTGGCGCGGCAACGGCCGGCGCGGCCTGCGGCGTCAGCGACGGGCGCGCCACCGGTTCAGCGATGGTGGCCTGCGGATGAAACGCCAGCGCACGCAGCAGCGTCATTTCCACGCCGAGCCGGCGATCCGGCGCCAGCGGCAAATCTTTGCGCCCCATCAGCAGCGTCTGATAATAGAGCTGAACGTCAGCAGGCGGCAGCACGCGCGCCAGTTCACGCAGGCGCTGCGCCTGGCTGGCATCATCTTCGCCAAGCGAGCTGGGCAGCAGCTGGACCATCGCGATACGGTGCAGCAGACGCAGCATCTCCACCAGCAGCGCCTCCCACTCTACGCCGCGCGATGCGGCCTGATTCAGCAGCGCCATCACCTGTTCGCCGTTGCCTTCCACCAGCGCTTCAATCAGCGCCAGCGGCTGTTCATCATCCAGCGTGCCCAGCATTTGCGCCACGCTGTCGCGCGTGACGCTGCCCTGCCCCATGGCAATCGCCTGATCGGTGAGGCTGAGCGCATCGCGCATACTGCCGTCGGCGGCGCGCGCCAGCAGATGCAGCGCGCGCGGCTCGGCGTCAATCTGCTCCTGCTGCAGCACGTGCGCCAGCTGCTGCTGAATCTGTTCGACGTCGAGGGCTTTCAGGTGGAACTGCAGGCAGCGCGACAGAATGGTTACCGGCAGCTTCTGCGGATCGGTGGTCGCCAGCAGGAATTTCACATGCGACGGCGGCTCTTCCAGCGTTTTCAGCAGCGCATTAAAGCTGTGGCGCGACAGCATGTGCACTTCATCGATCAGATAGACCTTAAAGCGCCCGCGCGCAGGTGCATACTGCACGTTATCCAGCAGGTCGCGCGTGTCTTCCACTTTGGTGCGCGAGGCGGCATCGATTTCGATCAGATCGACAAAGCGCCCCTGTTCAATCTCGCGACAGTTATCGCACTGTCCGCAGGGCGTGGCCGTAATACCGGTTTCGCAGTTGAGGCCTTTGGCCAGCAGACGCGCAATCGAGGTTTTCCCCACGCCGCGCGTGCCGGAAAACAGATAGGCATGATGGATGCGTCCCAGTGACAACCCGTTAGCCAGCGCCGTCAGCACATGTTCCTGACCGACTACGTCGGCGAAAGCCTGGGGACGCCATTTTCGCGCAAGTACCTGATAGCTCATGTGGATTCAATCACTGGAGTTGTTTAACCTGGCACAGCAGCACGCTCAGTTGCGCCGATTCTGCCGTGGGACTTAGGGGAAAAATGCGGTGACGCAAACCCTGTTTATTTTGACAGGAGTGTAACAGCCACAGCCGGATATGCCTATACCCGTGATACGTTGCGCGCTGCGCTTCAGGGCGGAATACGTCTGTCAGGGAGTGCCAAGAGAGGCGCCGCCGGGCATGAAGGCTGGCGGCGCGATGGCCTTAGTGGCCGGGGAAGTTGACCAGGCTGTAGCAGTCGATACCCAGCGCGTTCAGGCGCGCTTCGCCGCTTAAATCAAACAGGTTGATCACGAACGCGGCGTCTTTGACTTCACCGCCCGCACGACGAATCAGTTTCACCGTGGCTTCAAGGGTGCCGCCGGTAGCCAGCAGATCGTCCACCACCAGCACCACATCGCCGGGTTTGATGGCGTCTTTGTGCAGTTCCAGCGCGTCTGAACCGTACTCCAGTTCATAGCTTTCGCTGAAAGTTTCACGCGGCAGTTTGCCCGGCTTGCGCACCGGCACAAATCCCACGCCCAGACCCAGCGCAACCGGCGCCCCGAACAGGAAGCCACGCGCTTCGGTGCCCACCACTTTGGTGATGCCTTTATTACGATAACGCTCTACCAGAATGGCGATCGCTGCGGCATACGCCTGCGGATCTTCCATCAGACTGGTGACGTCACGGAACAGGATGCCCGGCTTCGGATAGTCAGGAATGCTTTTGATGCTGTTTTTGATCAGTTCAAGCTGCTGCGCAGTTGCGGTCATAAAGGTTACGCCTGGAAAAATATCTAAAACGCGCAGCTTCCACAGCGCAAATACCCGGAAACCGGGTTAAGCGAAGTCGTTTCTCAAAGGGAAGCCACGCACGAAGATGCCCAAATCTAAGCAAACAGCCGGCTAAATGCAACCCTGATGCTACGGTTCGTGCGGGTTCGCACTTTCTGCTACAACCGGGATGCGCCACAGCATGAGCAGCAGCAGCGCCAGCATCACACCGAGCAGGATGCGCAGCCACAGCAGCTTCACCAGCCAGATTGAAACCGCAAAGGTGATGACAATCAGCAACATGGCGCGGCTTTTGGCACCGGGCGGCATGGCGCGATGCTGCTGCCAGTGGCGCAGATAGCGGCCAAACGGCGAGCGCCACAGCAGCCAGTGGTGAAAGCGTGGCGACGAGCGGGCAAAACACCAGGCGGCCAGCAACACGAATGGCGTGGTCGGTAGTAAAGGTAATACAATGCCCAGCGTGCCCAGCACAATCGCCAGCCAGCCAAGGCTTAACAGTAAAATGCGCTGCATGCCAGATGCCTGAAAAATGTCACAACAGCGCTACGTTAACACAGACGGAATCGAAGTGATGCCTCAACTGCCCGCCCAACAGCGTCTGCACGCAATGATTGACACGCTGCGCCAGCAGATTGCGCAGCAGCCGGACGGTAGCTGCCGTCAGCCGCGCTTTGACGCGCAGCTGTTTCGCTGTAAAGGCACGCGGCTGGCTGACTATCTGCAAGAGCTGCAGCACAATGCGGCGCAGCTCGCGGCGTCCGACAGTGATGCGTCGCGCCGCCAGTGGCTGGCGCAGAAGGTGCTGGACCAGATTGCCGCGCTGCAGCGCGAGTGCAGTAGCCAGCAACTGCGCGTGGTGCGTGAACGGCCGCGGCGCGATCCGCTGCAGCCGAAGCGTGATGAGTACCGCGGCTACGAAACGCGATTGCTGGCCATGCTGCAGCAGCGCGAACAGCACCTGGCGCGCGCTGAAACGCTGAGCGTGCAGCAGCAGCTGATGCGCGAGGTGGAGATTCTGCAGGAGCGGCTGGCGCGCTGCCGCGCCGCGCTGCATAAACTGGAGATCGCGGCGCAGCCGTAAGCCGTTCGCTTTCCTCTATACTGGAAACAGCGCTGACGGGAGGAGAAGCATGACCCTTATCATCTGGATTATTATTGGCCTGGCTGCCGGCTGGCTGAAGCGGAGGGTGTTTCCCGGCCGTCCCGGCGGACTGGTGCCGACGCTGGTGCTGGCGGTGATCGGCGCGCTGATTGGCGGCTACATCGCCACGTATTTCACCACGGGCGACCTCGGTACGCTGCATCCGACGGGCTTTGCCGTGGCGCTGGCCGGTGCCCTGCTGATGCTGCTGGTCGCCGCTAAACTACGTATTTAGGAGACACTATGACGCTGGATACCGCGCCGGACGACATCAAGCTGGCGGTCGATTTAATTCAGCTGCTGGAGGAAAACCAGGTGCCCACGGCCACGGTGCTGGCTGCGCTGGCGATTGTCCAGCGCGATTACGAGCAGAAGCTGGCGGCCGAACACACCGCTTAGCGCGTGCCGGCGAGCGTCGGGCTCAGGCGCAGCATATCTATAAAGGCCTCGACCACCTGCGGCGCTTCACTCACCAGATCAAAACTTTGCGGATTGAACAACCAGCTCTCCATCATGCCGCTGATGTAGCCGCGCATCAGCAGCGCCGCCTGGCGGGTGTTGAGGCTGGCCGGGAGCTGCCCGGCCTCAATACAGCTGCGCAGCACCTCTTCGATGCGGTCATAACACGCCTGCAGCAGCCCCTGCTGCATCGCCATTAACGTCGACATTTCGCCAACGAACTCACATTTATGGAAGATAATCTCCATTAATGCGCGTCTTTGTGGATCCTTTGCTGTGGCTTCAAGGATATAGATCAGCATCGAACGCATTACAGAAAGTGGATCGCCAGGGTATTTTGTCTGATACTCAAGTTCCACATCGTCGAGCCCGGCGTCGCAGCGCAGCCAGATCTCCTGTAACAGATCGGCTTTATTTTTAAAATGCCAGTAGATAGCGCCGCGCGTGACGCCAGCGGCCGCGGCGATATCCGCCAGTGAAGTGGCGGCCACACCGTGTTCAGAAAAGTGAGCTAAAGCGGCATCCAGAATTTGATGTCGCGTTTCAAGTGCTTGCGCTTTGGTTTTTCGTGCCATAGAGGACTGTTTTTACAAACTGGCAAGTTTACATACATTTGTGAATGTATGTACCATAGCACGACCCGTGTTTTAACGCAGCAATGGGTTTAACGGTTTGTGATCCATTGATCATTTGATATCGGACACTAGAGGTTTATTTATGAATAAAAACAGAGGATTAGCGCCTCTGGCGGCCGCCGTGATGCTTACAGGCAGCTTTTTGTTAACAGGATGTGATGATAATAAATCCCAGCAAGCCGCCCAGCAGCAGCCCCCGGAAGTGGGTGTTGTCACGTTAAAAAACGAGCCCCTGAAAATCACCACCGAACTGCCAGGCCGTACTTCGGCGTTCCGCGTGGCTGAAGTGCGTCCGCAGGTGTCAGGTATCATTCTCAAGCGTAATTTTGTTGAAGGCAGTGATGTTAAAGCCGGCGATTCGCTGTACCAGATCGATCCCGCCACCTATCAGGCCGCGTACGACAGCGCAAAAGGCGATTTAGCCCAGGCTCAGGCCAACGCGCGCGTTGCCCAGCTGACGGTGAATCGTTACAAGCCGCTGCTGGGTACCAAATATATCAGCCAGCAGGACTACGATAACGCCGCGGCCACCGCCGCGCAGACCGCAGCAGCCGTACAGGCGGCGCAGGCCAATGTGGAAACCGCCCGCATTAACCTGGCGTACACCAAAGTGACCTCGCCAATCAGCGGCCGCATTGGTAAATCCTCGGTGACGGAAGGTGCGCTGGTGTCGAACGGCCAGACCACCGCGCTGGCGACCGTGCAGCAACTCGACCCGATGTACGTCGATGTGACCCAATCCAGCGATGATTTCCTGCGCCTGCGCGGCGAGCTGGAGTCTGGTCAGCTGAAACAGAACGACGGCAAAGCTAACGTTACCCTGCTGATGCAGAACGGTAGCGCATACAGCCAGCCGGGCACACTGGAATTCTCTGATGTTACCGTGGATGAAACCACTGGCTCGATTACCCTGCGCGCGATTTTCCCGAATCCGGATCATCGTTTGCTGCCGGGCATGTTCGTGCGTGCACGTCTGGATGAGGGCACTAACCCGACGGCGCTGCTGGTACCGCAGACCGGCGTAACCCGCACGCCAACCGGTGAAGCCACCGCGATGGTCGTGGGCGCGGATAATAAAGTCGAAGTGCGTAAGATTACCGCGAACCAGGCGTTTGGCGACAAATGGCTGGTGACCGATGGCCTGAAAGAGGGCGATCGCGTGATTACCGTCGGTATTCAGCGTGCTAAACCGGGTGCTCAGGTGACGCCGCAGGAAGTCAAAGATGATGCCAAAGCCGCACCGGAATCTCAGTCTGCTAAATCATCGTCATAAACAGGAGCCGTTGATACATGGCTAAGTTCTTTATCGATCGCCCCATTTTTGCCTGGGTGCTTGCCATCATTATTATGCTGGCGGGTGCGCTATCGATTATCAAACTGCCGATCGAGCAATATCCTAACGTTGCGCCGCCGGCAGTTGAAATCCAGGCATCTTATCCGGGTGCAGATGCGAAAACGCTACAGGATTCGGTAACGCAGGTTATCGAACAGAATATGAACGGCATCGACGGGCTGATGTATATGTCCTCGAGCAGTGACTCTTCTGGTACGCTGACGCTGACGCTGACCTTCCAGTCTGGTACTGACGCCGACATTGCTCAGGTGCAGGTGCAGAACAAACTGCAGCTGGCAATGCCACTGCTGCCGCAGGAAGTACAGCAGCAGGGGATTCAGGTGAAAAAATCCTCCAGCAGCTTCCTGATGGTGGCCGGTTTCGTCAGCGAAGATGGCAGCATGACGCAGAACGACATCTCAGACTACGTAGCGTCGAACATCAAAGATCCGATCAGCCGTACGCCTGGCGTCGGTGATACTCAGGTGTTTGGTGCGCAGTATGCGATGCGTATCTGGCTAGATCCGCACAAGCTTAACAACTACCAGCTGACGCCGGTGGATGTGATCAGCGCGCTGCAAACCCAGAACACCCAGGTGGCTGCCGGTCAGCTGGGCGGTACCCCACCGGTGCCAGGTCAGCAGCTTAACGCCTCGATCATTGCCCAGACGCGTCTGACCTCGACCGAAGAGTTCGGTAACATCATGCTGAAGGTCAATCAGGACGGCTCACAGGTGCGCCTGCGCGATGTCGCGAAGATTGAACTCGGCGGTGAAAACTACGAGATCATTGCCCGCTACAACGGCAAACCAGCGTCCGGTATCGGTGTCAAACTGGCGACCGGCGCCAACGCGCTGGATACCGCCGACGCGGTGAAAGCGGAACTGGCCAAGCTGGAACCGTTCTTCCCGGCCGGCATGAAAACCGTTTACCCGTACGACACCACACCATTCGTTAAGATCTCCATTTTTGAAGTGGTGAAAACGCTGTTCGAAGCCATCGTGCTGGTGTTCCTGGTAATGTATCTGTTCCTGCAGAACTTCCGCGCGACGCTGATTCCTACCATCGCCGTGCCGGTAGTACTGCTGGGCACCTTTGCCATCATCAGTGCCTTTGGCTACTCGATAAACACCCTGACGATGTTCGGCATGGTGCTCGCCATCGGCCTGCTGGTGGATGACGCCATCGTGGTGGTGGAAAACGTTGAGCGCGTCATGGCGGAAGAAGGATTACCGCCGAAAGAAGCCACCAAACGCTCGATGGAACAGATTCAGGGCGCGCTGGTTGGCATCGCGCTGGTGCTGTCAGCGGTATTTATCCCGATGGCGTTCTTCGGCGGCTCAACCGGGGTGATTTATCGTCAGTTCTCGATCACCATCGTTTCGGCGATGGCACTGTCGGTGCTGGTGGCGTTGATTCTGACGCCAGCGCTGTGTGCCACCATGCTGAAGCCCATCAAAAAAGGCGAACACGGCAAAACCACCGGTTTCTTCGGCTGGTTTAACCGCCTGTTTGATAAGAGCACCAACCATTACGTCGACAGCGTCGGCCACATTGTGCGCAGCACCGGTCGCTATCTGCTGATTTATCTGCTGATTGTGGTCGGCATGGCTTACCTGTTCCTGAAACTGCCTACCTCGTTCCTGCCGGAAGAGGATCAGGGGCTGTTACTGGCGCAGGCGCAGCTGCCTGCCGGTGCGACCCAGGAACGTACGCAGAAGGTGCTGGATCAGGTTACGGATTACTTCCTGACCAAAGAGAAAGACAGCGTGAATTCGGTGTTTACCGTTAACGGCTTTGGCTTCGCCGGTCGTGGACAGAACACCGGTATCGCCTTCGTCAGCCTGAAGCCATGGGATGAGCGTGGTGATGCCAGCCTGAAAGTGCCGGCGATTGCCGGACGTGCGATGCAGGCGCTGGGTCAGATTAAAGATGCGATGGTGTTCCCGTTCAACCTGCCGGCCATTATCGAACTGGGTAACGCCACCGGTTTCGACTTCCAGCTGATCGATCAGGGTAACCTCGGCCATGAGAAGCTGACCGCCGCGCGTAACCAGCTGTTTGGCATGATTGCCCAGCATCCGGATACGCTGGTGGGCGTGCGTCCGAACGGGCTGGAAGATACGCCGCAGTACAAACTGATTATCGATCAGGAAAAAGCGCAGGCGCTTGGTGTGTCGCTGTCTGACATCAACACCACGCTGGGTGCGGCCTGGGGCGGTTCTTACGTCAACGACTTCATCGACCGTGGTCGCGTGAAGAAAGTGTACGTGATGGGTCAGGCCGACTCGCGCATGCTGCCGGATGACATCAGCAAATGGTACGTGCGCAACAGCGCCGGGACCATGGTGCCATTCTCTGCCTTCTCTTCGGCGAAGTGGCAGTATGGTTCACCGCGTCTGGAGCGTTACAACGGTCTGCCATCAATGGAGATCCTGGGTCAGGCAGCACCGGGCAAGAGCTCGGGTGATGCCATGAACCTGATGGAGAGCCTCGCCTCGAAGCTGCCTGCAGGTATCGGCTACGACTGGACCGGCATGTCCTATCAGGAACGCCTGTCCGGCAACCAGGCACCTGCACTGTACGCCATTTCGCTGATTGTGGTGTTCCTGTGTCTGGCCGCGCTGTATGAGAGCTGGTCGATTCCGTTCGCGGTCATGCTGGTGGTGCCGCTGGGTGTGATTGGCGCCCTGCTCTTCACCACGCTGCGCGGTCTGAGTAACGACGTGTACTTTGTGGTGGGTCTGTTGACCACCATTGGTCTCTCGGCGAAGAACGCCATCCTGATCGTCGAATTCGCCAAGGATTTGATGGAGAAGGAAGGCAAAGGGCTGGTCGAGTCGACGCTGGAAGCCTCACGTATGCGTCTGCGCCCGATTCTGATGACGTCGCTGGCGTTCATCCTCGGCGTACTGCCGCTGGCGATCAGCAGCGGTGCCGGCTCCGGCGCACAGAACGCCGTCGGTACCGGCGTGATGGGCGGGATGGTGACGGCCACCGCGCTGGCGATCTTCTTCGTGCCGGTGTTCTTCGTGGTGGTGCGCCGCCGTTTCAGTAAGAACAAGTCTGAGCTGGAACAGGGCCATCCGGTGGATCACCCTCACTGATAGTTTCTCTCTGCTAAAAGGCCGCGCAAGCGGCCTTTTTTATTGCGCACTCCCCCTGCCCGCACGTTCCATGACAAACCCGCACCGGACGCGTGGTTGCAATCCTGCGGCGTGAGGTTAATAATATTGTTATATTATAACATTACACGAGAGCGCTATTATGAAACCAAACATTCATCCGCACTACCGTCCTGTGGTGTTCCACGACACCACCGTCGACGAATACTTCAAAGTCGGCTCAACGATTCAGACCGATCGTACCATCCAGTTCGAGGGCGAAGAGCTGCCGTACGTCACGCTCGATGTGTCGTCGAAGTCGCACGTTTACTACACCGGTAAACAGAAAGAGTTTGCCAAAGAGGGCAGCGCCGCACGCTTCAACAAGCGTTTTGGCAGCTTCCTGACGCGCAGCAAATAACCGGAGTTCAGCCACATGCAAGTTGTCAGTTCATTGCGGTCTGCCAAGACCCGTCACAAAGATTGCAAAGTCGTGCGGCGTAAAGGTCGTATTTATGTGATTTGCAAAACCAACCCGCGCTTTAAGGCGGTGCAGGGAAGAAAGAAAAAACGTTAGGAAAGTGTCGTGATAATTGGCCGGGATGCTCCCCGGCCTTTTTTTTACTTCATGCTGTGCAGCAGAGTTTCCACGTTGTGCTTAAACGCCGCCTCATAGGTGGGCGCCGGCCCGCTGGCCGCTGACAGCGCTTCCGGATAGAGCTCGCCACCGGGTTGCGCACCGGTTTCACTGGCGATCTGTTTCACCAGACGCGGATCGGTCTGATTCTCCATAAAGTAGGTGGTGATATGCTCGGCCCGGAGCTGTTTGATGATAGCGGCGACATCGCTGGCGCTGGCTTCAGCTTCGGTTGAGAAGCCCACCGGCGCGAGGAATGTCACGCCGTAGCGCTGGCCGAAATAGCCAAAGGCATCATGGCTGGTGAGTACCTTGCGTTTATTTTGCGCCACGCCGGCAAATTCACTTTTGGCCCAGCTATCCAGCTTCTGCAACTGCTGAATATAACGTTCACCGCTGTGACGGATGTCGGCAGCATCGTCCGGATCGGCTTTGATCAGCGCGTTCATCACGTTAGTGGCGTAGATCACGCCGTTGTGCATGCTGTTCCACGCGTGTGGATCGGTGATGGTTTTGCCATCCTCCTCCATTTTGCGCGTATTGACGCCGTTCGAGGCAACCACCACCGTGCCCTTATAGCCGGACGCGCTAATCAGCCGGTCCATCCAGCCTTCCATGCCCAGCCCGCTGACGAACACCACATCGGCCTGCGCCAGCGCCTGACTATCCTGCGGCGTCGGCTCAAAGGTGTGCGGATCGCCATCCGGCCCCACCAGCGATTTCACCTTAACGTGATCGCCGCCGACCTGTTTAACGATGTCAGCCAGCACGGTAAAACTGGCTACGGCATCAACGGTTTTTGCCAGCGTCAGCGGGCTAATCAGCATCGCGCCAATCGCCAGACTCAACGGTAACTTCTTCATACCTATCCCCTTGTCATCTTATTATCGACGGCGCAGCAGGCCGCCACATGGTCCTGTCAACACAGACAGCAAAAACAGTACGGCCGCACTCAGTACCACCGCCGGTCCGGCAGGCAGGGCATAGTGCCAGGAGAGCAACAGGCCGATAAAGGCGGCGATCAGCGCCAGCAGCATGGCAATCGCCAGCATGCGCGTAAGGTGACGGCTCCAGAAGCGCGCGCTGGTGGCGGGCAACATCATCAGCCCAACGGACATCAGCGTGCCGAGCACCTGAAAACCCGCCACCAGATTCAGCACCACCAGCGTGAGGAAAATGCCGTGCACCAGCGGTGCGCTCCATTTCCCCTGCGCACGCAGAAAATCAGGATCAAAGGCATCAATGACCAGCGGCCTGAAGATCACGGCCAGCATCAGCAGGGTGAACGCGGCGATGCTGCCAACCAGCACAATCGCGCCGTTATCCACCGCCAGCAGCGAGCCGAACAACACGTGCAGCAGATCGACACTGGAACCGCGCAGTGATACCAGCGTGACGCCGAGCGCCAGCGAACCCAGATAGAAGCCGGAAAAGCTGGCATCCTCCTTCAGGTGGGTGTAACGGCTGACCGCACCGGACAGCAGCGCCACCGCCAGCCCGGCAATCAGGCCGCCAATGCCCATCGCCACCAGCGACAGGCCGGACACCAGATAGCCGATGGCGGCGCCCGGCAGTACCGCATGGGACAGCGCATCGCCCACCAGGCTCATACGGCGCAGCGAGAGAAAGACGCCGAGCGGCGTCGCACTGATCGCCAGCGCCATGCAGGCCACCAGTGCCCGGCGCATAAAGCCAAACTCAATAAACGGCTGGAGTAACGTCATGACGCCACCCGACACAGCCGCGGTTGCTGCGCACTGTCACGCTCATCCAGCGACAGCACGTCACGAAAATGGCGCGCCACCAGCAGCTTGTCGTGCAGCACCACCAGCAGCGTGGTGCCCGCCCGCTGCTGCTGTTCGAGAATCGACATCAGTAACGTTATCGTCGGCGTATCAATGCCGTTGAAGGGTTCGTCCAGCAGCCAGAGCTGGCTGCGCTGGAGCATCAGGCGCGCAAACAGCACGCGTTGCAACTGCCCGCCGGAAAGCATCGCGGGCTGCGCAGTGGCGAAGTCGCGCATCTGCACCGCCTCCAGCGCGGCATCAATCTCCTGCCTCAGCGCACGCGTGATGCCACCGAACCAGCCGCAGCGCGGCCAGCAGCCCATTGCTACCAGCTCATAGACGGTGAGCGGGAAGCGGGTGTCCAGCTCGCTGCGCTGCGGCAACCAGCCCAGCGCTTTTCGCGGCAGCTGCAGTTCACAGCGTCCCGCCACTGGCGGCAGCAGTCCGGCGATAGTTTTGAGCAAGGTTGATTTGCCCGTTCCGTTGGCCCCGACCAGTGCCGTCATACTGCCGGCCGCCAGTTCGCCATTCACCACCGGCGTCACCGCCCTGCCCTGATAGCCGCCCTGCAGACGATGAAAACGCATCATTGGTGCAGGCCCCAGACGATGGCTAGAGCCAGCAGGCTACTCAGCAGTAGCGCTACCAGCAGGCGCCCGCCGAGCGAGAGAAGTAATCCACTGTGATTCATGATAGGCAACCAAAATGTTATAACATAACAATATACTACCTGATGGCATCATCGCGACGCGCGGACGAAAGTGTTTCAAAAATTGATCAGCGGCGATACGCCTGGGCGATTTGTGCCATCAAGCCAGCGCCCATCGCAGCAATCGCCCTTTCTGTTTACCAATGGCTTGCAATGTCCGGGCTGAAAGCCAATGATAGAACTCTCCTTGCTTTTTACGGGATGCAGAATGCAGTCTATTATTCATAGTGATATTGACGTGAATGAGGATGATTGCGGCAAGTTACGCCAGATTATCCAGGGGAATATTCTCAAAATAGCCCAGGACCTTGCCGGCGATTTACAGTGGTATTCTCAAAACGCGCAATTAGTTCCGGACAGTTTTACCATTATTTCCATTCAGCCCGTCGGCCACAAACGATTTAAAATGCTTTACGATTTCACGTGGGATTTATTTAATCCCTGCCTTGATTTAAATGAAACCTTTACCCAACGTGAAGAAGTTATGTTCCAGACAACGCCCGGTGCGCTGGTGTTTGAGGTGATAGACAATACCCGCCCGTCACCGTGCGACGAATTGTAATATTTAGTAATTGGGTGAGCAAAACTAATGATTGTGGATTATATTTAAAAGGTCGCTGAATTCTTTTTATTCGTGATCGCTCCCTGGTAGCTTTTCCAAATCTCGCCGCGTCGCGGTAACTGTGCTCGCTATGGAGGGGAAAAAGATGGACGAATACTCACCGAAACGGCATGATATTGCCCAGCTTAAATTTCTGTGTGAGAACCTGTTTGACGAAAGTATGGCGACGCTAACCGACAGCCATCACGGCTGGGTTAATGATCCCACTTCGCCAGGCAATTTACAGCTCAACGATTTGATTGAGCATATCGCCTCTTTCACGATGAATTACAAAATTAAGCATGTTGAAGATGAAGCGCTGATTACGCAAATCGATGAATATCTTGATGATACCTTTATGCTGTTTAGCAGCTATGGAATCAATACGCAGGATCTTCAACGGTGGCAACGTTCAGCAAAACGCTTATTTAATCTGTTTGCCGAAGAGTGCGCTTATCTCCAGCAACCCAGCCATTCCTTTTAGCATCAGAGTGAGACCGGTTTATTTATGAGCAACCCAGCCTTAACCAAAACAGACTATTTGATGCGACTGCGTCGTTGTCGCTCAATTGACACCCTTGAACGGGTGATTGAAAAGAACAAGTATGAATTACCCGATGATGAGTTAGCGGTATTCTACTCCGCAGCCGATCACCGTCTGGCCGAGCTGACCATGAACAAGCTCTATGACAAAGTGCCCGGATCTGTCTGGAAGTACGTCCGCTAAGTTTTCTCCCCGCAGGTCGCTTCGTTACTCACCTTTATTTCCACGGATGACAGGCAGGCAAAGGAGTGCCGATACAGTGCTGTGCCGCATTGCGCGCAGGGATTTTGCATGGGCAGAAATGGTGGAGGCCCTGCCAGCTACATCCCGGCACACGCGTCGCCTGCTGCGGCTGCTTCCTTCCGGACCTGACCGAGTTCACAAGTTAGCGTTGCGGGAGAACCAACAGGGCCCCCATTGACGAGCTCTCATGTTGAGAGCGCTGGCATTATCGGGGAAGCCCCTGGCAATTGCAAGCGCAGGCCGGGCAACCGTTGGTTTCTTGAACAGGCCGGCGGCAAAACCCTGCTGATAGCCGCAATCGCATGCTAAAGTGGCGCTTTTCCCGCAGACGAGGTGCGTCAGTGAGTGAACAGAGCAATTTTTCCGAGCGCGTCTGGCAAATTGTTGCCGCTATTCCTGCCGGTAAAGTGACGACCTACGGCGATGTCGCGCTGCTGGCCGGTTCACCGCGCGCCGCACGTCAGGTGGGCGGCGTGCTGCGACGCCTGCCGCCAGGCAGCAAACTGCCGTGGTTCCGCGTGATAAATCGTCATGGTCGTATTTCGCTGCAGGGTGATGATCTTTTTCGTCAGCGCGATGCGCTGGAAGCTGAAGGTATTGAAGTGAGTGATGCGGGAGAAATTGAACTGGCGAAGTATCGCTGGGAGTATTAATGCAAGTAGTGCAAAATGTGGCCCCCGAGCCCGCAGCCGTTACGTAAAGCCGCTGTCTCGTCCCTGATCGCTCGGCACACGCCATCCCTGGCGTGTGACGCTTTACTTCACGGCAGCGGGCTCGGGGGCCTGTCTGCCGCGATGGGTGTGTTACAGACTGGTTGGTGCCGGCACGGAGGCTGACGGCGTAACCTGGGTTGGCGACGTCGAAGGCACGGTGGTAGCAGCGCCCGGCTGGGTTGGCATCGCCATATTGGTCACCGGTACCAGCAACAGTTCCGCTTTCGTTCCACCCTGATTAATCACCGGTTTCACCGTATCGGTAATAAACGCCAGCTTGCCGTCGATGGTGATCGCTGCGCTCAGCAAAATGCGCGCATTCGGCTGGATATCGGCCGGGTTAAAGGGCAGCACAAACTGGAACGGTGCCTGTTTGCCCTCGGTGCGAACCACACGCTGTGACAGCACTTTGGACGGCGCGTCCGCCAGTGACGCATCGGCCAGCGTCACGGTCAGCACCGCATCCGGTGGCAGCGCAATACGCTGGCGAATATAGACGGAACCGCTTACGTTCGGCTGGGCAATCGCCGACGGCTGCCCGGCCACGCTGGCGCCTAAAGTTGGCGTCGGCACGGGTTTACTGTGATCGGCACAGCCTGTGATTGCCACCGCCAGTGTCATACCGCTAATTACATGCCAGAGTTTCATCGATGTCGTCTCCTTATGAACACTATGATTGTCGGCGGTAAATTTATTCGCTGGGTTTTCCACCGCCGATTGCTGTTAATTCTGGCACAAAAATCCGCTTTGCGCCTGAAGCCCCGCCATCCTGCTGAAAACCGGGTAAAAGCGTTGCGCAAACTGGTCGGATCTTTCACACTGACGCCATTGGCATCACTGAGGAATCCGTTATGAGCCAGGCACTGCACAACCTGCTTAATTTATTGAATCTGGAAAAACTGGAAGAGGGCCTGTTTCGCGGCCAGAGTGAAGATCTCGGCCTGCGCCAGGTGTTTGGCGGCCAGGTGGTGGGTCAGGCGCTGTATGCGGCAAAACAAACCGTGCCGGAAGCCCGTATCATTCACTCCTTCCACAGCTACTTTCTGCGCCCGGGCGACAGCCAGAAAGCCATTATTTACGATGTGGAAACCCTGCGCGACGGCAAAAGCTTCAGCGCCCGCCGCGTCAGCGCCGTACAAAACGGTCAGCCGATCTTCTACATGACCGCCTCCTTTCAGGCACCGGAAAATGGCTTCGAGCATCAGAACAGCATGCCGCAGGTGCCGGGACCCGATAACCTGCCCTCCGAGCAGGATCTCGCCCATCGGCTGGCTGCGCACCTGCCGCTCAAGCTGAAAGAAAAATTCCTCGCCGAGCGCCCGCTGGATATCCGTCCGGTGCAGATCCACAATCCGCTGAAAGGCCATGTTGATGAGCCGCTGCGCCAGGTCTGGGTGCGTGCCAATGGCCAGCTGCCGGACGATCGCCGCATTCATCAATATCTGCTGGGCTACGCTTCCGATCTCAACTTTCTGCCGGTCGCGCTGCAGCCGCATGGCAAAGGCTTCCTTGAGCCGGATATGCAGGTAGCGACGATTGACCACTCCATGTGGTTCCACCGTCCATTCGATCTCTCGGAGTGGCTCCTGTACAGCGTGGTAAGCACCTCAGCGTCCGGCGCGCGCGGCTTCGTGCGCGGTGAGTTCTTCAGCCAGGACGGCACGCTGGTGGCGACGACGGTGCAGGAAGGGGTGATGCGTCAGCGCGAAGCATAAAAAAAGGGGCGATTATCTCGCCCCTTTCTCATCATTATAGTTATAGCGCACTGCTCTTCTGCCAGCCGGCACTTACTGGTTGTAAGCGTTCTCGCCGTGGCTGTTCACATCCAGACCTTCACGTTCCTGTTCTTCCGGTACGCGCAGGCCAACAATCATATCTGCCAGCTTGAAGCCCACGAAGGCTACTACGCCAGACCAGACGATGGTCAGGCCACAGCTGAACAGCTGAACCCAAACCTGATGGCCCATAGTCACGCCTTCTGCGTAGCCCACGCCGCCCAGTGACGAGGAGGCAAACACGCCGGTCAGGACACAACCGAGGATACCGCACACGCCGTGCACACCGAACACATCGCACGGGTCATCCACGCGCAGCCATTTCTTCAGCGTGGTCACACCCCAGATACCTGCCAGGCCACCGGCCAGACCGATAATCAGTGCGCCGCCGACGCCGACATAACCACAGGCTGGCGTGATGGCAACCAGACCGGCGATGAAGCCAGAAGACGCACCCAGCAGTGAAGGCTTACCGCGCAGCGCCCACTCACCGAACACCCACGACAGCACGGCACCCGCAGTGGCTACCACGGTATTCAGGAAGGCCAGCGCCGCGATTTCGTTAGCGGAAGACGCAGAGCCGGCGTTGAAGCCGAACCAGCCAACGTACAGAATCGCGGTACCGGTAAACACCATCGGCAGGTTATGCGGTTTGAACGCTTCTTTACCGAAGCCAGCACGCTTGCCTACCAGGTAAGCACCAACCAGACCCGCAACGGCGGCGTTGATGTGCACCACGGTACCGCCAGCGAAGTCCAGCGCGCCATCCTGTGCCAGGAAGCCGCCAGCCCACACCATATGTGCGATAGGCAGATAGGCCAGCGTCAGCCACACCAGTACGAAAATCAGTACCGCCGAGAAGCGAATACGCTCAGCCAGCGAACCAACAATCAGCCCCACGGTAATACAGGCAAAGGAAGCCTGGAACGCCACGTGAATGTACTGATAGAAGCTGCCCATCACCGCTTTCAGCTCGATATTTTTCAGCATCGCCCACTGGAAGTTACCGAAGAAGGCGTTGCCTTCGCTGAACGCCAGCGAGTAGCCGTAGACGATCCACAGTACGCATACTAACGCGAACGTCACCGCGACCTGAGTCAGCATCGATAGCACGTTTTTGCCGCGAATCAGGCCGCCGTAAAACAGGGCAATGCCGGGAATTGTCATGAACAGTACCAGCGCGGTACAAATCATCATAAACGCGTTATCGGCTTTATCCGCTACGGCAGGCGCAGCTGCCATCGCAAGAGACGGTAACAGCGCCAGGCTGGTGAGGCCCAACTTAGTCATTACTTTATTCATTTCTTTCCATCCCATCACAATTCAGAGCCCCAGTTACAGTGCTGCTTCGTCGGTCTCGCCGGTACGAATACGAATCACGCGCTGCAGTTCCGCGACGAAAATTTTGCCGTCGCCAATTTTGCCGGTGTACGCGGCTTTGCTGATCACATCCACCACTTCATCCAGCTGATCGTCCGCAATCGCAATATCGATTTTTACTTTTGGCAGGAAGTTAACGCTGTACTCGGCACCGCGGTACAGTTCTGCATGGCCTTTCTGACGACCGAAGCCTTTCACTTCGGTCACGGTCAGGCCCTGAATGCCAATGGAGGATAAGGCTTCACGCACGTCCTCCAGCTTAAATGGTTTGATTACCACGGTAACCAGCTTCATACGTTCCCCTCCGGATATAAAAATAGGTGAGTCTTCGCGGACACGCAGAGAGTTAAGCAAAGGCTGTGCCACAAATGGCAAAAGTGGGCGCTAAGGCTGCCGGGCGCAGAGTATCGCGCTCCGGTATGGCGTAACGGGCAAGGTTTTCATTCGGAAAAACAGAAAGGTGGGACTTTACTGCACTCCTTTGGTGCTTGCGGCCTCAAAGGAGTGCATCAATACAGAACATTCCGATAAATCTGCGCAAAAAAGGTGCAAATCACCCCTCTGCCGTTGCGGGTATGCCCGCCGCGAGTTCATCGCCAGCCTGCTGCAGCTGGTACATCTGCCAGTAACGGCCCTGCTGCGCCAGCAGTTCGGTGTGCGTACCGCGTTCGACTACCTGACCACGGTGCAGCACCAGAATCTGATCCGCTTCGGTGATGGTGGAAAGACGGTGAGCAATCACCACCAGCGTGCTGTGCTGGCGCAGCGTGCGCAGCGCCTGCTGAATCGCCTGCTCGGTGCCTGAGTCGATATTGGCAGTGGCCTCATCGAGGATCAGAATCTGCGGCAGCGACACCAGCACGCGCGCCAGTGCCAGCAGCTGCTTCTGCCCGACCGACAGCGTGTTCCCCTGCTCACCGAGCCGGGTATGAATGCCGTCGCGCATCGCGCGGGCCAGCGGTGCAAGCTGCACCTTCTCCAGCGCGCGCCACACGTCTTCTTCGCTGATATCGCGTCCCAGGCGCACGTTGGCCAGCAGCGTATCGGCCAGTACCACCGGATCCTGTTGCACCATCGCCACGCTGCCGCGCAGCGCATCGTGCGTCAGCTGGCGCAGCGGGCGGCCATCCAGTTCTATGCTGCCGCGCGTCACCGGATAGTAGCCCATCAGCAGATTGGCTAAGGTGCTTTTGCCGCTGCCGGTGTGGCCGACCAGTGCCACGAAGCCGCGCGCCGGCATCTCGAGATCGATATGGCTGAGCACGTCGCGGTTGTCGCGGTAGGCAAAGCTGACATCGCGCAAGGTGATACGCCCGGAAGCCAGCGGCTGAGCGTCACTGCCGTAGCCCTGCTGCGCCGCATCCATCAGTTCAAAAATACGTTCGCCCGACACCACCGCCTGCTGCAGCATTGACTGCTGCGTGGTGAGTTCGATCAGTGGCTCGTTAAGGCGGCCAAGGTAAGTGATAAAGGCGTAAAGCACGCCAACCTCAAACACGCCCGGCGTAGCAAAGCTGAACAGCATCAGCAGACCGCACAAAATCAGTGCAGAAAACAGGCTGAGCAGCGGACGCAGCAGAAAGCCGTCCAGCCGCAGCGTCTCCATCCGCGCCAGATAGTGCGAACGGCTGGCTTCGCCCATGCGCTCGCCAAAGCGCGCCTGCTGGCGAAACTGCTGGATTACACTCATGCCGTTAATCACTTCGTTGAAGCCATTATTGATTTCGGCCAGATAGCTACGTACGCGGCGCGCAATCGGCGTGCTGTAGCGCTGATAGATCAGCATCACCGTTAACACCAGCGGGAAAATCACCAGCGCCACCAGCGCCATACGCCAGTCGAGTGCAAACATCGCCACCAGCATCGCGCCAATCAGCGCAGCGCTGCGCAGCACAGTGGCCACCACCGTGACGTAAAGATCTTTGATCACTTCGGTGTCGTTGGTGACGCGCGAAATAATCTGCCCCACCGGCTGGGTGTCGAAGGCACTGAGCGGCTGGCGCAGCGCCGCATTCATCACGTCGACGCGCAGCTGCTGCACAACCCCAATCGCCGCGCGGTTAAACAGCAGCGCCTGGAAATAGTGCAGACCCGCTGCCAGCAGCTGTAGCAGCACAAAACCCACCAGCAGCCCGGCCACGATGCCCCACGGCATCTGGTGTTTTGCCACCAGGTTATCGATAAAATAACTCACCAGCACCGGACCGGTGACTTCAGCAGCGGCAGCGATCCACAGCATGCCGACGGCCAGCCACAGCGATTTGCGCCACGGTTTACCGTAGGCCAGCAGGCGTTTCAGCGTTGGCCATAAGCGTTGCGATTTAGCCATGGTCGGCTCCCTGTTCTGACTCGTCCTCATCCAGCGCGGCTTCCAGCTGCTGATAGCGATACATATCGCGATACCAGCCCGGCTGCGCCGCCAGCGTATCGTGATCGCCGCGCTGTGCCACTGCGCCCTGCTGCAATACCAGAATCTCGCTGGCTTCGGTCAGCGCTGACAGCCGATGCGCGCTGATGATCAGCGTGCGCCCTTTGCCCCACAGGCGCAGGTTATGCAGGATTTCATGTTCGGTACGGCCATCAACCGCCGACAGCGCATCGTCGAGGATCAGAATCTCCGCGTTGAGCAACAGCGCACGCGCAATGGCGATGCGCTGTTTCTGCCCGCCAGAGAGCATGACGCCGCGCTCGCCCACTTCGGTAGCGTACCCCTGTGGCAGACGCAGTATGTCATCGTGCACGCAGGCCATCTGCGCCACGCGCTCAATCTCTTCCTGCGTTGCCTCCGGGCGGCCCAGCGCCAGGTTATTCGCAACGGTATCGGAAAACAGGAACGGCGTCTGACTGACCACCGCCAGCCGGCTGCGCCAGCTGTCCAGCCGCAGCTGCGGCAGCGGAATGGCGTGATAGCAAATCTCGCCCTGATCGATATCAAAATGGCGCTGAATCAGGCTCAGCAGCGTGCTTTTGCCGCAGCCGGTAGGCCCGCACAGCCCAAGCATCTGCCCCGGTTGTAGCTGGAAATGCACGTTGCTCAGCACCGGCGCGCTGCTCGCCGGATAGTGGAAGGCGCGGATCGCCACCTGCAGCAAGCCCGCATCCGCCGGCAGTGGCTGCTGACCATCCTCAACCGCAGGCGCTTCCGCCAGCAGCGCGCCAATACGGCTCCACGCCGCGCTGCCGCGCTCGACGATGTTAATCATCCACGCCAGCGCCAGCATCGGCCAAATCATCAGCCCTAAGTACATGACGAAGCTGGTTAGCTGCCCGAGCGTCAGTGAACCGTGCCACACCATCCAGCCGCCACCGGCAATCGCCAGCAAATTCGAAAAGCCCACGGCGATATAAATGATGGGATCGAAGCGCGCATCGACGCGCGCCACGTGCAGATTTTTGCGGCCGGTGTCGCTGGCGATATCCGCAAACTGGCTCGACTGATGATCTTCCAGGCCAAAGGCTTTGATCATGCGGATGCTGGTCAGACTCTCCTGCGTTTGATCGTTCAGGCTGGAGAACGCCGCCTGCGCTACTTTGAAGCGCTGATGCAGGCGCGCGCCGTCTTTCTGGATCACCAGCGCCATAATCGGCATAGGAATCAGCGCCAGCAGCGTCAGTTCCCAGCTGATCTGCACGCTCATTACCGCCAGCACGACCAGCCCCATCACCAGCGAATCCACCAGCGTCAGCACCCCTTCACCCGCGGCAAACACCACGCGATCAACATCGTTGGTCGCGCGCGCGATCAGATCGCCGGTACGGTGGCGCAGGTAAAATGCCGGATGCTGGCGGCTAAGCTGGCGATAAAAATCTTCGCGCAGCTCCACCGCCAGCTGGTAAGAGGCGCCGAACAGCAGCACGCGCCAGACGTAGCGCAGCAAATAGACAATCACTGCGGTCACCAGCATCACGCCGATCCACAGAAAAATTTCGCCACGCGTCAGGCTGTGCTGGGTCACGCCGTCGACAATCACGCCGACCAGATGCGGAGGCAGCAGTTGCAGCAGCGCAATGATAATCAGCAAGCTGATGGCGCCCAGATAGCGCCGCCACTCGCGCAAAAAATACCAACTTAACTGGCTGAATAATCGCACAAAACAATCTCTTGTGATGCCCGTTCAGGGCGCTACCGGCAAGGCGGTGGTGTATTTAATCTCTTCCATAGCGAAGCTGGAGGTGACGTCAATCAGCCCCGGCACGCCGTTAACCAGACGCTTGTAAAACGCGTCGTAGCTCTTCATATCGGCCACCTGAATGCGCAGCAGGTAGTCGTACTCGCCCGCCATGCGGTAAAAGGCCATCACTTCCGGCATCTGCTGTACCACCGCGACAAACTGCTGAAACCAGTCGCTGCTGTGCTGCTGGGTTTTGATCAGCATAAAGGCGGTGAGCGACAGGCCGAGCTTTTCACCATCCAGCAACGCGACGCGCGCCCGAATAATGCCATCATCTTCCAGCTTTTTCAGGCGTTTCCAGCACGGCGTGGTGGTGAGATTCACCGCATCGGCCAGCGCCTGCAGCGACAGCGTGCAGTCTTTTTGCAGCAGCGCCAGCAGTGTGCGGTCAGTTTTATCTAGCATTCGCCACCTCAGGAGAAAAATTTTCTCTTATTTGCCGATTATAACCAACTTTTAGCAACCTCTTTTTCCTGCCAGTGCCTTACACTGAGCGCATCTCGCTGCAGGAATCGCACCATGCAAACGCCCTGGGTTCGCCACGCTATCAATGAAATTAACGCCGACTTTCAGCGCTCCGCTGATACGCACCTGATCCGTTTTACGCTGGACGATTTCCCCGGCATTCGCTTTTATCTTAAGGATGAAAGCACCCATCCAAGCGGCAGCCTGAAACATCGCCTGGCGCGTTCGCTGTTTCTCTATGGTCTGGCCAATGGCTGGATTGGAGAAAACACGCCGATCATCGAAGCCTCCTCCGGCAGCACCGCGGTGTCGGAAGCCTATTTTGCCCGTCTGCTCGGCCTGCCGTTTATCGCCGTGATGCCAGCCAGCACTGCGCGGCGCAAAATCGAGCTGATCCGCTTTTACGGCGGGGAGTGCCACTTCGTCGCCGATCCGTGCCAGCTGTACGGCGAATCCGAGCGTCTGGCGCGTGAACTCAACGGCCATTTTATGGATCAGTTTACCTACGCCGAACGCGCCACCGACTGGCGCGGCAACAATAATATTGCCGAAAGCATTTTCCGCCAGATGGCGCATGAACCCTTCCCGGTGCCGCACACCCTGATCATGAGCGCCGGCACCGGCGGCACCTCGGCTACGCTGGGGCGCTACATCCGCTATCAGGGCCACGACACGCGCCTGCTGGTGGTCGATCCGCAGCACTCGGTGTTTTTCGATTACTGGCACAGCCGCGATCGCACGCTGCGCAGCGAGCGTGGCAGCCTGATTGAGGGGATTGGTCGCCCGCGCGTTGAGCCGTCGTTTTTACCGGATGTGATTGACGAAATGATGAAAGTGCCCGACGGCGCCACCGTGGCGGCCATGTTAAGGCTGGAGCAGATTCTCGGCCGGCGTCCGGGCGCCTCTACCGGCACCAATTTCTGGGGCATGCTGCAGGTGGCAAAACGGCTGCGTGCGCAGGGGCAGTCCGCCGCGCTGGTCACGCTGCTGTGTGACAGCGGCGAGCGCTATCCGGATACCTATTACAATCCGCAGTGGGTCGCTGAGCAGATCGGCGATATTCAGGCGTGGCAGCGCGAGCTGCAATAAAAAACCGGACATCCTGTCCGGTTCACTGTAAGCCTCAGCATTCGGGGGAATAATCGAGGTGTGGTGTGGTCATCCAGTGATTTAAGTAGTGAGACACTGCCTGTGTCTCGCAATGGCCAATAATCGGTAAATGGGGCAGCGAGGTTTTTAGCTGGTGCATGGCGTTGCCCATGATGAAACCGCGCCCGACGCGCTCCAGCATTTCGCGGTCGTTCATCGCATCGCCAAATGCCATGCAATCCGCCAGCGACAGCGACAGATGCTGGCACAGCCTCGCCAGCGCGGCGCCTTTGTGGCAATCCACCGGTAAAACTTCCAGACACTCCCTGGCGGAGAAGCACAGGCTGGCGCGATCGCCGAGCGCCTGTTGCAATTCAATCTTCAGCGCCAGCAGCATCTCATACGGCGCGATAAAGCAGATCTTGGTGACTTCATGTGCCGGCATGCGGCGCAAATCACGCAGCTGATAGTGAAACCCGCTCATCGCGTGCGCTTCCAGCAATCCCGGGAGCGGTTTATCGGTAAACCAGCCTTCGTCATTGAAGATGTGGATCGACGCGGGAGTTTGCCAGTGACTGTGCAACACCTCTTCCGCCACCGACGGCGCCAGATCACAGCCGTACAGTTGCCTGCCCTCGACATCGTGAATGCGCGTACCGTTGCCGGTGATCAGCCAGGCGGGCAAGGTGATCTGCTGGCGTACTGCCTGCATATCCAGCAGGTGACGTCCCGTGGCAAACGCCAGTGTAACGCCACGCTGGTGTAAGGCGTTGAGGCTCTGCAGCGTCTCCGCACCTAAACGGTGGGTAGGCAGCAGCAGTGTACCGTCCATATCAAATGCCGCGAGGCGGGCCATAGCAACTCTCCGGTCTGAATGAGGGGTTTACTATCGCCTGGTAATTACGGAACTAATAGTGAATACTTTCAAAAAACTGTTCCGGGTTTAATCATGCGACAGCTTCATCGGGTTAATCAGTTTCAGCGCCTGTGGCAGCTTAGCCAGGGCGAAGCGCAGCGCATCAGCGTTGCGGCCATGGCGCAGCACTGCTTTTGCAGCGAGCGCCACGTGCGTACCCTGCTGCGGCAGTGGCAGCAGGCGGGCTGGCTGCAGTGGCACGGTGCGGCGGGACGCGGTAAACAGGGCGAACTGCGCTTTCTGCTCTCTCCCGAACAGCTGCGTCAGCAATTGCTCAGCCAGCAGCTGGCAGCCGGTGAAGCGGTACAGGCACTGCAGGTACTGGATGTCGCGCCTGAACGGCTGGTGAAAATGCTGCGCCCACTGATGGGCGGCCAGTGGCAGAATCAGGCGCCGGTGCTGCGCATTCCCTATTATCGCGCGATGGAGGCGCTGGATCCGCTGCAGCTCACCGGACGCGCCGAGCAGCATCTGGTACGCCAGATTTTTTCCGGCCTGACGCGCTTTAACGCGGATGATGTCGAGGGCGATCTGGCACATCACTGGCAGCACGATGCGCAGGGCCGCGAATGGTATTTCTGGCTGCGGCCACTCCTCAGCTGGCACAACGACGAACCAGTGCAGGCGGCACAGCTGGTCCAGCAGCTGCAACGTATCATGCAGACGCCGCAGGGCGGCCGCCTGCTGGCGGCGGTGGAACACATCGATGCGCCACATCCGCTGGCGCTGCGTATCCGGCTGCGCACCAGCGATTACTGGCTACCGCAGCGGCTGGCGCATCAGTTTTGCCTGCTGCCGCATCCGGAACATGCCGATACCGGCAGCGGACCGTGGCGTCTGACGCACTTTACCCGCGAGCTGGTGCGGCTGGAGAGCCATGCGCGCTGGCACCATCAGCGTCCGCTGATTCAGGTGGTGGAATACTGGATTACGCCGCAGCTATTCGATCGCGGGCTGGGCACCAGCTGTCGCCATCCGGTGCAGATCGCCATTGGCGATCCCGACGAGCTGGACACGCTGCGGCCGGTGGATCGCAGCATCAGTCTCGGTTTCTGTTACCTGGCGCCGCGTTTCTCGGCTCGCTTCAGCCAGGCGCAGGCCAAAACGCTGCTCGCGCTGATTCAGCACAGCGGCGTCATTCAGCAGCTGCCGCTGGATGAAGGCTTAATTACGCCAACCGCAGAGTTGCTGCCCGGCTGGCCGCTGCCCGCCCCGCACCGCCCGGATGGCGCACTGCCCGCAACGCTGACGCTGCATTATCACCTGCCCATCGAACTGCACGTCATGGCGCAGGCGCTGGTGCCGCTGCTGGCGGCACAGGGCTGTACCCTCACCTGCGTATTTCACGACGTCAAAAGCTGGCGCGACGACATCGATCTGAGTGACGCCGATATCATCATGGGCGACCGTCTGATTGGTGATGCGCCGCAGTTTACCCTGGTGAACTGGCTGGAAAATGATGCGGCCTGGCAACCGCTGCGTCCGGCGGTACTGCAGGCACCGCTGCACGCTATCGCCCGTCAGGCCAGTCCGGCACTACGCAGCGCCGCGATTCATCAGCTGTTTCAGCAGTTAATGCGCGACGGCCATTTGCTGCCGCTGTTTAACTATCGCTACCAGGTGTTTGCTCCGCCAGGCGTCGAAGGTATTCAGCTTAACAGCATGGGCTGGTTCGATTTCACCCGCGCCTGGATCCCGCCGCCTGCCGCAGGCGGTGCTGTTCAGCCCGCGCCGGAGCCAGTACCATAGGCGCACTGATTTATGGGGAAGAAAACATGAAACGAGCCGTTGTCGTATTCAGTGGCGGACAAGACTCCACCACCTGTCTGATTCAGGCGCTGCAGCAGTATGATGAAGTGCACTGCGTGACCTTTGATTATGGTCAGCGCCATCGCGAAGAGATCAGCGTCGCCGCAGAGCTGGCGCATCAGCTCGGCGCGCGGGCGCACAAAGTGCTGGACGTAACGCTGCTCAATGAACTGGCGGTCAGCAGCCTGACGCGCGATAACATTCCGGTGCCAGCCTACAATCCACAGGCCAGCGGCCTGCCCAGCACCTTTGTCCCGGGACGTAACATCCTGTTTCTGACGCTGGCCTCAATTTATGCCTATCAGGTGGAAGCCGAAGCGGTGATCACCGGCGTGTGTGAAACCGATTTTTCCGGCTACCCGGATTGCCGTGACGAGTTTGTCAAAGCGCTGAACAACGCCGTCACTCTCGGCATGGCGCGCGACGTGCGTTTTGAAACGCCGCTGATGTGGCTGAATAAAGCGGAAACCTGGGCGCTGGCGGACTACTGGCAGCAGCTGCCGCTGGTTCGCTCGGAGACGCTAACCTGCTACAACGGCGTTAAAGGCGACGGCTGTGGCGAGTGCGCGGCCTGCCACCTGCGCGCACGCGGCCTGGCCGATTACCAGGCCAATGCGGCCAGCGTGATGGCGGCGATGAAACAGAAAAGCGGCCTGCGCTGATTGCGGCCGCGCTGCGGGCTGGCGTGCTTTCTGGGCATGCCAGCTCAGCAAGGCGCGGTCATCAATGCCGCCAGGCGTTCACGTAACTCCCCTTCCAGCGGCACGGTTTTTTGCGTGCGCAAATCGATGCAGACGAAGGTCAGCGCCGCATCCGCCACCAGCGTGTTGTCTCCTGCCAGCACCACCCGCTGTAAAATAATGCCGCTTTTGCCGTTGAGCTGCGAGACCTCGCTCTCAATGTGCAGCACGTCGCCCAGCACCGCCGGACGACGATAGTTAATGTTGATATTCACCACCACAAACGCCAGCTGTTGTTCCAGCAGCCAGTGAAAGGCATCGGCATCTTCCAGCCACTGCCAGCGCGCCTCTTCCAGAAATTCCAGGTAGCGCGCATTGTTCACATGCTGATAGACGTCAAGATGATAGCCGCGCACTTTGATGGTGGTTTGCATGATTGCTCCTGTTCAGGCTGTGAATGACAACTGGTTGGACCTGTTGAGCATAGCACAGCCTGATGGGCCGCTTTAGCAATCCTTCAGAGTCGCGAGCCGCTTCACAATTTCAGCCGCGCGCTGTTCCGCTCCACCAGCGCACTGCCAATACCCGGTACTTCTTTCAGCTGCTCGATGGCGCTGAAGGGCCCGTACTGCTCACGATAGCTGACAATTGCCTGCGCTTTTTTCAGTCCAATACCGTTCATGGCGGCGGCCAGCTGCTCGGCCGTGGCCTGATTGATGCTGACCTGTTCCTGCTGCGGCGTGGACACCTGCGTCGCCTGCGTTTCACTGGGGCTTTCCGCCGCCGCCAGTCCGCTGGTCCAGAGCGCGCCGCCCAGCGCCAGCGTGATGCAAAAGGCACGAAATGTTGATTTAACCATGCTGTGTTTCTCCTTGTGTTTGACAGCCACTGCAGGGTGGCACAAGCGAGAAACCCACTCAAAAGGCGATGATCAGAAATGGAAAAGGCCGCAGAAGCGGCCTTTCGGTATTGCAGCAGTTTACCTTTTTTTGTGAGGCTTACTGGTTTTGTGCGGCGGCGCCGTACTTAATCTTCGCCTCTTTGCGCAGGTTTTCCAGCAGCGCTTCAAAGGCAATCTGCGCGTTGTTTTGCGTCACGCCTTTCACCATTTCGTCGATCTGCGCCTGCGGCATGTTGCCCGCGCTGACCTTATCCAGCGCGACCAGCACCACGTTGCCCTGCATATCTTCGCTGACACCCCAAGACGGCTTGTTATCCGCTGGCTGTGGCAGGTTGAATGCGGCCTGAGCCACCGGATCCTGGGCGTTGCGATCGACGGTTTTGCTGGCGCTCAGCGTCAGGCCAGCCGCCTGCAGCGCGTCCTGTTTGCCCGCTTTCAGCTCGGTCAGCAGTTTGTCTGCCTGCGCTTTGGCCTGCTGCGTCGCTTTGTCATGCTTCAGGCTGTCGGCAATCTGCGCTTTGACCTGATCAAGCGGTTTAACCGCTTCCGGTTTGTGCTCGCTGATGCGCAACACAAACGCCCGATCGCCATCAACGCTGATGATGTCGGAGTTGTTGCCCGGCGCGCCGTTCTGACCGGTCAGGCCACCGTTGAAGATCGCCTGTTTAACCGCATCGAAATCGAGATCGGCCGGCACGTTATCGCGGGTGATCCAGCCCGTTTCCACCACTTTCAGGCCAGATGCCTGTGCGGCGCCCGCCAGGGATTCGTTGTCGTTGCTGGCGGCTTCGCTCACCTTCTGCTGCATCTTATAGAAGGCGTCGACGGCTTTTTCCTGCTTCACTTTATCCGCCACCGCATCGTGCACCTCCGCCAGCGGTTTAACCTGCTCTGGCTGGATATCGTCCAGACGCACCACCAGGAAACCTACTGAGGACTTGATCACGCCAGACAGCTGACCTTTCTGCGTCAGGTTGGCGTTTTTCAGCTCATCCGGCGTGGTGTTCGGCTCCAGCCAGCCCATGTCGCCGCCTTTACGCGCAGAGATTGGGTCGATGGATTTGCTCTTCGCCAGCGTGGCGAAATCCTCGCCCTTTTTCAGCGCATCCAGCACCGCGTTGGCATCAGCTTCGGTTTTGGTCTGAATGATGCTGTAACGGTTGCGCTGCGGCTGTGAATAGTCGGCTTTGTGCTGATCGTACCAGCTCTGAATATCCGCTTCGCTGGCGTTCTCCTGCAGGCTGGCCGCATCCATTTTGATGTAGCTGACGCGGAACTGCTCAGGTGCCATAAAGCTGCTCTGATGCTGCTGGTAGTACTGATTGATTTCGTCGTCGCTGGCGGTTTGTTTCGCGGCCAGCGCATTAACGTCAATCACCGCCTGACGAATCTCACGCTGCTGCGAGACCAGATCCACCAGCTTGCTGGTTTCACCCTTCAGCATGAAGTCGGTATTGGCGATGGCGTTGATCAGCTGCTGCGTCGCCAGCTGCTTGCGCAGCGCTTCGGCGTACTGATCGGCACTAAAGCCCATGCTGGCGATCAGGCCGTTGTATTTCGCGTTGTCGAACTTACCGTTGGTCTGGAAAGCCTGCTGATTGAAAATAGCCTGCTTCACCTGATCGTCGCTGATGCCAATGTGCAGATCTTTGATGTACTGATCGAGCAGCGCCTGATCGATCAGCTGCGACAGCGCCTGCTGGCGCATCTGCTGCATGTAGCCGTCGTTGCTGGCCAGCTGCGAGAACTGGTCGCCCAGCATCTGCTGCTGACGGTTGCGCTCGTTGTTAAACGCCTGTTCCAGCTCACCGCGGCTAATTTCATGGCCGTTCACTTTGGCAGCGTAATCGCTGTTACCGCCAATCAGGTAGTTGCCCACCCCGGTCAGTACGAATGACAGGATGATCAATCCCAGAATGATCTTGAGCACGACATGGTTCGACGCCGCGCGTAAATTGTCCATCATGGTATGACAACACTCCGCTGTAGTGTGGATGTAAAGCTCTGACACGATGTCATCATCGTGCAGCTGCGGTTCAGGCTGGCAGCTGGCAACCATGCGGAGACTGAAGCCAGCGGCTAAAGTCGCGCATCAAGATAAAAAAAGGCACATCAAAAATGATGTGCCCGTATGTTACATGAGAACGCCTTTTTCGTCCTCAATCCATGGAAGAAAATGCTTCGATGGACAGGTCAGCGGTCATTAATTGACGGCGTCTTTCAGTGCTTTACCTGCACGGAAACCCGGTACTTTACCAGCCGGGATGGTGATTTCTTTACCGGTTTGTGGGTTACGGCCGGTGCGGGCAGCACGCTCGCGTACAGAGAAGGTACCGAAACCGACCAGTGCCACTTCGTCACCGCCTTTCAGCGCGTCAGAAACGGAGCCCATGAATGCATCTAACACACGTCCCGCTGCCGCTTTAGAAATGTCAGCGTCTGCAGCAATTTTGTCGATCAACTGTGACTTATTCACTCTCTTCATCCCCTCTTTTATTATTCACTCGCACCCGCGCTTCCCGCCCGGTGCGAACGCGCAGCCAGTTATATCAAGCCTGTGGAGCTGAAACAACGGTATTCATCTTAATCGTTGATCCAGCAGCCCCCTAAATTAGCGGCACAAAAAAAAGCTGGCAAGCCCGATTTGGCCTGCCAGCTTCGCTTTTTAGCGCTTTTTGTCGCTAATCACTATTTTGCCGTGGCAACCTGCATCCCGTACGGGGCATTTTCCAGCGCCAGGCTCAGCACTTCTTCAATACGCTTCACCGGATGGATCGACAGATCGGCAATCACGTTCTGTGGAATCTCTTCCAGATCGCGCTTATTTTCGTCCGGGATCAGCACGGTTTTGATGCCGCCGCGATGCGCCGCCAGCAGTTTCTCTTTCAGGCCACCAATCGGCAGTACCTGACCGCGCAGCGTAATCTCGCCGGTCATCGCCACGTCCGAACGCACCGGGTTACCGGTCAGACAGGAGACCAGCGCGGTACACATCGCGATACCGGCGCTTGGACCATCTTTCGGCGTCGCTCCTTCCGGTACGTGTACGTGGATGTCACGCTTCTCGTAGAAGTCACCGTTGATGCCGAGTTTCTCCGCACGGGCGCGGACTACGGTCAGCGCCGCCTGGATTGACTCCTGCATCACCTCACCGAGTGAACCGGTGTAGGTCAGCTTGCCTTTGCCCGGCACGCAGGCGGTTTCGATGGTGAGCAGATCGCCGCCCACTTCGGTCCACGCCAGGCCGGTGACCTGACCAACACGGTTTTCGCTGTCGGCGCGGCCGTAATCAAAGCGCTGCACACCCAGGAAATCCTTGAGGTTTTCGCCGTTGATTTTGATGCTCTTTTTCGCTTTGTCCATCAGCAGCGCTTTCACCGCTTTACGGCACAGCTTGGAGAGTTCACGCTCCAGGCTACGCACGCCCGCTTCACGGGTGTAATAGCGGATAATGCCGATAATGGCGCTGTCGTCAACGCTGATCTCTTTCTCTTTCAGCGCATTACGCTCGATCTGCTTCGGCAGCAGGTGCTGTTTAGCGATGTTGAGCTTCTCATCTTCGGTGTAGCCGGAGAGACGAATCACTTCCATACGATCCAGCAGCGGAGCCGGAATGTTCATGGAGTTAGAGGTAGCCACAAACATCACATCTGACAGATCGTAATCCACTTCCAGATAGTGATCGTTGAACGCAATGTTCTGCTCTGGATCCAGTACCTCCAGCAGCGCTGAAGCCGGATCGCCGCGCATATCGGATGACATTTTGTCGATCTCATCCAACAGGAACAGCGGGTTTTTCACGCCGACTTTTGCCATTTTCTGGATCAGTTTGCCCGGCATCGACCCGATATAGGTACGACGGTGGCCGCGGATTTCCGCTTCGTCACGCACGCCGCCCAGCGCCATACGCACATATTTACGGCCGGTGGCTTTGGCGATTGACTGTCCCAGCGAGGTTTTACCCACGCCCGGCGGTCCGACCAGGCACAGAATCGGCCCTTTGATTTTGCTAACGCGACTCTGCACCGCAAGATACTCAAGGATGCGGTCTTTCACGCGCTCCAGACCGTAATGGTCGGTATCCAGCGTCTCCTGCGCTTTCCGCAGGTCTTTTTTCACCTTGCTGCGCGCGTTCCACGGTACCTGCACCATCCAGTCGATGTAGCCGCGCACCACGGTGGCTTCCGCTGACATCGGTGACATCATCTTCAGCTTCTGCAGTTCGGCTTCGGCCTTCTCGCGCGCCTCGACCGGCATTTTCGCCGCGTCGATTTTGCGTTTCAGCGCTTCGTATTCATCCGGCGCATCGTCCATCTCGCCCAGCTCTTTCTGAATCGCTTTCATTTGCTCATTCAGATAGTACTCGCGCTGGCTTTTCTCCATCTGCTTTTTAACGCGGTTGCGAATACGCTTCTCAACCTGCAGCAGATCGATTTCAGATTCCATCATCGCCATGAGATATTCCAGACGCTCATTGATGTCGGACATCTCCAGCACTGACTGTTTGTCAGCCAGCTTAAGCGGCATGTGCGCCGCCACGGTGTCGGCGAGACGCGCCGCGTCGTCGATGCTGTTGAGTGAGGTCAGCACCTCCGGCGGGATTTTTTTGTTCAGCTTGATGTAGCCTTCAAACTGATTGATGGCGGTACGCACCAGCACTTCCTGCTCGCGCTCTTCAATTTCCGGCGAGATCAGGTATTCGGCCTGGGCAACAAAGTGGTCGCCATTGTCCGCTAAAGTGGTGATGTGTGCGCGCTGAAGACCTTCCACCAGCACCTTAACGGTGCCGTCTGGCAGTTTCAGCATCTGCAGTACGGAAGCAACGGTCCCTACCGCGAAGAGATCGTTAATACCAGGTTCATCCGTTGAAGCCTCTTTCTGGGCAACCAGCATGATCTTCTTGTCATGATCCATCGCCGCTTCGAGGCAACGAATCGATTTTTCCCGACCAACAAACAACGGAATTACCATGTGCGGATAAACCACCACGTCGCGCAACGGCAACACGGGGATTTCAATGCGTTCAGAACGCTCAGGATTCATAGAGCTCTCTCTTAGTTTAATGTCCGCCAGGTGATGGGAACCGCGTGATACAGGCTGTATGCAGTTAGACCCACAGGATTATGAGTATATGGGGATGCTTGCACGACATTCAATGTCACAGAGGTGAGAAAAATAAAAGGGGAAGCATTTTCCCCTTTTTTAAGATAACAACGTGGTGTAATTGATTATTTATTCGCCAGAAGCCTGGGCTTCATGCTTACCGTAAATCAGCATCGGGTCAGATTGCCCCTCGATCACTGACTCATCGATCACCACTTTCTCTACGCCTTCCATTGATGGCAGGTCGTACATGGTTTCGAGCAGCGCCGCTTCTACGATCGAACGCAGACCACGTGCCCCGGTTTTACGCGAGTTCGCTTTCTTCGCAATCGCCGTCAGCGCTTCGTCACGGAACTCCAGCTCCACGCCTTCCAGATTAAACAGCGCCTGATACTGCTTGGTCAGCGCGTTTTTCGGTTCACGCAGGATCTGGATCAGCGCTTCTTCGCTCAGCTCATTGAGCGTCGCCACCACCGGCAGACGACCAATGAACTCCGGAATCAGACCAAATTTGATCAGATCTTCCGGCTCAACCTGTGACAGCAACTCACCTTCGCTGGCTTTCTGCGATTTACCTTTTACGGTCGCGCCAAAGCCAATACCGGAGCCGGTTTCAACACGCTGTGAAATCACTTTATCGAGGCCGGCAAACGCACCGCCACAGATAAACAGGATTTTCGAGGTGTCGACCTGCAGAAACTCCTGCTGCGGATGCTTACGTCCACCCTGCGGCGGCACGGCAGCAACCGTGCCTTCAATCAGTTTCAGCAGCGCCTGCTGCACGCCTTCACCTGACACATCACGGGTGATAGACGGGTTGTCTGATTTACGGGAAATCTTATCGATTTCATCGATGTACACGATGCCGCGCTGCGCTTTCTGTACGTCGTAGTCGCACTTCTGCAGCAGTTTCTGGATGATGTTTTCCACATCCTCGCCCACATAACCGGCTTCAGTCAGCGTGGTGGCATCCGCCATGGTGAAAGGCACATCCAGCAGGCGCGCCAGCGTTTCCGCCAGCAGGGTCTTACCGCTACCGGTTGGACCGATCAGCAGAATGTTACTTTTGCCCAGTTCAATCCCGTTGCTGGTGTCGCCGTTACGCAGACGTTTGTAGTGGTTGTACACCGCCACCGCCAGCACTTTTTTCGCCTTCTCCTGACCGATAACATAATCGTCAAGGTGATGGCGGATCTCATGCGGCGTCGGGAGCGCGCTGCGCTCGCGGTGCGGAGCCACTTCTTTAATCTCTTCGCGAATGATGTCGTTACACAGATCGACACACTCGTCGCAAATATACACTGACGGCCCGGCAATCAGCTTACGGACTTCATGCTGGCTTTTGCCGCAGAAAGAGCAGTACAGCAACTTACCTGAACCGTCTTTGCGCTTATCTGTCATCAGCTAACCTCTTTTCGTTCTCAGACCTAATTGGTGTACGGCAATGGCCGCACAGCAACGGCCGATATGCATGCAACTCACCTGTCTGCACCCGTTAACTATAGCGTAAGGGGCAGACAGATGTGTCTTATTGGCGATGCGTCAGGATGGAATCGACCAGGCCATACTCTACCGCTTCGCTGGCAGAGAGGAAACGATCGCGCTCGGTGTCGCGTTCAATCTGCTCCAGCGATTTGCCGGTATGTTCCGCCATCAGCTCATTCATACGCTGCTTCACTTTCAGGATTTCACGCGCGTGGATCTCAATGTCCGTCGCCTGGCCCTGATAGCCGCCCAGCGGCTGGTGAATCATCACGCGTGAGTTTGGCAGACAGAAGCGCTTGCCTTTGGTCCCCGCCGTCAGCAGGAATGCGCCCATCGAACAGGCCTGGCCCATACAGATGGTGCTCACGTCCGGCTTGATGAACTTCATTGTGTCATAAATCGACATACCGGCGGTAATTACACCACCTGGCGAGTTAATGTAGAGGTAAATGTCTTTTTCAGGATTCTCAGCTTCCAGAAACAGCATCTGCGCCACAATCAGGTTCGCCATGTGATCCTCAACCTGACCGGTCAGGAAGATCACGCGCTCTTTAAGCAGGCGGGAGTAGATGTCGTAAGAACGCTCGCCGCGCGAGGTTTGTTCGACCACCATTGGCACCAGCGCATTGGTTGGTGCAGTAAATTCACGATCGCCACTGTATGACATTACCGTCTCCTGATAAATTTCATTGGCAACATTCTGTACCGATTTTACGCGAGGCGCGCGGCGAAAACTATGCGCAGCGGTCTCGTTCCGACATAACAGGACGGTTAATCAGCCAGTCTTACTGTTTTCACGCATTCTCCCTGTATCTGGGGATGCAGCCCAGTTGTTTCAAGCATAACAACCTTTTCCCCATTCGCTAACACGGAAAAACAGCTTAGCGAAGAATTTGCCGATTAATTAGTCAAATAGCGCACAAATGTGGTTGGTTTCCGCCAGAAACGAAAAAGCCCGCGACACAGCGGTCGCGGGCTTTAGCACTCAGGGTTAACTCACGAATCAGGCCGCAGAGGTCTGGTTCATCAGCTCCTGGAAGTTAGTGGCTTTGTCAGTCACTTTGGCTTTCGCCAGTACCGCTTCAACCGCCTGCTCTTCCAGCGCAACGTTGCGCATGTTGTTCATCAGCTCGCTGTTTTTGCTGTAGAACTCGATCACTTCCTGCGGATCTTCGTACGCAGAAGCCATCTCTTCGATCAGCGCTTTAACGCGATCTTCATCGGCTTTCAGCTCGTTGATGCGAATCACTTCGCCCAGCAGCAGACCGACCACAACGCGACGTTTTGCCTGCTCTTCGAACAGTTCACGTGGCAGTTCCAGCGCCTGCTTCTCGTTGCCGCCGAAACGCTGTGCAGCCTGACGACGCAGAACGTCGATTTCGCTGTCGATCAGTGCCACTGGCACGTCGATTTCGTTCGCGTTAACCAGACCGTCAATCGCCTGCGTCTTCACGCGGTTACGGATAGCGCCTTTCAGTTCGCGCTCCATGTTCTTACGCACTTCAGCGCGCAGACCTTCAATGGAGCCATCTTCCACACCGAAACGCTTGATGAATTCAGCGGTCAGCTCCGGCAGTTCGCGGGTTTCCACTTTCTTCAGCACGATGTCGAACTTCGCATCTTTGCCTTTCAGGTTTTCCGCGTGGTAGTCATCCGGGAATTTCACGTCGATGGTGAAGGTGTCGCCGGCTTTCTTGCCAGTGATGCCTTCTTCGAAGCCTGGGATCATACGACCCTGACCCATCGCCAGCACGAAGTCAGACGCTTTGCCGCCTTCGAACTCTTCGCCGTCTATAGAGCCGGTGAAATCGATGGTCGCGCGATCTTCTGCTGATGCCGCTGCATCGGTCTCTTTCCAGGTCGCCTGCTGCTTCTGCAGGGTTTCCAGCATGGTGTCGACGTCAGCGTCGGTCACTTCAACCACCGGTTTTTCAACTTCGATTGCATCCAGGCCTTTCAGCTCAACTTCCGGATACACTTCGAATTCAACCGCGTAAGTGAAATCTTCACCTTCTTTATACTCACCCGGCACGTAGTTCGGTGCGCCAGCTGGGTTGATCTTCTCTTTGATGATGGCGTCAACGAAGTTACGCGTCATCAGCTCGCTCAGGACGTCCTGACGAACAGAGGCACCGTAGCGCTGATTAATGATGGTAGCCGGCACTTTGCCTTTACGGAAACCGTCGATACGGACTTTCTTAGCCACTTCCACCAGTTCTTTCTTCACTGCGCTTTCGATGCTGTCCTTAGGAACAGTAATCGAAATGCGACGGCCCAGACCCTGAGTGGTTTCTACTGAAACTGTCATCTTGTTACCTCAAAAAATCACGTGCTCGGTCAACTTCAGACACCACACAATTAATGCGCCGTATCCAACAACCGGGACGGCCTCTGCAGGCAGAACCTAATCCCTGTCACCAGAAGCGTCCCGAAGACATTCCGGAAAAATAGACGCCGCATTATAGCGGCATCCCCGGAATGAGTCGAGGCTGCAAACTCACCACTTTTTAACGGTTTTGCTGCTTTTTTGCGCCGCAGATCGCGTTTGTGCATCATTGAGGTAAGAAAAAACGGCCCGCAGGCCGTTTTGGAGGAAGCTGAAGAGAAAAACTCAGGCCAGCGTACCGGCACCGCGACAGTTCGGTGAGGCGAGTACGGTATCCTGCAGTCCATCCCACTCTTTGCGCGTGTAGGTATGCAGCGCCAGCGCATGAACGCTGCCTGCCAGCTCGGTCGCCAGCTCGCCATAAATGGCGCGGTGACGCTGCAGGAAGCGCTGTCCGGTGAAAAGGTCGCTGACGATCACCACTTTGAAGTGACTTTCAGACCCGGCAGGCACGTTATGACGATAGCTTTCGTCATGCACTTCGAGATGTGCAGGCTCAAAAGCGTTACGCAGCTTTTCTTCTATTTGTTCGCGAATCATTGTTAACACTCCTCTACGGCGAGCGCTGTGCCCCATCTGTTTAAATATTAGTAGGTTTTTTACCTTTCCCGCAGCCGGGCAGGAAAAAAATCCTGCTGCGCTGCGCATCTTAGCCTGCTCAGGCTGGCGGTCAATCGGTTAGCGCGTCCGGCGGTCCGAAAAAATCCTTTACAATCAATTTCCCCTGGTGCGGGGCTTTTTTCGCCGTGCCGCAATGCTATGATGGCCGCAGTTTTGCAAACCAACCCATATGCTAACGAGAATGAGTATGTTGAAAAAACTGTTATTCCCTCTGCTGGCTGCCTTTATTTTGGCCGGCTGCGCCAGCAATAACACCACGCTGAACATCCAGCCAAAAATCCAGCTGCCACAGCAGGATCCGAGCCTGATGGGCGTTACCGTCAGCGTTAACGGTGCCGATCAGCGCAGCGATCAGGCGCTGGCCAAAGTGAACCGCGACGGTCAGCTGATCACCCTGACCCCGTCACGCGACCTGCGTTTCCTGCTGCAGGAAGTACTGGAGAAGCAGATGACCTCGCGCGGCTACATGATTGGCCCGAACGGCGCGGTGGATCTGCAGATCGTGGTTAATGGTCTGTACGCCGATGTCACGCAGGGCAACGTGCGTTACAGCATCACCACCAAAGCGGATATCTCTATTATCGCTACCGCGAAAAACGGCAACAAGCAGGTGAAAAACTACCGTCAGACTTACAGCGTAGAGGGTGCCTTCAGCGCTACTAACGACAAGATCACCAACGCGGTTAACTCTACCCTGAGCGACGTGATTGCCGATATGGCGCAGGACACCAGCGTCAATAACTTCATCAAGCAAAACGCGCGTTAATTTTCCGCAGTAACCTGCCCGGTTCCCGCTGACCGGGCTTCATTTCAGGCTGGCTATGACATCTCACTATCTGCGTATTTTTACCCAACGTAACGCTGCGGTCCTGCTGCTGCTCGGTTTCGCTTCCGGTCTGCCGCTGGCGCTGACCGCCGGTACGCTCCAGGCGTGGATGACGGTAGAGAATATCGACCTGAAAACCATTGGTTTCTTCTCCCTCGTCGGTCAGGCTTATGTGTTTAAGTTCCTGTGGTCGCCGATGATGGATCGCTATACTCCGCCCTTTCTTGGCCGGCGGCGCGGCTGGCTGCTGGTCACGCAGTTAGCGCTGATTGCCGGCATTGTGGCGATGGGCTTTATGCAGCCGTCACGCGACCTTACCCTGCTGGCGGCGCTGGCGGTGCTGGTGGCGTTCTGCTCAGCCTCGCAGGATATTGTGTTTGATGCGTGGAAAACCGATGTGCTGCCGCCGGAAGAGCGCGGCAGCGGCGCGGCGATTACCGTGCTCGGCTACCGGCTGGCGATGCTAATTTCCGGCGGCCTGGCGTTGTGGCTGGCGGATCGCTATCTCGGCTGGCAGGCCACTTACTGGCTGATGGCGCTGCTGATGGTGCCCGGACTGATCGCTACGCTGCTGGCGCGTGAACCTGAAGCGCCGGTGCGCGAGCCGCACTCGCTGCGTCAGGCCGTCGCGTTTCCGCTGAAGGATTTCTTTCAGCGCAACAACGCCTGGCTGCTGATCACCTTAATCATTCTCTACAAGCTGGGCGATGCGTTCGCCGCTTCGCTCACCACCACCTTCCTGATTCGCGGCGTGGGCTTCAGCGCTGGTGATGTCGGTCTGGTGAATAAAACGCTCGGCCTGCTGGCGACCATTATTGGTGCGCTGTACGGCGGCGTGCTGATGCAGCGCCTGAGCCTGTTCCGCGCGCTGATGATCTTCGGCGTGCTGCAGGCGGTATCTAATTTCGCTTACTGGCTGCTGGCGGTAACGCCACCGCATCTGTGGAGCATGGCCAGCGCGGTATTTATCGAAAACCTGTGCGGCGGTATGGGCACCGCCGCCTTTGTGGCGTTGCTGATGACGCTGTGCAACAAATCGTTCTCAGCCACGCAGTTCGCGCTGCTGTCAGCGCTGTCAGCAGTTGGACGCGTGTATGTCGGTCCGGCGGCTGGCTGGCTGGTCGAACTGTGGGGCTGGCCAGTATTTTACGCCTTTACCGTGGTGGCCGCCGTACCGGGCCTGCTGCTACTGTGGGCGTGTCGCGGCACGCTGCAGGAAATGGAGCACAGCGGTGAATTCATGAAGCGCAGCCTGTGGCCACAGGGTTATCGCTGGACGGTACGCCTGTTCGCGGCGGGTTGTACGCTGCTGGCGCTCTGGCTGCTGACGCTGGCACTGCGTGCGGCGGATATCTGGCACAGCGCGACGCTGCCAACCCATCTGTTTGAGGCAGGGATGGCGCTGGCGCTGCTGGCGGTGCTGCTCGGCTTGATGCTGGACTGGCTGGCATTAAGAAAAACAGCGTCAAATCGTGCACATTAACGCTGCGCTATTTGCCAGACGGGGATAAATCGCTTAAAAATAGCCCCCGGCGAATTTTAAGCGATAGCATTTTTTTTAACGCGAAATAGAAACATTAAATTAACAAATCTGCGTAATATTTAAACCCGGTGAGCAATTAATTTGTAGAAACTTCATCGCCAAAATGATGCAGAATTGTTAAATAAATGAGTATTAAAACTCCGGTTTATGCTTTCCCTGTTTTCTCTGCGGTTAATGTCATTGGTTTTTGTTATATTGCCGCCAACTGCTTGTCGCAGTTAATAATTTGTCACCCTGCGCAACATCTGTGACACCCTTAGCAAAAGGTGTCAACAGCCTTCTGACACATCCTTAAGCTGGTTTACACTGCATAAACCTTCCCGTAAAATGCGCGCACACTTAAACGACAATAGAGCCCTTTGTCATTGAGGTCGTTAAATGAGACTCAGGAAATACAATAAAAGTTTGGGGATTTTGTCATTAATTGCAGGCGCTGTATTACTCAGCGGCTGCGATAGTGCGTTGTTAAATCCCAAGGGACAGATTGCACTGGAGCAACGTTCACTGATTCTGACAGCTTTCGGCTTGATGATGATCGTCGTTATTCCGGCAGTCTTAATGGCTGTTGTGTTCGCCTGGAAATATCGGGCAACCAATACCAACGCGAAGTATAGCCCTAACTGGTCACACTCTAACAAAGTGGAAGCCGTGGTCTGGACCATTCCGATCCTGATCATTCTCTTCCTCGGCGTGCTGACCTGGAAATCAACCCACGCGCTGGAGCCGAGCAAACCGCTGGCCTCTGACGTGAAACCGGTTGAGATCGACGTAGTGGCACTGGACTGGAAATGGCTGTTCATCTACCCGGAACAGGGTATTGCAACCGTCAACCAGATTGCCTTCCCGGCAAATACTCCGGTGAACTTCAAGATCACCTCGAACTCCGTCATGAACTCCTTCTTTATTCCTACGCTCGGCAGCCAGATCTACGCCATGGCGGGTATGCAGACCAAACTGCACCTGATCGCCAACGAGCCAGGTACGTTCGACGGTATCTCTGCTAACTTCAGCGGTCGCGGTTTCTCTGGCATGAAGTTCAAAGCCATTGCCACCAAAGACGATGCGGAATTCCAGCAGTGGGTTGCCAAAGTTAAAGCGGCACCTAACACGCTGACCACTATGGATGATTTCGAAAAACTGGCTGCGCCAAGCGAAAATCACCCGGTGGAATATTTCTCAACTGCGAATCCGGAACTGTTCAAGCAGGTTATTGATAAGTTCATGATGAGCCACGGGAAAATGGACATGTCGCACGAAGGCATGGACATGAATCACGCCGCAGCTGCGGGAGCCGAGGAATAATACGATGTTCGGAAAATTAACACTGGATGCAGTGCCCTACCATGAACCCATTATCATGGTTACGGTCGCCGGTATCATCATTGGTGGTCTGGCGCTGATCGCTGCTATTACCTATTTCGGTAAATGGCAGTATCTGTGGTCTGAATGGTTAACCTCCATCGACCACAAAAAACTGGGTATCATGTACATCATCATGGCCTTTGTCATGCTGCTGCGCGGCTTTGCCGATGCGGTAATGATGCGTACCCAACAGGTGATGGCTTCCGCCGGGGAAGCAGGCATATTGCCACCGCACCACTACGACCAGATCTTCACCGCTCACGGCGTGATCATGATCTTCTTCGTGGCGATGCCTTTCGTGGTGGGTCTGATGAACATCGCGGTTCCGCTGCAAATCGGTGCCCGTGACGTTGCCTTCCCGTTCCTGAACAACCTGAGCTTCTGGTTCACCGCTATCGGTGTGATCCTGGTTAACCTGTCACTGGGTGTGGGCGAATTCGCACAGACCGGCTGGCTGGCTTATCCACCGCTCTCGGGGGCAGAATACAGTCCTGGCGTCGGGGTCGATTACTGGATCTGGAGTCTCCAGCTCTCCGGTATTGGTACCACGCTGACCGGTATCAACTTCTTCGTGACCATTCTGAAGATGCGTGCACCGGGCATGGACCTGTTCAAGATGCCGGTATTCACCTGGGCAGCACTGTGTACTAACGTCCTGATTATCGCTGCGTTCCCGGTTCTGACCGTGACGCTGGCACTGTTGACGCTTGATCGTTACCTCGACTTCCATTTCTTTACCAATGATATGGGCGGTAACATGATGATGTACGTCAACCTGATCTGGGTCTGGGGTCACCCGGAGGTGTACATCCTCGTTCTGCCGGTGTTTGGTGTCTTCTCTGAAGTCACGGCCACCTTCTCGAAAAAGCGTCTGTTTGGTTACACCTCGCTGGTGTGGGCAACCATCGCCATTACCGTTCTGTCGTTCATCGTTTGGCTGCACCACTTCTTCACCATGGGTGCCGGTGCGAACGTTAACGCCTTCTTCGGTATCATGACGATGATCATCGCGATTCCGACCGGGGTGAAAATCTTTAACTGGCTGTTCACCATGTATCAGGGTCGTATCGAGTTCAACTCGGCGATGCTGTGGACCATCGGCTTCCTGGTCACCTTCTCCGTTGGTGGGATGACCGGCGTACTGCTGGCAGTACCAGGCGCAGACTTCGTGCTGCACAACAGCCTGTTCCTGATTGCACACTTCCACAACGTTATCATCGGTGGTGTGGTGTTCGGTTGTATGGCTGGCGTGACCTACTGGTTCCCGAAAGCCTTCGGCTTCACCCTGAACGAAACCTGGGGCAAACGTGCTTTCTGGTTCTGGATCATCGGCTTCTTCGTTGCCTTTATGCCGCTGTACGCGCTGGGCTTCATGGGGATGACCCGTCGTCTGAGCCAGGACATCGATCCGCAGTTCCACTCTCTGCTGGTAGTTGCAGCAGGCGGTGCAGCGCTGATCGCCTGCGGTATCCTGTGCCAGCTTATCCAGTTCTGGGTATCGGTACGTGACCGTGAGCAGAACCGCGATCTGACCGGTGACCCGTGGGGCGGCCGTACGCTGGAGTGGGCAACCTCTTCACCTCCGCCGTTCTACAACTTTGCTGTGATCCCACATATCCACGAGCGTGATGCGTTCTGGGAAATGAAAGAGAAAGGCGAAGCGTACAAGCAGCCAGAAAAATATGAAGAAATTCATATGCCGAAAAACAGCGGCGCGGCCATTGTTATCGCTGCCTTCATGACAGTCTTCGGTTTTGCCCTGATCTGGCACATCTGGTGGCTGGCAGGTCTTACTTTCCTTGGCACCATCGTGACCTGGATTGTGAAGAGCTTCGATGAAGACGTGGATTACTACGTACCGGTTGCTGAAATCGAGCAGATCGAGAAGAAGCACTTTGATGACATCAGCAAAGCAGGTCTGAAATAATGTCAACTGAAACCGTTAAACACCACCACGACGCCCATGCGGAGCATGGGCATCACGATGCGGGAGCCAATAAAGTCTTTGGCTTCTGGATCTACCTGATGAGTGACTGCATTATCTTCGCAACCCTGTTTGCGACCTATGCGGTCATGGTTAACAACACTGCCGGTGGCCCGGCAGGTAAAGATATCTTCGAACTGCCGTTTGTGCTGGTTGAAACCGCGCTGCTGCTGCTGAGCTCCATCACGTATGGTATGGCAGTGATTGCGATGAACAACCAGAACAAAGGTTCGGTCATCAGCTGGCTGGCGTTGACCTTCCTGTTCGGTGCCGGATTTATCGGGATGGAAATCTATGAATTCCATCACCTGATCAAGGAAGGTTTCGGTCCTGACCGCAGCGGCTTCCTGTCTGGCTTCTTTACTCTGGTCGGTACGCACGGTCTGCACGTGACCTCTGGTCTGATCTGGATGGCCGTGCTGATGTTCCAGATCGCTAAACGCGGTCTGAGCGCCACCAACCGCACCCGTATCATGTGTCTGAGCCTGTTCTGGCACTTCCTGGATGTGGTGTGGATCTGCGTATTCACCGTTGTCTATCTGATGGGGGCCATGTAATGAGTCATTCTGTAAACGAACATGGTGCATCTCACGGTAGCGTGAAGTCCTACATGATCGGCTTCATCCTCTCGATCATCCTGACGGCGATCCCGTTCTGGATGGTGATGGATGGCAGTGCTTCTCACGGCACCATTCTGGGTGTGGTTCTGGTGTGTGCAGTGGTTCAGGTGCTGGTGCACCTGGTCTACTTCCTGCATCTGGACAGCAAATCCGAGGGTGGCTGGAACATGGTGGCCATTGTCTTCTCCGCAGTCATTATCCTGATTGTGGTGATTGGCTCACTGTGGATTATGTGGAACCTCAACTACAACATGATGGCCCACTAAAGAGTCACGCGTAATGATTAAGCAATACCTGCAAGTAACAAAACCAGGAATTATTTTCGGCAATTTAATTTCTGTGATCGGTGGATTCCTGCTGGCTTCAAAAGGCAGCATTGATTACCCCCTGTTTCTCGTCGCTTTGGTGGGCGTTTCGCTGGTGGTCGCATCCGGTTGTGTATTCAACAATGTGATTGACCGCGACATCGACATCAAAATGGAGAGAACGCGGAACCGTGTTCTGGTCAAAGGCCTGATCTCGGCGAAAGTAAGCCTGGTTTATGCAACCGCATTGGGTATTGCTGGCTTTGCGTTGCTGTATTTTGGCGCTAACCCGCTGGCCATGTGGCTGGCGGTGATGGGCTTCGTCGTCTATGTCGGCATTTACAGCCTCTACATGAAGCGTCATTCGGTCTATGGCACGCTGATTGGCAGCCTCTCTGGCGCTGCGCCGCCAGTGATTGGCTACTGCGCGGTGACCAACCAGTTTGATGCCGGCGCGTTAATCTTACTGGCTATCTTTAGCCTGTGGCAGATGCCGCACTCCTACGCGATTGCCATCTTCCGCTTCAAAGATTATCAGGCGGCCAATATTCCGGTTCTGCCGGTGGTGAAAGGCATCTCCGTGGCGAAAAATCATATTACGCTGTACATCCTGGCGTTCATGATTGCCACGCTGATGCTGTCGCTGGGCGGTTATGCTGGCTACAAATATCTGGTGGTGGCTGCCGCCGTCAGCGTGTGGTGGCTGGGTATGGCACTGTCAGGTTACAAAACCTCAAACGACAAAGTTTGGGCGCGTAAACTGTTCGTGTTCTCCATTGTCGCCATCACTGCGCTGAGCGTGATGATGTCGGTGGACTTTATGGCCCCGGCCTCTAAGGACCTGCTGACTTACGTCTGGTAAGTCAGACCGTTACTCCGGACAAGGGCGCGAATTTCGCGCCCTTTCTTTTTGTTACCACTGCTTAAAAACAATTGTTTTACCCGCCCTGCCCTGCTTTCTAAAATAAGCGCTGCATGTCCCGGTGAGCCGGGTCGCAGATAAGGGCGCGCAACCTGTGCCGCTGCAACCTGAAGTCCCAGGGGCATAAACTTACAGAGGTTGGAATGAACGATAATAGAATGACACCAGTTGAGCTTCGGGCAACATGGGGTTTAGGCACAGTTTTTTCCCTGCGCATGCTGGGAATGTTTATGGTCCTGCCGGTACTGACCACTTACGGTATGGCTTTACAGGGCGCCAGCGAAACGTTGATCGGTCTGGCAATTGGTATTTATGGTCTGGCGCAGGCCGTGTTTCAGATCCCCTTTGGTCTGCTGTCCGACCGTATCGGCCGCAAGCCGCTGATTGTCGGTGGCCTGCTGCTGTTTGTGCTTGGTAGCCTTATTGCCGCCACCAGCACCTCCATCTGGGGCATTATCCTTGGTCGCGCGCTGCAGGGCTCCGGTGCCATTGCCGCGGCGGTGATGGCACTGCTGTCAGACCTGACCCGTGAACAGAACCGCACCAAAGCGATGGCGTTTATCGGCATCAGCTTCGGCGTTACCTTTGCGATTGCCATGGTGGTCGGCCCGATTGTCACGCATGCGCTGGGTCTGCACGCGCTGTTCTGGATGATTGCCCTGCTCGCCAGCCTGGGTATCGTGATCACCCTGCTGGTAGTGCCCAATGCGCCGGGCCACGTATTGAACCGCGAATCCGGCATGGTCAAAGGCAGCATTCGCGCAGTGCTGGCCAATCCCAAATTGCTGAAGCTGAATATCGGCATTCTCTGTCTGCACATTTTACTGATGTCGAGCTTCGTCGCGCTGCCGGGCCAGTTTGAACAGGCAGGCTTCCCGGCGGCTGAACACTGGAAAGTGTACCTGGTGACCATGCTGGTGGCGTTTGTCGCCGTGGTGCCGTTTATTATCTATGCCGAGGTAAAACGCCGCATGAAGCGAGTGTTTGTCGGCTGCGTGGCGCTGATCATCATCGCGGAGATTGTGCTGTGGGGCGCCGCAGGCCACTTCTGGACGCTGGTGATTGGCGTGCAGCTGTTTTTCCTTGCCTTTAACCTGATGGAAGCGATTCTGCCGTCGCTGATCAGCAAAGAGTCGCCGGCGGGCTACAAAGGCACGGCCATGGGGATTTATTCCACCAGCCAGTTTATTGGCGTCGCGATTGGCGGCAGCCTGGGCGGCTGGATTTTCGGCCACTTCGATGCGCAAACGGTGTTTCTGGTCGGCGCGATAGTGGCTGCTGCATGGCTGTTTGTCGCCATGTCGATGCAGGAGCCGCCGTACGTCAGCAGCCTGCGCCTGGTGCTGAGCGATGCGGTGCTGGCGGTACCGAATCTGGAGAAGCGGCTGCGCGCGCAGCCCGGCGTGGCGTCGGTGTTTATCGTGCCGGAAGAGAAAAGTGCTTACATTAAAATTGACAGCAAAGTGACGAGCCGCGTGGAGCTGGAGGCGCTGCTCGCCAGCAGTTAATGATTTAGCCACAGCGGACCGCGATGCTCTGGTTCCACGCGGTCCGCTCAGCGACGTTACAGCGACATATCCACCACAATACGCCCTTCAATTTTGCCGGCGTGCATGCGCGCAAAGATATCGTTGATGTTAGTCAGCGGCTCAACCGCGACATTCGCTTTCACCTTATGGCGACCGGCAAAATCCAGCGCCTCCTGCAGATCTTTACGCGTGCCGACAATTGAGCCGCGCACCGTAATGCCATCCAGCACCATGTCGAAGATCGAGAGATCGAATTTCCCTGGCGGCAGGCCGTTAAGCACCATGGTGCCGCCGCGACGCAGCGTGCCGATCGCCTGTTCAAACGCTTTTGGCGAGACCGCCGTCACCAGCACGCCGTGCGCACCGCCAAAGCTCTCCTGAAACACCTTCGCCGGATCGACCTGCTTCGCATTGGCAACCACGCTGGCACCGAGCCGTTTGGCAAATGCCAGCTTATCGTCGTCGATGTCGACCGCCGCCACGTTGAGCCCCATCGCCACCGCATACTGAATAGCCATGTGTCCCAGCCCGCCGATGCCGGAAACCACCACCCAGTCACCCGGTTTGGTATCGGTCATCTTCAGGCCTTTGTAAACCGTTACGCCAGCACATAAAATCGGTGCCACTTCATTAAACTCAACGTTATCCGGAATGATGCCGACGTAGTTGGCATCCGCCAGGCAGTACTCGGCAAAGCTGCCGTTGACCGAATAGCCGGCATTCTGCTGCGACAGACACAGCGTTTCCCAGCTGTCGAGGCAGTGCTCGCAGTGGCCACACGCCGAGTAGAGCCACGGTACCCCGACGCGATCGCCCAGCTTGAGATGCTTCACCCCTTCACCAATGGCCACCACCTGCCCGACACCTTCATGGCCGGGAATAAACGGCGGATTGGGCTTGATCGGCCAGTCGCCTTCGGCGGCGTGCAGGTCGGTGTGGCACACGCCGGTGGCGGCGATTTTCACCAGAATCTGTCCTGGCCCAACGGACGGCACCGGCACCTGCTCAATCACCAGCGGTTCACCAAACGCCTTCACAATCGCGGCTTTCATGGTGGTTTTGATTTGCATATTCATCTTTCACTCTCCATTTGAACGGATGCGGACTCAGAACAGCCCCAGTGGCGCTGTGCCATAGCTGACCAGCAGATTTTTGGTTTGTTGATAGGCGCTGAGCGCCATTTTGTGGGTTTCACGCCCGACGCCCGACTGCTTGTAGCCACCGAATGCCGCATGGGCGGGATAGATGTGATAGCAGTTGGTCCAGACGCGACCGGCTTTAATGCCGCGGCCCATGCGATACGCCAGATTGGTATCGCGCGTCCACACGCCCGCGCCCAGACCAAACTGGGTTTCATTGGCGATCGCGAGCGCCTCTGCCTCATCGTGGAATGTGGTGACGCCAATCACTGGCCCAAAAATCTCCTCCTGGAAACAGCGCATCTGGTTGCTGCCCTTGATCAGGGTGGGCTGGATGTAGAATCCGTTATCCAGCTCCGCGGCGATATGCGCACGCTCGCCCCCTGTCAGAATCTGACCGCCTTCTTCACGGGCGATGTTGATATAGGACAGGATTTTGTCGAATTGCTGGCGGGAAGCCTGAGCGCCAATCATGGTGTCGGTATCGAGCGGATCGCCACGGCGAATGGTGGCAACCTTCGCCAGCACCCGCTCCATAAAGGGCTGGTAGATCGATTCATGAATCAACGCGCGCGATGGACAGGTACAGACTTCGCCCTGATTAAAGAAGCCCAGCACCAGCCCCTCGACCGCTTTCTCGATGAACGCCTCTTCGCCCGACATCACATCCGCGAAGTAGATGTTGGGTGATTTGCCGCCCAGCTCGACGGTGCAGGGAATGATGTTCTCCGCCGCACAGGCCATGATATGCCGCCCGACCGGCGTGGATCCGGTAAAGGCAATTTTAGCGATGCGCTTGCTGGTGGCCAGCGCTTCGCCGGCTTCGCGGCCAAAGCCCTGCACCACATTCAGTACGCCCGGTGGGAACAGATCGCCAATCAGCTCCATCAGCAGCGTAATACCAAGCGGCGTCTGCTCAGCCGGTTTCAGCACCACGCAGTTACCGGCGGCCAGCGCCGGTGCCAGCTTCCACGCCGCCATGAGCAGCGGGAAATTCCACGGGATGATCTGTCCGACTACGCCCAGCGGCTCGTGGAAGTGATAGGCCACCGTGGTTTCGTCGATCTCGGCGGTGCTGCCCTCCTGCGCGCGCAGGCAGCCGGCAAAGTAGCGAAAATGGTCGACCGCCAGCGGCAGATCGGCGTTGAGCGTCTCGCGAATCGGTTTGCCGTTATCCCAGCTCTCCGCTACCGCCAGCTTCTCGAGACTGGCTTCCATGCGATCGGCCACCTGCAGCAGCAGGTTGGCGCGCTGCTGTACGCTGGTTTTGCCCCACGCATCGGCGGCCTGATGCGCGGCATCCAGCGCCAGATCAATGTCGCGCGCGTCGGAGCGCGGGAACTGAGCGATATCGCTGCCGTCTACCGGCGAGGTGTTCATAAAGTACTGGCCGCTCAGCGGCTCGGTGAAGTTGCCGGCGATATAGTTGCCGTAGGTCGCCTGGAAAGAGACCAGCGCGCCGGGCGTGCCGGGATGTGCATAACGCATCGCAAACTCCTTATTATCAGGTCAGAGGGTCTGAACAGGCAGCGCAACTGCCTGTGTTGGTGATTGCAGCACGCGTGCCAGTTTTTTCTCATCAGGCGCAAAAGCAATAAATGCATTATTTATCAATTAAATAAAATCATGCCCCGCCAGCAAACCTGTCAGTCCTCCAGGACAAACGCGGTATCTGTGTTGCGTATCGCAACAGTGCAGAAACCCTAACGCTACAATGTTGCAACACTTACACGCCGTTCTGAGGTCACTCATGCAGGGAAATTCAGCCGCGTCTGCCGTGCACGCTAACCCGCTGTTAAGCGACTCCTGGTTCCGCAGCCAGCTGTATGGATTAGAGCGCAGCGCCGACGATTTCCCGCGCGTGCGTCAGGGCGAGCTGGCCGATGTGCTGGCCAGCAACGCCGGGCTGCAGCAGTTTGCGCAGCCGGTCATCCGCCAGCTGGCGCAGCAGATGGCGGAGACGCAGTCGGTGGTGATCCTGTCCGATGCCAGCGGGCTGGTGCTGAACACCTTTGGCGATATGCAGGCGCTGGAGAAAGCCCAGCGCTTTGCCCTGGCACCCGGTAATTTGTGGAGTGAATGCGGACGCGGCACCAATGCAATTGGCACCGCGCTGGCGATTGATGACGGCTGTGAAATTGATGGCCAGCAGCATTTCCTGACGCGCAACCAGGGTCTGTACTGCGCCGCAATGCCGTTGCAGATGCCCAACGGCCAGATAGCCGGCGTGCTGGATATCTCGGGTCCGGCACACTTTCCGCATCCGCATACCCTGAACCGGGTGAAAGCAGCGGCAAAGCAGATCGAGTACCTGTGGGTGAAGCAGAGCCTGCATCCGCAGCAGTGGCTGCTTAGTCTGCATCCGCAGCCGCAGGGCATCGACACCAGTGATGAACTGCTGCTGGTGTTTTCTGACAATGTGCTGACCGCAGCTAACCGGCTGGCGATGCGCGAACTGGCTCTCAGCGCCGATCGCTTTGCCAGCCTGACGTTTCAGCAGCTGTTTCCGCAACTGCAGCAGCAGGCCAACAGCGTTCCCGCCGCGGTCGACATTGGCACGCAGCGCTACTGGTTCCGCCTGCGCGCGCCGCAGCGCAGCCACGTCAGCGTGCCGGACAGTCGCACGCATGATCTGCCGCGCGTGCTGGGAGCTGACGGCGCAAAAATGCTGCGCTTGCTGGATGCCGGCGTTTCGCTGTGCATTTATGGTGAAACCGGCAGCGGCAAGGAGTATGTCAGCCGCGCGCTGCACCAGCAAAGCCGCTGGCGCACGGGCAAGTTTGTCGCCATCAACTGTGCCGCCATCCCCGAAGCGCTGATTGAATCCGAACTGTTTGGCTATCAGCCCGGCGCATTTACCGGCGCCAGTAAAAATGGCTACATCGGCAAAATTCGCGAAGCGGATGGCGGCGTGCTGTTTCTGGATGAAATCGGTGACATGCCGCTGACGCTGCAGACCCGTTTGCTGCGCGTGCTGCAGGAAAAAGAGGTGGCGCCGCTCGGCTCCAGTCGCAGCTGGCCGGTGAATTTTGCCGTGATTTGCGCCACGCATCGCGATCTGGCCCAGCGCGTGGCCGCTGGCGAATTTCGTGAAGATTTGCTCTATCGTCTGCAGGAGTTTGCGCTGACCCTTCCGCCGCTGCGCGCCTGGCCGAACGTCGCCGGGTTTATCCGCGATTTATGGCAGGAACTGGGAGCCGCGCAGCGTGGCGTACAGCTCTCCCCAGCGCTGCTGACGGCGCTGGCGCAGCAGCCGTGGCCAGGCAATGTGCGCCAGCTACGCAGTCTGCTGCGCGTGCTGCTGGCGCTCGCCGATGAGGGCGAAACGCTGACGGAAAGTCACTTGCCGGCAGAGTATCGCCGCCCGCCGGCACCGCCGCTGCGCGAACGCCACGATGAACAGCTGATCAGTGAAACGCTGCAGCGCTATGACGGCAATATCAGTAAAGCGGCGCAGGCGCTGGGGGTCGCGCGCAGCACGCTGTATCGTCGTGCGGCGCGCGACAGAGGGGATTAATCGCGGAAGTTTTTGAACTGGAACGGCTGACCCAGGTTGCCACCGCGCACCAGCGCCATCGCACCCTGCAGATCGTCGCGGGATTTACCGGTGACGCGCAGCTCTTCACCCTGAATCTGCGTCTGCACTTTCAGTTTGCTGTCTTTGATCAGCTTAACGATTTTCTTCGCGACATCGCTTTCGATGCCTTTTTTCAGCTTCGCTTCAACGCTCCAGCTTTTACCGCTGTGCACAATCTCTTCCGGTACTTCAATCGCTGCGCCTTCAATGCCGCGCTTCAGCAGCTTTTCACGCAGAATATCCACCAGCTGCTTCACCTGAAAATCCGATTCGCTGGTGACTTTGATGGTCTCATTCTTTTCGTTGAGCTCAAAGCTGGCGCTCACGTTGCGGAAATCGAAACGGGTTGAGATCTCACGGTTGGCATTCTCCACCGCATTACGCACTTCCGGCAGTTCGACTTCGGAAACGATATCGAAAGATGGCATCTTTTCTTCTCCTGATACTAAAGTGACATGCATAATACGCGTCTTGTCGCGCTAATAAAACACGCGACGCGGAAAGCTATAATTAAGGGTGTGACACCCATTCACCCACCCGCCAGCGGGAGGCATAATGAAAATTACCGTGTTGGGTTGCGGCGCCCTGGGGCAAATCTGGCTCGCGGCCCTTGCACGCCAGGGACATGACGTTCAGGGCTGGCTGCGCGTACCGCAGCCGTACTGTTCGGTCAACGTGGTTGATCCGCAGGGCCACGTCAGCAATCACACCTTCATCGCTAACGATCCGCTGTTTCTGGCCGAAAGCCAGCTGCTACTGGTGAGCCTGAAAGCGCCACAGGTTTCACCTGCGGTGAAAAACCTGCAAAGCGTGCTGCCGCGCCACGCGCCGATCCTGCTGCTGCACAACGGCATGGGTACCATCGAAGAGCTCAAAGAAGTGCAGCAGCCGCTGCTGCGCGGCATCACCACGCACGCGGCGATGCGCGACGGCACGGTGATCAAGCATGTCGCGCAGGGCATCACCCACATCGGGCCTGCCAGCCGCGAAAGCGCGGCGCTGAGCGATATCGCCGATATTCTGCATCAGGCGCTGCCGGACGTGGCGTGGCACGATAACATCGCGTCTGCCAGCTGGCGCAAGCTGGCAGTTAACTGCGTGATCAACACACTGACGGTTGAGCACGACTGCCAGAACGGTGCGCTGCGCGCCTGGCCGGAACAGATTAACCGGCTGTGCGAGGAGCTGGCCTGGGTGATGGAGCGCGAGGGCCAGCACATCGCGCTGGATAATCTGCGCGACATTATTTACGACGTCATCGACAGCACCGCCGCCAACGTCTCCTCAATGCTGCAGGATGTGCGTGCGCAGCGTCAGACTGAAATTGATTACATTACCGGCTACCTGCTGCGCCGCGCCCGTGCGCAGGGGATTGCGCTGCCGGAAAATACCCGCCTGTACGACCTGATTAAACGCAAGGAGTCCCAATATGAGCGCGAACGCATCAGTGCTGGTTTGCCTGGCCCATGGCAGTGAAGAGACCGAAGCGGTCACGACTATCGACCTGCTGGTCCGCGCCGGCCTGAAGGTGACCACCGCCAGCGTGGAGAGCGACGGCACGCGCGAGATTGTCTGCTCCCGCGGTGTGCGCCTGCTGGCTGACGCACCGCTGGTGGAAGTGGCGGATAACGATTTTGCCGCCATCGTCCTGCCGGGCGGCCTCAAAGGCGCTGAAACCTTCCGCGACAGCCCGCTGCTGGTGGAGACGGTACGCCAGTGTCATCTGTCAGGAAAAATTGTCGCGGCGATCTGTGCCGCGCCGGGCACGGTGCTGGTGCCGCATGACCTGTTTCCGGTGGGCAACATGACCGGTTTTCCCGGCCTGAAGCACACCATTCCGGAGGAGAAATGGATGGAGCGCCGCGTGGTGTGGGATCCGCGCGTTAATCTGCTGACCAGCCAGGGGCCGGGCACGGCGATCGATTTTGCCCTGAAGCTGATTGATCTGCTGGTGGATAAAGAGCAAGCGCGTGAAGTCGCATCACAGCTGGTGCTGGCGGCAGGGATTTATAATTATCAGGAATTTGAAGAGCGCGCGTAAAAAAGGTCGCCATCAATGGCGACCCCACGGGATCAGTGCACAGTTTTATTCGTCGCGGTGATTACAGGGTGCGCATTCCTGCGCACCGGGTTTTGCCCATGCACCCGAAATCAGGCGCGCCAGGCTTAACACCCCCGCGGTTACGGACGGTACACCTTCACGTTCTTAAAGCCCTGCTCATGCAGATACAACGCCTGCAACCGGCTCATCACGCCGCGATCGCAGTACAGCAACCAGGTTCTGCTCTGATCGAGATCGCCGAACTGGGTGCTCAGCTTATAGAACGGCAGCGATTTCACTTCCACGCCGGTCAGCGCCAGCGGCTTGTCGTCCTGCTCATCAATTGAACGGATATCCAGCACCACATCGTTGCCGCTGAATGACGCCACGGTTTCCACTTCCACCACTTCTTCTTCCGTCTGCTCCGCGATTTCACGGATATCGACGTTGCTGGCTTCCTGCACCACGCGCTGCAGAATGTCGAAATCGAAGTTCTGCTCTTCGGCTTCGATCTTCGCCTTCACCGCCTTCACCGTGGGGCTTTTCGAAATCACGCCGCAGTACTCCGGCATGGTGCGGGCAAAGTCTTCGGTGCCGATCTGACGCGCAATATTGATGATGTGCTCTTTATCGTGCGAGATCAGCGGGCGCAGAATCAGCGTGTCGGACGCGTTATCAATCAAACGCAGGTTAGTCAGCGTCTGGCTGGAGACCTGGCCCAGCGCCTCACCGGTCACCAGCGCCTGCACGCCGTAACGCTCAGCCACCATCGACGCCGCACGCACCATCATGCGCTTCAGCACCACGCCCATCTGGCCGTCATCAACTTTTTCCAGAATCTCGCCCACCACCGGCTCAAAATTGATGGCGACAAAACGCACGCGATGTGAACGGCCAAAACGCTGCCACAGATAGTGCGCCACCTGACGCACGCCGATTTCATGCGCCGCGCCACCAAGGTTAAAGAAGCAGTAGTGCACGCGACAGCCGCGGCGCATCAGCATATAGCTGGAGACGCCGGAGTCAAAGCCGCCGGAAATCAGCGACAGCACATCTTCCTGGGTGCCGATCGGGAAGCCGCCCAGGCCTTCATAGCGGCCGGTAATCAGCAGCAGACGATCGTCTTCAATCTCCAGATTCACCGTCACATCCGGGTGATTCAGCTGCACGCGCGCGCTTTCAATGTGCTGATTGAGACCGCCGCCGACGTAGCGCTCCACATCCTGCGAGCTAAAGCTGTGCTTGCCGCGACGCTTCACGCGCACGCAGAAGCTCTTGCCTTCCAGCCGCTCGCGGTTGAGCGCCAGCGTCTGCTCGAAGATATCGTGCATGTCGGTATAGGCGCGGTCTTCGACCGCCAGCACATGGTGGATACCGGGAATGCGCGTCAGCTCTTCCGTGACGGTGGCACGCAGCGCTTCCTTCTTCGCGCGCACTTCGATGTGATCCCAGTGGCGCACCACGGCGATCTCTTCGTCGAGGGTGCGCAGGGTATTACGGATGTTACCGGTCAGAATTTTGATAAAGCGCAGGCGCACCGACTGACTTTTGATGGTGATTTCAGGGAAGAGCTTGATGATAAACTTCATGGCGACACAGCTTCGTTGGGCAAATAAGTGCTAAAATCATCAACACTTAGCTGGTAAAATCATATAATTGCGGGTTGGCATCAGCCACCGCATCCGAGGCGCGCAAGTATATCACCTTTGTCGGGTGACTGCTGTAAGCAACCTTCGCCGCATTGATTATTTTGCTAATCAATGCCCGTCGGCTACCATGACCGATTGCAACATAATGTCCCAACCTGTGAGTCGACACTGATTATGCCGAAAAAAGCCGAAGCGCCCGTGAGTTTTGAAAACGCACTGCAGCAGCTGGAACAGATTGTCAGCCGTCTGGAGAGTGGCGAACTGCCGCTGGAAGAGGCGCTGAATGAATTCGAGCGCGGCGTACAGCTGGCACGCAGCGGCCAGCAAACCCTGCAGGCGGCGGAACAGCGCGTGCAGATTCTGCTGAGCGACGACAAAGACGCCCCGCTCGCCCCTTTCACGCCGGAAAATGAGTAATGGATTTCGTGCAACTGCAGCGTGCCTACCATGAGCGCGTGAACCAGGCGTTGACGCGCTTAATAGATCCACTTCCTTTTCAGAGTTCTCCTCTGGTGAACGCCATGCAATATGGGGCACTATTGGGCGGTAAGCGCCTGCGCCCGTTTCTGGTGTATGCCACTGGCGAGATGCTGCGCGCCGAGGCGGCCAGCCTGGATGCCCCCGCCGCAGCGGTGGAGTGCATTCACGCTTACTCATTGATTCATGATGACCTGCCGGCGATGGACGACGATGCGTTACGTCGCGGGCAGCCAACCTGCCATATCAAATATGGCGAAGACACGGCGATTCTGGCCGGCGATGCCCTGCAAACCCTGGCGTTTACCATTCTTGCGGACCAGCCGATGCCCGGCGTAAGCCCGCAGGATCGCATTGCCATGATTTCCGAACTGGCGCAGTCCAGCGGCGTGGCCGGGATGTGCGGTGGCCAGGCGCTGGATTTAGCCGCCGAAGGCCAATCCGTGGACCTGAACCAGCTGGAGCAGATCCATCGCCACAAAACCGGCGCGCTGATCCGCGCCGCCGTGCGTCTCGGCGCCCTCACTGCGGGTGCAGCGGGCCGCGATGCGCTGCCGCAGCTGGATATCTACGCCAACGCCATCGGACTGGCGTTTCAGGTGCAGGATGACATCCTCGATGTGGTCGGCGATACCGCCGTTCTGGGCAAAACCCAGGGAGCCGATCAGGCGCTGGGGAAAAGCACTTACCCGGCGCTGCTGGGACTGGATAACGCGCGGGCCAAAGCGCAGGATCTCTATCGCGAAGCACTGGGCGCGCTGGAGGTGCTGGCGGCACAGTCGTATGACACGTCCGCTCTGCAGGCGCTGGCCAGCTTTATAATTGAACGCGATAAATAACTTATATAATGAGTCTCTGATGAGTTTTGATATTGCAAAATACCCGACACTGGCGTTAGCAGGCACGGTTCAGGAATTACGTTTACTGCCTAAAGAAAAACTTCCGGACCTGTGCGACGAGCTGCGTCAGTATCTGCTGGACAGCGTGAGCCGCTCGTCCGGCCACTTTGCTTCGGGTCTGGGCGTCGTCGAGCTGACCGTCGCGTTGCATTATGTGTACAACACCCCGTTTGATCATCTGGTGTGGGACGTCGGCCATCAGGCCTATCCGCACAAGATTCTGACCGGCCGCCGCGACCGTATCGGCACTATCCGCCAGAAAAATGGCCTGCACCCGTTCCCGTGGCGCGGCGAAAGCGAATATGACGTGCTGAGCGTGGGCCACTCGTCGACGTCCATCAGCGCCGGTCTCGGCATGGCCGTGGCCGCCGAACGCGAAGGCAAAGGTCGCCGTACCGCCTGTATCATTGGCGACGGCGCGATTACCGCGGGCATGGCGTTTGAAGCCATGAACCACGCCGGTGATATCAAGCCGGACATGCTGGTGATCCTCAACGACAACGAGATGTCGATCTCTGAGAACGTAGGCGCGCTGAACAATCGCCTGGCGCAGATTCTCTCGGGGAAAACCTATTCACGCCTGCGCGAAGGCGGCAAGCGCGTGCTGGGCGGCCTGCCGCCGATCAAAGAGCTGGTGAAGCGCACCGAAGAGCACCTGAAAGGCATGGTGGTGCCGGGCACGCTGTTTGAGGAGCTGGGCTTTAACTATATCGGTCCGGTCGATGGTCACGATGTACTGACGCTGGTCAGCACGCTGAAGAATATGCGCGATCTGAAAGGGCCGCAGTTCCTGCACATCATGACCAAAAAGGGCAAGGGCTACGCGCCGGCGGAAGAAGATCCGATCACCTGGCACGCGGTGCCAAAATTCGATCCGGCCAGCGGCTCGCTGCCGAAAAGCGCGCCGGGCCTGCCGAGCTACTCGAAAATTTTTGGTAACTGGCTGAGCGAGATGGCCGCCGACGATGCGCGGCTGATGGCCGTGACGCCGGCCATGCGCGAAGGCTCCGGCATGGTGAGCTACTCGCGTGATTATCCGCAGCAGTATTTTGACGTGGCGATCGCCGAGCAGCATGCGGTGACGTTCGCCGCGGGCATGGCCATCGGCGGTTACAAGCCGGTGGTGGCGATTTACTCCACCTTCCTGCAGCGCGCCTACGATCAGGTGATTCACGACGTGGCAATTCAGCAATTGCCGGTACTGTTTGCTATCGATCGCGGCGGTATCGTGGGTGCCGACGGCCAGACGCACCAGGGGGCGTTTGATATCGCCTATCTGCGCTGCGTGCCGGGCATGGTGATCATGACGCCAAGCGATGAAAACGAGTGCCGTCAGATGCTTTACACCGGCTACCACTATCAGGATGGCCCGAGCGCGGTGCGCTATCCGCGCGGCACCGGCACCGGCGCCACGCTGGAACCGCTGGCCAGCCTGCCGCTTGGCAAAGGGGTCATCCGGCGTCGCGGCGAGCAGCTGGCCATCCTCAACTTTGGTACTCTGCTGCCGGAAGCGCAGGCCGCCGCCGACGCGCTCAACGCCACGCTGGTCGACATGCGCTTTGTTAAGCCGCTGGATGAAGCCCTGATTAGCGAACTGGCGGCCAGCCACGACGCGCTGATTACGCTGGAAGAAGGCGCGATCAAAGGCGGTGCCGGCAGCGGCGTCAACGAATACGTGATGGCGAAACGCCTGCGCGTGCCGGTGCTTAACCTCGGCCTGCCGGATGAGTTCATTCCGCAGGGGACGCAGGAAGAAGTGCGTCAGGATTATCAGCTGGACGCCGCAGGCATCCAGCAGCAAATCGCCGCCTGGCTGGCGCAGTAACCGCCCTTCCCCGCTCCTGCTGCTATGCTTGAGGGTAAAACCCCACGCATAAGAGCAGGAGCCCTTCATGAAAACCGTTCGTTTAGGCCAGACCGATCTGCAGGTTTCACGTCTCTGTTTAGGCTGTATGACCTATGGCGATCCGCTGCGCGGTAACCACGCCTGGACGCTGCCGGAAGAGAGCAGCCGACCGCTGATTAAGCAGGCGCTGGACGCGGGCATCAACTTCTTCGACACCGCTAACAGCTACTCCGACGGCAGCAGTGAGGAGATCCTCGGCCGCGCGCTCAAAGATTATGCGCAGCGCGATCGGGTGGTGGTGGCGACCAAAGTCTACTTTCCGCTGAGCAACCTGTCGCAGGGGCTGTCGCGCACCAATATTCTGCAGTCGATTGATGACAGCCTGACGCGGCTTGGCATGGAGTATGTCGATCTGCTGCAGATTCATCGCTGGGATTACGCCACGCCGATTGAAGAGACGCTGGAAGCGCTCGATCAGGTAGTGCGGTCAGGCAAAGCGCGTTACATCGGGGCTTCCTCAATGCATGCCACCCAGTTTGCGCAGGCGCTGCAGTTACAGCAGCAGCATGGCTGGGCGCGTTTTGTCAGTATGCAGGATCAGTACAACCTGATTCAGCGCGAAGAAGAGAAAGAGATGCATCCGCTGTGCCAGCGCGAAGGCATCGCGGTGCTGCCGTGGAGCCCGCTGGCGCGCGGTAAGCTGACGCGTCCGTGGGGAGAAACCACTGCGCGTTCGGTGTCGGATAACGTGATGGAAAAACTCTATACCGGCACCGAAGAGAATGACGCGGCCATTGCGCAACGGCTGGCAACGGTGGCTGCGGACAAAGGCGTGACGCGCGCGCAGGTGGCGCTGGCGTGGCTGCTGCATAAGCCGGTGGTTACCGCGCCGATTATTGGTGCCTCGCGCGAGCAGCAGTTTGCCGAGCTGGTGAAAGCCGTCGACGTGGAGCTGAGTTCAACCGATATCGCCGAGCTGGAGAGCGTCTATCAACCGCATCCGGTGGTAGGATTCGAGTAACGGTCCAGTCAGGTCGCCTTCAGGGCGACCTGATGTCACAGGCAATGCATGCATGGCGACCTGCTGTGGGCTAGGCATTCATGGCAACGCTTTCTGTAGGGTGCGCATTCATGCGCACCTGGCGCATTAAAGAACCAGCCCTAACCCATACAAAATCGCCGCTGAAATGACCCCGGCGATAATGTCATCGACCATAATGCCCATGCCGCCGTGCACGTTACGGTCGAACCAGCGAATCGGCCACGGCTTCCACATGTCGAAAATACGGAAAATCACAAAGCCGGCCAGCACCCATTGCCAGCTCATCGCCGGAATCGCCATCAGCGTAATCCACATGCCGATGAACTCATCCCACACGATGCTGCCATGGTCGTGCACACCCATATCACGCGCGGTGCGGTGACACAGGTAGACACCCACACTGATGCCAATCAGCACCAGCAGCGAATACAGCTGCAGCGGCAGCAGCGTCATCAGCCACCAGAAGGGAATGGCGGCAATTGAACCGGCGGTGCCGGGCATAATCGGGCTCAGGCCGCTGCCAAAACCGGTCGCCAGCAGGTGCCACGGATTGGCCATGCGCAGACGGCTTTTGGCCACATCTTTATTTAGCGTCAAAGTGATCAAATCCCTTGTGATGGAAACTGCGCGGCTTGCCGTTCTCCAGCAGCGTCAGCCCTTCTGCCTCCGGCGCGATCTGGCCGATGCAGGTATACGCCACGCCAAGATGGCCCAGCGCCACATCCAGCGCACCACGATTGACTTCCGGCACGGTAAAGCACAGCTCATAATCTTCACCCCCGCTCAGCGCCCAGCGCAGCACCTGTTCCGGCTCGAAGTGATCGCGCAACGCAGCCGACAGCGGCAACGCATCCAGATTGATGCGGGCACCCACGCGGCTGGCGGTGAGAATGTGGCCGAGATCGGAGATCAGGCCATCGGACAGATCGATGGCTGACGTCGCCAGATTGCGCAGCGCCTGGCCCTGCAGCACGCGCGGCATCGGGCGCAGATGGCGCTTGATCAGCACTTCATGCACCGCCGGATCGTTCAGGCGATGATGGTGCTGCAGCAGCGACAGGCCAGCAGCACTGTCGCCCAGCGTGCCGGTGACAAAAATCCAGTCACCCGGTTTGGCCCCGGCGCGCTTCAGCGCACGGCCGGCCGGCACCAGGCCATGAATGCCCAGCGTCAGGCTGAGCGGCCCGCGCGTGGTATCGCCGCCGATCAGCTGCATATCGTAATAATCCAGCAGCTCAAACAGGCTGTCGCTGAACGCGGCCAGCCAGGGTTCATCTACCTCAGGCAACGTCAACGCCAGCGTTAACCATGCCGGATCGGCGCCCATCGCCGCCAGGTCGCTCAGGTTAACCGCCAGCGCTTTGTAGCCGAGATCGGCCGGATGGATATCACGTAAGAAATGCACGCCCGCCACCAGCGTATCGGTGCTGATGGCCAGCGTCTGTTTTTCCGGCACGTTAAGTAACGCGCAGTCGTCACCAATTCCCTTCTCCACATCGCGGCGGGAGCTGGTGACGCGGTTAAAATAACGTGCGATCAGTTCGAATTCACCACAGGACATAAGTCAGGTCTCAATGAAAAAAGGCCGGTGAGCCGGCCTTTTGCACTTATTTTTTGTTCGGTCGAATTTGCGGAGCGGCTTTATCCAGCACGCCGTTAACAAATTTATGGCTGTCTTCAGCACCAAACACTTTAGCCAGTTCGATACCTTCGTTGATCGCCACTTTGTACGGCACATCGTCACGCTTGCTCAGTTCATAGAGCGAAATGCGCAGGATGGCTTTTTCTACCTGGCCCAGCTCTTCCAGCTGGCGCGACAGGTAAGGCTTCATCAGGCCGTCCAGGAACGCGCTGTTGGTCGCCACACCGGCCAGCAGTTCGCGGAAATAGCTAATATCGACGTCTTTGACGTCTTGTTCCGCCAGAAACTGGTATTCCACATCGGCAATGTCGTTGTTAGACAACTGCCAGGAGTAAAGCGCCTGGACAGCGCACTCACGGGCGCGACGACGAGCAGCAGGTTTCACAAAATTCCCCTTACAAAAATCAGGCTTTGATGGCTTTCAATACGTTAATCATTTCAAGTGCGGTCAGGGCCGCTTCGGCGCCTTTGTTACCCGCTTTGGTGCCGGCGCGTTCAATCGCCTGCTCGATGTTTTCGGTGGTCAGGACGCCGAAGGTCACCGGAATTTCGCTGTTCATCGCTACGTGAGCGATGCCGGAGCTGGCTTCACCCGCCACGTATTCGAAGTGTGCGGTACCGCCACGGATCACCGTGCCCAGTGCAACGATCGCGTCGTGCTTGCCGGTTTTCGCCAGGACGCGTGCCGCCAGCGGCAGCTCGTAAGCGCCCGGTACCCAGACCACGGTGATGTTTTCCGCTTTGACCTGGCCAATACGCTTCAGCGCGTCAACCGCACCGTCCAGCAGGCTGTCATTGATGAAATTGTTAAAACGCGCGATTACGATGGCAATATTGGCATCAGGCGTGGCAACAGCAGCTTCGATAACTTTCATACATATCCTTTGGGTGTTTGTTTTATGGCCCCGCAGAAGGGGGCGGATTCTATCATACTCTTCGGCAACGCGCTCAGGCTTTTCCGTGCATGCTCAGCGTGGTGTCAGGGTCAGCCGTAAATCGTCGCCAACCTGACGCACGTCGCTAAAATTCAGCGCTGGCGCATCGGCCAGCGTTTCCAGTCCCGGCAGCGCACACAGGCCGCGCGCGGCATTACCCAGCAGTTTCGGCGCCAGATAAACGATCAGTTCATCCACCAGGCCGGCCTGCAGCAGCGCACCGGCCAGACCGGCACCGGCCTCGCCCCACACGCTGTTAATCTGACGCTGGCCGAGCAGCATCATCATCGCCACCAGATCGAGCTGCTCACCGCGCGGCGGCACCTCAATCTGACTCACGCCCGGCGGCCAGCTTTGTGCATCAGCCTCCGTGCGCATCAGCCAGGTTTCGCCGGGCTGGGCGATCAAACGATGCTGTGGCGTCACGCGCTGCTGACTGTCGATCACCACCCGCACCGGCTGACGCAGCTGGCTCTCATCCAGCTGCTGGCGCACGGTCTCGCTCAGTTCATCCCAGCGCACCGTCAGCGACGGATTGTCCGCCAGCACGGTGGCGCTGGTGGTAAGGATAGCTGAACTGCGGGCACGTAAACGTTGCACATCGCGCCTTGCCGCTGCGGAAGTGATCCACTGGCTTTCGCCACTGGCCATGGCGGTACGGCCATCCAGCGAGGCGCCCAGTTTGAGCTGAATCCACGGAAAACCGGTACGCATGCGTTTGAGAAAACCGCGATTAAGCGCTTCCGCTTCGTTCATCATCAGGCCGTGACTCACGTCGATGCCCGCCTGCTGTAAACGATACAAGCCGCGCCCGGCCACCTGCGGATTAGGATCCTGCATCGCCGCGACCACCCGGCTGACGCCGGCGGCAATCAGCGCATCGCAGCACGGCGGCGTCCGACCGTGATGGCTGCAGGGTTCCAGCGTGACATATGCGGTCGCACCGCGTGCGCGGTCACCCGCCATGCGCAGCGCGTGCACTTCCGCGTGCGGTTCACCGGCGCGCTGATGCCAGCCTTCGCCCACGATCTCGCCGTCGCGCACGATAACGCAGCCGACGTTAGGATTCGGGGTGGTGGTGTATTGTCCGCGCCGCGCCAGTTCCAGCGCGCGCGCCATGTAGTGCGCATCGGTCATGGATTAATCCTGTAAGCGGGCGATCTCTTCGCCAAAGTCACGAATATCTTCAAAACTGCGGTACACCGATGCGAAGCGAATATAAGCAACTTTATCCAGCTTCTTCAGCTCTTCCATTACCAGGTTACCAATCAGCTTGCTGGGAATTTCACGTTCGCCGGTGGCGCGCAGCTGGGTTTTGATGTGATTGACCGCGTTGTCGACGGCATCCGCGCTCACCGGACGCTTCTCCAGCGCCTTCATCATGCCGCTGGCCAGCTTATCTTCGTTAAAGGGTTCGCGCACGTCGTTGCTTTTCACCACGCGCGGCATTACCAGCTCGGCCACTTCAAAGGTGGTAAAACGCTCATGGCACACCAGGCACTGGCGGCGGCGGCGCACTGAGGAGCCTTCACTAACCAGACGTGAATCAATCACTTTGGTGTCCACAGCGGAGCAGAATGGGCAATGCATGACGTTTCCTGTCGCGAGAATTGGGGGCAGATAGTGTAGCGCGTTCCCGGTTGCAACAAAATACAGGGCGCAGAATCGCCACCTGGCTCACAGCGACGCCTGACGGTTACAGCAAACCGTGAAAAGTTACTAAGCTTAGAGAGCCAATCCGGCTTAATGACAGGAGGATGTATGGGTTTATTCAATTTCGTCAAAGAAGCGGGTGAAAAACTGTGGGATGCGGTGTCAGGCGGCGATGACCAGAGCAAAAAGTTGCAGGAGCACATTAATCAACTCGGCCTGCCCGACAGCGATAAAGTGAAAGTCGATGTCCAGGGCGATACCGTGAAGGTCAGCGGTGACGGTATCTCGCAGGAGTTGAAAGAGAAGATTCTGGTGGCAGCGGGTAACGTGGCCGGCATCACCAAAGTGGAAGATAACGTCACCACCAGTGACAGCGCCGCGCAGGCCGAATTCTACACGGTGAAAAAAGGCGATACCCTGAGCGCTATCTCGAAGCAGGTGTACGGCACGCCGAACGAATACAACAAGATCTTTGAAGCGAACAAGCCAATGCTGACGCATCCTGATAAGATCTATCCCGGCCAGGTTTTACGTATCCCTAAATAACCGGAAGGACATTGCATGACGTTCAGGATGATTTGGGTGCCGGCAGCGCTTGCTGCGCTGGTGCTCAGTGGTTGCAGCTCCACCCCCGCTTCACCTCAGGTCAAAGCGCTGCATCAGGAAGTGAGCCAGCTCAACCAGCAGATGCGCAAACTGACCAGTCAGGCCAGCGCGCTGGAGATTCAGGGGCAGCTCAACAGCCAGTCGACGCAGGGTGCATGGTTACTCCCGCAGGCGAATACGCCGGTAGAGCTGCAGACGCAGCTGGGTAAACTGCGCCTGTCGCTGTCGCACGTTGAGGGGGAAGCCAGCGGCAGCCGCGCTAACCTGAATATCCGTGCAACCGATGATAAGCCGGTGCCGGCGCTCAGCGCCCGCGTGGTATGGGGCGAAATCGATCCCGCCAGCGGCAAGCCGCTGAACGCCGACAGCCTGAGCCAGACCATTACCGTGCCCGCCAGTCTGATGCCGCGCAGTTCGGTTAGCGTACCGCTGCGACTCAGCGGGCTGGCACCGGGTCAGCTCGGCTACGTGCGCGTGCATGATGTGCAGGCGGTGACGGATGCCAGCACGGTCGTTCCAGGCCAGTAACTCTGGCGTCAGGCATAAAAAAACGGGCTGCACTCAGGCAGCCCGTTTCATTTCTCCGGCACAATTACGGCAGAATCGAAGGCTGATCGGCGCCCTCTTTCTCCACTTTCTGCACCAGCATGTGTTCACGCTTCATGCCCAGCTTCAGCGCCAGCGCGGACGACACGTAGATCGACGAAATGGTACCGATAGTGACACCGATCAGCATGGTCAGCGAGAAGCCTTTCAGCAGCGCGCCACCAAAGATGAACAGGATCAGGATCATCGCCAGCGTGGTGATCGAGGTGATCAACGTACGGCTCAGCGTCTGGGTCAGCGACACGTTAGTGATATCGTAAGAAGAACCGCGACGGATTTTGCGGAAGTTCTCACGAATACGGTCGGAAACCACGATCTTATCGTTGAGCGAGTAACCAATCACCGACATCAGCGACGCCACAATCGTCAGATCGATCTCGATGTGGAACAGCGACAGAATGCCGCAGGTGATGATCACGTCGTGCGCCAGCGCCAGCACGGTGCCCAGCGCCAGACGCCACTCAAAGCGAAAGCCGATGTAGATCAGAATCGCAATCAGCGCCGACAGCAGCGCCATCGCCCCGGCCTGCGCCAGATCGCTGCCCACGCTCGGGCCCACGAACTCAATTCGCTTCACGGTCGCGTTCTGCTGCGTCGTCTGGTTGATCGAGGCAACCACTTTATTACCCAGCTCCTGACCTGCATTGCCGGTGGTCGGTGGCATACGCACCATCACATCACGGCTGCTGCCAAAGTTCTGTACCAGCGGCTCCTCAAAGCCTGCCTTCACCAGCCCGTCACGCAGCGCATCCAGATCCGCCGGCTTCTCGAGGTTAATCTCAATCACCGTCCCGCCGGTGAAATCGAGCCCCCAGTTAAAGCCGCGCACACCGATAATGGCGATGGACGCCACAATCAGCAGGCCGGAGATGATAAAGGCCAGCGTGTCCCAGCGCATAAAGTCGACGACTTTACGCCCATGGTTCAGCTGTTCAATACTATATTCCTGTGCCACAACGCACTCCTCAGATAGACAGCTTATTGATGCGTTTGCCGCCGTACACCAGGTTAACGATGGCACGGGTGCCGACGATAGCGGTGAACATGGAAGTCGCGATACCGATAGCCGTGGTGATCGCAAACCCTTTGATCGAGCCGGTACCGACCGCATAAAGAATGATTACTTTAATCAGCGTGGTGACGTTGGCGTCGACGATACTGGAGAAGGCGCCTTTATAGCCTTCATGAATCGCCTGCTGTACCGAGCGTCCGTTACGCAGTTCTTCTTTAATACGTTCGTTAATCAACACGTTAGCATCCACCGCCACCGCCAGCGTCAGCACGATACCGGCAATGCCCGGCATGGTGAGCGTGGCGCCCGGTAACAGTGACATGATGCCGACAATCAGCACCAGGTTGCACAGCAGTGCGCTGGTCGCAATCAGACCAAACTTCTTGTAGAACACCACCATAAAGATGATGGAGGCGATCAGACCCCACAGACAGGCTTCGAGACCCTGCGTGATGTTCTGCTGGCCCATGGTTGGACCGATGGTCCGCTCTTCCACAATCTGGATTGGCGCAATCAGCGCACCGGCACGCAGCAGCAGCGACAGCTGACGCGCTTCGTTCGGGTTGCTGATACCGGTAATTCGGAAGCTGTTGCCGAGGCGCGACTGAATGTTCGCCACGTTAATCACTTCTTCCTGCTTCACCAGAATCGCACGACCGTTCGCATCTTTCTTACCGCTGTCCTTGTACTCCACAAACAGGGTCGCCATCGGCTTGCCGATGTTGTCCTTGGTGAAGTTGGACATGATGTTACCGCCGGCGCCATCAAGCGAGATATTCACCTGCGGCTGGTTGTACTCATCCATGCTGGACGTCGAGTCGGTGATGTGGTCACCGGTGAGAATCACGCGCTTGTACAGCACCACCGGCTGACCTTCACGCGTCTTTTTCACTTCCGAGTCACCCGGCACGCGGCCGCTGGCGGCAGCGCTCGGATCCACCGAGGTGTTGACCAGGCGGAACTCCAGCGTTGCGGTAGCACCCAGAATCTCTTTAGCACGCGCGGTATCCTGGATACCCGGCAGCTCAACCACGATGCGGTCAGCGCCCTGACGCTGTACCAGCGGCTCGGCCACACCCAGCTGGTTCACACGGTTACGCAGGATGTTAATGTTCTGCTGCACCGCATATTCGCGCGCTTCACTCAGACGCGCATCGGTCATCACCGCACGCAGCGTGTCGCTGCCAGCGCTGGTGATCACCAGGTCGCGATGGCGCGGCGTCAGATAGCTGATGGCCGCATCACGGCTGGCGCCGTCGCGGAAGCGTATTTCGGTGCCGTAGTTAGCGATTTTGCTAACGTTGGTGTAAGGGATATTTTTTTCGCGCAGATCGCTGCGCAGGCCATCAGCATTCTGCTCCTGCAGCTTGCCGAGGGCAGTATCCATGTCGACTTCCATCAGGAAGTGCACGCCGCCGCGCAGATCGAGGCCGAGTTTCATCGGTTCAGCGGCCAGCATGGTCAGCCAGCGCGGTGTGGCAGGGGCCAGGTTGAGCGCCACGACGAAATCTTCGCCCAGCGCATTGGTGATGGCTTCACGCGCGCGCAGCTGAATATCCGTGTTAGCGAAACGGGCCAGAATGGCACCATTTTCCAGCGCGAGGGATTTGCTCTGGATATTGTCTTGTTTTAATACGGTCTGGATCTGATCCAACGTTTGCTCACTGGCGGCGCCACCGCGCGCACCAGTGATCTGAACGGCCGGATCCTCACCATAAAGGTTAGGAAGCGCATACAGCAGGCCGACGAGAATCACGACGACCAGCATGATGTACTTCCACAAAGGATAACGGTTTAACACGGCAGTTCCCTTCGGGAAGAATAAATTACAGCGCCTTCATTGTACCTTTCGGCAGAACGGCGGCCACGAAATCACGTTTAATCACTACTTCAGTGGTGTCGTTCAGGGCGATAGCGATGTAGCCGGTTTCAGCCACTTTCGTTACGCGGCCCACCAGGCCACCGTTGGTCAGCACTTCATCACCTTTGGAGATGGAATCCATCAGCTTTTTGTGATCTTTGGCGCGCTTCTGCTGTGGACGCAGGATCATGAAGTAGAAAATCAGACCAAAAACCACCAGCATGATCACCAGAGAATACGGACTTCCCTGAGACGGAGCGCCAGCTGCGGCCACGGCGTCAGAAATGAAAAAGCTCATTAAATTTCCCTCATTGATAGAATTATCAGACGTTTAACGGTGGAACCGCTTTGCCCGTCCGTTGGTAGAACTCGCTAACAAAGTGCTCTAATTTACCCTCTTCGATGGCCTGGCGTAAACCCGCCATCAGACGCTGGTAATAGCGCAGATTGTGGATGGTGTTCAGACGTGCGCCCAGTATTTCGTTACAGCGATCAAGATGATGCAAGTAGGCACGCGTGTAATTGCGACAGGTGTAACAATCACACTCCGCATCCAGCGGCGCGGTGTCATCTTTGTATTTCGCATTGCGGATTTTCACCACGCCATCGGTGACGAACAGATGGCCATTGCGCGCGTTACGCGTTGGCATAACACAGTCAAACATATCGATACCGCGGCGAACGCCTTCCACCAGATCTTCCGGTTTGCCGACGCCCATCAAATAACGCGGTTTGTCTTGCGGAATTTGCGGACAGACGTGTTCCAGGATGCGGTGCATGTCCTCTTTCGGTTCACCCACCGCCAGGCCGCCCACAGCGTACCCATCAAAGCCAATCTCTACCAGACCTTTAACCGAGACATCACGTAAATCTTCGTAAACCCCGCCCTGAATAATGCCAAACAGCGCATTTTTGTTACCGAGCGCGTCAAAGCGGTCGCGGCTGCGCTGCGCCCAGCGCAGTGACATCTCCATCGAGCGTTTAGCGTAATCCCAGTCCGCCGGATACGGCGTACATTCGTCGAAGATCATCACAATGTCGGAGCCGAGATCGTACTGAATCTCCATCGATGTTTCCGGGTCGAGGAAAATCGGATCGCCGTTGATCGGGTTGCGGAAATGCACGCCGGCTTCGGTGATTTTACGGATATCGCCGAGGCTGAACACCTGGAAGCCGCCGGAGTCGGTCAGGATCGGTCCCTGCCAGTGCATGAAATCGTGCAGGTCGCCGTGCAGTTTCATGATCTCCTGCCCCGGACGCAGCCACAGGTGGAAGGTGTTACCCAGCAGGATCTGCGCGCCGGTCTCTTTCACTTCTTCCGGCGTCATGCCTTTGACCGTGCCGTAGGTGCCGACCGGCATAAACGCCGGGGTTTCCACGACGCCGCGATCAAAGACCAGACGGCCACGGCGCGCGCGCCCGTCGGTGGTATCTAATTCAAATTTCACATTGACCTCTTTCGATAATCAGAGAAACAGTCTGATTACTCAGCCACCAACGATTTCGTCGGGAGCCTGTGGATTACGGGTGATGTACATCGCATCCCCGTAGCTAAAGAAACGGTACTGCTCCGCCACCGCGCTCTGATAAGCCGCCATGGTGTGTTGATAACCGGCAAACGCCGAGACCAGCATAATCAGCGTCGATTCCGGCAGGTGGAAGTTGGTGATCAGCGCATCAATCACCTGGTAGTGATAGCCCGGATAGATAAAGATCTGTGTGTCATCGAAAAACGGCGCGATCAGCCCATCCTGGCAGGCCTGCGCTGCGCTCTCCAGCGAACGCACCGAGGTGGTGCCCACCGCCACCACTTTGTTACCGCGCGCTTTGCACGCCAGCACCGCGTCCACCACGTCCTGCGGCACTTCGGCATATTCAGAGTGCATGATGTGATCGTTGATGTTCTCTACGCGCACCGGCTGGAAGGTGCCAGCGCCGACGTGCAGCGTCACAAACGCCATCTCCACGCCTTTTGCCTTCAGCGCCGCCAGCAGCGGCTCATCGAAGTGCAGACCGGCGGTCGGGGCTGCCACCGCGCCGGGGCGCGCGCTGTAGACCGTCTGATACAGCTCGCGGTCAGCTTCCTCATCCGGACGATCGATGTACGGCGGTAGCGGCATATGGCCGACGCTGTTCAGGATATCCAGCACCGCGCGATCGTCCGCAAACTCGATTTCGAACAGCGTATCGTGGCGCGCCACCATGGTGGCTTTGACGCTTTCGTCGTCGCCCAGCAGTAATTCGGCACCCGGCTTCGGCGCTTTGGAGGCGCGCACGTGCGCCAGCACACGTTTGTCATCCAGCATGCGCTCAACCAGCATCTCAACTTTGCCGCCGCTGGCTTTACGGCCATAGACGCGCGCCGGAATCACCCGGGTATTATTGAACACCAGCAGATCGCCCGGATTGAGCTTATCCAGCACATCAGTAAACACGCCATGGTTCAGCGCCCCGCTCGGGCCATCCAGCGATAGCAGACGACATCCGCTGCGCTGCGCCTGCGGATAGTGGGCGATCAAAGATTCCGGTAATTCAAAGGCAAAATCGGCTACACGCATGCATCACTTCTTCAGGACTCAAAAAACAGGCGGCATAGTTTAGCGGAAAAGTGGGCAATTCTGAACAACTGGCTGCGCCGGTGTGATTCTGCCTATAATGCGCCATGAACTTTCTTGCTCACCTTCACCTTGCAACCCTGGCCGACAGCTCACTGCTGGGTAATCTGCTGGCCGACTTCGTGCGCGGCAACGTTGAGGCGCAGTGGCCGCAGCCGGTGGTGGCCGGTATTGCCCTGCACCGGCGCATTGATGTGCTGACCGATAACCTGCCGGAAGTGCGCAGCGCGCGTCAGCTGTTCCGCGCCGAAACGCGCCGCGTGGCGCCAATTACCCTCGACGTGATCTGGGACCACTTCCTGGCGCGCCACTGGGATCAGCTGCATCCGGCGCAGTCGCTGTCCGCCTTTAGCGCCGCCGCCGAGCGCGACATTGTGCCGCAACTGCCCGGCACGCCGGGCGATTTTATCGAGCTCAACGCGGTAATGTGGCGCGAACGCTGGTTTGAACACTATGCTGACCCGGCGCGGCTGGCGCGCGTACTAAGCGGCATGGCGCATCGCCGGCCGCGGCTGGCGGCGCTGCGCGACTCCTATCAGGATTTTGTCGACCACTACACCCAGCTCGAACCGCTGTTTTTCCAGTTCTATCCACGCCTGATGGCCGCCGCGCGCGCCCGGCAGCTGTGAAGCACAATTTGCCGCTGCCCCGCATTGCCTCCCCTTGCCAGCCGCAGCCATCTGCGGCTTAATGAAGCCTTGCTTAACTTTTGTTAAGCCAGTCACACAGCCATGACGCTTTATCCGGCGTGGTTCGCCACGTCGATTGCCAGTGAATGATAAGAGGGAAAAATGTCATCAGCTACGCTAACCGAATTAGATGCCCGTTATCACTATGCCTGTGAGGTGGCGAAAACCGCCGCCAGCCGCGCGCTGGCGTGGTATCAGCAGCGCCATCAGCTGGTGGTGGAGCACAAGAAGGATTTGCAGGATGTGGTCAGCGAGGCGGATCGCAACGTTGAGCTGCTGGTAAAACACCTGATTCATGAGCGTTTTCCTGACGATGCGGTGCTGGGTGAAGAGAGCGGCGGTGACGTCAGCGGCGCGCGCTTTATCTGGGTCATCGATCCGATTGACGGCACCAGCAGCTTTCTTAACGGCCTGCACAACTGGTGCGTCTCGCTGGCGATTGTCTGTGACAATCAGCCGGTGATTGGCGTAGTCAGCGATCCTAATCATCAGGAAACCTTCCACGCCTGCCGCGGCAAAGGTGCCTGGGTGAATGACAAGCGCATTCAGGCACACAGCGCGCAGCGGCTCGATCAGGGGCTGCTGGGCCTCAGCAGCTCGAACAGCCAGCCGATTGAACCGCTGACCACCTTTATCAGCCAGCTGCTGGCGCAGGGCGGCATGTTTATCCGCAACGGTTCCGGTGCGCTGATGAGCGCCTGGGCAGCCGCCGGCCGGCTGATTGGCTATTACGAAGCGCACATGAATCCATGGGATGGCCTGCCTGGCATTGTGCTGATGCGCGAAGCGGGCGGCGTCACCAACGATTATCTCAGCCACCACGGCCTGCAACAGGGTAATCCGGTGCTGCTGGCCAACGCGGTGCTCTATCCGCAGCTCAAAGCGCTGCTGCCGGCACAGCCAACGCTATGACACGTCTGCTGCTGGGCGCGCTGCTGGCTTGGCTGGCGCTCACCGCGCAGGCGCAGCCGCGCTACCAGCTGGAAAAAGTGGTAGAGATCAGCCGTCACGGCGTGCGGCCTCCCACCGCAGGTAACCGTACGGAAATCGAAGCCGCCATCCAGCGCGCCTGGCCGCGCTGGCGCAGCGCCGACGGCGAACTCACCGCACACGGTTATGCAGCGGTCGTGAATAAAGGTCGCTGGCAGGGTGAACACTATCGCCAGCTCGGCCTGCTGCGCGCCGGCTGTCCCGATGCCGGGCAAATCTACGTGCGCGCCAGTCCGCTGCAGCGCACCCGCGCTACGGCGCAGGCGCTGCTGCAGGGCGCCTTTCCTGGCTGCGATGTGGCAGTTCATCACGTCGCGGGGGCGGTCGATCCGCTGTTTCAGAGCGAAAAACTGCCGTTCGGCCAAACGGATGCTGCCACGGAGCGGGCAGCGGTCGCGGCGCGCGCCGGCGATCTCGCCGCACTGCAGCAGCGTTTACAGCCCGCCGTGCAGCAGCTCAGGCAGGCGGTGTGTGTGGGAGATTGCCCGTTCTTCGATCGCCCCTGGCAGCTGAAGCAGAGTAAAAGCGGCCATACCTACGTGCAGGGTCTCAGCGTGCTGGCCAGCATGGCCGAAACCTTACGGCTCGGCTGGAGCGAAAATCTGCCGTTCAGCCAGCTGGCGTGGGGCAACATCACCCGGGCGCAGCAGATTAGCGCCCTGCTGCCGCTGCTGACCGCCAATTACGATCTGAGTAATGATGTGCCGTATATCGCGCAAAAGCGTGCGTCGATTCTGCTGGACGCGGTGGTACGAAACCTGCAGGACGATGCGGCGACGCCCTCCACCCGCTGGCTGCTGCTGGTGGCACACGACACCAATATCGCCATGCTGCGCACGCTGATCGGCTTCAGCTGGCAACTGCCCGGCTACGCGCGCGGTAATATTCCGCCCGGCAGCAGTCTGGTGTTTGAGCGCTGGCGCGATAACCAGACGCAGACGCTGCTGCTGCGCGTCTATTTTCAGGCGCAAAGTCTGGATGCGCTGCGCCAGCTAACGCCGATCGATCGGCAGCACCCGCTGCTGCGCCAGGAGTGGCATCAGCAAAACTGTCGCCAGACGGCGGTGGGCACGCTGTGTCCTTATCAATCGACGCTTGAGCACTGGCGCACCGCCATTGATCAGCGCGCGGTAATCCCCGTGGACTATCCCTGACGCCAGCCACCGGGTTAAGCCAGACAGATTACGCCGGCTTATTCCTGCAGCGAAATTACAGCAATAAACTGCAAGCTGGTGGGCACGGTTATCTGAGACTTTTCTTTTTTTTCCCTTAAAAGCGTTAATGCTGAAAAACTGCGATATGCTGCACGGGTCAATCATCCCTTAGTAATACCTTTCTCTTTTTACATTTTTCGGCGACAGGATGCGCCGAGCTATTTTTACCCGCAGTAATAAAATCGCAAATTAACATTGAATAACTGGGATCCTGTTATGTCTGTACCTGTCTCGCTGCGCTATCGTCCGGATATCGATGGTCTGCGCGCTGTCGCCATTATATTGGTTGTGCTGTTTCACTGCGGCGTCAGCGCCGTGCCGGGCGGCTTTATTGGCGTCGATATATTTTTCGTTATTTCCGGCTTTTTAATTGGCGGTATTATCAGTAAAGAAATTACCGCCGGCACCTTCTCGTTTTATCAGTTTTATTTACGCCGCATCCGGCGTATTGCGCCCGCCCTGTTTTTTATGCTGATGGTATTGCTGCTGCTCGGTTATCTGCTGTTATCACCGCTGGAATTAAGCCAGCTGGCAAAATACAGCATGGCGGTGTTTCTCTCGGTGCCCAATATGCTGTTACTGAAGAGCGGCGACTATTTCAGCGCGGATGCCGATCTCAATCCGCTGCTGATGACCTGGTCGCTGGGCATTGAGGAGCAGTTCTATATCGTGCTGCCGTTTATTCTGCTGCTGGCCGTGCGGCTGCGGCGCACAATGACGGGCGTGGTGCTACTGCTCAGCCTGCTGTCGCTGGCCGGCTGCCTGTGGTTAACGCCCCTCTCCAGCACTCAGGCGTTTTATCTGCTGCCAACCCGCGCCTGGGAGCTGGGTGCAGGCGTGCTGCTGGCGCTGTGGCAACCCCGCCCCGTCACCGGCCGGCTGGCCAGCCTCTGTCATCTCGCTGGCTGGCTGCTGATCATCGGTGCCACGCTGTTACTCAGCCATAGCGATCGCTTTCCCGGCTGGCTGGCACTGCTGCCGGTGCTGGCGGCCTGTCTGATGATCGGTGCACGCAGCCCGCTCAATCAGCGGCTGCTGGAGAACGCGCCGATGCGCTTCATCGGTAAAATTTCCTACTCGTGGTATCTGTGGCACTGGCCGCTGCTCAGTCTGGCGCGCATCTGCAGCGATCTGCCGCTCAGCATCTGGCAGGCGCTGAGCATCTGTGCCGTGGCGCTGGTCATCGCCTGGCTCTCCTGGCGCTTCGTCGAACAGCCATTCCGTCGGGCGCGCAGCGGTACGCGCTGGCTGATCCCCGGCTACTGCGCCTCGTCGCTGCTGGCAGCCGGTGCCATGGTGCTGCTGTGGCAGAGCGGTGGCCTGAAATCGCGCGTCAATGAAGCGGTGATGCTCGGCGACGAATGGAAAGTCGCCGCCCAGCGCGATCCCTGCCTGCTGGATTACGGCGCCACGCGGCCCGCCCGCGATGCGCAGTGCCAGCCGCAGAGTGACACACCGGCGATAGCGCTGATTGGCGACAGCCATGCCGCCGCGCTGGCGGCCAACGTCGCCGATTACGCCCGGCGGCAGCAGAAACCGCTGTTTCAGCTGACCAAAGCCTCCTGCCCTTTCCTGCTTGACGCCACGCGCGCGATGCCGCAAAAACCGCAGCATGCACAGCAGTGCCTCGATTTTAATCAGCGGGTTCTGCCGATCATCCTGAGCGATAAAATAGACGAAGTGGTGATCAGCGCGTTCTGGGCGGCGGGCCTCAGTGATCAGCCGGGCAGCGGATTCCGCAGTCTCCGCGATCCGGCGCAGGACAATCTGCAGGCGCTGAAAAGCGGGCTGGATACCGTGGTGGCGCAGCTGTTGGCGGCAGGGAAAAAGATCACCCTGATTGACGATGTGCCGACCATCACGCTCGATCCGCTGCGCTACAGCCATAACCGCAATATGCCGCTGCGCCGTAGCCTGAATAGCTGGCTCAGCGCGCAGGATGGCGCGGCGCTGGCGGCGGAACGCACGCAGCAGTTGCAGATGCCAAACGCATCGGTGGCAGAGCTGTTAAAGGACTATCAGCAGCATGGCGTGCGCGTGTTGTCACTGCAGGAGACGTTATGTAATGCGCAGGGGTGTCTGGTCACTCATCAGGGCATGCCGCTCTGGTACGACAACAATCACCTGAATCCGTACGGCGGAGAGATGGCGCTGGGGAAAAACTGGTAATGCACCACGGGCGAAGTCTCGCTTCGCCCGTGGTAAAGCTTCTTACGCTTTACGTTTCTTCGCCAGCGGCCACGCCAGCAGCAGCAGAACAATCCACGCAAACCCGACATATAGCGAGATACGCGTATCCGGGAAGTAGCCAATCAGCGCGATGATAAAGGCAAGGAACAGCACCCCCACCCACGCCGTGGCGCTGCCGCCTGGCAGAGCAAACTGCAGCTTACCGGCCTGCTCTTTGCCGATTTTGTGGCGGAACGCGATCTGTGACAGCAGAATCATAATCCACACCCACACGGTGGCAAACGTCGCCAGCGAGGCGATCACCAGGAACACTTTTTCCGGCATCAGATAGTTGAGGTACACCGCCACCAGCATGGCAAGCATCATCACCAGCACCGTGACCCACGGAATGCCGCGATTCGACACCTTCATAAACATCTTCGGCGCATGACCCTGCTGCGCCATACCGTGCAGCATGCGGCCGACGCCAAACACATCGCTGTTAATCGCCGACAGCGAGGCAGTCAGCACCACAAAGTTCAGAATGGAGGCGGCGGCGGCGATGCCAAGGTGCTGGAAAGTCAGCACGAACGGGCTGCCTGCGGTACCGACCTGGTTCCAGGGATAGATCGACATGATCACAAACAGCGTGCCGACATAGAACACCAGAATGCGCAGCGGTACGGAGTTGATGGCGCGCGGGATCGATTTCGCCGGATCTTTAGCTTCGCCGGCGGTGATGCCAATGATCTCAATGCCGCCGTAGGCGAACATCACCATCTGCAGCGACAGCAGCATGCCGACGATACCGTGGGCAAAGAAGCCGCCGTTGGTCCACAGGTTATGGATGCCGGTCGGCTGACCGCCGTTGCCGATGCCCCAGAAAATCATGCCGAAACCGGCCACGATCATGATGATGATGGTGGCAACTTTGAAAAAGGAGAACCAGAACTCCACTTCGCCAAACACCTTCACGCTCATCAGGTTGATGGCGCCGATGATCAGCACCACCGACAGCACCCAAATCCAGTGCGGCACCTCCGGGAACCACACGCCCATGTAGATACCAAAAGCCGTGACGTCGGCGATCGCCACAATCAGGATTTCAAAGCAGTACGTCCAGCCGGTGATATAGCCCGCCAGCGGTCCGAGGTAATCCTGCGCGTAGCGTGAAAACGAGCTGGCCTGCGGATTGTTAACCGACATCTCGCCCAGCGCGCGCATGATGATATACGCCACGGCGCCGCCGATGATGTAGGCCAGCAGTACGCTGGGGCCTGCCATTTTGATGGCATCTGCCGAGCCGTAAAACAGCCCGGTGCCGATCGCCGATCCCAGCGCCATAAAACGGATGTGGCGCGTGCTCAGTCCGCGTTTGAGCTTATTGGTTTCTTGCATAACAAACAGTACCTGTGGAAATGAAAAAACCACGGGCAAGCCCGTGGTCGGAATTAACAGCGATGTCGCTTACTGGTGAACGGCAACCTGCTCACGCCCTTTCACCCGGTCAACTACCGCAGCAATCACCAGCATCGCCAGCGACGGCGGCAGCCAGGAGAGTCCCTGATCGGCCAGCGGCAGATGCTGGCTAAACAGCGGCAGCGCATCTTTAAAGCTGGTGGTTTTGATGGCGTCGACGATACCAAACAGCAGGCTGATCAGCATGGTTGGCGCAATGATGCGCGTGCTGCGATTCCACCAGCTCAGGGTAAAGCTCAGCACCACCAGTACGATGCACGGCGGATAGATAGCCGTCAGCACCGGAATTGAAATCTGAATCAGGTGGCTGAGACCGAGGTTCGACACCAGCATGGCGAACAGGCCGAGAATAAACACCAGCGCTTTATACGACAGCGGCAGGTATTGCGCAAAGAATTCTGCGCAGGCACAGGTCAGGCCCACCGCCGTAACCATACAGGCGACGAAAATCAGCGCGGCGAGGAAGACACTGCCCATGCCGCCGAAGGTCTGCTGCACGTAAGCATGCAGAATCGCCGCGCCGTTAGCGTTCTGATCGACAATCGCGCCGCTGCCGGAGCCCAGCTTGAACAGGCTGAGGTACACCAGCGTCAGACCGACACCGGCGATCACGCCGGCCAGCATGGTATAGCGCGTCAGCAGTTTACTGTCTTCCACGCCACGTGAACGCGCCGCATTAACGATGACGATACCGAACACCAGCGCGCCGAGCGTATCCATGGTCAGATAGCCGTTCACGAAACCGCTGGAGAAGGCCGCACGCTGGTAGTCGGCGGTGGCCGGCGAAATGCCGCCAGCCGGCCACAGCAGCGCCGCGACGCCCAGAATGGTCAGCGCGACAATTTTCAGCGGTGCGAGGAAGTGACCGACGGTGTCCAGCAGCTTGCCCGGATAGAGCGAAATGCCAATCACCAGCGCGAAGTACACCAGGCTATAGATAAACAGCGGCAGCGGGCCGTCGCCGGTCAGCGGCGCAATCCCGACTTCAAATGAAACGGTCGCGGTGCGCGGCGTGGCAAACAGCGGTCCGACGGCGAGATAGCACACGGTGGCGAGCAGCAGACCGGCCGCTTTACCAATCGGTGAGCTGAGCGCATCAATACCGCCGCCGACGCGCGCCAGCGCGATCACGGTCATCACCGGTAAACCAACCGCGGTGATCAGGAAGCCGAAAGCGGCAATCCAGACATGTTCACCAGACTGAATACCGACCATAGGCGGGAAAATGATGTTTCCTGCGCCAACGAACAGGGCAAAGGTCATGAAGCCCAGCGCCAGGATATCCCTGGAGGTTAAACGATGTGTCATAAACTTCTGTACTGCCTGTAGCTGATGTTGCGGTGGAAGTTGGGTTTGTGTTGTCCCCTGAATGCGCGAAAACAATGGCTTAACTGGCTTGACCAGTGCGTTATGCGGGCCGAATCGGTACAGCGCAGGTGATTTAAACTGCTTTTCTTCTGTTCACAGAGGGATGAATCGACAACGGCGCAAATTAAAACGTTTATAGCGAAGAAAGGCAATACAGGATCGGAAAACCAGAAGGATATAACAGGAAAGCGTCAGAACGCAGTGGATAAGCAGGAAATAGTCGGAAAACACCTGAGATGATTTGCTTAAAGTTTCTGCAAAGCGGGCGATCTCCTTGCAGAAACCGCCGCAGGGATGCACAAAAGGCGCGCTTTACGCGCCTGTTTGCACAACTTTACAGCATCACCACACCTGTTGTGCGATGTCGACAACCAGACGAATCTTCTGCCACTGCTGCGCTTCGGTCAGGCTGTTGCCCTCTTCCGTTGACGCAAAGCCACACTGCGGGCTGAGGCAAATCTGGTCGAGGCTGACAAACTGCGCCGCTTCCTGCAGGCGCGCCTTCACCTGTGCAGCGTCTTCCAGCTCGCCGGTTTTGGTGGTGATCAGCCCTAATACCACCTGCTGATGACCGGGTTTGATGAAACGCAGCGGCTCAAAGCCACCGGAGCGCTCATTATCGTACTCGAGGAAAAACGCGTCGATGTTCACGCTGCCAAACAGAATTTCCGCCACCGGCTCGTAGCCGCCTTCCGAGATCCAGGTCGAGCGGAAGTTACCACGACACACGTGCAGGCCGACGGTGAGATCCGCCGGTTTATCTTCCAGCGCGCGATTCAGCACCTGCGCATAAATGCGCGCCAGCTGTTGCGGATCTTCACCGCGCTCGCGGATTTGCTGCTGCTGATCGCCTGAACACAGGTACGCCCACACGGTGTCATCCAGCTGCAGATAGCGGCAGCCAGCGTCGTAAAACGCCTTGATCGCCTCTTTGTAAGTCTGTGCCAGATCGGCGAAGTACTGCTCCAGATCCGGATACACCGTGGCATCAATCACTTTACGGCCGCCGCGGAAGTGCAGCACGCTCGGGCTGGGAATGGTCATTTTCGCCACCGCATCGCCAGCCACGCTTTGCAGGAAGCGGAAATGGTCCAGCATCGGATGCTGCGGGTTAAAAGCGACTTTGCCGGTGACCTTCACGCCGTGCGCTTTGGTCTGCACGCCGTTGAACTGAATGCCCTGATCGGCCTCGAACAGCTCAACGCCGTGCAGATGGCCAAAGAAATCAAAGTGCCACCAGGCGCGGCGGAATTCACCGTCGGTCACCACCTGCAGACCGCTGGCGCGCTGCTGCTCCACCACCTGGCGAATCGCATCGTCTTCTACCTGACGCAGCTGGTCGGCGCTGAGGGTGCCACTGGCGAACTGCTCGCGTGCCTGCTTAATGGCAGTGGGACGCAGAAAACTGCCGACGGTATCGGCGCGGAACGGGGCGGTGTTGCGTTGCATATTCACTCCTGCACTGGCACATAATTGCGTCAGGGTATAATTGCGTACGGTTATTTTTGGCCATCTGGATGGCTATATGTCCATAAGAGTGACATGCCGCCCCACCGGCGGCAATGGAAGAAAATTCAGGGGACGTGAAAAAAATTCATGATCGGTCAGCGTGAATTAGTTTTGCGCAATCGCCGCGCGCGCCTGCGCGATCTGGCTGTCGGACAGCGGCAGGTAGCCGGCCTCCGTTACGCGGCGCTGACCCTGCGCAGAGAGCACCTGCTGCAGAAAGGCGGCGACCAGCGGCGGCAGTGGTTTGCCGGGTGCCTTGTTAACGTAGATATACAGCGGGCGCGACCACGGATAACGGCCGCTGCGGATCGATTCGGCATCTGGCATAACGCTGTCGCCGCTGGCGGTGACGATCGGCAGGGTTTTCACGCCGCTCAGGTGAAAGCCAAAGCTGGCGTAGCCGATGCTGTTCGGCGTGCTGGCAACCGCCTGCACCACCGCCGCCGAGCCGGGAAACTCCGCGACGTCAGCACGGAAATCGCCGCGACACAGCGCCTGCTGCTTGAAGAAGCCCCAGGTGCCGGAAGCGGAGTTACGGCCAAAGCGCTGAATACTGCGCGTTGCCCAGTTCGCCGTATGCAGGCCAACATCGCCCCAGCGCTGTGGCACCTGCTGTGCGCCGCACAGCCGGGTCACGGAGAACAGCGCATCCAGCTGCGGCTGACTGATGGACGGCAGCGGATTGTCCTGATTAACCACCACCACCAGCGCATCCATCGCTACCGGCACCGCCAGCGGCGCATAGCCATAGCGCGAGATAAACAGCTGACGCTCATCCACCTGCATCGGCCGGCTCATGGCGCCAAGCTGAGCGGCCCCGGCGGCCAGCGCGGTCGGCGCCGTCGACGATCCCGCCGCCTGCACCTGCACGTTGACGCCCGGCGACTGACGGCTGAAATCTTCGCCCCACAGCGTCATCAGATAGCCCAGCGTGTCCGAGCCGACGCTGCTCAGGTTGCCGGTCAGCATGCTTTGCTGAGCCGTCGCCAGCAGCGGGCACAGTAATAAAAGAGAGAGCAGCAGCGATTTCATCACAGAGTCCGGTGGCGTTTACTGCGCCACATTCTCGCGGATTCCGTTCGCCACAATCAAGCGCGGTGGCAGCACGAAGCGGAAGCAGGTTTCCTGATGCGGCACGCTGCTGATCTCCAGCCGCGTGGTGTGGTGGCCGAGCGCGTGCTTAACAATGGCCAGCCCCAGCCCGCTGCCGCCGGTGGCGCGCGAGCGCGCTTTATCCACGCGGTAGAAGCGTTCGGTCAGGCGCGGCAGATGCTCCTCGCTGATGCCGGGCCCGTTGTCGCACACTTTAAATTCGGCGCCCTGTTTGGTGCGCAGCCAGCTGATGTCGATGCGCGTGCCATCCGGCGTGTGGTTCACCGCGTTATACACCAGATTGGAAATCGCGCTGCGCAGCTGTTCATCATTGCCGAACACCTTCAGGTGCGGATCGGTGTGGAAATGGATGCTGTGGCGGCCCTGGCTGAGGGTTTCCGCCTCGCGCTGTAACAGCAGCAGCATGGTCGGCACATCCACCGTCTCTTTCAGGTCAATGGCGGGAGCCGCTTCGATGCGTGACAGCGTCAGCAGCTGCTTCACCAGGCTGTCCATGCGTCGCGTCTGCTCCTGCATGGTACTGAGCGCCTTGCTGCGGGTGCGCTCGTTCATCCCGGCATCGTCCATCATCTCCAGATAGCCCTGCAGTACCGTCAGCGGCGTGCGCAGCTCATGGCTGACATTGGCGAAGAAGTTGCGTCGCGCCCCTTCCAGCTGATGCATCTGGGTGACGTCACGCGCCACCATCAGCCACTGCCCTTCGCTGTAAGGCATGACGCGGAACTCCATGTGATGCTGATTATTGAGCACCAGCGTCAGTGGCTTGTTGAAGTCGCGCTGGCGGATATAGCGGGAGAATTCAGGGTAGCGCAGCAGGTTAAGGATATTCTGGCCATTATCTTCCGGCCAGCGCAGCCCGAGATGCTGCTGAGCCAGACCGTTACACCAGAAAATGGTGCCCTCTTCGGTGGTGAGCACCACCGCGTCCGGCAGCGACTCGGCCCCGCTGCGAAAGCGTTTGATCAGATTGCCCAGCTCGCGCCGGCGGCGGCGATTGCGCAACTGCATTTGATACAGGCCGTAAAACAGCGGTTCCCAGCTGCCGCGCCCGGTGGGCGGCGTCATTGAACGATCAATCCACAGCCAGTGCGACAGCCGCATCAGATTTTTGAAGTGCCAGAACAGCACGCCGCACACGGCCAGTAACAGCCACCATGGCAGATAGCCAACCAGCAGACCCAGCACCAGCGCAGGCAGACACACCAGCGCCAGCTCGGTCAGTAATCTCTTCCAGGAGAGTCGTTCCAGCACGGTAAAAGACTCCGTTTAGTAGCGGGCAGAGAAACGATACCCTGTTCCGCGAACGGTTTGTACCATGCGATCGTGGCCGGAAACTTCCAGTGCTTTACGTAAACGACGGATATGCACATCCACGGTGCGGTCTTCCACATACACGTTAGTGCCCCACACGTGATTCAGCAGCTGTTCGCGGCTGTATACGCGCTCCGGATGCGTCATAAAGAAGTGCAGCAGTTTGTATTCGGTCGGTCCCATTTCCAGCGGCGTGGTTTCGGACATCACGCGATGCGAGGAGGGATCGAGGCTCAGCCCCTGCATCTCAATCACCTCTTCCACCGCCATCGGTGAGATGCGGCGCATCACGGCTTTAATGCGCGCCATCAGCTCTTTGGGCGAGAACGGCTTGGTGATGTAATCATCGGCGCCCACTTCCAGCCCGCGCACGCGATCTTCCTCTTCGCCGCGCGCCGTCAGCATCATCACCGGAATATCACGCGTCATGGCTTCACGCTTTAAATGTTTGATGAACTGAATGCCGCTGCCGCCGGGTAACATCCAGTCCAGCAGAATCAGATCGGGCCAGGGTTCGATCAGCTTGCCAATCGCGCTGTCATAGTCCTCAGCCTCAATCGGCTGGTAATCGTTTTGTTCCAGCACGAAACATAACATTTCACGGATGGGAGCTTCGTCTTCCACAACCAAAATGCGCTTAGCCATTATTACTCCTGCGATTGTGACGGCATGTCACGGGGGTTTGCGGCGCCATTATGCGTCAGTTTTGTGACACTTTTATGAAAAACCCACCTCATGATAATCAGATAAAAAGCGCAATTGTGACAACCGGTTTCGCTTTTTTTTCATTGCGTTGTTAAGCGGTTATACTGCCGCTTTGCGATAGCAGGCACGGAGCATTCATGCGCATTATTCACACCGCTGACTGGCATCTCGGTCAGTTCTTTTACAGCAAAAGCCGCGCCGCCGAGCACCAGCAATTCCTCGACTGGCTGCTGGCCGCGATTGTGCAGCATCAGGTGGATGCGCTGATCGTCGCTGGCGACCTGTTTGATACCGGTTCGCCGCCCAGCTACGCGCGCGAACTGTTTAACCGCTTCGTGGTGGCGCTGCAGCCCAGCGGCTGCCAGCTGATTGTGCTGGCCGGCAATCATGATTCGGTCGCCACGCTGAATGAATCGCGCGAGCTGCTGGCCTGCCTCAATACCCGCGTCATTACCAGCGCCACGCCCGGCGGCGAGCAGCAGGTGCTGACGCTGCAACAGCGTGACGGCACGCCGGGCGCGCTGCTGTGCGCCATTCCCTATCTGCGTCCGCGCGACATCCTGCGCAGCCAGGCGGGTCAGTCCGGACGCGATAAGCAGCTGTCGCTGCTGCAGGCGATTGAGCAGCACTATCAGCACTGTTATGCCGCCGCCGTGGCGCAGCGCGAAGCCATGGGCAGTACGCTGCCGATCATCGCCACCGGGCATCTCACTACCGTGGGCGTCAGCAAGAGCGATTCGGTGCGTGATATCTACATCGGCACGCTGGACGCCTTTCCGGCGCAGGCCTTCCCGCCAGCCGACTACATTGCGCTGGGCCACATCCATCGTGCGCAGCGCATCGCCGACAGCGATCACATCCGCTACAGCGGTTCGCCGATTGCGCTCAGTTTTGATGAGCTGGGGCGTGAGAAAAGCGTATTCCTGCTGGAATTTAGCACCCGGCTGGAGTCCGTCACACCGCTGGTTATTCCGTCATTCCAGCCGATGCAGATGTTAAAAGGCGCCATGGCGGAGATCGAACAGCAGCTGACCGCGTTTCACACCTATGAAGGCGATCTGCCGGTGTGGCTGGATATCGAAATCACTACTCAGGAGTACCTGAGCGACCTGCAGCGCCGCATCGAACAGCTTACCGACGCGCTGCCGGTTGAGGTGCTGCTGGTGCGCCGCAGTCGCGATCAGCGTCAGCGCAGCCTGGCGCGGCTGGAGAACGAAACCCTGAGCGAACTGAAAGTTGAAGAGGTATTTGCCCGCCGGCTGGCGCTGGAGGAACAGCTGGAGGATGAACAGCGCGCGCAGTTAACGCAGCTGTTTCGCAGCACGCTGGCGACGCTGGAGGATCCGGGCGCATGAAAATTCTGACGCTGCGTTTTAAAAACCTCAACGCGCTGCGCGGCGAGTGGTTTATCGATTTCCGCCGCGAGCCGTTTGCCAGCAACGGGCTGTTCGCCATCACCGGCGCCACCGGCGCGGGTAAAACCACGCTGCTGGATGCCATCTGTCTGGCGCTCTATCACCAGACGCCGCGCCTTGGTGGCCTGTCGCAGAGCGAAAATCAGCTGATGACGCGTGACACCGCTGAGTGCCTCGCCGAAGTGGAGTTTGAGATCAAAGGTGAAGCCTGGCGCGCCTTCTGGAGCCAGAACCGCGCGCGCGGCCTGGCGGAAGGTAAACTGCAGGCGCCGCGCGTCGAACTGGCGCGCGTGGCGGACAACCAGATCGTCGCCGATAAAGTCGGTGACAAGCTCAAAGCCATCGAAACCTTGTCCGGTCTCGATTTTGCCCGCTTCACCCGTTCGATGATGCTGTCGCAGGGGCAGTTTGCCGCCTTCCTCAATGCCAAACCCGGCGAGCGCGCCGAGCTGCTGGAGGAGCTGACCGGCACCGAAATCTACGGTCACATCTCGATGCAGATCTACGAGCGCTGGCGCACGGCGCGCGCGGCACTCGACACGCTGCGCGCCCGCGCCGGTGCGGTGCTGTTGCTCGACGACGCCCGCCGCGCCGAACTGGCGCAGCAGCTGGAGCAGCTGACCTGCACCGAACAGGATCTGAGCGAGCAGCTGGCGCAGGCCCAGCAGCAGCAGCAGTGGCTGACGCAGCAGCAGCAGCTCAACGCGGAGCAACAGCAGGCGCAGCAGGCGTTGCAGGCTGCCGCCACGGCCTGGCAGCAGGCGGAAGGCGATCGTCAGCGGCTGGCGCGTGCTGAACCGGCGGAGAAGCTGCGCGACAAACTGCAGCAGCGCGAACAGCTGCAGCGCGATCAGCAGACACTGAACCAGCAGGCGCAGCAGTTACAGCAGCAACAGCAACAGGCGCAAGCGGCGCTGCAGCAGGGTGAAAGCCACTATCAGGCCGCACAGCAGGCACGTGAACGCGCGCTGGCCGAACAGCAACAGCTGGAGACGCTGCTGAGCGAACAGGTGATCCCGCTCGATCAGCAGATCGCCAGCCGTGCACAGCAGCTTGAGCAGCAGCAGGCGCTGCTGAGCGAACAGCAAAAAACGCTGTTACTCAGCCAGCAGGCGCTGGATCAGCACAAGCAGGCAAGTGAACGCTTACAACAGCAGCTGGCGCAGCAGCAGGCGTTTCGCCTGAGTGAAGCCGCTGTCGCCCGCTGGGGCGGCGAACTGGCGCGCTGGCAGGCCGAACTCGCCCGGCTCGAAGAGCGTGAGCAAACGCTGACGCAGCTCAGCGCGCAGCAGCAACAACTGCAAAGCCAGCTCGAACAGCAGCAGCAGGCGCTGCAGGCGCGCGAACAGGCGGCACAGCCGCTGCAACAGGCAGAAGCCGCGGCACAGCAGCAGCGCCAGCAGGCGGAGCAGGTGCTTACTTCGCTGGAAGCGGAGATCGCCAGCCCGGCGCTGCGGACGGCGCTGGCGCAGCATCAGCAGCAGCGCGGCGCACGTCAGCAGCTCAGCCTGCTGGCGGCACAGTGGCAAACGCTCCAGCCGCAGCGCCAGCAGCGCCAGCTTAAGCTGCAGCAGTTACAGCAGCATGCTGAGCAGGAAGCGCTGGCGTTGCAGCAGCTGCGCGAGGAGTACAAGCGCGAGCATCAGACGCTGCTGGATGTGCGTCGCCTGTGCGAGCTGGAGCGCACGATTATTCAGCTGGCCGACGAGCGGGCCAGGCTGCAGCCGGAACAGCCCTGCCCGCTGTGCGGCTCCTGCCAGCATCCGGCCATCGACCGCTATCAGCAGTTGCAGCCGGATGAAAATCAGCAGCGGCAGGCGGCGCTGGAAACGCACGTGATGCAGCTCAGGGAAGCCGGCACCGCGCGGGGCGAGCAGCTCAAACTGTCGCAGCAGCAACAGCAGGCGCTGCAACAGGAAATCGCCGATCTCGACCAGCAGATCGCCGCCAACCGCGAGCGCTGGCAGGCGCTGTGCGGTGAGCTGGCGCTTACCTTCAGCGCTGAACAGCACGCAGAATTCAGCGCCTGGCAGCAGCAGCAGGACGCGCTCGAAGCCCGCCAGCAGCAGCATTTGCAGGCGCGTGAACAGGCGGCCGTCGCGTTGCAGCAGGCCAAAGACGCGCATCTGCAACAGCAGCAGCGCTGGCAGCAACACCAGCAGCAGCAACAGCTGGCACAGCAGCAGCTTGCCAGCGCCCGGCAACAGCGGGATGAGATCGATCAGCGCGTCAGCGGTGAACGTCAGGCATGGCAGCAGCAATTGCAGCAGCTGGAACAACAGCTGGCTGCCCATCAGCTTAGCCTGCCTGCAGCGCCCGAGCGCGCCGGCTGGCTGCAAACGCTGCAGCAGCGCTGGCAGCAGTGGCAGGAAAGTGAGCGGTTACTTGCTGAGCTACAGCCGCAGCTGGCGAAAAGCGAAACGGAAGGCACCAGCCTGCAGCACACGCTGGCGCGTGAACAGCAGCAGGTCGCCAGCCTGCAGCAAGCCTTTAACCACCTGCAACAGCAGCAGCAGGCCCAGCAGCAGCAGCGCCAGCAGCTGTTTGGCGACCGGCGCGTGGCGGACGCGCGTCAGCAGCAGCACGCCACGCTGCAACAGCATGACCAGGCGCTGGCGCAACAGCTGCAGCGCTGGCAGCAGGCGCAAAGCGAGCTGCACGGCCTGAAAGGTCAGTATGAACAGATTGTCAGCCAGCAGCAGACGCTGGCGCAGCGCGCAGCGGACGCCGAAAGCGCCTTCCGGCAGGCATTGCTGCTCAGTGATTTCGCTGACGAAAGCGCCCTGCGCGCCGCGCTGCTGGCGGAAGATGAGGTGCAGACGCTGCGCCAGCGGCTGCAAACGCTGGAGCAGCAGCATCAGCAGCACACCGCGCTGCATGCCAGACTGGCGCAGCGGCTGAGCGATCACCAGCAGCAGCGCCCGGCCGCGCTCAGCGATGCCGATGCTGGCACCATCGCCGCCCGGCTGGAGCAGCTGCGCGTGGCGCTGCGTGACAACGCACGCCAGCAGGGGGAAGCGCAGCAGCAGCTGCACAGCGATACCCAACAGCGTCAGCAGCAGCAAACGCTGCTGGCGCAGATCGCCGCTGACGAAGCGGAACTGGCACAGCTGAGCCGCCTCAACGATCTGATCGGGTCGGCCAAAGGCGACAAGTTCCGCCGCTTTGCTCAGGGCTTAACCCTCGATCATCTGGTGTGGCTGGCAAACCGCCAGCTCGATCGCCTGCACGGCCGCTATTTATTGCAGCGCCGCGTCAGCGATGAGCTGGAGCTGGAAGTGGTGGATACCTGGCAGGCCGATACCACGCGCGACACGCGTACGCTGTCCGGCGGCGAGAGCTTCCTCGTCAGCCTCGCGCTGGCGCTGGCGCTGTCCGATTTGGTCAGCCATAAAACGCGCATTGAATCACTGTTTCTCGACGAAGGCTTCGGCACGCTGGATGCCGAAACGCTGGACACCGCGCTGGATGCGCTCGATGCGCTCAACGCCAGCGGGAAAACCATCGGCGTGATCAGCCACGTGGAAGCGATGAAAGAGCGCATCCCGGTGCAGATCCGGGTGCGTAAAATGAACGGGCTCGGTTACAGTAAACTGGAGCTGCCGGGCGAGTGATGCGTGAAGTGGCGCGGCGATCAGCTGATCGCCGCGCCAGGTAGATTAACGCGTAACCGGCGCTTTGTAGCGCGGACCGGCCAGCAGACCACCGTGCTCGTTCTGCGCTAACAGACGTGCGCTGGTGACACCAGCAATGGTGTGCGCTTTGTCGCCCGCGTTGCTGGCAATCTGTTTGATCGCCGCCGACACCAGCATGCCAATGATGCCGCCGTTGCTGTTGTTGCTGTTCTCAGAATCATTGGCGGTGGCCATACCCTGCCACAGCTCTTTACCGCTGCGCAGATCGACCAGACGGGCAGTGGCCGAGACCGTGGTCACCGAATCAACCACCAGATAGCTGCTGCCGTAATCGGTAATCGAAATGTACAGTGCGCTGTCTGCGTTGAAGATGTCATGCAAGCGCTTCGTGCTCACCGCCTGAATTTCATGCCCGTTGCTCAGGCCGTTTTGCTGGAAGGTCTCTTCCACCACCGCCACCGGGAACACGTAGTAACCCGCTTCCGCCAGCGGCTGGGTCACCAGCGAGGTGAAGCTGTGCGACGCGTTGATATCCGGCGCACGGTTATCGGCAGGCAGCACCAGAATTGATGCCGGCTTACTGGCACGGAAGGCGCTGTAGTCATACGGTTTCTTATTCTGGGCACAGCCGGTCAGCAGCAGCGCCGCGAATACGCCGCACACGGCAATCAGTTTTTTCATTGGTTCACTCCTTTTTTCTTCATCAGAAAGTCCATGTACGGGGCCGATTCCGGAAACAGCTGCTTCTCGAGGGCGAACTGGCTGAAAGCTTTATCCGTATTGCCGTTTTTGGCGTACAGCAGGCCCAGCTGGGCGTGCAGACCCGGTGCTACCGGCTTGTTCACCGCTTTGGCCTTTTCGATATCCAGATTCAGCGCATCAATCTGCTTCTGCGGATCGCTGTCTTTCTGGTAATAGCTGTAGACCTGCTGCTGGTAATCACCCCAGTAGTAGATCGGCTCCGGTCCTTTTGGCGCACAGCCGGCCAGCACGCCTGCCGCGATCAGCGCGGCGCTCAGTTGCAGTAATTTCATCGTCAATATCCTTATTTCACCGGGCGCCATGCGCCGTTATTGATGCCATCCACCAGGTGGTCGACCGCTTCACGGATCGCCAGATCCATCACTTTGCCGTTCAGGGTAGAGTCATAGCTGGCGGTACCGCCAAAGCCGATCACCTCACGCGCTGACAGCTGGTATTCACCCGCGCCCTGCACGCTGTAAACCACTTCTGAAGTGGTCACATCCACCACATTCAGGTTCACTTTGGCGTAAGCGATCTGGCTTTTACCGCGGCCGAGGATGCCCCACAGCTGCTGGTCGCCCACTTCTTTGCGCCCGAACTCGGTGATGTCACCGGTGATGATGTAGTTAGCGCCCTTGATGTTCTGCTGGCTGTGTTTGAAGTCGGCTTCCTGCTGCAGCTCTTTCAGGTTGCTGCGATCCAGCACGTTGAAGCGATTGGTCTGCTGCAGATGCGTAATCAGAATGGTTTTGGATTGGTTGCCCAGACGATCAACGCCGTCGGAGAAAATCCCATTCATGTATGACGAACGGTTATCAAACTGTCCCACCGCGATTGGGCTGCGCACGCCCTGATAAGCCGGCTGGCTTGCGGCGCGAACCTGAGGCGCGTCGATAGCGCGTGACGACTCGGTGGCACAGCCACTGAGCAGCGCGGCGCTTAACAAGGAGAGTGCCGCAAAGGCATATTTCTTCTGCATTTCTGGTCCATGAATAAAGGAAGGGATAACACCGCCACCAGGCGGCAAATTCTGGTTATGCCGACAGTCAGAGTAATGCCATAGCATTCCCTGCTGCGGTCTGTAGACTGTCGGCAGCAGCGCCAGGAATCTTTAGCGAAAATGCAGGCTTATTAATGAATTTAATTAATCGATTAGCGAGACTATCAGGTGGGTTAGTGATGATGGTGGGGCTTAGCGCCTGCCAGCAGGTGTCCGCGCCGGCCCCCAGCCTGGCCAATCAGTGCCAGCCGCAGAACGATGCTGACAGCGCCGCCTGCCACTGGAGTGAAGCACTGCAGCAGCAGCTCAATAAGCAGTTTCACGATGCGGCGCGCTATGCCGGACAGCAGTGCTGGGTGCGCCTGGAGTGGCAGAACCGTGGGCGCTACGCGGTGACGCAAACCCAGGGCGACGAAGCGCTGTGTTTGCGTGCGTGGCAACTTATTGGTCAGTCGCGCGGCTTACCGCCTCCGCCGCAGCGCGACCAGCCAGCGTGGTTTGGCTTTGCGCCGCACCGGCCTGACTTACCAGCCCATCCTGGCGCCACTGGCGCGGGCTGATGCCGAACCAGCGGCGGAAGGCGCGGGAAAACGCGCTGACCTCGGAATAGCCGAGCAGCAGCGCCATCTCCGAGATGGGCAGCTGTCTTTGCTGCAGATAGTGCGTGGCCATTTCGCAGCGCACCTTATCCACCAGCGCGCTAAAGCTGATGCCCTCTTCGCGCAGGCGTCGCTGCAGCGACCAGCTCGACAACCCCATTTTGCCGGCGATCTCCTCCAGTACCGGTTCGCCCTGAATTAGCGTCAGGCTGACTTGCGAACGCGCCTGTTCAACCACGCTCTGCACGCTGGCGCTGCTGTTGAGGCGGCGAATGGCATCCTGCATCACCATCAGCAGCATCGCATCCTGCTCCGGCATGGCGCGCTGCAGGTCGCGTTTCGCGATCAACAGTGAGTTAAACGGCTGATCGAACCAGACCGGCGCATCAAACACTTTGCAGTGCTCGTGCCACTGCTCCGGACGCGGATGTTCAAAGTGCACCTCGCGCGGCGCCCAGTTTTTGCCCGCCACGTGGCGAATCAGGTTGAGGAACATGCCGAGCGTCAGCTCCGCATCCTGACGGCGTGCCAGGATCGCCCCGTGGCGCACCTGATAATCGAGCCGCCAGCAGTCGCCCTTGTCCACCAGCCGCGTCAGCGTATCGTGCTGGTGCCAGGGAAACGCGTTCACCACATTGTGCAGCGCCTGCTCCAGCGTCGGCGAGCACAGTCCGATGTAGCCAATTAACCCTAATGACTGCGGTTTGAACTGCCTGCCGTAATGCAAACCGAAGTTATCAAAGCCGGAGTGGCGCGCCGCTTCTTCCATCACGCGGCAATAGTTCACCAGCCCGAGGCTCAGTGTCGGGCTGGCCAGCAGTTCGGAATCGATACCGCTGATGCCAAAGATGCGATCGACATCGCCGCCTTTATCCGTAATAAAGGCGCTCAGACCGGTCGCCGCCGCGGCCAGAACGCCACGGTTGCTGGCGGGCGTGGCAAACGCGCTGAAGGCATCAGCAGCAGAGATGAGTGATTGCATGGGAACCTCTCAGGGATCGCGCGGATAACAGAATGAAGGGATCCAGCAATTTTCATACCAGCGTCACCCGGCGGCGCGCGGTGCAAGGCAATGCACCGCCTGGCCGCCGCTGGCGCGCTCCCGGCGGCGATCCGCGTCCCTGTCAGCGCGCCTGTGACGGCTGGCGCGCTTAATGCGCAGGCACCAGATTACGCCATCAGCGCGCGCCGCTGCCCTCTGCTGGTGCAGGTCACGCGCCTACCGGCAGCTGGCTGCTCTCAAGATAGCGACGGCACAGCCGCACCGAATGGCTGGCCCAGTGCGGCCCGAGGCTGAGCGCCATCTCGGTATCGGCGTGCGTGCCCATCCAGGCCGTCATCTGAATACGACGCTGAATCAGCAGCGTCGGCACCAGCGCCATCTCAGCATCGCTGATGTGCGCCACGCGTTCATAGCCGAGGATCCAGTTATCCACCCACTCCGCCGCACGCGGATGGTGCTCGACGAAACTGATCGCGGCCGCCAGATCGTGCAGATACCAGCCCATGCCGCAGTCGTCGAAGTCGATCACCCGGGTCTCGCCTTTGTGCAGCAGCAGATTGGTCAGACGCAGATCGGCGTGGATCAGGCCGTAGCGATCGCGCTCTTTACCAAATTCCGCCAGCGCCTGCCCGGCACGCTCCACCGCCGCTGCGATAATGCCGTGATCGGCCGGATCGAGATGCGGCGCATCCTGCCAGCGCCCCCAGTGGCTGTGCTCGCTGACCATGGTATGATGATCCCAGATAATACGCTGAAAACCCTCGGGTTTCTGCCAGCTACGGCTGTGCTGATGCAGGCGCGCGGTGATGGTACCGAGCTGCTGAAAGGCTTTGGGATCGACGTCGGTGGTCGGCATCTCGCCGTCAATCCAGTGGAACAGCACCGCATGACGCGTGCTGCCGTCCGCCAGCGTCAGCGTCAGCACGCTTTCACCGTCGCGCGCCGGGATGGCCTGCGGCACCATGATGCCAGTTTCGCGCAGCGCATCGAGCCACATCAGTTCACTGAGAATATCCGCTTTGCTATGGTAATCCGGCCGGTGCAGGCGCAGCGCGTAGCGTTTGCCGCCGGCACGCAACAAAAAGGTGGCGTTCTCCGAACGGCACAGCAATTGCAGCTCACCGTGCAGCGCGGCGGGATAGCAGGCCAGCGCATGTTGCGCCAGCAGGGTGATCTCGGCATCGGTCAGGGATTCGGCTTGTTTGGCGCTCATTCATCACTCTCCAGCATCAGTCTCTATAAACCAGTGTTATCAGCATGGGATGAGGTCGTCCTGACTGCCTGACCGCAGAACAGCAAAAGTTGACCGCAGCGTACAGCCAGCGCTTTTTCTGGCAGCGAGTTGACCGCAGAGGACAAAACTCACTGCGCCGGCGTCAAGTTTTCCCGTCCCGGGCAGCGGCATTATCCCTTCACTGTAGCGCAAACCCACAATAGCGCGGTGCCAACGCCGCACAACAAGCATGACGGGGAGATGAAGATGACAGGCAAACTAAAACCCACGCTGGGCACCCTGCATTTATGGGGTATTGCGGTTGGACTGGTGATTTCCGGTGAGTATTTCGGCTGGAGCTATGGCTGGGGCGTGGCCGGGACGCTGGGATTCCTGATCACCACCGCGCTGATCGCCACACTTTATACCTGCTTTATTTTTAGCTTTACCGAACTGACCACGGCGATTCCGCACGCTGGCGGGCCGTTCGCTTACAGCCGTCGGGCATTTGGCGAAACCGGTGGTCTGATTGCCGGTCTGGCGACGCTGATTGAGTTCGTGTTCGCCCCGCCGGCCATCGCCATGGCGATTGGCGCCTACCTCAACGTGCAGTATCCCGATCTCAACCCCAAAACGGCGGCAGTCGGGGCTTATTTATTGTTTATGGCACTGAATATTCTCGGCGTGAAGCTGGCCGCGATGTTCGAACTGGTGGTGACGGTGCTGGCAGTGCTGGAGTTGCTGGTGTTCATGGGCGTGGTATCGCCGGGTTTCAGCGTCGCTAACTTCGCCGCCAACGGCTGGGCCGGCAGCGACCATTTTGGCATGCCAGCGCTGTCCGGCATCTTTGCCGCCATCCCGTTCGCTATCTGGTTTTTCCTCGCCATTGAAGGCGCGGCCATGGCGGCCGAAGAAGCCAAAGATCCGAAGCGCACCATCCCAAAAGCCTACATCAGCGGCATTCTTACCCTGGTGGTGCTGGCGATTGGCGTGATGCTACTGGCCGGCGGCGCGGGCGACTGGCGCAAGCTGTCGGACATCAACGATCCGCTGCCGCAGGCGATGAAGATGATCGTCGGGGAGCACTCTAACTGGATGCATATGCTGGTGTGGATCGGCCTGTTTGGCCTGGTCGCCAGTTTCCACGGCATTATCCTTGGCTACTCGCGTCAGTTCTTTGCCCTGGCGCGCGCGGGCTATCTGCCGCCCAGCCTGGCGAAGCTGTCGCGCTTCCAGACGCCGCACCGCGCCATCATCGCCGGCGGTGTCATCGGTATCGCCGCCATTTACAGCGACGGCCTGATCAATTTGCAGGGCATGACGCTGACGGCCGCGATGATCACCATGGCAGTGTTCGGCGCGATCGTGATGTACCTGATGAGTATGCTGAGCCTGTTTAAGCTGCGCCGCAGCGCACCGGACCTGGAGCGCAGCTTCCGTGCGCCGGGCTATCCGTTGGTTCCGGGCATCGCACTGGTGTTGTCGCTGGTGTGTCTGGTGGCGATGCTGTGGTTTAACCCGGTAATCGGCGGATTGTTTGTGGCGATCATGGTGCTCGGCTACCTTTACTTCCTCGCCACCAAAGCCCAGCGCGAGCGCGCACCGCAGGATTCCATGCTGGTCGGCGAGTAACAAACGCATTGCCCCTGCCCTTCAGGCAACGGAGACGGGTACACAGAGCCCTTTGTGTACCCGTCTCTTTCTGCCCCACGCGATAAATCCATCCCACCACAGCACCGCTCCGATCATGCTGCTGTGATACCTTTTTTGCATGACGAAAATGACAATTCATTACGCGTAATCGGGGTGCAACAATCAAAAAACACGCAAAAGGAGCCACTATGCACACCCGACATTTATCGCAAACCCTGACTGTCAGTTCGATCGGCTATGGTGCCATGGGACTGAGCGAATTTTATGGCCAGACAGACGACACCGCTTCACTGCAGCTGTTACACACGCTTATCGACCTGAATATCACGTTTATCGATACAGCGGATATGTACGGGCGGGGCCATAATGAGCGGCTGATTGGCCACTTTCTTGCCGGTCTGGATAACACCACGCGTGAGCAGTTTAAAATTGCCACCAAGTGCGGTATCGATCGCCCTGCGGACCAGGCTTATGCCCGGACGATTAACAACCAACCTGACTACATCACCCGCTGCTGTAATGAATCGCTTAAAAGGCTTGGCGTTGAGCGCATCGATCTGTTCTATCTTCACCGCGTGAGCCAGGTTACGCCGATTGAAGAGAGCATGGAATGCCTGAGCCGCCTCGTTAAAGCGGGTAAGATCAACCACATTGGCCTGTGTGAGGTTTCTGCTTCAACCCTGCGCCGGGCCCATGCCATTCACCCGCTCACTGCCCTGCAAACCGAATATTCACTGTGGACGCGCGATATCGAAGCTGAGATTCTGCCGGTGGTGAAAGAGCTGGGTATAGGTTTAGTTCCCTACTCTCCGCTGGGCAGAGGGTTTTTGACCGGAAAGTATCGTCATAACAGCGACTTCGTTGAGGGTGATTTCCGCAAAAATAATGCGCGCTTTAGTCAATCCAGCCTCGACCATAACGCCCAGCTTCTTGACGCGGTGCACCCACTTGCTGAAAAGTACAGCTGCACGCCGGGGCAGATTGCGCTGGCCTGGCTACTGGCGCAGTACGACAAGCTGATCCCCATTCCGGGAACGAAACAGACCCGCTATCTGGCGGAAAATGCGCAGGCCGCCGATATCGTGCTGGAACAGGCAGATATCGCCTTACTGAACGCTATCCACCAGCATATTGAGATAAAGGGCGAGCGCTATTCTCAGGAAGGGATGAAAAGCATTAATGCCTGAAGCCATAACCGGGTAACGCCCGGTTATTTTTTCTGACGTCGCGCCGCCAGCCTGCTGCGCGACCAGACCGATTACCCCCATATCCTGCTGATCTTTAGCGGGGTAGAATAACGTCTTTGATTACCCGGATGGACTCTATGGCGACGGCAGAGCACCTGATCAGCAACCATCTCCCCAGCGTGAAACAGCTTCAATGCTTTCTTGCGGTTGCGCACGAGCTGAACTTTCGCCGGGCCGCCGAACGGCTCAGCATGACTCAGCCTCCGCTAACCCGACAGATTAAGCGCCTTGAAGCCGTGCTGGAGCAGCCATTGTTTAGCCGCAGCACCCATGACGTCAGTCTGACGGACGCTGGCCGGGCGCTGGTAATCAAAGCGGAGAAGATCCTTCAGGCGCTGAATGAACTCAAGCCAGGCCCGCTTTCTTCAGAAAAGCGCCTGCGTATCGGCCTCACCCGCACGCTGAATTTTGCACTGATTGCGCCCATTCACCAGCAACTGCTGAAACTGGACGCCGCCGACGATGTGGAAACGCCCGATCTGACGTCTGCGCAGTTGCTGCAGTGTCTGGCAAAAAACCGCCTCGACCTGGTACTGACGGGCGAAAAAGCAACCGGCCACGAAGATACCGTTCAGTACCAGTGGATCGGTCGTGAGCCTTTGCTGGTAGCAATGCCGGCCAGACATCCGGCCAGCCTGAAAGAAAAAGTCTCGCTGGAAGCGATCGGTGATTTACCGCTGTTCTGGTTTGCCAGAAGCGCAAATCCGTCATTCTACGATAAATGTGAACGCTTGTTTTCACAGCTCCACACCCCGCTTAAAAGAGTTAAAGAGCCCGATGATTCACTGGTTATGCTGACACACATTGCCCGAGGAAAAGGCTTTGCCCTGATGCCGCAGTCGAAATGTACCTTTGATCAGGAAGGATTGTGCTATCGCGCACTGGCTGACGATGAAGCGCAAAAACTGCATATCGATATTTATGCCGCCATCCGACTGAATGAAAACCGGCCAGCCGTGCTGCATGCGCACGATATCGTGTGTCACGCCGGTCAGTTAAGCCAACACTGACCCGCTTCGGCCCCCTCTTCCGCTGGAAGAGGGGTTAAGCACGCATAAAGCGTCGTTACACTACCCTTTCACCGGCCACAGCCAGGCGGCACCGCGCACGCCGCTGGAGTCGCCGTGCACCGCTTTCAGCACCGGCGTTTCGCACTCGCGTCCGAACACCCACTGCTTCATCAGCGTCGTCACCGTCTGGTACAGCCGATCGTTGTTGCTCATGCCGCCGCCGAGCACGATCACATCCGGATCGAGCAGGTTAACCACCTGCGCCAGCGATTTGGCCAGCCGCGTTTCATAACGGCTCATCGCCAGCTCGGCCACCGGATCCTGCTGCTCGATCAGCCGGATGATCTCCGCGCCCTTCAGCGCCTGTCCGCTGAGACGCTGATAATCAATGGCGAAGCCGGTGCCGGAGACAAACGTCTCAATACAGCCCTGCAGCCCGCAGTAGCACGGCACTTCCGCGCGATAACGCAGTTCGTCTTCATCCATCCACGGCAGCGGATTATGCCCCCACTCGCCTGCGTTACCGTTACCGCCAATGCGTGATTCTCCGTTGATGGCCACGCCTGCGCCGGAACCGGTGCCAATGATCACCGCAAACACCAGCGGCTGGCCTGCGCCTGCGCCATCAACCGCTTCGGAAACCGCCAGGCAATTCGCGTCGTTGGCGATGCGCACGTCACGATTCAGCGCACGCGCCAAATCTTTGTCCAGCGGCTGGCCGTTGAGCCACGTCGAGTTAGCATTTTTTACCCGCTGGGTATAAGGAGAAATCGTGCCGGGAATGCCGATGCCGACCGTTCCCTGCTGCCCGGTCTGCGCTTCCGCCAGCAGGACTAAATCGACAATCGCCTGCACCGTGGCCGCGTAGTCGTCACGCGGGGTATTCACGCGGTGGCGAAACAGCTCCTCGCCCTGGTCAGACAGCGCAATCACTTCTATTTTGGTGCCGCCTAAATCAATACCGATACGCACGATTTATTCCTCATTATTCGTTCAGGTGACAGATACAGTAGAAGGCTGAATCGGGAAAGGCAATGAAACCACTCCGATGTTTCGCTATCATGCGCGCTGACTGTTTTAGACTTGTGCGCCCGATCGCACCCACGGTAAGGAATCCTGATGTTGTGGTTTAAAAATATGATGGTTTATCGTCTGAATCGGGACATCCCGCTGTCCGCAGACGATCTGGAAAAACAGCTCGACGCCTTCACCTTCACGCCGTGCGGCAGCCAGGACATGGCCAAAACCGGCTGGGTCTCGCCGATGGGCAACCGCAGCGAAGCGCTGACGCATGTGATTAACGGTCAGATAGTGATCTGCGCCCGCACCGAGCAGAAAATTCTGCCGTCGCCGGTGGTGAAGCAGGCGCTGGAAGCCAAAATTGAGAAGCTGGAAGCGGAACAGAGCCGCAAGCTGAAAAAGACCGAAAAGGATTCGCTGAAAGATGAAGTGCTGCACAGCCTGCTGCCGCGCGCCTTCAGCCGTTTCAGTCAGACCTTTATGTGGATCGACACCGTCAATAATCTGATCATCGTCGACTGCGCCAGCGCGAAGAAAGCGGAAGATACGCTGGCGTTACTGCGTAAGAGCCTCGGCTCGCTACCGGTGGTGCCGCTGACGCTGGAAAATCCGATCGAGCTGACGCTGACCGAATGGGTGCGCTCCGGTGAATTGCCGGCGGGGTTCACCCTGATGGATGAGGCTGAGCTGAAGGCGATACTGGAAGATGGCGGCGTGATCCGCTGTAAAAAGCAGGATCTGGTTTCCGACGAGATCGCCACCCACATCGAAGCCGGTAAAGTGGTCACCAAACTGGCGCTCGACTGGCAGGAGCGTATTCAGCTGGTGATCGCCGATGATGCCTCGGTGAAGCGTCTGAAGTTCAGCGACACGCTGCGCGAGCAGAATGACGATATCGATCGCGATGATTTCGCCCAGCGTTTTGATGCCGATTTCATTCTGATGACCAGCGAGCTGGCGGCATTGATCAGCAATCTGGTGGAAGCGTTAGGCGGCGAAGCGCAGCGTTAAGCGGACATCGCCGGCTTAAAGGATAGTACCGGTGTGTTTAACGATCGCCATGAATGGCGCCCCTGCAAATATGCTGATTCATACCTGTAGGGTCAGCATTTATGCTGACCGCAGGCCACACACCTATGCCAGCCAATAAAAAAACCGGTAACGCCGCACAGGCTTTACCGGTTGATAATGGATGCTGCTTTAACGCTTAAAGATAGCGGCACAGGTAAGACGTTGGCTCCGCCACCTGCAGGTGGAATTCGCTGTGGCCCGGCACGTTAAATACCGATCCGGCTTCGTACCATTTCCACTCGGCTTCGCCCGGCAGCAGCACTTTCAGCGCGCCGCTCACTACCGTCATCTCTTCCGGCTGGCCGGTACCAAAGGTGTATTCGCCTTCCGCCATCACGCCAACGCTGGCCCGGCCAATGGTCACGCTGTCGAAACCAATGGATTTCACTTTTCCGTCGAAATACTCACTTACGTTGAGCATGTTACTTCCTCACAGCACATTAGGGTTACCGGCAGATTACAAGGGAACTCGCTGATCTGTCACGCGAATTAGCGCCGCCCGTCGCAAGTTGTGATCGGCCTCGATCAGACGATCAGTTCAGCCGCCAGTTTCGCCACCAGCACATTCGACAGCAGCACCGGAATGCCCAGCATGTTCTGCAGGAAATCGCGGTGTTTCTGGTGATAACCGATACAGTCGAGCACCACCACATCAGCGCCCTGCTCCTGCAGGGTCAATCCGGCTTCCATCAGTTCGCTCTGCTGCGCCAGGTATGGGCTGGCGACGGCAAAACAGGGCGAGCTTTGCAGGTTACGCCATTTGCTGGCCTGCTCAGCGATCTGCTCCTCAACCGGCACCACGATGCCGATTTTGTGCGCCTGTACGATGGCGCTAACCAGCGGCGGAATGATGCGATCCGGCTCCAGCAGCAGCGCCGACGTGGTTTTTAGCGTGCCGAACTCACCGGTACACAGCAGCAGAATGGTGTCGTAACCCTGCTGCTCCAGCGCGGTAATTTTACGCTGCAGTCCCTGTTCGACGGTGGCCGCCGCCAGCCGTACCTGTTCGCCGCTGCTCATGCGCGAAACCAGCACTTTGTCGCCCGGCGCGGGAGCGTATAACTGCTCCACTTCAGCCAACGTCAGGCCATCCAGCAGACCGGCATGCGCGACGGCGTCGGCGGGCAAATGCTCCTGCAGCAGCGGCAAAATATCGCTACGCGGTGACTGGCCAATGGTTAAGGTTACTAGCGACGGTTTCATCATCAGGCTTTCCGGCTGCGCAGGTGGCTGAGGCTACCATACAAAGATAGCAGCAGCGCGTACTCCTGCGGGTCATAAAACTGGCAGGTCTCACGGCCAAACTCTTTGGCCACTTCCACCGCAAAGCGCACGGTCGCCGCGATGTCCACTTCATGGCTGGCGCCGGTGCCGCAGCCAGGCACCACGGATTGCGCACAAATCGCGACGCCCACTACTGGCACATCGGTGGCGGTGGACGGTTGCAGGATGCTGTTAAGGTGATACACGCCGTTGCCGTAAGGGGTGATGTCCTGCGTGGTGATCGGGAAGGTCACCGCAGGCTGACCGCTGGTCATCTCCATGATGCGCAGCAGATCTTCCGACACGCGCAGGATGTAGCCCTCTTTCACCGTGGGTGACAGCGCATAGCCCTTATGGTTGAGGATGCGGTTTCCTTTCGTGGTATCGATAGAGAGAATCGCGTCAACGCCCGCAACCACTTCGTTGTCATTCATGGTGATGTCGTCGCACGGCGAATCCATGAAGTCCACCGGCTCGTGCGGCCGGGTCGGCGCATCCGGACAAATATGGGTGGTCACGATCACGTCGCCGGCCAGCACGTCGCCTTTGGTCTGCATCTGTGCCAGCTTCAGCGCGCTGCTCACTGCAGCGACCGCACCGTCGGCGTCGGACACCATGCCGATGCGCGTCGGGCGCGCACCGATGCCGCCGAGACGGCCAATGATCCCCAGCGTCGGCGCGCTGCCGCCCCGGCTTTTGCCCTGGGCGCCAGGAATGTCGATGCGCACAAAATCGGTGCGCCCTTTTGGCCCACTGACGCGCTTAAAGCTGGCTTGCACGCCCGGATAGGCGGCGAACAGATCGACCACCTGCTGGCCATCCACGTAGGCGCTGTCGAGTAACTCAAAAACCTGTAGTGTCTGCTGTAAACTCATCGCTAAATCCCTGGATTATTTCTTACTGCTACTGGCAAAAAGTGAGTGGAAGAAGCTGTACAGCGCGTCGCCCGCAATGAATCCAGCGGCCATCACCTCCATCGGTGAACGTCCACGCTCGCCCCACACGCGCAGGATCAGGACACGTAACGCAATCCCGACCAGCACCGCCCAGCCTGCGGCGGCGTTGTTGATTAACAGACCGGTGGCTAACAGCACGCCGAGCTGGCGTTTAGGCCCGCCGATCAGCTGAATAATCGCTCCCGGAATCGCCCACATCAGCAGGCTGCCGGCAATGCCCGGCTCCGCGCCGGCCTGAATGGTTTTGGCGTAAACGCGCGCCACCGGCGGCAGCAGGTTGTCGACAAAGAACAGGTTATGCGCATACCACACCACCGGAATTGCGATGACGAAAGCGATCATCGCGGCGATCAGCTGGATGCGGCGGCCCCACAGCTCCTGCTGCACATCGGCCCCGTTACCGCGCAGAATAAAGCCGGCCTTCAGGTCATAGCCCATATCAGCAAAGGCCGGACCGGTGGCCGCGGTGAAGCCGCACAGCAGGCACAGCGCCAGCGGCGGGAAGCCGAGCAGGATGCCGAGGATCAGGGTGATCAGCGCCACCGCGAAGGCCGGGAACCAGCCCGAGTGCATGGCGGCGATGCCGACAATCAGCTCATGCACAAAGGCGGCAAAGGCCGCGTAGATAATAAACAGCAGCAGCATCGGCAGGCCCATTTCGCTCCACAGCCCGCCACCCAGCGCCAGCAGCGCCGAGATCACGATATAGCCGACAGTTCCCAGGCCGAGCGCGCGTTTAACTTCGCTGTCGCTGCGGCTGACGTTGAGGTTGTCGTGACGGCGACTGCGAATCACCTGTACCACCTGAATCAGCGCCACCAGACCGGCTCCGACCATTACGCCGTGCGGAATGTACAGCGCGTTAATATCGATACCGGCAACCGGTTGCGCATAGGCACGCAGCAGGAAGCCGATGCCGAGCATGGTCAGCGCCCAGATATTGCCAATGAATGCCGTACCAAAAGCGGACATCGGGATTTTCAGCATTGAGCCCGCGACGCCACCCACGATTCCAGCCACCAGCAGCCACGCCTGGCGACCGCCCTTATCACCGGCTTTGATCGCTTCTGCCGCTGCCACGCCCGGTGGCCATGCATTGCTGGCCGGGAACACGCGCGTGTCGAACAGACGATACAGCAGCCACGCATCCAGCAGCATTGCCGCGCTGACACCGACAAACAGCGGCAGCACCAGCTGCGGCTCACCCAGCGCCCACGGCACGGCAATCGGCATCAGCAGGCTGTTGGCAGCGCCGAAGGTGGCGGAAGAGATGGCGGTCTGTGCAAGGTTTTGCACTTCAACCGAACGGTAGCGGCGAAACCACTGCAGTGGAATGCGCGCCAGCAGCATGGCAAATAGCGCGCCGATAATAGAAGTATTGGGCGTTACCCCAATAGTTGTGATCAGCTGTACCCCAATGATGGCCCCTGCAACTGACAGCAGAACCAGCATCAGGCCCACGCCAATATTTTTTATTGGATTATCCAGACGCATATTATCCCCGTATTTTCACCCTGTAGAAAACGCGCAATGACATTGTGCCCGACACGCGGAACCTCAACGTTTTATTCATCGTTCCCTGATTATTGAAATAAGCAGGTCCGAAGACCTGCTATTTCCCCGGTGTGGCGCGAAGTATTACGCCTTGAAATCAAATTAGGGTTGTCCTGTTTTATTCAGGACGCTGCGCCGTATTTTTCGGCCATCAGTGCAGCCGTTGCGCGCAATTCGCTGAGCAGCGCTTCCGGATAACCCGGGGCCGCTTCCTGCGAAAGAAATGAGAGACAAAGTGCGGCACTTTCACCGCGGTGTTTATTGGTTACCGCTACGGCAAGCGAGCTAATGCCAGGCAGCGTTTCATTGCGGGCCAGTGCCCAGCCCTGCTGACGAATCAATGCCAGCTCTTTGCACAGTGCATCGATGTTCAGCGGTGAATTGATCGACGCGGTTTGCCAGTTATCGCTGAAGCGCGCGCGCACCTCGTCATCGCTCAGCTGCGCTAACAGCACGCGGCCGGTCGACGTGCCGGTAACCGATACCCGTGTACCAGGCGGCGTCACCAGCTGGGTAAAGAAGCGACCGTGGTACATGCGCATCACCAGCACATCGTCCCCGTCCAGCACCGAGATATAGCCCATGCAGCCGCTGCTGGCCGCCAGGCGCGCCATTGGCGCCGATGCGCTGTCAATCAGCGGTGTCGAAAGATAGTGCCCGGCAACGGACAACAGCACGCGGCCAATCTGAAAACAGCGGCTGTCGGGATCGCGCTCCAGTAAGCCTTCACTTTCCATGGTCGCCAGCAGGCGCGACACGGTACTTTTCGGCAGCCCCAGCGCCTCCACCACCTCGGTAAAGGTCAGGCCGGGATGGCCCTGCGCCACGCCAAAGCGCTGAAACAGCTTAAGCACGGCGGCGGCATTTTCGAGTGTGGTCATGGCGCTGGTTTCACTATATGGAACTGAGTTCCTGTATCGATAACCCGAAAGTAAAACGCGACGGTTTATCGGTCAAGCGCAAATTTTGCACCGGACAAAACGCAGGCTATTTAAGGCAGCAGAAAATAAGGGCTAAAGGCAAAATAAAAAGACGTTATCAGGCAGGAGAGCGATTAAACAGAAAAGACGGCAGCTTTTATCGCCTTAATTAGCGCATCAGGGAAAATAAAAAATCTATTTAGCGACCGGACGTAATTACGCTAAAGCGGGCATCCCTGCCCACCGGGATTATTCTTTTTCCACATCTTCATAGCGGTCTTTGGCATCCTGCGCTTCCGCTTCCGATTTATGCTCGCTAATTAAGGTATCCGGATGTGGGTGGTCGGCCCGTAATTCATACCAGGTGACGGTATTGCCCGCCTGCCCTTTTTCAACGGCAACAATGCGCGCTTCTCGCGGATAGGGTGGTCTGGTTGGCATCGTTTTCCCTCTTATGTCAGGTTTCCACACAGACAGCGGTGATCCTCTGCCTGCTATTCAGTATAGACAATCGAGGATCGCTGTAAAAAAAGAGGGAGAATTCTTAGGCAGTTAGCTGGCGCGGGCGAGAGACAGCGATTGCAGAATATGTTCCACCACCTGCTCCGGTGCCTGCATCGCGTTGACTTCATGGTGCGCGGCCTGACGATAGAGCTGCGCGCGTTCACGCAGGATATCTTCCATCTCTTCCGCGATGGGCCGGCCGGTCAGGGTCGGACGCTGTGCCGCTTCTGGCTGACGCTCCAGCCGATCGGCCAGCACGCCAGAGGGCGCGTTGAGCCAGATGACCTGGCCATGCTCGCGCATGAAGTGGCGATTGACATCAGCCAGCACCATGCCGCCGCCGGTGGCGATTACGCTGGCAGGCGCGGTAACCGCCCGCAGCGATTCACTTTCACGCGCGCGAAAGCTGTCCCAGCCTTCCGTCGCCACAATCTCTGCCACGCTGCGCTGTGTGGTGAGCTGCAGGTGGTGGTCGGTGTCACGAAAGGCATAGCCCAGCGCTTGCGACAGCGCCTGGCCAATGGTGGTTTTACCGCAACCGCGTGCGCCGATCAGATAGATGGGTAATGACATCCGGGCTCATCCTCCGCCGTAGTCTGCCGCGCGGGCAACGTCATCAGGTCAATAATGCGTCGCATGATACCTGGATTTTATTTTATCAGCCAGCCGCGAAGCACGAATTACGCGTATTTCAGCGATAGCTAATGCCATTATTTTGATTTTTAAAGGAAAAGTGATGCGCATTTCGTGCATCAGGCGATTTGTAAGCGCGGGGCAACATTTGCTTACCAGGCCGCTGATTTACTTTCTGTCACGCAGCCCGCATATACGCTTTATAGTTCAGGCAACGGACGTCCTGTTGGTCGCCTGAAGAACAACACGCTATGCCTAACCGGAGGTTCACCATGCAGAGCCAGGAACAACAACTTATTGAAAGCCTGTTCAGCCGTCTGAAACAGGCAGAAAGCCAGAGCGGCCCGCGTGATGCCGGTGCCGAACAGTTAATCAATCAGCATTTACAGAGCCAGCCCGGTGCGCCCTACTACATGGCGCAGGCGATCCTGATTCAGGAAGCGGCGATGAAAAAGCTCAACGCGCAGGTATCGGAGCTGGAGAGCCGTCTGGCGCAGGCGCAGCAGCAGGCCCCGCAGCAAAGCAGCGGCGGTTTCCTGTCGAGCCTGTTTGGCGGCGGTTCACGCCCGGCGCAGCCGCAACAGCCGGCATGGAACAGCGCACCGCAACAGCCACAATATGCCGCACCGCCTCAGCAGCCGTATGCTGCACCGGCGCGCGGTACCGGCTTCCTGGGTGGCGCACTGCAAACGGCTGTCGGCGTGGCCGGCGGTGTGGTGATGGCGGACATGCTCACCAGCCTGTTCCACCATTCGCAGCCGGAAGAGATCGTCAATATCATCAACGAACCGGCGCTGCCGCAGGTGGATGATAATCTGGACACCTTCAACGGCAATGACAGCAACAATGCCTTCCTGAATGACAATTCAGGCTGGGACAACAACAGCTTTGCCGATAACAATGATTTCAACGATTTCGGCAGCGGCGGTGATTTTGACGACGACGACAACTTCGTCTGATTAACGCTGACGTAACCATTTATCCAGTTCGTTAGCAAACTGCTGGCGGTCACGTGGGCTTAATGCCGACGGGCCGCCGCTCTGAATGCCGCTGGCGCGCATCGTTTCCATAAAATCGCGCATGGTCAGACGCTGGCGAATGGTGTCGCTGCTGTAACGCTCCCCGCGCGGATTCAGCGCTGCCGCCCCTTTCTCCAGCACTTCTGCTGCCAGCGGAATATCGCCGGTAATCACCAGCTCGCCCGGCTGCACGCGTTTCACAATCTCGTTATCGGCCACGTCAAAGCCGGCCGCTACCTGCAGCGTTTTCAGAAACGGCGACGGCGGTACGCGCAGCGGCTGGTTAGCAACGAAGGTCACGGTGACTTTGGTGCGCTCAGCGGCGCGATACAGCACCTCTTTGATGACATTGGGACACGCATCGGCATCCACCCAAATCGACATGTTTAATCCTTATTAACGGGCAATGCCTGCGATCTTGCCGCGCTGGCCGCGAATGGCAAATGTTATTTGTGCGCGACTTGTTATTCACCGCCGCTGACGTAAGCTAACCCATTGAGAAAACCGAACCACGTAAAGGATAAAGCGATGCTGGAGAAGAAAATCGGGTTTGTCGGCTGCGGCAATATGGCGAAAGCCATCATCAGCGGCCTGGTGAACAGCGGGCAGATCGCCCCGGCCAATATCTGGGTGCACGATCGAAAACCCGACACCAACCAGGCGATGGCGCAGCAGTATGGCGTGACGGCGGCGGAAAGCGTCGAGAGTCTGGCACGTGAAGTGGACATTCTGTTTGGCGCGGTGAAACCCAACGTGATTCTCAAAGTGCTCAAAGATCTGGCCGGCCAGCTGAAGAAAGATGCGCTGGTGGTGTCGATTGCTGCAGGTGTGACGCTGGATTCGCTGGCGGCGGTACTCGGTCACGATCGTAAAATCATCCGCGTAATGCCGAATACGCCGTCGCTGGTTAACGAAGGCATGACCTCTATTACGCCGAACGTACTGGTGGAACCGCAGGAAGTGGACGAGGTGGTGACCATTTTTGAGAGTTTCGGCAAAGCGGCGGTGGTGAACGAGTATCTGATTCATGCCGTGGTGGGCGTCAGCGGCTCGGCACCGGCTTACGTGTTTATGTTTATCGAGGCGATGGCTGATGCCGCCGTGCTGGGCGGCATGCCGCGGGCGCAGGCTTATCAGTTTGCGGCGCAGGCGGTAAAAGGTTCCGCCCAGATGGTGCTGGAGACCGGCAAACATCCTGGCGAACTGAAAGATATGGTGTGCTCACCGGGCGGCACCACCATTGAAGCGGTGAAGGTGCTGGAAGAGAAAGGCTTCCGCGCTGCGGTGATGAGCGCGATGCAGCAGTGCATGGCGAAGTCCGAGGCGCTGAGTAAGCAGTGATGGTGCGGGTTTCCCCTCACCCTAACCCTCTCCCGCAGGCGGGAGAGGGGACTGTTGGGTGCGGACTTGAACCTTAACCCTGATACGCTTCAAACAGCGCCAGGCCTTGTTCCAGCGTCATTGGCTGCTGCATCTCATGCACCAGCGCGGCGGTGAGCGTGTACATGCCAGCTGAACACACTGCCGCAATCATGCCCTGCTGGCAGTAAAAAGCGATGAAGCGTTTGTCCTGCAGCGATCCCAGCAGGCGATAATCATCCCACTCCTCTGCATGCCCCAGATACTCATAGCGGGTGCCGTAATGCGCAGTCCAGAAGAACGGCACGCGATCGTACATGATGCGTTTGCCCAGCATATTCAGCGCGGCAATGCGCCCCTGCTGATGCGCCACGCGATAGTGCTCAATGCGCTGCACGCCACGCGGCGTGAGATAGCTGGCAATATCCCCCGCGACCCAGATGTTTTCACTGACCCGCAGCTGACTGTCGGCCAGCAGGCTGCCATCCTTCTGTAAAGGCAGGTCGTGAATAAAATGGGTGGCCGGCACAATGCCGGTGGCAAACAGCACCTGGCTGGCTGGCACGGTTTTGCCACCTTTGAGCCGCACGCCACTCACTGCACCTTCACCGGTCAGTGCTTCCGGTTCACCCTCGACAAATTTCACGCCGTTGCTGCGGTGCAGCTCATAAAAATGACGGCCAATCTCTTCGCCGAACTGGCTGGCAAACGGCAGCGGATGACGCGCCACCACCGTGACATCTATGTCGCGGTTACGCAGCGCACCGGCCACTTCCATACCGATAAAACTGTTGCCGATAATCACCAGTTGCTGCGCCTCATCCACCTGCGAAATCAGCGTGTCGGCCTGGCGCAGTGAACGCAGCAGGTGCACGCCATCCAGATCCTTGCCCGGGATATCAAGCGGCTGCGGCACGCCGCCGGTCGCGATCAGCAACTGGTCAAACTTCACCTGCTGCCCGTCTTTCAGCACCAGCGTCTGCTCCTGCGCCTTCAGCTGCACCACCTCCCCCTGCAGCCACACCACCGGGCCCAGCACATCCTGTTTCAGCAGCTTTGGTACCTCGTCGATGGCCATCTTGCCGGAGGGGACAAATTTACTCAGCGTGGTGCGATCGTAAGGGGCGTCGCTTTCACGCTCAATACGCACAATACGGCCGCTAAAGCCTTCATCGCGCAGCGTCCAGATCGCAGCACTGCCCGCCGCGCCAGAGCCGAGAATCACGCACACCGGCGCTTTACCCTGAGCTACCGGCGCACTGGCCGGCGACATCGCCTGCGGATTGATCAGCACCTGCCCCTGTTCAATGCGCACCGGATAACGTTTGAGATTGGCCAGCGCCAGCGGCTCGCACATTTTGCCATCGCGCAGCTCAAACACCGCCTTATGCCACGGACACACCAGTTTGTCGCCGCACACTGCGCCCTGCTCCAGCGGTGCGCCCGCGTGCGGACATTTTGCCTGCAGCGCCTGCACGCGGTCGCCGTCGCGAATCAGCACCATATCCGTTTCACCGACGGTCACTTTAGTGGGTTTACGCTGCGCCAGCGCCTTGAGTTCCACGACAGATTGATAGCTCACGGTTCGCCTCCTTCGGGGTTATTCGTCTGATACGACAATTCCTTACAAAGAGTAAGTGTGGCAAAGCGTGAGGATTTAGCAGGAGAAACAAAGCGAAACGGCGGTTAACTGTCTGTTAAACCGCCGTTTTAAGCGGCACGAAAGGATCAGAAGAACACGCTGGGCACGATGATCAGCGCGAAAATCGCCACAATCAGTCCATGTTTGACCCAGTAATACAACCGGCGATTACGTTTCTTCAGGTTCTGACCGGCATCGCGCAGCGCATAAACGTATTTGAAGATGCGGTTGAGGAAGCCGGTACGATCGTTTTCGTCGTTGGGCGACGCCGCTGCTGACATTAACGTCGAGCCCACCCAGTGATTGACCGCCTGCGCCCAGCGCCATTTCATTGGCCGCTCGATATCGCAAAACAGGATGATACGCGTCTGCTCGCTTTCATTCTGCGCCCAGTGCACGTAAGTTTCGTCGAAGATCACCGCCTGACCGTCGCGCCAGCTGTGGCGCTGACGATCCACTTCAATAAAGCAGCGATCGTCGTTCGGCGTTTGCAGCCCGAGGTGATAGCGCACCGAACCGGCATAAGGATCGCGGTGTTTGCCCAGATGGCTGCCCGGCGGCAGTTCAGCAAACATGGCCGCTTTAACGCCGGGAATGTTGCTCACCAGTTCGGTGGTTACCGGACAGAGTTCGCGCGCTGACGGATGTGCATCGCTATACCATTTTAAATAGAAACGCTTCCAGCCACGCTTGAAGAAGGTATTAAATCCGGCATCGTTATGCGTCTGCGCCGCTTTAATGTGATCCTGCAGGCGAATGGCTTCATCGCGAATCACCTGCCAGTTATCGGTCAGCTGACGCAGCTCAGGAAAATCCTCAACCGGAAAATAGGGCTGTTTAGCCGGCAGTCGCGACAGCCCGGTCATAAACATATTGATCGGCGCCATAAAAGTGGAGTGATCAAATAACTGACGGGAAAACTTTTGCTTTTCCACGCCGCGTGAGTGGGCGTAAAGCACACTAATAATAAATACACCAATAATGATCGCAGCGACCATACAACAGGTTCCTTATGTTGCACGTAAAGCCGCTCTGGCCACGGTTAAGCGTCAGAGAGACAGGATGGGGAGAAATGGAATTTTATGTAAGGATTTTGTAAAGTTTTGGCAACGCGTGCCGTTTATGACAGAAAAAATACCTCGCGCATTAACCCTGCGAGTGCGGACACAAAAAAGCGGCCCGCAGGCCGCCAGAGGTTTAAGCACTCTTCTTCAGACAGCTGCTCATAAAGGTTTTACGCGCATCGCCGCTGAGTTTTTTCTCTCCTGCTTCGCTATTACAGCTTTTCATTTTCATCTGCTGCGGCGTCATATTGCCCATTTTGCTGTCTTTCTTCAGGCATTCGCTCATAAAGCTTTTACGCGCATCGCCTTTCAGATTTTGCGCGCCTGCATGCTGATTACACAGCGTCATTTTTTCCTGCTGCGCGGTTTTCTCCGCCGCGCCCGCACCGCCAGCCAGCAGCAGGCCTGCTGCCATTATTGCCACAAGACACGATTTCATTGCCGGTTTCTCCGTGTGATTATTGCCTGTTAAGCATGGCACGGAATAAGCAAAGCGGAAAAAAATCTATGCGCGTACGGCGGGATTATTCGCGCGGGTGGTTGAGCAACTTTTCGACGTAATTGCGCAGCATCAGCGCGTCCGGATTTTCCTGCACGGAAGCGGCGGGCGGCATCGCGCGATCAATACCCGCCGCGATGTCGCTAACCTGGGCGGCATCCAGTCTGCGCAGCATGGCGGTGAGCACGATTTCCAGCGCCTCAACCTGGACCACTAATTCTTTAGACTCTTCTTCTTTTTCTGCCAGCTTGAGCAGGAGTTCCGCAATCAGATTTTTCATGCGATGGACTCAGTCAGAATGGGAAAACAAAAATTAGCATTGGCAGGATTAAAACAACAAGAATTTTTACCGGCCAGAGGAAAAATAATGGTTAGCCGAAGCGTAAAAAAAAGTGGCTGAAATTCAATATATAACGGCGAAACGTTTCACTGAAAAAATACGCCGCAGATAAAACGTTTCGCATCGCTGCATTAATTATGCACTGGCGCTAAATTAACGCGGCCCCTGATACCCATGGCCGGGACCGCCACCGCCAGGACCATCCCAACCTCCGCCGCCGCCGCCCGGCGGCGGAAAAAGACAACCGCTTAACGCGGACACCAGCGCTACAACAGCAGCGAGCTTAACGATACGGATCATATTGACCTCAGGTTACTGAAATTGCGCTGAGTGTATGAAGCGGCGGTTAACACGACAATACAGAATGCTCCGCAACCCGGCGCTATTCATGCCTGCTCACCACGCTTAACGTTTTAGTGGCAAGAAACCGCTAAAAAAGCCTCACAGACCGCGCAATACATCAGCTTAAGTTACAGCCAACGCTGTGCCGCAAACGTCAGTGCTGCTCGCTGTGCGCGCAGTAACAAAATTGCGCGCTGCGTCTTTACAGCTATCGCTATTTCACGCAATGTGAGCGCAATACAATTAATGAGATCTCACTATGACCTTAGCGGCTGTTTCTCTGAGTGAAGTGCTGGCGCGCCGTGACTGGGAAAACCCGGTTATCACCAGCCTGCATCGCCTGGACGCGCATCCACCGTTTGCCAGCTGGCGCGATGAAGTCAGCGCGCGCGATGGCCATCCCTCACCTGCGCAGCAGCGGCTGAGTGGTCAGTGGGCCTTCAGCTATTTTACCGCGCCGGAAGCGGTGCCGCACAGCTGGCTGCTACAGGACTTACCGGACGCCGCAACGCTGCCGGTGCCTGCCAACTGGCAGTTGCACGGCTACGACGCGCCCATTTATACCAACGTGCAGTATCCCATTCCGGTCAATCCCCCTTTGGTGCCACGCGAGAACCCCACCGGATGTTACTCGCTCACATTTAAAGTTGATGACGGCTGGTTAAGCCAGGGGCAGACGCGCATCATCTTCGATGGTGTCAGCTCGGCCTTTTATTTGTGGTGCAACGGACAGTGGATGGGCTATTCGCAGGATAGCCGCTTACCCGCCGAATTTGATCTCAGCCACGCGCTGCAGCCGGGAAACAACCGTCTGGCGGTCATGGTGCTGCGCTGGAGCGACGGCAGCTATCTGGAAGATCAGGATATGTGGCGCATGAGCGGTATTTTCCGCGACGTGACGCTGCTGCACAAACCGGACACCCGCCTGAGCGATGTGCAGATCGAAACCGCGCTCAGCCCGGAATATCTGCGCGGCGATTTACGGGTGAGTGTCAAAATCCATGCCGGCGCGCGCCCGCTCAGTCAGTGTCGGGTGCGCGTCACGCTATGGCGCAACGGCGATTGCATTGCGCAGCACGAACAGCCGCCGGGCAGCGCCATCATTGATGAACGTGGCCACTATCCGGAACGCACCCTGATGGTGTTGCCGGTACTGCAACCGCTGTTGTGGAGCGCCGAAACGCCTCATCTCTACCGCGCGGTCGTCACGCTGCTTGATGATGCCGGCGAGGTGATTGAAGCCGAAGCTTATGATGTGGGTTTCCGTCGCGTCAGCATTGAGCACGGCCAGCTGTGCCTCAACGGTAAGCCGCTGCTGATACGCGGCGTTAATCGTCATGAGCACCATCCCGAACGCGGTCAGGTGGTGGATGAAGCCAGCATGCGTCAGGACATTGAACTGATGAAGCGCCACAACTTTAACGCGGTGCGCTGCGCTCACTATCCTAACCATCCGCTGTGGTATCGGCTGTGCGATGAGTACGGCCTGTACGTGGTTGACGAAGCCAATATCGAAACGCACGGCATGCAGCCGATGAACCGCCTCTCCGACGACCCGCGCTGGTTTGCCGCCTATAGCGAACGCGTAACGCGCATGGTGCAACGCGATCGTAACCATGCCTGCATCATCATCTGGTCGCTGGGCAATGAGTCCGGCCACGGCAGCACGCACGATGCGCTGTACCGCTGGGTGAAAAGCAGCGATAGCACGCGCCCGGTACAGTATGAAGGCGGCGGTGCCAACACGGCGGCCACCGATATTCTGTGCCCGATGTATGCGCGCGTCGATCAGGACCAGCCCTTCCCGGCGGTGCCGAAGTGGTCACTGAAAAAATGGATCAGCCTGCCGGATGAAGCGCGTCCGCTGATTCTGTGTGAATACGCCCATGCGATGGGAAACAGCTTTGGTGGCTTTGCCAAATACTGGCAGGCATTTCGCCAGTTTCCGCGGCTGCAGGGTGGCTTCGTCTGGGACTGGGTCGATCAAAGCCTGACGCGCTATGACGAACACGGCCAGCCGTGGCAGGCGTACGGCGGCGATTTCGGTGACACGCCCAACGATCGCCAGTTCTGCATGAACGGGCTGGTGTTTGCCGATCGCACGCCGCATCCGGCGCTGTTTGAAGCACAGCGCGCCCAGCAGTTTTTCCGGTTTACGCGCGATCCCGGCGATGCGTATCGCGTGACCGTCACCAGCGAATATTTATTCCGCCGCAGCGACAACGAACGGCTGCGCTGGTGGATTGAGCAGGACGGTGTAACCCTCGCGCGCGGTGAATGGGTGCTGGATCTCGATGCCGAAGGCAGCCACACCTTTACCGTGCCCGCGCCTGAAGCGCTGCAGGGTGAAGCGTGGCTCAACCTCGCGGTGCATCAGATCGCCGCCACGCCCTGGTCTGAGGCGGATCATCGCGTGGCCTGGGATCAGTGGGCGCTGCCGGCCGCACTGCCGGTTACGTTGCCGCCGCTCAGCGCCTGCGCGCCCCAGCTGGAAACCAATCACAATCTGGTGGCGGTGGTGCTGCCCACGCAGCGCTGGCACTTCTGTCGCCGCAGCGGCGCGCTGCTGCAGTGGTGGGTGAACGATCGTGAAACCATGCTGACACCGCTGGAGGAGTGCTTTATTCGCGCACCGATCGATAATGATATCGGCACCAGCGAAGCTGCCAATATCGACCCTAACGCCTGGGTCGAGCGCTGGAAACGCGCGGGCTATGATCGGCTGCAAACAGAGTTGCTGGCGATGCAGGTCGACAGCCTGCAGCACGGCGTGCAGATTGAAACCTGGCACCGCGTACTGGGTGAGGGTCAGCACCTGTTTACCAGCCATAAGCGTTATGGCATCAGCGGCGATGGCGAACTGGCTATCAGCGTCGATGTACAACAGGCCGCTGGTCTGCCGCCGCCCGCGCGCATCGGCCTGCGCTGCCAGCTGGCTCAGGTCCCGCACCAGGTGAGCTGGCTGGGACTGGGGCCTCATGAAAACTATCCGGATCGCCAGCTGGCGGCGCAGTTTTCACGCTGGCAGCTGCCGCTGGCGGCGCTCAGCACCGGCTACGTCTTTCCGGGTGAGAATGGCTTGCGCTGCGGCACGCGCCAGCTGGATAGCGGCAGCTGGCAGATCAGCGGCGACTTTGCCTTCTCGCTCAGCCGCCACAGCCTTGAGCAGCTGCGCGCCACCTCACACCGCCATTTGCTGCAGGACGAACCCGGCTGCTGGCTGCATCTCGACGGCTTCCATATGGGCGTCGGCGGCGACGATTCGTGGAGCCCGAGCGTCAGCCCGGAGTTTTTGCTTTCTCAGCGGCGCTGGCACTATGCGCTGACGCTGCGTCAGCCGGTTTAGTAGCGGCCGCCGGGCTAAGGGGTTTCAGCTCGGTTTTTGGCCGGCGATAGAAGCGCTGCAGCAACAGCACATTGAGCAGGACGACGACCGCGGTAGCGAAGAATACCCAGCGGTAACCGGTGGCGGCAGAGACCGCTGCGCCCAGCAGCGGTCCGGCGACGTTACCGAGGTACATGAACGACTGGTTATAACCAAAAATACGGCCGGTGACGTTATCGCGTGAATGACGCACCAGCAGGGTTTGCACCGCCGGCATCATCGCGCCATCGGCAAAGCCGAGCAGAAAGCGCAGGACGCCCAGCTGCGTGGCGCTGGTGACAAACGACATGGCAATCAGCAGCAGCAGCGAGGCGATCATGGTCGCCAGCAAAATACGCTGGGTACCGATGCGATCGCCGAGTTTGCCGAGACGCGGTGCGGCGATGAGTGCCGACACGCCGGGCAGCGCGGCAATCACACCACTGAGAAACGCGATATTCTGCGCATCCGGCGCCAGCTCACGCACGAACAGCGTCAGGATAGGATTCACCGAACCGTTACACATCTGAATCACCATGGTGGTGACGAACAGGCAGAACATCAGACGTGGATTATCGAGGCTGCGCATTACTTCGCGTCCGCTCAGTTTGTCCTGCTTGCTCACCGGCGTGTAGCCGGTCTCCTTAATCAGAAACAGCGTCACCAGAAAGCTGACCATCAGCAGTACCGCGGTAACGATAAACACCATGCGCAGGCCCAGCCAGTCGGCCAGCAGACCGCCAATCATCGGCCCGAGGATCACGCCGCCAATTTGTCCGGTCGACACGCAGCTCAGCGCCCAGCCGCTGCGCTCACGCGGCACCTGCGCGGCCACCAGCGCCATGGCGTTGGGAATATAACCGGACGTCAGTCCCATCAGCGCGCGCAGCAGCAACAGCTGCCACGCCTGAGTGACAAACGCCTGCAGCAGAATCACCGCGCCCATGCCAAACGAAGCGCGCAGCAGCATCAGCTTGCGCCCTTTGCGATCGGCAAGGCTGCCCCACAGCGGCGCCACGGCGGCAGAAACAATAAAGGTGACACTGAAGGTCAGGCCTGACCAGATACTGAGCGCGTTGCCGCCACGGATACCCAGCTCTTCCACGTAAAGCGGCAGGAAAGGAATGATCTGACTAATGGCCAGGCCGGTAAAAAAGCAGCCAAACCAGACGGATATCAGATTGATCTTCCAGGATTCGATGGAGCGTAGCATGAGCGCAGATGTCAGAAAAAATGAAACGAGGGTTCAGTCTAACAACCTCGTAACATTACCGGACGGCAAAACATGGCATGAGGATGAAAACGCAGTTTTTCGCTGCCGGGCGTGATTCTGCTCACAGCAAATAGGGCGATGCCTCACTTTTGTAGTGTCTTTATGTGCGGTTACCTGGCATAAGGCCCGATAAGCGCATCGCGAGAGACGGCAAACGTGAAAAAATATGACGATTCGTTACTGACAATATTCCACACCGCATCTATGTTTAAAAAATCACCAGTTATCACTGGCGAGGCGCTGCCCGTCCTGGACAGTCCGCATGCTTAATTCAGGTTTTCAGTTGCTGCCCGTCGTGGGTGGCAGGCTTCGTTGTCTCTGCGGAGGTCGGCTATGAGAACGCACCATGACAGCGCCAGTCGGGCGATTACCGACTATTTCAACAGCCCCGCCTGGCACGCGCCGCACGAGAGCGATTTGCTGGCCGCCATCATGCGCGAGCTGATGGATGATGGCCAGCCCGCCACCAATAAAGCGGTGATTGCCCGCGTGATTACCCGGCTGGAAGTGGAAGGCGATGAACAGCGCCTGCAGAGTTACCGCAACCTGCTGGCGCAGCTGTTAGAAGCAGGGCCGCAAAAATAGCGGCCCCGGAGATTATTTCACCACCCGCAGCTGGTCGGCTTCGCTGACCACTGCTTTACCGCTCTGACGCTGATACAGGCACAGTTCCCGCCCCAGCTGATTTTTCATGTGCTTTTGCGGATAGCGGCCTTCCAGCAACAGCGCATCGTAGCCAACGCTGTCGTCGTACATGATCGGCTTGCCCACCACCTTCACCGCTTTCAGGCCGCTGGCCTGCACACACGCCTGCTGCAGGTTTTCATCGTGTTGCTGCCATGCCGCCTCGCTTGAGGCCTGCGCCAGCGGGCTGAGCAGCAGCGTCAAACACAGCGTTCGGGTCAGGTATTTCATCGTCACTCCTGTAAGGTCAGTCTGTTATTGCTGCCTGTACGCCAGGCGCCGCAAAACCGCGATTCATCGCGCGCTATGGCGGGGGCAATATGGCGCAGCAGGCAGGTTATAGCGAAAAAAAATCCCGCCGTAGCGGGAAGAAACAAGACGAGCATTGCATATTCGAGAGTGACGAGGAAATCTCCGTAATGCGCAGCTATCCTCGCCCGCCGCCGTGACAGCCCGATTACAATGCTGTGTCCGTTTGGTGTTACCCGCAGTAAACCCGGGAAATTTTCCCGTTCTGATCGCCGAGGAAATTCAGGCGGCGCAGATTGAAGTCCATGGTGGCGGCACCGTTCCACGGAATCGCACGCACCGGTACGGCAAAGCGCTGGGTATCAAGCGCGCTCAGCGGCTGACCGAGGTAGTTCTGATACTGCGAGGCACCGCACTGGTCGGTTTCCGGATCGTGGCTGACGGCGTGACTGCTGTCAGTTTTACTGGCTGACTGACAGGCCGTTAAGGCGAGCATCGCCGTCAGCAGCAGCGCTTTTCCATAATGGTTCACAATTTTCTCCTCCTGGATAATGAACAAGCGGGTTCCTGAGAGTAACAAAGCGTGCCGCCGATGCGAAAATTTTTCCAGCAGACTGGTCGCATTGCGTGACAAAAGGCGCGATTTTCTGCTCACATTTTCGGATTAATCGCACGCTGTGTCTAAAAATCACCCGGGCAGACGCTACAATTATCTAAGACTTTTCTGAGGAGATAATGATGGAACTGGCTATTTTTATCGGCTTCGCCATCGTGATGACCTTCGTGGCCGTCCGGGTGCGTTAAGCCTCGTTAATTTTCTCTCTGCCGTTGTGCACCAAACGGTGCCAGCGGCATCCTCCGCGCCAGACAGGTCATTCGATTCCCTCTCCGCCTGCTGCTCAGCGATGAAAGCGCAAGCCGTCATGCCGCGTATCGCCTGTGATGAGGCGGTCGGTTAGCGCCGCGATTGTGGCGTATCTGAACCGGCGAAAATCTCCGCAAACGCACCTCGACAGCACCGATCGCCGTTGCTACTATGCGTCTTCCTCTGCCCGCTGAGTCGCCTATGGACACCCAATCCGACAAAGTTACGTTGACCCTGTTTTACGTGGGTAGCTTTGTGGTTTATTACCTCGTGACCATGCTGATTACGCTGTTTCCCAATTACGGGACGCTGCGCAATAACGGCTTGCTGGTGCCGGTGCTGTGCCTGTTTGAATTTGCCGTGATTTATCCCCTGTACCGTTTCTACTGCCAGCGCCGCAGCGACATTCCTCTGGGCTTTCTGCGTCCCGGCCAGGCACTGCTGTTTATCGGCGCGCTGTTTGTGCTGATGGTGGCGCAGACGCAGTTCCTGCAGCCGGAAGGCTGGCTGATTGAACAGAGCCAGCAGGGACGCAGCTCAATGCTGATTCTGCTGCTCACCGCCGTGCTGCTGGCGCCGGTGTTTGAAGAGGTGCTGTTCCGCGGCTTCCTGCTGCAGGCGTTTTTGCTGTGGGCGCCCAAAAGCCGTTTTGCCTGCATGTTGCTCACTTCGCTGCTGTTCGCTGCGTTACACACGCAGTACGTGCACTGGGAAACCATCGTTGCGCTAACGCTATTCTCACTGCTGCTGTGCTACGCGCGTCTGCGCAGCAACAGCCTGGCGTTGCCGATTTTTCTGCATACCCTGAATAACCTGATCGCCATCCTGCCCGCCTGGTTCTACGCCTGATCCCCCTCACTGTTTGCTAACGATGCCATTAATTTCCCTGCATTTTCAGGTACTATCGCTTTTTAGCCTGCAGGAATGATGGTCGAAGCGCTGATGATTACTATGCTGGATGTGGCCCGCAAAGCGGGCGTTTCTAAAGCCACCGTGTCGCGCGTGCTGGCGGGCAACCGCTATGTCAGCAAATCCACGCAGCAGAAAGTGTTTCAGGCGATAGAGGAAACCGGCTACCGCCCGAATCTGCTGGCGCGCAGTCTGGCGACGCAAAAATCGCAGAATATCGGCCTAATCGTCACTCATTCGCTGTTTAACGGCCCCTATTTCAGCGAGCTGCTGTACCAGACGGCCACGCTGACCAATAACTATGGCCGCCAGCTGATCCTCGCCGATGGCAAAACCAGCGCTGACGATGAGCGCGCGGCAATCGAGTTTCTGCTCGATCTGCGCTGCGACGCCATCATTATCTACCCGCGTTTTCTCGATACCGCCGCGCTGGAAGCGATCATCGACCAGCACGATATCCCGATCATGGTGGTTAACCGCCGTCTGACGCAGCACGCGGCGAACTGCGTCTGGGCTTCGCACCAGCAAAATACCCGTGATGCGGTGAACTACCTGATTGCGCGCGGTCACCATGACATCGCGTTTATCAGCGGACTGGCGGGATCGCCCACCGCCGCCGCGCGTCTGGCTGGCTATCAGCAGGCGCTGGCCGACCATCAGCTGCCGTATGAAGCGGCGCGCGTACTGCCGGGCGCGTGGACGCCGGAGAGTGGTCAGGCAGCGGCACGCCAGCTGCTGAGTGCCGGCGTACCCTTCAGTGCGCTGATGGCCAGCAATGACGATATGGTGATTGGTGCCGCGCTGGCGCTGAATGCGGCGGGCAAACGGCTGCCGCAGGATGTATCGCTGATGGGCTTTGATGATATTCGCATGGCCGAATTTTTCCTGCCGCCGCTCACGACGGTTCACGTGCCGGTGGCGGAGATGATTCAGCACACGCTGGCGCAGCTGGTGGCGATGCTGGAGGGCGAAGCGATTGCGCCCCTGCCGCCGTTCAGCGGACGGCTGATTGAGCGCGCCTCCGTGGCTGATGGACCATTTCGCCGTTCATAACGCCTGATCGCCGTCATCCTGCGTGACCAGCCACTGCTCCAGCTGCTGTAGCGTAGCAGCCTTAACACTCTCCTGCGGGCGCACCAGGTAATAGGTGTGCCGGCCACAGTCCAGCTGGTAATCCTCCATGGCGATCAGCGTGCCCGCCTTCAGCTCCGCTTCCACCAGCACGCGCTGCGCCAGCGCAATCCCCTGCCCTTCAAGGGCGGCCTGATAGGCCAGCGCCGAACTTTCCATCTGCCGCCGGTGCGGCAGCGCGTCCATTTCCACGCCAAATGCTTCACACCAGCGCTGCCAGTCATCAGGACGTCCGCGCACCAGCAGCAGGGTATGCTGCGCCAGCCCGGCCAGATGCATGCTGGCGCGCCGGTCAGCCGTCGGACGGCACACCGGCACCAGCACGTTTTTCACCAGCGGCGTGGCGTGCTGCTGCGGCCACGTACCGTCACCAAGCCGAATCGCTGCGTCGCAATCCACCGTATCGTCCCATTCCGACGCGGTCGTCAGGCGCACGTCAATCGCCGGATGCGCCAGCTGAAACTGTGCCAGCCGCGGAATCAGCCAGCGGGTGGCGAAGGTGGTGAAGGAGTGCAGCCGGATGACCGTGCGGCCGGCATTGCGCTGCAGCGTGGCGCTCGCCTGGCGAATACCGTCGAGGTGCTGGCTGATTTGCAGAAAATAGGCATTGCCGGGCAGCGTCAGTACCAGCCCGCGCCCCTGACGCTGAAACAGCGCCGTGCCAAAGTACTCTTCCAGCAGACGAATCTGACGACTCACCGCGCCTGGCGTCACCGACAGGCCATCAGCCGCTGCCCGCACGCTGCCGCTACGGGCGACATATTCAAACGCCAGCAAGGCATTCAGGGGTGGCAAATCACGCATCAGTTAACCGTTCAGTTTTTCTCAATGATGGAGCAATTTTAATCGATTGTGGCGAAAAGGCCAGACGCGCATCATTTCTGTACAGCGGCAGCCAGCCCGATAGCGCTGACTGCCAGGTTGTCACATTGATTCTGACACTGGAGCACACTGGAATGATTAAAGTCACCAATCCTGCCGACGGCAGTCTCGTCGGCGAAGCACCGTTCATGCGCCACGACGAGGTCGCGGCCGCTATCGATCGCACCTGTGCCGCGTTTCCGGCATGGGCGGCAAAAAGCACGAAACAGCGCAGCGACCTGCTGCGTGGCTGGTACGATCTGGTACGCGCCGATAAGCACCTGTTTGCTGAACTGATGGTCAGGGAGAACGGCAAATGCCTGAGCGAAGCGCTGGGCGAAATCGAGTACGGTCTCGGCTTTATTGAGTGGTATGCGGAAGAGGCCAAACGCGTCAACGGTGATACCCTGCCGTCGCACGATGCTAACGCCTCCGTGCTGGTGGTAAAAGAGCCGGTCGGCCCGACCGCGGCCATCACGCCGTGGAACTTCCCGTTTATGATGATCGCCCGCAAAATTGCTACCGCGCTGGCCGCAGGCTGCACCATGATCATCAAACCGGCGGAAGAGACGCCGCTTACCGCGTATAAACTGCTGGAGTATGCACGTCAGGCCGGTATTCCCGCTGGCGTGTTTGAGATGGTGACCGGTGATCCGCAAGCCATCGGCGAAGCTTTTACCAGCGATACGCGCATCCACAAAATCTCCTTCACGGGATCTACCCGCGTCGGCAAACTGCTGGCGCAGCAGTGCGGGGCCACGCTGAAAAAGATGACCATGGAGCTGGGCGGCAACGCGCCGTTTATCGTGTTCGCCGACAGCCCGCTGGAAGAGAGCGTGGCCGGGCTGGTCAGCGCCAAACTGCGTAACTCCGGCCAGGTGTGTATTTCGCCTAACCGCATCTTTGTGCATGACGCGATTTACGATGCCTTTGTGCAGCAACTGGTGAAAACAGTCAGTGAGATCCGTGTCGATCAGGGTATGCAGCAGGAATTTGTAGTTGGCCCGCTGATTAACCGCATAGCGCTCGATAAAGTCACCGCGCTGGTGGATGATGCGGTTGCACAGGGGGCGACGCTGCGCCTTGGCGGCAAGCCACACGCGAAGGGCGGGTTGTTCTATGAGCCGACCATCCTGTGCGATCTGGACGCCTCGTTTGCCGTGCACAACACCGAGATTTTCGGACCGGTATTTGCCCTGTACCGTTTCAGTGATGAAGAGCAGGTGATTCGCTGCGCTAACGACACCGAATACGGTCTGGTGGCCTATGCGTGGACGCGGGACGTTGGCCGCGCTTTCCGCCTGTCGAAAAAACTGGAAGCCGGCATGGTGATCCTCAATTCCGGCTCGGTCGGTACGGCGTCAGTGCCGTTTGGCGGTATCAAGCACTCCGGCTACGGCCGCGAGGGCGGCCATTACGGTATTGAAGAGTATGTGCAGGTAAAATATGTGCTGATGGCGGGACAACACCGCTAATCACGCTGCTGGCGCGGCGGCGACCCAGCCGGGATGCCGCCGCGCCGCGCGTTAATATTCCACCTCCGCATCAGGCTGTGCGCCGTTATTGCGGATCAACTGCTGATACCAGAAAAAGCTCTTCTTGCGATAGCGCGCCAGATCGCGCAGATCGTGTTCATCGCGGTTAACGTAGATAAAGCCGTAACGTTTGCTGATGCCCTGATGGGTGCTGACCAGATCGATGGCCGACCACGGACAGTAGCCAAACAGCTCGACGCCATCGGCAATTGCCAGCCGCAGCTGAGCGATATGCTCACGCAGATAGGCAATGCGATAGTCGTCATACACTTTGTTGCCCGCCTCCAGCGTGTCGAACGCACCGAGACCGTTTTCTGTGACAATCAGCGGCAGGCGATAGCGCGCGTAGATCTCGCGCGCGGTAATGCGGAAACCGACCGGATCGATATACCAGCCAAACTGATTCTGCTGCAGATGCGGATTGTTACAGCCGACGTACACCGATTTGTCGATGCCGGCCATCTGCTGGTCGGCCTGCTGCCTGCTGTTCAGCTCACCGCGCGCGACCTCAGGCATGTCAGCACTGACGGTGGCCGATGCATAATAGTTGAAGGCGATAAAGTCCGGCTGGCCGGCGGCGATGGTCGCCATATCCTCCGCCTCAATGTGCGGCAGCCAGCCGCGCTGCTGCAGAAACGCCCACACCACGTTGTTGTAATGGCCGTGCACCGCCAGGTCGAGGTAGAGCCAGTTGCGGATCGCTGAAAAGTTATCGGCGGCCAGCACATCTTCCGGTCTGGCGCTGGCGGCATAGATACAGGAGATGTTCGGTGCCGGGCCAATTTTGGCCTGCGGCAAGCGCTGGTGACAGGCAATCATCGCTTTGGCCTGCGCCAGCATCATATGGTGGTTCTGCTGATACAGCGTCTTCTGCGCATCCACCGTGCCGGCCGGCAGCGTGCCAATCACCTCGCCTTTGAGGATCATCATGTTCTGTTCATTGATGGTCAGCCAGTATTTCACCCGATCGCCATAGTGCTCGAAACAGGTGATGGCGAAGCGCTCAAAGGCGGCCACGGTGCGCCGGTTTGACCAGCCGCCATCCTGCTGCAGCGCCCACGGCAGGTCGAAGTGATAGAGCGTAACCAGCGGCTCAATGCCGTGGCGGCAGATTTCATCAATCAGCTGCTGATAAAACGCAATGCCCGCCGGATTCAGCTCGCCGTCTCCCTGCGGATAGATGCGGCTCCAGGCGATGGAGAATCGATAGGTTTTCAGGCCCAGCTCCGCCAGCAGCGCGATATCTTCCCGGAAGCGATGATAGTGATCGCTGGTGACGGTGAAATCCGTCATCCCCTCAGGAAAATGGCCTTTATCGATCACCGACGGCCCTTTGCCGTCTTCGTTCCAGGCACCCTCAACCTGATACGCCGAGGTTGAAGCGCCCCACAGAAAGCCGTGCGGAAACGCACCGGGGTTGGGATGTTGCATACTGCCTCCTTGTTAGTCCGCAGCCAGCTCGCGCCGCAGCTGGATGATCTCTTCCGCCAGTTCACGGCACAGCATGGCGTTCATCAGGTGATCCTGCGCATGCACCATGATCAGATTGACCGGAATTTTGCCGCAGCCTTCGTCAGCACCAATCAATTCGGTCTGGATACGGTGCGCGGCTCTGGCCGCCTCGCTGGCTTCGCTCAGCAACGCATCGGCGCGTGGCCACTCTTTGCGCCGCGCCGCGCGCAGCGCTTCCATTGAGCAGGAGCGCGCTTCTCCCGCCTGAATAATCAGTTCCATGACCGTGCTCTCATCAATTTCCATCATGCCTCCTTAACCGGTTGCGCTGCGGCGGCCTGCTCAAGCTCCTGCTGCAACAGTTGCCGCTCATAAATTTTGAAAAACGGGTAGTAAATCAGCGTGGCGATGGTTACCAGCACGGCAATCAGCACGATGACGCGCCAGTCCCAGCCGGTCGACCAGGCCGCCCCGATCGGTGCCGGCGTGGTCCAGGGGGCCAGCGACACCACGTGGTTAATCAGGTGGGTTTTGGTGGCTGTCCAGGCGAGCGTGGCGTTGACTAACGGCGCGCAGATAAACGGAATGAACAGAATCGGATTCATCACCACCGGCGAACCGAAGATGACCGGCTCGTTGATGTTGAACATGCTGGGCACAATGCTCAGCTTGCCAATCGAGCGCAGATGCGCCGAGCGGCTGCGCAGGTAGAGCAGCACCAGCCCCATGGTGGAACCGGAGCCGCCAATAACGATGAAAAACTGCCAGAACGGCTCGATAAACACGTGCGTGATCGGCTCACCTGCGTTAAGCGCCTGCTGGTTGAGGCCGAGATTAGTCAGCCAGAACGCCTGCAGAATGCCGCCGACAATCACCGCACCGTGAATGCCGGCGAACCACAGCATGTGGCACAGCAGCACCGCCACCAGCACCGCTGGTAACGAATCCGAGGCGGAGATAATCGGTGCGAACAGCGCCATGATCGCCTGCGGCAGCAGCAGGCCAAACTGCGCCTGCACCCACAGGCTGAGCGGAAACAGCGTGATGAAGATGGCGATGATCGGGATCAGCAGATCGAACGACTGACGAATTTTGGGCGGCACCTGCTCCGGCAGCTTAAAGCCGATGTTGTGCTTTTGCAGGAAGTGCATCAGCTCAGTGGCGAACAGCGCCACCAGAATCGCGGTGAAAATGCCCTCGCCGCCGAGTGAGCCAACCGGCAGCGTGCCGTTGCTCTGTGGCGCGGCCACCACCAGAAACGCCATCAGCGCCAGGCTGGCCGCCATAAAGCCGTTCATTTTGTAGCTGTTCGCCAGGTTATAGGCGATGGCGCTGGCGATATACAGCGCCATGATGCCCATGGTCATGTTATACGGCATCATGATTTGCGCTTCATGCGCGCGCACCATACCGAGCCACCACTGGGCAAACGCCCATGAGCTGTCAGCTGAGAACGGCGGATGGGCAAACAGCAGCATAAATGAGCCCACAATCAGAAACGGCATCGAGGCGATAAATCCATCGCGGATGGCGATCACATGGCGCTGGCTGGAGAGGCGTCCGGCCAGCGGGCTGATGCGGTTTTCAATCACACCAAATAACGATTCGCTTATGCTGCTCATCGGCGAGCTCCTTGCATCAGGCAACAACAGAATAAGCCTGTGCATTGGCGCACAGGCGTAAACAATTATTTTATTTTCGGAACAATCGTCAGGCGTGAATCAGCTTTAGCGAATCATCTAATATTTTCGCGCCATTCATCATGCCGTAATCCATGCTATTAATCACAGTGATAGGCTTATTTAGCTGCTGCGCCAGCGGCTGGAAGTCCGCCAGTTTGTATTTAATCTGCGGCCCGAGCAGGCAACAGTCAAAGTTCGCGATCTGATCGTTAAACTCTTCAATGCCAACGGCTTTTATCTCAACCTCGACGCCCTTCTCTTTGGCGGCCTTCTCCATTTTCTGCACCACCATGCTGGTGGACATCCCGGCGGCGCAGCAGAGTAGAATCTTTGGCATCATTCAATCCTCAGTGTGGGGTTTAATTAACGAATACCCGCGCTAAAGATTTTCTGCAACCGGTTTCAGATTTGTGTTACGGATCTGTGAGAAATATCAAAAAGCGCGCTGCAAATTTAATCGGGATGCAATAATAAACGGAAGAGATTATGTGAAAGTCGGGGAACAGTGGCGCGGCCAGACACAGCGCGCCACCGGGGCAGAACGTCAGGAGATGGCGGAATCTTTTTGCTTGTCGGCTTCGAAGTGTGCCTTGAACTGTTCGTAGATGGAAATCATATTGGAAGCATCGCCGTGCAGCGGGCTCAGTTTACCGGCGCGCACCAGTTCGATGACCAGTTGCAGGGCGGCCTGTTTTGGGCTGCTGGCCGGATGGGCAATTTCATGAGACATCAGATATCACTCCTTATTGTTGTCAGTGCCGCACAGTTTAGCCCAGATTGTGCTGCTAATGGGCGCGGCGCTGGTTATCATCATTCTGTTCGGACAAAAAAGCCGCTCAGGCTGTTCATTGACGCCTGAGGCGTTTAGCTATACTGGATCAAAAAAAGGAACACACAGCCACGCATTCCGTACCACGGGAATGGTGCAGAAGGAGTCGGTTATGTTGATTGGTTTTGTCTTGTTAGTGAGCGCCTGCGGCCACGATGCCTGTGATGCCCTGCCGGTGTCGGAGCGGATTTACCCCACGAAAGTGGCCTGCGAACAGATGGCCGATCGCATCCATAAAGTCCGGCCGAACGTGGTGCTGCTTTGTGGGGAAGTGCACCGTTAATTCGGTGCCAGTGCGTCATCAATTGCATAAAAAACAGCCAGACGGCATTGCAACCTGGGCCCGCAGCGTTCAAAATATAAGCTGCTTTACACTATTACAGTTGTGAATCCCATGAAAAAAACTCGCCCCCGTCGTCCCAACGGACGCTGGGTTTATTACATTTTGTATGACGGCATTCTCTGGCCCTGTCCGGTGCGCTGGGAGTGGGAGAGCGGCTTCGGCGGCTGGCTGCCGTTTTACTATTCGCCCACCTTTGAATTTGTCGCGGGCGATCCGCGCAAGGCCTACCGCATTGCGCGCAGCAGCGTGCGCAATCTGCGCCAGCATGAGCATGACGGCGAATATGCCTGAGGCGTCAGAACTGCCACGGCAGCCACGAGGCTGTCAGCAGGTAGTGCACCAGTTCCAGCACCAGAATAATCATCACCAGCACCCCGAGCTTGTGGCGGCATACCCAATCCTTTAGCCCCATATCATCGCCGCCCAGCGAATCAGCATCAGCGCGCCGCAGATGCACAGCAACACCACAATCATCTTCCAGTGTTTTGTCGCAGCCAGTTTTTTTGCCACGTTTCCTCCAGACAGCAGAAAGCAACGATGCGCCCGCAGGCGCATCGCATAGTCTACCGCTGGTCACCCGTAAGGGCGATTAATTATTCAGCGTATAGTCGAGGGTGATTTCGGCATTCAGCACCTGAGACACCGGGCAGCCGGCTTTGGCTTTCTGAATGATTTCATCGAATTTGGCATCATCGATGCCCGGCAGCGCAATGGTGCTGTTGAGGGCAATTTTGGTGATGGCGAAGCCGTCGCCCTTTTTGTCCAGTGAAACATCGGCGGTGGTGTCGATGCTTTTCGGTGGATGACCGGCCTGGCCCAGCATCAGCGACAGCGCCATGGAGAAGCAGGCGGCGTGTGCCGCGCCAATCAGCTCTTCCGGATTGGTGCCCTTCTCGCCTTCAAAACGGGTGTTAAAACCGTATGGCTGGTTGCTGAGCACGCCGCTTTCAGTGCTAACCGTGCCTTTGCCTTTGATGTCGCCTTCCCAATGGGCCGATCCTTTCTTATGAATGGTCATGTCATTCCTCCTGTTAGTCAGACAGCTATTCAGTATAGACAAGAGCCGGCGCTTTGCCTGGCTTAGCGCACCGCGTGCGGGCGCGCCGGGCTGAGTCCGGCTTCGCTCAGCAGCGCATTCGCCTGCACCAGCGAATCCTGCGTGATGTCCGCAATGGTTTTCGCGCCGGTCAGCGTCATCGCCACCCTCATCTCTTTCTCAACCAGACTTAGCAGATTCTCCACGCCGCGCTGGCCGTACGTCGCCAGCGCATAGATAAACGCGCGTCCCAGCAACACGCTGTCAGCCCCCAGCGCGATCATGCGCACCACATCCAGCCCATTACGAATGCCGCTGTCGGCCAGAATGGTGATGTCGCCCTTCACCGCGTCGGCGATGGCCGGCAGCGCGCGCGCCGACGACAGCACGCCATCCAGCTGACGTCCGCCGTGGTTGGAGACCACGATGCCATCGGCGCCAAAACGCACCGCATCGCGCGCATCTTCCGGGTCGAGAACGCCTTTGATCACCATCGGCCCTTCCCAGAATTCGCGAATCCACTCCAGATCCTGCCACGAGATCGACGGGTCGAAATTTTTCGCCAGCCAGCCGATATAATCTTCCAGTCCGGTAGGGTTACCGAGGTACGTGGAGATATTGCCGAGATCGTGCGGACGCCCGTGCAGCCCGACGTCCCACGCCCACTGCGGATGGGTGACCGCCTGCCAGTAACGGCGCAGCGCGGCATGCGGGCCGCTCATGCCGGAGTGCGCATCGCGGTAGCGCGCGCCCGGCGTCGGCATATCGACGGTGAACACCAGCGTCGAGCAGCCTGCCGCTTTGGCCCGCTCCAGCGCGTTGCGCATAAAGCCGCGATCGCGCAGCACATACAACTGAAACCACATCGGACGGTTAATCGCCGGTGCCACCTCTTCTATCGGGCACAGCGAAACCGTCGACAGGGTAAACGGAATGCCGCGATTCGCTGCCGCACGCGCCGCCTGCACTTCACCGCGTCGCGCGTACATGCCGCACAGGCCGACCGGCGCCAGTGCCACCGGCATCGACAGCGTTTCGTTGAACAGCCGCGTTTCCAGACTCAGCTCAGCCATGTTTTTCAGCACGCGCTGGCGCAGCGCCACATCAGAGAGATCGGCCACGTTGCGCTTCAGGGTATGTTCTGCGTAGGCCCCGCCGTCCAGATAGTGAAACAGGAATGGCGGCAGGATACGTTGCGCCGCGGCGCGATAGTCACTGGCAGCAGAAATAATCATCAATTGTCTTCCTTACGGGTAACCTGCGTGGCGCCCGGTAACCGCGTGATGCGGGCCTGGCGCGCTTCGTCTTCATGCAGCGTTTTCATGGTGGTGTGAACAAAGCCGAGGTGATCCATCGCCGCCTGGCGCGCCGCGTCGGCGTCGCCCGCCATCACCGCGTCGAACATCGCCTGATGCTGGGCGTTGAGCTGGTTAAAAATCACCGGCTGGGTGTACATACGCTGGCGGCTGTGCAGCACGGAGGATTGCAGCAGATCGAAAAATCCGCGCATGGTCTGCAGCAGCACCAGATTATGCGAGGCTTCGGCAATGGCGAGGTGGAAGCGCAGATCCGCCTGCGCGGCCAGTTCGGGATCGTCGCAGTCGTTCATTTGTATCAGCGCGTCAAAGGCATAGCGCAGCCGCTCTTTATCCGCCTCGGTGGCGCGCTGCGCGGCGTGCCAGGCGGTGCTGGCCTCAATCGCGTGGCGCGCCTCAAGAATATCCCAGCGGTAGTCAGGATCGGCGGCCAGCAGCTGGCGAATCGGCTCGACGATGCGCTGTTCTGACCACGGCTCCTGCGGCTCGCACAGCCAGGTGCCGCCGCCGCGTTTACTGATCAGCACGCCACTGCTGATCAGCTGCTGGATGGCCTCACGCACCGACGAGCGCGACACGCCGAAGCGGGCGGCCAGCGCACGCTCCGAAGGTAAACGCATGCCGGGTTTCAGCTGATGCTCTTCAATCCAGGCGCTAAGACGCGCGCGCAGCGTATCCGCCAGCCGCGGTGTGGGTTCAGTCATGGAATCATCCAGGTAAAGACATACGCCTGCAGCGTGGTGATCACGCCGACCATACAGGTAAAAATCAGGCTGTGTTTAACGGTAAACCGGAACAGATCGGACTCGCGCCCCACCAGCCCCACGGCGGCGCAGGCGATGGCGATCGACTGCGGCGAAATCATTTTACCAGTAACACCACCGGTGGTATTGGCGGCCACCAGCAGCACATCCGACACACCAATCTGCTGCGCGGTGGTCGCCTGCAGCGCGGCGAACAGCGCGTTGGAAGAGGTATCGGAGCCGGTCAGAAAGACGCCCAGCCAGCCGAGGAACGGCGAGAAGAAGGTGAAGGCCTGGCCGGTGTGCGCCAGCGCCAGGGCCAGCGTGGCCGACAGCCCGGAGTAGTTTGAGATGAACGCAAAGGCCAGCACCATGCCGATGGAATAGATCGGCAGCGCCAGCTCCTTCAGGGTTTCGCCAAAGGTGCGCAGCGCCGCCGCCGGCTTCATACGCAGGAAAATCACCGAAATCACCGCCGCCAGCAGAATCGCAGTGCCGGTGGCGGAGACCACGTCAAATTTGAACAGCGCTGCATACGGCGTTGCTGCGCTCACTACCGGCGGCATGCGTGCCACCAGCTCGTGCAGCAGCGGCACCGGCACGCTAAACACCCAGTCATACAGCGCGCCGCCTTTGGCGAACAGCGCTTTAAACGGCGGAATACTCCACAGCGTAACGGTCGCGGTCAGGAACAGGAACGGCATCCAGGCACGCACAATCTGCGCCAGCGTGTAGCGTTGTGTCCCTGAGGGCGCAACCTCTGGCGCGGGCTCTTTAAAGCGGAAGATGCGTACCGGCTGCCAGCGGCGCAGAAACAGCGTCAGGCAGATCAGCGAAGCCAGCGACGAAATGATATCCGGCAGCTCCGGGCCAAGGAAGTTAGAGCTGAGGTACTGGGCGATGGCAAACGAGCCGCCGGCCACCATCACCGCCGGCCAGGTCTCTTTGATGCCGCGCCAGCCATCCATGATCGCCATGATCCAGAACAGCACGATGAGGGTGAGAAACGGCAGCTGGCGTCCCGCCATCTGGCCAATCTGGAAGCTGTCCAGCCCGGTGACCTGACCGGCGACGATGATCGGAATCCCCATCGCGCCGAACGCCACCGGCGCCGTATTGACGATCAGGCACAGGCCGGCGGCATAGAGCGGATTAAAGCCCAGCCCGACCAGCAGTGCGGCGGTGATCGCCACCGGTGCCCCAAAGCCTGCCGCGCCCTCTAAAAACGCGCCAAACGAGAAGCCGACGATCAGCATCTGCAAACGCTGGTCTGGCGTGATGGAGAGAATCGAGGCGCGAATGATATCGAACTGGCCGGTTTTCACCGAGATCTTGTAGACAAATACCGCCGCCACGATGATCCAGGCAATCGGCCACAGGCCGTATAAAAAACCATACGCCACCGACGCCAGCGCCTGAGGCACCGGCATGCCGTACAGCAACAGCGCCACCAGCAGCGCCAGCACCACGGTGATCGTACCGGCCTGATAGCCCTTCAGCTTGAGCTTAATCAGCGCGAAGAAGAAAAAAACAATCGGGATCACCGCCACCAGGCTGGATAGCCACAAATTGTTGAGCGGATCGTAGTTTTGTTGCCACACCTGCATGCCGTTTCTCCAGAGGTCACCAGAGGGATGCGGCGCATCGGCAAAAACAGGCGTGCGCCGCAGATTGTTGCCCGGTTCCGCACCACAATTGGTAGGACCACATTGCGTTTGACGGGCTTTCTGGCTCCAGATAGTTAATGCATTGTTAACCCAAAGCAACGCGGCAGGCGTGATTTTTCGTGTTATGTGACCATGTGGCTACATTTTTATAACATTGGTAGGACCAATCAGCGCGCAGCCGCACTGAAGGCGCGCGCATAGCTGCGCGGATGAAAACGCAGATTGAGTCCGATCAACCCCAGCGTCACGATGCCCTGCATCAGCCATACGCTGGCAAAGCTGTGGGTGAGCACCTGCAACTGACCGGCAATAAACGGCATGCAGCCAGCGATGATGAATCCTGCGCCCTGCATGAAGGCCACCAGCCGCGCGCCTGCCTGCGGCTGCGGCAGATGATCGAGCGCCAGCACCATCGCCAGCGGGAACGCGGCACCGAGACCGAAGCCGGCGATGGCGGCCCACAGCCACGGCGCCAGCAGCGGCGCAAAAAGAAACCCGCTCATCCCGGCCAGCTGACACAGCAGACTGACAATCAGTTGCGGACGGCGATCGGCACCGCGCGCCAGCAGCGGCATCAGCAGCGCGCCGGCAACCTGGCTCAGAATCATCACGCCCAGCAGCGAGCCGCCGGCCTGCGCCGACCAGCCCAGCCGGTGATACGCATCCGGCAGCCAGGCAACGCAGGTGGCATAGCCGCCATTGACCAGGCCAAAGCTCAGCGCCAGCGACCAGGCGCGCGGCTTACGCCACAGCGGCGGCAGCGTTACCTGCGCGGCATCCGGCGCGGCAGGCACGCGCACCCGTAGCCACAGCAGGATAGCCAGCAGCACCGGCAGCGCCCAGCCGCTGAGCGCCAGCGGTACGCCAAGCTGCGCGCTGAGCCACGGCGACAGCGCCGCGCCCAGTCCGCCGCCGCCCATCAGCGCGCCCGCCCACAGCCCGGTGACCGCCGCGCTGCGCCGGCTAAAACGCTGACGAATTAATCCCGGCATCGCCATCTGCACCACGCCGACGCCGATGCCGGCAAACAGCGCGCTGAGCACCAGCCCGCTGCCGCTGTCGATTACGCCGCGCGCCGCCAGCGCCAGCAGCAGCAGCGTCAGCCCAGCCAGCAGTAAGGGCTTTAAGGCCACACGCTGCATCAGCCTGGCGCTGAACAGCGCCACCGCGCCCATCATCACCATCGGCACCGCCGGCAGCAGCGAGGCGGCCAGCCCTGACAGATGCAGGCTGTGGCGCAGCTGGCCCAGCAGTGGACTGACCGAGGTCAGCAGCGGGCGCATGTTCAGCCCGGCCAGCACCAGCGCAGCCAGCGTTAACGTATTGGCATGTCGGTTCATAACCCATCCTGCAGTGAAAAGGTTGTAAGCATCGCAGCAGACAGTACTATTTGGAAATGAAATAACACCATGATGGGCAGTGGATAAATGAATCGTCAGCCAATGTTTACGCCGCAGCAGCTATTAAGCTTTGTGGCGGTGTGCGAGACCGCCAGCTTTACCCGCGCCGCCGAGCGTGTGCACCTGTCGCAGTCGACGGTCAGTCAGCAGGTGCGGCGGCTGGAAGAGATGGTGGGTAAAGCGTTGTTACAGCGCACCTCACATCAGGTGGCGCTGACCGAAGAGGGAGAAAAATTGCTCGGCTACGCGCGGCGCATCATCGCCCTTAACGGCGAAGCGCATGATGTGCTGAGCGATAAGTGGCGCGACGGCATTGTGCGCATTGGCGTGCCGGAGGATTTTGCCGCCCCGACCGCCAGCCTGCTGGCCGGATTCAGCCGACAGCATCCACAGCTGCGTCTTGACGTGATGAGCGGCATGTACGTCGATCTGCATCGCGCATGGCAGCGCGAAGAGCTGGATCTGATGCTGATCAAGCAGCCGGGCGGCGATCGCCCGCTGGCCGCCCGGCCCGAGCCGCTGCTGTGGCTGGACAGTGCTGAACATCCCTGCTTTGACCAGACGCCGCTGCCGCTGGTGGTATTTCCGCAGCAGGGGCTGTATCGCGAAGAGATGTGTCAGACGCTGGATGCGCTCGGCCGCAGCTGGCGCATCAGCTACAGCAGCGCCAGCCTGGTGGCCCTCGCCAGCGCCAGCGCCGCCGGTCTCGGCCTGACGCTGCTGCCCGTCAGCTGCCGCCTGCCCGGTCACCGCGTGCTGGGCAGCGCTGAGGGTTTACCAGTGATCAGCCATTTCGAGCTGGCGCTGTTCTGCCGTAAGCCGCAGGATGCGCTGCAACAGGCGCTGGCCGCTGCGCTGGTGCAATTCTGCCAGCTACAGTGGCAGTGATTTTTCCACTGCCAGGCAGTGGGAAATATCGCAGCGCGGCGGCGTCGGTTTTGCCAGATTAGGTTTTTTCCTTTTGCCTGGAGTTTCCGATGCCTCTGACCGCTTCCAGCCGACGTGATTTCCTCAGCCACGGCGTGCGCCTTACTGCCGCAGGCAGCCTGATGATGGCTGGCATGAGCAGCGCCGCCCGCCCCGACACACCGCCGGTCTCGTCCACACCGCCGCCTGCCGTGGCGCACTATCAGCTGCTGAATGTGCGCCTCGAAGAGGGATTTGAGCGCGACGGCGCGGAGATAGTCGCCACCCGCACCGCGCTGTACGACATCACCATTAAAGAAGGCAAGTTCAGCGCCATTAGCGCCGCTGGCCAGGCGCGCCAGCCTGCCCTGCCGCAGTGGGATGCCGGCGGTGCGCTGCTGCTGCCGCGCACGCGGGACATGCATATCCATCTGGATAAAACCTTCTACGGCGGACCGTGGCAGGCACCGCGTCCGCGGCAGGGCAAGACCATCATGGATATGATTGCGCGCGAGCAGGTGCTGATTCCCCAGCTGTTGCCAACCTCGCAGGCGCGCGCCGAAGCGCTGATTGGCCTGCTGCAAAGCAAAGGCAGCACCGAAGCGCGCAGCCACTGCAACATCGATCCGGTTAGTGGCCTGAAAAGTCTCGAACATCTGCAAATGGCGCTGGCCAACCATTCGGCGTTTCGCTGTGAGATCGTCGCCTTTCCGCAGCATGGTTTGCTGCATTCGCAGGTCGATGGTCTGATGCGTGAGGCGATGCAGCTCGGCGTGCAGTATGTCGGTGGGCTGGATCCCACCAACGTGGATGGTGCCATGCAGGCTTCGCTTGATGCGATGTTCCGCATCGCGCTCGACTACGATCGCGGCGTGGACATTCATCTGCATGAGACCAGCGCCGCCGGCGTGGCAGCCATTCAGTACATGATCGCCACCATCGCCCGTAATCCGCAGCTGAAAGGCAAAGTGACACTGAGCCACGGTTTCGCGCTCGCCACGCTGGAAGGTAAGGCGCTGGATGAGATTATCGCCGGCATGGCCGAACAGCAGATGAGCGTGGCGTCAACGATTCCGATTGGCAAGCTGACGATGCCATTGCCGCAGCTGCAGGCAGCCGGCGTGACGGTGATGACCGGCACCGACAGCGTGATCGATCACTGGTCGCCGTTCGGTACCGGCAGCATGCTGGAGAAAGCCAATCTGTATGCCCAGCTGTATCGCGGATCGGATGAGTTTGGCCTGAGCCGCGCGCTGCATATCGCCACCGGCGGCATTCTGCCGCTCGCCAATAGCGGTGAGCGCCAGTGGCCGCAGCTGCAGGATGAAGCCAGTATGATGCTGGTCGACGCCAGCTGCTCGGCGGAAGCCGTGGCGCGCATTGCGCCGGTGCGCGCTACGTTCCAGCGCGGCACGCCGGTATTCAGCGCCTGAAGGCGCATCGCAGCCAGCACCAGCACGCCAGACCCGGCCAGAAAAAAGCCTCCCGCAGGAGGCTTTGGAAGGTGACACCGGCGCGGCAAGCCCGATGATAATGCTGGATTTAAGACAACATCTGAATCGCCAGCGCATACAGGCGCTGGTGCTCATCGTCATTAACAGGCTCTTCTTCCGCATAACAGGCAATCATGGAGCTGACTTTATCGGAGGATAACGTCTCTCCATGCAGATGCAGCGTTAGTACGGCGCGGCCGACGATTTTCAGAACGTCTTCGTTTTGTCCCTGGACATAGTGACTCAATGAGGTGACCTCTGAAGTAATTATTAATTGCCAAATGGCGCGCTAAATATAAAGCAAAGCGGTTAGGATTTTTACTCAGAATTTCCGCATAACAGGTAACATATAAGCGAAATCTTACTGAAAATAGCCGTAACATGCCGCGATATTGCCGCTTACCTGCCGCTAATATCATTTTTTCCCTCGAAAAAGCGTTTTTACCGTTCGTGCTGCCTGGTGTGAAATTCGGAACATTCATTAAAACTTTGCGATAGTTGCACCTCATCATTGACCTGACAAAGCGCAACGACTGACTAATTTCACAACGTGATTATTACCGCAATTGCCGTTGCCGATAGGCCGCCTTTCTGCCAGACTGGCCGCCGCTATTCCTGCTACTACCTGAGATGCTCCTGTGACTGCTTTTTCTACCCTGACGCAACTGCCTGCCAGCCAGCTCGACAACCTGCGCGAGATGGGCTTCGACGCCATGACGCCGATTCAGGCCGCTTCCCTGCCGGCCATCCTTAGCGGACGCGATGTGCGGGCGCAGGCGCAAACCGGCAGCGGCAAAACCGCCGCCTTCGGTATTGGCGTGCTGAACCGCATCGACAGCGGGCGTTTTCATACCCAGGCGCTGGTGCTGTGCCCGACGCGTGAACTGGCCGACCAGGTCAGCAACGTGCTGCGTCAGCTGGCGCGCTTCACCCGCAACATCAAGATCCTGACGCTGTGCGGCGGCCAGCCAATGAGTGCGCAGCGCGATTCGCTGGTGCATGCGCCGCATATTGTGGTCGGCACGCCGGGGCGCATCCTCGATCATCTCAAGCGTGACAATCTCGATTTAAGTCAGTTGCAGAGCCTGGTGCTGGACGAAGCCGATCGCATGCTGGAGATGGGTTTCCGCGACGATATGGAAGCCATCATTGGCTTTACGCCGGATTCGCGTCAGACGCTGCTGTTCTCCGCCACCTGGCCCGATACCATTGCCAGCCTGAGTCAGCGCTTTCAGCGCGATGCGCTGGCAGTAGCGACCGAAGCGAAGTCGGAACTGCCAGCGATTGAGCAGCAGTTTATTGAAACCAGCGCCAGCGAGCGTATCAACCTGCTCAGCGCCCTGCTCAGCCAGCAGCAACCGGCTTCCTGCGTGGTGTTCTGTAACACCAAACGGGAATGCGATGAGATTGCAGCCGCGCTCAACGATCGCCAGATCAGCGCGCTGGCGCTGCACGGCGATCTGGAACAGCGCGATCGCGAACGCGTGCTGATTCGCTTTGCCAACGGCAGCATCCGCGTGCTGATCGCCACCGACGTCGCCGCGCGCGGCCTCGACATTAAATCGCTGGCGCTGGTGGTTAACTTCCAGCTGGCGTGGGATCCGGAAGTGCACATCCACCGTATTGGCCGTACCGGCCGCGCCGGCGAACAGGGGCTGGCGGTCAGCTTTGTGGCGGCCGACGAAATGGTGCGCGCCCATGCGCTGGAAGATTACCTGCAGCAGAAGCTCAACTGGCAGCCGGCCAGCACGCTGAAAGGCAAAGGCGCACAGCCGCTGCCGGCGGCAATGATGACGCTGTGCATTGACGGTGGGCGCAAAGCCAAGATGCGTCCCGGCGATATTCTGGGCGCCCTGACCGGTGAAGCCGGTTTCAGCGGCGATCAGATCGGTAAAATCGATCTCACCCCGACCCATGCGTATGTCGCCATCGACGCCGCGCAGGCGAAGAAAGCGCTGATCAAGCTGAAAGAGGGTAAGATCAAAGGCAAAAGCGTGCGCGCGATTCTGCTGAAGTAACTGTCATGAGCGTGAGGGCGATCGCCCTTACGCTAAATTTTCATCGCCCTTCCCTTCATTTTTTTCCTCCGCTGCCGATAAGTTAATCATGGCGCTATTGCCCTGCCCTTTACTCCGCCCAGATTCTGCCCCGAGGCCACAATGGATAATTTTCAGAAAGAGATCGATGAACGCGCCAACCTTGCGCTTTCTAACAAATTCGAACTGCTGCTGTTCCGGCTGGGTTCCGATCGGCTGAAAGGCAAGTCTGAGCTGTACGGCATCAACGTATTTAAACTGCGTGAAATTGTGCCAATGCCGACGATTACCCGCGCCGCCGGCATGAATTCACCGCTGCTCGGCATGGCCAGCATTCGCGGCCAGTTTATTCCGGTAATCGACCTGCCGGCAGTAACCGGTTGTAAACCGGAAACCGGCCTCAACCTGCTGCTGGTGACCGAATACGCGCGCAGCACCCAGGCATTTGCCGTGGAATCGGTGGAGAACATTGTGCGTCTCGACTGGAATCAGGTGCACACGGCGGAAGCAGGCATCGGCAGCCGTAACATCACCAGCATCGCCTGTCTGGACACCGACGGTCAGAGCAACAATCTGGCACTGGTGCTCGACGTCGAGCAGATTCTGTATGACATTATTCCGTCGGTGCGCGGCGTTGAGCCGAGCGAAGAGACGGCGAAGAATTTCAACCTTAAACCCGGCCAGGTTGCGATTGTTGCTGAAGACTCCAAAGTGGCGCGTCAGCTGCTGGAACAGGGGCTGAAAAGCATGGGCATTCCGGCCATCATGCACAATACCGGGCTTGAAGCGTGGATAAAAATCAGCGAGATGCAGAAAGAAGCGCAGGCTAACGGCGAGTCGATTCACGACAAAATCGCGCTGGTGCTGACCGACCTCGAAATGCCGGAGATGGACGGCTTTACCCTGACGCGCAACATCAAGCGCGACGACGCGCTGCGGCAGATTCCGGTGGTGATTCATTCCTCGCTGTCCGGCAGCGCCAACGAAGATCACGTGCGCAAAGTGGGCGCTGACGGTTACGTTGCTAAGTTTGAAATCAACGAGCTTTCCAGCGTGATTTATCGCGTGCTGGAGAAGAAGCGCTAAGCGCTTGCCCCGATTATCCCCTCAGGCGCGATGTTCGCGCCTTTTTTATGCCCGCTCGCCATCCGCTGCATTACCGTAACGGCGTATTTATTACGTATTGCCGGACAGTTAATCGTCCCTGGTCACCATGAATGGTGACCCTACAGGGCCTCTGCGTGTTTTTTGCAGGGGGCAGTTTATTGCGCATTCCGCCGCGGTGCGGGAAATGAAATGCGCGATGAATCGCGCCGCTACGGTTTGTGCGACGGGATAATGCAGATATCCCATCCGCCTCTGCGCGTTTTTGTCAGGTGCGCAATTTTGCGCACCGGCACAGGCCGTGATGCCAGCTAATTACGACCAGTGATTAATCAACCTTAAGCCCTCTTAACCGTTTTGTGACAAATCCCTAAAAAATTAAAGTTAAAACATTAGCAACCGATAACTTTAGCGCCTGCGCAGGTGGCGCCAGACCCGTCTCGTCGCAACGGCAAAAAATCTTTCCTTTACACATCATCGACATATTGCAGGCCCATCGTCTGCGTTTCCGTTTTAATACAACAGCATTCTGGCATTGCGGGGAGATCCAATGTTGAGCTTAAAGAATATGAAGGTCGGCGTCCGCCTGGGCATCGCCTTTGGTTTAGTGGTGGCACTACTGGTGGTGATTGGTATCACCTCAATCATAAAGATCAACAACATCAAGAGCGGCATTACCTCGATTGTGGAAGATCGCTATGTAAAAGTGCGCCTCGGCTTTGACGTGCGCGATGGCGTCAACGATCAGATCAAATACCTGCGCGGCATCGTCATCGATACCACCCGACCACAATTCAACGTGCAGCGCTTTCAGCAGCTGGCAGACGCCACCGCCCGTACCAACGCGGCGATGAAGAAGATCGAAGCGATTCAGATTACCGCCGTGGGCAAGAAGAAAATTGCCAGCCTGCTGGCTGCCAGTCAGCAGTTTGAACAGCAGAAAAATGAGGTGCTGGATCTGGTGCGGGCCGGTAAAGCCGATGACGCCAGCTACTACGTGCTGAAAAAAATTACCGCCGTGCAGAATGCCTACCTCGACCTGGCGGTGGCGTTTGCTGATTCCCAGTCCTCGCAGCTCCAGCAGGAAGGCGCCGGCATTATTGATGATGGCACCACGGCGATTGAAGTTACGCTGGTGTTCTCCGCGCTCGCCATTCTCGCTGCCGTGGTGATGGGCTGGCTGCTGACCCGTTCGATTGTGCATCCCCTGAATGAAGCGGTGACCATCGCCAGCAAAGTGGCTGCCGGCGATCTTAGCTCGCGCATTGAAATACGCAGCAAAGATGAAACGGGCGCGCTGATGCAGGCTCTGCAGGCAATGAACGATAACCTGCTGACCATTGTTTCCGATGTACGCGCCGGCTCCGACACCATCGCCGTGGCGTCCAACCAGATCTCCAGCGGCAACATCGATCTCTCTTCGCGCACTGAACAGCAGGCCAGCTCGCTGGAAGAGACGGCCTCCGCGATGGAGCAGATGACCGCTACCGTGAAGCACAACGCCGACAATGCGCGCGAAGCCAACTCGCTGGTGGCGAAAACCTCCGGCGTCGCCAAAGAAGGCGGTGAAGTGATGGAGCAGGTGATTGTGAAGATGGAGGCGATTGCCCTCTCCTCGAAGAAGATTGTCGACATCATCAGCGTGATCGACTCTATCGCCTTCCAGACCAACATCCTGTCGCTCAACGCGGCGGTCGAAGCGGCGCGCGCCGGTGAACAGGGTCGCGGATTTGCCGTCGTCGCCACCGAAGTGCGTAACCTGGCGCAGCGCTCTGCCTCCGCGGCGAAAGAGATCAAAGTGCTGATTGAAGACTCAGTGGCGAAGGTGGATGAAGGCAGCCGTCTGGTGACGCACGCCGGTTCGACCATTGGTGAAGTGGTCAACAGCGTAAGCAGCGTGGCGGAGATCATGAGCGAAATCACCATCGCCAGCAGCGAACAGAGCAGCGGCATCAGTGAAATCAATCAGGCCATTACGCAGATGGAAGCGGTGACGCAGCAGAACGCCGCGCTGGTGCAGGAAGCGTCCGCTGCGTCTCAGGCGCTGCAGGAGCAGGCCGATCGTCTGGCGCAGTCGATGAGCGTGTTTAAAACCGCTGCGGTTTAAAACAGACAGCCCCGATCTGCATGCGTCAGACGGGGCCGTTCAGTGTCGCAAGCGTTGTCTTGGCGGTGCGCATCGGGTCCGGCGCACCGCGCCCTGCTGTTAATTCATCAGCGAATAAGCGATGGACGAAATCGCCAGAATCCCCACCAGCACCACAAACAGGTTGCTGATTTTGCCGCTGTACTGGCGCATCGCCGGGACTTTATGAATAGCGTACATCGGCATCAGGAACAGAATCATCGCAATCACCGGCCCGCCCAGCGTCTCAATCATGCCGAGAATGCTCGGGTTCAGAGTGGCAACCAGCCAGGTGGTCAGCAGCATAAACAGCGTGGTCAGGCGATTCATTTTCTGCGGCGTGATGGTTTTGCCGCGGCTGCGCAGCGTCTTCGCCACCATGCCGTTGAAGCCTTCACGCGCGCCCAGATAGTGGCCGAGGAACGATTTGGTGATCGCCACGATGGCGACAATCGGCCCCATCCAGGCAATCATCGGCACGTTAAAGTGGTTCGCCAGATAGGAAAGAATGGTGATGTTCTGCGCCTTTGCTGCCTGTAAATCGGCGGGCGACAGGCTCAGCACGCAGCTGAACACAAAGAACATCACGGTCACCACCATCATCAGATGGGCGCTGGCCAGAATGCGTGAACACTTTTTCTCCGCGCCGGCGCCGTACTCGGCGCGTTTCGCCACGGCAAAAGACGAGATAATCGGCGAATGGTTGAAGGAGAACACCATCACCGGAATCGCCAGCCACAGCGTCATCCAGATACTGCTGTCGCTGCCGCTTTGTGCAAACGATAAGGTCTCCAGCGCCGCGCCGTGCCAGTGCGGCACCAGATACGCAGCCAGCAACATCAGCACTGCCACAAATGGAAACACCAGCACGCTCATCGCTTTGACAATCATCTGCTCGCCGAAGCGCACCACCGTCATCATGCCAGCGATCAAAATCAGTGACAGCAGTGCACGCGGCGGCGATACCAGCCCGAGCTGGTGCACAATAAAGCTGTCCACGGTATTGGTGATTGCCACGCTATACATCAGCAGGATCGGGTAGATGGCAAAGAAGTAGAGCAGCGTGATGATCTTACCGGCACCGACACCGAAATGCTCTTCGACTACGTCCGTGATATCCGCACCGGGATTTTTGCCGGAGAGCACAAAGCGCGTCAGCGCACGGTGCGCAAAGAAGGTCATCGGGAAGGCGAGAATCGCCATGATGAGTAACGGAATCAGCCCACCCGCGCCGGCGTTAATCGGCAGAAACAGCACCCCTGCGCCAATTGCGGTGCCGTACAGGCCCAGCATCCACACCGTATCACTCTTGCGCCAGCCGGTTGCTGCCGCCTCCACCGTACCAAGGGTACCGGTTTGTGAGTTATCCATCTGTCTCTCCAAAATTGTCTCAAATGCAGCCGGAACGACGGCTAAAAATTCGCGGCGGCCTGCAGCGTGCGGTCGCTTCACAAAACGCGCCTATGCTACCCGTTTTTGCCCGGCGTGGATTGCCGCAACGCAAGACATGCATCACAAAGGCGGTAAAAATGCGCGAGATGGCGATAAAAGCAACAATAACGCACGAAACACGCACGCAATCGATTGCCTGGGGCGCTATTTGACCTGAGAAGCGTCAGGAGTGCAAGACACAGCGCGAAGTGGACGTGAGCGGGAGAATGAAGTGCGGGGATGTTGCCAGCAGCAGAGCGCTCAGGAGGAAATTCCCCCGGCAGCTAGCCTCGGGCAATGCTGTACTTCGCCAGAGGATAACGCCGGGAGAATTGAAAATCAGAATGCCCGCATTCTGTAGAGGGCATAAAGGAAATAGTACGCTGTGATAGTATTCAAATTCATAATCATGTACTTCAGTTTTTCATTTTTATTCAGCAGCGTAAAAATACCTTTAGAATATTTTCCGCGCTTGATTTGATTAATTTCCTGCGCAATATCAGCAGGTGAAAACGAGGCGTGATACATAGCGGTGACAATCTGCATATCCAGTGCCAGCACGCGTTTCGAGATTGCTTTTAAAAAATGGTCGAGATTACCCGACGCGTACTTTTCCACAATCGAATCGTACAAATCGGTAAGCGACTGTTTACGCACTTTCAGTTCGCTGTACTGCACTTTACGTTTCGACAGCGATCCCGCCACATCCTCATAGTGATAAGCCGCGCCTGGAGTGATCAAAAAATTACTGACGCAGCTGAAAAACTTCAGGTTAAACAGCAGGTCCTCACTCATCGAGACGCCTTCCATGAAGCGCAGATGGAGATCGTCAATAATCTGGCGGCGATAACATTTATTATGCAGATAGCCAATGTTGTCGCTCATCTCCAGCTCACCCAGCACGTAAGGAATATCCTGCTGGCTGAAGAATCCCGCCTGCGAGACTTTGCCGATACGGTTGTCGTTGAGATTGCCAACCATTAAGTCCACCGATTCGGCCGGCCAGGCATTGAGATTGAGTTTGAAACTCATCAGGAAGTTATCGTCAACCCAGTCATCCGCATCGAGAAACAGGACATATTCCCCGCTGGCCTGCTGCAGCCCGCTATTGCGTGCCGCACTGACGCCTGCGTTAATTTGATTAAGCACCGTAACCTGCGGATAGTGAGCAAATTCCTGCAAAATCCGGGCACTGTTATCGCGACTGCCATCGTTGACAACAATTATTTCATAGCTACTGAAGGTTTGATTTAATACGCTTTGCAGCGTACGCCGGATAGTGTTTTGCGCGTTATAGACGGGAATGATAATACTAAATAGCGTTTTTTCATTCATGATAAACTCTCTTTACTGTCTGAGGTTTTGATAGTGCTAAAGAGCTGCCATAGTTTCCTGGGGTTGAAAAAGATCAGATGAATACGCATGACCGGCTGTGCCGGGAAAAAGTAATTCAGCAGGGAGAACGATAAAAACTCGGTTAATACCACGCTCATGGCGGCACCGGTTAAGCCGAAATGCGGCACCAGCAACAGCGACGACAGCAGGCAAATCACTAATACCGCGAAGGTTTTCTTCACCAGATAGCGATAGCCGTTATATTTAATGATGAAACGATCCATCACGCTGCTGAGCACCGCGCACATCGCACCGAGGCTGAGTAACAACGTCGGCGCGACGGCATCAAGATATTGCTCACCGTAGAAGTCACGAATAAACCAGCCCGACAGCAGCCAGATCGCCACAATTACCGCAGCGGAAACGCCAATCACCAGCAGATGCAGTTTCTGCGCTTTGACGATCGCCTGGTGGTCATTCCGCTCGGCAAAAAATGCCGGATAAAACGACGCCAGCAGCGCGCTGGGTAAAAATACCCAGGCGGTTGACAACGTCAGCGCCACGGAAAAAATGCCCGCCTCTTTCACGCCGAGAAAATAAGAGACGCTGATTTGATTCACGCGGGTATACAGCGCAACGGCAATCGCAGAGAAGATCAGCGACATGCCGGACACCAGCATGTAGCGCGAATACTTTTTCACGTGGCGCAGCGCCGGAAGCGGTGCACGCCGCTCATACAGCAGAAACAGCGTTAACTTGATGGTGAAAGGAATAAAGGTGGCGAGCACAATCGGAATCGCCAGCCAGGCTGGTTCCAGCTGGTAATAGGAGATCAGAAAGCGCACCGTCAGGCTGATCGCCAGGCCAATGACGTTGGCAATCACATTGAGACGCGCGTTGAGCCTCGCTTCGTTGTAAATATTGACCAGGTCAATGGATGAGAACAGGCAGGCAATGGCTGCCGCGCAGATAAAGACCAGCGCGTCGGCGCTCCACTCCTCTTCCATAATCGCCATGCCGACAATTGACAGCACGCAATACAGCACCAGCACCAGCAGGAAGGTCGCCATCATCAGGCGCAGGCCGGAGTGATGATTTTGCGCGATGCGTTTCAGCAAAATCACATCGCTGCCCATCAGTGCGATGGTCTGAATAAACTGAAATACCAGCATGGCGATGGAGATAATGCCAAAGGTGGTGGGCCCGACGTATTTCGCCACGTAGGAGGTGACAAAGATCAGGCCGAATACCGCAATCAGCTTTTCGGCAATCATCCACATGGAGTTTTTTAATTTGTCTTTCACAACGCCTCCGGTGCGATTATTTCTCTGCCAGCCGGCGCAGCCGTGAAACCAGGCGCGGGCTAATGAAAAACAGCGCAAAATACAGGCTCCACGGATTAAGTAGCGGTCCGGCGGTGCACCAGCTGCGGAAACTGCGGCGATAGAGCGTGATGTATTCATCAATGAAGGCGCGGCTCAGGCTGTCGCTGTGCAGCCCTTTGTGGATGTAAGACGCCGTGACTTTTAAATAGAGGTGGTAATAGCAGCGATAATGCTGGCTCGATAAAAACGCCTTCATGCCGCTGAACGAGCGGGCAAAAGAGAAATGTTTTTCCCGCAGCGCCGAACGCGTGGCGGAGTGCGTGGATTTGACGTAGTGATAAACCACCCGCTGCGTCATCACTACCTGGCGATCCTGTTGCAGATGCAGGTAGTTCATGACAAACAGCAGGTCTTCGAAATTGGCGATCTCTTCGTTGAACCGCAGCCGGTGCTGACGAATGACATCGCCGCGAAACACCTTGTCGCAGATACCGTGGCGCGGGTGGTAATAGAGCAGATCGTTAATCGCCGCCGATACCGACAGCACGTGCGCCTGTTCACGGTTGGCGGGAAAATCCAGCGGTGCGCCGTCCGGGTTGAAGTGTTGTGACTCACCCACCACCATCGCCGTTTCATCACTCATCAGCCGCACATACGTAGAGAAGGCCTGGGGCGGCAGGAAGTCATCGGCGTCTAAAAAACACAGCAGCCGGCCGCGCGAGGCGCGAATGCCCCGGTTGCGCGCCGCCGAGACGCCCGCGTTGGCCTGGCTGATAAGGTGGAACTGCGGATAACCGGCGTAGCGCTGCAGGATCGCCAGCGAGTCATCGCTGGAGCCGTCATTAATAAAAATGGCCTCAAAGCGAACCTCATCCTGCTGCAGCAGGCTGTCGATGCATCTTTCCAGATAAGCTGCGGCGTTATACACCGGCACAATGACGCTAATCAGCACGTCGTTAACGGGAGTTTGCATATGACCTCAAAACATAATTTATTGGGGGTTGAACCCGCCGTGACAAAATAAAAATCGATACTGAACCGTTAATGCTTAACGTTTAACGGCCCATGCTTTCATCCGGCTTAACATTAATACGCCGCTGTTTTCAGAGTTTCCTCAGCAAAATATGACCGCCGGAACACGTCTATTTTTTGCTGGAACCAGATAAGAATTTCGCTATATATTCAGGTCAGGTTTATCTGGCGATTTAAAGGGTAAAAACCGCAGGCTACCGCCCCTGGCTTACAGCGACCAGCGTGCCGAAATTCTCTTTGGTGCATTTTCAGGCGTAAAGAAGGGGCGCTGCACTCCGCAGAGTTCAGTGATTTATCAGCCAGTTAGCCCCAACGCTTCCTGCACAGCAACGTATTTATTGCATTGCTGCCGGGTAAAACATTTATCAGATAGAGGCTTATTCGTTATCCTGATCGGCGCTACCTCTCCAGCTATTTTTTGCCGCATCAGGAGAACGGGAACTGCCGACCGCGGTTGAAAAGGTGCATCTTTCGACGGGCCTTCGCAACGAGCGTTACGACATTAACGATATTTGCTGTATGCCCTGCACTTTTATTACGCCGCGATGTGTGTTGCGCGGCGCGGGGTGCAAGTGGCGTTAATTCAGTCCGGCTATCGCAGCCGGACTGCAAATGGCACAAGGCCAAAAATTGCGATCTGATTCAAAACTTTTACCGCATTCTTACCAGGCGCAGTTATAAGGTCAATGCCTTCCAGACCAAAACGGAATTTACTCACTCGCCCCGCCGCCTTATTTCGCGCTGACTGATTAGCATGGATAAAGCGCAACCGCGGCGATTGATAAGGGCGGCGCGCGCTGCTGACCAGGAATAAGAGCAGGGAAACCGGCGGATAAGTCCAGTAGCATCCTAAGCGGTTGTTATCGCAATGGGTTACGCCCTCGCCGTCCCGCTTAAGCAGTAATAATCTTTATTCATTGTGTTGACCTGCTATTTTTAGTAGTCGTCAAGCCCTGCCTCTATAAATTAGCGCCGTGCAGAAAAATACAGATCCTTACCGCATCACAAACTCAACTTAGCGCGATTTCATGCTGCTTATTTTAACAATCAGCGCTTCGCTGACGTGACTTAGGCCAAATATTTTTTTAAAGAAAGCCGGTAAATGCCGATAACGCTATCAGTGTATTTATCAGTGAGCCCGGAAATGATCAGCCTGCAAACCAATCTGTCTGCCCTCAACGCCAGCAAGCAATCTGCCAGAAGTGGCGCGGCGCTGGGCGATGCGATCCGCCATTTATCGTCGGGTATGCGCATCACCAGCGCGCGTGACGATGCGGCAGGTCAGGCGATTGGTAACCGTTTTAGCAGCCAGCAGAACGGCCTGGCGGTGGCGCAGCGTAATACCGGTGACGGCCTGTCACTGGTCGAAACCGCGGAAAGCGCGCTGGATGAGATCAATAACCGCCTGCAGCGGATTCGCCAGCTGGCGGTTCAGGGATTAAACAGCACCAATTCGCAGAGCGACTCGGACGCCATCCAGGCGGAGATTAACCTCAATCTGAAAGAGATTGACCGGCTCAACACCAGCAGCAGCTTTAACGGCATCAGGCTGCTGGATGGCAGCGCCGGTAAGCTGGGATTCCAGGTTGGCGCTAATGACAACGAGAAAATCAGTCTCGACCTGTCGGCACCCGGCTTCAGCGTGGAGGCACTGGGACTTAAGGATTTGGTGATCAGCGGCATCAGCGGCAAAGTGACCAATGTCACCACCCTCACCGGCCTCGCCACCAATATGGCGTTCAGCAACCCGGCGATCACCGTGAACTATCTGCCCGCCAGCGGCTCACCGCAGCTGGTGCGCAGCAGTGGTGATAACCGCCAGTACGTGCAGAGCAGCGACGTCGACGGCAAGCCGGTCTATTATCTGGCCGCCGTCAGTGCGCGCTGGGACACCGCCACGGCTGCCGGTAACGTCTCGATTAGCCGCAGCAATCCGGCGCCGCTGTACAGTAACGTCAGCAGCATTGCGTCGCGCACCATCCCGGCGGTTAATTTTCAGGACAGCGGCGGCAGCGCGCTGAGCACCACGCCCGCAGCCACGTTAACGCAGGATAATGGCCAGTATTATATTGAGCAGAACAACAGCTGGTATCCGGCCACGCTCAGCTTTGGCAGCAGCGGTGCGGTAACGGCACGCATGACCGGCGGTGCCGCCAAAACCGACAGCGATTTCGCCACCCTGCCGACCACGGTGACCGACACGCCGGCGATCGACACCAGCACCGCCAGCCTCAGTTTCAGCGATGCCAGCGGCAACGCGGTGAGCAATGGCCGTCTGCTGCGCAGCGGCGGGCAGTATGTAATGGAAGTGGATAACGGCGGTGGTAGCTACCAGTATTACAACGCCGCCGTCAGCGCGACCTCGGATGGCACCAGTAATTCCCTGAGCATCGTCGCGACCAGCGCCAGCAGCATTAACAGCTTCAGTGCGGTAAACAGCGTGACCGGCACCTCTTACATCACGCTCGATCCGGCCAATGTGGATGTGCGCTATACCGATGTCGACGGCAACAGCAGTAATGATGTGCTGAAACTCGACGCCGACGGCAATTACTACATGGATGTGCCGAACGGCAATCTGGATAAAACCGCCACCTTCGTCCGCAGTGACAGCAGCGGCAACCTGATGCTGAAAACCCTGCAGGGCGTGGGTGACGTGCAGATTTACTTCCAGGCGGCTTTGTCGTCAGTGACCGATGCCTCCACCAACTTTACGACGCTGCGCGTGGCCGAGACCGGTTCAGAGATCCGCCTGAAGCATCCGGACGATCCGCTCGCCACGCTGGATCGCGCCATCGGGCAAATCGACAGTCAGCGCACCCGTCTGGGCGCCGTTGCTAACCGGCTGCTCTCGGCGCAAACGCTGCAGGGTAACGCGACCGCCGCCATTGCGGCATCGCGCTCCCGTATTGAGGATGCGGATTACGCTACGGAAGTCTCCAGCCTGTCGCGCCAGCAAATTCTGCAGCAGGCCAGCAGCGCCCTGCTGGCGCAGGCTAATCAGCTGCCGCAGCAGGTGCTGAAGTTACTGAACGCCTGATAAAGGACGTCATCCGGCTTCAGGTGAGGCAGAAGCATCACGCTGCGCACGCACAAAGTCGGTGAGCGCCCGCAGCGCCGGCGGCACCAGCCGGTGTCCCGGATAGTAGAGGCAGAGCGCACCGAGAGGCACCTGCCAGCCGGGCAGCAGGTGCACCAGTCGGCCCGCCTGCACATCCGCCGCGACCTGCTGTTCCGTCATGCAGGCAATGCCCAGACCCGCCAGCGCCGCCTGGTGGATGGCGCTCATGTCGCTGGCCGCCATACGCGGCTCGCCCTGCAGCCGATAACGCTGCTGCTGCTGGCTCAGCTCCCAGCGGTAAACGCTGCCGTCCGCCATGCGCATACACAGGGTTTGATGCTGATCGAGCGCCTCTGGCGTCTGCGGTGTGCCCGCGTGTGCGAGGTAGGCTGGCGCGGCCACCACAATCATGCGCATTTCCGGCGTCAGCCTGACGGCAATCATATCGCCCGGCACGTCTTCTGCCAGCCGAATGCCAGCATCGAAGCCGTCGGCCACGATATCCACCCGCTCTTTCTGGCTGTAAATATCGACGCGAATGCGCGGATAGCGCTGCAGGAACGGCAGCAATATCGATGCGTACCACAGCGCGCTGCTCTCCGGCGGCACGTTGAGACGCAGCATGCCGGCCGGATCGCCCGGATCGCTGCCGGCTTCCTCAGCCGCGCTGCGGATCATCGCCAGCGCTGGCACAATTTTCTCGCTGAAACGCCGTCCGGCATCGGTCAGCGCGACGCTGCGCGTGGTGCGGTTGAAGAGCCGCACGCCCAGCCGTTTCTCCAGCGCGGCAACCGCATTGGTCACCGCCGAAGGCGACATCTCCAGCTCGCTGGCCGCCGCTTTAAAGGTGCCGCGCCGCGCGACCGCCAGCACAATTTCCAGTTCAGTCAGACCTGTCCGGTTCATCAATTATTCCGTTTCGCGCAATACCCTTTGCAGGCGGAGGCGGATTATCGCCGCCGGTGGTGCGTGCTACTTTGCCGCCACGCAACATGCAAAGGAGCATAGCCATGCACATGATTGAACACATCTATATCAACGGCCAGTTTGTCACTCCTGACGGCGATGAATGGCTGGATATTATCAAACCTGCCGACGGCAGCGTAATCGGTAAAGCGCGTCTGGCCAATGCGCAGGATGCTGAACGCGCAATTGCGGCAGCGGCGGCGGCGTTTCCCGCCTTCGCCGCGACCACGGTGGCGCAGCGCATCACCCTGCTGGAACAGATGTACCATGCGGTTAACGGAGCCGAAAGTGAGCTGCGCGCGGCGATCCTTGAGGAGTACGGCGCGCCCACCGCACGCTCCGAGTGGATGAGCCGCTATCCGGCTGACGTGATTCTGCAGGTAATTGAAGAGCTGAAACGCTATCCGTTTGTACAACAGGCAGGCCGCGCGCAGGTGCAGATGCTGCCGCTCGGCGTTGCCGGCCTGATCACACCATGGAACAGCAACGCGGGCTTTATCTGCCATAAACTGGCAACCGCGATTGCCGCAGGCTGTACCGCCGTGATCAAACCCAGCGAGTTCAGCCTGTTGCAGACCCAGGTGATCACCAGGGCGCTGCACACCGCCGGTTTGCCTGCGGGAGTGTTTAATATCGTCACCGGACGCGGTGCCAGCGTCGGTGAAGCCCTGAGCCGCAGTCCGCAGGTGGCAAAAATCTCCTTCACCGGCTCGACCGCCACCGGCAAAGCGATTTTGCGCAGCGCCGCCGACACCTTTAAACGCGTCACGCTGGAGCTGGGCGGTAAATCACCGACGCTGATTTTGCCGGATGCCGATGCCGCGCAGGCGGCCGGGCTGGCGGTTCAGGCTGGCTTTATCAACAGCGGCCAGGCCTGTATTGCCGGCACGCGTATTCTGGTGCCGGAGCAGCGCAAGGCCGAGTTCGAACAGGCGCTGACGGCGGCGGTCGCTGCGGAGGTCTCCGGCGATCCGGCTGACGCGCGCACCACCATCGGACCGATGGTCAACGAGAAACAGTGGCAGCGCGTGCAGCACTATATTGCACTTGGCGAACAACAGGGCGCGCGCCTGCTGACCGGCGGCAGCGGCCGCCCGGACGGGCTGCACCACGGCTGGTATATCCGCCCGACGCTATTCAGCGATGTCACCAATGAAATGCCGCTGGCGCGTGAAGAGATTTTTGGCCCGGTGCTGAGCATCCTGACCTACCGCGATGAAGCCGAAGCCATCGCCATGGCCAACGACAGCGATTACGGCCTGTCGGCACTGGTGATCGGTGCGGATGAACAGCACGCACGCATCGTGGGAGAACAGCTGATCGCCGGCCGCGTGATGATCAACACGCTGGCACACGAACCGCGCGCGCCGTTCGGCGGTTTCCGCCACTCCGGCATCGGCCGGGAAATGGGTCAGGCGGGTATCAGCGCGTTTCTGGAACCACGGGCGCTGATTGCTGAGTAAGGACGATCTGAGCGCCGCAGTTGATCGCACTGCGGCGCAGGGTGTAATGCCAGAGACCTGTTCCTCTCTTTAGATTGTCACTGTCCCGATCTTCTCAAGTGAGTATTTTTCTATGGCAGACGCCAGGGCGATCCAAAATTTTATTACCATGAAATACGAAGGTAGTAATCCTCTTGTGCCAACTCAGGCTGATCGCATTTCAGCCTGCACCAGTTCATGCATTTGAGAAATCGCGGCTTTAATATACTCCTCCTGCGGTTTAAATCTCGACATGTGTCGAACGCAAACAACAGGAACAGATTTATCGTTGAATCGGCCAACGAAACCAAACGTTGTGAAATAACCCTTTGGATGGGAATACATCAATGTATCTTTATCGCCAAAATGCTTCAGTAACAGGCTTGCAGCAGAGAGTGATGACAGCCCGTTGCTGTGAGCAATAATCAATTCCGGATGACACATTGCCAGTGTTACTTCCTCAAAAAAAGACATTGAGTTTTTTATCAGCTCTTCCATTGTCTGATGATGTTTGATGGCTTCCTGTTTTAAGGATGCTGCGTTTTCGGAACACATCATCAAAGCATTGGTGTAAACCACATCCTGCCAGTTATAACCCAGACTGGCTGGAATTTGCTGTAAGCGTCTGGCCAAATGGGTAATTCCCCACGATCCCTGCGTTCCTTTTTCCACGTTTGAAACATCGGGTTCTTCATAATCTTTAATTATCGAGTTTGCATTTGATATGTGAGCATCCACCGCCGAGCCATTGAATCCCAGCATGATAAGACGCTTTCTGGCTGGAGGTGCTGCTAAAAGCTCAAATGCATTATCAAAAGGTCTGCCGGGAAGATTGCTGAGATCAAACCTGGCTAATCCATCTAAAATAAATTTCTTTGTTATTTCCATATCACCCTCAATTTCACGGTTATGTCAAAGCTGTCTTCTGTTCTATCGAGGCGGTCTTTTCTTTAGCCGAATGGCGTTGAGTTTAACCGCCTTATTAGACTCATTAAAATGGCTTAAAGAAAGATCATTCTGGACTGTAAGCATTATCCTGATGGATTTGTAATTAAATCGCTAAAACAGATTATTAATTGTGGCCATTTTGTTTACAGCGTAACAACACTTACAGGAATGACTTTCCGCAATCTCAGGCCTGAATAAAGGCGCGGTCACTTTACCATACTGTATAGATAGCGGGTACGTACATCCGACGCCCGTCACCTTTCTGCGTGCACATCAAAATCGACAAGCTTATGGATGCTTCGGTCCCAAATCTGTCACACAGGCTGAATCGGGACAGTAACAATATTAGATAAGGGATTGATTTAACTGGTGCCGGAAACAGGAGTCGAACCTGCGACCTTCGCATTACGAATGCGCTGCTCTACCAACTGAGCTATACCGGCATTGAGGCGGGAACTACGGGGAGTAAACATAGAAAAATCGGGGGGATGAGTCAAGATGGTGCCGGTTAAGTGCTGCGTTTTTCAGCATCACCCGGGCTGGCCTTACGATTTTGACGCGAAAAAGCCGCGGCGAACAGCGCCCTCTCGCGCCAGGCACAAAAAAAGGCGAGGCTGCAGCCTCGCCAAAAGGTGCTGGCCTCAATCGTAATAAGGAAGCTTACGATCGACACCGTTGATATTGACCAGCACAAAGCCCGTCGGCGTGGTTTTATTGGTCGGCGTACCTGCTGCCGTCGCGACGGTAAGCACGCCTTTCTCGTTAGCCCCAATACCCGCGACGCCATTGTGCAGGCCAAAGCGCGCCGCCGGTTTGAGGGTGCCCATTTTGGTGGTATCCGTCACCACCGAGAAGTCAGGCTGGAACAGCGAACAGGAGCCGGCTTCAAAACGCGTCGGACCGGTGGTCTTCAGGTTAATCAGCGTGTCGCCGCTGTTGGCGCGCAGCTTCACCCATACCACGGCATAGGTGGTGCCGACGCGGCTGTAGCGAATATCCAGCACCGCCGGCTGCCCCATATGGCAGGCGTCCGCCCATACCGTTTCCAGCCGCTGCAGGTTAATCCACGTTTTCCCGGTGCCCGCCAGATTGACCGGCGAAGCGGCCGTTCCGGTTGGCTGGGTGGCGTCGGCTTTACCAATCAGCTCCATCACCCACTGCTGATTCGCCGTCGGGAAGAACAGCTGGCCGAGGCGATACCAGTTATCGGTGTCGGTATTGTTGGTGACTTTGTGGCCGCTGTAATAGCCCGCGCGGAATGAGCCGGTGATCAGCGTGCCGTGATGCTCTTCGCGGCGATAGCCGTAGTCAAAAGTCGACAGCCAGCGCGTGCCGGCCATATCGTTCGTGATCTTTGCTCCGGACTGCAGGCCAATCTGGCGCATGATGACGCGCGCATTATTGAGATTGAACGGCGTGCCGCAATCCTCAATGTTCAGCGTATCAATGCTCCAGGCACCGTCCGACAGATCGCCCGGATTACGCGTGTGCTCAATCCACACGTTACGCATGATGCCCTGCGTCACGCGCGGCATGTACAGCGTGGCGTCGCCATAGCCGGTCTGGAAGTTACAGTTGCAGATCTCGATAGCCGTTGAGTGGTCCCACTTGCCGTTTGGCGAGTTCGACCAGCCAATGTCAAACACCCGGCCATAGGTCCACAGCGTGTAGATCTGGTCAAATTTACTGTCGAGCGTATCCAGCGCTTTAATCACCGTGCCGCCGCTGTTTTGCGCGCGGAAACAGTAAATATTTAACGTGGTGCCTTCGATGCAGGTGTTTTCGAAGAACGGCTGCACGTTGGTACACATCTCGGCGGTAATGGTACCTTTGTTGGTGGTGACGTCGGCCGATGCCTGACCGTGCCAGGTAATGCCTTTGATCGCGGTTCGCCGCGCCTTCACTTTGAACACCGTGTTGGCACTTTTGTCGGAGATGATGGTGGTGCGCGGCAGCGAACCCAGCTCCACGTCATCCCCCTGCAGGCCAAAAAAGGCGATCTCGGTGGCGCTGATGTCGATCGGATTAATCAGGAATTTACCGCCCGGGAAACGCACCGGCAGGTCACGGATATTCCCGCTGTAGCCCTGCGTCCACGCCAGCATGCGGTTAAAGGCATCGGTGTCGTTGGCGTAACCGTCCCCTTTCGCGCCAAAGTGGTAGACGTTGACGTCAGCCGGATCGTTGATCACGCGTTTCCAGTAAAAGCCATTGCCGACCGCCAGCGTACCGCCGTCATCGGCGGCCGTGGTGGTGCCGATAAAGCCGGTGAAATCACCGCCGCCACGGAAGGTAGAGTCCGGGTTGTAGCGGCGCAGGAACGCCAGGTCGCCGTTTTTGGCCGGCACAGTGGTACGCAGTTCAGCAAAAGAGTTAACTTCGATCATCTTAGCCTCCTCGGCATTTCAGGTTTGCAATACAAAGCGAGAGAACAGCGTCAGTGCGCCGCCGGGCGGCAGTGCTGGTCCCAGAGATCGTTGTGGTTGTTGATGGCGCGCACGGTGCGAATGTCCATGCGTTCGGCGTCATTGCCGTGGGTGTAAATCGGGGAAAATAACGAACAGGCGGAGTCGATAACGACGGGCGCCTCAGGGTTGGTGGTATTTCGACTGCTGCAGCTTGTCACGAGCAGCAGCGTCATCAAGATTACCGTTACGGGTTTCCACACGTCTGGCCTCCTCACGCAGCTGTTGCTGCTGCTGATTAACTTCAACCGCCTGCGCGGCGGTCTTTTCGGCCTGCGCAACATCAGCTTTCGCCTGCTGCTGCACCTTGCCGATTTTTTTGCCGCCGGCGTAGCTGGCAATCAGCGCGGCAATCACGCCGCCAATCGCCGCCAGCCAGTGCCAGCTGCCGGCAAGCTGAGAAAGAAGAAAGCTCATGGTTTGTCCTCCAGCGTTTTTCTCTGCTCCACCAGGTTCTTCTGACGCACGAACTGCGCCAGTACGCCCATCGCCACCATGAAGGCACCGATCAGGCCGAGATAGTTGTGCGGCAGGATCTCTTTGATATCCGCCGGCAGCGCATTCCACGCATCCAGCGCTGACGAAGGAAACGACTGCACCCAGGCGCTGAGCATTGACCCCAGCGACGCCAGCCACACCGACCAGGTTTTAAACAGCAGGCGCGCGTGTTTAACAAACTCCAGCGTGGTGAAGCGCTGCAGCAACAGCAGCAGGATGATGGCCGCCAGCACGGCGATAACGAACAACAGCCAGCGCATGTTCATAACAGCCCCCTGTAGATGTCGTAGGTGCCCGTGCGCATCACTTCGGCATGACGCCGGGCGCGCCCCGCAGTTTGCCGCGCCCACAGGCTGTCGAGCATGGCGTTCGCCGCCGCGTCGAAATCACGTTGCGTCACCGCGGTGAGCATGCCGCGAAACAGCGCCAGACCGTCGACGCCCATCTGGTAGGCCATGCTGATCAGCACATCGCTGCGCGCCTCGTTGCATTGACTCAGTGCCTGCTGCACCAGCGCGCGCTGCTGCATCTCCTGCACCTTGCCCTCAACGATGCACTGCTTCCACACGTCACCAACGCGGCGCGGCACGCGGAAGATATAGTGGCTGAGCGACGCGCCTTTCGGCCCGATGCGAATACCGCCCGCAACGGTGGGAAACCCCTGCGTGTCGAGGTAAGGCGCTTCGCGGTATCCCTCTTCGAAATTCAAAATGGCAATGATTTGGCTCATAACGGTTCCTCTTTGACGGGCGCAACGGCATGAAAAGCTGCGCAAATAACCACAACACATAAACCTCGCTGATCGGTTGCGCCGGGCGGCAGGCAGCCGTTAAGCGCAACGCTCAAGCGCAACTAAACAGTGAGGAAAGGTGAAACGTTCCGTTCAGAACTGGGAAAACAGCAGAGAATTAACGCACGGCGTACAGATGAACGTGGGGCAAACAGCAGTTATCAAAGCTGGGGTTGTCGTTGCAGGGCCGCGTGGGCGCCAGTACTGCGCGGTCTACCCGGGAGCGGATTTCCCGCTGGCAGATGCGCTCGGCGGTGCGCAGGGTGATCTCATCACACTCCAGGCCCAGGGCACTGTCGATGCTGCGCTTCAGGCGGCTGAGCGGCTGACGCCGCCGGTGGCGACGGGTGCGCGCGTTTCCGCTAAAGACTGATTTGCCATATTGAATAATCGCCATAACTCCTCCTGTGAATGAGTCTTTGGCGATGGGGTGGTGAGCACGGCGATTCGGCACAGACCGGGACGTCCGTGGCCCCTCTGCAATCACCCGCAACTGGCTTGCCCGGCCGTAAAAAACGGCCAGGTATAAGCAGAGGAGAGTGAAAGCAGAGGACAACTGACGACGCTGCTAAGTGCGTATCCACCCCATCCCAAAATTCACTGACTTTGGGTGGGTTGTCTCGCGCTTGTGCAGCGCCTCAATTGTTTAAGAGCGGGCTCATCCGGGAGCAGAGATGTCGTCCATCTATGGTCAAATTATTAACAGGTTCTAATGCATTGGCAAACACTGACAGTTAATTTTTTATTTACCGACAGTTAAATTTTTGATTTCAGCCGGATTATTTTTTTTGCCGGTTAACGCACTGCTGCTCAGCCCAGAATCTGATAGTCACGCGCCTGGCTCATGATGACGCGGGCAATCACCTGCAGCGACGCCGCTTCGTCCAGCGTCAGATACCAGGTCTCGTAGCGTTTGTTATCGGAGATCACCGCCACCTTCTTGTGCTGTAACTGCAGCCGCTTGAGGTAGAGCTGGTTATCGAGATTGAACAGATAGATGCCGTCACCGTCGAAGCGGTGCACGCTGATATCAACGAACAGCTGATCGCGCGGAGCAAAAGTCCCGGCCATGGAGTCACTGTTCAGGGCAATCAGCCGGATATTTTCGGCCGGGCGGCCGTTAAACAGCACGCGCGCCTCATCCAGACCATATTCAATCGCCTGAATGGTCTCGACCAGTTCGTCGCGCGCGACAATACCCTGTGCGCTGCGTTGCCCGATGTCCAGGCTTTCGACGCGGAACATGTGCTGCGGATCGATCAGGCGCTGACGGGCAAGCGCCACATCCGGTTTTTCCATGCCGAACTGCAGCCACTCCACGCGCACGCCTAACAGCTGGCTGAGCGCCAGCAGATTACTGTCATCCGGAATGGATTGTGCGTTAAACCATTTCCAGACCCCTGGAGTTGAGATCCTGCATCCCCGTTGTTGCAGTGCCTGAGCGACCTGTTTGTTCCGTCCATGTCCGACAATTCCCGCGCTCTCGCATGCGGCAATCAGCCTGGCAGTAAAAGCTTGTCTCGTACTCTCTTTTTTAACCATCAGTTAATAGTCTGCCATCAGTAAAAGACTGAATGTTATTTTCATTTTTGCTACCAGTTCATTTTATATTACCGCTAGTTTACTACCCAACCGCTTTTATCAATAAAGCTGGACGATCATTATCCTCTTCGTCCTGGTGGAAACCAGTAATGAATCTCTGACAGCTTGTTCTGACAGGGGTTTTCAGGATTGTTCTGTAACGTTGAGACCAGCGCCCACAGCAAAAAATGGGCGAAAAGCCGCAGGCGCGCCACAGATGACAGGAATAAAACGAAAAGCTCTGGAAATAACTGGATCGAAAGCGATCAAAAAGGGCACCGCGTCAGGTGCCCATTATGATGCCGGAGAGAAAACTAACGGCGCAGGGTATCGTCGCCCCAGCCAATCCATTTGTAGGTGGTGAGCGCTTCGAGGCCCATCGGACCGCGCGCATGCAGTTTCTGCGTACTGACCGCTACTTCAGCGCCGAGACCGAACTGGCCGCCGTCGGTAAAGCGGGTGCTGGCGTTGACGTACACTGCCGATGAGTCGACCTGATTCACGAAGCGATTGGCGTTGCCAATACTGCGCGTCAGAATGCCGTCGGAGTGCTGGGTGCCGTGCGCGCGGATGTGCGCGACCGCTTCATCGAGGTCCGCCACCAGCTTGACGTTCAGATCGTTCGACAGCCACTCATCGTCGTATTGGTGCATCTGCACCACCACCACGCTGGCCGGGCCCTGCTGCAGCAGCGCCAGCGCGTTTTCGTCGGCGTGCAGCGCAATGTTCTCCTGCGCCATACGCTGCAGAAACGCCGGAATGAAACGCTCAGCCTGATCGCGATGAATCAGCAGGGTTTCCAGCGAGTTACAGGCGCTGGGACGCTGCTTCTTGGCATTAACAATCACCTCCAGCGCGGCGTCCGTCTCCATGGTTTCGTCGAGATAGAGATGGCACACGCCGATACCGCCGGTGATCACCGGAATGGTGGAATTTTCGCGGCACAGCTTGTGCAGCCCGGCGCCGCCGCGCGGGATCAGCATGTCAACGTAGCGATCCAGCTTCAGCAGCTGATTCACCAGTTCGCGATCCGGGTTCTCAATCGCCTGCACCGCTGCTGCCGGTAAACCATGTTCAATGAGCGCGTTCTGGATCACCCGCACCGTGGCGGCGTTGGTGCGCCAGGTCTCTTTGCCGCCGCGCAGAATCGCCGCGTTTCCGGTTTTCAGACACAGTGACGCCACATCGACCGTGACGTTCGGGCGCGCTTCGTAGATCACCCCGATCACGCCAAGCGGCACGCGACGTCGCTCAATGCGCAGGCCGCTGTCGAGCAGCCCGCCGTCGATCAGCTGGCCAACCGGATCGGCCAGACGGCACACCTGGCGCACGTCGTCCGCGATGCCTTTCAGGCGCTGCGGGTTGAGCGTCAGACGATCGAGCAGCGCCGCACTCATGCCGTTAGTGCGCGCATCGGCCAGATCCTGCTGGTTAGCCGCCAGAATGTCGGCGCTTTCCGCTTCCAGCCGATCGGCGATGGTCAGCAACACCTGATTTTTTTGTTCGGTGGAGAGCTCCGCCAGTTTGTACGACGCTTCACGCGCCGCTTTACCCATCTGTTCTAACATCATCCGCTCCTTAACTGACGATCATATCGTCGCGGTGCACCGCAACCGGGCCATATTCGTAACCGAGGATCTCACCAATCTCCTGACTGTGATGACCAGCGATCATGCGCATCGCATCGCTGTTATAGCGCGTGACGCCGTGGGCGATATCGCGCCCCTGCAGGTTACGAATGCGGATCACTTCGCCGCGCGAGAAATTGCCCTGCACCTCGCGGACGCCTTTCGGCAGCAGCGAACTGCCGCGCTCCAGCACCGCCGCCAGCGCGCCGTCGTCTATGGTGATCTCGCCCGCTGGTGGCGCGCCGAAGATCCAGCGCTTGCGGTTTTCCAGCGGTGACTGCTGCGCGTGGAAGCGCGTCCCCACCGGTTTGCCGTGCAGCACATCCCCGATCACATCCGGGCGGCTGCCGGCCGCAATGATGACGTCAATGCCGGCGCGGCAGGCAACATCCGCCGCCTGCAGTTTGGTGGCCATGCCGCCGGTGCCGAGACCGGAGACGCTGCCGCCAGCCAGCGTGCGCAGCGCATCATCAATCTGATGCACATCGCTGATCAGTTCTGCCTCGGGATTGGTGCGCGGATCGGCGGTAAACAGGCCAGGCTGATCGGTCAGCAGCAGCAGTTTATCGGCACCGCCGAGCATCGCCGCCAGCGCGGACAGGTTGTCATTATCGCCAACCTTGATTTCCGCGGTTGCCACCGCGTCGTTCTCGTTAATCACCGGCACGATATGGTTGTCGAGCAGCGCGCGCAGCATATCGCGCGCGTAGAGGAAGCGTTCACGGTCTTCCATGTCGGCGCGCGTCAGCAGCATCTGCCCGATATGGATACCGTAGATGGAGAACAGCTGCTCCCACAGCTGGATTAAACGGCTCTGCCCCACCGCAGCCAGCAGCTGCTTTGAGGCGATGGTCGGTGGCAGTTCCGGGTAACCAAGGTGTTCGCGACCAGCGGCAATCGCGCCTGAGGTGACGATGATAATGCGATGACCGGCGGCGTGCAGTTGTGCACACTGCCGAACCAGCTCCACCATATGCGCCCGGTTCAGCCGGCGCGATCCGCCGGTGAGGACGCTGGTACCCAATTTGACCACCAGGGTCTGACTGCCACTCATGTTTTTCCTGCCATGTAAGAAAAAAATCTGCGAAGGGACGTTTTAACAGGAGTCAGCAAGGAAGCCAACAGCGGCAAGGGGAAAAGCACAAAAAACGCCTGACAAGCGGGTAGACCAAAAGTTCGCGATTAACAAGAAATCAGAAAAAATGTCATAAAACCTTCATTGCCAGTCGGTAAAACGTCCCGTGTTTTACAAACCTTTTCACGGGTACAACAAATTTTACTCATTGGGATTGATAGCAAAATGAAGAAAAGCACACTGGCACTCATCGTTTCCGCGCTGGCTCTGGCCTCAACCGCACAAGCCGCAGAAGTTTATAACAAAGACGGTAACAAACTGGATCTGTACGGTCGTGTGAAAGGCATGCACTACTTCAGCGACAACGCAGCCGCTGACGGCGACAAAACTTACATCCGTCTGGGCTTCAAAGGGCAGACGCAGATTAACGACCTGATGACCGGCTACGGTCAGTGGGAATATCAGTTCCAGGGTAACCGCGCAGAAACCAACACCGACGCTAACATCGGTAACAAAACCCGTCTGGGCTTTGCCGGTCTGAAGTTTGGTAACTACGGCTCTGTTGATTACGGTCGTAACTACGGCGTGGTTTACGATGTGCTGGCATGGACCGACGTGCTGCCAGAATTCGGTGGCGACAGCGCCTACACCGACACCTACATGCTGGGCCGTACTTCTGGCGTCGCCACTTACCGCAACAGCAATTTCTTCGGTCTGGTGGATGGCCTGCGTTTCGCGGTGCAGTATCAGGGCAAGAACGATTCCACCAGCGCCAACGGCCGTTCAGAGATTCCTAAGCAGAACGGCGACGGTTACGGTGCGTCACTGGGTTACACCCTCGGCGATAGCGGTGTCAGCCTGATGAGTGCGATCTCCTCTGCTGATCGGACCAACTCGCAGGACGTGGCGACCCGTCTGGGCCGTGGTGACAAAGCGGAAGCCTGGGGCGCGGGCATCAAATATGACGCGAACAGCATCTACCTGGCATCGACCTACTCTGAAACCCGTAACATGACGCCAATCACGGGCGGCGTGGCGAATAAAACGCAGAACTTTGAAGTGGTTGCGCAGTATCAGTTCGACTTCGGTCTGCGTCCATCGCTGGGCTACGTGCAGAGCAAAGGCAAAGACATTGAAGGCATTGGCGATGCGGACATCGTGAAATATGTCGACGTGGCGATGACGTACTACTTCAACAAAAACATGTCGGCCATGGTTGACTACAAAATCAACCAGCTGGATGACAACAACCCGCTGGGCATCAACAGCGATGACGTGGTGGCGGTCGGTCTGACCTACCAGTTCTAAGCTTCAGCATTACCCTGTCTGTGTCTGTAAAAAAAGAGCCGGCTCATCACCGGCTCTTTCTTATTCAGGTCTGACTCAGGTTCAGGCACTGAGTTTAACCGGCTCTTCTTTGAACCCCGCCGCGGGCCTGAGATCAAGCTTAAACTCATGCAGCGTGGCTTTCAGGCGCTCGTGGAAATTACGCAGCGTGCTCTCCACTTTCTCATTGTTCTCTTTGCCCTTGATGGCGGCCACGCTCCAGTCGCCGTCTTTATCAAACAGGCCGAAGTGGTATTCGTAGGTGAAGTGATCTTCATAGGCGTTCAGCGTCATCCACCAGCCCCAGAACTCGCGGCTTTCCGGCGCCGGTTTGACGTTGACGCACGCCGCCAGGCAATCAAAGAAGAAACGCGTCTCTTCACACTGTCCTTCACGGATGTACGGCCCCAATTCGGTGAAGCGCTTAAGCAGGCGACTACGGGGGTGACCACTCGGTAACGTCATGCTAACTCTCTCCCTCAAATAAACCGTATAAAACGCAGCGCGGCGGCAAAACGCCACCGCACGTATTTTCCCGAAGATAAGTTGTAGCAGAGTCTGCGTATTTCGCCAGTTAGCGCTGCAACTGTTTTGCCAGCCAGTCGCAAATTTGATTGAGCGCCTTGTCAAAGCTGGCAAACACTGGCGTGGCGGGAATCGCCAGCGCCTTGCCCTGCGCCGAGGAGTTGACGATCAGCTGCGCCTCCTCTTCCGGGCTGAACAGATCGTTGGGCCAGTAAGCGGCCAGCATCGGCACTGGCGTCCGGCGGCCCAGCAGGCCCTGCACTTTGAGCGAATAGCGGTTGAGCTCGATGCGCAGATTGCTGTCGGAGGTCGACGACATGCCCAGCCGGCTGGCCAGCATGTCCATATACATATCCGGCAGCTGCTGCTGGCGCTGCGCATCGACAAACACGTGATGCACCATCGGCCCGAGCGATGCCACCGCGCGCAGACGCGGCACCTCCAGGTAAGCCAGCCGCGTTGCCACGTTGGCGCCAAAGCGGTAACCGAACAGCGCCACGCGCGTGTGGTCAATCCACGGCACATTGCTCAGCTCGCGCAGCACCTGCTGATGCAACTGGCTGGTGTCCTGATTGAGCGTCCATTTGCTGCTGAAACCCACCGACGGCATATCCAGCGTCAGCATGGCGATGCCGCGCGGTGCCAGATAATCATGAAACAGCCGGTAATGGTCGCTCTGCAGCGAGTCGAGACCGCCGCACAGCAGCACGGTGGGATACGGCGCGCTGGCCTGCGCCGGCATATGCAGGAAGCCGGTGACCGGACTGCCGCCGCTGATGGGAAAGGTCAGGGATTTCAGCTCGCCGGGTAGGCGCTGGGTGGCTTCTTCATAAGCGCGATTCGCCAGCACCTGCGCCTGATCCGCCAGCTCATCGCCTTTAATGTAGGGATACGCGGCCAGGCTGTACAGATTAGCGGCATGCAGCCACTGCTGGCCGGCCTCATCATGATCGGCGTTCTGCATTGCACGCTGCTGCCACAGCGCCGCCTGCTTCGACCACTCATAGTTCCAGTTGCCGCCGCGATAGCCAATCACCGTGTCCAGCAGCGTTTCGTCGGTGTGTTCAAACTCACTGACGGCAATGCGCGCCAGCACTTCGCTGATCTCCTGCGGCGCCAGGCCGCGCCATGTCCACAGCAGCTTGTTCAGCATGCGATACCAGCCGCGCTGGGTATCGCCTTCCAGGGCATTATGCACCTGCGCCGTCGGGTGGTGCTGGCGATGCACCAGCGAGGAGGTTTCCGGGTGTTTGAAGCGGGGTTTGAACAGTTCTTCGCTGAGATTTTTCTCGGCCATCTTAAGCTTCTCCTGCGGCAGTCGCATAGATGGCTAAGAGTGTACTGCACCCGCCGCACGGGCGCGAGGCGCAGAAAGCACAACGCCCGGCATAACCGGGCGTTGTTTGCGTTGCATCAATCAGCTTTTTACAATCGGCGGAATGTACACCACGCCCATGTCCCACGGCTGCTCGATCCAGGTGTTTTGCGGAATATCGACAATGTAGTCGTCCACCAGCGCACGGCCAGCCGGCTTGGCGAAGATGGTGCAGAAACGCGCTTTTGGATACATATCACGAATCGCCTGCGCGGTACCGCCGGTATCCACCAGATCGTCGATGACCACAAAACCTTCACCGTCGCCTTCTGCGCGCTTCAGCACTTTCATTTCACGCTGGTGATCGTGATCGTAGCTGGAGATGCACACGGTATCGACGTAGCGAATCCCCAGTTCACGCGCCAGCAGCGATGCCGGAACCAGACCACCGCGGCTGACCGCGATGATGCCTTTCCACTGTTCCACAGGAAGCAGGCGCTGGGCCAGTTTACGGGCATGAATCTGCAGCATGTCCCAGGTAACGACGTATTTTTCGCTCATAAAAGGAATCCCGGCCAATGAGATTGGCTTAAAAATATGCAAGGGGGAAAAGGTTGCGCGAGATTATAAGGATCTGACGCGTTAAAAACCAGCACCCGTCACATCGGTTGCAGGTTTTTAGCGCGCCCGATGGCGCACCCGGCAGGAAACAGTGATATTCTCTGGCCCATCACGTCAGATGTGCTGACGGCGATCTTTCACTGGAAACCCGCGTGCGAGCGGTATGTCCGCCGCGCTGACACAGGAGACGCGTTGTGTCTGAATTGTCTCAACTTTCCCCGCAGCCGCTGTGGGATATCTTCGCAAAAATCTGCTCGATTCCGCACCCTTCTTACCATGAAGAAGCGCTGGCCGAATACGTTGTTGGCTGGGCTAAAGAGCAAGGTTTCTGGGTTGAACGCGATCAGGTCGGCAATATCCTGATTCGTAAACCTGCTACCGCAGGCATGGAAAACCGTACTCCGGTGGCGCTGCAGGCGCACCTCGATATGGTGCCGCAGAAGAACAATGACACGGTACACGACTTCACCAAAGACCCGATTCAGCCGTATGTTGATGGCGAGTGGGTGAAAGCGCGCGGCACCACGCTGGGTGCGGATAACGGTATCGGTATGGCCTCTGCGCTGGCGGTGCTGGCTGATAACAGCCTGACTCACGGTCCGCTGGAAGTGCTGCTGACCATGACCGAAGAGTCGGGCATGGACGGCGCCTTTGGCCTGCAACCAAACTGGCTGCAGGCGGACATCCTGATCAACACTGACTCGGAAGAGGAAGGTGAGATCTACATGGGCTGCGCCGGGGGTATCGACTTTATCACTACCCTGCCGCTGAGCCGCGAGGCCGTGCCTGCCGGTTTCGAAACCCTGAAGCTGACGCTGAAAGGTTTGAAAGGTGGCCACTCCGGCGCGGACATTCATCTTGGTCTCGGCAACGCCAACAAGCTGCTGGCGCGCTTCCTTGCCGTGCACGCGGCTGAGCTGGATATCCGTCTGATTGAGTTCACCGGCGGTACGCTGCGCAATGCGATTCCGCGCGAGGCGTTCGCTACGCTGGCCATCGACAGCCATAAAGTGGATGCGCTGAAGTCTGCTGCCGCCCATTTCCAGGCCACGCTGCAGAATGAGCTGGGCAGTAAAGAGAAGAACGTCGCCGTGCTGAGCGAGCCGCTGGCGCATCAGGGCCAGGCGCTGACCGCAGACAGCCGCGATCGCTTCATCAACCTGCTGAACAGCACGCCAAACGGTGTGATTCGCAACTCGGACGTGGCGAAAGGCGTGGTGGAAACCTCGCTTAACGTCGGCGTGGTCACCATGGAGCAGGACAGCGCCGAGATCATCTGCCTGATTCGCTCGCTGATCGACACCGGTAAAGATTGGGTGGTCGAAACCCTGACTTCGCTGGGTGCGCTGGCCGGGGCGAAAACCGCGCCGAAAGGCGGTTACCCGGGCTGGCAGCCGGATGCCGACTCGCCCATCATGGCGCTGACGCGTAAGACCTATGAAGCGCTGTTTGGTAAGACGCCAAACATTCAGGTGATTCACGCCGGTCTGGAGTGCGGTCTGTTCAAAAAACCGTATCCGGACATGGACATGGTATCGATTGGGCCAACCATCACCGGTCCGCACTCGCCGGACGAGCAGGTGCACATCGATAGCGTCGGTCTGTACTGGAAACTGCTGACCGCGCTGCTGAACGTAGTACCGGAAAAAGCGTAACGCCGTTGCGATAAAAAAAATCCTGCCTCCGGGCAGGATTTTTTATTTACGGTAACGGTGCCACGTCAGGCGACCGCGCTGTAGCGCTCTTCCAGCGGCAGCTCAGCCGTTACAACCCCAGCACCAGCTGGCGCTCCAGTTGCGGATTTACCAGCGTGACGTGCAGCCCCACCAGCCGCACACCGCGTCCGGCGCGGCGCTCGTCCCAGGCCTGACGCGCCACGGCGATCATGTCGTCTTTATTCAGCACCGGCCAGACATGCTCCTGGGTGGTGAGCTGGAAATCGTTGAACTTCAGCTTTACGCCCTGACGTGCAATCTGCTTATCCGGGCGGATCGCGCTGAGACGGCGATCGAGCTCGGCGTAGAGAAAATCAATAATCTCCAGGCACTGCTCCCAGTGATGGATGTCCTCGCCCAGCGTACGCTCGACGCCCAGCGATTTACGCTCGCGCTCCACCACCACGTCGCGATCGTCGATGCCGTTGCTGCGCTCCCACAGCACGCGGCCAAATTTTCCAAAGCGCTTCAGCAGCTGCGCCAGATCGGCCTGTTGTACGTCAGCGCAGGTGCGCAGTCCCATCTCTTCCAGCTTTTTGGTGGCCACTTTACCGACGCCGGGAATCTTGCTCAGCGGCAGCGTCAGCAGAAAGTCCGGCATCGCCTGCGGCGTAATCACATACTGGCCGTCTGGCTTGTTCATGTCTGAGGCGATTTTGGCGAGAAACTTGATCGGCGCAATGCCAGCCGACGCGGTCAGGCCGGTTTCGCGCAGGATATCGGCGCGAATCGCCTGCGCCATCAGCGTGGCCGATCCCTGGCAGTGTTCACTGTCGGTGACGTCCAGGTAGGCTTCATCCAGCGACAATGGCTCAATCAGTGGCGTATAGCGGGTAAAGATGGCGCGAATCTGCTGCGAAGCTTCTTTATAGGCGTCAAAGCGGCCGGGCAGCAGTTTCAGATGGGGACAGAGGCGCAGCGCCGTGGCGGTCGGCATCGCGCTGCGCACACCGTATTTCCGCGCCGGATAGTTGGCGGTGCTGATCACCCCACGCTGCACGCGGCTGCCGCCGATGGCAATCGGGATATCACGTAATGAAGGATCGTCGCGCATTTCCACTGCCGCGAAAAAGCAGTCCATATCGACATGAATGATTTTGCGCATACGCCCCTCCGGATACTGGATAAGTATACAGCAGAGAAAAACAACGGCAATATTTGTGGCGCGTGCGATTAAAGTTTACAAATTTGTGGTCGTATTCCCTTTAGGATTGAACCATTTTCTCGGACTCCGGCTTGATTAAACGCCAGACAATGATAATGTTGCGCTGCGGTAGCGGATATTTCCGATAATGCAATACAGTGACGCACTGCGTCAGCGTTCCTCTTCACTTCAAGGTACACACAGAATGGGCAGAATCGCATTATTGTTTGCGATGATTCTTATGCCGCTCCTGAGCTGGGCAATGACGCCTGAGCCAACGCAGCCGCTGGCTCCGGTGAGCAAAGAGTTAAAGAAACAATTACTGGGTACACCAGTATTTATTCAGATCTTCAAGGAAGAGCGTACGCTGGAACTGTACGGCAAAATCGGTAATGAATATCGTCTGCTGGACAGCTATCGCATCTGTAACTTCTCCGGCGGCCTCGGGCCGAAACGTCGTCAGGGCGATTTTAAAAGTCCGGAAGGCTTTTATAACGTGAAGATGAATCAGCTCAAGCCGGACAGCCGTTTTTATCGCGCCATCAATACCGGATTCCCGAATCAGTACGATCGCGCCAAAGGCTATAACGGTAACTACCTGATGATTCACGGCGATTGCGTGTCCGTGGGATGCTATGCCATGACCAACGCATCGATGGATGAGATCTTCACTTACGTGAACGCCGCGCTGCGTAACGGTCAGCAGGATGTGCAGGTCAACATCTTCCCGTTCCGCATGACCGACAGCAACATGCAGCGTCATCGTTACTCGACTTACATCAGCTTCTGGCGTGAACTGCAGCCGGGCTATGCTTACTTCGCCAAATACCACGTGCCGCCAACGGTCAACGTGACGGCAACCGGTCAGTATGCGGTGAACAACACGCCGGTCATGACCACGCCGGAAGCGGCGTCGAAATCATTCCTGGCGCTCACCCAGGTAAAATAATGCCCACTCGCCTGGCACGATGCGGTGCCAGGTTTCATTACCGGTCAGCGGCTGCGTCGCAATCACCGTCACCACGTCTTTCGGCGTGGTCTGCTGCAGAAAATCAATCTCCACATCCTGATCGAGCAGCTTCGCTTTGCCAAACGGCGCGCGGCGCGTAATCCAGTACAGATTGGTTGAGCAGAAGGCCATTAAATAGCGTCCGTCAGACAGCAGCATATTGAATACGCCCTTCTGGCGCAGCTCCGTCGCCAGTTCCGCCACATAGCGAAACACCGCCGGCCAGTTGCCCGGCGTGCGCGGATAGCGCTCAGCCAGCTTATGCAGAATCCAGCAAAACGCTTTTTCGCTGTCGGTTTCGCCTACCGGACGGAAATGCCCGGTCTCCAGCTGGCGATAGCCCTTTAGCTGGCCGTTATGCGCGTAAGTCCAGTTGCGGCCCCACAGTTCGCGGGTAAACGGATGGGTATTTTCCAGTGACACCTGGCCGCGATTGGCCTGACGAATATGTGCCACCACCGAGTGCGACTTGATCGGATACTCCTGCACCAGGCGGGCAATCGGCGAGTTGTAGCTCGGCAGCGGATCTTTAAACGTGCGGCAGCCTTTATCTTCGTAAAAGGTGATGCCCCAGCCATCTTTGTGCGGCCCGGTTGCACCGCCACGCTGCACCAGACCGGTAAAACTGAAACAGATATCCGTGGGGACATTGGCGCTCATCCCGAGCAATTCGCACATAGCAACCGCCTTATCAGAACCTCCCGCGGGCGCGGGAGGAGCACGTCATCACTTAACCATCTCTTTTTCGATTAACAGCATCAGGATGTGGATCACTTTGATGTGTATCTCCTGAATGCGATCGGCATATCCAAAGTGCGGCACGCGAATTTCGATATCGGCCGTACCGGCCATTTTGCCACCGTCTTTGCCGGTCAGGGTAATCACTTTCATGCCTTTGGCGCGCGCGGCTTCTACGGCTTTGATGATGTTGGCCGAGTTACCCGAAGTGGACAGCCCCAGCAGCACATCGCCCTCGCGCCCGACCGCCTCGATGTAGCGGGAGAACACATAGTCGTAGCCAAAATCGTTGCTGACGCAGGAGAGATGGCTGACATCCGAAATGGCGATGGCCGGATAGCCAGGACGATTTTCGCGGTAGCGCCCGGTCAGCTCCTCAGCGAAGTGCATGGCATCGCAGTGCGAGCCGCCGTTGCCGCAGGAGAGCACTTTGCCACCGGCTTTGAAGCTGTCGGCCAGCAGCACGGCTGCGCGCTGAATGGCGTGAATGTTGGCTTCATCACTCAGGAACTTATTGAGCGTATCGGCGGCTTCATTGAGTTCTGAGCGAATAATGTCCTGATACATAGGGATGTCCTTTAGAGGAAAATTGACCCAGCAAGTTTAACGGAATGGGCCAGAGCCGCAAAGCGCCCGCAGCAGGGAAAAGCGCGACGCCGCGCTGACGTTTAATTGCCGGCGCGATTTTGTGAGTTCGGTTGTAATTGCGATGTAAACAGATTGATAAATTTCGTGCGCTGCTCTAAACCTTATCACTAACAGGTCAGACCTCTTACAACTTACGGAGCGGTTCATTATGTTGCTTGCCTCGATCATCGCGACGCTGGTGTTAATTAGCGCCCTCTTCTACCATCAGATTTCACTGCGGCTCAGCAGTGCGATTGTGCTGCTGTGGACCGCGGCACTGGCCGCCACCGGCCTGTGGACGCCGTGGCTGCTGCTGCCGCTGGCCATTATTCTGCTGCCTTTCAACCTGCCGGCGATGCGCCGCAGCATGTTCTCTAAGCCGGCTCTGCACAGCTTCCAGAAGGTGATGCCGCCGATGTCGCGCACCGAAAAAGAGGCGATCGACGCCGGTACCACCTGGTGGGAAGGCGATCTGTTTCGCGGCAAACCGGACTGGCAGAAACTGCACAACTATCCGCAGCCGCGCCTGACCGAAGAGGAACAGGCGTTTCTGGATGGCCCGGTAGAAGAAGCCTGCCGCATGGCTAACGACTTCGAAATCACCCATGAAATGGCCGATCTGCCGCCGGAGCTGTGGGCTTACCTCAAGCAGCACCGCTTCTTTGCCATGATCATCAAAAAAGAGTACGGCGGTCTGGAGTTTTCCGCTTACGCGCAGGCGCGTGTGCTGCAAAAACTGGCAGGCGTGTCCGGGATCCTGGCGATCACCGTCGGCGTGCCGAACTCGCTGGGTCCGGGTGAACTGCTGCAGCATTACGGTACCGATGAGCAGAAAGACCATTACCTGCCACGCCTCGCGCGCGGTGATGAAATCCCCTGCTTTGCGCTGACCAGTCCGGAAGCGGGCTCCGACGCCGGCGCCATTCCGGATACCGGCGTGGTGTGCATGGGCGACTGGCAGGGCCAGCAGGTGCTGGGCATGCGCCTGACCTGGAACAAGCGCTACATTACCCTGGCGCCGATTGCCACCGTGCTCGGCCTCGCCTTTAAGCTCTCCGATCCCGATCATCTGCTGGGCGAAACCGAAGAGCTGGGCATTACCTGTGCGCTGATCCCGACCCATACGCCAGGCGTTGAGATTGGCAGACGTCACTTCCCGCTGAACGTGCCGTTCCAGAACGGGCCGACGCGCGGCAAAGATATCTTTGTGCCGATCGATTACATCATCGGCGGTCCGGCGATGGCCGGTCAGGGCTGGCGCATGCTGGTTGAGTGCCTGTCGGTAGGACGCGGCATTACTCTGCCGTCTAACGCGACCGGCAGCCTGAAAAGCCTGGCGCTGGCGACCGGTGCCTACGCGCACATTCGCCGCCAGTTCAAAGTCTCTATCGGTAAAATGGAAGGGATTGAGGAGCCGCTGGCGCGCATCGCCGGTAACGCTTACGTGATGGACGCGGCGGCGACGCTGATCACCAGCGGCATTATGCTGGGCGAAAAACCGGCGGTGCTGTCAGCGATTGTCAAATACCACTGCACCCATCGCGGCCAGCGCGCCATCATTGATGCAATGGATATCGCCGGCGGTAAAGGCATCATGCTTGGTGAGAACAACTTCCTGGCGCGTGCCTATCAGGGCGCCCCGATCGCCATCACCGTTGAGGGCGCGAACATCCTGACGCGCAGCATGATTATCTTTGGCCAGGGCGCAATCCGCTGCCACCCGTGGGTGCTGGAAGAGATGAACGCCGCCGCCAAGAACGATCTCGTCGCCTTTGACCGCGCGCTGTTCAGCCATATCGGCCACGTCGGCAGCAATAAAGTGCGCAGCCTGTGGCTTGGCCTGACCGGCGGCCGCACCAGCGCTACGCCAACCCGTGACGCGACCCGCCGCTACTATCAGCAGCTGAACCGCCTGAGCGCCAACCTTGCGCTGCTGTCGGATGTGTCGATGGCGGTGCTGGGCGGTAGCCTGAAACGTCGCGAACGTATTTCGGCACGCCTCGGCGATGTGCTGAGCCAGATGTATCTGGCATCCGCCACGCTGAAACGCTATGACGATGAAGGCCGCAACGAGGCGGATCTGCCGCTAGTGCACTGGGGCGTGCAGGATGCGCTGCATCAGGCGGAAGTGGCGATGGACGATCTGCTCCGCAACTTCCCGAATCGCCTGGTTGCGGGTGCGCTGCGGCTGGTGATTTTCGCCGGCGGCAAACACTGCCCGGCACCGTCCGATAAACTGGATCATAAACTGGCCAAAATGCTGCAGCTGCCGTCCGCAACCCGCACCCGTCTGGGCCGCGGCCAGTATCTGACGCCGAGTGAGCACAACCCGGCCGGTCAGCTGGAGCAGGCGCTGCAGGATGTGATGGCGGCAGAAGTAATTCACGATCGTCTGTGTCAGCAGCAGAAAAAACACTTCTCCTTCACCCGGCTGGATGCGCTGGCCCTGCGCGCGCTGAAAGAAGGCTGGATTGACGAGAGTGAAGCGAAGGTGCTGACGCGGGCCGAAGCCAGCCGGCTGAAGGCCATCAACGTGGATGATTTTGCGCCCGAGGCGCTGGCGGTGGCCAAACCGGAAAGTAAACCCAAACCGAGCGCCCGCCCCAGCGAAGCGGCGTAACCGTAAAAAGCCTCCAGCCGGAGGCTTTTTTTATGGCCTGCGGCAGCGGATAAGCGCACTCAGCGTCTGTGCCAGCCACGTTTAGACGTCTAAGCGTCTCGATTGCCAAGTGTTAACATCCTGTTTATAGTGGCTGCAGCACAAGGTTACTCCGCAACGACATTCGCGCTTAAGGCACCCGATAATGACGCAGCCCAACCTGATCCCCGAGAGCAAACTACCGGCGCTCGGCACCACCATTTTTACCCAAATGAGCGCCCTCGCCGCCCAGCACAACGCCATCAACCTGTCACAGGGCTTTCCCGATTTTGACGGCCCGCGCTATTTGCAACAGCGCCTGGCACATCACGTCAGCGAAGGCGCCAACCAGTACGCGCCGATGATTGGCATCCTGCCGCTGCGCGAGGCGATCGCCGATAAAACCGCAGACATGTACGGTCATCGGCCGGATATCAACAGCGACATCACCGTGACGGCGGGCGCGACCGAAGCGCTGTATGCTGCGATCACCGCGCTGGTGCGGCCGGGCGACGAGGTGATCTGCTTCGATCCCAGTTACGACAGCTATGCGCCGGCGGTTCAGCTGGCTGGCGGCGTGCTGAAACGCATCGCGCTGCAGCCGCCCGCTTTTCAGGTCGACTGGCAGGCCTTCAGCAGCCTGCTCGGCGCGCGCACCCGGCTGGTGATCGTCAACACGCCGCATAATCCGTCCGCCACCGTGTGGCACGCCAGCGACTACGCCGCGCTGTGGCAGGCGATCGCCGGACAGGAAATTTATGTGCTCAGCGATGAAGTCTATGAGCACATCTGTTTTGATGAGCAGGGCCATGCCAGCGTGCTGGCACATGCCGACCTGCGTCAGCGCGCCATCGCAGTCTCATCCTTCGGCAAAACCTTTCATATGACCGGCTGGAAAGTGGGTTACTGCATCGCTCCGGCGGCGATCAGCGCCGAAATTCGCAAAGTGCATCAGTATCTCACCTTTTCAGTGAATACCCCGGCGCAGCTGGCGATTGCCGATATGCTGCGCCAGCAGCCGGACCATATTGATGCGCTGCCGGCATTCTATCGCGCCCGGCGTGACCGTCTGACGCAGGCGCTGGCCGCCAGCCGGTTTAAGGTGCTGCCCTGTGCCGGCACTTATTTCCTGCTGGTGGATTACAGCGCCATTTCCGATTTGGATGATGTCAGTTTCTGCCAGTGGTTAACCCGTGAAGTAGGCGTGGCGGCGATTCCGCTGTCGGTGTTCTGCGCGGACCCTTTCCCGCACAAGCTCATTCGCCTGTGCTTTGCTAAACAGGAAGCGACGCTCGACGCCGCTGCGGAGCGTTTATGTCAGCTTTAAAACTTACCGTATTACAGGAAACCCTGAGCTGGATGGATGGCGCGGCCAACCTGCGTCATTTTGATGAGGTGCTGCAGGGCTTGACGGGCCGCGATGTCATCCTGCTGCCGGAGATGTTTACCACCGGCTTCGCCATGGAGGCGGCGGCCAGTTCGCTGCCGCAGGATCAGGTAGTGGCGTGGCTGCACGGTCATGCCAAAGCCCTGAATGCCCTGGTCGGCGGCAGCGCGGCGATTCAGAGCGACCAGGGCGCGGTAAACCGTTTCCTGCTGGTGGAGCCCGACGGCACGCTGCACCAGTACGACAAACGCCATCTGTTCCGCATGGCCAGTGAGCACCAGCACTATGTGCCCGGTGAAACGCGCGAGGTGTTCCACTGGCGCGGCTGGCGTATTCTGCCGCAGATTTGCTACGACCTGCGCTTCCCGGTGTTTTCGCGCAACCAGAATGATTACGATCTGGCGCTGTACGTTGCCAACTGGCCGGCACCGCGCGCGCTGCACTGGCAGGCGCTGCTGCTGGCGCGCGCCATTGAGAATCAGGCCTATGTAGCCGGGTGTAACCGCGTCGGCAGTGACGGCAATCAGCATCAATACAGCGGCGACAGCCGGATTATCTCGCCGCAGGGTGAGATCCTCGCGGCCGCTGAACCCTTCGCCCGCGCGCGCCTCGACGCCGAGTTATCACTGGAGGCGCTGCAGGACTATCGCGAGCGCTTCCCGGCCTGGCGCGACGCGGATGAATATACGCTGAAGTAATATTTTAGCCGCATCCCTGCGATGCGGCTTCCACATATCCTCCTGCCCTGTTGTTTCCTGTGTGGAAACATTCTATGTTGTGCGTTACAATGTTTCCACCCTGGAACAGTTCGAGGGAATGATGCACATTATCTCAGGGAAAGTGTTTAGCGAAGCGATTCAGGCCTCCAACAATCTGATTAAAGCCGTGCCGCTGCTGGGCGGGAGTCAGTCCAGAGCCGATTATGAACAGGCGCTTGAACTGGTGGAATACCTGGTTGAGCATCAGCCGGGGCATCCGCTGATCGAGATGCTGGCCGTTAAAGTCGCGAAGTATGAAGAAACCGCAGCGGAATTCGCCGCGTTTAATGCACGCACTCAGGCGCTGCCGGGCGGCGTGGCGCTGCTGCGGGTACTGATGGACCAGCACGGTCTGAATCAATCCTCTTTCGTGGCAGAAATCGGTCAGCGTTCGTATGTGAATCGCATTCTGAAAGGCGAGCGCAGATTAACGGATAAGCATAAGGCGGCGCTGGCGCGACGCTTTAATCTGCCGTTTGAGGCATTTCGTGAGGCATAAGCAGGAATGAGCCGCAGCGCATGACGCTGCGGCTCAGGGGATTACAGATCGAACCGGTCGAGGTTCATCACTTTGGTCCAGGCGGCCACGAAGTCGTTAACGAACTTCTGCTTCGCATCGCTGCTGGCATAAACTTCCGCCAGCGCGCGCAGGATGGCGTTAGAACCAAACACCAGATCGGCGCGGGTGGCGCTGTACTTCACTTCTCCGCTCTGACGATCGCGGCCTTCGAACAGCTCAGCGCTCTCATCGGTGGCGCGCCATGCGGTGCGCATATCCAGCAGATTGATGAAGAAGTCGTTGCTCAGCACGCCCACGCGATCGGTAAACACGCCGTGCGCGCTGCCGTCGAAGTTGGTGCCCAGCACGCGCAGACCACCCAGCAGTACCGTCAGCTCTGGCGCGCTCAGCGTCAGCTGTTGCGCTTTGTCCAGCAGCAGGGTTTCGGTGGAAGAACCGCCCTGTACGCGGCGATAGTTGCGGAAACCATCGGCCAGCGGCTGCAATACGTTGAATGACTCGACATCCGTCTGGTCCTGACGCGCATCCACGCGGCCCGGCGTGAACGGCACCTGCACCGCGACGCCTGCCGCTGCTGCCGCCTGCTCAATCCCGACGCTGCCCGCCAGCACAATCACATCCGCCAGCGACGCTTTACCTGACTCCTGCTGAATCTTCTGCAGCACCGGCAGCACATCGCGGGTGACACTGGCGTTGACCGCCCAGCCGTTCTGCGGCGCCAGCGCCAGACGGGCACCGTTCGCGCCGCCGCGCTTGTCGCCGCCACGGAAGGTGGAAGCAGACGCCCAGGCCGCAGAGACCAGCTGGCTGACGCTCAGACCCGAAGCGGCAATTTTTGCTTTCAGATCGGTGATGTCATCCGGCGTCGGCTGATGCGTGGCCTGCGGTAACGGATCCTGCCACAGCAGATCTTCCTTCGGCACTTCCGGACCGAGGTAGCGCGCTTTTGGTCCCATATCGCGGTGCGTCAGTTTAAACCAGGCACGGGCGAAGGCTTCGTTGAACGCCTGCGGATCGTTGAGGAAACGACGCGAAATCTTCCCGAACTCCGGATCGAAACGCAGCGTCAGGTCGGTGACCAGCATGGTCGGCTTGCGTTTTTTCTCTGGATCGAACGGATCCGGGATAATCGCTTCGGCATCAACCGCTTCGAACTGAATCGCGCCCGCCGGGCTGTGCGTTTGTACCCACTCATATTTGAACAGGTTCTCGAAGAAGTAGTTGCTCCACTGCGTTGGGGTTTGCGTCCATACCACTTCCAGACCGGAAGTAATGGCATCTGCACCGGCACCGCTGCCGTAGCTGCTGTGCCAGCCCAGACCCTGCGCTTCCAGCGGCGAGGCTTCCGGATCGACGCCCACGTGGCTGGCCGCAGCGGCACCATGCGTTTTACCCAGCGTGTGACCGCCGGCAATCAGCGCGACGATCTCTTCATCGTTCATGCCCATGTTGCCAAAGGTAGCGCGAATCGCCGGGGCCGCCGAGCGCGGATCGCCGCTGGCTTCCGGACCTTCCGGGTTCACGTAGATCAGGCCCATTTCCGTCGCACCCAGCGGCGCATTTGCCAGGCTTTCCGGATGGCGGTGTGCCAGCCATTCGGTCTCATGTCCCCAGTCCACGTCCATGTCCGGTTCCCAGACATCTTCACGACCGGCACCAAAGCCAAAGGTGCGGAAGCCGGCGTTTTCCAGCGACACGTTACCGGCAAGAATGTAGAGATCGGCCCAGGAGATTTTCTGGCCATACTTCTGTTTCACCGGCCACAGCAGACGACGCGCTTTGTCGAGGCTGACGTTATCCGGCCAGGAGTTGAGCGGCGCAAAGCGCTGCTGGCCACGTCCGGAGCCGCCGCGACCGTCGATGGTGCGGTAGGTGCCGGCGCTGTGCCATGCCATACGGATAAACAAGCCGATGTAGCTGCCCCAGTCGGCTGGCCACCAAGATTGCGAATCGGTCAGCAGCGCACGAATGTCGGCTTTCAGCGCGGCGTAATCCAGCTTGCTGAACTCTTCACGGTAGTTGAAATTGTCACTGAGGGGGTTAGAACGGCTGGAATGCTGGTTTAACAGATCGACGCGCAGCATGTTTGGCCACCAGTCGCGGTTGGTGGTCCCGCTTCCGGCGCCACGCGCTAAAACGCTTTTCTCTTCCGATGCTCCATGATGAAAGGGGCATTTTCCTGAGGCGGCTGCATTATCATTATTTTCGGGCGTGCTCATTTCTCGGCTCCATTGGCTTCACGTTGTCCGGTTAAGATAACCGCACCGTGTTGCAGAATATATTTGGATGGACCGAAGGTTTTGATAGTTACTGGCTTTCAAGCGCGAGGTTTGTGATAGAGAGCACGAATTCCAGCGGGCCTGAGAGGGTATGAAGCCGGTGCTGCAAGTCGCACAAGATTCGTAGCGGCGCGATTTATCGCGCAATAAATTGCGCCGCTACCAAAACGCAACCGTTGTTAAGCGGATTTACAATTTAACAGACAAACATTGCACCATTTATGGCGACCTGGATTAACTTCCGCGGTAAGTCGACCACGACCATGGGGAAATGAGGAACGGCAGGTGATAATGACTGCCGGCGGTGCCAATCACAAAATCAATCTGCGCGCTGACGTACAGCGCATCACGCCCGTCGGCGGCGAAATAGTCACCGATCTCCGCGGTTAAGCGATAGTGGCCCGGCGCCAGCGGTTCAGGCGTGAGATCTTTGATGCGCCCGTCGCTGTCGGTTTCGCCCTCGGCCACTGGCAGCCATCCCTCAGGGCTGTTCTGCTCCAGCGACATCGCGACGCCAATCGCCGGTTTGCCCAGCGCGGTGTCGAGAATATGGGTGGTGATGGTGCTCATGTAATGCTCTCCTTAAGCCGTAACAGGGTAATTTCCCGCAGCTGCGCCAGCGCTTCCTGCTGCTCAGTCTCTTCATCATTGTTGAGCCTGCGCTGCAATTCCGCCAGCATCTGTTCACCGCTGCGCCCTTTGGCGCGAATCAGAAACACCCGGCCGAAGCGCTGCTCATAGCGCTCATTACCGGCCAGCATCGCCAGCTGCAGCGCGCCGTTAGCCTGCTGCATCGCTGCCTGTTCCTGCTGCGACAGCGCGGCCTCTTTGCCCGCGCCCTGCGCTTTTTCGCCGATGCGCGGATGGGCGCTCAGCGCCTGCTGCAAGGCGTCGCCCTGCCACGCCTGCGCCAGCTGTTGCGCCGTGGTGTACAGCGCCGTCAGGCTGGCGAACGGCCGCGCCGCCACCAGCGCCTGCTGCCAGGCGGGAATCGCCACGCAGTGGGCAATCGCCGCCTGCGCCTGCGCGACGCTCGCCTGATTAAAATCGTTCAGATCCATTTCGCGGCTCCTTTAGCTGCGCGCCAGATCGCATACCGCCTGCAGATAGGCCTGCACGCCGAGCGCCACATCGGCCACCTGCACCGATTCCGCCGGATGATGGCTGATACCGCGATGGTTGCGCACAAACAGCATGCCCACCGGCCAGCGCTCAGCCATCGCGATCGCGTCGTGACCGGCTCCGCTCGGCAGCGCCAGACTGCGCCCCTGCACGGTTTCTACCGCATGGCTCAGCGCCTGCTGCAGCCGCGTATCACAGGCGGTGGCCGCGATGCGATAGTACTCGTTAGCGCTGAAGCTGAGCCCGCGCCGCAGCGCGATGGCTTCCGCCTGGGTCAGCAGGCTGGAGAGCAGACGTTCCAGCGGTTCATCCTGCGGTCCGCGCACGTCCAGCGACAGCTGCACCTCGCCGGGGATAACGTTAACGGCGCCCGACAGACAACTCAGCGTGCCCACTGTGGCCACCAGCTGCGCATCCTGATCCTGCGTGGCCTGTTCCACAAACACCATCCACTCTGCCGCTGCTGCCAGCGCGTCTTTGCGGTGCGTCATCGGCACCGTGCCGGCATGACCGGCCTCCCCGACAAAGCGGCAGTTAAGACGGCGCGCGCCATTAATCGCTGTCACCACGCCAAGCGCCAGATCGTCCTGTTCCAGGCACGGTCCCTGCTCAATGTGCAGTTCGAGATAAGCCACAATGTCGCTTACCTCACGTGCCGCCTGCGGGATCAGCGCCGCGTCCAGGCCGAGGTCCTGCATCGCCTGCGCCACCGTAATGCCGTTGCCGTCCGGATGCGACACCCAGCTTTCCGGCCAGCTGCCGGTGAGGCCACGGCTGCCGAGCAGCGTGATGCCAAAGCGCGTGCCCTCTTCATCGCCGAAGCCGACAATTTCAATCGCCAGCGGCAGGCGTTGCTGATGGTCGTGCAGCCACTGCACGGTTTCGATGGCGCTGAGCACGCCCAGCATACCGTCGTAGCGTCCGGCGTTGCGCACGGTATCGAGGTGCGAACCAAGCAGCAGCGCCGGTGCGCCCGGCTCCGCCGCTTCATAGCGACCGCAGATATTGCCGACCGCATCCTGCCAGGTGTGCATACCTGCCGCCTGCATCCACTCAGCAACGCGCGCGTTGGCGCGCACCTGCTCCGGCGACAGATAGACGCGGGTCAGCCCCTCTTCGCTCTCACTGATTGCTGCCAGCGCGTCACAGCGCGCCATCACCCGCGCCGCCGCTGACTGCGCCTCACCGGCGCTCATCAGGCTATGACTCATGCGTGGCTCCCGTAGTGGTCCCAGGCAGCCTGCAGCGCCGCGCCCTGAGTGGTGCGGAAACCGACGTGATTCAGCACGGACTCCAGCGCGCTCAGCGTCAGCATCACGCAATCTTTGCGCGCGTTGTAGCCCATGGTGCCGATGCGCCACACTTTGCCGTGCAGCGGACCGAACGAGGTGCCAATCTCAATGCCGAAATCGTCCAGCATCAATTTGCGTACCTGGTCGCCGTTAATGCCCTGCGGGATCACCACGCCAAGCACGTTATTCATCTTGTGTGTGAGATCGCCAAAGGTTTCCAGCCCCATGCCCTGAATACCTTTCAGCAGCGCATCACCGTGCAGCTTGTGACGCGCGATGCCGTTATCCAGCCCTTCCTGCAGGATCAGACGGGCACATTCGCGTGCGCCAAACAGCGCCGAGGTGGCTTCGGTATGGTGGTTGAGCCGCTCCGGTCCCCAGTAATCCATGATCATGCCGAGATCGAAGTAGTTGGAGTAGATCATCTCGTCGACGCCATCCTGATGTGCGTCGGTACGGATGCCCTGCTCCACGCACTTACGCTGGCGGATCACCGCTTCCATTTGCGGGCTGAGGGTGATCGGCGAGGTACCGGACGGACCGCCGAGGCACTTTTGCATGCCGGCAGAGACCGCATCCAGCCCCCAGGCATCGGTTTCCAGCGGGTTGCCGCCCAGCGATGCGGTGGCATCGGTGTACAACAGCACGCCGTACTGGCGACAAATCGCACCGAGCTGCTCCAGCGGTTGCAGCATGGTGGTTGAGGTATCGCCCTGCACCGTCAGCAGCAGGCGCGGTTTGACTTTTTTGATCGCATCTTCGATCTGATCCGGGGTAAATACCTCGCCCCACGGCACCTCGATGGTATGGACTTCCGCGCGGCAGCGACGGGCAATTTCGCACAGCAGATGGCCGAAGCGGCCGAACACCGGGACCAGCACTTTATCGCCCGGACGAATCGCCGACAGCAGGATGGCTTCGATACCGGCGCGTGAGGTGCCATCAATCAGCAGGGTCCAGCGGTTTTCAGTGCGGAATACGCCACGGTACAGCGCCATCACCTCGTTCATATAGTGCGTCATCGCCGGATCGTACTGCCCAAGCAGCTGGCTCGACATGGCGCGCAGCACGCGCGGATCGGCGTTGATCGGGCCCGGTCCCATCAGCAGACGCTGTGGCGGATTGATTTGCGAGAACTGGCTGATATCCATGAGGGGTTCCTTATTGTTCGGTTACAGACGCACGGTCGAAATAAACTGCTTCAGCTCGGCGGTTTGTGGATTCGCAAACAGCGTTTTGCTGTCGCCCTGCTCCCACACGCGTCCCTGATGCATAAACACCACGCGGTCGCCCACGTCGCGGGCGAAGTTCATTTCATGGGTGACGAGAATCAGCGTCATGCCTTCGGCGGCCAGCTGCTCCAGCACTTTCAGTACTTCACCCACCAGCTCCGGATCGAGCGCCGAGGTGATTTCGTCACAGAGTAAAACTTTTGGCTGCATCGCCAGCGCGCGGGCAATCGCCACGCGCTGCTGCTGACCGCCCGACAGGTTGGCCGGGTAGTAATTGAGGCGTTCGCCGAGCCCGACTTTTTCCAGCATCTGCGTAGCCAGCGTGCGGCACTCCGCCTCGCTCTTTTTCAGCACGCGGCGCGGTGCCAGCATCACGTTTTCCAGCGCGGTCATGTGCGGAAACAGGTTAAAGTTCTGAAACACCATGCCTACCGAGCGGCTGATTTCACGCGCCTGCGATTCACGATCGGTAATCGTCATGCCGCCCAGTTTAATGCTGCCTTCCTGATAGCCTTCCAGCCCGTTCATGCAGCGCAGCAGGGTACTTTTACCGGAGCCGCTGCGGCCAATAATGGAAATCACTTCGCCGTTGTCGATATCCAGATCGACCCCTTTCAGTACGTGGTTATCACCGTAGTACTTCTGGACCTGATTAATGGTGATGAGCGGCATTGAATTTTTTCTCCAGGTACTGGCTGTAACGCGACAGCGGATAACACATCAGGAAGTAACCGAGCGCCACCAGGCCAAACACCTTGAAGGGCTGATACGTCACATTGTTGAGAATGGTGCCGGCTTTGGTCAGCTCGACAAAGCCGATAATCGACGCCAGCGCGGTACCCTTGATCACCTGCACGGCAAAGCCAACGGTCGGCGCGATGGCGATGCGGATCGCCTGCGGTGCCACCACGCGATACAGCGTCTGGCCAAAGTTCAGGCCGAGGCAGCGCGACGCTTCCCACTGCCCTTTTGGCAGCGCGCGAATGCTGCCGTACCAGATATCCAGTAAAAACGCGCTGGTATACAGCGTCAGCGCCAGTGACGCCGCCGTCCAGGGCGCGACGTCGATGCCGAACAGGCCGACGCCGAAGAAGGCGAGAAACAGCTGCATCAGCAGTGGCGTGCCCTGAAACAGCTCGGTATAACAGCGAATCAGGCGGGTGAGCCAGCGACGCTGCAGCAGACGCAGAAACAGCAGCGGCAGTGTCACCAGCGTGCCGCCGAAAAAGGCCACCAGCGACAGCAAAATCGTCCAGCGCGCCGCCAGCAGCAGGTTGCGCAGGATGTCCCAGTCAGTAAACGTTGTCATGCCGGCTGCGCTCCAAACCATTTGCGACCCAGCGCCAGCAGCAGCTGACGCATGGCAATCGACAACGCCAGATAGATCAGCGTGGTCACCAGATAAACTTCAAAACTCAAAAAGGTGCGCGACTGAATCAGGTTGGCGGCAAACGTCAGCTCTTCATACGAGACCTGCGACACCACCGACGAGCCGAGCATCACAATGATGCACTGGCTGACCAGCGCCGGATAAATGCGCTGCAGCGAGGGCGGCAGCACCACGCGGATGAAGGTTTGCGTGCGGCTCAGCCCGAGCACGCGCCCCGCTTCCCACTGCCCGCGCGGCGTGACCTGGATACCGGCACGGATGATTTCAGTGCTATAGGCGCCAAGGTTAATCAGCATCGCCAGCAGCGCCGCTTCACCGGCCGTCAGTTTCAGCCCGAGATTAGGCAGACCAAACACGATAAAAAACAGCTGTACCACAAACGGCGTGTTGCGAATCAGCTCGACGTAGATGCCCCACAGGCGGCTGGCCCAGCCCGGTTTGCCGCTGCGCAGCGCCGCGCCGAGAATACCCAGTCCGACACCGCCCACCGTCGCCAGCACCGTAAGCTGCACCGTGACCCACAGTCCGGCCAGCAGCTCTGGCCAGTGCGGCCAGAGATCTGCAAAGTTAAGTTGCCCAATCATTGGCCGTTCCTGTTATGCGCCGAGGTTGGCAGGCAGCGGCGCTTTCAGCCACTCTTCCGACAGCTTGTTCAGCGTGCCGTCTTTAATACCCTGCTCAATCAGTGCGTTCACTTTCTCTTTCAGCGCTGGCTCATTCTTTTTCAGGCCGATAAAGCACGGTGAATCTTTCAGCATAAACTGCGGCACCGGGGCTTTTTCCGCGTTCTGGCGCGCAATCGCCGCGACCACCAGGTTACCGGTGGCGACATACTGCACCTGACCGGAGAGATAGGCGGACAGCGTGGTGTTGTTATCTTCGTAGCGCTTCACCTGAGCATCTTTCGGAGCGACATCGCTCAGCACCATGTCCTCTACCGCACCGCGCGTCACGCCAATCGATTTACCGCTCAGCGCCGCCGCATCTTTCAGCGTCTCGCCTTTCGGGCCGAACACGCCGAGGAAGAACGGCGCGTAGGCGCGGCTGAAGTCGATCACTTTTTCGCGCTCGGCGTTTTTGCCCATGCTGGAGATCACCAGGTCGACTTTATCGGTCTGCAGATACGGTACGCGGTTGGCACTGGTCACCGGCACCAGCTGCAACTTCAGTTTCATCTGCTTCGCGAGGTATTTCGCCATGTCGATGTCATAGCCCTGCGGCTGCAGATCGGTACCGACCGAGCCAAACGGCGGGAAGTCCTGCGGCACCGCCACGCGAATCACGCCACGCTTCTGGATATCCTGCAGCTGATCGGCCATGGCGCTGCCTGCCTGCGCCAGCAGCAATGCTGCCCCTGCTACTGCCAGTAATACTTTGTTCATTATGCACCCCGGTGAGTTAATGGTGAAACAAAAGATTCTTGATAAATTGATTTGCAACTAATGTGCCAACCACAACGGGCAGCAAACGCAGCGGCTAAGCGGAGGATTTAAGGCGGTTAAGGGCGCATCATAACGGGGATCACCCCGTCAGCGGACGCGATCAAAAAAGGTGCAAAGCACCAAAACGGTGCCCTTTAGCGGTGTTCCAGCTCGTCGAGCTGCTGGTAAAGATCGGCAATCTGGTGGATGCGCTGACGCCCCTGCGACAGCATTTCGTGCAGCAGCGCGTTGGCCAGCAGGTTGATCAGGCTCATTGCCGAGGCGTAGCTGTCAAAGGCGGAAACGCTGTCGAGCGGTGCGCACAGCTGCCAGCGCGCCAGGGTGAGAATGCCCTGCGCCTGCGGTTCGCACAGCACCAGCACCGGGATGCCGCTCTGCTGCAGCTGCTGCATCAGTGGACGGATGATGCGTGGCCGGCGGCGAAACGCCATCACCACCACCACATCTTCCGGCGTCATGTCCACCAGCTCTTCGCCCAGCGTCTGGCCTGGCTGTGGCAATACCTGCACCTGGGCACGCGCCTGTAGCAGCTGCTGACGCAGGTGCAGCGCCACCGGATACGCGTTGCGCATACCAATGATGAACACCCGCCGTGCGGCGCCCAGCGCGGCAATCACCTCGCTAAACTGCCGGGCGTCAATGCTGTTGACCCACTGCGTCAGGTTCGCCATCTCCTGCTTGTAATGGCGCGACAGCAGCGTGTTGCCCTGCACCGCGTCGCGATTATCGGTCAGCGGCATTCCGCTCTGGCGCAGGGTGCGCAGCTCATCACGCATGTCTTTGTATTTTTCATAGCCGAGGCGTTTGAACAGCCGGCTTACCGTGGCCTTTGATACGCCGCTGAGCCGCGCCAGCTCAGCGCTGTTATAGCTAATCAGATCATCAAAATGGTCAAACACAAAGTCAGCAATGCGCTGCTCCTGCGGCGACAGTTGCGGATAGTGACTGCGAAGGCGTTCATCGAGCTGTTTCATCATCGGTCCTGTAACTTTCGTTTCATCACAAGCTAGCATAAATCGATCCAGGCTGGCGTAACACCAAAACTGGAACGGCTCTTGCTTTACCATTGGTACAGACTGGTAGCGGCGCAATTTGTTGCGCTTGTTTTCCCTATCCAGCGCGCCAAATCGCGCCGCTACAAAAGAATAATCCGGGAACAGTTCACTATGATTCAAAGCAATATGGCCCCGATGGGCATGGCGGTGACGCCACATCACCTTGCCAGCGAAAGCGCACTGGCGGTTCTGCGTGAAGGCGGCAACGCGCTGGAAGCCATGGTGGCCGCCGCGGCGACCATTGCGGTGGTCTACCCACACATGAATGGTCTCGGCGGCGACGGCTTCTGGCTGGTGGTGCCGCCCGGTGGCGATCCGATTGCTATCGATGCCAGCGGCGCCGCCGGTTCGCTGGCGCACCCCGACTTCTATCACGGTGAGAGCCATATTCCGCATCGCGGCCCTAAAGCGGCACTGACGGTTGCCGGCACCGTCAGCGGCTGGCAGGAAGCGCTGACGCTGGCGCAGGAACTGGGCGCGACGCCGCTGCCGCTGAGTCGTTTGCTGCGCGATGCGATTCGCTATGCGGCCGATGGCATTCCGGTCACCGCCTCGCAGGCGGCAGCGACGGCGGCAAAACAGCATGAGCTGCAACATCAGCCCGGTTTTGCCGCCACCTTTCTGCCTGATGGCGCACCGCCCGCCGCCGGCAGTCGTTTTACCCAGCCGGCGCTGGCGCAGACGCTGAGCGTGTTGAGCGAGCAAGGGCTGGAGAGCTTTTATCGCGGTGAGCTGGCGCACCATCTGGCGCGCGAAATGGGCGCGCTCGGCATGCCGATTACGCTGGACGATTTACACCGGCAGCGCGCCCGGCGCTGCACGCCGCTGCACCTCGCGCACAGCGAAGGCGATATCTGGAACATGACGCCGCCAACGCAGGGGCTGGTATCGCTGGCGATCCTCGGGATCACCGATCGTCTGGCGATGACCGACGCCAGTGAAGCGCAGACGGTGCACCGCATCGTTGAAGCCACCAAACAGGCCTTTGCCCTGCGCGATCAACACATCACCGATCCGCGTCACATGGCGATTGATGTGCAGTCGCTGCTGAATGCCGATCATCTCGGCACGCTGGCCGCGCAGGTGCAGGACGATCGCGCCGCGCCCTGGGGCACCGGACGCGGACCGGGCGATACCGTGTGGATGGGGGTGATGGACAGCAGCGGCCTGGCGGTCTCCTTTATCCAGAGCATTTACCACGAATTTGGCAGCGGCGTCGTGCTGCCCGGCACCGGTATTACCTGGCAAAACCGTGGCGCGGCGTTCAGTCTGCAGCCGGATCACCTGCTGACGCTGGCACCGGGCAAACAGCCGTTCCATACGCTCAATCCAGCGGCGGCACGCCTGAAAGATGGCCGCACGCTGGTGTACGGCTCGATGGGCGGTGATGGCCAGCCGCAAACCCAGGCGGCGATCTTTACCCGCTATGTCATTCAGGGCCAGCCGCTGCAGCAGGCGGTCAGCGCACCGCGCTGGCTGCTTGGCCGCACCTGGGGCCAATCCTCGGACTCCCTCAAGCTGGAGGCGCGCATCGCGCCTGAAACCGTGCAGCAGCTGCGCGCGCTCGGTCATGAGGTCGAACTGCTGGCTGAATACAGTGAAGTAGTGGGCCACGCCGGCGCCATCGTCAGACACAACAATGGCATGCTGGAAGGCGCGTTTGATCCGCGCAGCAACGGCAGCGCTGCCGGTTTTTAACGGAGACAATCATGAGTGCACAACCGGACTGGGCAGCCTATATCGCCCAAATGGAACAAATTCTGGCGCTGGAACTGGACGACACGCGCCGCGCCGAGCTGCTGACGCAGTTTAACCGTATCGCCGCTATGGCGCAGCCGCTGATGGCGCTGCCGCTGGACGATCGCCTGGAAGTAGCGGGAGTATTTCATCCATGACGCTGACAGCCTTATCGATTAGCCAGCTGCAGCAGGCACTGGCGCAGGGCGATCTCAGCGCGCGCGACATCGCACAGCAGACGCTGGCCGCCATTGAACAGCATAACCCGGCCATCAACGCCTGGACCGCCGTCACCGCGCAGCGCATGCTGCGGGAAGCCGATCGGCTGGATCAGCAGCGTCAGCGCGGCGAGCCGCTGCCGGCGCTGGCTGGCATTCCCTATGCGGTAAAAAACCTGTTTGACGTCGCCGGTCACAGCACGCTTGCCGGTGCCAGCCTGTTCAGCGAGCGGCCGGTGGCACAGCAGGATGCGTGGGCGGTCTCTAAGCTGCAGCAGAGCGGCGCGCTGCTCTCCGGCATGCTGAATATGGACGCCTACGCTTACGGCTTTACCACCGAGAACACCCATTATGGTGCCACCCGCAACCCGCGCGATCTGTCGCGCGTGGCCGGCGGCTCATCTGGCGGTTCCGCGGCAGCCGTCGCTGCCGGGCTGGTGCACTTTTCACTCGGCACCGACACCAACGGCTCGATTCGCGTGCCTGCTTCGCTGTGCGGCATTTTCGGCCTGAAACCTACCTTTGGTCGTCTGTCGCGCAGCGGCAGCCATCCGTTTGTCGCCAGCCTCGACCACATCGGTCCGTTTGCCCGCTCGGTGGAAGATTTGAGTCTGGTCTACGATGCGCTGCAGGGCGGCGACGCCAGCGATGCGTTTCAGGCGGCGCGGCCTGCGGAACCGGTCAGTGACAGGCTCTCTGCTGGCAGCGAAAAGCTGCGCAGCGCGGTGCTGGGCGGCTTTTTTGCTGACTGGTGCAGCGATGAGGCGCGCGCGGCGGTGGCGGTAGCGGCCCGCGCGCTCGGCGCGACAGAAGAAGTGACGCTGCCCCAGGCCGAACTGGCGCGCTCGGCCGCGTTTATCATGACCGCCGCGGAGGGCGGCAATCACTATCTGCCGGCGCTGCGCACCCAGCCAGAACGCTTTGAGCCGAATTCACGTGAACGCCTGCTGGCTGGCGCGATGCTGCCCGCCGCGTGGTATGTGCAGGCCCAGCGTTTCCGCCGTCACTTCCAGCAGCAGGTGCTGCCGCTGTTCGACCATTATGACGTGCTGATCGCCCCGGCCACGCCCTGTACCGCCACCACCATCGGCCAGGAAACCATTCACATCAACGGTCAGGATTTGCCGACACGCGCCAGCATGGGCATGCTCACGCAGCCGATTTCGTTCCTCGGCCTGCCGGTGTGTAGCGTACCGCTGCTCACCGCCAGCGGCTTACCGATTGGCCTGCAACTGATTGCTGCGCCGTTTAACGAACAGCTGGCGCTGCGCGCCGCCTGGGCACTGCAGCAGCAGGGTGTGACGCTGCCACAAACCTCTTTTATGGATGCCTGAAGATGACACCTGAACATATCGATCGTCCGGCGATACTGGCTGAAGTCACCGCCGCGTTTTACCGCTACGAGCAGGCGCTGGTGAGCAATGATGTCGCCGTGCTGGACGAGTTGTTCTGGCACGATGCGCGTACGGTGCGACTCGGTGCGGGAGAGAATCTGTACGGGATTGACGAGATTCGCGCCTTTCGCGCGGCGCGTCCGTCAAAGGGGCTCGATCGCACGCTGCGCAATACGGTCATCACCACTTTTGGCGATGACTATGCGGTGTGCAGCACCGAGTTCACCCGCGAGGGCGTAGAGAAGATCGGCCGTCAGCAGCAGACCTGGGTACGGCTGCCGTGCGGCTGGCGCATCGTGGCAGCGCAGGTGAGTTTGATGAGCTGACGCAGGCGCGAGCGTTGCCCTCTCCTGGCAAGAGAGGGCAAAAACGACCTGATATCCGTGAAAGGTAAGGCCGCTTACGCAGCCGGATGCGTCTTCATCCAGTGATCGGCAATCTGCTGACGCGTGCACACCCACACCTTGTCGTGCTGCTGAATATGGTCGAGGAAACGCTGCAGCGCGCGGAATTTCCCCGGACGCCCCAGCAGACGGCAGTGCATGCCAATCGACATCATCTTCGGCGCCGTCGCGCCCTCTTCATACAGTACATCAAAGGTATCGCGCAGATAGGTATAGAACTGCTCGGCGGTGTTGAATCCCTGCGGCGTGGCGAAGCGCATGTCGTTGCACTCCAGCGTATAGGGAATGATCAGATGCGGCTTCACCGTGCCGTCCTGACAGGTGACCTGCGTCCAGAAGGGCAGATCGTCACCGTAGTAATCGCTGTCGTAGCTGAAGCCGCCCTGCTCGACCACCAGCCGCCGCGTATTGGGGCTGTCGCGCCCGGTATACCAGCCGGTGGGCGCTTTACCGAATAACTCGGTGAGCACGTCCACTGCCTGCTGCATGTGCTGACGCTCGGTTTTGGCATCCATCCCCTGATAGTGAATCCAGCGCCAGCCGTGGCTGACCACATCGTAATCGGCGGCTTTGATGGCCTCGACAATCTGCGGATGCCGCGCCAGCGCCATCGCGACGCCAAAGATGGTCAGCGGCAGGCCGCGCTGCTGAAACTCCTGATGGATGCGCCAGAAACCGGCACGCGAACCGTACTCATACAGGGAATCCATCGACATGTGGCGATCGGCATAGCTGGCGGCTCCGATGATGTCGGAGAGAAACTGCTCAGAGCCCGCGTCACCGTGCAGCACATTGTTTTCAGCGCCCTCTTCATAGTTGAGCACGAACTGCACCGCCACCCGCGCCTCACCCGGCCACTGCGCGTGTGGCGGCTGGCCCGCATAGCCAATCAGATCGCGCGGATAATTTTTGTTGAAGCTGTACTCTTTCTTTTCAGATACATCACTCATTCTGCAAGTTCCTGTCATCAGTCCTCAACCAGCCCTTAGTTTAGGTGCTGAAATGCCGCGCTGAGCGGTTTTTTAATCGGGTAAGCCAGATCGCCGTGTTTGCTGGTACCAAAGCCCAGCGCCAGTAATGACTCGACCATTTTCACCGCCGCACTGACGCCATCAATCACCGGCAGGCCCAGCTCTTTAGTCAGATCCTGCGCCAGCGACGCCATGCCGCCGCAGCCCAGCACAATCGCCCCGCTGCCATCTTCACGTTTCGCCTGCAGGCAGCGCTCGCGCACTTTCTCCTGCGCGACGCCGCTGCCGTCCTCAAGCGCCAGCACCGGCAGGTCAATGGCGTGCAGCGCGGCACAGTGATGGCTGAATCCGTACTGCTGCAGCAGATGGCGGGCGATCACCAGCGTGCGCGGCAGCGTGGTGACAATCGAAAAGCGCGTCGCCACCAGCGTCGCGGTGTGCATCGCCGCTTCGGCAATGCCAATCACCGGTCCGCTCGCCAGTTCGCGCGCCGCCAGCAGTCCCGGATCGCCAAAGCAGGCGATGATGTGGCCGCTGACGCCCTGCTCTTTGCCGCGTTTTACCTGTTCCAGCACGCCCACCGCGGCAATCGCTTCATCAAAGTGTCCTTCAATGGAGGGCACGCCCTCGCTCGGGCACACCGCCACAATCTCCGTGCCAGGTGCGGCCACGGCGTGTGCCGCTGCGCCGATGGTCGCCGTCATGGCGGCGCTGGTATTCGGGTTGATCACCTGGATCAGGCTCATGATGCCGCTCCTTTATGACCGGCAAATAACCGGGTGAAATCAGGCAGGGTTTCGCCGCTGCGTTCAAAGTGCAGGCTGGCGACGATATGTTCGAAGTGATGCTGCAGCGCCGTGGTTAACGCTGGCAGATCGTTTTGCCGCAGCAGATCCACCAGCCGATCGTGATGATCGCAACGACAGCCGCGCTGCCACGGTGCACCGTAGGCGGCGATCACCAGCGAGGAGCGCTGCGTCAGGCGCGTCACCATGTCAGTCAGCACCTGGTTGCCGGAAATCGCCTGCAGCTGGATATGAAAAGCCGCAGACAGACGGATGGCGGCGGCCCCGTCGTGCTGCTGGTGCGCCTGCTGCTCGTCGGCAATTAAGCCACTCAGCGCGGCGAGATGCGGAGGCTGCAGATGCGCCAGCACCGCCGGCAGATTGGCGCACTCCAGCAGGCTGCGCGTGGCGAAGATGTCGCGCGCTTCCTCCACGCCCGGCGTCGCCACCTGTGCACCACGTCTGGGCGACAGGGTGATCATTTGCACCGCCGCGAGGCGCTGCAGCACCTTACGAATGCCGGTGCGGCTGACGCCAAACACCTCCGACAGCGCCTCTTCCGGCAATTTGCTGCCCGGCGGCAGCTGATGCTCCACGATGGCGTTCAGCAACGCCTGATAGATAGGTTCGTCTCTGTCATTCAGATCGGCAGCCGTTTTCTGGCCTGTTTCACTCTTCATTACCCGCTCCGGCAAGTGACTGTATGCAGACATCGTATACGTGAAATTAATTTTTTGTATACAAGAAATCAATTCTGGCCTGAATCCTGCAATACCGTTTCACGCTGTCATTATTTTTCCATGAAGTTAAGAGGAGCAGGTTTCATGCCAAATCATTCTGAAGTGACCTCTGCGGTGGCCTCTGAAGCCAACGCCCATTACAGCCCGCGTCTGTGTAACGACGACCTGGCGCCGACCCGCAACCAGAGCTGGTCGTGGTACAACATTTTTTCGTTCTGGATGTCGGACGTGCACAGCATGGGGGGCTATGTGGTGGCGGCCAGCTTCTTCACCCTCGGTCTGGCCAGCTGGCAGGTGCTGCTGTGTCTGCTGGTGGGAATTTGCATCGTGCAGCTGTGCGCTAACCTGGTGGCAAAGCCGAGCCAGATGGCCGGCGTGCCTTATGCGGTGATTTCGCGTCAGGCATTTGGCGTGTTCGGGGCCAACATCCCGGCGGTGATTCGCGGGCTGATCGCCTTCGCCTGGTACGGCATTCAGACCTATCTGGCGGCGAATGCGCTGATGCTGGTGCTGCTGAAGTTCTACCCGTCGTTAAGCAGCATGACGCAGAGCAGCTGGCTCGGCCTGTCGCAGCTTGGCTGGTGCTGTTTCGGCGTCATGTGGCTGCTGCAGGCGATGGTGTTCTGGCACGGCATGAGCGCGATTAAACGCTTTATTGATATCGCCGGTCCGGCGGTATACGTGGTGATGGTGGCGCTGGCGGGCTGGATTGTATACAAAACCGGTTTTGACGGTATCTCCTTCACCCTCGCCAGTAAATCACTGAGCGCGGGCGAGCAAACCTGGCAGATGATTACCGCGACCGCGCTGGTGGTCTCTTATTTCTCCGGTCCGCTGCTCAACTTTGGTGACTTCTCGCGCTACGGCAAAAGCATGGGTGAGATTCGCCGCGGCAACCGCTGGGGCCTGCCGTTCAACTTCCTGCTGTTTTCGATTGTGACCGTGGTCATTGTCTCGGGTACTCAGTCGCTGTTTGGCAAAATGATCACCGACCCGATTGAAACCGTGAGCATGGTAGGCAACGATGTAGCCGTCGCTATCGGGCTGCTGACCATGATTACTGCCACCATCGGCATCAATATCGTGGCGAACTTCGTTTCACCAGCGTTTGATTTCTCTAACTGCTCACCGCAGAAGATCAGCTTCCGCGCCGGTGGCATGATCGCCGCCGTGGGTTCAGTGCTGTTGACGCCGTGGAATCTGTTCCAGTCGCCGGAGTTGATTCACTACACGCTGGATGTGCTGGGATCGTTTATCGGGCCGCTGTTTGGCATCCTGATCGCCGATTTCTACCTGATCAAACGCAGCAAGGTGTACGTTGATGACCTGTTCAACGATACGCCAAAAGGCCGCTACTGGTATCGCGGCGGTTTCAATCCGAAAGCGATTGCTGCACTGCTGCCTTCCGTTGGCATTTGTCTGGTGATTAGCTTTATTCCGTCCCTGCACGCAGTGGCAAACTTTAGCTGGTTCATCGGCGTGGCGCTGGGCGCTGGCTGCTACCGCTGGCTGGCGCGCGCTGAACGTGAGGTGCCGCAAGCCACCTATCGTGCGGAAGTGGCGGTACAGAAGGATTAATGCGCTGGTGGTCGCCATGAATGGCGACCGTACGCCAGATGGGTATGATTTAGAAAAGCAAAAAGCCGATGCATTGCTGCATCGGCTTCTTTAAAGAGATTGGCGGAACGGACGGGGCTCGAACCCGCGACCCCCTGCGTGACAGGCAGGTATTCTAACCAACTGAACTACCGCTCCGCGCTTTGTTCCCCGTCGGGAACGAGGCGCATATTAATGGCAGCCTCATCCCTCGTCAACGCTTTTTGCAGGCGAATCTCTCGTTTGCCGGTTTTTTCAGCTTAACGACGCTTTTCCACGCAAAATCAGCGGCTTCAGGCGCGCCACAGGCAGCTGCCGCCCTTCTTTTGCACCAGATCGAGCCGGCTCTCATGCGCCATTATCTCTTCATCGCTGGCGCTAACCACGCGCAGGCCGGCGCCCGGACGAACGATGCGCTGTATATGCTCGCCTGCCACCTGATTGCTCTGCTCGCCTTCCATTGAAAACGCCAGCGAGGTCTGGCCGCCGGTCATGGTGAGGAACACTTCGGCCAGAATCTCGGCATCAAGCAAAGCGCCGTGCAGCGTACGTTTGCTGTTGTCGATCTCGAAACGGTTACACAGCGCATCCAGGCTATTGCGCTTGCCCGGGAACATTTTACGCGCCATCGCCAGGCTATCGGTGATATGACAGAAGGTTTCTGTCTTGCCGATGTCGCGCTGCAGCATGGAAAATTCGTAATCCATAAAGCCGATGTCGAACGAAGCGTTATGGATCACCAGCTCCGCGCCGCGAATATAATCGAGGAATTCGTCGGCGATTTGCGCAAAGGTCGGTTTATCGGCGAGGAATTCATCGGCAATACCGTGTACGCCGAACGCTTCCGGATCCACCAGCCGATCGGGCTTGAGATACATATGGAAGTTGTTGCCGGTCAGGCGACGGTTGATCACCTCAACCGCACCGATTTCAATGATGCGATGTCCTTCGTAATGCACCCCGATCATGTTCATGCCGGTGGTTTCGGTATCGAGGACGATCTGGCGGTTATTTGCAGTGCTCATAGGACTCGTTTTATGTCAGACTTGGCGTTTTGTCAGAAGGAAGTCTACCAGAGATGCGCAAACAGGTAGAAATATTCACCGATGGATCCTGCCTGGGCAATCCCGGTCCCGGCGGCTACGGCGCCATTCTTCGCTACCGCCAGCACGAGAAATTATTCAGCGCCGGCTACCGCCTTACTACCAATAATCGCATGGAGCTGATGGCGGCCATTGTGGCACTGGAAGCGCTGACCCAGCCGTGTGACGTGGTACTCAGCACCGACAGCCAGTACGTGCGCCAGGGCATCACCAGCTGGATTCACAACTGGAAAAAGCGCGGCTGGAAAACCGCAGAAAAGAAGCCGGTGAAGAACGTTGATCTGTGGCAGCGACTCGACGCGGCGCTCAGTACCCATCAGATTCAATGGGAGTGGGTAAAAGGCCATGCCGGTCATCCCGAGAACGAACGCTGCGATGAACTGGCACGCAGCGCTGCCGGCAATCCTTCCCTCGACGATATTGGCTATCAGGTTGAGTCCTGATCGCTGGCTTCACGAAACTGCCGCGTGGCATTGACCGCTGGCCGTAACTGGGTTTTGCCGGGCATCATCTTCACTTTGCCCGGCGTCAGCGGGAAGGTGCGCTTACGCGCAACCACGATATTCAGACAGCCCAGCGCCGGCAGGTGCGTGCTGATCATCTTGCCGCCCTGGCGGTGCCACGGCACCACCTGAAAACGCGTACGATACACCACTTCATAGTTGAGTAAGCTCAGCCAGTCGAGCAGGCGCACCTGGCTGAACATCCGTCCGCTCCACGGTGCGCGGCGCTGTAATCCGGGCAGGCCTTTACTGATGCCCAGCAGGCTGAACGGATTGAAGCCGCTAATAATCATCCAGCCGTCATCAATCAGTACGCGATCCACTTCGCGCAGGACGCGGTGCGGATCCTGGCTCCAGGCCAACGTGTGCGCCAGCAGACAGGCATCAATCGATTTGGCTTCAAACGGCAACTGCGTTGCGCTGGCGATGACGTGCAGCCCATCGCCCTCATCGCCCACATTAACCTGATGCGATATGGCACACTGGCGGGTATTGATTTCTGCGCTGAGGCTGCCAATTTTAAGCATATGAAAGCCGTACAGCTTGCCGAGATACGGTTGCAGTTGCTGGGTTAACGCGTCGCGGAAATAGTCGCCCCAGGGCATATCCTGCCAGGAGCGCGGCGCAGTCAGGATTTGGCGTGTTTTCGCTGGCTTCATGCTCTACCATTTTCCTTTTTCTACGACCTGAGAGGTGTTTATGAATCTTACCAGTATTCCCGCGTTGCAGGATAACTACATCTGGACACTGAACGATGAACAGGGACGCTGTCTGATTGTCGATCCGGGTGAAGCCCGGCCGGTGCTGGAAAAAATTCACGCCAATCACTGGCAGCCGCAGGCCATTCTGCTGACCCATCATCATCACGATCACGTGGGCGGCGTTAGCGAACTGCTGGAGCACTATCCACAACTTGAGGTTTATGGTCCGCAGGAGACCGCCGATAAAGGAGCGCGCACTATTCTCAGTGACGGTGATGAATTTACGCTGCTCGGGCTAAATTTCCGCGTCATCGCAACGCCTGGACACACTTTAGGACATATCTCATATTTCAGCTCACCTTATCTTTTCTGTGGCGATACGATGTTTTCGGGTGGCTGCGGACGACTGTTCGAAGGCACTGCGCAGCAAATGTTTGAGTCGTTTCAGGCGCTTAATCAACTCCCTGCCGATACGCTTATCTGCTGTGCGCATGAATACACTTTATCCAATATGAAGTTTGCTGCGGCTATTCTGCCTCAGGACCCGAAAATTTTGGCAAGGTATCAGCAAATTAAGGACTTACGCGCAGAAAATCGCATTACTTTGCCAACAAAACTGGCGCTGGAGCGTGAAATAAATTTATTCCTGCGTACGCAAGATCCTGATTTGCAAAAGGCTTTAGGCATTAATGTGTCGTCGGCTCCGTTATGGCAGACTTTTGCCGATCTACGCGAGAAGAAAGACCGTTTTTGATATTTCTGGTTGTGTTGTGCCGGTCGCTAACGTATAGTTGCTCGTCTTTTAAGCGAACTATTGACACACACATGAAGGCTAAAGCGATATTACTCGCCTCGGTCTTGCTGGTTGGATGTCAGGCATCAAGGAATGACGCCAGTATCCCGGTACAGCATGCACAGAGTCTGTCTTCAGCTGGTCAAGGTGAAAATGGAAAGTACGGAGATCGCTTGTTGTCGCCGCGCTGGCAAGATGATGGAACCAGCCTCGCAGAAGACACTGATCTCTGGAATCACATTAGTGACGAGTTGAAGATGGGGATTCCGGAAAACCCGCGAATCCGCGAACAAAAAACAAAGTACTTAAAAAATAAGAGCTATCTCCACGATGTAACATTACGGGCAGAGCCGTACATGTACTGGATTGTCGAGCAGATACAGAAACGTAAAATGCCGATGGAACTGGTACTGCTACCCATAGTGGAGAGCGCTTTTGACCCACACGCAACCTCTTCTGCGAATGCCGCTGGCATCTGGCAGATCGTTGCGCAGACGGGCAAAAACTATGGTTTGAAACAAAACCAATGGTACGACGGACGCCGCGATGTGGTGGCCTCAACCAAAGTTGCGCTGGATATGATGCAGCGTCTGAACGGCATGTTTGACGGTGACTGGTTACTGACCATCGCCGCCTACAACAGCGGTGAAGGGCGTGTGCTGAAGGCGATGAAACAGAACAAGGCGCGCGGTAAGCCGACCGACTTCTGGCATTTATCGCTGCCACGCGAGACTACGGTTTACGTACCTAAAATGCTGGCCCTGAGTGATATTCTCAAGAACAGCAAGCGTTACGGTATTAAGCTGCCAACCGCCAATGAGAGCCGTGCACTGGCTCGCGTTGAAGTGGGACAGCAGATTGAACTGACGCAGGCCGCAGATATGGCCGGTATGTCGCTCAGCAAGCTGAAGACATTCAATGCCGGGTATAAAAACGGCACCACCGCGCCAAACGGACCGCACTATATTATGGTGCCAAAGTCCAACGTGGCTCAGCTGCGTAATTCGCTGGCTTCCGGTGATATTGCTGCGGTACAGCCCGGCGAGCTGGCGAAAGTCAGCGCTGCAGGCAATAGCTATAAGGTCCGCAAAGGCGACACCTTATCGGGCATTGCCAGTAAGCTTGGTGTGAGCGTTAGTGCACTGAAGCAGCAGAATAACCTGCGCAGTGCGTCAGTACGCATCGGTCAGACACTGACCGTTGGCAGCAAAGCTGGCGCGTCGCAGCTGGCGGATAACGGCAACAGCATCACCTACCGTGTACGTAAGGGTGATTCTTTTGCCAGTATCGCCAAACGTCACGGTGTTAACACCAAAGACGTGATGCGCTGGAACAGTGACGCTAAAGACATTCAGCCCGGCGACAAGCTGACGCTGTTTGTGAAGAATAGCGCAACACCTGATACCTGATGCACCGAAAAGGCTGACTTTTGTCAGCCTTTTTCATTATTTACCTTTTCCCGTTCCCGCAGTCAGACACACTTACGCGTAAACCTCAATGCCTTTAGCAGCCTGAAGTGGCTATTGAGCAGGATGCGGCTTCAGCGCTGTGAATCATTCGCTTTGGCGTGCCGCACTTAGCTTAGCGTTTAGCCGCGCCGGGACTGAATTCAACCAGCAGAGGATTATGGTCAGAGGCACGTGTCACCAGCACCGACGCCTCGCTGACTTTCATGTCGCGGTAAAAGACAAAGTCCAGCGGGCGGCCGAAGGCTTTGCGTCGATGATCATCAGTAAAGTTTACTTCGCGCAGCGCCATCTCACGGGCAAAGCGGTAGAGCGCGTTCATACGCTGACGGCTCCAGGCATTGAAGTCGCCGGCCATGATCACCGGCCCGCGATGATGCTGGATTTGCTCGCCAATCGGCCCCAGCTGTTTGCTGTACACATCAACGCCGAGGCTGAAATTGACCGCATGAATGTTGACCACCATCAGCATTTCGCCGGTGGGAAGCGGATAGGCAGTGACCAGAGCGGATTTAGACAGCCTCAGTAGCGGCTCACGCTCACGCAGCGGACAGCAGTAGACCGGATGGGCAGAAGCCAGCGTCATGACGCCAGAGGGGTGTTGCGGCAGCACAAAGGCCGGTACCTGATCGGCCGCCAGATAATTACTGGTGGCGAACTGCACCAGTTCCGGGGTGGTCTGCGCCTCCTGCAGCAGCACCAGATGGGCATCTTTACCGAAGCCCTGCAGTACTGACATCCAGTCTGCCCGCTGCTGTTTGAAGATATTCCACACCAGCACGCGCAGGGTTGGGTCGGCTGGCAGCGGTGCACCGGGCGGTAACGCCTGCCCAAGATGCAGCATCGCCCCTGGCGGAAAAATCCGCTCAGCAGGCTGACCTGCTACATACCGCATTGCATAAGTTTTTTTTCGCACTGTCCCGCCTGGCTGATTTACGACTACAACTTCACCTGACTGTTATAGGGATTTTAGCGCGGGGTTTCAATTGCTGTTATTGATTGTCGGAATTCGCCTCACAGCCAGCAACGGCAACAGCCCGCCATGCGGCAGGCTGTTGTGCGGCTTATTCAGTAATGGCTGCCGTGCGCGGCTTATCCAGCTGGCCGCTGAGGCGGACCAGCAGCAGAGCCGCAAACACGATGACGGCACCCACCCATGGCGTCTGCGCCAGACCGTAATGTTCCACGATGTGACCGCCGACGGTTGAACCCAGTGCGATGCCAATATTAAAGGCCGCGATATTCAGCCCTGACGCGACATCAACTGCGCCTGGCGCATAGTGTTCAGCCTTTTGCACCACGTAAACCTGCAGGCCAGGTACGTTAGCAAAGGCAAAGACGCCCATCACCAGCACCGTGAGCAGCGCGAGGTAATGCATGCTGGCGGTGAACTGGAATACCACTAACAGAATGGCCAGCGCGATAAAAATCAGCGTCAGCGCCGGTACCGCACCGCGGCGATCGGCCAGCCTGCCGCCCCAGATATTCCCGATCGCCACCGCAATACCGTACCCCAGCAGCACGCCGCTGACGGCGGTCGGCGAGAAACCGGCCAGTGACTGCATCATCGGTGCCAGGAAGGTAAAGGTGGTAAAGATGCCACCGTAGCCCAGCGCAGTAATCGCGTAAATCAGCAGCAGACGCGGATTGATCATCACCGCGGCCTGTTGTGCCAGTGAAGTGGCAGGCGGCTGTGCGATGTTACGTGGTACCAGTATCATGCTGCTGACCAGTGCAATCACGCCCAGCAGAGAGACCGCCAGAAAACTTTCACGCCAGCCAAAATGCTGACCAATCAGTGTGCCAAGCGGTACGCCGGTGACCAGCGCCACGGTTAAGCCGCCAAACATGATGGCTATCGCACTGGCGGCCTTCTCTTTGCTTACCAGGCTGGTGGCAATGGTTGAGCCGACGGAGAAGAAAACACCGTGCGCCAGACCGGTCAGCAGACGCGCCATTACCAGCGTTTCATAGTTGGGTGCCAGCCAGGCCACCAGATTACCGACGGTAAACAGCGCCATCAGCCCCATCAGCAACTGCTTGCGCGGCAGCTTGCCGGTTAAAGCGGTCAGCACTGGCGCGCCGACGGCCACGCCAAGCGCGTAGATGGATACCAGCATCCCGGCAGAAGGTAACGTAATGCTGAGCTGTTCAGCGATGGTCGGAATCAGCCCGACGATAACAAACTCGGTGGTTCCGATAGCGAAGGCGCTGATGGTCAGCGCCCAGAGTGCAAGTGGCATGGTTGACTCCCAATAATGTTTTGATGGGCGCCATTATCGACTCGTGCTTTAATAACAAAAAGAAGCAAAGTAACAATAAACTTTTGCCTGAGGAGGCATAATGAAGGCATCTTCAGAGGAGTTAAAAGTCTTTATCGCTGTGGTAGAAAGCGGCAGTTTTAGCCGTGCAGCGGAGCAGTTACAGATGGCCAATTCGGCGGTGAGCCGCACGGTGAAGAAGCTGGAGAACAAGCTTGGCGTGTCGCTGCTGACGCGTACCACCCGTCAGCTGGCGCTGACTTATGAAGGCGAACTCTATTTCCGGCGCGTGCAGAAGCTGATCCTTGAGATGGCGACAGCAGAGAATGAGCTGATCGAGCGCCAGCAGGCGCCACAGGGCGTGCTGCGCATCGACGCGGCAACACCGGTGATCCTTAACCTGCTGATGCCGATGATTAAACCCTTTCGCGAGCGCTATCCGGCGGTCACGCTATCGCTAATCTCCTCTGAAAGCTTTATCAACCTGATCGATCGTAAAGTGGATGTCGCTATTCGTGCCGGGGATTTAACCGATTCCACGCTGCGTGCCCGGCTGCTGTTCACCAGCTATCGTAAAATGGTCGCTACGCCAGCTTATCTGGCGAAATATGGCACGCCGGCGTCGGTGGAGGCGCTGGCACAGCATCAGTGCCTCGGCTTTGTCGAAACGCCTCGTCTTAATCGCTGGCCCGTGTCGGCCAATGGCAGCGATCTGTATGAAATTGACGCGGCGATGTCATCAAACAGCGGAGAGACGATTAAGCAGCTGTGCCTGAACGATCAGGGTATCGCCTGCCTGTCGGACTTTATGGTGAATGCGGAAATTGCGGCGGGCACTTTTGTTGAGGTGCTGGCGCACCAGTCGGTACCGGTTGAGATGCCTTTTAATGCGGTGTATTACAGCGATTTAGGGGTGAGCCAGCGCGTGCGGGCCTTTATTGATTTTCTCAGCGAGTGGGTCAGTGATCAGCCCTGGCGCGTGCAGGGCTGATGCATGGAAGAATTAATCCCAGTCTGGTGCCAGGCCTTCCGGGCTGACCAGACGCTGCTGGCGATCCAGCGCGGCGATCTGCGCCATGTCGTCCGCATCCAGTTTCAGATCCTGCGCCGCCATATTGCTGGCCAGGTTCTCACGCTTGGTTGAGGAGGGGATCACGGCATAACCCAGTGCCAGTGCCCAAGCCAGGACGACCTGCGCGGGTGTGGCCTGATGTTTCTGCGCAATCTGCTTTATCACCTGTTCTTTTAACGCTTCGCCATATGCCAGCGTCATGTATGAAGTGATGTGAATGCCCTGCTGTTTCGCGAACTCCACGACCTGGCGATTTTGCAGGAACGGGTGCAGCTCAATCTGGTTGGTCGCAATGTTCTCTGCGCCCACAGCGGCAATGGCCTCTTTCATCAGGGCAATCGGGAAGTTGGAGATACCAATCTGACGCGTCAAACCCGCCTTTTTCGCTGCCATCAATGCCTGCATGCTCTCTTTGACCGATACCGCTGCACCCGGCGATGGCCAGTGAATCAGCGTCAAATCGACATAGTCGGTACGCAGTTTCGCCAGGCTCTGCTGCAGGCTGGGGATCAGTTTATCGGCGGCGAGATTCTCAATCCAGATTTTAGTGGTGATAAACAGCTCATCACGTGCCACGCCGCTTTCGGCAATAGCCTGACCTACGGCAGCTTCGTTTTCATAAATTTGTGCGGTATCGATAGTGCGATAACCGAGTTCCAGTGCGGTTTTCACTGAATGAATAACGACATCGTCCTGCAGACGAAATGTTCCTAAACCAAAAGCGGGGATTGTCATGTTTTCCTCATTATTGCGTTGAATGTTGCGATGAGGCGTATTGTGGCAGGATTATTGTTGCTAAAAAATCCGCTTATAAGCAGAGGAATTTTGCGTTTTACTCAACAATGGCAGGTTTTTAGCGGACATGAAAAAGCCCTGACTTTACAGTCAGGGCTTCTCAATTTAAGTGGCGGAACGGACGGGGCTCGAACCCGCGACCCCCTGCGTGACAGGCAGGTATTCTAACCAACTGAACTACCGCTCCACCGATTCTGTACTGATATCAGACCGTCGCTGATTTCAGGTGTTTCGCCCTTTCCGCGTCACCGGGAAGGTCACGACCCGATTAGGGGTCTTAAATTGATGCCTGGCAGTTCCCTACTCTCGCATGGGGAGGCCCCACACTACCATCGGCGCTACGGCGTTTCACTTCTGAGTTCGGCATGGGGTCAGGTGGGACCACCGCGCTGTTGCCGCCAGGCAAATTCTG